>Ga0209370_1000016_pt1 | contig 681637 bp, 615 predicted proteins | sample AgamicAtPrz_FD_187164 | JGI IMG/M metagenome (GOLD analysis project Ga0209370, IMG submission 187164) | Agave microbial communities from Guanajuato, Mexico - At.P.rz (SPAdes) (version 2) | ecosystem: Host-associated > Plants > Phyllosphere > Phylloplane/Leaf | place: Guanajuato, Mexico...
CTGGCGGCACTAGCGCGGTGGTCCCACCTGACCCCATGCCGAACTCAGAAGTGAAACGCCGTAGCGCCGATGGTAGTGTGGGGTCTCCCCATGCGAGAGTAGGGAACTGCCAGGCATCAAACAAAGCAAAAGGCCTCGTCGAAAGACGAGGCCTTTTGTCATTCTGACTCCAGCTAAACCCGACAATAAAAAAGGCCACCCACCGGGTAGCCTTAACAAAAAAAATGCGGCAATCAGTGAATAACCTGTGATAAAAACGCGCGTGTGCGCTCTGATTTCGGCTGCGCAAAGAACTCTTCGGGGGCTGCCTGCTCTACGATCTCGCCGCGATCCATAAAGATCACCCGGTCCGCAACGGTGCGGGCAAAGCCCATTTCATGGGTTACGCACAGCATTGTCATACCCGACTGCGCAAGCCCAATCATGGTATCAAGCACCTCCTTCACCATTTCGGGATCCAGCGCCGAGGTAGGCTCATCAAAAAGCATGATTTTTGGCTTCATACAGAGCGAGCGCGCAATCGCGACGCGCTGCTGCTGCCCCCCCGAAATCTGCCCCGGGAATTTATGCGCATGCTCGGCAATACGTACCCGCTCCAGATAGTGCATCGCCAGCGCTTCCGCCTCTTTCTTCGGCATTTTTCGCACCCAAATTGGTGCCAGCGTACAGTTTTGCAGAACGGTTAGATGGGGGAACAGATTGAAGTGCTGGAAAACCATCCCCACTTCCTGGCGAATCTTCTCGATATTGCGAATATCCTCATTCAACTCAATACCGTCGACCACAATACGCCCCTGCTGATGCTCTTCCAGGTGGTTGATACAGCGAATAGTGGTCGACTTTCCTGACCCTGACGGCCCACAAAGTACAATCCTTTCCCCCTGCTTCACATGCAAATTGATATCTTTCAACACATGGAATTGTCCGTACCACTTATTCACATTTTCAAGCGTGATCATCGCGTCGCCAGATTGCATTGTTGTATTACTCATCATCATCCTCAGTGCGGTGTACGCCCGGTGTTAAAGCGCTTCTCCAGGTGCTGGCTATAGCGCGACATGCTGAAACAGAAAACCCAATAAACTAACGCAGCAAACACATACCCTTCCGTCGACATCCCAAGCCAGGCGGGATCGACCGTCGCCTGCTGCACACTGCTAAAGAGATCAAACAGGCCGATAATGATCACCAGGCTAGTATCTTTAAACAGCGCGATAATGGTGTTCACCAGCCCCGGGATCACCAGTTTTAACGCCTGCGGCAGGATCACCAGCCCCTGTGTTTTCCAGTAGCCCAGCGCCAGCGACTCAGCGGCCTCGTACTGCCCTTTCGGCAGGGCCTGTAAACCACCGCGAACCACTTCTGCCACATAGGCGGACTGGAAGAGGATCACCCCAACCAGCGCGCGAATGAGCTTATCGATAGTGGTGCCTTCAGCCATAAACAGCGGCAGCATCACCGACGACATAAACAGCACGGTAATCAGCGGTACGCCGCGCCAGAACTCGATAAACATCACCGACAAGATCCGCACCACCGGCATCGTTGAGCGGCGGCCTAGTGCGAGTAAAATCCCCAGCGGCAGCGCGCCGGCAATACCGACCGAGGCAATAATCAGGGTCAGCGTCAGGCCGCCCCACTGGCGTGTCTCAACGCGCTCCAGCCCGAGAAAGCCGCCAAACATCAGCCACCAGACAACCAGCGGATAGAGCACCGCCCAGCAGGCAATGTAGCGCCCGCGTCGCGGCAACCCTTTCCAGAACATCGGCACGATAGAGAGCAAGCCAACAATCAGCGCCAGATTAATACGCCAGCGCTGATCGTGCGGGTAGAGCCCATACATAAACTGGCCGAAGCGTTGGTGGATAAAGACCCAGCAGGCGCCCGCTTTGGTGCAGTCCGCGCGAGTCGAGCCGACCCAGTTCGCCTGAAACAGCGCCCACTGCAGCAACGGCGGGATAAGCTCCCACATCATCCACAGACAAAAGAGCGTCAGCAGCGAGTTTGACCAGCTTGAAAAGAGATTTTTACGCATCCACAGCAGCATGCCGCTATTTCCCGAGGGCAGCGGGTGCGTGGAGGGCGACACAATAGCTTTTGTCATCATTGATCCTCAGCGCTCAATCAGGGCAATACGGCGGTTATAGATATTCATCAGCAGCGAAATGGAGAGGCTGATAAGCAGATAGACCGACATCGTAATGGCGATGGTTTCAATCGCCTGACCGGTCTGGTTCAGCACCGTACCGGCAAACAGCGACACCATATCGGGGTAGCCAATCGCCGCCGCCAGCGATGAGTTCTTTGCAATATTGAGATACTGGCTGGTCAACGGTGGAATGATCACCCGAAGCGCCTGGGGAATAATTACCTGTCGCAACGTGACCGGATGAGGAAGGCCAAGTGAGCGCGCTGCTTCATGCTGCCCGTGCGGTACAGACTGGATGCCGGCGCGAATAATCTCAGCAATAAACGCCGAGGTATAAACCGAAAGCGCGATAGTCAGCGCTGCCAACTCTGGGATCAGTACCATGCCACCGCGGAAGTTAAAACCGCGCAGCTGCGGCACTTCCCAATGCAGCGCCGCCCCAAACAGCGCATGCGCCATCAGCGGCAATACAATAATCAGCCCCAGCGCAGCAGGCCAGGTTCGCCGCAACTGACCGGTTTTGATCTGGTGTGCTTTGTTAAAGCGAAACAGGCCAACGATAAGTACCGCCGCTAATGTCAGCGCGCCGACAAAGGCAAGCATTCCTTCGCCCATTTGCGGAGAGGGGATATAGAGGCCACGGTTGCTGAGAAAGACCAGCTCCATGGCATTTACCGCCTGACGCGGGCCGGGCAGATTGCGCAGCACCGCAAAGTACCAGAAGAAGATCTGCAACAGCGGTGGGATATTGCGAAAGGTCTCGATATAGATTGTCGACAGCTTCCGCAGCAGCCAGTTTTCAGAGAGCCTGGCAAGGCCGAGGAAGAAGCCCAGCAGTGAGGCGAAAACAATACAGAGCGCCGAGACCAGCAGCGTATTGAGTAAACCGACCAGGAAGACCCGTCCGTAGGTGTCGCCCTGTTCATAATCAATCAGATGCTGAACAATGCCAAAGCCAGCTGCACGGTCAAGGAAGGCGAAGCCGGAGGTAATTCCCCGGTTGTTGAGGTTAGTCACCGCGTTATGGAGCAAATAGAGGGTAACAACGACCACGGCGATAATCGCCAGGATTTGAAACAGCCAGGCGCGAACCGCAGGGTTTGAAAGGGAGAGCGCGCCTTTCACGGTTGGGCGGCGATGGGGCATAGAGAAAACCTCAGTAACCATAATTCTGGGCTGGGCGTCACCACAGAGTGACGCCCGTTACGGCAGCGGCGAATTAACGCACCGGCGGAGCGTACTGAATCCCGCCGTTGTTCCATAGGTTGTTCTGGCCACGTTTGATTTTCAGCGGGCTTTCAGAACCGACGTTACGTTCGAAGACTTCGGAGTAGTTACCGACCTTCTTAATAATGTTGTAAGCCCACTTATTATCGAGTTTAAGATCTTTGCCGAAATCACCCTCTTTCCCGAGCAGGTGCGCCATATCCGGCGTAGCAGGGTTAGCCACTTTCTCATCGACGTTCTTCGAGGTAATGCCCATCTCTTCCGCATTCAGCATGGCGAAGAGCGTCCAGCGCACAATGGCGAACCAGTCATCGTCACCGCGGCGTACCACCGGCCCGAGCGGCTCTTTCGAGATCACTTCCGGTAAGACGATCCACTCTGTCGGGTTGCTCAGCTTAATCCGCAGTGCGTAGAGTTGAGACTGATCGGAAGCCAGCGTATCGCAGCGGCCGGACTCCAGCGCTTTCGCCGACTCATCAGAGCGGTCAAACGTCACCGGGGTGTAGCTCATTTTGTTGGATTTAAAGTAATCCGCCACGTTCAGCTCGGTATCAGTACCGGCCTGAATACAAACGGTTGCGCCATCAAGCTCTTTAGCGCTCTTCAGGCCCGCTTTGTTATGGGTCAGGAAGCCGATGCCGTCATAGTAGGTCACGCCGGTAAAGGAGAGACCCATACCGCCATCGCGTGAGGAGGTCCAGGTGGTGTTGCGCGAGAGCATATCCACTTCACCGGATTGCAGCGCGGTAAAACGCTCCTTCGCCGTCAGCGGAGTATATTTCACTTTGCTATCGTCGCCGAAAAGGGCAGCGGCAACGCCACGGCAGATATCCACGTCGATACCGGTAAATTTGCCGTTTGCGTCCGCATAAGAGAACCCAGGCAAACCATCACTGATCCCGCACTGAACAAACCCTTTCTTTTTGACAGCATCAAGCGTAGTACCTGCATGCGCCTGACCGGCGACAGCAAACAGCACGCCGGCAGCGGCCAGGCTGGCGATCATCATCTTTTTCATAATGCATCCTGTGTGGCGAAAATTATCGTTATATAAGGCGTCCGGGTAACGCCTGAACCTGTCTGTGGCGAAGGCCGCAGTGGATAAAGCAAAGGTGATGCCAGGTTGGTTTATGCAGGGTATTTAAGGAATCAAACAGGTTTCAGGATGAGTGTAGACAGGAACGAGGGGAAGCAATGCCCCGGGCTGGTGCAAAAATAGAACGCACTCCACAAAATGGAGCAAAACAATGCTGTTAATTTGCTATTTCCCCCAGACAAGTTTCGCAGGTGAATATAAGCATTAAATAGGATAAGGTTGATTTGTGAATGTCATCACATAAGAGAAACAGCAGAGCGGAATTGAGGAGATGAAATATAAAAAAACAATGCTTATAACGGGAATCGATGCACGTTTTCGCTAGCAAACTCTGCGAAATGAAAAATTGCTGCACCGTTATAAAGCAAAAGCGCGGAAATCCGCGCTTAGAAGGACTATTTAGTGAGAGCCACAATACCGAGGGTTAAGCCGGCAAGAGCAGCCGCACCGCCGGCGATAGCGCCTGCTGTTTCCCAGTTATCCTGCGTGGTGCCTTTCATGCAGGTGTTGGTATGCACCAGGCGGCCCTGATCGTCATAGACCGGTACGCAAGGTGAGTCATGTGCACAGCCCGCGAGGAAGGTTGCCAGCAGGGCGACGGAGATCATTTTTTTCATTGTAATTACCTCTATGTAACGGCGGCTCTTGATATCAACAGTCGCAATATCTGGTCTGTATCTATTGCTAGATTTTATCATTCAGTGAAACAGATTCATCGGGGCAATAATGTCCAGATATGTCCTGTGTAAACTTAATGAAGGTAAAAAAGGTATTTAAGCGAAATCGTGCAGAAATTATGGAGGTGAGATAAATAAAAGTGAGATTAAGAAAAGAGGATGATAAAACAGCGTTTAAAAACCGCAACCAGCGCTTAAGGGCATGAGAGTAATCTAATTTGTCATTGACGTAAAATAAAAGCGTCCGCAGACGCCTTTATTTAATTCTTAACGTTTACGACACCTTTTCGACTGGCGTGAAGTTCTTCCCCTGAGCGGTAATTGTTTCTGCACTTACCGGCTTCCCTAACAGATAACCCTGCAACGTATTGCAGCCCAGTTCGGTGAGAAATGCCTGCTGCTGCGCTGTCTCAACACCTTCCGCGACGACTTTGAGGTTCAGCGTCCTGGCTAACGCGACGATGGCGGAGACAATCGTCGCATCTTCACCCTCCTGGCCCAGCTCGCGCACAAACGCGCGATCGATCTTCAGCTCGCACGCCGGCAGACGCTTAAGGTAAAGCAGGCTCGAGTAGCCGGTTCCGAAGTCATCAATCGATGCTTTCACGCCCGCATCGCTCAGTTCAGTCAAAACCCGCACGCTCTCATCGGGGTTACTCATCGCCGTCGTTTCAGTCACTTCCAGAATCAGCTGCTCAGGTGGAACATTGTGCTTGCTCAGCGTACCGAGAATGGTTTGTACCAGCGCGCTATGTTCGAACTGTAGCGTCGAGAGGTTTACGGCTATCGTCCACTCTGTGTGCCCCTGCTGGCGCCATTCGCTGAGCTGGCGGCAAGCTTCATCGATCACCCAGTCACCGAGCGGAACAATCAGGCCGGTTTTCTCCGCCAGCGGCAAAAAGAGATCCGGGCTCAACACACCCTGATGGGGATGGTGCCAGCGCAACAGCGCCTCAAAACCGACAACCGGCCCGGAAGGTGCCTGGAATTTTGGTTGGTAAACGAGGCGGAACTCTTTACGCTCCAGCGCCATCCACAAATCATTCAGCAGCTGTAACTGGGTTTGCGCCAGCCGGTTCATTGAGGGCTGGAAAAAGTGATAGCCGTTACGGCCCATATGTTTGGTGTGATACATCGCCGCATCGGCGTTGAACATCAACTCGCGCTCATTTTTGCCATCGTCAGGGTAGAGCGCGATCCCGATGCTTAACGTCACCATCACATCATAGGGCTCAAGAGTAAAAGGGCGATCGACGGCGCGGATGAGCGAGCTGGCAATCGTCGCAGCATCGTCCGGCGCGGCAATCTCTGCCAGCAGCACGAACTCATCGCCGCCAATGCGCGCCAGCGTATATTGCCCCTGCAGTTGTTGGGTGAGCCGCTCAGTCACCGCCACCAGTAACTTATCGCCGACATCATGTCCCCACGCGTCGTTGACCGTTTTAAAGCCGTCGAGATCCATAAACATCAGCGCAAACGCGCTCTCTTCACGGCACGCTTTATTGATCGCCTGCTCAATGCGATCTTCCAGCAGCACGCGGTTTGGCAGGCGCGTTAAGGTATCGTGCAGCGCCAGCCTCGCCAGCTCGCGGTTTGCCGCCGCAAGCGACGTGGCCAGCAGCGACGTGCGCGCCTGTAAGCGGGCATCAAACATCGAAACCAGGAGGGTAATGCCAAGTACGGAAAAAGCCATCATGCTGACCAGCACGGCAAGCCAGTTGTTATTGAAGCCGTGATGCACCATCGCAATGTGATGATGCTGAAAGGGGATCTGCGCCGCCATCATTCCGGTGTAGTGCATGCCGGTAATGGCCAGCCCCATTAAGATGGCCGCGCCAAAGCGCATAAGGGCAACCTGTGCCGCTTCGTGGCGCAGGCGGAAGGTGAGCCATAACGCAGCAAACGAGGCCGCGAGGGCAATCACTATTGAGAGGGCAATCCAGCCTTTGTGCCAGACAATCGGCGGCGAGACCTGTAGCGCGGCCATACCGGTGTAATGCATTGCGGCAATGCCGAGACCCATCACGACAGAGCCGGGAATAAGCCGACGCAGATGCAGTTTTGGCGCGCTCACCAGCCACAGCGCAAACAGCGAGGAGCCAATGGCGATCGCCATTGATAAGCCGGTCAGAACGGGCTCGTAGCGCATGTTCATCGACATATTCATCGCCAGCATGCCGATAAAGTGCATCGCCCAGATGCCGATCCCCATGGCCACGCCGCCGCCGCTCAGCCACACCCAGGATGAAGCACCGGTGCTGGTGGAGACGCGTCCGGCCATGTTCAGGGCGGTATAGGAGGCCAAAATGGCTACAACAAACGAAACAACAACAAGGATATAGTCGTATTGGCTAACCAGCATGATGTCATCAACTCATTCACTAAGGGCGTTACGTATTGCTACGGGCGTAGAGGCGAAAAGGGCTGAGACATTATCACTGTCTGGGAAGGACTCAAATCGATTTAAATCCCTGCGCTAATCAGGGCGATCGCTGCATTTTGACGAAATTTCGCAACAAGCAATCACTTAGAGAGAATCGCAGTTAACCAGTTTGAGTGGATTGATGGAATTCATATTGCGGCATTTATTAATGTCAGTGGTCAGATACTCGATCCACTGCATGATTAAGCCATCCAGCGCAAAGATCGAGAGAGCGAAAACCAGCAGCCACCCATATTTGCGAATCATTCCATCTCTCCCTTTTTTGCAACCATTTGCGGAAAATATACACGATTTTGCGCTGAGGTAATGCGGGTGAAAGCGCTATTTTAAGCGCCATTTCAGGCAATAAAAAAGGCGCTTACCCATGCCGGTCAGCGCCTTTTTATCAATACCACTCACTGAAGAATCAGTTCATGCCGTATTTTTTCAGTTTTTTACGCAGCGTACCGCGGTTGATGCCCATCATCAGCGCCGCGCGGGTCTGATTACCACGGGTGTATTGCATCACCATGTCCAACAGTGGCTGTTCTACTTCAGCCAGTACCAGCTCATAGAGGTCATTAACATCCTGACCGTTCAGTTGAGCAAAATAGTTCTTCAGTGCCTGTTTTACCGAGTCACGGAGCGGTTTTTGGGTTACCTGATCCTGAGAGTTAACGGTAGAAACGGTCAGTACGTCAGAATTTACGCGTTGTTCGAACATAGTTCTGTCAGCTCTTTATTTCTGTTTACGCAAAATTTTCGAAGTATGCCTCCAACGCCTCCAGCTGTTCGCTGGCATTCTCAATGGCGTTGAATGTGCGCCGAAACTGGTCATTCGGGGCGTGCTCCTGGAGATACCAGGAGACGTGTTTACGTGCAATTCGGTAACCTTTTGCCTGACCGTAAAAGTCATGCAGCTCCCGAACATGCGCGCAAAGCAAGCGCTTTACCTCTGCCAGTGGCAGCGGAGCCAGCAGCTCCCCAGTGTCCAGATAGTGCTGGATTTCCCGAAAGATCCAGGGTCTTCCCTGAGCTGCGCGGCCTATCATCAGGGCATCCGCCCCCGTATAGTCGAGCACAGCTCTGGCTTTAAGCGGGTCAGTAATGTCGCCATTCGCGATAATCGGAATGGAAACTTTCTGCTTAACTGCCCGAATCGTGTCGTACTCAGCTTCTCCATTGAACAAACAGGCGCGGGTGCGTCCATGAATGGTCAGAGCCTGAATGCCACACTCTTCAGCCAGTTGGGCAATCTCTACGCAGTTACGGTGCTCAGGCGCCCAGCCTGTGCGAATCTTCAGGGTCACAGGAACATCCACTGCGCCAACCACCGCGGTGAGGATCGATTTCACCAAATCCGGGTGCTGCAACAGGGCGGAACCTGCAAGCTTGCGATTCACCTTTTTAGCCGGACAGCCCATATTGATATCAATAATTTGAGCGCCACTTTCCACGTTAATACGTGCGGCTTGGGCCATCTCTTCCGGGTCGCTGCCCGCAATTTGCACGGTGCGAATACCGGGCTCATCAATGTGCACCATCCGCAGTCGTGATTTGTCGCTTTCCCAAACCTGCGGGTTAGACGACATCATCTCGGATACGGTTAAACCGGCTCCCATCTCGTAGCACAGCGTCCGAAAAGGTCTGTCAGTAATGCCAGCCATGGGCGCTGCGATCAGGCGATTTCTAAGCTGGTGGTGTCCGATGCGCATGAGTTAAGAAATGACCATACTGTGACTGCAAGGCGGCGTATATTACGCATTTTTTGCACGAGATGAAAGGCCAAACTTTGAGCAATCCACTGTTGTAGATCAAGGAATAGCCAGTCCTGGAAGGGGGAACAGGCATTACATCATAATTTTCATTGAGTTATAGCGAAGCTAAAATTTTTAGCTTGCCGATAAATTCACGACATTTATCGTTTTTAATGGGGCTATAAGCAGCATAACTGCTGATTTTTAAACCAAAAAAAAGCGGATTTTGCGAACCCGCTCTCATTTTTACGCCATTATTTTCAGGCTGCTACTCGATAACCAGCCGGCCATATAGCTGCTGGGTTGGGCGGTTATTGGCATGTCCCATCGCCGATTTAAACTGGGCAAGCTGCCGGGGAGAGAGTGTCAGGGGCTGTTTCATCACCAGCCAGGTAACGCCTTCTGAACAGGGCGGTGTGGTCAGCGACCCGCTAAAGCGCCAGTAGGTCTTATCACGCGGCAGTAGTGCCGCCATATCGATACGCTGCGCCGTCAGCGCGGTAGAGGCTCCCCGCTCAGGGAGATGCTGCCCCAGCGCTGCCAGCTCGCGGTTTTCCGTCCCCGCCTCAAATAGCACCGCGACAACGGTGATATCGCCCTTTGCGGAGGTATGAACCAGATGCATCTCCAGCGGCGCGTGTTTGCCATGCAGGGTATGTTCACTCGGCGCGTGGAAGTGGAACTGCTGCAGATGCGAGATGGTTCCTGCCAGCTCAATGGTATTGAGGTTATGGGTAAAGTTGGCTTGCAGAGTATGACCATTATTTATCAACAGCGTGGGGCTTTCACGGTAGTGGCTGTTAAACGGCGTGAGGTGAGCAGTGACAATATTATCAATATCAATCGGCGACTGGTTTTTACCGATCCTGCAGGCCTCGAACTCGTGACTTAACTCGCCCCAATGTTCTGGCGAGGTTGCGCCTTCATAGCTCCAGTGAGCCGACCATGAGAAGAGAGGAAACAGGCTTGCTAACGCAAGCGCTGTTTTTGCTATACGAAGTGACATATTATTCGTCCAATGAATGTTTATAAATCAATAGCTTGCCGTGAAATTTACGACGGCAGTTAATTATAAACTTCGATGGAAATAAATCACTAAAGCATGTAGGGGTATTAAAAAACGTGGCCCTTTGGCCACGTTCTGAAACTATTTTTTCTGACCAGTGATCCGGCACCACTCCTCTTTTTCAACCACCGGATCGAGATTGAAAAGATCGGCGTAAGCCTCGCAGACGCTCTGCGCCTGGCTGGCAAGGATGCCCGACAACCCAAGCAGACCACCGGTAACGGGCAGAACGCTGATCAGCGGCGCCAGCTCGCGCAGCGGGCCGGCGAGGATATTGGCGACCACCACATCGGCTTTCATCTCCGCAGGCTGGTCGTCCGGCAGATAGAGTTCAAGACGCCCGGAGACGCCGTTGCGCTCGGCGTTATCGCGGCTTGCCTGGATCGCCTGCGGATCGATATCGATCCCGATCGCTTTCGCCGCACCCAGCTTCAGGGCAGCGATCGCCAGAATGCCGGAGCCGCAGCCAAAATCGATCACCGTTTTGCCGTTAAGATCGAGGCCGTCGAGCCACTGCAGGCAGAGCGACGTTGTCGGATGGGTGCCGGTGCCGAATGCCAGGCCGGGATCGAGCATCACGTTGACGGCAGTTTCATCCGGCACATCGCGCCAGCTCGGGCAGATCCACAGCCGCTCGCCAAAGCGCATCGGGTGGAAATTATCCATCCACTCGCGCTCCCAGTCTTTATCTTCCAGCTGCTCAATTTTATGCGCGAAGCCTTCGCCCAGCAGCGGATGAGAGGCGAGTTGGGCAACCACGTCTGCCATCTCTGTTTCAGCATCGAACAGACCGATCACATCGGTATCGCCCCACAGGCGGGTCTCGCCCGGCAGCGGCTCAAACACCGGGGTATCGTGCGTGTCCTGAAAGGTAATGGAGACTGCGCCTGCTTCCATCAGAGCGTCGCTCAGATCTTCAGCATGCGCGCCGGTGGTGTTCAGTTTCAGTTGGATCCATGGCATGGCGTTACTCTTTATTGATTAGCAGAAAGGGAAGCAGCCTGCGGCACTGGGCGACCAAAACGGTTGCCGACCACAAAGGCTAACAAACTTAGCAGCAGCGAGGGCACAATCGGATGAAAGCCCAGGTACTGAATATTCAGGGTGGCGAGCACGGCATACAGCACGCCGCCGACAATCATGGCGCTGAGCGCACCTGCGGCATTTGCGCGCTCCCAGTAAAGCCCCAGCACCAGCGGCCACAGGAACACGGCTTCAAGACCGCCGAACGCCAGCAGGTTCAGCCAGATAATCATCTCCGGCGGACGCCACGCTGCCAGCATCATCAGCACGCCGAGGATCAGCGTGGTTGCTGTCGAAATGCGCTTCAGGCGCGGCTCATGACGAATTTTAGTCGGCTGGGCGCTGAGCCACAGATCTTTAATGATGGTTGCTGATGCCTGCAACAGATGGGCGTTGACGTTGGACATGATCGCCGCCATCGGCGCGGCGAGAAACAGCCCCGCAGCCCACGGTGGCAGCACTTCCACCATCAAGGTCGGAATCACCTGATCCGGCACCGACAGATGCGGCAGCACCGCCCGGCCGAGTGCGCCCGCCAGGTGCATACCGAGCATCAGTAGCGCAATTACAATGGTGCCGATAATAATGCCGCGATGTACCGATTTACTGTCTTTATAAGAGATGCAGCGCACGGCGGTATGCGGCAGACCAATCACGCCGAAGCAGACCAGCACCCAGAAGGAGGTCATAAAGGCCGGGGTCAGGATATCGCTCGCGCCATGCGGGCTGACCAGTTTCGGGTCGATCTGCCGCAGGGTGTCAACCGCATGATGCAGACCGCCCGCTGCGTGGATCACGCCCGCCAGCAGGACAAGCGTGCCGATCAGCATCACCATACCCTGCATGGTGTCGTTCAACACACTGGCGCGAAACCCGCCAAACGCAGTGTAGAGCGCAATAGTGATGCCGAAAATCAGCAGGCCAGACTCATATTTGATGCCCGCCGCCGTCTCCAGCAAACGTGCGCCACCGATAAACTGCACGGCAATCGCCCCGACAAATGCCACCAGTAAACTGATGCTGGCGAGCCACACCACCGCCCGGCTCTGGTAGCGGGCCATCAACATATCGTTAAGGGTGATGGCGTTATAGCGCCGGGCAAGGATAGCGAATTTTTTGCCGAGGATACCGAGCGAGAGCCAGATGGTCGGCACCTGGATCATCGCCAGCAGCACCCAGCCGAGGCCAAATTTATAAGCAGCGCCCGGGCCACCGATAAAAGAGCTGGCGCTGACATAGGTTGCCGTCAGGGTCATTGCCAGCACAAACCCGCCCATCGAGCGGCTACCGAGGAAATACTCGCTCAGGAAGGAGCCGCTGCTGCGCTGGCGCATGGCATAAAAAGAGAGGCCGAAGACGATGAACAGGTAGATCACCAGCACGGCGATAATTTCAGTTTGCATCCTTATCCTCCAGCGGGATATCACGGAAGATAAAACGCACCATCGCCCAGCAGAGCAGCACAAACACCAGCGGCGTTAACAGGCAGGCCATCTCAAACCAGTGGGGTAAACCGGTGATGCCCTGCGCTGAATCCGGTAGGTAAGCACACACTAACCAGACAGCAAGATAGAGAAGGGTCAGCCACAGCGCCCAGCGGGCCTCAATGTGTGCCTGAACAAAACGGTTGTCCATTTTATTCCCTTGTGGATGAAGAAAGCGGGGATTGTACCTTAAGGAAAAGATGAGGGGAGAGAAAAAGAAAAAAGGCCGGAAGAACCGGCCTTTTGCGCGTAATCGCGATTATTTTTCCTGCAGACCGAGCTTCTTCTCCAGGTAGTGGATGTTGGTTCCACCGTGCTGGAAGTTCTCATCGGTCATAATGCGCATCTGCAGATCGACGTTGGTTTTAATCCCGTCGATGATCAGCTCCTGCAGCGCATTCTTCATGCGTGCAATCGCCACATCACGGCTCTCGCCGTAGCAGATCAGCTTGCCGATCATGGAATCGTAATACGGCGGTACGGTATAACCGGCGTAGATATGCGATTCCCAGCGCACGCCAAAACCACCTGGCGCATGGAAGCGCGTGATCTTGCCCGGGCTCGGCAGGAAGGTGTTGGGATCTTCAGCGTTAATACGGCATTCGACCGCATGACCTTTGATCACCACCTCTTCCTGAGTGATGGAGAGCGGCTGACCGGCAGCGATACGCAGCTGCTCTTTGATCAGGTCAACGCCGGTGATCATTTCGGTTACCGGGTGCTCTACCTGAATACGGGTGTTCATCTCAATAAAGTAGAACTCGCCGTTCTCAAACAGGAACTCGAAGGTACCTGCGCCGCGATAGCCGATATCAACACAGGCTTTCGCACAACGCTCACCGATGTAGCGACGCAGTTCCGGCGTGATGCCCGGAGCCGGTGCCTCTTCAACCACTTTCTGGTGGCGACGCTGCATGGAGCAGTCACGCTCGGCCAGATAGATCGCGTTACCCTGACCATCCGCCAGCACCTGGATCTCGACGTGGCGAGGATTTTCCAGGTACTTCTCCATGTAGACCATGTCGTTGTTGAACGCTGCTTTTGCTTCCGCGCGCGTCATGGCAATGGACTGCGCCAGGTCGGCGTCTTTGCGCACCACGCGCATACCGCGACCGCCGCCGCCGCCGGAGGCTTTGATGATAACCGGGTAGCCGATGCGTTTTGCATGGGCACGGTTAGCGTCAACGTCGTCGCCCAGCGGGCCATCAGAACCCGGTACGCAAGGTACGCCTGCTTTCTTCATCGCGTTGATCGCGGACACTTTGTCGCCCATCAGGCGAATGGTGTCGGCTTTCGGGCCGATGAAGATAAAGCCGGAGCGCTCAACCTGCTCGGCGAAGTTGGCGTTCTCAGAGAGGAAGCCATAACCCGGGTGAATCGCCACTGCGCCGGTGATTTCGGCCGCAGAGATGATCGCCGGGATATTCAGGTAACTTTTAACGGACGGTGCCGGACCGATACAGACCGTTTCGTCCGCCAGTAATACGTGTTTTAAATCGCGATCCGCCGTAGAGTGCACAGCGACGGTCTTGATGCCCAGCTCTTTACAGGCACGAAGGATTCGCAGTGCAATCTCGCCGCGGTTGGCGATAACAATTTTATCCAGCATGTGCGCCTCGTTACTCGATGACGACCAGCGGCTCGTCAAATTCAACCGGTTGGCCACTCTCGACCAGAATGGCTTTCACCACGCCTGATTTATCGGCTTCGATCTGGTTCATCATTTTCATTGCTTCAACGATGCAGAGGGTGTCACCCACGTTTACTTTCTGGCCAATTTCAATAAAGGCTTTCGCATCCGGGCTCGGGGTGCGATAGAAGGTTCCGACCATCGGGGAACGTACGATGTGACCACTGATTTCTGCTGCGGCTGCCGGCGCTTCTACTGCGGCTGTCGTCGCGACAGCGTTGGCCAGGGCAGGCTGTTGTTGCATCATCGGTGCGGCGTATGCCTGCTGCATCATCGGGAAACTTGCGGCAGGAGCGCTGCGGCTGATGCGCACAGACTCTTCGCCTTCGGAAATTTCCAGTTCGGAGATGCCTGATTCTTCAACCAGCTCGATCAGCTTTTTAATCTTACGAATATCCATGAGTGGGTTCCGTACTCTTGTTTAGTGTGATTGTGACAGGCGTTTTACCGCCGTCTGTAAAGCGTATGAATAACCGTCCGCACCAAGCCCGCAGATAACGCCAACGGCAATATCCGAGAGATAGGAGTGGTGGCGGAACGGCTCCCGCGCATGTACATTGCTGAGGTGGATCTCGATAAACGGGATGTTCACCGCCAGCAACGCATCACGGATAGCAACACTGGTGTGCGTAAACGCGGCCGGATTAATCAGGATGAAGTCAATTACGTCTTTAGCCTGATGAATACGGTCGATGATTGCGTACTCTGCGTTTGACTGAAAATGCGCCAGTTCCACATTGAGCGACGCGCTTTCTGTACTCAAAGAATTAACAATTTCTTCAAGCGTCAGCGTGCCGTACTTTTCCGGCTCCCGCGTACCGAGCATATTCAGGTTCGGTCCGTTCAAAACCAGTATTTGGAACTTATCAGCCATTATGCTGCTATCTCCTGCGATTCTTCGGCAAAAAACAAAATATACCTTCGATTCGCGCTTGTCACCTTTTCGGACCTTAAAAAAATCCGATAAGCAAATCAAAGTCGCACATTATAACCATTTCGTTGCATTTGGCAGCTAAATACTGGTCTTATCTGAGAAGATTCTAATCCAGGTTACGGGAACGCGTCGCGAAAGGCGCTTTTTCTGCGGGGAACCGCGCAAAAACGGTGGCTAACGCCACCATTGGCGGAACTTCTTGTAACGTAACGCTAACAACGCCAGCGCGGCAGCCGCGTAGAGAACAGGCTGCGGGGAGAGGATCTTCACCGACCAGAGATAGTGGACCGGTGCGAGGATCGCCACCAGATAGACGAAGTTGTGCAAAGTTTGCCAGCGTCTGCCCAGTTTGCGTTGCGCCCACTGCGTTGAAGTGGCGGCCAGCGCCAGTAGGACCAGCCAACTGATAGCACCAAGCGTTAAATAGGGACGGGTAATCAACTCTTGTCCCAGCAAGGCCAGGTTGTTAATGCCAAGCTCCAGTAGCGTATAGCTGACCAGATGTAAGCTGGCCCACGCAAAACACCACAGCCCAAGCAGCCTGCGCGTACGTATCAACAGCGGCTGTTTACCGTAGCGTACCAGCGGGGCGATCAGGAGGCTGGCAAGCAGAAACTTCAGCGCCATCCTGCCGGTGAAATGTTGAATATCTTTTGCCGGATCGGCGCTGAAGTAGCCCTGGTTCGCCGCCCAGAAGAGCCAGAGTAGTGGCAAAAAGCCGGCAAGATGTAGCGCAACTTTAAGCCATGTGATCTGTTTTACCGTTAACCGCACTTAGAAATTCTCCCGCAGATCGAGACCGCGATAGAGGGAAGCCACCTCTTCACCGTAGCCATTGAACAGCAGCGTCGGCTGGCGTTTCACGTCCAGCGCGCCGCCCGAGCCGATAAACCGCTCCGTCGCCTGCGACCAGCGGGGGTGATCAACATGGGGGTTCACATTGGCATAGAAACCATACTCATTCGGTGCGGAGAGGTTCCACGTCGTCGGCGGGCGCTGGCTGGTAAGCTTGATGCTGACAATAGACTTAATGCCTTTAAAGCCATATTTCCACGGCACGGTGAGGCGGATCGGCGCACCGTTCTGCGGCGGCAGCGCTTTGCCATACACGCCAACGGTGAGCAGCGTGAGCGGATGCATCGCTTCATCTATACGCAACCCTTCTACATACGGGTAGGCCAGCCCGCCGCCAATAAAGCGATCCTTCTGGCCCGGCATCTCATCGGGCGCATAACGTGTTTCAAAAGCGACATACTTCGCTTTGCTGGTAGGCTCTACCAGCGCCAGCAGTTTATGCAGCGGAAAGCCTATCCACGGCACCACCATCGACCAGGCTTCGACGCAGCGCATGCGATAAATACGCTCTTCCAGCGGAAAGCGCGAAGTCAATGCCGCGTGATCGAGCGTCAGCGGTTTCGCCACTTCGCCATCAATGGTTAATGTCCAGGGATCGGTCTTCATGCTGCCGGCGTTGGCGGCAGGATCGGCCTTATCCAGCCCGAACTCATAAAAGTTGTTGTAGCCGGTTACTTTCTCTTCCGGCGTCAACGGTAATTTACTCTGCCATTCGGCAGGCCGGGTGAAGGTCAGCGGTTTACCGGCAGGCGCTTTTGGGCGGTCGTTGCCTTTAAACCAGTCAAGAAGATCGGCGTGCGCCACTGAAGGGAGTGTGGCGGCCGTCGCACCGATGCCGAGCATCTTTAATACCTGGCGGCGCTGCATAAAAAAGATGGATTCCGCAGTGACATCTGCTTCTGTTAATTTTTTCGTCATAACATCCTCTGAGGGCGTCGCGGCTGGCGTAGGGAAAACTACGTTAACGCGAAGAAGAGCAAGTTAGCAATTAATGAAAATTGCGTGTTAAAGCCATTCTTTAAGCTTATTGATGATTGGAAAAAAATTTCTGAAGACTATACTCGCTGGGTGAAACGGTGTGCCATTTTTGGTCTTCACCGCAGCGCGCGCGTGTCGCGGCAAAGCGAAAAAGTTAGTGCTTACTATATTGACCCTTTTCAGGCGATATCGTTCTGTTCTTTACCCGCGCGGAGTTAAATCAGGGATGCGATTAACGACGAAATTTAGTGCTTTTGTAACACTTCTTACCGGGCTTGCGATCTTCATGACGCTGGTCGGCTGCTCACTCAGCTTTTATAACGCCATACAGGATAAAGTCGCCAATCGCGTACAGGCCGTCGCCGCCGTTATCGACACCCGCCTGATCTCCATCCCCCTTTCGCGCCTCTCAACGCAGCTCGATGAGATGATGGTGCCGGTAGACATCACTTCGATTGAGATTAAGCAGGGTCGCCATATTCTCTTAAGCCACACGCGCAAAGGGAGCTATCGCCCGGCGGGCAGTAACTACGCCACGCGCGAGATTGAGATGCCGTCGATGAAGATCCCCGGCGTGACCTTAACGCTGGTCTATCAGGATCCGATGGCCAACTACTTCCGCTCCATGATGACCACCGCGCCGCTGACGGTGGCGATTGGTTTTATGATCGTCATTATTTTCCTCGCAGTGCGCTGGCTGCGACGCCAACTCTCCGGACAGGAGCTGCTTGAACTGCGGGCGACGCGCATCCTCAACGGCGAGCGCGGGGCGCAGGTGCGCGGCAGCATCTATGAGTGGCCGTCGCGTACCAGCAGCGCGCTGGACGTATTACTGACAGATATTCAGTTTGCCAGCGATCAGCGCAGCCGCATGGATACGCTGATTCGTTCCTACGCGGCGCAGGACACGCGTACCGGCCTCAATAACCGCCTCTTTTTCGATAATCAACTCGCCACCCTGCTAGAAGATCAGGAAAAGGTCGGCTCGCACGGTGTGGTAATGATGATCCGCCTGCCCGATTTTGACCTGCTGCGCGACAGCGATGGGCTGGCCTCCGCCGCCGAAGAGTATCTCTTTACCCTTATCAACTTACTCTCCACCTTTATTATGCGTTACCCCGGCGCGCTGCTGGCGCGCTATCACCGCAGTGACTTCGCGGTCCTGCTTCCGCACCGCACATTAAAAGAAGCGGAGAGCATCGCCGGGCAGATCCTGAAAGCAGTGGATGGCTTGCCGCCGACCAGGATGTTGACCCGCGAAGACATTATGCATATCGGCATTTGCAGCTGGCGCGGCGGGCAGTCGACTCGCCAGGTGATGGAGCATGCGGAAGCAGCGGCGCGCAATGCGGTATTGCAGGGCACCAACAGCTGGTCAGTCTACGACGACTCATTACCCGAGCAGGGGCGCGGCAACGTTCGCTGGCGCACGCTGATTGAGCAGATGCTGAGCCGCGGCGGGCCGCGCGTCTACCAGAAACCGGCGGTTAACCGCGACGGGCAAGTGCATCACCGGGAGCTGATGTGCCGCATTTTCGACGGCGAGCAGGAGGTGATCGCCGAAGAGTATATGCAGATGGTGCTGCAATTTGGCCTGTCAGAGGAGTATGACCGGCTGCAGATCACGCGCTTAATGCCGTTCCTCGGCTACTGGCCGGAGGAGAACCTCGCCATTGAGGTCACCGTCGAGTCGCTGATCCGCCCGCGCTTCCAGCGCTGGCTGCGCGATACCTTGATGCAATGCGAAAAATCGCAACGCAAACGGATTATTTTTGAACTTGCAGAGGCTGATGTGTGTCAACACATCAGCCGATTGCAGTCGGTCGTACGCTTGATCAATGGATTAGGCGCGCGCGTGGCGGTGGTTCAGGCGGGTCTGACGTTGGTCAGTACCAGCTGGATTAAAGCCCTGGATGTCGAGTTACTGAAGCTGCATCCGGGGCTGGTCAGGAACATTGAAAAGCGCACCGAAAACCAGCTGCTGGTTCAGAGCCTTGTTGAAGCGTGTAAAGGCACACGAACCCGCGTCTTTGCGACCGGCGTTCGCACGCGCGGCGAATGGCAGATGCTGGTGGAGCGAGGTGTTGCGGGCGGACAGGGCGATTTCTTCGCGGCGTCTCAGCCGCTCGACACCAATGTGAAAAAATATTCACAAAGATACTCGGTTTGAACTGCTGTTTGAGTCGTTTTCACGTAGAATAACGCGCGCTGCCGTGGTTGGGGGGCGTGCGAGCCTGCCCGCCAGATTGTTGCAGTAAAAATGCCGGTTTGACCTTTGCCAGCTTGCAGGCGCAACGTGCCGGAACGACGGCTTTTTTACGCTTCCGGACAGAGTCATGTCGTTTTGCAACAAAGGAAACAAACTGCACTAATTTTCACCGTAGCTGAGACTTCTTGTGCCTTGTCGCTGCTGCGTGTGGTTGGTAAAGTAAGCGGATTTTTCTTTCCGCCCCAGCTTTCAGGATTATCCCTTAGTATGTTGAAAAAATTTCGTGGCATGTTTTCCAATGACCTGTCCATTGACCTGGGTACCGCGAATACCCTGATTTATGTAAAAGGACAAGGCATCGTACTGAATGAGCCTTCCGTAGTGGCCATTCGCCAGGATCGTGCCGGTTCACCGAAAAGCGTGGCCGCAGTCGGTCATGAAGCGAAGCAGATGCTTGGCCGTACGCCGGGCAATATCGCTGCAATCCGCCCGATGAAAGATGGCGTAATCGCTGACTTCTTCGTGACCGAAAAGATGCTGCAGCACTTTATCAAACAGGTACACAGCAACAGCTTTATGCGCCCAAGCCCGCGCGTACTGGTCTGTGTGCCGGTTGGCGCAACGCAGGTTGAACGCCGCGCAATCCGCGAATCCGCACAGGGCGCTGGCGCCCGTGAAGTCTTCCTGATTGAAGAGCCGATGGCCGCCGCGATTGGCGCGGGTCTGCCGGTTTCCGAAGCGACCGGTTCGATGGTCGTTGATATCGGTGGTGGTACCACCGAAGTCGCCGTTATCTCCTTAAACGGCGTGGTTTACTCCTCCTCTGTGCGCATCGGCGGCGACCGCTTCGACGAAGCGATCATTAATTATGTGCGCCGCAACTACGGCTCGCTGATTGGTGAAGCCACCGCAGAACGTATCAAACACGAAATCGGCTCTGCCTACCCGGGCGACGAAGTGCGCGAAATCGAAGTGCGCGGTCGTAACCTGGCAGAAGGTGTACCGCGCGGTTTCACCCTGAACTCCAACGAAATCCTTGAAGCCCTGCAGGAGCCGCTGACCGGCATCGTCAGTGCGGTCATGGTCGCGCTGGAGCAGTGCCCGCCGGAGCTGGCATCCGATATCTCCGAGCGCGGTATGGTGCTGACCGGCGGCGGCGCGCTGCTGCGCAACCTCGATCGTCTGCTGATGGAAGAGACGGGCATTCCTGTGGTAGTGGCAGAAGATCCCCTGACTTGCGTAGCGCGTGGCGGCGGCAAGGCGCTGGAAATGATCGATATGCACGGCGGCGACTTGTTCAGCGAAGAGTAATCCGCGTCAGATACGGAGCCCCGCGCTCCGTATCTGTCTGGCCTGAGAATACGCAAAGCCTATGAAGCCAATTTTTAGCCGTGGCCCGTCACTGCAGATTCGCCTGTTCCTGGCGGTTTTGGTGGCGCTTGGAGTCATCATCGCCGACAGCCGCCTCGGTACGTTCAGCCAGATCCGGACGTACATGGATACGGCCGTCAGCCCTTTCTATTTTATTTCCAATGGTCCCCGCGAATTATTAGACAGCGTGTCGCAAACGCTGGCCTCGCGCGATCAGCTCGAACTTGAAAACCGGGCGCTGCGCCAGGAGCTGCTGCTGAAAAACAGCGAGCTGCTGATGTTAGGGCAGTACAAGCAGGAGAACGCGCGGCTGCGCGAACTGCTCGGCTCGCCGCTGCGTCAGGATGAGCAAAAAATGGTCACCCAAGTGATCTCAACGGTTAACGATCCCTACAGCGATCAGGTGGTTATCGATAAAGGCAGCGTCAACGGCGTCTACGAAGGCCAGCCGGTGATCAGCGATAAAGGCGTTGTCGGCCAGGTGATCGCGGTTGCGAAAATGACCAGCCGCGTGCTGCTGATTTGCGATGCGACTCACGCGTTGCCAATCCAGGTGCTGCGTAACGATATCCGCGTTATTGCCGCCGGTAACGGCTGTACTGACGATCTGCAGCTCGAGCATCTGCCGGCGAATACCGACATTCGCGTGGGTGATGTGCTGGTGACTTCCGGCCTCGGCGGGCGTTTCCCGGAAGGCTACCCGGTTGCGGTGGTCTCGTCGGTGAAACTCGATACCCAGCGTGCGTACACGGTGATTCAGGCGCGTCCCACTGCCGGTCTGCAACGTTTGCGTTATCTGCTGCTGCTCTGGGGCTCCGATCGCAACGGCGCGAACCCGCGCACGCCGGAAGATGTTCACCGCGTGGCGAACGAGCGTCTGCTGCAGATGATGCCGCAGGTCTTACCCTCTCCGGATACCATGGGGCCGCCTGCACCGATGCCTGCGCCGGCGACCGGCTTAACGCAGCCGATGCCGCAACAATCGTCGGGAGGGCAGTAGTGGCAAGTTACCGTAGCCAGGGGCGCTGGGTCATCTGGCTCTCGTTTTTCATTGCGCTATTGCTTCAAATCATGCCCTGGCCGGATGACATCATCGTCTACCGGCCAAACTGGGTGCTGCTGATTCTGCTCTACTGGATCCTCGCCCTGCCGCACCGCGTAAATGTCGGTACGGGTTTCGCGATGGGTGCCATACTGGATCTCATTAGCGGGTCCACCCTTGGCGTTCGCGCGCTCTCCCTGAGCATCGTCGCCTATCTGGTCGCACTGAAATTTCAGTTATTCCGTAATCTGGCGCTCTGGCAACAGGCGCTGGTGGTAATGTTGTTGTCGCTGGCAACAGAAGTGATTGTCTTCTGGGCCGAATTTTTGGTGATCAACGTGTCGTTCAAACCAGAAATTTTCTGGAGCAGCCTGGTCAATGGCGTGCTCTGGCCGTGGATCTTCCTGCTTATGCGTAAGATCCGTCAGCAGTTTGCGGTGCAATAAAGGTTGATATGACAGCTATCTGGCTTGCTTCTGGTTCTCCCCGTCGTCAGGAATTACTGACGCAGCTCGGGGTGTCGTTTGAGCGTATTGTTCCGGGGATCGAGGAGCAGCGGCAGGCCGGCGAGAGCGCCAGGCAGTACGTGGCGCGGCTGGCGCGGGAAAAAGCGCAGGCGGGCGTGGCGATGGTATCGCGCGATCTGCCGGTGCTGGGTGCCGACACCATTGTCATATTAAATGGGGAAGTGCTTGAAAAACCGCAGGACTCCTCGCATGCTGCCACTATGCTGCGTCAACTCTCCGGGCAGACTCACCAGGTGATGACCGCCGTCGCTATTGCGGACCGTGAGCAGGTGCTGGAGTGTCTGGTGGAAACCGAAGTGACCTTCAGAGCGTTATCAGAAAAGGATATTGCCGACTATGTGGCGAGCGGGGAACCGCTGGATAAAGCCGGTGCGTATGGTATTCAGGGGCTGGGCGGCTGCTTTGTCAGGAAAATTAACGGGAGCTATCACGCTGTCGTTGGCCTGCCGCTGGTAGAAACCTTTGAATTGCTGAGCAATTTCAACGCAGTGCGTGAAGGGAGAGATAATCATGACGGCTGAATTACTGGTCAACGTTACACCATCGGAAACGCGTGTTGCCTATATTGACGGCGGCATTCTGCAGGAAATTCACATCGAGCGCGAAGCACGGCGCGGGATAGTAGGCAATATCTACAAAGGTCGGGTCAGCCGGGTGCTACCGGGTATGCAGGCGGCTTTTGTAGATATTGGTCTGGAAAAGGCGGCGTTTCTTCACGCCTCCGACATTATGCCGCACACCGAATGTGTTGCCGGTGAAGAGCAGAAGAACTTTACCGTACGCGATATCTCCGAACTGGTGCGCCAGGGCCAGGATCTGATGGTGCAGGTGGTGAAAGATCCCCTCGGCACCAAAGGCGCGCGTCTTACCACTGACATCACCTTACCCTCCCGTTACCTGGTCTTTATGCCGGGCGCCGCGCACGTTGGCGTCTCCCAGCGTATTGAGAGCGAAGCCGAGCGCGATCGCCTCAAGCAGGTGGTGGCGAGCTACTGCGATGAGCAGGGCGGGTTTATCATTCGTACCGCCGCGGAAGGCGTCTGCGAAGAGGATCTCGCCTCTGACGCGGCCTACCTGAAGCGCGTCTGGACGAAGGTGATGGAGCGCAAAAAGCGCCAGCAGACGCGCTATAAACTCTATGGCGAACTGGCGTTAGCCCAGCGCGTCCTGCGCGACTTCGCCGATGCCCATCTCGATCGCATCCGCGTCGACTCGCGGCTCACCTTTGAAGCGCTGCTGGAGTTTACCGCCGAGTATATCCCGGAGATGACCAGTAAGCTTGAGCACTACAGCGGTCGCCAGCCGATCTTCGATCTCTTTGACGTAGAGAACGAAATCCAGCGCGCGCTGGAGCGCAAAGTTGAGCTGAAATCGGGCGGCTACCTGATCATCGATCAAACCGAAGCGATGACCACCGTTGATATCAACACCGGCGCGTTTGTCGGCCATCGCAACCTCGACGACACCATCTTTAATACCAACATCGAAGCCACCCAGGCGATCGCCCGCCAGCTGCGGCTGCGCAATCTCGGCGGCATTATCATCATCGACTTTATCGATATGAATAATGAGGATCACCGCCGTCGCGTACTGCACTCGCTGGAGCAGGCGCTGAGCAAAGATCGGGTAAAAACCAGCATCAACGGTTTCTCCCAGCTTGGCCTGGTGGAGATGACCCGCAAACGCACCCGCGAAAGCGTTGAACATGTGCTGTGCAACGAGTGTCCGACCTGTCACGGGCGCGGCACGGTTAAGACGGTCGAAACGGTGTGCTATGAAATCATGCGCGAAATCGTGCGCGTGCATCACGCCTACGACTCCGACCGCTTCCTGGTTTACGCCTCTCCAGCCGTGGCGGAAGCGCTGAAGAGCGAAGAGTCTCATGCGCTGGCGGAGGTGGAGATCTTCGTCGGTAAGCAGGTCAAAGTACAAATCGAGCCGCTCTATAATCAGGAGCAGTTTGACGTAGTCATGATGTAATTCGCGGCCTTGCTGCGAAACAAGCGGGTCTGATGGGTGTGACAAGGAGAGAGGCGTGAGGCGACTGCCGGGGATATTACTGCTTACAGGCGCGACGCTGATCGTTATCGCGGCGCTGCTGGTAAGCGGGCTGCGCCTTGTGTTACCCCACCTTAATAAGTGGCGTGAGCCAATTCTGGCGCGCATCTCTGCACAAACAGGCCTTCCCGTTAAGGCCAGCGAGTTTCAGGCACGCTGGCAAAACTTCGGCCCGGAGCTGGAGGTGCGCGATATTCAGGCCACGCTGAAAGATGGCGGCAGCGTTGAGGTAAAGCGCGTTACGCTGGCGCTCGACGTCTGGCAGAGCCTGCTGCACCTGCGCTGGCAGTTTCGCGATCTCACCTTTTACCAGCTCGCGGTTAACAGCAACACCCCGCTTGAGAGCAGCGAAGAGGGTAATACCCTCGGCAAAGATCGCATTAGCGATCTCTTTTTGCGCCAGTTCGATCACTTCGATCTGCGCGACAGCCGCGTCAGCTTTTTAACCCCTTCCGGTCAACGCGCCGAACTGGCGATCCCGCAGCTCACCTGGCTTAACGGCGACGATCGTCATCGTGCCGAAGGGCAGGTGAGCCTCACCAGCCTGACCGGGCAGCATGGCGTAATGCAGGTGCGTATGGATCTGCGCGATGACAACGGTCTGCTGAATAACGGCCGCGTCTGGCTAGAGGCCGATGATATCGACGTCAAACCGTGGCTCAGCCAGTGGATGCAGGATAAGGTCGCGCTCACCTCGGCCCGCTTTAGCCTTGAAGGGTGGATGACGCTCAACAAGGGTGAAATTGAAAGCGGTGATGTGTGGCTGAAAAAAGGCGGTGCCAGCTGGCTGGGGAATAACACCACCCATCGCTTGACCGTCGACAACCTGACTACCCATATCAGCCGGCAGAAAGCGGGCTGGCAGTTTGACGTGCCGGTCACGCGCATTGCGATTGATGATAAACCCTGGCCGCAGGGGGCGCTCAGTTTCGCCTGGGTCCCGACGCAGGAAGCGAAAGAGGCGAGCGATGAGCTACGCGTTCGCGCCACCAACCTCGAACTGAATAGCCTCGACGGGCTGATGCCGATTGCACAGAAAATTTCCCCGGCGATGTATGACATCTGGAACACCCTGCAACCGGCGGGCAAGCTTGCGCGGCTGGCGGTCGATATTCCATTGAAAACGCCGGAAAAGAGCCGCTTCCAGGCGCGCTGGCAGGAGCTGAGCTGGCATCAGTGGAAACTGCTGCCGGGAATGGAGCACTTCGCCGGTACGCTTGAAGGGAGCGTCGAAAATGGGCGCTTAACCGCCGATATCTCGCAGGCAAAGATGCCATATGAGACGGTCTTTCGCGCGCCGCTGGAGATTGAAAAGGGGCTGGCCACACTCAACTGGCAGAAGAACGCGCAGGGTTTCCAGCTGGACGGGCGCAATATTGATGTACAGGCCACCGGGCTGCACGCGCGCGGGGATTTCCGTTATCTGCAACCGGAAGGCAAAGCGCCGTGGCTCAGTATTCTGGCCGGGATCAACGTCTCCGATGCCGGGCAGGCGTGGCGTTACTTCCCGGAAAACCTGATGGGCAAAGCGCTGGTGGATTACCTCAGCGGCGCGATTAAAGGCGGGCAGACGGAAAACGCCGCGCTGGTCTTTGCCGGTGACCCGAGCCTCTTCCCCTATAAGCACAATGAAGGGCAGTTTGAAGTGCTGGTGCCGCTGCGCAATGCCACTTTTGCCTTCCAGCCGGACTGGCCCGCGCTGCAAAACCTCGATATTAGCCTCGACTTCCTCAATGACGGCTTATGGATGAAGAGTGACAAAGTGATGCTCGGCGGCGTGACCGCCAGCAATCTCGCCGCCGCCATCCCGGATTACATCAAAGAGAAGCTGATCATCGATGCCGATATCAACGGGCCGGGCAAAGCGGTCGGCCCCTATTTTAAGGAAACGCCGCTGCATGACTCGCTCGGCAGCGCGCTGGATGAGCTGCAAATTGACGGTGATGTGAGTGCTCGCTTACATCTTGATATCCCGCTCGACGGCGAGATGACGCTGGCCAAAGGCGAAGTCGCGCTAAAGAACAATTCGCTGTTTATCAAGCCCATCAGCAGCACGCTGAAAAACCTCAACGGCAAGTTCAGCTTTGAGAATGGCAACCTGAAGAGCGAGCCGCTGACCGCCACCTGGTTTAACCAGCCGCTGAACGTCGACTTCACCACTACCGAGGGCGCTAAAGCCTACGAGGTGGCGGTGAATCTCAACGGCAACTGGCAGCCATCACGCACCGGTGTGCTGCCGGAGCAGCTTAACGATGCGCTGCGCGGGAACGTGACGTGGAAAGGGGATGTTGGCGTGACGCTGCCTTACCACGGCGAAGCGAGTTATAAGGTCAACCTGGCAGGCGATTTGGGCAATATCACCAGCACCTTACCGCCGCCGCTCGAGAAGCGGGCAGGCCATGCGCTGCCGGTGAAGGTGAAAGTGGACGGCAACCTGCACAGCTTTGCGCTGACCGGCAACGCAGGTGCGGATAGTCACTTTAACAGCCGCTGGCTGCTCGGCAGCAAACTGGCGCTCGACCGCGGTATCTGGACTTCGGAGAGTAAAACCACGCCGCCGCTGCCGGAGCAGAGCGGGCTTGAGCTTAACCTGCCGCCGCTGGACGGCGCGCAGTGGCTGGCGCTCTTTAACCAGGGTGCGGCGAGCCATGTCAGCAGCAGCGCTTCGCTGCCGTCGCGCATCACGCTGCGCACGCCCGCCCTGACGCTTGGCGGGCAGCAGTGGAATAACCTGAGCATCGTCTCGCAGCCGCAATTTGCCGGTACCACCATTGAGGCGCAGGGCCGCGAGCTCGACGCCACGCTCAAAATCAGTGACAACGCGCCGTGGCAGGCCGATATCCGTTACCTCTACTACAACCCGGCGAGCGCAGCGAAGACGAAAGATATCTCTTCGCCAACCACGCTTTTCAGCGAGCAGCAGCGCATCGATTTCAGCGGCTGGCCCGATCTGCAACTGCGCTGTAAAGAGTGCTGGCTGTGGGGGCAGAAATATGGCCGTATCGAGGGCGATTTCGCCATTAAGGGCGATACGCTGACGCTGGCAAATGGGCTGGTCGACAGCGGTGTCGCGCGCCTGACCGCCGACGGCGAGTGGGTCAACCGCACGGGCGGCGAGCGCACGTCCATTAAGGGTATTCTGCGCGGCGACAAGCTCGATTCGGCGATGAGCTTCTTCGGTGTGCCGACGCCGGTGCGCGACGCGCCGTTCAACGTCAATTACGATCTCCACTGGCGCAGCGCGCCGTGGCAGCCGCAGGAAGCGTCCCTTAACGGCATCCTGCGCACGCGCCTCGGCAAAGGTAAAATCGATGATATCAGCACCGGTCATGCCGGGCAGATCCTGCGCCTGTTCAGCGTCGACTCGCTGCTGCGCAAGCTGCGCTTTGATTTCAGCGACACCTTCAGTAATGAGGGCTTCTGGTTTGACTCCATTCGCAGCACGGCGTGGATCAAAGATGGCGTCCTGCACACCGATGACACGCTGGTCGACGGCCTCGAAGCGGATATCGCGATGAAAGGCTCGGTGGATCTGGTGCGCCGCCAGCTTGATGTCGAAGCGGTGGTGGCACCGGAGATCTCCGCGACCGTTGGCGTGGCGGCGGCGTTTGCCGTCAACCCGATTGTTGGCGCGGCGGTGTTTGCGGCCAGTAAAGTGCTGGGTCCGCTGTGGAATAAAGTCTCCATTTTGCGCTACCGCATTACCGGTCCGGTAGACCAGCCGCAGATCAACGAAGTGATGCGCCAGCCGCGTACCGACAAAAAGCAATGATTTGACGGCATCGGCGAATTGCCTCAAGCTCCTTGTATCGCACTTTTTTATTGCCCGATGTGGCGGCAACGACGAGAAAACATGATGAGTCTTAATCTGGTGAGTGAACAACTGCTGGCAGCGAATGGCCTGAATCATCAGGATCTGTTTGCCATTCTCGGTCAACTGACCGCGCGTCGTCTTGACTACGGCGACCTCTATTTCCAGTCGAGCTATCACGAATCCTGGGTTTTAGAAGACCGCATCATCAAAGATGGTTCGTACAATATTGACCAGGGCGTGGGCGTGCGCGCCATTAGCGGCGAGAAAACCGGTTTTGCTTACGCAGACCAGATCAGCCTGCTGGCGTTAGAGCAGAGTGCGCAGGCCGCGCGTACCATCGTCCGCGAAGAGGGCGACGGTAAAGTCAAAACCCTCGGCGCGGTTGAGCATCAGAGCCTCTACACCAGCATCGATCCGCTGCAAAGCATGAGCCGCGAAGAGAAGCTCGATATCCTGCGTCGCGTCGATAAAGCGGCGCGCGCTGCTGACAAGCGGGTGCAGGAAGTGACTGCCAGCCTGACCGGCGTCTATGAGCTGATTCTGGTGGCGGCGACGGACGGCACGCTGGCGGCCGATGTGCGCCCGCTGGTACGTCTCTCTGTCAGCGTACAGGTTGAAGATGACGGTAAACGCGAGCGCGGTGCCAGCGGTGGCGGCGGTCGTTTCGGTTACGAGTGGTTCCTGCAAGAGGTGGATGGCGAAGTTCGTGCCGACGCCTGGGCGCACGAAGCGGTGCGTATGGCGCTGGTCAATCTCTCTGCCGTTGCTGCGCCTGCGGGCACGCTGCCGGTGGTACTGGGCGCGGGCTGGCCGGGCGTGCTGCTGCATGAAGCGGTCGGTCACGGCCTCGAAGGGGACTTCAACCGTCGCGGCACTTCCGTCTTCAGCGGCCAGATGGGGCAGTTAGTTGCTTCCGAGCTTTGCACCGTGGTCGATGACGGCACCATCGCCGATCGCCGTGGTTCAGTGGCCATCGACGATGAGGGGACACCGGGCCAGTACAATACGTTGATCGAAAACGGCGTGCTGAAAGGCTATATGCAGGACAAGATGAATGCGCGCCTGATGGGCGTGAAGCCGACCGGTAACGGGCGTCGTGAATCTTATGCCCATTTGCCGATGCCGCGTATGACCAACACCTATATGCTGGCGGGCAAATCGACACCGCAGGAGATTATCGAATCCGTGGAGTACGGCATCTATGCGCCGAACTTCGGCGGCGGCCAGGTGGATATCACCTCCGGCAAGTTTGTCTTCTCCACCTCCGAGGCTTACCTGATTGAAAAAGGTAAAGTGACCAAACCGGTTAAAGGCGCGACCCTGATTGGCTCCGGCATCGAAGCGATGCAGCAGATCTCGATGGTTGGCAACGATCTGAAGCTTGATAACGGCGTTGGCGTCTGCGGCAAAGAGGGGCAGAGCCTGCCGGTCGGCGTAGGGCAACCGACGCTGAAGGTCGACAACCTGACCGTCGGCGGCACGGCCTAAGCCATACCGTTCACCCTCTTTCGCGCAGAGAGGGTGAATGCTTTCACACCCTGCGCCCCTGCATGCTCTGGTAGACCTTCGCCACCTCGATAAAGTAATCCGTCAAATAGTTAATACAGACCTGCACTTTCAACGGCAGCTTATCTTTCTGCGTGTAGAGCGCATAAACCGGACGCGGGTCCGACTGGTAGCGCGGGAGCAGGATCTCAAGCTGGCCGCTGTTGATCTCATCGATCACCCACATTAATGGCACATAAGCGATCCCGGCGCCGGCGGTTAACCAGCGGGTTAAGGTCATCGGATCGTTGGTGACAAACCGCCCCTGCGGGATCAGACGGGTGGCGATCCCTTCCGGGGCCACCAGCTCAAACTCATTATCCGGGCGCACGCTGTACTCCAGCCACGAGTGGTTCACCATATCAGCGGGTTTTTCCGGCGTGCCGTACTGAGCAAGATAGTTTTTTGCCGCGCAGACCACCATCGGCATGGTACCGAGGCGGCGGGAGAAGAGGCTGGAGTCCTGCAACGCGCCCACGCGGATCACCACGTCCAGCCCGTCGGCGATAAGATCCGGCGCGGGAATGCCCGTCACCAGATTCACCGACAGCCCCGGGTGCTCTTTCAGCATCTCGGCGGTCATTTTTGCCAGCACATTTTGCGCCATGGTTGAAGAGCTACCGATGCGCAGCGTGCCGATGGGCGTATTGTTAAAGGCGTAGAGCTGCTCGTGCACATCCTGCACCTCATGGAGCATCCTGCGACAGCCCTGATAGTAGATCTTTCCTGCTTCGGTCAGCCCAATGCTGCGCGTGCTGCGGTTCAGCAGCTTCACCTGTAGCTCATCCTCCAGCTTCGCCACGGTCTGGCTGATGGATGAAACGCTCATCTGCAGCTGGCGGGCAGCGGCGGTAAAGGAGCCCAGTTCCACCACTTTGGCGAACACCGACATGCGTTTTAAACGTTCCATTATTCACTCTGACTTAAAAGTGATTTAGATCACATAATATAGATAACAGCATAACAGTTACGTTAATATACTATCTATCAATAATATTCACGTCACTCTCGCCTGGCTCTCCTTGCCCTTTCCTGCGGTGACGTACGAACGATTTATCACCTGCAAGCGTAAAAAAACCAAGGTCAACATGAGTCTGTTTCCCGTCATCGTGGTGTTCGGTTTGTCGTTCCCACCGATTTTTTTCGAGCTGATTTTGTCGCTGGCGATTTTCTGGCTGGTGCGTCGGATGCTGGTCCCGACCGGGATCTACGATTTTGTCTGGCATCCTGCGCTGTTTAACACCGCGCTCTATTGCTGTTTGTTTTACCTGCTGTCGCGTTTATTTGTTTGAGGTAGAAGTGAAAACACTAACAAGAAATATCACCCGTACCGCGATCACCGTAGCGCTGGTTATCCTGGCGTTTATCGCCATTTTCCGCGCCTGGGTTTACTACACCGAATCCCCCTGGACGCGCGATGCGCGCTTCACCGCCGACGTGGTGGCCATCGCCCCGGATGTCACCGGGCTGGTAACCCGCGTTGATGTTCACGATAACCAGCTGGTCAAACAGGGCCAGGTGCTCTTCACCATCGACCAGCCGCGCTACCAGAAAGCGCTCGAGCAGGACGAAGCCGATGTCGCTTATTACCAGGCTCTCGTCAATGAGAAGCGACGTGAGGCCGGTCGCCGCAATCAGTTAGGCATCCAGGCGATGTCGCGCGAAGAGATTGATCAGGCGAATAACACCCTGCAAACCGAACTGCATCAGCTGGCGAAAGCGCAAGCGACGCGCGATCTGGCGAAGCTCGATCTCGAACGCACCATTATTCGTGCGCCGGCCGATGGCTGGGTCACCAACCTGAATGTTTACGCCGGTGAGTTCATCACCCGCGGCTCCACTGCGGTGGCGCTGGTGAAACAAAACAGCTTCTATGTGCTGGCCTATATGGAAGAGACCAAGCTTGAGAGCGTGCGCGCCGGTTACCGCGCCGAGATCACGCCGTTAGGCAGCAATCAGGTGCTGAAGGGTACCGTCGACAGCGTTGCCGCCGGGGTGACTAACTCCAGCAGCACCAATGACAGTAAAGGGATGGCGACCGTCGACTCTAACCTCGAATGGGTTCGCCTGGCGCAGCGCGTGCCGGTGCGCATCCGTCTGGACAAACAGCAGGGCAACCTGTGGCCGGCAGGCACCACCGCAACCGTCGTGGTCACTGGCAAAACCGATCGTGACGCCAGCCAGGATTCGCTGTTTCGTAAAATCGCCCACCGTCTGCGTGAGCTGGGGTAATCGCTATGGGGCTGTTCTCAATCGCCAGCCAGCATCTGCGCTTTGCCTGCAAACTGGCCGGCGCGGTAGTGCTGGCGCTGTTTGTCGGCTTTCACTTCCAGCTTGAAACACCGCGCTGGGCGGTGCTGACCGCGGCGATTGTTGCCGCCGGGCCCGCTTTTGCCGCGGGCGGCGAGCCGTACTCCGGCGCGATCCGCTACCGGGGGATGTTGCGTATCGCCGGGACCTTTATCGGCTGTATCGCCGGGCTGACCATCATCATTATGCTGATCCGTACACCGCTGCTGATGCTGCTGGTGAGCTGCATCTGGGCGGGCTTCTGTACCTGGGTCTCTTCGCTGGTGCGGGTTGAGAACTCCTACGCCTGGGGGCTGGCGGGCTACACGGCGCTGATCATTGTCATCACTATTGAGGCCGATCCGCTGCTGGCACCGCAATACGCGGTGGAGCGCTGTAGTGAGATCGTCGTGGGGATTTTGTGCGCGATTGTCGCCGATCTGCTCTTCTCGCCGCGCTCGGTGAAGCAGGTGATTGACCAGGAACTCGACAGTCTGCTGGTGGCGCACTACCAGTTGATGCAGCTCTGTATCAAGCATGGCGACAGTGAAGAGGTCGATGCCGCCTGGGCGGCGCTGGTACGCCGTACCGCCGGGCTGGACGGCATGCGCAGCAACCTGAAGATCGAATCCTCCCGCTGGGGGCTGGCGAACCGCCGTCTGAAGGTGATCAATACACTCTCGCTGACGCTGATTACCCAGGCGTGCGAGACCTACCTGATTCAGAACACACGCCCGGAGCTGATTACCGATACCTTTCGCGAGCTGTTCGACGAGCCGGTTGAAACAGTGCAGGACGTACACCGGCAGTTAAAACGTATGCGCCGGGTGATTGTCTGGACCGGCGAGCGCGACACGCCAGTGACGCTCTACAGTTGGGTCGGGGCGGCGACGCGCTACCTGCTGCTCAAGCGCGGCGTGATTGGCAATACCAAAATCAGCGCCGTCGAAGAGGAGGTGCTGCAGGGCGAAGCGGTGGTGAAAGCGGAATCTGCCGAGCGCCACCATGCAATGATTAACTTCTGGCGCACCACGCTCTCCTGCGCCCTCGGTACGCTCTTCTGGCTGTGGACCGGCTGGACCTCCGGCAGCGGGGCGATGGTGATGATCGCCGTTGTCACCTCACTGGCGATGCGGTTGCCCAACCCCATTATGGTGGCGAAAGATTTTGTCTACGGCATGCTGTGGGCGTTACCGATAGGCGCGCTCTACTTCCTGGTGATTCTGCCCGCCACCCAGCAAAGCATGCTGCTGCTCTGTATCAGCCTTGCGGTACTGGCCTTCTTTATTGGTATTGAAGTGCAGAAACGGCGGCTGGGATCGATGGCGACGCTGGCAGGCACCATTAACATCCTGGTGCTGGATAACCCGATGACCTTCAAGTTCAGCTTCTTCCTCGACAGCGCGCTCGGGCAACTGGTGGGCGTGGTGCTGGCGATAACGGTGATCCTGCTGGTGCGCGATAACTCGCAGGCGCGCACCGGGCGCGTGCTGCTTAACCAGTTTGTCTCGGCGGCGGTCTCGGCAATGACAACCAATACCGCCCGGCGTAAAGAGAACCACCTTCCGGCGCTCTACCAACAGCTCTTCCTGCTGCTGAATAAGTTTCCCGGCGATGTGGCGAAGTTTCGCCTCGCGTTAACGCTGATTATTGCCCACCAGCGGCTACGCGATGCGCCGATACCAATCAACGACGATCTGTCGGCGTTCCACCGACAACTGCGGCGCACCGCCTCACAGGTGATCGCCGCCGGCTCCGATACCAAGCGGCACCGCTACTTTACCCAGTTGCTGGAGGAGCTGGCGGTGTACCAGCAGAAACTGCGCGAGTGGAATGCCTCGCCGCAGGTGACGGAGCCGGTTGAGCGGCTAACCGGCATGCTGCATAAGTATCAACACGCGCTAACCAGCAATTAATGACAAAGCCGACGCCCTAAGCGTCGGTTTTTTTATGACTATACTTCACTGGAGAATCAACACACCGCAGATCAGGAGAACTCATGAGCACGCAGGCATTGCAGGAGAGTGCGCTTTTTCAGACCGGGTATCTGGTCGATGGCGTCTGGAAAAACCTGGAGACCACCTTTGAGGTTCTGAACCCGGCCAGCGGCGAGGTGATCGCGCGCGTGGCGAAAGCGGGGAAAAAAGAGACCGAAGAGGCGATTGCCGCCGCGGCGCGTGCCTTTCCCGCCTGGCGGGCAAAAACCGCCAAAGAGCGCTCAACCCTTCTCTATCGCTGGTATGAACTGATTATCGAGAACAAAAGCTGGCTGGGGCGTTTGATGACAAGCGAGCAGGGGAAACCGTTGAAAGAGGCGGAGGGCGAAGTCGAGTACGCCGCCAGCTTTATTCAGTGGTTTGCCGAGCAGGCTAAACGCGCCAACGGCGAGATCATTCCGCCGGTTAAGCCGGGATCGCGCATTCTGGCGACCCGTGAACCTATCGGCGTGGTGGCAGCGATTACGCCGTGGAACTTCCCGATGGCGATGCTGACCCGCAAGCTTGGCCCGGCGTTAGCCGCAGGCTGCACCGGGGTGATCAAGCCCGCCAATAATACGCCGCTGAGTGCTTTTGCGCTGTTAACGCTGGCGAAAAAAGCGGGCATTCCCGATGGCGTGCTGAACGCGGTCGCAGGCACAACTTCTGAGATCAGCGATGCGATTATGGCAAGCCCGGAGGTGCGCAAAATCTCCTTCACTGGCTCAACGGCGGTGGGTAAAACGCTGGTGCGCAACGCTGCCGAGACGATGAAAAAGGTCTCAATGGAGCTGGGTGGTAACGCGCCCTATATCGTTTTTGACGATGCCGATATTGATGCCGCAGTGCAGGGCGCGGTGGCGAACAAGTTCCGCAACGCAGGCCAGGTGTGCGTCAGCGTCAACCGCTTCTATATCCAGGAGGGTGTCTATGACGCGTTTACCCGCAAGCTGAGCGAGGCGGTTAAGGCGCTGAAAGTGGGTAATGGTATGGATGAAGGTGTGGTCGTCGGCCCGCTGATTGAGTCGTCCGCTGTCGATAAGGTGCGTGAGCATGTTGAAGATGCGGTAGCGAAAGGCGCGAAAGTGCTGACCGGCGGCGAACCGCACGCGCTGGGCGGCAACTTCTGGCAGCCAACGGTGCTCGGTGACTGTAGCGATGGCATGAAACTGGCGCAGGAAGAGACCTTCGGCCCGCTTGCCGCCTGCTTCCGCTTTACCAGCGAAGAGGAGGTGATCAAACGCGCCAATGCCACGCCGTTTGGCCTGGCAGCCTACTTCTATACGCAAAACCTGCAGCGGGTGTTCCGCGTTTCGCAGGCGCTGGAGAGCGGCATGATCGGCGTGAACGAGTGTGCGGTCTCGACCGAAGTCGCGCCCTTTGGCGGCGTGAAGGAGTCGGGTTTAGGTCGCGAAGGCTCCGTGTTGGGGTTAGATGAGTTTATGGAAGTGAAAACGCTACATTTAGGCGGCTTATAAAGAGTGGAACGGCAGATGATGGAGAGTATGAAGAGCTACACCTTCGATTTCAAAGAGATCGCCGATCAACGCGCCTTCTACCGCGACTTTTGTCGCCAGTTCGCGCTTGAAGAGGAGAAGGTGCACGATCTCGATTCGCTGTGGGATGCAGTGGTTGAAGGTGAATTACCGCTGCCGCTGGAGATTGCGTTTATCCACCTGCCGGAGAAGAAGCGCCGCCGTTTCGGGGCGTTGATCCTGCTGTTTGATGAAGCGGAAGAGGAGCTGGAGGGCGCGCTGCGTTTTAATGTGCGCTGATTGAGGTTATTTTTCGGAATATATCAATATTACCGCTGTGCTAAAGTTCACGGGCGGCAGACGTTAGCGTATGTCGCCATAAATATAATTAACGGAGAGTTATTAGTATATTTGCAGTGTTGAGCAATATTTTCTTCTATTACTAAACCAAAGGATGGTTAGTTTGAAAAAGATATATTCGCTTGAGGTAACGTTATCGCTCTGCTGTTTAACCCTTATATTTCCTTCCCCTGGCGGGCATGCAAAACCGCACGCTATGTCGCGTTCACTCGCGAAAGGAGAGGTCCCTTATCAGACCTATCGCGACTTCGCGACCAACAGAGGCCCTTTTTATCCCGGCGCGAAAGACATACCCATTTATAATAAATATAACCAAACTATTGGTCTGCTGAATATTGCACCGATGCCGGACTTTAGTAGCGCCAGTAATACCACCGGTATTGCGACAATTATTCATCCGCAATATGCAACGACCGTCTACCATAATCCTGATTCATATCTCGAGACCTCCTATTTTGGACACTCGCCTTACCGTTTAGCGGCCAGGGAGAGTATCGACCAGAAAGATTTTAGCGTGGTGCGATTAAATAAACTGGTGACGGAGGCGATACCCGCCGGGATATTGCCGGAAGAGGTTCCGATTGAGGCGCTGAATAACAGAGAGCGCTTTCCGCTCTTTTACCGGCTGGGCTCCGGCAGGCAGAGCGTGATCGATGGCTATGGAGAGCGAATCGATCTACAAAGCGCATACAAATATCTTACTGGCGGCACCATTGGGCAGCCTCACGTGAAACCTCTCGATCTTCTGCGCATCAACTCCGGCGCAATTTCTCATCCTGACAACGGTCTTCTTGCCAGCCACGGCGCGCCGGGCGACAGCGGCTCACCGCTCTATGCATGGGATAGCTGGCGTCAAAAATGGGCGGTTGTCGGCGCACTGAGCTTGCTCTATCACGGACGTATTGAGCAGACCGCCTATGCCTTTGTGAACCCGCAATTTATCCGCCAGACCATTGAGAAATACATTAGCGCCTCGATTGAGAGTCGCGGCAGTAATGACGAGTTTGTGTGGCGATTTGATGCCGCGAGCGGCAGAGGAACGCTGACCAATCAATACACCCATTACGCCATGCAGGGCAAAGACGCCAGCGGTTCACAGAGTGCAAAAGATCTGGTGTTCAGCGGCGCGGGCGGACGTATTACCCTCGAAGAGAGCGTTGACCAGGGCGCCGGCAGCATCACGTTTAACAGCGACTACACTCTTGCGCCGGGGGATAAGCAGACCTGGAGAGGCGGCGGAGTGAATATCGCAAAGGGGGCGACGGTGAGCTGGCAGGTCAATGGCGTAGCGGGCGATGACCTGCATAAAATTGGCGAAGGCACGCTCAACGTTAACGCGTCAGGCATCAACCCCGGCGGGTTAAACGTGGGTGATGGCACCGTGCTGCTCGCACAGCGTCCTGATGCGCAGGGCAATATTCAGGCCTTTAGCGCGCTGCGTATTGTCAGCGGTCGCCCGCTGGTGATCCTTGGCAATGATAAACAGATCGAGCCCGATGCCGTCACGTGGGGATACCGCGGCGGCAGGCTTGATGTGAATGGCAATGACCTGACCTTTCATCAACTTAACGCCGAAGATTATGGTGCTGCGCTGATCAACCGCGCGACGACACGCACGAATATCACCCTCAGCGAACAACGCCCCTTCGACGCATTCACCATTGCCGACTGGTCATACTCGCGTTACGGACAGGTCGGCGAGCTGTATGGTTACCGCAACAACAATACCCGCACGGTCGATTACTTTATTCTTAAAACGCCTGAGTATGAGTGGTTTCCAACCGACCAGCGCAGCAATACCCATTGGGAATTTATCGGCCACGACCGCGCGCAGGCTTTACGCACCCGTTATGAGAGACATAAAGCGGAAGATACCCTTTTTCATGGTCAGCTCAACGGCAACCTTAACATTCATCACCAGGTGCTTGCCGAGACGCGTGGTGCCTTAATTCTTGATGGCTCTGTCGATATTTCCGGCGCTTTTACGCAGCGCAATGGGCACCTGGTTTTTCAGGGGCATCCGGTGCTTCACGCCTATAACACGCCAGAGATGGTCGAAAAATTGCGCGCGCTCGGGGATAACTCGCTGCGCACCGAACCGGTCTCCTTTTCCCAGCCGGACTGGGAGCGGCGGCACTTTAAGGTCAACCGTTTAGTTCTCGATCATGCGGTGTTTGATCTGGCGAGAAACGCCAGCCTCGAGGGGAACATTGAGGCGCGAGGGTCAACGATCACGCTGGGAAGCCCGTTCCCCTATATCGATCGCAACGATGGCAACGGGACGATGAATGTCGTGCAGCGCGGGGAGTCATACGCCAGCAGTGACGCGGATGTCAGCCACTATCAGGGGCATATCACCCTCTCTGACGGGTCAGCGCTCACCATTCGAGAGAATTTTACCGGCAGCATCGATGGGCAGCAGAGCAGGGTGACGATTCAGTCACGGTTCGCCAGCTTCACGGGATTTAGCCAGTTTGATCGCACGCCGCTGACGCTTGAGCATAACGCGAAAGTGACGGCGACGGGCGGCTGGAGCAGTAATGCCAACGTGACCGTTGGCCCGGCGGCGACGCTGAACCTGGCGGCGACGCCTGTGGCCGCCGGAGAGGTTATCCCCGCCATCTATACCCTTAAACCCGGCACGACCTGGCAGTTAAAAGAGGGGAGCGCGCTTACCGTTTCGCCGTTTGCCATTTTACAGGGGCGCATGGAGAGCACGGCATCGACCACGGTTCGTTTCGGCGAGGGGGATGAGAACCGCCTCGCCGGGCGGCTCTCGGCTGACCAGCAGAGTACAGTCAGCCGGTTTTCCGGGTTTCGCAGTAGCTGGCGCGGCTCTATCGCCGCTCCGCGCGCGCGGCTCAGCCTGACCGCGACCCGCTGGGAGCTGCGCGGCGACTCTGCGGTGGATAGCCTCGCGACATCGCGCTCGCTGATAGGCCTCTCCGGTGGGCAACAGCGGTTCAATACATTGCAGGTCGGCACCTTAACGGCTAACGAAACCGGCTTTGCCCTGCGCACGGATTTAAAGAGTAGCGATCGGATGGTAATAAGCCAGCACGCCTCGGGGCGCAATAACATCCTGTTTCTTGATCTCATCACCCCGCTTAAGCCTGCTGGCTCGCTGCATCTGCCGCTGATTACCGCACCGCGCGAGACGCCCGCCTCCCTGCTGACGGTGGCAAAGTCGATGCGCGGTTTTAACCAGTTTGAGCCGATCATTGAGCGCAAAGAGGATGCGCAGCAGACGCGATGGATCCTGACCGGTTTTCGCCGGATGCCCGATCCCGCCGCGGTGGGCGCGGCCAGGCGCTTTCTGGCAATGAACTATAAACGCCTGATTACGGAGATAAACAATCTCAACACCCGTGCCGCTCAGCTGCGCGGCCATGAAGATCGGGAAGGGGCATGGGCGCGAAGCTATAACGGCGGCGGGGCGGCAAACATGGGCTTCAGCGATAGCTATAACGCGATCGAGTCGGGCATAGACAGGAAAACGCGCTGGTCAGGTGTCGATCTCTATAGCGGGATAGTGATGAGCCACGCCAGCCATCAGGTAAAGGGCGATGCGCTGCGTGGCAATACGCGTGCCTTTGGCGCGGGATATTATCTCGCGGCAATGGGTGAGTCGGGCGCTTATCTGGATCTCTCTGCCCGCTATATCCGCAATTTCGATCGCTACCAGGCCGGTTTCAGCGGGTTAGGGGCGCGGGACTACACTACCCATAGCTGGTTGGGTGGCATTGAGAGCGGTTACCGCTATCAACTGACCGACGACCTCTATGTCGAACCGCAGGCGCAGCTGGTACTGAGCAAGCTCTCCGGCAACACCATGACGTGGCGCGATGGCGGGATCGATCTTACTGCGCAGCGCAAGAGCGCAACACCGTGGGTGGGCCGCTCGGGCATCGTGGCAGGTAAAGCGTTCGGCGGCAAAAACTGGGCGATGACCACGCGGGCAGGGCTGCATTATCAGTTCGATCTCCACTCCGCGGGCAATATGGTGCTTCAGGATCCGGCGGGGAAAACGCGGATCGGCGCTAAGCGTGATGGCAGGATGCTCGTTCATGCCAGCCTGCAGGGGCAGGTGAACGACAGGGTTCATGTTGCGCTAGAGGTTGCTCGCTCCGCTTTTGGCAAAGTGGGAGCGGATCAGGCTATCAACGCGCAGCTGCGCTACACCTTCTGATCCGTTAAGCAAAAAAAGCCCCTGCCAGGGGAGGCAGGGGCAAGTCGTCGGACAGACGACGAGGGTTTATTTGTACAGTTCAGCCGTCACGTGGGTGTGAGAACCGGTGCGGGCTTCAATAATGCGGTAGCTGCTTGCGCCAGCCTGGTCGGCTTTCGCAGAGAGTTCCTGGCGAATATCCATTGGTACACCGGCAATCTGTGAAACAGAGACGGTGCCTACGGATTGCAGGTTGCTTGCCTGGTCGCTGTTAACCAGCGTTGCGGCGCCAGCGCCGAATGAGATGAGGGAGGCAAGGCCAAGGGATGCGATGATCAGATTACGTTTCATACTGTGTTCTCCTTAAGAGAGACTCAACGGCGAGAAGGGTTAAACGTCTTTTCTTATGCCTGGTGCCGTTGAGCGATTAATTCATAGGGTTAGGGTAAAACTTATTTGTAGAGTTCAGCCGTCGCGTGCCAGCGGTCACCGCTGTGAGCTTCAATGATGCGGTAGGAGGATGCACCCTGCTCTTCCGCTTTTTTGCTCAGCTGCGCGTTCATGTCCATCGGTGAAGAGGCGATGGCGCCGACGGAGACGGTCCCCAGAGACTGGCGGTCTTGCGCCTGGTCTGCATTGATCATGTCAGCGGCAAAGGCGCCGAATGAGAGTGCTGAGAGGATACCCATAGTTGCGATAGATGATTTGATATTCATAATGCTTACCTCGTCGTATTCTTTTCTTTGAATTCTTTCAGGGGCTCGTTTTGTGACCCCCATCACGAAATCAAGTATACACTAATCACGCGAACAATTAATACCAAGCTAATTATAACTACGGCGAATGCTTATAACGCGCGACGGTTTTTATAACCTCAGGGCATAAAAATTTGGCTTATGGCGCGTAATTAGTTAACGAGGATTAATAAAATCAGCGAGATAGATTGCTTTGATTTTTTGTGCGGTGCTATCGGCTGCGGCAGGGTTATGAAACGAAAAATCGCACTATTTGTTAAATGAAATGGGGTGGAAAGTCGCTTAAAAGGGGAGAAAGGCCGAACATTCCCCCTCAGCGGGAACCGAGGGGAATGCGCGGTTAGAGCTCTTGTTCGAAGAGAACGAGGATCGCTTCGTAGAGATCTTTAACGGTAAAGCCGCGGGCTGGCGTGGTGAAGATGGTATCGTCACCGGCAATGGTGCCGAGGATCCCTTCTGCTTTACCCAGCGAGTCGAGCAGACGCGCGATCAGCTGTGCAGCACCCGGACTGGTGTGGATGACGACCACCGCGTCGTTGTAGTCGATGTCCAGCACGAGGTTCTTCAGCGGGCTGGAGGTGGTGGGTACGCCCATCTCAATCGGCAGGCAGTAGACCATCTCCATCTTCGCGTTACGCGTACGCACTGCGCCGAACTTGGTCAGCATGCGTGAGACTTTGGACTGGTTGATATTGTCGAAGCCCTCTTCTTGTAAGGCCTGGACAATTTCACCCTGGGAACTGAATTTCTCTTCTTTTAAAAGCGCTTTAAACGCCTTCACTAATTCTTCTTGTTTAGCCGAGCTTCGCATAAGTCACCCGTAATATGGCTGTGAAAACGACATTATTATGCATATTAATGAATTTTTATGCAAACATTCTGCAGATAAATATGCTGAAAAGTTATGGGGAAGGGCGCGAAGTTTAGCAAATTCTTTCGTTAAGGACATCAGCATGTGGCTTACGTCGCAAATAAGAGTAAAAAGTAAATTAAATGTTATAAATATGATGTTATTTTGGTGAATTCTACAGCTATATTATAAACTCGTTGAGTTAGTTGCTTAGCTTGCCGATCTGACGGTCACATTTAACCCTTTTATAAAATCGCTACAGTGGGCTGTGCCGCGTTATTTTGGCGCACTTATTGTCATAATTAGCAGGGTGAATTAAGGTCGCCGCAGCGGAGTAACAATATATTTAGCTAACCATAATAAGGAGTTTAGGATGAAAGTCGCAGTCCTCGGCGCGGCCGGCGGTATCGGCCAGGCGCTTGCCCTACTACTGAAAACACAACTGCCTTCAGGTTCAGAACTCTCCCTCTACGACATCGCACCTGTCACTCCTGGTGTCGCTGTAGACCTCAGCCATATTCCGACCGATGTAAACATCAAAGGCTTCTCTGGTGAAGATGCGACGCCTGCGCTGGAAGGTGCCGATGTGGTGCTGATCTCCGCAGGGGTTGCGCGTAAACCCGGTATGGATCGCTCCGACCTGTTTAACGTCAACGCCGGTATCGTGAAGAACCTGGTGGCACAGGTGGCGAAAACCGCGCCGAAAGCCTGTATCGGCATCATTACTAACCCGGTCAACACCACCGTCGCGATTGCGGCTGAAGTGCTGAAAAAAGCGGGTGTCTATGACAAGAACAAACTGTTTGGCGTGACCACGCTGGACATCATTCGCTCCAATACTTTCGTTGCTGAGCTGAAAGGTAAGAAACCTGCCGAGATTGAAGTGCCGGTGATTGGTGGGCACTCTGGCGTGACCATCCTGCCGCTGCTGTCGCAGATCCCGGGCGTGACCTTCAGCGAGCAGGAAGTGGCCGACCTGACCAAACGTATTCAGAACGCCGGCACCGAAGTGGTGGAAGCGAAGGCGGGTGGCGGTTCAGCAACCCTCTCCATGGGCCAGGCCGCTGCGCGCTTTGGTCTGTCACTGGTTCGCGCCCTGCAGGGCGAGAGCGGCATCGTTGAGTGCGCCTATGTTGAAGGCGATGGCGAACATGCGCGTTTCTTCTCGCAGCCGCTGCTGCTGGGCAAAAACGGCGTTGAAGAGCGCAAGGCGATTGGCCAGCTCAGCGCGTTTGAACAGCAGTCGCTGGAAGGCATGCTGGATACGCTGAAAAAAGATATCGAACTCGGTGTCGACTTCGTCAACCGCTAAGCGCGGCTGAGATGAGAAACCGGAGCCTGGGCTCCGGTTTTTTTATGGCCGTCAGTTGGTGGCCGGGTACTCCTGAATCGTGACGTGCAGGGTCAGTTTTTTGTCGTCACGCATCACTTCAACCGGGATCTCTGAACCGGGGCGGATCTCCGCCACCTGATCCATGGTCTCCAGCGCCGATACAGCCGGTTTGCCGTTCACGGAGGTAATCACGTCATTAACCTGAATACCTGCGCGCGCCGCCGGGCCGTCCGGTGACACTTCATTAACCACAATGCCCTGAATCGGATCGATGCCGGTGCCCTGAGCGTGCAACGGGGCGATCTCGCGCCCGCCGATACCGATATAGCCGCGGATCACCCGCCCGTCGCGGATAAGTTTATCCATAATCTTGGTGGCCAGCTGGAACGGAATGGCGAAGCCGATCCCCTCCGGCGTCTCCCCGTCGTTACTCTTATCAAACGACAGGGTATTAATGCCCATTAACTCGCCGAGCGAGTTGACCAGCGCGCCGCCGGAGTTGCCGTGGTTGATGGAGGCGTCGGTCTGCAGGAAGTTTTGCCGCCCACTGGGGTTGAGGCCGATACGCCCGGTAGCGCTGATAATCCCCTGGGTAATGGTCTGCCCAAGGTTATAGGGGTTGCCGATCGCCAGTACCACATCGCCAATATGCGGCGTGCGTTTGGCATTGATTGGGATCACCGGCAGCCCGGAGTTAGCGTTCACTTTCAGCACCGCCAGATCCGTCAGGGTATCTGAGCCGACCAGCAGGGCTTCAAAGACGCGTCCATCCTGCAGGGCGACGATAATCTGATCCGCATCGTTGATCACATGCTTGTTGGTGATGATATAGCCGCGCTGATCCATGATGACGCCGGAGCCAAGGGTGCGGATTTCAAGGCGATCGTGCGTGGAGCTGTTCAGGCTACGGTTATAGACGTTGACCACTGCGGGCGCAGCGCGGCGCACGGCCGAATTGTAGGACGCAGGCGTCTCATCGGCGCTGTCTAACTGGTGCGTCGCGAGCGGGTTATTCTGACGTAGCGACGGCATAGCGGCGATGATCAGGCCACCGACGACAATACCGATTGCAATCGAACGTAAAAGCTTCACATACATGATGGGATAGTCGTTAAAAGAAGGACGGCAGCAGCATACCATGAGTTATCCGGACATCACACGCAGCGGTGATGCCCGGACGAGGAAAGGGTTAACGCAGCAGCAGATAGATGCTGTCGTTACCCCGCACAATGTGTAGCGCCATCACTGATGGCTTGGTCTCCAGCACTTTGCGCATTTCGGCGATAGACTGCACGCGGGCGCGGTTAACGCCGATGATCACATCATCTTTATGCAGACCAGCCTGTGCCGCCGAGCTGCCTTTCTCAACTTCACCGACCCGGATGCCTTTGGTGCCATCCTTCAGCTGCCCGTCGCTTAACTCAGCGCCCTGCAGTGCCGGTGAGATCAGCTCTGCGCTGGCGGAAGCGGAAGTGCTCTTATCCAGCGTCACTTCAACGTCGAGCGGTTTGCCGTCGCGCAGCAACCCAAGCTTCACTTTCGCGCCCGGCTCGGTGGTAGCGATGCGCGAGCGCAGCTCCGCGAAGCTGTTCAGCGCTTTACCGTTGAGGCTGACAATCACATCCCCGGATTTGATCCCCGCTTTCGCCGAGCCGGAGTTGGGCAGCACTTCGCTGACAAACGCCCCGCGCTGCACGTTCAGATTGAAGGCTTTGGCGATATCCGCGCTCATCTCCGTGCCTTTAATGCCGAGCAGGCCGCGCTTAATCTCACCAAACTGAATCAGCTGGTGGGAGAGGGTTTGCGCCATATTACTGGGGATAGCAAAGCCGATGCCGACGCTGCCGCCGCCGGGAGCGAGGATGGCGGTGTTAATGCCAATCAGCTCGCCGTTAAGGTTGAGCAGCGCGCCGCCGGAGTTACCGCGGTTAATCGAGGCATCGGTCTGGATAAAGTTCTCCAGTCCTTCAAGGTTAAGGCCGCTGCGACCGAGCGCCGAGACAATCCCCGATGTTGCCGTCTGCCCGAGGCCAAACGGGTTGCCGACCGCGACGACAAAATCACCGACGCGCAGCTTATCGGAGTCGGCAATGGCGATTTGCGTAAGGTTGCTGGGGTTTTGCAGCTGTAACAGCGCGATGTCGCTCTGGTCATCGCCACCAATCAGTTTGGCGTCGAACTCGCGGCCATCATTAAGCTGGACGCTAATTTTTTGCGCCTGGTTGATGACATGATTATTGGTCAGGACGTAGCCCTTCGCGGCATCAATAATCACCCCGGAGCCCAGCCCTTCGAATGGCTGCGGCTGTTGCGGCTGATCGGGCGCCTCATCACCGAAGAATTTCTTTAGCTCTTCCGGGACCTTCTGGCTCTGCACCGCTGTGCCTTCAACCTGCACGCTGACCACGGCGGGAAGCACTTTCTCAAGAACCGGCGCAAGACTGGGCAACGCACCCTGGCCTGGTACCTGTGACGGCATGGCCGCCGTTGCCAACGGTGCCGAGAGAGATAAGCCGACACTTAACGCGATTGCACTCAACAGCTGGGTTTGTTTCTTCATCGATGCTGGCTCTCAGTAACCTGAAGTGGAAGGATAGATGCCCAAAACAGAGTGATGTTATTGAAATTTCAACCGGGTAACAATGCGAAGAATGACTAAATGATAGCTGGAATGGGGAAGTTGCGACGGGCGCATGGGACGCGCCCGTATAAATAAGGAGAGTGAGAGGCCTTATTTGCGATTGGCGCGACCGCGCAGCAGGCCCGATGCGCCTTCAGAGTAGTCACGCGGGATCTGTACTGGTGCCTGATCGTTGTTCGCTTCAGACTCTGACAGACGGTTGCGGAATGGATTCTCTTCCGCAGACATTTCCGGCAGCAGGCTTGAAGAGCTCTTCGCCATATGCTGATAAAGCTGACGATAGTCGTCCGCCATGTTGTCCAGAAGTTCAGCGCTGCGGGCAAAGTGGCTCACCAGCTCTTCGCGGTACTCTTCCAGTTCTGCTTTGTTTTTTTCCAGTTCATACTGCAAGGCCTGCTGTTGACGCAATTTCCGGTTTCCGAAACGCATGCCCACGGCACCAATAATAATGCCGACAACTAACCCAATTAGCGCGTATTCCCAGGTCATGACTTCTCCCATTGTTGTTCGATTCCGTAGGGGGTGGGCTGCAAGCTTCTTGCCTGCGCCGGAGAGTGCCACTATAACCGCTAAAGGTGCAGAAGTGGAATCCTGACGCAGCATCGCGTAGTGTAGAGCGGCTTTTTTTTCGTCAACCCTGTGGGGCGGATCGATTTTCAAGGAACAACAATAACACCATGCAAAGCCTTTCCCCGACATCGCGATATCTTACTGCCCTGAAAGAGGGTAGCCATCAGCCGGACGATGTGCAAAAAGAAGCTGTCACCCGACTGGATACCATTTATCAACAGTTGGTTGCCGAACAGGCGCCCGCCGCGCAGCAGAGCGGAGGCCTGATGGCAAAGTTCAGCAAGCTGCTGGGCAAACGCGAGAGCGCGCCGCGCGAACCGGTACGCGGCCTCTATATGTGGGGCGGCGTTGGGCGAGGCAAAACCTGGCTGATGGATCTCTTCTATCACAGCCTGCCGGGCGAGCGTAAACAGCGTCTGCACTTTCACCGCTTTATGCTGCGCGTGCATGAAGAGTTAACCACGCTGCAAGGGCAGAGCGATCCGCTGGAGATTGTCGCCGACCGTTTTAAGGCGCAAACCGACGTCCTCTGTTTTGACGAATTTTTTGTTTCCGATATCACCGATGCGATGCTGCTTGGCGGGCTAATGAAGGCGCTGTTCGCGCGTGGCATCACGCTGGTGGCGACCTCGAATATTCCACCGGATGAGCTCTATCGTAACGGCTTACAGCGCGCCCGCTTTCTGCCCGCCATTGAGGCGATCAAACAGTTTTGCGATGTAATGAATGTCGACGCCGGTATTGATTACCGCTTACGTACGTTGACGCAGGCGCATTTGTGGCTGTCGCCGCTTAATGAAGAGACTACGCAGCAGATGGATAAGCTGTGGCTGGCGCTGGCGGGCGCACCGCGCAGCCATGCGCCGGAGCTGGAGATTAACCACCGACCGCTGGCGACGCTGGGCGTGGAGAACCAGACCTTAGCCGTCTCTTTCGCCACCTTATGTGTCGATGCGCGCAGCCAGCATGATTACATCGCGCTGTCGCGCCTTTTCCACACCGTAATGCTGTTTGACGTTCCGGTGATGACGACGCTGATGGAGAATGAGGCGCGCCGCTTTATTGCGTTGGTGGATGAATTTTATGAGCGCCACGTGAAGCTGGTGGTGAGCGCGGCAGCGCCGCTGCATGAGATTTACCAGGGCGAGCGGGTGAAGTTTGAGTTTCAGCGCTGTTTATCTCGCCTGCAGGAGATGCAGAGCGAGGAGTACCTGAAACGCGAGCATATGCCCTAATCCTTTTTTCATTGCCATCTGGCGCAGAAATCCAACAGCAAAAGACGAAAAGGGGTCGATCTTTGACCCTGACTTCTCTATAATCCTGCGACCCCACGTTACGGGAAAGTTTTTTTTCCCCAAAACTTTCTATGCGCCGGCATAGGCTATTCGAAGGGGTAGGTTTGCCGGACTTTGTCGTGTGAACCTCAACTGACAAACGTTTGGGTGTTCACCAACGTGAAACTAATTATTTGGGTAAGCTTTTAATGAAAACTTTTACAGCTAAACCAGAAACCGTAAAACGCGACTGGTATGTTGTTGACGCGACCGGTAAAACTCTGGGTCGTCTGGCTACCGAACTGGCTCGTCGCCTGCGCGGTAAGCACAAAGCGGAATACACTCCGCACGTTGATACTGGTGATTACATCATCGTTCTGAACGCTGAGAAAGTTGCTGTAACCGGCAACAAGCGTGAAGACAAAGTGTATTACCACCACACTGGCCACATCGGTGGTATCAAACAAGCGACCTTTGAAGAGATGATTGCCCGCCGTCCTGAGCGTGTGATTGAAATCGCGGTTAAAGGCATGCTGCCAAAAGGCCCGCTGGGTCGTGCTATGTACCGTAAACTGAAAGTTTACGCTGGCAACGAGCACAACCACGCGGCACAGCAACCGCAAGTTCTTGACATCTAATCGGGATTATAGGCAATGGCTGAAAATCAATACTACGGCACTGGTCGCCGCAAAAGCTCCGCCGCTCGCGTGTTTATCAAACCGGGCAACGGTAAAATCGTAATCAACCAGCGTTCGCTGGAACAGTACTTCGGTCGTGAAACTGCCCGCATGGTAGTTCGTCAGCCGCTGGAACTGGTCGACATGGTTGAGAAATTGGACCTGTACATCACCGTTAAAGGTGGTGGTATCTCCGGTCAGGCTGGTGCGATCCGTCACGGTATCACCCGCGCTCTGATGGAGTACGACGAGTCCCTGCGCGCTGAACTGCGTAAAGCTGGCTTCGTTACTCGTGACGCTCGTCAGGTTGAACGTAAGAAAGTCGGTCTGCGTAAAGCACGTCGTCGTCCGCAGTTCTCCAAACGTTAATTGTCTTCTGCTTCGGCAGAACGATTGGCGAAAAACCCGGTGCAAGCCGGGTTTTTTTATGGATAAAAATTGTGTTATCCACAGCAATCAATCGCTTATCTCCTCTTTTTCAGCATTTCCCGAATCCCCTCACCACAAAGCCCGCAAAATCTGGTAAACTATCATCCAATTTTCTGCCCAAATGGCTGGGATTGTTCGTTTTTTGTTTGTTTTTTGAACAAGAGAGACAGTGCGCGCGGGTAGCTAACTAACATCTGACCGGTCGATTAAGTCCGGTAGCAGTATTTCTGAATATACCTGGAGGTTTTCATGGCTGTCGCTGCCAACAAACGTTCGGTAATGACGCTGTTTTCTGGTCCTGTGGACATCTATAGTCATCAGGTCCGCATCGTGCTGGCCGAGAAGGGTGTCAGCTTTGAAATTGAGCACGTGGAAAAGGATAATCCTCCTCAGGATCTGATTGACCTCAACCCGAGTCAAAGCGTACCGACACTTGTAGATCGTGAACTCACCCTGTGGGAATCACGCATCATTATGGAATATCTGGACGAGCGTTTTCCGCACCCGCCATTAATGCCGGTTTATCCGGTGGCGCGCGGTGAAAGCCGTCTCTACATGCACCGCATCGAGAAAGACTGGTACTCGCTGATGAACGTCATCGAGAACAACAGCGGTGCGCAGGCCGATGCCGCCCGTAAACAGCTGCGTGAAGAGCTGCTGGCGATTGGTCCGCTGTTTACCCAGAAGCCTTACTTCCTGAATGACGAATTCAGCCTGGTTGACTGCTACCTCGCGCCGCTGTTGTGGCGTCTGCCGGTACTGGGCATCGAGCTGAGCGGCACAGGTGCGAAAGAGCTGAAAGGGTACATGACGCGAGTCTTCGAACGTGACTCTTTCCTTGCCTCTCTGACAGAAGCCGAGCGCGAAATGCGCCTTGGTCGGGGTTAATCATGGATTTGTCGCAACTGTCTCCACGCCGCCCGTATTTGCTACGGGCCTTTTACGAATGGCTGCTGGATAACCAGCTGACGCCGCATCTGGTTGTTGATGTGACGTTGCCGGGCGTACGCGTGCCGATGGAGTATGCGCGTGACGGCCAGATCGTGTTAAACATCGCACCGCGTGCGGTGGGCAACCTGGAGCTGGGCAACGACGAAGTGCGCTTCAACGCGCGTTTCGGCGGTGTACCGCGTCAGGTGGAAGTGCCGATGGCTGCCGTACTGGCCGTTTATGCCCGTGAAAACGGTGCCGGCACTATGTTTGAGCCAGAAACCGCCTACGACGAAGAGCTCGTCAGTCTCAACGATGATGGTGAGATGCCCGAGCAGGAGAACGAGACGGTGATGTCGGTTATTGACGGTGATAAACCCGATCATGCAGTGGATCAGGATAACGATCCGGACGACGATCCGCCGCCGCGCGGTGGGCGTCCATCACTGCGTGTGGTGAAATAACCTGAGAAAAGCAGAACCCCGGTTCTGCTTTTTTATTGTCCGCAGAACATGAAAAAGGAGGCCGCAGCCTCCTTTTTTATCGTCTTAGCAACATCACACTTCGAGATAGTTGAGGATGCCGTCTGCGGCTTTACGCCCTTCAGCAATCGCCGTCACCACCAGATCGGAACCGCGAACGATATCGCCACCGGCGAAGATTTTTGGGTTGCTGGTCTGGAACGCGTTATCGCTTCCTTCCGGGGCGATCACGCGGCCCTGCGAATCGAGCTCAACGCTGTGTTTCGCCAGCCACTCCATGCTGTGCGGGCGGAAACCAAACGCCATCACTACCGCATCGGCCGGAACAACGTGCTCAGAGCCGGCAACGATCTCCGCGCGGCGACGGCCTTTCTCATCCGGTGCGCCCATTTCGGTGCGCGCCATCTTCACGCCGCTCACGTTACCGTTGGCATTCACTTCAATTCCCAGCGGTTGCACGTTGAACTGGAACTCAACGCCCTCTTCACGCGCGTTTTTCACTTCGCGACGTGAGCCAGGCATGTTCTCTTCGTCACGACGATAGGCGCAGATTACGTGCGTTGCCCCCTGGCGCACCGAGGTACGTACGCAGTCCATCGCGGTATCGCCACCGCCCAGCACCACGACGCGTTTGCCCTCCATGCTGATATAGGGTTCTGTCGGCGTTTCGCCATAACCCATGATCTGCTTGGTGTTGGCAATCAGGAACGGCAGCGCATCAAACACGCCCTGCGCATCTTCGTTCTCAAGGCCACCACGCATCGACTGATAGGTGCCGACACCCAGGAACACGGCGTCGTACTCTTTCAGCAGATCGTCAATCTGCACATCGCGACCCACTTCGGTGTTGAGCTGGAACTCAATGCCCATGCCGGTGAAGATCTCACGGCGACGCGTCATCACCTCTTTTTCCAGCTTGAAGGCCGGAATACCGAAGGTCAGCAGGCCGCCAATCTCCGGGTGACGATCATAGACCACTGCTTTCACGCCGTTACGGGTCAGCACATCCGCGCATGCCAGACCCGCCGGGCCCGCGCCGATAATCGCCACGCGTTTGTCGGTCTGCTTCACGCCGGTCAAATCGGGACGCCAGCCCATCTCGAAGGCTTTATCATTGATATAGCGCTCGATATTGCCGATGGTTACCGCGCCAAACTCATCGTTCAGCGTGCAGGAGCCTTCACACAGGCGATCCTGCGGACAGACGCGCCCGCACACTTCCGGCAGGGTATTGGTCTGGTGCGACAGTTCTGCCGCCTCAAAAATACGCCCCTCATTTGCCAGCTTCAGCCAGTTCGGAATGTAGTTATGAACCGGGCACTTCCACTCGCAGTAGGGGTTGCCGCAGGCGAGACAGCGGTCAGCCTGCGCTTTTGCTTGCCCTTCCGAGAAGGGCTCGTAGATCTCGACAAAGGCAATCTTACGCAGCTTCAGCGGTTTCTTTGCCGGATCGACGCGCTGTAAGTCGATAAATTGGTAAACGTTCTGACTCATCTCAATTCCTTACTGCGCCTGCACGCGCAACTCTGCCGCGCTACGACTACGGTGACCCAACAACGCTTTCACATCGCTGGACTTCGGCTTAACCAGGGCAAATTTGGCGGCAAATGTCGGCCAGTTGGCCAGCATCTCTTCACCGCGCTGCGAACCGGTGTGCTGCACATGCTCGGTAATCAACCCGCGCAGATGCTCTTCGTGGATCGCCAGATCGTCGACGCTCAGCACTTCCACCAGCTCCGGGTTAACGCGCTTGCGGAACTCGCCATCTTCGTCCAGCACGTAGGCGAAGCCGCCGGTCATGCCCGCGCCAAAGTTAACGCCGGTTTTGCCGAGTACGCAGACGATACCGCCCGTCATATATTCACAGCCGTTGTCGCCAATGCCTTCAACCACGGTGATTGCACCGGAGTTACGCACGGCGAAACGCTCGCCCGCGCGGCCTGCGGCATAGAGACGACCGCCGGTTGCACCATACAGGCAGGTGTTACCGATAATGCTCGCTTCATGGCTACGGAATGCCGAACCGACCGGCGGACGTACCGCCAGCAGCCCGCCCGCCATGCCTTTACCGACATAGTCGTTGGCATCGCCGGTGAGGTAAAGCTCAACGCCGCCCGCGTTCCAGACGCCGAAGCTCTGGCCTGCGGTACCGCTGAAGTAGGCTTTGATCGGATCCGATGCCAGGCCCTGATCGCCATGGGTCTGAGCGATATAACCGGAGAGCAGCGCGCCCACCGAACGGTCGGTGTTGCGGATATCAAACCAGAAGGTTTTGCTCTGGCGCTCATCGACAAACGGTTTCGCCTGCTGCAACAGCTGGGCATTCAGCACGCCATTGTCGAACGGCGGATTGCTCTCGGTGCAGTAGAGCGCTTTACCGGCGTGCGGTTCAGCGGTCTCCAGCAGTTTGGAGAGATCCAGCTTCTGCTGACGCGCGGTAAAGCCATCAAGCTCTTTCAGCAGGTCGGTGCGGCCAATCAGATCGACCAGGCGTTTCACGCCCAGCTGCGCCATCAGCTCGCGGGTTTCACGGGCGATAAATTCAAAGTAGTTGGTCACTTTGAACGGCAGGCCGTGGTAGTGATTCTTACGCAGCTTCTCATCCTGGGTTGCCACACCGGTTGCGCAGTTGTTGAGGTGACATATACGCAGGTATTTACAGCCCAGCGCCACCATCGGGCCGGTACCGAAGCCGAAGCTCTCCGCGCCCAGAATCGCCGCTTTGATAATGTCCTGGCCGGTTTTCAGACCGCCATCGACCTGCAAGCGAATCTTATGACGCAGACCGTTCGCCACCAGCGCCTGCTGGGTCTCCACCAGGCCAAGCTCCCACGGGCAGCCCGCGTATTTTACGGAGGAGAGCGGGCTTGCGCCGGTGCCGCCGTCATAACCGGCAATGGTGATCAGATCGGCATAGGCTTTCGCCACGCCGGTCGCGATAGTGCCGACACCCGGTTCGGAAACCAGTTTGACGGAGATCAGCGCCTTCGGGTTGACCTGTTTCAGGTCGAAAATCAGCTGCGCCAGATCCTCGATCGAGTAGATATCGTGGTGCGGCGGTGGCGAAATCAGCGTCACGCCCGGGACGGAGTAACGCAATTTGGCAATGTACGGGGTCACTTTATCCCCCGGCAGCTGGCCGCCTTCGCCCGGCTTCGCGCCCTGCGCCACTTTAATCTGGATAACATCGGCGTTTACCAGGTAGGCCGGGGTTACGCCAAAGCGACCGGAAGCGACCTGCTTGATACGCGACACTTTGTTGGTGCCGTAACGCGCCGGATCTTCGCCGCCTTCGCCGGAGTTGGAGAAGCCGCCGAGGCTGTTCATCGCTTCCGCCAGCGCTTCGTGTGCTTCCGGGCTGAGCGCGCCGATAGACATCGCCGCCGTATCAAAGCGTTTAAACAGCTCCGTCGCCGGTTCAACATCGCCAAGACTTACCGCTTCACTGCCCGGCGTAATGGCCAGCAGGTCGCGCAGCGTTGCCGCCGGACGCTCGTTCACCAGCTTCGCATACTGCTGATAGTCGCTGTACTCGCCGCTCTCCACCGCTTTTTGCAGGGTGCGCACCACGTCCGGGTTATAGGCATGGTATTCGCCGCCGTGAACGTACTTCAGCAAGCCGCCTTGCTCCAGCGGTTTGCGCGCCAGCCAGGCACGTTTGGAGAGGTTCAACAGATCCTGCTGGAAGTCCGGGAAGCTGGCACCGCCGATACGGCTGACCACGCCCTGGAAGCAGAGCTGAGTGACATCATCGTGCAGGCCAACCGCTTCAAACAGTTTTGAGCAGCGGTAAGAGGCGATAGTCGAGATGCCCATTTTGGACATGATCTTGTACAGTCCTTTGTTGATGCCGTTGCGGTAGTTGAGCATCACCGTGCGGTAATTCTTCTCAATTGCTTTGCTGTCGATAAGTTTCGCCAGCGTTTCATACGCCAGGTAGGGGTAGATCGCCGTCGCGCCGAAGCCCAGCAGCACCGCAAAGTGGTGCGGATCGCGGGCGCTGGCGGTTTCAACAATGATGTTGGCGTCGCAGCGCAGGTTCTTATCCACCAGGCGCGCCTGAATCGCACCCACTGCCATTGGCGCCGGAACCGGCAGGCGGTTTTTGGCAATATTGCGATCGGAGAGCACCAGCAGAACGGTGCCCGCTTGCACCATCGCTTCCGCTTTGTCGCACAGCGCTTTAATGGTCTCTTCCAGCGTCGTCGCCGTGGCGTCGAAGGTGATATCGAGCGTATCCGCGCGATAGTGCTCCTCGGTCATGGTGGTGAGCTGTTTGAAATCGGAGTAGAGCAGGATCGGCGATTTGAAGCTCAGACGGTGCGCCTGGCCCTCCGCTTCGCAGAAGACGTTCATTTCACGGCCAATACTGGTCGCCAGCGACATCACATGCGCTTCGCGCAGTGGATCGATAGGCGGGTTGGTGACCTGCGCAAACTGCTGGCGGAAGTAGTCATAAATGATGCGCGGCTGGCTGGAGAGCACGGCGAACGGCGTATCATCGCCCATTGAGCCGACTGCTTCCTGGCCGTTTTCACCCAGCACGCGGATCACCGAGTCCAGCTCTTCAAAGCTGTAGTTAAACTGTTTCTGGTAGCTGGTGAGCAGATCGTCATCCATCTCGCGGATGCCGACTTCATCGTCGGAGAGATCTTCAAACGGCACCAGGCGGCGGACGTTTTTCTCCATCCACTCTTTATAGGGGTGGCGGCTTTTCAGATCGTCATCGGTCTCGGCAGAGTGCAGAATGCGCCCGCCGCGGGTATCGATAACCATCAGTTCGCCTGGCCCAACGCGGCCTTTCTCAACTACTTCATCCGGCTGGTAATCCCAGATGCCCACTTCAGAAGCGCAGGTGATGAGCTTATCTTTGGTGATGACGTAGCGCGCCGGACGCAGACCGTTACGGTCGAGGTTACAGGCGGCAAAGCGCCCATCGGACATGACGATGCCCGCCGGGCCGTCCCACGGCTCCATATGCATGGAGTTAAAGTCGAAGAAGCTGCGCAGATCCGGATCCATCTCCGGGTTGTTCTGCCAGGCTGGCGGCACCAGTAAGCGCATGGCGCGCACGATATCCATCCCGCCCGCTAGCAGCAGTTCCAGCATGTTATCCATCGAGCTGGAGTCAGAACCGGTTTCGTTCACGAACGGCGCGGCATCATGCAGATCGGGGATCAGCGGTGTCTGGAATTTGTAGGTACGCGCGCGTGCCCACTGGCGGTTACCGGTAATGGTGTTGATTTCACCGTTGTGCGCCAGGTAGCGGAAAGGCTGCGCCAGCGGCCAGCGCGGCACGGTGTTGGTGGAGAAACGCTGGTGGAAGAGGCAGATGGCCGATTCCAGACGCAGATCCGCAAGATCCAGGTAGAAGCGCGGCAGATCCGCCGGCATACAGAGACCTTTATAGATGTTAACGAGGTTAGAGAGGCTACAGACGTAGAACTCTTTATCCTCCTGTAAACGCTTTTCAATGCGGCGGCGGGCAATAAAGAGACGGCGCTCCATATCGCGCGGGCGCCAGCCGGCCGGGGCGTTTACGAAAACTTGCTCAATACGAGGCAGTGAGGAGAGGGCGATTTCACCGAGTACACCTTCATTGGTCGGCACGTCGCGCCAGCCAACGAGCGAGAGAGTCTCACGCTGAAGTTCTTCTTCTACAATACGACGTGATGCAGCCGCTTTTTCCGGCTCCTGATTGAGGAACAGCATGCCGACAGCGTAGTTTTTGGCTAAGCGCCAGCCGCGCTCTTCGGCGACGATGCGGAAGAAACGGTCAGGTTTTTGCAACAGCAGGCCGCAACCGTCGCCGGTTTTACCATCGGCAAGGATCGCGCCGCGGTGCTGCATGCGGGCCAGTGCGTGAATAGCGGTACGCACTACCTTGTGGCTAGGTTCGCCTTCTATGTGGGCGATCAGGCCGAAACCACAGTTATCTCTCTCAAGAGATTTATCGTACAACATATCAGTGAACCTCCCCAGGCTCTGCGAGAGCCCTCCCGATCGTTACGCACAGGCGCAGAAAGAGCATGGCGACGGGGCAATGGCCTCGTATGTCGCCCTCTTCATTTCCTTTTCGCATCGATTCACAAGTGTTGAGGACTTGCTTAAGAGGGAATCTCAATTACTGCATAAATATGATGAGCAGACTGCTCATCCAGAAAGCTTCCAGCGGATTTCCAACTTATCGGGAATCCGCACACAGGTCAAATGCCGAGCTTATTTATCGAAAAATGTGCTAACAGACATTCATGGCTTTGATTTAAAAGGATGTTTAATCAGTTTTACATTCAGTTATGGTGGCTTAACAACCCAGGAGAGTGTGATCTGACTCACTATAGGAAAGCGCTCTTTCCGCTCTTCTGTTCTGACCGGACTTTTATTCGCAGATTTTTATCCTGCCTCTATGGCCAGTGCCGCATAATCTCACTGTTTTTAAGGTGGAGGCCTATTTCTGCAAATTTACCTTTCAGCATAAGGAAAAGTAATCACCCGGAGGATGAATGAAATAGCGGTTATGTTGACTGATTATGCAATGGATAAAGCCTTCCCGGGCGATTGATCCAGGTCATCGCCGATGAAAGCTAATAGTGGCAGGCTACGCCCTTTGATTTGGGCGGCCTTTCAGATTATGCAGTTACAGAAATTAGTCAATATGTTTGGTGGGGATCTTGCCCGGCGCTATGGCGAAAAAGTTCATAAACTGACGCTGCATGGCGGCTTTAGCTGCCCAAACCGCGATGGCACGCTGGGCCGCGGCGGCTGCACCTTCTGCAATGTCGCCTCCTTTGCCGATGAGACGCAGCAGTATCGCTCAATTGCGGTGCAGCTTGCCGAACAGGCGCAGCGCGTTAACCGTGCCCGGTGCTATCTCGCCTATTTTCAGGCCTATACCAGCACCTGGGCAGAAGTACAGGTGCTGCGCGAGATGTACCAGCAGGCGCTGAGCCAGGCCAATATGGTTGGGTTGTGCGTTGGAACGCGTCCCGACTGTGTGCCGGAAGCCGTGCTGGATCTGCTGTGCGAATACCGCCTACAGGGCTTTGAAGTGTGGCTGGAGCTGGGGCTACAAACCGCGCACGATAAAACCCTGCACCGCATCAATCGCGGCCACGATTTCGCCTGCTACCAAAACACCACGCGACTCGCCCGCGCGCGCGGTCTGAAAGTCTGTACCCATCTGATTGCTGGTCTGCCTGGCGAGCGGCTGCCGGATTGCATGGCAACGCTTGAGCGCGTGGTCGAAACCGGCGTCGACGGCATCAAGCTGCACCCACTGCATATTGTCAAAGGCAGCATTATGGCAAAAGCCTGGGAAGCGGGGCGCCTGAACGCCATCGGGCTGGAGGAGTATACCGTCATCGCTGGCGAGATGATCCGCCACACGCCGCCAGAGGTAATCTACCACCGCGTTTGTGCCAGCGCGCGCCGTCCGACCCTGCTGGCGCCGCTGTGGTGTGAAAACCGCTGGACCGGGATGGTCGAACTTAACACCTACCTTACTGCCCACGGCTGCCAGGGCTCGGCGCTGGGGCGCAGCTGGACGCCGCCCGCCTGAACCTGGGTCAACCACACATTATTGCCGCATTTATCGCACAAGCTTCAACGCCTTGCTCAGAATTGAGTATTATTGAGCGGACTTGTTTAAGGAAAACGCTATGAAGCAAATCCGTATACTGGCGCAATATTACGTCGACCTGATGATGAAGCTGGGTCTGGTGCGCTTTTCCATGCTGTTGGCGCTGGCGCTGGTGGTGCTGGCCATCGTGGTGCAAATGGCAGTCACGATGGTGTTGCAGGGGCAGGTTGAGCGTATTGACGTGATCCGCTCTATCTTCTTTGGTCTGCTGATCACCCCCTGGGCAGTCTACTTCTTATCGGTCGTGGTTGAGCAACTGGAAGAGTCGCGCCAGCGCTTATCCCGGCTGGTAGAGAAGCTGGAAGAGATGCGCGAGCGCGATCTTAAGCTCAACGTGAAGCTTAAAGACAACATCATGCAGCTTAATCAGGAGATCAGCGATCGCGAAAAAGCCGAAGCAGAGCGACAGGCAACGTTTGAGCGGCTGAAGATTGAGATGCAGGAGCGCGAGCAGACGCAGATCCAGCTCGAACAGCAATCCTCTTTCCTGCGCTCCTTCCTTGATGCTTCCCCCGATCTGGTCTTCTATCGCAATGAGGATAAAGAGTTTTCCGGCTGTAACCGCGCGATGGAGCTGCTCACCGGCAAAAGCGAAAAGCAGCTGATTCACCTCAAGCCGCAGGATGTCTACTCACCGGAAGCGGCGCAAAAAGTGATTGAAACCGACGAGAAAGTGTTTCGTCACAATGTCTCGCTCACCTATGAGCAGTGGCTTGACTACCCCGACGGGCGCAAAGCCTGCTTCGAAATCCGCAAAGTTCCCTACTATGACCGCGTCGGTAAACGCCACGGGCTGATGGGCTTCGGGCGCGACATTACCGAGCGTAAGCGCTATCAGGATGCGCTGGAACGCGCCAGCCGGGACAAGACCACCTTTATCTCCACCATCAGCCATGAACTGCGTACGCCGCTTAACGGCATTGTCGGTTTAAGCCGCATTTTGCTGGATACCGATCTTGCGCCTGAACAGGAGAAGTACCTCAAAACAATCCACGTCTCGGCGGTCACGCTCGGCAATATCTTCAACGATATTATCGACATGGATAAGATGGAACGGCGCAAAGTGCAGCTTGATAACCAGCCGCTCGACTTCACCAGCTTCCTGGCGGATCTGGAGAACCTCTCCGGGCTGCAGGCGCATCAAAAAGGGCTGCGCTTCGAGCTGGAGCCGACGCTGCCGCTGCCGCACCAGGTGATCACCGACGGCACCCGTTTGCGGCAGATCCTCTGGAACCTCATCAGCAACGCGGTGAAATTTACCCGCGAAGGGCAGGTGACGGTGCGTGTGCGCTATGACGAAGGTGAGATCCTGCACTTCGAAGTTCAGGACTCCGGGATCGGCATTCCTCGCGATGAGCAGGACAAAATCTTCGCCATGTATTACCAGGTGAAAGATAGCCACGGCGGCAAACCGGCCACCGGCACCGGCATTGGACTTGCGGTCTCGCGCCGTCTGGCGAAAAGCATGGGCGGCGATATCACCGTCAGCAGCCAGCCCGGCAGCGGCTCGCTCTTTACGTTGACCGTCCATGCCCCAGCGGTAGCTGAAGAGGTCGATGACGCTTTCGAAGAGGATGAGATGCCCTTACCGGCGCTGCATGTGCTGCTGGTAGAAGATATCGAACTCAACGTGATTGTCGCCCGCTCGGTGCTGGAGAAACTCGGCAACAGCGTCGATGTGGCGATGACCGGCGGTGAGGCGCTGGAGATGTTCGCGCCGGGTGAATATGACCTGGTATTGCTCGATATTCAGCTGCCGGATATGACCGGGCTGGATATCTCGCGCGCGCTGACCAGCCGCTATTCGCGCGACGAGCTGCCGCCGCTGGTAGCGTTAACCGCTAACGTGCTGAAAGATAAGCAGGAGTATCTGGATGCCGGCATGGATGACGTCTTAAGCAAACCGCTGGCGGTGCCAGCATTAACGGCGATGATCAAGAAGTTATGGGATGCCGGAGATGAGGAGGAGGAGCAGGTGACAACGATAGACAACGAAAAGGCGCAAACTCTGCTGGATACCGCCATGCTTGAGCAGTACCTCGAGCTGGTTGGGCCGAAGTTGATTACCGATGGGCTGGCGGTGTTTGAGAAGATGATGCCGGGCTACCTGAGCGTGCTGGAGTCGAACCTCACCGCGCGCGACCAGAAAGGAATTGTTGAAGAGGGGCACAAAATTAAGGGCGCAGCCGGATCTGTCGGCCTGCGCCATCTGCAGCAGTTAGGCCAGCAGATCCAGTCCCCGGATCTTCCCGCCTGGTGGGATAACGTCGGCGAATGGGTAGAAGAGATGAAGCAGGAGTGGCGTAATGATGTCGCCGTGCTCAAAGCCTGGGTGGCAGACGCTGCAAAAAAATGACCCCGGATTAACCGGGGTGCGCGAATACTGCGCCAACACCAGGGAAACCGTGGCTGCGCCGTAATTTTTGGTTTTAATTGCAAGGGCGCAGTCTATTAAAGTTGGACCACACGCACATAAGATAGCAAATCTTAAATGATTTGTTACAGCAATCAGTGAAATGTGTGAAGCAAGGCTCCCTTATCAAAATTTTTAGTTATTGACCGTAATTCGCAGAAAGGATGTTTGGCATGAAAAGAGTCGGCGTTGTTCTTAGTGGGTCTGGTGTGTATGACGGTTCTGAAATCCACGAAGCGGTAATTACCCTGCTGGCGCTTGCCCGCAACGGCGCAGAGGCCGTCTGTTTCGCACCTGATAAAGCGCAAAGTGATGTCATCAATCACCTCACCGGCGAAAGCATGGCGGAGAGCCGCAACGTACTGGTTGAAGCTGCCCGCATTGCCCGCGGCAAGATCGCACCGCTGGCGCAGGCATCAGTAAACGATCTGGATGCGCTGATTGTCCCCGGCGGCTTTGGCGCGGCGAAAAACCTCAGCAGTTTCGCCAGCCTTGGCGGCGACTGCGAAGTGGATAGTGATCTGAAAAGCCTCGCGCTGGCGATGCACCAGGCGGGAAAACCGCTCGGTTTTATGTGCATTGCACCGGCAACGCTACCGAAAATCTTCGACTTCCCGCTGCGTCTGACCATCGGAACCGATGTCGACACTGCCGACGTTTTGGAAGAGATGGGCGCAGAGCACGTGCCATGTCCGGTGGACGATATCGTTGTCGATCAAGAGAACAAAGTGGTGACCACACCGGCGTATATGCTGGCGGAAGATATTGCCCAGGCGGCAACGGGGATCGAGAAGCTGGTAGCGCGCGTGCTGGTACTGTGCGAATGAAGCGAGGCGGAGGCGGTACGCTAAAGGCCGCGCTGAAACGTATTTTGTTACGTGTAGTGTTAGTGCTGGTGGCCTTTTGGGGCGGCGGTATTCTGCTGTTTAGCTTTCTGCCGGTGCCCTTTTCCGCAGTGATGGTTGAGCGGCAACTGAGTGCGTGGCTGACGGGGGACTTTAGCTATGTCGCCCACTCCGACTGGGTCAGCATGGATGAGATCTCACCGTGGATGGCGCTGGCGGTAGTTGCCGCTGAAGATCAACGCTTTCCCGATCACTGGGGATTAGATGTGGAGGCGATCGAAAAAGCGCTCTCACATAATGAAAAGCATGAGAACCGCATCCGCGGCGCCTCGACCCTGTCGCAACAGACAGTGAAAAACCTCTTTTTGTGGGACGGTAAAAGCTGGCTGCGAAAAGGGCTGGAGGCGGGGCTGACGGTAACGACGGAGGCCGTGTGGACGAAACGGCGCATCCTGACGGTCTACCTGAATATTGCGGAGTTTGGTGACGGCATATTTGGCGTGGAAGAGGCGTCGCAGCGCTATTTTCATAAACCCGCGAGCCGGCTGACAATGTCGGAAGCCGCGCTGCTGGCGGCGGTGCTGCCTAACCCGATTCGTTATAAAGCGGCAGCGCCTTCAGGTTATGTGCGTAACCGTCAGGCGTGGATCATGCGCCAGATGCAGCAACTGGGTGGCGAAGGCTTTCTGCAGAGTAACAACCTGCACTGATTACTCTTCGTCGAACCCGGCGATAAACAGCGCCACCACCGCAGCCAGCGCTTCCTCTTCCTGAGGGCCGCTGGCTTCGACTTCAATCTGTCGGCCTTTGGCGGAATCCAGCATCAGCAGAGCGATCACGCTGCTGGCTTCCGCTTCGGTGCCCTCTTCATTACGCAGCAGCACTTCCGCGTCAAAGCCCTGTACCAGTTCAAACAGTTTCATCGCCGGGCGCGCGTGCATGCCCAGCTTATTGGTGATCTCAACGGTTTGTTTTACGGTCATGTTTTGCGTTTTTCCAGCGTACGGTGACGGGACTGCACGTTTTTGCCGCGCGAGCGGAAGTAGTCCGCCAGCTGTTCGGCAATATAGACTGAGCGATGTTTCCCCCCGGTACAACCGATCGCCACGGTCAGGTAGCTGCGGTTGTTAGTCTCCAGCATCGGCAACCACAGCTCCAGATAACTGCGCGTCTGGTAGATAAAGTTATGCACTTCGGTGTGCCTGTCGAGGAACGCGGCGACGGGCTTATCAAGCCCGGTCATCGGACGCAGTTTCGGGTCCCAGTGCGGGTTCGGCAGGAAGCGCACGTCAAAGACGTAATCGGCATCGATAGGAATGCCGTGCTTGAAGCCGAAGGATTCGAAGACCATGGTCAGTTCGCGCTCGCGCTTGCCTAAAAGTCGCGTACGCAGCATCTCTGCCAGCTCATGCACCGACATCTCTGAGGTATCAACAATCAGATCGGCACGCGAACGCAGTGGCTCAAGCAGATTGCTCTCTTCATCGATGGCGCTCTCCAGCGACAGGTTCTTGCTTGAAAGCGGGTGCAGGCGACGGGTATCGCTGTAGCGGCGAATCAGGGTGTTGCGATCCGCGTCTAAAAAGAGCAGCTGCGGCGAAAACGTCTCCGGCAGATTGCTCATCGCCTGCTCAAAGATCTCCGGCGACTCCGGCATGTTGCGCACATCGATACTGACGGCGGCAGAGATCTGGCGATCGGCGAGGGTTTGTGCCAGTTCCGGCAACAGCACAACCGGCAGGTTATCAACACAGTAGAAACCCATATCTTCCAGTGCGCGTAGCGCCACGGATTTCCCTGAACCCGAACGACCACTGACGATCATCAGGACCATGGGTCATTTCTCCTCAGAACGACTGACAAGTAGAGTCTTACCCGGTTACGCATCGCCACGCTCGCCTTCTGTCTGCGTGATGATCTCATAGAGCTCCTCATCACTCTGCGCGCCGCGCAGGCGTCGACAAATGGTTTTATCTGCCAGCCGCTTGGCGACCAGCGAAAGGGTGTGCAGATGCGTTTTGGTTTGATCTGCCGGCACCAACAGGGCAAAGAGCAGATCGACGGGTTGATTATCGATAGCGTCGAAGGCAATAGGCGTTTCGAGTTGCACAAACACGCCGACGGCGCGCAGTGTATCTTCCTCAAGTTTACCGTGGGGAATGGCGATACCGTTACCAATGCCGGTACTGCCCATTTTTTCACGCGTAAGAACCGCCTCGAAGACCACCTGCGGCGGCAGACCTAACTGTTTCGCCGCCAGCTCGCTGATAATTTCCAGCGCGCGTTTTTTACTCTGGCAGTGAACGCCGCTACGGGTACATTCCTGGTTAAGCACTGTGCTCAGTTGAAGAGCCGAATCGTTATTCATCATAATTTCACCTAAGCGACGCCGGAGCCAGCACCCAACCGGGTTGCGGTCGGGTGCAACGCGCCAGACGGACGCCCGGACAATTAGTGTTGTTTCAGTTTATCTTTATGCTTCGTGAGCTGCCGCGCCAGTTTATCAATTAAACCGTCAATAGCAGCATACATATCTTGTCCTTCCGCACTGGCATGCAGTTCGCCTCCATTCACATGCAGCGTGGCATCTGAAATGTGCGTCACCTTTTCCACTTTCAACACAACATAAACCTGATTAATCCTGTCGAAATAGTGCTCCAGCTTGGCAAATTTGCTGTTTACAAACTCGCGCAGGGCATCGGTAATTTCAACGTTTTGTCCGGTGATGTTTAGCTGCATAGTGTCTTCCTTATCGGTTGGGTCACACCAGCTGTTTACGCTGGTTAGACGGCGGAATGGATAAAGATTCTCGATACTTCGCAACGGTTCGCCGCGCGACCATGATTCCCTGATTGGAAAGCAGCGTCGTCAGCTTACTGTCGCTCAGCGGTTTTGCAGGGTTTTCCGCGGCGATCAACTTCTTCACCAGTGCGCGAATGGCCGTGGAGGAGGCTTCGCCGCCGCCTTCGGTATTCACATGGCTGGAGAAGAAATACTTCAGTTCAAAAATGCCGCGAGGACTGTGCAGGTACTTCTGGGTGGTAACACGAGAGATAGTGGACTCGTGCATCTCGACGGCCTGGGCGATATCTGCCAGCACCATCGGTTTCATAAATTCTTCGCCCTGCTCAAAGAACGCCTGCTGCTGCTCGACGATGCAGCGGCTGACACGCAGTAGCGTGTCGTTGCGGCTCTCCAGGCTTTTGATCAACCACTTCGCTTCCTGCAAATTGCTGCGAATGAACTGCGTATCGGCGTCGTTACGCCCGCCGCTGCCCATCGCGGCATACTGCTGGTTGATCTTAAGACGTGGAATGCTGTCGGCGTTGAGTTCCACCGTCCAGCGGCCGTTGTGTTTACGCACCAGCACATCGGGGATCACATACTCCGGCTCGCTGGTCTGGATCGACTGCCCGGGACGCGGATCGAGAGACTGGATCAGATTGACCGCCTCTTTCAGCACATCCTCTTTCAGGCGCGTGACGCGCATCAGCGAGCGGAAGTCGTGATTGGCCAGCAGATCGAGGTGATCGCAGATGATAAGCCGGGCCTCTTCGCACCACGGCGTCGCTTTCGCGAACTGGGAAAGCTGAACCAGCAGGCAGTCACGCAGATCGCGCGCCGCAACGCCAACGGGATCAAAACGCTGAACGCGCTTTAGCACGGCTTCGACTTCATCCATGCCGATCTCGTCATTCCCCATGCTCTCGAGGATCTCCTCCAGCGTCACGGTGAGATAGCCGGTGTCGTCCACGGCATCAACGATCGAGGTCGCAATGGCGCGATCCGTATCGGAGAAGGGGGTCAGCTCAACCTGCCACATCAGGTAATCCTGTAGCGACTGGGTGGTTTCACCCTGGTAGATCGGCAGTTCATCATCAATGTAATCGTTACTGCTGCCGGACGGAGTACCTGCGGTATAGATCTCATCCCAGCTGGCATCCAGCGGCAGTTCGTCGGGCATCTCTTTCTGTTCGAGTGCATCCGCGGTGTCCAGGCCATCTTTTTCCTGAACCTGTTCGCTATCCACTTCTTCGTGAAGATCGGTTTGTTCCAGCAGCGGATTGCTCTCCAGCGCCTGCTGAAGTTCCTGCTGAAGTTCCAACGTGGACAACTGCAAAAGACGAATAGCCTGTTGCAGTTGCGGCGTCATGGCTAGCTGTTGGCTAAGCCGTAGTTGCAAACCTTGCTTCATATTCAGAACAGCACTCTCCGACAAAAAATGTCAATAAACCTTACCCTATCAGAGTCTGAAGTCTTCCCCAAGATATACGCGCTTAACATGTTCGTCTTCAAGGATTTGCTGCGGCGTGCCGTGGGCGATGAGATGCCCCTGGCTAACAATATAGGCGCGCTCACACACGGCCAGCGTTTCGCGCACATTATGGTCGGTAATCAGCACCCCAAGCCCACTGTCGCGCAGATGCTCGATAATGCGTTTGATATCGATAACCGAGATCGGGTCAACGCCGGCAAAGGGTTCATCGAGCAGGATAAATTTCGGGTTTGCCGCCAGCGCACGGGCAATTTCGACGCGGCGACGTTCACCGCCGGAGAGCGCCTGGCCCATGCTGTCGCGCAGGTGCTCGATATGAAACTCTTCCATCAACTCGTTGGCGCGATCTTCACGCTGTTCCGTGGTGAGATCGTCACGAATTTGCAGCACTGCCATCAGGTTGTCGTAGACGCTGAGGCGACGGAAGATGGAGGCTTCCTGCGGTAAATAGCCGATGCCGCGGCGCGCGCGCGCATGCAGCGGCAGCAGGCTGATATCTTCATCATCGATAATGATGTTACCGGCGTCGCGCGCAACAATGCCCACCACCATATAGAAGGTGGTGGTTTTCCCTGCGCCGTTAGGGCCAAGCAAGCCGACGATTTCACCGGAGTTAACGGTCAGACTGACGTCTTCAACCACGCGACGGCCTTTGTAAGCCTTGGCGAGATTCTTTGCAGTTAATGTTGCCATAACGGATTAGTTACTCTTCTTTTGCGCCGGGGCCGGGGCGGATTTATTGTTCTTGTCCTGCAACTGCGACGGTACCAGTACGGTGGTCACGCGCTTGCCTTTGTCGCTGAACGCCTGCATCTTCTGCTCTTTCACCAGGTAGGTGATTTTGTCGCCAGCAATATTGCTGTCTAACTGCTCGAGATAGGCGTTCCCGGTCAGGATGACAAAATCTTTTTCCAGTTCGTAGTGCATCTGCGAGGCGTGGCCTTTCACCGGCTTACCGTTGTCCTGCATCTGGTAGAAGGTGGCCGGATTACCGTAACCGTCGATAATCTCTCTGCCCTGCTGGCCGCCCGGACGGGTGACCACAACTTTATCGGCGTTGATCTTAATCGTCCCCTGCGTCACCACAACATTACCGGTGAAGGTGACAACATTCCCCTGCATATCCAGCGACTGCTGATCGGAGTCGATGTGGATCGGCTGTTCGGTATCCCCGGTTACAGCGAGCGCCGGAAGCGCGGCAGCGAAGAGCGTACCCGCCAGGAGAAGATTAAGGCTGCGTTTGTTTGTTTTGAATTTCATAGGAGCTTCTAACCTTTTCAATCAGCTCGGCGTTTTTGCTGCGTAAATTGCCGCGCATTTTCAGGCCGGTGGAATTAAATGTTGTTCCGTATAACGTAACCTGATCGTCTGAGAAAACATCCTGGGTGACCAGGTTGATCCGGGCGTTATCCGTGGTGATTCTGCGTAATTGTGCGTCCGCAGTCAGCGCGTTAACTTCGACATGTCCATAGAGGTAAAGCATTTTGTCGTCGGTGAGCTTTGCTTTATCCGACTTGATAGACCAGGTCGGAATTTTGTTCTCATCGAAGGTGGTTAACACCGGTTTGGCAAACCAGCTAATACTATCGGCAGAGTAGTACTCCACATTCTGCGCAATCAGGCGATAGTTCAGCGCGCCTTCCGGGCTGTAAACGACAGTATCCGTATGTTGGCTTTTATAAGTTGGATCTGAACTGTTTGCCGCGCTCTGCTCTGGCGCATCCTGAGTGGTGTAGTTAATACCAATCAGAACCAGTGCGACCAGCGCCAGCAGAATAATGACCCAACGTCTGGTTTTACTCATATTGATTGCCCTTTGGCTTCATCCAGCTTGCCCTGTGCCAGCAGCAGTAAATCGCACACTTCACGCACCGCGCCGCGACCGCCGTTAATCCGCGTCACGTAATCGGCGCGCGCGCTGAGCAGCGGGTGCGCATCGGCAACGGCGACGCTCAGGCCAATCTCCGCCATCACCGGCCAGTCGATCAAATCATCCCCAATATAGGCAACCTGATCCGCCGTCAAATCGAGGCGGGCAAGCAGCTCCCGATAGGCGATCATTTTGTCAGATTGCCCCTGGTAGAGATGGGTGATGCCCAGCGTTTCGCAGCGATCTTCTACCAGTTTAGCGTTACGCCCGGTAATGATCGCCATCTCGATACCGGAGGTGAGGGCGCTGCGAATGCCGTAACCGTCGCGGACATTGAACGCTTTCAGCTCTTCGCCATTATTGCCCATATAGATGAGCCCATCGGACAGCACACCATCCACATCGAGGATCAGCAGGCGAATCTTCGCGGCTTTTTCCATGACTTGCGTGCTTACCGGCCCATAGCAGGTGGCAAGCGACGCGCCAGCATTACTCATTCTTATGTCCTTCTTTACACCACGCCCGCGCGCAGTAAGTCATGCATATGTAACACACCCAGTAACTGCTCACCATCGGCAACCAGTACGCAGGTAATGTGACGGGATTGCATCAGGTTCAGGGCATCGACCGCCAGCGTATTAGGGCGCACGCGCACACCGCCTGGCGTCATCACATCGGCGATGCCGAGGCTGCGCACATCGGCGCCCATATCAAACACGCGACGCAGGTCACCATCGGTAAAGATACCCTCGATTTTCATCAGATCGTCGCAGATCACCGTCATACCTAAATTCTTACGCGTGATCTCCAGTAATGCATCGCGCAGGCTGGCCTCTTTGCTGACGTGCGGGATCTCATCCCCGGTGTGCATGATGTCATTCACACGCAGCAGCAGTTTACGGCCCAGCGCGCCGCCCGGATGGGAGAGGGCAAAATCTTCGGCGGTAAAGCCGCGCGCTTTCAGCAGCGCCACTGCCAGCGCATCGCCCATCACCAGCGCTGCGGTGGTGCTGGAGGTCGGTGCCAGACCCAGCGGACAGGCCTCTTTCGGCACTTTTACGCATAAATGGATATCCGCCGCACGCGCCATGCTGCTCTCAGGGCGGCTGGTCATGCAAATCAGCGCGACCTTGAGGCGCTTCAGCACCGGGATCAGCGCGAGGATCTCGTTGGACTCACCGGAGTTCGACAGGGCAATGACCACATCCTGCGGGCTGACCATACCCAGATCGCCGTGTGCCGCTTCACCGGGGTGAACGAAAAACGCGGGTGTGCCGGTGCTGGCAAAGGTCGCCGCCATTTTCCGGCCGATATGGCCCGATTTGCCCATGCCCATCACCACCACTTTGCCAGCACAATAAACGATGCTTTCGCATGCGCGGGTGAAATCTTCATTAATGTACTGATCGAGCTGTGCGAGGCCTTCACGTTCAATCGCCAGAACTTCTTTGCCGGCTTGTTGAAAGTCAAAACCCGGCTGCAAATCTATTTGCGACATAGTGCGTATCCGATTATCCCGTCAAAAGCGGCGACAGCCAGTAGAGCATCGCCAGCCATATGATAAATCCACCGAACAACAGCCCCCCGATGCCACGACCGATCTGCTTGCGTCGCCAGCAGATCAGCGCGAACAGGGCACTGACCAGCACCATTACCCCGTAATCGCGCGTGAACGCCATCGGGTTAAAGCTGCCTGGCGCAATCAGTGCCGGCAAGCCAAGCACGATCGCGATATTAAAAATGTTGGAGCCGATAAGGTTGCCGATGGCGATATCGTCTTCCCCTTTGCGCGCGCCCGCGATGGCGGTGGCAAGCTCAGGAAGGCCGGTACCGATGGCGATAACCGTCAGACCGATAGTCAGTTCGCTAATGGCGAAGAAGTTTGCCACCACCGTGGCGTTATCTACCACCATGCGCGTCGCCATCGGCATGATAATCAGCGCCACGCCCAGCCAGAGGCAGGCAACCGACACACTGCCCTCCCGCGGCAGCTCGGCCAGCTGCTCGCGCGTCAGACTATCATTACCCTGGCGGTCTGCCAGGCGGGCGATTTTAACAATGAACACCAGCCATAGCACGGCTAATAACAGTAAAAAGATGCCGTCTACGGGCGTAAGCCGCCCATCATACAGCACGACGCCCGCCAGCAGGCTAGCTACTAAGGTTAACGGCAATTCGCGCCGCAGAATATCGGAATGCACGGTAAAAGGGTGTAAAAGCGCGGCAACGCCGAGGATCAGCAGGATATTGGTGATGTTCGACCCGATCGCGGTGCCGATAGCCAGATCGAGCTGACCATGCAGTGAGGCGGCGACAGAGGTAATAATTTCTGGCAACGAGGTGCCTATACTGACCACCGTCATACCAATAATTAACGGCGGAACGCCAAGCGCGCGGCAAAGAATGGAGGCGGCAAACACCAGACGATCGGCACTGTAGACCACAAGAAGTAAACCAATTATCAATAGCGCCGTCGCTAAGAGCATCTAACGTCCTTTCTTCAGGTATAATTTCGCCGTTTCGCAGGCCGCTATACCGGGTTAAAACCGGAACTTCCGCGTAGCGTAATGATTCCTAATTTTGACTTTATGCGGCTCAAAAGTAAAACAAATGCCAGCTTTCGCTAACCTGGGCGGGTAATATTCTGTAAAAATGCTGGGTTCGTGATGATATCAAGCGTAATGCTTGCGGCCCACAGGGTGATAAGGAAGAGGAAATGAGCCAGACAGTGGCGAATTTGGTCGATGTTCGTGGCGTCAGCTTCTCCCGAGGCAGCCGCCCGATCTTCGACAATATTTCACTGACCGTGCCGCGCGGGAAAATTACCGCCATTATGGGGCCGTCAGGGATCGGTAAAACCACCTTACTGCGCCTGATCGGCGGGCAGATCCCGCCCGATAGCGGCGAAATCTTATTTGATGGCGAAAACGTGCCGGCCATGTCGCGTTCACGCCTCTTCACCGTGCGCAAAAGAATGAGCATGCTCTTTCAATCCGGCGCGCTCTTCACCGATATGAATGTGTTCGATAACGTCGCTTATCCGCTGCGCGAACATACCACCTTGCCACCGGCGCTGTTGCACAGCACGGTGATGATGAAGCTTGAAGCGGTCGGGCTGCGCGGTGCGGCAAAATTAATGCCCTCTGAGCTCTCTGGCGGTATGGCACGGCGTGCGGCGCTGGCGCGCGCGATTGCGCTGGAGCCGGATCTGATCATGTTTGATGAGCCCTTCGTCGGCCAGGACCCCATTACCATGGGGGTGCTGGTGAAGCTTATCTCTGAACTGAACAACGCGCTGGGCGTCACCTGTATCGTTGTTTCCCATGATGTGCCGGAGGTGTTGAGCATCGCGGATTACGCCTATATTGTGGCGGACCGGAAAATTGTCGCCCACGGCAGCGCGCAGGGGCTGCAGGAGAATAGCGATCCTCGCGTGCGTCAGTTCCTTGATGGTATCGCCGACGGGCCGGTTCCGTTCCGCTATCCTGCTGGTGATTACCAGCGCGATCTTTTAGAAACAGGGAGTTAATACACTCATGCTGTTAAATGCACTGGCTGCGCTTGGCCATCGTGGGATCAAAACGATCGCAACGTTCGGGCGTGCCGGGTTAATGCTGTTCAACGCCCTGGTTGGCAAGCCGGAGTTTCGCAAACACGCGCCGCTGCTGATTCGCCAGCTCTATAACGTCGGTGTGCTGTCGATGGTGATCATCCTCGTCTCCGGCGTCTTTATTGGCATGGTGCTGGGGCTGCAGGGTTACCTGGTGCTGACGACCTACAGCGCGGAAACAAGCCTCGGCATGCTGGTGGCGCTATCGCTGCTGCGCGAGTTAGGCCCAGTTGTCGCCGCGCTGCTGTTCGCCGGACGCGCAGGCTCAGCGCTCACCGCAGAGATTGGCTTGATGCGCGCCACCGAGCAGCTCTCCAGCCTTGAGATGATGGCGGTCGATCCTTTACGTCGGGTTATTTCGCCGCGTTTCTGGGCGGGCGTCATCTCTCTGCCGCTGCTGACGGTTATGTTTGTCGCGGTGGGTATCTGGGGCGGCTCGCTGGTAGGGGTTAACTGGAAAGGGATCGACAGCGGCTTCTTCTGGACTGCGATGCAGAACGCCGTCGACCTGCGAATGGATTTGGTTAACTGTCTGATTAAAAGCGTGGTCTTTGCCATCACCGTGACCTGGATTGCGCTATTTAACGGTTACGATGCGATCCCGACTTCGGCCGGGATCAGCCGCGCGACAACACGCACCGTTGTGCACTCCTCGCTGGCCGTTCTCGGTCTGGATTTTGTGCTCACCGCATTGATGTTTGGGAATTGAGTTCATGCAAACGAAAAAAAGTGAAATTTGGGTCGGCCTGTTTCTTCTGCTGGCATTACTGGCAGGGCTCTTTATCTGCCTGAAAGCGGCAGATGTCGCCTCAATGCGTACAGAACCGACGTACCGCGTTTATGCCACCTTTGACAATATCGGCGGCCTGAAAGCCAACTCGCCGGTGCGTATCGGCGGGGTGGTGATTGGACGCGTATCGGATATCTCCCTCGACCCGAAAACCTACCTGCCGCGCGTGACGCTGGATATTGAAGAGCGTTACAACCAGATCCCGGATACCAGCTCGCTGGCGATCCGCACATCGGGTTTGCTGGGTGAACAATATCTGGCGTTGAACGTCGGGTTTGACGATCCGGAGATGGGAACATCTATGCTTAAGGAAGGCAGCACAATCCAGGACACCAAGTCCGCGATGGTGTTGGAAGATCTCATTGGTCAATTCCTTTACAACAGTAAAGGCGGCGACAATAAGAATTCAGGCGATGCGGCGGCGCAAAATGAAGGGAATACTCAACCTGCGCCGTCTGCGGAACAGACGCATTAACGAGGAGAAGTGACGCAATGTTTAAACGTCTCATGATGGTTGCTCTGCTGGTCGTTGCACCGTTGAGCTCGGCTTTGGCTGTTGATCAAAGCAATCCGTACACCGCAATGCAGGGGGCGGCGAAACAGACTTTCGATCGCCTCAAAAATGAACAACCGAAAATCCGCGCAAACCCGGATTACCTGCGCGATGTGGTCGATCAGGAGCTACTGCCCTATGTCCAGGTGAAGTATGCCGGCGCGTTGGTGCTGGGCCGTTACTACAAAGAAGCGACCCCTGCACAGCGTGATGCCTACTTCAAGGCGTTCCGCGAATACCTGAAGCAGGCATATGGTCAGGCGCTGGCGCTTTATCACGGCCAGACTTACCAGATTGCCCCGGAACAGCCGCTGGGCGATGCCACTATCGTGCCGATTCGCGTCACCATCGTCGATCCGAACGGTCGTCCGCCGGTACGCCTTGATTTCCAGTGGCGTAAAAACAGCCAGACCGGTAACTGGCAGGCTTATGACATGATCGCCGAAGGCGTAAGCATGATCACCACCAAACAGAATGAGTGGAGCGATCTGCTGCGTACTAAAGGTATCGATGGCCTGACCGCTGAACTGCAGTCTATCTCCCGCCAGAAAATTACCCTGGACGAGAAGAAGCAATGACCCAGCAGCTAAGCTGGTCGCGTGACGGCGAACGCCTGGTGCTGTTGGGTGAGCTGGATCAGGACGTGTTAAATCCTTTATGGGATGCGCGCGCAGAGGCGATGAAAGGGGTCACCACCATCGATCTGCAGGGCGTAACACGGGTTGATACCGCAGGCGTCGCGCTGCTGGTTCATCTGGTTGAGTTGGGGAAAAAGCAGGGCACGGATGTGACGCTGCTGGGCGTGAGTGAGAATGTGAGTACCCTCGCGGCGCTCTATAACTTGCCGCAGAGTGCCTTGCCACGCTAATTTTTTCAATACGTTACTATTTAAAGCCCCGTCCAGAGAGTGGATGGGGCTTTTTGCTTATTTAAGACCGTCGCACTTTCCTCTAAGATGTGTGACTGTTTTCACTTTTAGATGATATTACGCCCATGGAAAATCATGAAATCCAGACCGTGCTGATGGAAGCACTCTCTCTCCAGGAAGCCCACGTCACTGGCGATGGCAGCCACTTTCAGGTTGTCGCTGTGGGTGAAGTTTTTGACGGCATGAGCCGGGTCAAGAAGCAGCAAACCATCTATGGCCCGCTGATGGAGTACATCGCGGATAACCGCATTCATGCCCTGTCGATCAAAGCGTATACGCCGCAAGAATGGGCGCGCGATCGCAAACTTAACGGCTTTTGAGCGCAGGCGGTATGACCCGCCGCGCGTGTGAATTCTTAACAGAGATCAGATAAATGGATAAGTTTCGTGTACAGGGGCCAACGCGTCTCCAGGGCGAAGTGACAATTTCAGGCGCCAAAAACGCTGCACTGCCGATCCTTTTCGCCGCGCTGCTGGCGGAAGAGCCGGTCGAAATCCGCAACGTGCCGAAACTGAAAGATATCGACACGACCATCAAGCTGCTGAGCCAGCTTGGCACCAAAATTGAGCGTAATGGCTCGGTGTGGATCGATGCCAGCAAAGTGAATGTCTTCTGTGCGCCGTACGACCTGGTGAAAACTATGCGTGCCTCGATTTGGGCGCTGGGGCCGCTGGTAGCCCGTTTTGGTCAGGGTCAGGTTTCACTTCCGGGCGGTTGCGCGATTGGCGCGCGTCCGGTCGATCTGCATATCACCGGTCTTGAGCAGTTAGGCGCAGAGATTAAGCTGGAAGAGGGTTACGTTAAAGCCTCTGTCGATGGTCGCCTGAAGGGCGCGCACATTGTTATGGACAAAGTGAGCGTTGGCGCGACGGTAACGATCATGTCCGCCGCGACGCTGGCTGAAGGCACCACCATTATCGAAAACGCCGCGCGCGAGCCGGAAATCGTCGATACCGCCAACTTCCTCAATACGCTCGGTGCCAAAATCACCGGCATGGGCACTGACCGCATCACCATCGAGGGCGTAGAGCGCCTTGGCGGCGGCGTTTATCGCGTGCTGCCGGACCGCATCGAAACCGGCACCTTCCTGGTTGCCGCTGCTATTTCCGGCGGAAAAATTGTTTGCCGCAATGCCCAGCCGGATACGCTGGACGCCGTGCTGGCTAAACTGCGCGACGCGGGTGCGGATATCGAACTGGGCGACGACTGGATTAGCCTCGATATGCACGGTAAACGTCCGAAGGCCGTTAACGTGCGTACCGCGCCGCATCCGGGTTTCCCGACAGATATGCAGGCGCAGTTCACGCTGCTGAACCTGGTCGCGGAAGGTACCGGTGTGATCACCGAAACCATCTTCGAAAACCGCTTTATGCACATTCCTGAGCTGATCCGTATGGGCGCTCATGCAGAGATTGAGAGCAACACCGCGATTTGCCACGGTGTAGAGACGCTCTCCGGTGCGCAGGTGATGGCGACCGATCTGCGTGCATCGGCAAGCCTCGTGCTGGCGGGCTGTATTGCGGAAGGCACGACCTATGTCGATCGCATCTACCACATCGATCGTGGTTATGAGCGCATCGAAGATAAGCTCAGTGCGCTGGGCGCGAAGATTGAGCGCGTGAAGGGCGAATAACCTTTATATCTGCAAAAAAGGGAGCGAGAGCTCCCTTTTTTTGTCTGTGCCATTGTTACGCTTCGCTCCGTTTTCTCCTGATAAGCTTCGTTTTATCAAGAAAAGCGTGAGTGATGGGATCGTGGTAACGCGAGGGCCATATAACCCAGGGATCGGTATCCAGCGCCCGGGCAATAATTAACTCACCCTTTGGCCAGGGCCGGGTCAGTGCATTGGCGAGAGTGGATGAACTTAAACCATTTTTTCGAGATTCAGCCGCCAGTGACGTACCTTTCTTTCGCAGCCCGGCAATAATATCGGCCTGATGCCAGTCAGTATATTTCGTTTCCATAACATCTCCCTGATGAGAATCGGTTTCAACCATTGTTCGCCAACAACGGAGATCACTATACGCATATGGGAATATTTGTTCTAAAAAGTTCAGGTCGATTGTTACGTTTTCAGATTATGCCAAGGCTTGCACCGCAAGGATTTGGCAACAGAAAATGGATATTATTAGAGCTTACTGGAACTTTCCCGCGATGGCTCGCGGGAAACAGAGAGATTAACGATCGCGCTGAACGGCGATGTGGGCAAGAGCAATGAGCGCGTCACGCCACTCAGAGTGTGGGAGAACCTGCAGCGCGGCGATAGCTTTATCCGCCTCTTCTTCGGCACGGCGGCGCGTCCACTCCAGCGACCCGCACTGTGCCATTGCTTCCAGAACAGGTTCCAGAAGATGACGTCCGCTTCCCTGTTCAATCGCTTCGCGGATCATCTGCGCCTGCTCAGGTGTACCGTTATGCATCGCATGCAGCAGCGGCAGCGTCGGTTTGCCTTCGTTAAGGTCATCGCCGGTATTTTTACCCAGCGTTTCGCCATCCGCGCTGTAATCAAGCAGATCGTCAATCAACTGGAAGGCGGTGCCCAGGTAGCGGCCATAATCCTGTAGCCCCTTCTCCTGTTCTTCCGAACAACCCGCCAGTAATCCGGAACACTGGGCGGCCGCTTCGAACAGGCGCGCGGTTTTGCTGTAGATCACGCGCATGTAGTTCTCTTCGGTAATGTTCGGGTCATTAACGTTCATTAATTGCAGCACTTCGCCTTCTGCAATGACGTTCACCGCTTCTGACATCACCTCCAGCACCTTCAGCGAGCCGAGGCTGGTCATCATCTGGAAGGCGCGGGTGTAAATGAAATCCCCGACCAGTACGCTGGCGGCATTACCAAACGCGGCGTTCGCCGTTGCCTTGCCGCGGCGCATATCTGATTCATCCACAACGTCGTCGTGGAGGAGGGTTGCTGTGTGGATAAATTCGATTAATGCAGCGATGGTGACATGCGCGTTGCCTTCATAGCCAACTGCGCGTGCCGCCAGTACAGCGATCATCGGACGTATGCGTTTGCCGCCGCCGCTTACGATGTAATAACCCAACTGGTTGATTAATTTCACATCCGAGTTGAGTTGTTGCAGAATCGTCGCGTTCACACCCGCCATATCTTGCGCGGTTAACTCATTGATTTTTTCTAAATTCATCGCAAAAGCCGGGCTTTCAGTCCTGTTTACCACATATCAAAAGTGGGATAACAAAGGGTTACGGGTTTGAATAGTATTGTCGATTGTACTGAAAAAACGCGCCAGATAAACGTTACCTTACACGTTGTGTTTTTTTTCTGCGAGGAGTGACGATCACACTTGTCAACGGCTCGCAATTTGCGTAATATTCGCGCCCTATTGTGAATATTTATAGCGCCCTCTGAATTAATCAGGATAGGTGCGCGGAAGCGGAGTTTTATATGTACGCGGTTTTCCAAAGTGGTGGTAAACAACACCGAGTAAGCGAAGGTCAGACCGTTCGCCTGGAAAAGCTGGACATCGCAACTGGTGAATCTGTTGAATTCGCTGAAGTTCTGATGATCGCAAACGGTGAAGAAGTCAAAATCGGCGTTCCTTTCGTTGATGGCGGCGTAATCAAAGCTGAAGTTGTTGCTCACGGTCGTGGCGAGAAAGTTAAAATCGTTAAGTTTCGTCGTCGTAAACACTACCGTAAGCAGCAGGGCCATCGTCAGTGGTTCACTGATGTGAAAATTACTGGCATCAGCGCCTAAGACCTGAGGAGAGATTTAAATGGCACATAAAAAGGCTGGCGGCTCAACTCGTAACGGTCGCGATTCAGAAGCTAAACGTCTGGGCGTAAAACGCTTCGGCGGTGAAGCAGTTCTGGCAGGTAGCATCATCGTTCGCCAACGTGGTACCAAATTCCACGCTGGTTCCAACGTAGGTTGCGGCCGTGACCACACTCTGTTCGCTTTGACTGACGGTAAAGTTAAGTTCGAAGTTAAAGGCCCGAAAAACCGTAAATTCATCAGCATCGTTGCTGAATAAGTTTTTCGCGTCCCGGTAACGGAAGAAAGCCCCGCAACACGTTGCGGGGCTTTTTACATTAGAAGCCCGGCAAAATTCGGGCAGGGAAGAGGCATGAAACAGCAGGCGGGCATCGGTATTCTCCTGGCGCTGACAACAGCGATGTGCTGGGGAGCGTTGCCGATTGCAATGAAGCAGGTGCTGGAAGTGATGGAGCCGCCGACGGTGGTCTTTTATCGCTTTTTAATGGCGGGCATTGGTCTCGGTCTGATCCTGACCTGGAAACGAAAACTGCCGCCACTGCGTATTTTCCGCAAGCCTCGCTGGCTGCTGCTGCTGGCGATTGCCACCGGCGGGCTGTTCGGCAACTTCATATTGTTCAGCTCTTCTCTGCAGTATGTCAGCCCGACCGCCTCGCAGGTGATCGGCCAGCTCTCGCCCGTCGGTATGATGGTCGCCAGCGTCTTTATCCTCAAAGAGAAGATGCGCATCACGCAGGTGATTGGCGCGCTGATGCTGATAAGCGGTCTGGTGATGTTTTTTAACACCAGCCTGATTGAGATCTTCACCCGGCTGACGGATTACACCTGGGGCGTCATTTTCGGCGTCGGTGCGGCGACGGTGTGGGTAAGCTACGGCGTGGCGCAAAAAGTTCTTCTGCGTCGCCTGGCCTCCCAGCAGATCCTCTTTTTGCTGTACACTTTATGTACGCTTGCGCTGCTGCCACTGGCGAAACCCGCCGTGGTGTTCCAGCTGAGCGACTGGCAACTGGCCTGTCTGGTTTTTTGCGGGCTCAACACGCTGGTTGGCTACGGCGCGCTGGCGGAAGCGATGGCGCGCTGGCAGGCGGCGCAGGTAAGCGCGTTAATTACCTTAACGCCGCTGTTTACACTGTTTTTCTCAGATTTGTTATCAATGGCCTGGCCCGATGTTTTCGCCAGACCGATGTTAAACCTTGTCGGTTATCTCGGTGCGTTTGTCGTGGTTGCGGGCGCGATGTTTTCCGCTATTGGCCATCGTCTTTTGGGACGCAGGCGTAGTCGTGAAGTGGTCGTCACTGTGCCCCGCTCAGGCGAATGAGTTACGGAGAGTAAAATGAAGTTTGTAGATGAAGCTACGATTCTGGTCGTAGCGGGTGATGGCGGTAACGGCTGCGTAAGCTTCCGCCGCGAAAAGTATATCCCGAAAGGTGGCCCTGATGGCGGCGACGGTGGCGACGGTGGTGATGTCTGGCTGGAAGCAGACGAGAACCTGAATACCCTGATCGACTACCGTTTTGAAAAATCCTTCCGTGCAGAACGTGGGCAGAACGGCCAGAGCCGTGATTGCACCGGTAAACGCGGGAAAGATATTACGGTGAAAGTACCGGTTGGTACGCGCGTGATTGACCAGGGCACCGGCGAAACCATGGGCGATATGACCAAACATGGTCAGCGTCTGATGGTCGCGAAAGGCGGCTGGCACGGTCTCGGCAACACCCGTTTCAAATCCTCGGTGAACCGTACTCCTCGTCAGAAGACAATGGGGACGCCGGGCGATAAGCGCGATCTGCAGCTGGAGCTGATGCTGCTGGCAGATGTCGGGATGCTGGGGATGCCAAACGCTGGTAAATCCACCTTTATCCGTGCTGTCTCCGCCGCAAAACCAAAAGTGGCGGATTATCCGTTTACCACGCTGGTCCCGAGCCTGGGCGTTGTTCGTATGGATAATGAGAAGAGCTTCGTGGTCGCCGATATTCCAGGGCTGATTGAGGGTGCGGCTGATGGCGCTGGCCTCGGTATCCGCTTCCTGAAACACCTTGAGCGCTGCCGCGTGCTGCTGCACCTCATCGATCTCGATCCGATCGACGGTTCCGATCCGGCAGAAAACGCCCGTATCATCGTGGGCGAGCTGGAAAAATATAGCGAGAAGCTGGCTGCCAAGCCGCGCTGGCTGGTATTTAACAAGATCGACCTGATGGACAAAGCTGAAGCGGAAGCCAAAGCGAAAGCAATCGCCGAAGCGCTGGGCTGGGAAGATAAGTTCTACCTGATCTCTGCTGCCAGCCAGCAGGGCGTTAAAGACCTGTGCTGGGACGTGATGACCTTCATCATCGAAAACCCGATTGTGCAGGCGCAGGAAGAGCAGCAGCCGGAGAAAGTCGAGTTTATGTGGGATGACTATCATCGCCAGCAGCTCGAAGAGGCCGAAGCGGCTGAAGAAGATGACGAAGAGTGGGATGACGACTGGGACGAAGACGACGAAGAGGGTGTCGAATTCATCTACAAACGTTAATCTCTGCTTCCTCCCCGCTCAGGCGGGGAGAAGAGATAAAAAAATGCCGGGTCAGCATGATGCTTCCCGGCATTTTTATTAGTTGTTCTGATAGATATCTTTGTAAAGACGGCTCTCAAAGCGCACCAGCGGAATGCGGCGATTGCGCTGATCGGCGGGTTCAACCGCATATCCGGAGAGATACTGCACAAACGCCATTCGCTGACCGCTGGCGGTAGTGATAAACCCGGCCAGGTTATAGACCCCCTGCAGAGAGCCGGTCTTCGCCGATACCTTACCGTCTACGCCCGCTTCATGCAGCCCTGCGCGGTATTGCAGCGAGCCGTCATAGCCCGCCAGCGGCAGCATTGAGATGAAATTAAGCTCAGTATCATGCTGGGCGATATATTGCAGCACCTGCATCATGGTTGCTGGTGCGAGCAGGTTATGACGCGAGAGGCCGGAACCATCCGCAATAATAGTGTTGCCCAGATCGACCCCGGCCTGCTGGCGCAGGATCTGCCGGACCGCATCCGAGCCCGCTCGCCAGGTGCCCGGCACGCCAAAGCGCGCATGACCAATCATACGAAAGACGGTATCCGCAATCATGTTGTCGGACTTCTTCAGCATGATCTTCAGCAGATCGTGTAGCGGCGCGGACTGTTTACTGGCGATAACGGTACCCGGCTGATTGACCTGCGTCTGGCGCAGCAGCGTGCCGGTGTAGGTGATGCCCGCCTGGGTCAGCTCCTGCTTGAGAATAGCGCCTGCGTAGCTGGCACCATCCTGCACGGCAAAGGCGAGCGGCAACGGATCTGCGCGCTGGGGCAAACAGCCTGTTAACGTGAAGCGGTTGAGATCGCCCGGCACCACATCCAGTTCGCAATATTGTGCTTCCGATGAGCCGCGTGCCAGTGTGCGCACCTGGCTGAACATGTTCACCGGGTAGTAAGAGGCGATACGAATGTAGGCTAGATCACCCGCGTTTTGCGCGCTATAGAGCGAAATTGAGAAGCAGTTGCGATCGATGATGGCAGCGGCGGGCGGCGCGCTAAAGCACTGCGTCATATCGTTCCACGGCCAGCCCGGCGCTTTATCATGACTGGCGAAGATCGAGGTATCGATCAGCACGTTGCCATCAATTTTTTGCACGCCTGATTTTTTCAGCGTTGCGACCATATTGCGAATATCCTGACGTTTTAGCGTCGGATCGCCACCAAATCGTGCAACTAAGTCGCCTTTTAGCGTACCGCCGTCGACAGAACCTTTGCTTTCCAGCGTGGTTGTAAAGCGAAAGTCCGGCCCCAGTTGTAGGAGTGCAGCCAGCGCGGTGATCACTTTCTGGGTGCTCGCCGGCAACGCCATCTGTTTGGCGTGATAATCAATTTCAGGAGCCTCGGCGCCGACCTTTTGCACCATCAACGCCAGGTTGGCACCGTCCGGAAGCTGGTTGATGTACTCGTCGACATTCGCGGCCTGAACATTCAGGGCTATACTGGTGGACAATCCGATGATAAAGCTGGGAAATCGCATAATCTCGCGCTAACAAGCTGGAAACAGGCCGACATACTACGGCGCATCGACCCGGAAAGTAAACGATGACCCACGGTGAACTTCCGGTTAAAATACGTATCAAATTGAAAAATTGCGCTGACCTGGGGCTTTGTCTCCGGGTCAGTTTTCTTTTGCTCCTGCCCGGCTGTTTACGCCTGAATGCGGGGAGGTAACGCTGACGGGGTGGGGGACTACTCCTAACAGGAATGTTTAAGAGGTATAACAAATGCAAGCTATTCCGATGACCCTACGTGGTGCAGAGAAACTGCGCGAAGAGCTGGAATTTTTAAAAACCGTTCGTCGCCCTGAAATCATCGCCGCTATTGCGGACGCCCGCGAACATGGCGATCTCAAAGAGAACGCTGAATACCACGCCGCGCGTGAGCAGCAGGGCTTTTGTGAAGGCCGCATTAAAGATATCGAAGCGAAACTGTCGAATGCGCAGGTTATCGATATCTCCAAAATGCCGAAAAATGGCCGCGTTATTTTCGGTTCCACGGTCACCGTGCTGAACCTGGATAACGACGAAGAGCAGACTTACCGTATCGTTGGCGATGATGAAGCCGACTTTAAGCAGAATCTTATCTCGGTGAACTCGCCTATCGCACGTGGCCTGGTGGGGAAAGAGCAGGATGATGTGGTTGTCATTCGCACCCCTGGTGGCGAAGTGGAGTATGAAATCATCAAGGTAGAATATCTTTGATGACGCCGTCGACATTACTTGTTGACGGATTGTAAAGATAAGAAAAAGGCCGCATTGCGGCCTTTTATGAACTCCAGGAGCGTGGCATTTTGCTCATCTGCTGGCGGAAACCCCTCGTTTTACACTGATTTTGTGTTCAACTCAGGATATCCTTTAGCGCGGCAGCGAAATTTTACGCTCTGCGGTCGGGCGATAAAGCACCAGCGTTTTGCCGATGACCTGGACATTACAGGCACCGGTTTCGCGAACGATAGCTTCCACGATCAAGGTTTTAGTTTCTCTCTCTTCAGAGGCGATCTTCACCTTGATAAGTTCATGGTGCTCAAGCGCTTGTTCAATCTCGGCCAGTACCCCTTCGGTCAAACCATTGTTGCCAAGCATAACTACCGGCTTGAGCGGATGTGCCAGACCTTTCAGGTGCTGTTTTTGTTTAGTACTCAGATTCATCGTATATTTTGCTTACGTTGGGATTGAAAACGGGTCATTCTACCGCCATCTCCTCTGTATCGCCAAATTGCGCGTCGATATTTCTCGGTGTCGCCGATGAAACCGGATGGAAAGTTAAATGACAGGTAAAAAGCGTTCTGCCAGTTCAAGCCGCTGGCTTCAGGAACACTTTAGCGATAAATATGTTCAACAGGCGCAGAAAAAAGGGTTACGTTCCCGTGCCTGGTTTAAACTTGATGAAATACAGCAAAGTGACAAGATTTTTAAACCGGGGATGACCGTGGTTGACCTGGGTGCTGCGCCCGGTGGATGGTCGCAATATGCGGTCACACAGATTGGTGGGAACGGGCGTATCATCGCGTGCGATCTTTTACCGATGGATCCAATCGTCGGCGTAGACTTCCTTCAGGGCGATTTTCGTGATGAATTAGTTCTGAAAGCGTTACTGGAACGTGTCGGTGACAGTAAGGTTCAGGTTGTCATGTCAGATATGGCGCCTAATATGAGCGGAACGCCAGCGGTTGATATTCCCCGCTCTATGTATCTGGTAGAGCTGGCGCTGGAGATGTGCCGCGATGTGTTAGCGCCGGGCGGTAATTTTTTAGTGAAAGTGTTCCAGGGCGAAGGTTTCGATGAGTACCTTACGGAAATTCGCTCCCTGTTTACGAAGGTGAAAGTGCGTAAACCGGACTCTTCGCGTGCTCGTTCGCGCGAAGTGTATATTGTAGCGACCGGGCGAAAATGATACCCCGTTGATTTCGGCCTTCGGTTTGAATGAAACGGGATATGTTGTATCCTGCCGCTGTTTTTAACACAGTTGTAATATGAGGTTAATCCCTTGAGTGACATGGCGAAAAACCTAATACTCTGGCTGGTCATTGCCGTCGTGCTGATGTCAGTATTCCAGAGCTTTGGGCCCAGCGAGTCAAATGGCCGTAAGGTGGATTACTCTACCTTCCTGCAAGAGGTCAACCAGGACCAGGTTCGCGAAGCGCGTATCAACGGACGTGAGATCAACGTTACCAAGAAAGATAGTAACCGTTACACGACTTACATCCCGGTCGAAGATCCTAAACTGCTCGACAACCTGGTGACTAAAAACGTCAAGGTTGTGGGTGAACCACCTGAAGAGCCGAGCCTGCTTGGTAACATCTTCATCTCCTGGTTCCCGATGCTGTTGCTGATTGGGGTATGGATTTTCTTCATGCGCCAGATGCAGGGCGGCGGTGGCAAAGGCGCCATGTCGTTCGGTAAAAGCAAAGCGCGCATGCTGACTGAAGATCAGATCAAAACCACGTTTGCCGACGTCGCAGGCTGCGATGAAGCGAAAGAGGAAGTGGGCGAGCTGGTTGAATATCTGCGTGAGCCGAGCCGTTTCCAGAAACTGGGCGGTAAAATCCCGAAAGGCGTCCTGATGGTCGGTCCTCCGGGTACGGGTAAAACGCTGCTGGCGAAAGCGATCGCCGGCGAAGCAAAGGTGCCGTTCTTCACGATTTCCGGTTCTGACTTTGTTGAGATGTTTGTCGGCGTGGGCGCATCCCGCGTACGCGACATGTTTGAACAAGCGAAGAAAGCCGCACCGTGCATCATCTTTATCGATGAGATTGACGCCGTTGGCCGTCAGCGTGGCGCAGGTTTAGGCGGTGGTCACGATGAACGTGAGCAGACCCTGAACCAGATGCTGGTTGAGATGGATGGTTTCGAAGGCAATGAAGGCATTATCGTGATTGCTGCGACCAACCGTCCTGACGTACTGGACCCGGCGCTGCTGCGTCCAGGCCGTTTCGACCGTCAGGTTGTCGTCGGGCTGCCGGACGTTCGCGGTCGCGAGCAGATCCTGAAAGTGCACATGCGCCGTGTGCCGCTGTCGCCGGATATTGACGCTGCGATCATCGCGCGCGGTACCCCGGGCTTCTCCGGTGCGGATCTGGCCAACCTGGTCAACGAAGCTGCGCTGTTTGCTGCGCGCGGTAACAAACGCGTTGTCTCGATGGTTGAGTTCGAAAAAGCGAAAGACAAAATCATGATGGGTGCGGAACGTCGCTCCATGGTGATGACGGAAGCGCAGAAAGAGTCTACCGCGTATCACGAAGCGGGCCATGCGATTATCGGTCGTCTGGTGCCGGAACACGATCCGGTCCATAAAGTGACGATTATTCCGCGTGGTCGTGCGCTGGGCGTAACCTTCTTCCTGCCGGAAGGGGATGCGATTAGCGCCAGCCGTCAGAAGCTGGAGAGCCAAATCTCTACGCTTTATGGCGGTCGTCTCGCAGAAGAGATCATCTACGGTGCTGAGCATGTTTCTACCGGTGCGTCGAACGACATCAAAGTCGCGACCAACCTGGCACGCAACATGGTGACGCAGTGGGGCTTCTCAGACAAACTGGGTCCGCTGCTCTACGCCGAAGAAGAGGGCGAAGTGTTCCTCGGACGTTCCGTCGCGAAAGCGAAACATATGTCTGATGAAACCGCGCGTATTATCGACCAGGAAGTGAAGGCGCTGATTGAACGTAACTACAATCGTGCGCGTCAGATCCTGAATGAGAACATGGATATTCTCCATGCGATGAAAGATGCTCTGATGAAATATGAGACCATCGACGCACCGCAGATTGATGACCTGATGTCTCGTCGTGATGTACGTCCGCCAGCGGGCTGGGAAGATCCTGGCGCGAATAACTCTGACAATAACGGTACCCCGCGCGCGCCGCGTCCGGTTGATGAACCGCGTACGCCGAACCCGGGCAACACCATGTCAGAGCAGTTTGGCGACAAATAAGCTTTCTGCAGTTGATGAACTGTCTGTAACGAAACCCTGGGGCCTGCTCCGGGGTTTTTCTTTTCTGTTCAACCGTAATACCTTCAGGGACTTCAGTCATGAAACTTCATGCCCAGGGCTCCACACTTGAGCTGTCTCATCCCCACGTGATGGGGATCCTCAACGTCACGCCGGACTCCTTTTCTGACGGCGGCAGCCACAACACGCTGATTGAGGCGGTCAAACATGCCAACCTGATGATTAACGCAGGAGCGACCATCGTTGATATCGGCGGTGAATCTACGCGGCCCGGTGCAGCAGAGGTGAGCGTTGAAGAGGAGCTGGCGCGCGTCATCCCCGTTGTGGAAGCGATAGCGCAGCGCTTTGAAGTGTGGATCTCGGTTGATACCTCAAAACCTGAAGTGATCCGGGAAGCGGCGCGTGCAGGTGCGCACATCATCAATGATATTCGCTCTTTGACGGAGCCCGGCGCGCTTGAGGCGGCGGCACAAACCGGGTTGCCGGTTTGCCTGATGCATATGCAGGGTCAACCGAAGACGATGCAGGAAGCACCAAAATATGATGATGTGTTTGCCGACGTTAACCGCTTTTTTGTTCAGAACATTGCGCGCTGCGAACGTGCAGGGATCGCAAAAGAAAAATTGTTGCTCGACCCTGGGTTCGGTTTCGGTAAGAATCTCTCCCACAATTATGCGCTGCTTGCACGATTAGGCGAGTTCCATCACTTCGGTTTACCGCTGTTGGTCGGGATGTCGCGTAAGTCGATGATCGGCCAGTTATTAAATGTCGGGCCCGCAGAGCGGTTAAGCGGCAGCCTGGCATGCGCAGTGGTTGCTGCGATGCAGGGTGCGCAGATTATTCGTGTCCATGACGTAAAAGAAACGGTAGAAGCTATGCGGGTGGTGGAAGCCACACTGTCAGCGAAGGAAAATAAACGCTATGAGTAATCGTAAATATTTTGGCACTGATGGCATTCGTGGCCGGGTTGGCGACGCACCTATCACCCCTGATTTCGTTCTGAAGCTGGGTTGGGCTGCTGGCAAAGTGCTGGCCCGTCACGGCTCACGTAAAATTATTATCGGTAAAGATACCCGCATCTCGGGCTATATGCTGGAGTCCGCACTGGAAGCGGGGCTGGCCGCCGCCGGGCTCTCTGCTTCCTTCACCGGCCCGATGCCGACACCTGCCGTCGCTTACCTGACCCGTACTTTCCGTGCGGAAGCGGGGATCGTCATTTCTGCTTCCCATAACCCGTTCTATGATAACGGGATCAAATTCTTCTCCATCGACGGCACTAAGCTGCCGGACGCGGTTGAAGAGGCGATCGAAGCGGAGATGGAGAAAGAGTTAACCTGCGTTGACTCTGCCGAGCTGGGTAAAGCCAGCCGTATCGTCGATGCCGCAGGCCGTTACATTGAGTTCTGTAAAGCGACATTCCCTAATGAGCTGAGCCTCAACAGCCTGAAGATTGTGGTGGATTGTGCCAATGGCGCGACATACCACATCGCACCGAATGTCTTCCGTGAACTTGGTGCGAAAGTCATTGCGATTGGCTGCGATCCCGATGGCGTGAACATCAATGAAAAATGCGGCGCGACGGATGTGAAAGCACTGCAAGAGCGTGTGCTGGCGGAAAAAGCGGATCTGGGTATCGCTTTTGACGGCGACGGCGATCGCGTAATCATGGTTGACCACGAAGGGAATAAAGTCGATGGCGACCAGATTATGTATATCATCGCGCGTGAAGGCCTGCGTCAGGGTCAGCTGCGCGGTGGCGCGGTCGGTACGCTGATGAGCAACATGGGTCTGGAGCTGGCGCTTAAGCAGCTGGGCATTCCGTTTGCGCGCGCGAAAGTGGGCGACCGTTACGTGCTGGAAAAAATGCAGGAGAAGGGGTGGCGCATCGGGGCGGAGAACTCAGGCCATGTGATCCTGCTGGATAAAACCACCACGGGCGACGGGATTGTTGCCGGGTTGCAGGTCGTCGCGGCAATGGTGCGTAATCATATGACGCTCCACGATCTCTGCAGCGGTATGAAAATGTTCCCGCAGGTTCTGGTGAATGTGCGCTTCACCGCCGGTAATGGCGATCCGCTTGAAGATGAGAATGTTAAAACCGTGATGGCAGAGGTTGAAGCGACGCTGGGCAACCGTGGTCGCGTGCTGCTGCGTAAGTCCGGCACTGAGCCATTGATCCGCGTTATGGTAGAGGGCGAAGATGAAGCGCAGGTTACCGCGCTGGCTAATCGCATCGCCGACGCCGTTAAAGCAGTTTAACGATTCGGTAAGTGGCTAAAAAGGCAGCTTTTGCTGCCTCTTTCTTCGCCATGTTGCGCGCTTTTGCTGTTTTTTTCCGCACTTGATAAAAAGCGTCGAAATTGCCCTTGCGCAGGTCAGTCGCTTTAGTTAGTATTCACACCCGCTTCAGTGGGAAAGCATGAAACATCCCGCGTTATTGGTTTGAAGCATTGGCTGCGGCAACCCCGCAAGGAACAGGTTGATTATGTACGAAGCTCTTTTAGTAGTTTTCCTTATTGTGGCTCTGGCTCTTGTAGCTCTGATCATGCTGCAACAAGGTAAAGGCGCTGACATGGGAGCCTCCTTTGGCGCTGGCGCGTCCGGTACGCTGTTCGGATCAGGTGGTTCTGGTAACTTCATGACTCGTGCAACTGCTGTGCTGGCAACACTGTTCTTTATTATTAGCCTTGTGCTGGGCAACATTAACAGCAATAAAATCAATAAAGGAAGCGAGTGGGAAAACCTGAGCGCGCCTGCCAAGAGTCAGCAGACTCAGCCAGCAGCGCCGGCTAAGCCGACCAGCGATATCCCGCAGTAAGTTGTGAAGAAGTAAGTCGTGCCGAGGTGGTGGAATTGGTAGACACGCTACCTTGAGGTGGTAGTGCCCAATAGGGCTTACGGGTTCAAGTCCCGTCCTCGGTACCAATATTCCGAAAGAAAGACATCGAAAGATGTCTTTTTTTTCGTCTGTCGTTTGTGTGGCTGAAGAGTTTGGTTATTCAAACGGCAATAAAAAAGCGCCCGCAGGCGCTTTTTGTGTTTCAGTAGCGGCGATTATTTCTTATCGCTGTGCTCCAGGTTTTCAACCTGCGGCAGGCCATTCCCTGCCTTGGTGGAGATCAGGCCAGTCTGTACATAGTTGAACAGCTTGGCACGGGTATCTGTGATGTCGAGGTTACGCATCGTCAGCTGACCAATACGATCGTCCGGGGAGAATACTGAATCACCTTTCTCCATGGTCAGACGCTCTGCCTGATAGGTCAGATTGTCGGAAACCGTGTTGAGGATTGAGTAGTCATTCCCGCGACGCAACTCAAGCGTCACTTCGCCCGTAATGGCACTTGCCACCCAACGCTGCAGAGCATCACGCAGCATCAGCGCCTGCGGATCGAACCAGCGACCCTGATAGAGCAGGCGTCCAAGCTGACGGCCATGAGCGTGATACTGCTCAATGGTGTCTTCGTTATGAATGCCGGTCAGCAGACGTTCGTAAGCGATATGCAGCAGCGCCATCCCCGGGGCTTCATAGATACCGCGGCTTTTCGCTTCAATGATACGGTTCTCGATCTGATCGCTCATGCCCAGACCGTGACGGCCGCCGATACGATTGGCTTCCATCATCAATTCGACATCGTCGCTGAAGGTTTTGCCATTCAGCGCGACAGGGTGACCCTGCTCAAAACGTACGGTCACTTCCTCAGCCGGGATCTTCACGCTCTCATCCCAGAACTTCACGCCCATGATCGGGTTAACGATTTTGACGCTGGAGTTGAGGAATTCGAGATCCTTCGCTTCGTGGGTGGCACCCAGCATATTGGAATCTGTCGAGTAGGCTTTCTCGGCCGACATTTTGTAGTCAAAGCCCGATGCGGTCATGAATTCGGACATTTCCTGACGACCACCCAGCTCGTCGATAAAATCAGTATCGAGCCACGGTTTGTAGATCTTCAGTTCAGCATTGGTCAGCAGGCCGTAACGATAGAAGCGTTCGATATCGTTGCCTTTATAGGTGCTGCCGTCACCCCAGATGTTGACGCCATCCTCTTTCATCGCCGCAACCAGCATCGTGCCGGTTACCGCACGACCGAGTGGGGTGGTATTGAAATAGGTTAAGCCGCCGGTAGTGTTATGGAACGCGCCGCACTGGATAGCCGCAATGCCTTCTGCGACCAGCTGTTTACGACAATCGATCAGGCGAGCATTTTCCGCACCGTACTCTTTTGCACGACGTGGGATCGCCTCATAGTCATCCTCATCAGGCTGGCCCAGGTTGGCAGTATATGCATAAGGAACTGCGCCTTTCTGACGCATCCACAGCAGCGCTGCGCTGGTGTCCAGACCGCCTGAAAAAGCGATACCAATACGTTGACCTGCGGGAAGATGCTTGAGAATCGTTGTCATAAAAAAATCCCTGCTTGATAGACTGATGGTGAGAGACTTAACAGCCACGCCACGCTATTTATACCACTCATTCGTACATCTGTAGTGAATGGTTATGCAAAATAAATGAGTTTTCATTTAATCATCTTTTGACGTGAACCGGAAGAGAGAAGCGCAATTTTCATTGTATAACTGAAAGAAAAAGCGGCATCTGTGCATAAAAACTCTCTTAATAATATGCAACAACGGCGGAGCACGTGATGCTATAGATGAGCGGTTGACACAACGCGATGTTTTTCAATATACTGCAAGCCGGTTTTACGTCCCGTCTTCGGTACCAAATCCCAGCATTATTTGCAAGTTGACGCTCAATCGAGTAAAATTTGCCACGTTTCAGGCGCGGGGTGGAGCAGCCTGGTAGCTCGTCGGGCTCATAACCCGAAGGTCGTCGGTTCAAATCCGGCCCCCGCAACCACTTTCCCTTAGTGTTCTTTTTCAAATATACTGTGAAGACTTAACGCCTTCTCTAGCGGGATTTGAAAAGAGTTCTTCCGGAAGGTTATCCAGGCCGCAGTTGCGGCTATAGGGTTCAGTTATTTAAAGCCCCGATTTATCGGGGTTTTTTGTTATCTGAGTACGAAATAACTGGGCTATATGCCCTTTTTTTATGTCTTGGGGGTGGACTTGTCCACATTAGAGCAAAAATTAACAGAGATGATTACGGCACCGGTTGAAGCACTGGGCTACGAACTGGTCGGTATCGAATTTGTGCGTGGTCGCACATCTACGCTGCGCATCTATATTGATAGTGAAGATGGCATCAATGTTGATGATTGCGCTGATGTCAGCCACCAGGTCAGTGCGGTATTAGATGTCGAAGATCCTATTACCGTTGCGTATAACCTGGAAGTTTCCTCACCAGGTCTTGAGCGACCTTTGTTTACGGCTGAGCACTACGCGCGCTTTAAGGGCGACGAAGTTTCGCTGGTGCTGCGGATGGCGGTGCAGAACCGTCGTAAGTGGCAGGGCATCATTAAAGATGTCGATGGCGAAATGATCACCGTTACGGTCGAAGGTAAAGATGAAGTGTTCGCCTTGAGCAATATTCAAAAAGCGAACCTGGTCCCCCACTTTTAACAGTCTGGATTGAGGTGAAAGGCCCCCAATGAACAAAGAAATTTTGGCTGTTGTTGAAGCTGTTTCTAACGAAAAGTCGCTTCCGCGTGAAAAAATCTTTGAAGCGCTGGAAAGTGCTCTGGCTACAGCAACCAAGAAAAAATATGAGCAAGAGATTGATGTGCGTGTAAGCATCGATCGTAAAAGCGGTGATTTCGACACATTCCGTCGCTGGCTGATCGTTGAAGAAGTGACGCAGCCGACGCGTGAAATCACTCTCGAAGCGGCACGTTACGAAGATGAGAGCCTGAACCTCGACGATTACGTTGAAGATCAGATTGAATCCGTGACGTTTGACCGTATCACCACCCAAACCGCGAAGCAGGTTATCGTACAGAAAGTACGTGAAGCAGAGCGCGCAATGGTTGTCGATCAGTTCCGCGAACACGAAGGTGAAATCATCACCGGCGTGGTGAAGAAAGTGAACCGTGACAACATCACGCTGGATCTGGGCAACAACGCTGAAGCTGTGATCCTGCGCGAAGATATGCTGCCGCGTGAAAACTTCCGTCCGGGCGACCGCATTCGCGGCGTGCTGTACGCAGTGCGCCCAGAAGCGCGCGGTGCACAGCTGTTCGTTACGCGTTCCAAGCCGGAAATGCTGATCGAACTGTTCCGCATTGAAGTACCAGAAATCGGCGAAGAAGTTATCGAGATCAAAGCCGCAGCCCGCGATCCGGGTTCTCGCGCCAAAATTGCGGTGAAAACCAACGACAAGCGTATCGACCCGGTTGGGGCATGCGTTGGTATGCGCGGTGCCCGCGTTCAGGCCGTTTCTACCGAACTCGGCGGCGAGCGTATTGATATCGTACTGTGGGACGACAACCCGGCCCAGTTCGTTATCAACGCAATGGCACCGGCTGATGTTGCTTCTATCGTGGTGGATGAAGATAAGCACACCATGGATATCGCTGTTGAAGCGGGCAACCTGGCGCAGGCGATTGGCCGTAACGGTCAGAACGTGCGTCTCGCGTCTCAGCTGAGCGGCTGGGAACTCAACGTGATGACCGTTGAAGATCTGCAGTCTAAGCATCAGGCTGAGGCTCACGCAGCGATTGATACCTTCACTCGCTACCTGGATATTGACGAAGATTTCGCCACTGTTCTGGTCGAAGAGGGTTTCTCAACGCTGGAAGAACTGGCCTATGTGCCAATCAAAGAGCTGCTGGAAATCGATGGCCTGGATGAAGACACCGTCGAAGCCCTGCGTGATCGTGCGAAAAGCGCACTGACTACTCTGGCGCTGGCGCAGGAAGAAAGTCTGGGGAATAAAGAACCGGCTGAAGACCTGCTGAACCTGGACGGTCTGGATCGTGCACTGGCTTTCAAACTGGCTGCTCGTGGTGTTTGTACGCTGGAAGACCTCGCCGAGCAAGGTGTGGATGACCTGAGCGATATCGAAGGGTTAACTGCCGACAAAGCCGGTGAGCTCATCATGGCCGCGCGTAATATTTGCTGGTTTGGTGACGAAGCGTAATAAACTGTAGCAGGAAGGAACAGCATGACAGATGTAACCGTAAAAACGCTGGCCGCTGAGATTCAAACCTCTGTGGACCGCCTGGTACAGCAATTTGCTGATGCAGGGATCCGCAAGTCTGCTGATGATTCAGTGACGGCGCAGGAAAAACAGACGCTGTTAGCGCATCTGAACCGTGAACACGGTTCTGCGCCTGATAAGCTGACGTTGCAGCGCAAAACGCGCAGCACATTAAATATTCAGGGCACCGGTGGGAAAAGTAAATCGGTGCAGATCGAAGTCCGTAAAAAGCGCACCTTTGTAAAACGCGATCCACAAGAGGCTGAACGTCTCGCTGCGGAAGAAGAGGCGATGCGTGAAGCGGAGGAGAAGGCCCGTCGTGAAGCAGAGGAAGCCGCTGAGCGAGAAGCCGAGGAAAAAGCCAAGCGTGAAGCCGAAGTGCGTCTGAAATGTGAAGCTGAAGAAAAAGCTAAACGCGAAAATGCCGAAAGCACGAAACGCGAAGCTGCGGAAAATAGCAAAGTGAGCAACCATCAAACTGACGAAGTGACCAGGGCAGCCCAGACGGAAAAAGCCCGTCGTGAATCCGAAGCGCAGGAACTTAAGCGTAAAGCGGAAGAAGAGGCTCGTCGTAAACTGGAAGAAAATGCACGTCGCGTAGCGGAAGAAGCCCGTCGAATGGCAGAACAGAACGAAGCAACCTGGACGGCAACGCCAGGCGAAGAAGAAGAGACGACCGGCGATTATCACGTCACCACCTCCCAGCATGCACGCCAGGCTGAAGATGATAACGATCGTGAAGTCGAAGGTGGCCGTGGTCGTACGCGTACCGCTAAAGCGCCGCGTCCGAAGAAAGGCAACAAGCACGCTGAAAGCAAAGCTGACCGTGAAGAAGCGCGCGCCGCGATTCGCGGTGGTAAAGGCGGTCGTCAGCGTAAAGGCTCTGCACTGCAGCAGGGCTTTAACAAACCGGCGCAGGCCGTTAACCGTGACGTTGTGATCGGTGAAACCCTGACCGTCGGCGAGCTGGCCAACAAAATGGCAGTTAAAGGCTCTCAGGTCATCAAAGCGATGATGAAACTGGGCGCGATGGCAACCATCAACCAGGTCATCGACCAGGAAACCGCACAGCTGGTTGCGGAAGAGATGGGCCACAAAGTTATCCTGCGTCGTGAAAACGAGCTGGAAGAAGCGGTAATGAGCGACCGTGATACTGGTGCAGCGGCTGAACCGCGCGCGCCGGTTGTGACCATCATGGGTCACGTTGACCACGGTAAAACCTCGCTGCTGGACTACATTCGTTCAACGAAAGTGGCCTCCGGCGAAGCGGGCGGCATTACCCAGCACATCGGTGCTTACCACGTTGAAACCGACAACGGCATGATCACCTTCCTGGATACCCCAGGCCACGCCGCGTTTACCGCAATGCGTGCCCGTGGTGCTCAGGCAACGGATATCGTTGTTCTGGTTGTCGCAGCAGACGATGGCGTGATGCCGCAGACTATCGAAGCTATTCAGCACGCGAAAGCGGCGAAAGTGCCGGTTGTTGTTGCGGTGAACAAAATCGATAAGCCGGAAGCCGATCCGGATCGCGTTAAAAACGAACTCTCTCAGTACGGGATCATTCCGGAAGAGTGGGGCGGCGAAAGCCAGTTCGTTCACGTCTCCGCGAAAGCCGGTACCGGTATCGACGACCTGCTGGATGCAATCCTGCTGCAGGCCGAAGTTCTGGAACTGCACGCTGTCCGTAACGGCATGGCTAGCGGTGTTGTTATCGAATCCTTCCTCGATAAAGGTCGTGGTCCGGTAGCCTCCGTGCTGGTGCGTGAAGGTACGCTGCATAAAGGCGACATCGTACTGTGCGGCTTCGAGTATGGCCGTGTGCGTGCGATGCGTGACGAGCTGGGTCGCGAAGTGACCGAAGCGGGTCCGTCTATTCCGGTGGAAATCCTCGGTCTCTCCGGCGTTCCGGCGGCGGGTGACGAAGCCACCGTAGTACGTGACGAGAAGAAAGCGCGTGAAGTTGCGCTCTACCGTCAGGGCAAATTCCGCGAAGTTAAACTGGCTCGCCAGCAGAAATCTAAGCTGGAGAACATGTTTGCCAACATGACCGAAGGCGAAGTGCACGAAGTGAACATCGTGCTGAAAGCTGACGTTCAGGGCTCCGTGGAAGCGATCTCCGACTCGCTGCTGAAACTCTCTACTGAAGAAGTGAAAGTGAAGATTGTTGGTTCCGGTGTAGGTGGTATCACCGAAACCGACGCCACGCTTGCAGCTGCGTCCAACGCCATCCTGGTTGGCTTCAACGTTCGTGCCGATGCCTCTGCGCGTCGCGTGATCGAAGCGGAAGGCCTGGATCTGCGTTACTACTCCGTCATCTATAACCTGATCGACGAAGTGAAAGCGGCGATGAGCGGTATGCTCTCACCTGAGCTGAAACAGCAGATCATCGGTCTGGCTGAAGTGCGCGATGTGTTTAAATCGCCTAAATTCGGCGCGGTTGCTGGCTGTATGGTTACCGAAGGCGTCGTCAAGCGTCACAACCCGATCCGCGTCCTGCGCGACAACGTGGTTATCTATGAAGGCGAGCTGGAATCCCTGCGCCGCTTCAAAGATGACGTTAACGAAGTCCGTAACGGCATGGAGTGTGGTATCGGCGTTAAGAACTACAATGACGTACGTACCGGCGATATGATCGAAGTCTTCGAAATTATCGAAATCAAGCGCTCTATCGAATAATCGACGCATTAGCGCAAAGTAGGCCGGGAGCGAAGCGCCACCCGGCAAGAGATATCTAAAGGGGCTACGGCCCCTTTTTAGTCTGGAGAAGTAATATGGCGAAAGAATTTGGTCGCCCGCAGCGCGTCGCTCAGGAGTTGCAAAAAGAGATTGCCACTATCCTGCAGCGTGAAATCAAAGATCCGCGCCTGGGCATGATGACCACCGTATCCGGTGTCGAAGTCTCCCGCGATCTGGCGTATGCCAAAGTGTTCGTGACCTTCCTGAATGACAAAGACGAAGAGTCGGTAAAAGCGGGCATTAAAGCCCTGCACGATGCTTCCGGTTTTATCCGCTCCCTGCTGGGGAAAGCGATGCGTCTGCGTATCGTGCCGGAACTGACATTCTTCTACGACAACTCGCTGGTTGAAGGGATGCGCATGTCAAACCTCGTCACCAGCGTGGTGAAGCACGATGATGAACGTCGTGTGAACCCGGACGACAGCAAGGAGGACTGATGAGTCGTCCTCGTCGTCGCGGTCGCGACGTGCATGGCGTACTGCTGCTGGATAAGCAGCAGGGCGCATCAAGCAATGATGTCCTGCAGAAAGTAAAGCGCCTCTATAACGCCAACCGCGCGGGTCACACCGGCGCGCTGGATCCGCTGGCAACCGGCATGCTGCCGATCTGTCTCGGTGAAGCGACGAAATTTTCCCAGTATCTGCTCGATTCCGATAAGCGTTACCGGGTGATTGCCCGCCTGGGCCAGCGCACCGACACCTCGGATGCTGATGGTCAGGTGGTTGAAGAGCGCCCGGTGACCTTTACGGCTACAGAGCTGGCGAGCGCACTGGAGAGTTTCCGCGGTAACACGCAGCAAATTCCTTCGATGTACTCGGCGCTGAAGTACCAGGGTAAGAAGCTTTACGAGTATGCGCGTCAGGGCATTGAAGTGCCGCGTGAAGCGCGCCCCATCACGGTGTATGAACTGCTGTTTATCCGCCATGAAGGGGATGAGCTGGAGCTGGAAATCCACTGCTCAAAAGGGACTTACATTCGTACCATCATTGACGATCTGGGCGAGAAGCTGGGCTGCGGTGCGCACGTAATTTATTTGCGTCGCCTGGCGGTCAGCCGTTACCCGATTGAACGGATGGTCACTCTTGAGCAGTTGCAGGAGTTAGTCCATCAGGCCGAGCAGCAGGAAATTCCTGCGGCAGAGCTGCTCGATCCGCTGTTGATGCCGATGGATAGCCCGGCGTCCGATTTCCCTATTGTAAACATTCCCTCGGTGGTTGCCGCCTATTTTAAAAACGGCCAACCGGTGCGTGCTTCCACTACGCCAACTGAAGGGCTGGTTCGCGTGACGGAAGGCGAAGAGGGCAAGTTTATCGGCATGGGTGAAATTGATGATGAGTGGCGAGTTGCGCCGCGTCGTCTGGTTGTTGAGTATCCTGCTGACTGACGGGCTTACCTTGCGGGAATGCCCGACTACGAGTAGAATATTGCCGCTTAACGCCGGGCTATGTATTTAACATACCCGGCGTTAAATCTGGGGGAGCTGAATTAGAGATCGGCACCCTGTCATTCTTATATCACTGGAGTTGAAAATGTCTCTAAGCGTTGAAGCTAAAGCAAAAATCGTTTCCGAGTTTGGTCGTGGTTCTAACGACAGCGGTTCTACCGAAGTTCAGGTTGCACTGCTGACTGCTCAGATTAACCACCTGCAGGGTCACTTTGCAGAGCACAAAAAAGATCACCACAGCCGTCGTGGTCTGCTGCGTATGGTTTCTCAGCGTCGTAAACTGCTCGACTACCTGAAACGTAAAGACGTTGCACGCTACACCGCGCTGATCGAGCGTCTGGGTCTGCGTCGCTAAGTCTGGCGAGTTTCAAGAAGGGGCCTTTACGGCCCCTTTTTTCAACCAGGCGGCAGCAATTGGCACTAAACTGATGTATTGTTGCCAGGTATGATCTTCATTGCAGAGGTTCGCGCGGCTAATGAGAGGCTTTATCCGCAATGGGCGGGTTAAGGTTGTCATTAGTCGCGAGGATGCAAGAAGGTCCGGTTCATTTATCAGCACGCCCTGGGTGTGCTGATGTTCATTAAGAAAGGATAGAATTTTGCTGAATCCGATCATTCGTAAATTCCAATATGGTCAACACACCGTCACGCTGGAAACCGGCATGATGGCCCGTCAGGCAACCGCTGCCGTGATGGTAAGCATGGACGACACCGCGGTATTCGTTACCGTTGTTGGCCAGAAAAAAGCAAAACCAGGTCAGGACTTTTTCCCGCTGACCGTTAACTACCAGGAGCGTACCTACGCTGCCGGTAAAATCCCGGGTGGCTTCTTCCGTCGTGAAGGCCGTCCGAGCGAAGGCGAAACCCTGATTGCACGTCTGATTGACCGCCCGGTTCGCCCGCTGTTCCCGGAAGGTTTCGTCAACGAAGTCCAGGTTATCGCCACCGTGGTTTCCGTTAACCCACAGGTTAACCCGGATATCGTCGCGATGATTGGTGCTTCTGCTGCACTCTCTCTGTCTGGTATTCCGTTCAACGGCCCGATCGGCGCCGCGCGCGTTGGTTACATCAACGACCAGTATGTGCTGAACCCGACTCAGGAAGAGCTGAAATCCAGCAAACTGGATCTGGTTGTAGCCGGTACCGAAGCAGCCGTGCTGATGGTTGAGTCTGAAGCTGAACTGCTGAGCGAAGATCAGATGCTGGGCGCGGTCGTTTATGGCCACGAGCAGCAGCAGATTGTTATTCAGAACATCAACGATCTGGTGAAAGAAGCGGGTAAACCGCGCTGGGACTGGCAGCCGGAAGCGGTCAACGAAGCGCTGAACGCGCGCGTTGCAGCGCTGGCAGAATCCCGTCTGAGCGATGCTTACCGCATCACCGACAAACAGGAGCGTTACGCTCAGGTTGACGTGATCAAATCTGAAACCATCGCGACGCTGGTTGCAGAAGATGAGACCCTGGACGCTAACGAGCTGGGCGAAATCCTGCACGCTATCGAGAAAAACGTTGTTCGTAGCCGCGTACTGGCAGGCGAACCGCGTATCGATGGCCGCGAAAAAGATATGATCCGTGGTCTGGACGTTCGTACCGGCGTTCTGCCGCGTACTCACGGCTCCGCACTCTTCACCCGTGGCGAAACGCAGGCGCTGGTAACAGCTACCCTGGGTACCGCACGTGATGCGCAGAACATCGACGAGCTGATGGGCGAGCGCACTGACAGCTTCTTGTTCCACTACAACTTCCCTCCGTACTCCGTAGGGGAGACCGGTATGGTCGGTTCACCGAAGCGTCGTGAAATTGGTCATGGTCGTCTGGCGAAACGCGGCGTGCTGGCTGTGATGCCGGAAGCTGATAAATTCCCGTACACCGTGCGTGTGGTTTCTGAAATCACCGAATCCAACGGTTCCTCTTCCATGGCTTCCGTGTGCGGTGCATCGCTGGCACTGATGGATGCAGGCGTACCGGTGAAAGCCGCTGTTGCCGGTATCGCAATGGGCCTGGTGAAAGAGGGCGAAAACTTTGTGGTTCTGTCTGACATTCTGGGCGATGAAGATCACCTGGGCGACATGGACTTTAAAGTGGCTGGTTCCCGTGACGGTATCTCTGCGCTGCAGATGGATATCAAAATCGAAGGCATCACTAAAGAGATCATGCAGGTTGCGCTGAACCAGGCGAAAGGTGCACGTCTGCATATCCTCGGCGTGATGGAGCAGGCGATTAACGCGCCGCGTGGCGATATCTCTGAATTCGCGCCGCGTATCCACACCATCAAGATCAACCCGGACAAGATCAAAGACGTTATCGGTAAAGGCGGCTCCGTTATCCGTGCCCTGACCGAAGAGACCGGCACGACCATCGAAATTGAAGATGACGGTACCGTGAAAATCGCGGCAACCGACGGCGACAAAGCGAAATTCGCGATTCGTCGTATCGAAGAGATCACTGCTGAGATCGAAGTGGGCCGTATCTACAACGGTAAAGTCACCCGTATCGTCGACTTTGGTGCGTTTGTTGCCATCGGTGGCGGTAAAGAGGGCCTGGTGCACATTTCTCAGATCGCCGACAAGCGCGTAGAGAAAGTGACCGACTACCTGCAGATGGGCCAGGAAGTACCGGTGAAAGTTCTGGAAGTTGACCGCCAGGGCCGTATTCGTCTAAGCATTAAAGAAGCAACTGAACAAACTCAGCCTGCGGAAGCGTCAGAAGCGCCGCAAGCAGAACTGGGCGAGTAAGGTTTGCCTTTGCCCTCCGCGCAGGCGGAGGGCTTATTCTCAGGCAGGACGCCATGTTTGCAGCCGGGGGACAGGACGTTCATCCAATTGTTGTCTTCGGGAGTAGGAAATGAAGCCTTTTTTGCGCTGGTGTTTCGTTGCGACAGCTCTAACGCTGGCAGGATGCAGCAACTCTGCCTGGCGTAAGAGCGAAGTCCTCGCGGTGCCATTGCAACCGACTTTGCAGCAAGAAGTGATTCTGGCACGCATGGAACAAATTCTTGCCAGTCGGGCTTTATCCGATGACGAACGCGCACAGCTTTTATATGAGCGCGGAGTATTGTATGATAGTCTCGGTTTGAGAGCGTTGGCGCGGAATGATTTTTCACAAGCGCTGGCAATCCGACCCGATATGCCTGAAGTATTCAATTACTTAGGCATTTATTTAACGCAGGCAGGCAATTTTGATGCTGCCTATGAAGCGTTTGATTCTGTACTTGAGCTTGATCCAACTTACAACTACGCGCACTTAAACCGCGGCATCGCTCTGCACTATGGCGGTCGTGATAAGTTAGCGCAAGATGATCTGCTGGCGTTTTATCAAGACGATCCTAATGATCCTTTCCGTAGCCTGTGGCTTTACATCGTTGAGCGGAAGCTCGATGAGCACAAGGCGAAAGAAGCACTGAAACAGCGCTTCGAAAAATCGGACAAGGAGCAATGGGGATGGAATATTGTCGAGTTCTACCTCGGTGACATTAGCGAATCTGAGCTAATGGATCGCCTGAAGGCGGACGCAACGGATAACACCTCGCTCGCTGAGCATCTCAGTGAAACCAACTTCTATTTAGGTAAGTACTACCTAAGTCTGGGGGATAAGGACAGCGCTACGGCACTGTTCAAATTAGCGGTTGCTAACAACGTCCACAACTTCGTTGAGCACCGTTATGCATTGTTGGAATTATCGCTCTTGGGCCAGGAGCAAGACGACCTGGCAGAATCGGACCAGCAATAGCTGACGACATAAACATCAGCCCGTAATCTTTTTTGATTGCCATCACCTTAACTGGTGAGGGCGTTGTTGTTCGTCAATACACCTACTTTGAGCCGGTTCACACTTTTCAATGAAAATTGCCAAATATTTTCACGATGAGTTATGTAGACTGGCCGCCAATGACATAGAGGCACTTGTACTACATGGCTGAATTCGAAACCACTTTTGCAGATCTGGGCCTGAAGGCTCCTATCCTTGAAGCCCTTAACGATCTCGGTTACGAAAAACCATCTCCGATCCAGGCTGAGTGCATTCCGCACCTGCTGAACGGTCGTGACGTGCTGGGCATGGCCCAGACTGGTAGCGGGAAAACCGCAGCGTTTTCTCTTCCGCTGCTTAATAACATCGATCCGGACCTGCGTGCGCCGCAGATCCTCGTGCTTGCTCCGACCCGCGAACTGGCGGTTCAGGTAGCTGAAGCGATGACCGATTTCTCTAAACACATGCATGGCGTGAACGTGGTTGCTCTTTACGGCGGCCAGCGTTATGACGTGCAATTACGCGCCCTGCGTCAGGGCCCGCAGATCGTTGTCGGTACGCCGGGACGCCTGCTGGATCACCTGAAACGCGGCACTCTGGATCTCTCTAAACTGAGCGGTCTGGTGCTGGATGAAGCCGACGAAATGCTGCGTATGGGCTTTATCGAAGACGTAGAAACTATCATGGCGCAGATCCCGGAAGGTCATCAGACCGCTCTGTTCTCCGCCACCATGCCGGAAGCGATTCGCCGCATTACCCGCCGCTTTATGAAAGAGCCGCAGGAAGTGCGCATCCAGTCCAGCGTGACAACCCGCCCGGACATCAGCCAGAGCTACTGGTCTGTCTACGGCATGCGTAAAAACGAAGCGCTGGTTCGCTTCCTTGAAGCAGAAGATTTTGATGCCGCGATCATCTTCGTGCGCACCAAAAACGCGACCCTGGAAGTGGCTGAAGCGCTGGAGCGCAACGGTTACAACAGCGCCGCGCTGAATGGTGACATGAACCAGGCCCTGCGTGAGCAGACTCTGGAGCGTCTGAAAGATGGTCGTCTGGACATCCTGATTGCAACCGACGTTGCGGCCCGTGGCCTGGACGTTGAGCGCATCAGCCTGGTTGTTAACTACGACATCCCGATGGACTCTGAGTCTTACGTTCACCGTATCGGCCGTACCGGTCGTGCGGGTCGTGCTGGTCGCGCGCTGCTGTTCGTTGAGAACCGCGAGCGTCGTCTGCTGCGCAACATCGAACGTACAATGAAGCTGACCATTCCGGAAGTAGAGCTGCCGAACGCAGAACTGCTGGGTAAACGCCGTCTGGAAAAATTCGCCGCAAAAGTACAGCAGCAGCTGGAAAGCAGCGATCTGGATCAGTACCGCGCGCTGCTGGCGAAAATCCAGCCCTCTGCTGAAGAAGAGATGGATATCGAAACGCTGGCTGCCGCACTGCTGAAAATGGCACAGGGCGAACGTCCGCTGATCCTGCCGCCGGATGCACCGATGCGTCCTAAGCGTGAGTTCCGCGAGCGTGATGAGCGTTTCGAACGCCGTGGCGATCGTAACGACCGCAATGACCGTGGTCCGCGTAGCGAACGTGCCGGTGAAGACCGTCCGCGTCGTGAGCGTCGCGATGTTGGCGATATGGAACTGTACCGCATTGAAGTGGGCCGTGATGACGGTGTTGAAGTTCGTCATATTGTTGGCGCAATCGCCAACGAAGGCGACATCAGCAGCCGCTACATCGGTAACATCAAGCTGTTCGGTTCTCACTCCACCATCGAGCTGCCGAAAGGCATGCCGGGCGAGGTTCTGCAGCACTTTACCCGCACGCGTATTCTCAACAAACCGATGAATATGCAGCTGCTGGGCGATGCACAGCCGCGTGAGCGCAGCGAACGCCGTCCTGGCGGTGAGCGTCGTAGCTTTGGCGGCGGCGAGCGTCGTGAAGGCGGTCGCGGTCCGCGTCGTGATGGCTCAGCACCGGCTGGTGCAGGCCGTTTCAGCGGTGAGCGTCGTGAAAATCGCGGCCCGCGCCGCGAAGAAGGTACGACCCGTCGTCGTGACGCGTAAACCTTACGCTTCAAACGTAAAGTAATAGATACAGCCCCGATCGAAAAGATTGGGGCTTTTTTTATCCGCAATGTACTCCTGTACTGGTACAATGCATCGGCTTTACTTTCGGCATAGCGCCATTACAGGAGAACGTTTCAGATGTCGACACTGACAACCACCCAGGCTTCCCCTTCGCTGTTCGGCGGAGTGGTGATTATCGGCGGCACAATTATTGGCGCAGGCATGTTTTCCCTGCCGGTGGTAATGTCCGGCGCGTGGTTCTTCTGGTCGCTTCTGGCACTGGTGTTTACCTGGTTCTGCATGCTGCACTCGGGCCTGATGATCCTTGAAGCCAACCTCAACTACCACAGCGGCGCGAGCTTCGACACCATTACCAAAGATCTGCTGGGTAAAGGATGGAACCTGATCAACGGCCTCTCCATCGCCTTTGTGCTCTATATCCTGACCTACGCCTACATCTCGGCGAGCGGCTCGATCCTGCACCACACCTTTGCTGAAATGTCGCTGGATGTGCCGCCGCGCCTGGCAGGGCTGGGGTTTGCGCTGCTGGTGGCCTTTATCGTCTGGCTCTCAACCCACGCGGTCAGCCGCATGACGGCAATTGTGCTGGGCGCAAAAGTGATCACCTTCTTCCTCACCTTCGGTAGCCTGCTCGGACATGTGCAGCCGTCCACGCTGTTTAACGTGGCGCAGAGCGACGCCTCTTACACGCCCTACCTGTTGATGACGCTGCCGTTCTGTCTTGCATCTTTCGGTTACCACGGCAACGTGCCGAGCCTGATGAAGTATTACGGCAAAGATCCGCGCGTGATTACCCGCTGCCTGGTCTACGGCACGCTGCTGGCGCTTGGGCTGTATGTGATTTGGTTACTGGTGACGATGGGGAATATTGCCCGTCCGGCGTTTATCGATATCGCGGCGAAAGGGGGCAATATAGATGTGCTGGTGCAGGCGTTGAGCGGCGTGCTGAACAGCCGCAGCCTCGATCTGCTGCTGGTGATCTTCTCTAACTTTGCCGTTGCCAGCTCTTTCCTCGGCGTGACGCTGGGGCTGTTTGATTATCTGGCCGATCTCTTTAAATTCGACGACGCGCCGCTGGGACGTTTTAAGACCGCGCTGCTGACATTCCTGCCGCCGATTATTGGGGGGCTACTGTGGCCGAACGGCTTTTTATACGCCATTGGTTATGCGGGTTTAGCCGCCACCATTTGGGCAGCGATTGTGCCAGCGCTGCTGGCTAACGCTTCACGTAAACGCTTCGGTAGCCCGGCGTTTCGCGTCTGGGGCGGTAAACCGATGATTGTTTTGATCCTGCTTTTCGGCGCAGGTAACGCGGTGGTACACCTGTTATCGAGCTTTAATCTGCTGCCGGTCTATCACTAATCAAACCCGGCCTGCACAATTATGTAGGCCGGATAAGCGCAGCGCCATCCGGCATAAAGTCCGCACGATCCCGCAGGCCGGATAAGGGTCACCGCCATTCGGCATAAAGTCCGCACGATCCCGTAGGCCGGATAAGGGTCACCGCCATCCGGCATAAAGTCCGCACGATCCCGTAGGCCGGATAAGCGCCAGCGCCATCCGGCACAAAAGTCGGCCAATGATCTAACCGAACAACGCCTCTTTCACCTGCATCGCCAGCTCAAACGAGTGCAGCCGCGCCTGGTGATCGAAAATCTGCCCGTTAACCATAATCTCATCCGCCTCGGTTTCCCGCAGGATCGACTCAAGACCGTGACGCACTTTCGCTTTATCCCCCACCAGCGACATGCTCAGCGCCTGCTGCACGCCATACTTTTCAGACGGCGACCAGAAGTGGTCCATGTTCTCAATCGGCGGCGGCAGCTGGCTCGTCTCACCGCGGCGCAGCTTCACAAACGCCTGCTGCATCGAGGTAAAGAGATACTCCGCATCGCGGTTGCTGTCGGCGGCGACAATATTGATGCACACCATCGCATACGGTTTTTCCAGCCGCGCTGAGGGTTTGAACTGGGTGCGGTAGAGATGCAGCGCCTGGAACAGCATATCCGGCGCAAAGTGTGAGGCGAAGGCAAACGGCAGACCCAATTGGGCAGCGAGCTGCGCACTGTAAAGGCTGGAGCCTAACAGCCACACCGGGATCTTCTCGCCATAGCCCGGCACCGGGCGCACATGCGGGTTCGCATCGTTGGCGTCAAACCAGTCGACCAGCTCCTTCACATCGCGCGGGAAATTATCAACATCGCCGCTCATATGGCGGCGTAGCGCCATCATGGTGCGCTGATCGCTGCCCGGCGCGCGGCCAAGCCCGAGATCGATACGTCCCGGATAGAGCGTATTCAGCGTACCGAACTGCTCGGCGATCACCAGCGGAGCATGGTTCGGCAGCATCACGCCGCCAGAGCCGAGACGCAGGGTTTGCGTATTCGCCGCCAGGTAGCCGATCAATACCGATGTCGCCGCGCTGGCGATGCCGGTCATATTGTGGTGCTCCGCCAGCCAGAAGCGATCATAACCGCGCTTCTCTGCCAGCTTCGCCAGATCGAGGGAATGGGTAAACGCGTCACGCGCGCTTGAGTTTTGTGGAATCGGCGCTAAATCCAGCACCGAAAACGCAACGTTTTTCTCAGACATAAACACTCACTTTGCTACAGCATCGTCATCAGATTGAAGGTCTTCTTCCAGCCTGGCGCAAGGTGCCGCGTCAGGCCAGAAAAGCTGCAACTTTCATACTGCATGAACGGGCGACGATTGCTGTTAACAAAGTGAGCCTTTTACGCCTCGAGCATCAGCCCCGGCAGCCTGCGCCAGTAACCATTGCAGTCGCTGTTGGAGGCCAGCGGCAGCGGTGCGCTGCCGGTTTCATTCGCTTTGAATGCCTCCAGCATGGCGAAGGTTTCGCTCCCCATCGGCGAGAGTCGCACAACATCGACCAGCCCCTGCATCGAGGTCAGCTCATTGCCGAGGTTGTAGACATAGCCGCTCATGGTCTGAATGCCATTAAGCACAAAGACCTGCTGATCCTCCTGCGAGCGCATGCTGCGCCCGGTCGGGTATTTAATGCAGCAAGTTTCGCACTCATCTTTTGCTCGATTCTCCGAGCGCGCGGTAAAACAGCGGGCAGAGTAGGCGAGGGGCAGATGGCCGTAGCTCAGCACTTCAACCTCAAACTGGTGGCGAATCCCCAGCGTGTCGCACTGATCAAGCAGGTTCACCAGCCAGTCGCGGGAGAGCTCCACTGGCATGCACCAGCGCACCATCCCCTGTTTCAGCAGTAAACGCAGGGTAACGGCGTTATAGCAGTTGAGGGCATGCCCGGCGACAAACGGCAGCTTGCGCTCGGCGCAGAGATTCACTACGCCAAGATCGCTTGCCTCCAGCAGAAACTCGCCGTTATCGACATAACGCTTCAGTTCATTGAGCTCCGATGAGGCCTGCACCAGCGCCAGCGTCGATATCACCACCTGTTTGCCGCTGTCGGCCAGCGCTTTCGCCATCGCCAGCCAGTCACCCACTTTGGTGGCGCGGCGTTTGCTGCACACCGCTTCGCCGAGATAGACCACATCGGCGCGGCTGTTTCCCGCCTGCTGATAAAACTCCTCAAGCGTCTCTTTTGACCAGTAGTAAAGCACCGGCCCTAATGAATATTTCATGGTTTACCTACTGCCATTTACGGTGATACGCGCCGAGGGTGGTCTGGGTGCCTTCTGACATGGCACCGAGCGTCTCCATCCACGCCGGTTGCGGCACAAAATCCTGTGGCGAGGCGATGCAGCGGTCGATCGCCTGTCGCCACACTTTCGCCACCTGGCTGACATACGCCGGGCTGCGCTGGCGTCCTTCAATCTTCACCGAGGCGATATTCGCCGCCAGCAGATCCGGCAGCAGCTCAAGCGTATTGAGGCTGGTCGGCTCCTCCAGCGCGTGGTAACGCTCGCCATCTACCCGATAGCGCCCTTTGCACAGCGTCGGGTAACCGGCATTCTCCCCCTCCTGATAGCGATCGATCAGCACATCGTTGAGGCGAGATTCCAGCCCCTGCGGCGTCTGCTGCCAGCGCACAAAGCGCGCCGGAGAGCAGGCACCGACGGTATTGGGCGACTCGCCGGTCAGGTAAGAGGAGAGATAACAGCGCCCCTCAGCCATGATGCAGAGGCTGCCGAAGGCAAAGACTTCCAGCGGTACCGGCGTCACGCGGGCAAGCTGTTTGACTTGATGAATGGAAAGTACGCGCGGCAGCACCACGCGGGCGACATCAAAATGACGGTGATAAAAGCGGATCGCCTCTTCGTTGGTCGCCGAGGCCTGCACGGAGACGTGGCGCTCAATGTGCGGATAGCGCGCGGCGGCATACTCCAGCATTGCGAGGTCGGCCAGAATCAGCGCATCCGCGCCAATCTGCGCCGCCATATCCACCGCGCGCTCCCAGCGCTGATAGCCATCCGGGTGTGCAAAGGTGTTGATGGCAATATGCAGCTTGCGGCGGTGCTGGTGGACGAAACTGACCGCTTCCTGCAGCTTCTTCTCGGTAAAGTTGAGTCCGGCAAAATGGCGGGCGTTCGTGTCATCTTTCAGGCCGATATACACCGCATCGGCACCGTTTTCGATGGCCGCTTTCAGTGCCGGTAGGTTCCCGGCAGGGCAGAGCAACTCCATAGTCTTTCCTGCAATCAGGGGCGCAGTGGCCCGGACGTACCCCGAAGGGTCACTGAATTGTTAATGAGCTGGGATTCTAGTTAACCTGTCAGCGACAATTTTTGATTTGAGGCAGTTAAATGCGTATTGATGAGGGCAATAATCGTTGCCCCTTTATTCCGTAATTGTTGATGTGCGCCGCTATGCACATTGCTGATTGTGGCAAAATAGCCCGCATTATCACTTCAGGGAGTCATCGTCGTGTTGGAAAAATTGCGCTCACAGCTTGTTCATCTTGGCCCGTCACTGCTCGCTTTTCCGGTAAAGCTGACGCCGTTTGTCCTTAAACGTCAGGTACTTGAGCAGGTGCTGCGCTGGCAATTCCAACAGGCGCTGGCGGAGGGTGAGCTTGAATTCCTTGAAGGGCGCTGGTTAAGTATTCAGGTACGTGATATTGGCCTGACGTGGTATACCTCTGTTGAGGATGGGCGGATGATCGTGCGTGAGTCTGCCGACGCGGATGTCAGCTTTAGCGCCGATGCCAGCGATTTACTGATGATTGCCGCGCGAAAACAGGATCCGGATACGCTTTTCTTCCAGCGTCGCCTGCTTATTGAAGGGGACACGGAACTGGGGCTGTATGTTAAAAACCTGATGGACGCCATTGAGCTGGAGCAGATGCCAAAACCCCTGCGGGTGATGTTGCTGCAGCTGGCGGATTTTGTTGAGGCGGGCCTGAAAACGCCGCCTGCAACGACACAACCTTCTGTAGGTGAGCCATGCTGATTAGAGTTGAAATTCCCATTGATGCACCCGGTATCGACGCCCTGCTGCGCCGCACATTTAGCGGCGAGGCTGAAGCTTCTCTGGTGCACGATCTGCGCGAAGACGGGCTGATCACGCTGGGATGCGTTGCCACGGATGATGAAGGGCAGGTGGTCGGCTATGTGGCGTTTAGCCCGGTCGCTGTCGCAGGTGAGGAGTTGCAGTGGGTCGCGCTTGCGCCGCTGGCGGTGGATGAAGCCTACCGTGGTCAGGGCATTGGCCGCCAGCTCGTCTATGAAGGGCTGGATTCACTCAACGAATTTGGCTACGCCGCTGCGGTAACGCTCGGCGATCCTGATTTCTACCAGCGTTTGGGCTTTGAGCGCGCCTCGCAGTACGATTTACGCTGCGCCTGGTCGCAGAGCGAAGCCGCATTTCTCGTCCATCGCCTTGCTGACGACGCCTTCAATGGCGTCAGTGGCCTGGTAGAATACAGCGACCACTTCAATCGCTTTTAACCCCTGACGTCAGGAGCGTTTCCCGCAGCGCCTCGAAGATGCCCTCTCCGGCAACGAGGCGCTCTTTCTGCGGCTTGGTCAACTGCTTAATGCGATACTCGAGGCGTAGTGCCAGCGAACGCTCGCCAACCTGCGCCGAAAAGACCAGTTCCAGCGCGCCCTTACCGCGTAGCGCTTTCGCCCCCTTTCCCGTTTGATGCTGCGTAAAACGCCGCGCAACATCGGTGGTAATACCGGTGTAGAGCAGGTTATCGCGCGTGCGGATGAGATAGAGAAACCAGGGCGTCATAGGGATCTTCGCTGTGTTAAGGTGGGCGAAAAATAGCATGAGAAGGAGAAAAAATGGAGTCTCTTGCGGCGATTAACCGCTGGCTGGCAAAGCAGCATGTGGTCACCTGGTGCGTGGCAAAAGAGGGGGAACTCTGGTGCGCCAACGCCTTCTATATCTACGATCCGCAGGCCGTCGCTTTCTATGTGCTTAGCGAAGATAAAACGCGCCATGCGCAGATGACTGGCGTACAGGCTAAGGTTGCCGGTACGGTCAATGGGCAGCCCAAAAGCGTCGCCCTGATTCGCGGCGTGCAGTTTTCCGGTGAGATAAAACGGCTGGAAGAGGCGGAAAGCGCGGCGCTACGCGAACGCTACAACCGACGCTTTCCGATAGCCCGCGCGCTGTCAGCCCCGATGTGGGAGATTCGCCTTCGCGAAATCAAGTTCACTGACAACACGCTGGGGTTTGGCAAAAAATTTCACTGGTTGCGCGACTCAGGCCCCGAGTAGACGCAGCGCTTCGCGGTTAAATGCCGGTAAGTCATCAGGCGTACGGCTGGTGACCAGCTGATCTTTATCGATCACCACTTCCTGGTCGAAGAACTCCGCTCCGGCGTTTTTCACATCAATCACAATCGGTTTCACTGCCGTCAGCTTGCGACCGCGAATGACGTCGGCGCTAATCAGCAGCTGCGGGCCGTGGCAGATGGCGAATACCGGTTTACCGGAGTCAACAAACTCGCGGGTAAAGGTGACAAAGCGATCGTCGCCGCGCAGGGAGTCAGGAGAGTGGCCGCCAGGTAACAGCAGGGCGTCAAATTCATCCGGGCTTACTTCATCAATGGCTTTATCGATCTTAACTTTTGCCTCGCCCTGTTTGCCGGTGACGGTTTTCCCGGCCTCTTTCTCAATCGTCACAACCTCATGTCCGGCCTTGCGATAGGCTTCTGCCGGAGAGGTGAATTCTGAATCTTCAAACTCGTCGGTGATCAAGACCGCTATTTTCTTGCTCATACTTCCTCCGTTGTTTTGGCTTCAGAAAGGGAGTTATCCATACTGTAACTCACCAGTAACCGTAAGCCTGGTTCACGAGGCTGACATTGCAAGGCAGATTCGTCTGTAAAGGAGAGGGGATGGAGCGAGTATTGATCACCGGTGCGACCGGTTTAGTAGGCGGGCATCTGTTGCGCTTGCTGATGGCGGAACCGGGCGTCAGCGCCATTTATGCGCCAACGCGTCGCCCACTGCAAAGTGCCGACGGCGTCATCAATCCGCACGACCCGCAACTCAGCGATGCGCTGGCGCAGGTCACCGAACCGGTCGATACGGTCTTCTGCTGCCTGGGCACCACGCGGCGCGAAGCGGGCAGCAAAGAGGCGTTTGTGCTGGCCGATTACACGCTGGTGGTGGACACGGCGTTAACCGGTCAGCGGCTGGGCGCCAGACAGCTGCTGGTAGTCAGTGCAATGGGGGCCAGCGCGCGCTCGCCCTTTTTCTATAACCGGGTGAAAGGGGAGATGGAAGCGGCGCTTATTGCTCAACAGTGGCCATCGTTGACGCTGGCGCGTCCCTCGATGCTGCTCGGGGAGCGTGAGAAGAAGCGGGCTAACGAATCATTGCTGGCACCGCTTTTTCGCCTGCTGCCGGGTAACTGGAAGTCGATTGCCGCACAGGATGTCGCCCGCGCGCTGCTGGCCGCTGCGCATTCTGGCGACAATCGCGGCGTTGAGATTATCGAATCGGCACAGTTGCGGGCGATGGCCGCGCAGAGCCCGTTTGCAAAATAGCAATTCAGGCGTACTATGCCGGGGCTAAAAACTACACTATCCCCGGGGCATGTTATGGCTGGTCAGTCTTCACCTCAGGCGGCGACACCGATCCAATGGTGGAAACCCGCGCTGTTCTTTCTTGTTGTTATTGTTGGTCTCTGGTTCGTGAAATGGCAGCCTTACTACGGCAAAGCCTTCACCGCCGCCGAGACGCACAGCATTGGTAAATCGATTCTTGCGCAGGCCGACGCCAGCCCGTTTAAAGCGGCGCTGGATTACGCGATGGTCTATTTTCTCGCCGTCTGGAAAGCCGCCGTGCTGGGCGTGCTGCTCGGCTCGCTGATTCAGGTGCTGATCCCGCGCGACTGGCTGCTGCGCACGCTTGGGCAGCAGCGTTTTCGCGGCACGCTGCTTGGCACGCTCTTCTCCTTACCTGGCATGATGTGCTCCTGCTGCGCGGCACCCGTCGCGGCCGGTATGCGTCGCCAGCGCGTCTCGATGGGCGGTGCGCTCGCCTTCTGGATGGGCAACCCGCTGCTCAACCCGGCCACGCTGGTGTTTATGGGCTTTGTGCTCGGCTGGCACTTCGCCGCTATTCGCCTGGTGGCAGGGCTGGTGACGGTGCTTGGTGTGGCGATGATTGTGCAGACCGTGGTTAAAGAGAGCCCGCAGCAGGCGGAAGCCGTGGATATCACGCTGCCGGAGCCGCAGGGCAGCTTTATGTCACGCTGGGGCCGGGCGCTGTGGCAGCTCTTCTGGAGCACCATCCCGGTCTATATCCTTGCGGTGCTGGTACTTGGCGCAGCGCGCGTCTGGCTCTTCCCCCATGCCGATGGCGCAGTGGATAACACGGTGCTGTGGGTGGTGGCGATGGCGATTGCCGGCTGCCTGTTTGTCATTCCTACGGCGGCCGAGATCCCGATTGTGCAGACCATGATGCTGGCGGGAATGGGTATGGCACCTGCGCTGGCGCTGCTGATTACGCTGCCGGCGGTAAGCCTGCCGTCGCTGGTGATGCTGCGCAAATCCTTCCCGGCAAAAGCCCTGTGGCTGACCGCTGCGCTGGTGGCCGTGTGCGGAATGCTGACCGGCTTTGTCGCGCTGGTGTAACGCGTGAAGTGAAAGAAAAAAGCCCGGTTGATACCGGGCTTTTTCATTATTTGAGCAGAGTAAAGGCGGTGGTGACGTGCTTGACGCCGCTGACACGGCTGGCGATATCTGCCGCGGCCTGGCCTTCACGCGCGGTCACCAGACCCATCAGGAACACTTCGCCGTTCTCGGTGGTGACTTTCACATTAGAGGATTTCACCTGGTCGCTGCCGAGCAGCTGCGAGCGCACTTTGGTGGTGATCCAGGTATCGGACGAGGCCGTTCCCAGACCAATTGGCTGGCCCGGACGGATCTCGTTAAAGACTTCCGTTGCGCCTTCCACGCCGATGGCAATCTGTTTCGCCCGTGAAGAGAGTTCGGTATTCGGCGCCTGGCCGGTCAACAGCACTTTCCCCTGATAGGCGGTGACGTTTACACGCGCCTCTTTCTTCAACTGCTGATCTTTCGACAGTGCGCTGTTAACGCGCAGCTCCAGGGTGCCGTCGTCCACCTGGGTGCCCACGGTGCGAGGATCCGTCGCGGCTTTAGTACCGACGGCGGCAGACCCGACCACCACTGCGCCAACGCAACCCTGGAGCAGCAGTGCGGAAATAAGGACTGCGAGGGGCGTAAATGCCTTCATGTGTACTCCTTAATCATCCTGGTGAGGAAAAAGCGTGTTATCAATCAAATCGCACAAGCAATTCACCGTCAGCATGTGCATCTCCTGGATGCGCGCGCTGCGGTGAGAAGGAATACGAATTTCCACATCCTGCGGGCCCAGCAGGCCAGCCAGCTCGCCGCCGTCATAACCGGTCAGCGCGATGATCGACATATCACGCGTTACCGCCGCTTCCACGGCTTTCACGATATCGCGGCTGTTACCCCGGGTGGAGATCGCCAGCAAAATGTCGCCGTTATGGCCCAGGGCGCGCACCTGCTTGGCATAGATCTCGTCATGCAGACGGTCATTCGCTATCGCGGTTAAGACCACATTATCGGTATTAAGTGCAATGGCAGGTAAACTGGGACGCTCTGTTTCAAAGCGGTTGATCATGCTGGCAGCAAAATGCTGTGCGTTGGCGGCGGAGGTGCCGTTGCCACAACAGAGGATTTTGTTGCCGTTGAGCAGGGAGTGCACCATTGTCATGGCTGCGCGGGAAATCGCATCGGGCAGCGCTTCCGCAGCTGCAATTTGAGTTTGAATGCTTTCCGTAAAGCAGACTTTAATTCGTTCGAGCACGGTAATCCCTATGATTGAGCAATTATGCGTGGCCGCCAAAGGCGTTCTGTAGCCACTCAACGTCATTTCCGGTGAAGGCTACCACATCAAACCGGCAATCCACAGTATCAAAACTCCCATTGTGGCGGGCAAGCCACAAATGGGCGGTATGCAGCAGTTTGCGCTGCTTGGCGAGGGTTACGCTGCTTGCCGCGCCGCCAAAACGCGCCGAGGCGCGGTAGCGCACCTCGACAAAGACGGTGGTGCTACCGTGGCGCATAATCAGGTCGATTTCGCCGCCGCGCTCGCGCACGTTGGCGGCGAGAAAACGCAATCCCTTGCTCTGCAGAAAACGGCGCGCCTCCATCTCCCAGGCGTCGCCGCTCTGTTTGCGGGTTAGTTTGCCGGGACGATCTGCCCCTGCTGGTATTTGAGCCATGACAACTTCCTGTTGATCACGCAATCCTGGGTGGCGGTGAGATCGCCGGTGTTGCCGTTCAGCTCAAAGCCCGGCACCTGACGCATTTGCGAGAAGTTATTCGCCAGCGACCAGGCATCCGCGCCCATCGCATAGAGACGCGCCAGCGAGTAGTCGTTATTCACACTGCGCAATGCTTGCTGCATCAGGGAAGGATTCGCGCCTGCCAGCATCGGGATCTCATTGTATTGCAGACCTTCCATCTCAAGGCGGAAGTCCGGGCCTGCACCGCCCTGCGCGCTGCGCGAGCTGGCGTAGAGCATGACGCCGCTCTGGCTGCCGGTGCGCAGGGTAATCATCGGTTTGATGAGCGCAATTTCATCCTGCGTCGCCAGAATATAGACCGCATCAACTTTGCCGCCGCCGCTAATCTGCGCGTCGCTCGGCGGTGCCGGAATATTGAGGCCGCCAATAGTGACGCCCTGCTGCTGCGGCAGGCTGGCGGAGACCGGGCTGCCGGTCATTGAGATGCCGGAGCGGCCATTCAGCCCCATACGCAGCTCAGCGGTGGAACCAAACTTCTGCGCCAGCACAACGCCGCCGCCGATTTTCTGCCACTCGTCAGCAAACGCGGTGCTGACGCGATCGCCCAGCGCGCTGCGCGGAATCAGCAGCAGCGGTGCCTGACGCCCCTGATCGTGAATGTGGCGCGCCGCATCGCGGGCTTCATCTTCCGGAGACAGGGCAAAGTAGCAGATGTTCGGGCGGTTCTCGACCTGCTCCGGCTGGTTAAGTGCCAGCACATTAAGCGTGGTATGGCTGCGCATCAGCTCTTCAACATGGTTTTTCAACAGCGGGCCAACGACGATGCTTGCGCCATCCTGCTGTACCTGGTTGAGGATCTGATCCATCGGCTGCGCGCTGGTGTCGTAGATTTTCAGCTCCGCGCCAGCGTTAGCCTGGGCGGTAACGGCGACGGGCTGAGCGGTCATGGTTTGCGGTGCCGTCCCCGCAGACGTTTGCTGCGCATCCTCAGCAGGCTGCTCGTTATTGGCGGCTGGCTGCTGTGCATCTTCCGCAGGCTGCGCTTCATCGGCAGGCGCACTTTGCGCTGCGCTATCCGGTGCCTGTACCGGCTGAGCATTTGGTGCGGCGACGTTCTGCTGCGCTTCTCCGCTGGTCAGGTCGGCGACATTTGCCTGCGAAGGGCTTACCACGTCAGACGTGGCGGCCTGCGCCACCTGCTGCGGAACCGCCGGGCCGGAGACCGGGGAAGCGCCGTTTTTTGCCGCTTCGAAGCCTTGCTGGATGGCGCGACCAAACACCGCCGCCTGGCCGTTTAACGGCAGCAGCAGGGCGATTTTACTGGTCGATGCCGGTTTGAAATTTTGCAGGTTGGAGAGCTGAGTCGGCAACATTTTCGCCGCCGGGTTCTGTGGGTAGCGGGTCTGCCAGTCGCTGATACCGGCTTTCAGCATTTTGGCATCGTTGCGGTTGTCGAACCACATACGTTGCAGATCGAGCCAGCCCTGCAGCGTCACTTCATCAGCGTTGATTACCAGCGTTCTCGCCTGATCCTGGGTCATGGAGGAGAGCGCCTGCCAGGTGGCATCGATATTTTTCTGCTGCTCTTCCGGCGTCGTCAGCAGCGGCTGGTGGGCGATAAGCGCGCGTAGCAGCGTCAGGGAGGGTTTACCCTGCGCGGCGGCAATGGCGATCTGCCAGTAACGCGCCTTCTGGTTTTTCTCAAGCTCTGCGGGATCGATCTTATCAAGCAGCGCCTGCGCACCGGATACATCACGCTGCGCCAGCTTCATTTCGGCGGCGAGCAGCGCGTACTCTTTACGCTGCGTGTCGTTCAGATCCTGCGGCAACTGACCAAACAGCTCGTTGGCGTGCTGGGTTTTGCCCTCTTTGAGCAGTGCACGAATGGCGAGTAATTGCCAGTTGGTCTTGCTATCATCTGTGCTTTGCTGCATCTGATGCAGGTAGTAGGCAGAATCAGCCTGCGCTGAGCCCTCCATATGCGAGGTGCTCTGGTCTGTTGACTGTGTGCCGCAGCCCGCGAATAGCAGGGCGGCCAGCACCACAGGCAGGCAGCGCGTGGCTTTCGAACGAAGAAATTTTGACGGTAGCATACTGTATCCAGTGATATTTTTTACGCAGTGCTCAATATTAAATCGGCAATACGGATGAAACAATGAAACAACACGAATCGGCGGAGAATTCTCAAGGTCAGCTTTACATTGTACCTACTCCCATCGGGAATTTGGCTGATATTACCCAACGCGCATTAACCGTGTTGCAAGACGTTGATTTAATTGCCGCTGAGGATACCCGCCACACCGGTTTACTGCTGCAACATTTCGCCATCAACGCGCGGATGTTTGCCCTTCACGACCATAACGAGCAGCAAAAAGCGCAAATGTTGGTGGCGAAGCTGAAAGAGGGGCAGAACATTGCCCTCGTCTCGGATGCGGGCACTCCGCTGATTAACGATCCCGGCTATCACCTGGTGCGTACCTGCCGCGAAGCCGGCATTCGCGTCGTGCCGCTCCCCGGCCCCTGCGCGGCGATTGCCGCCCTCAGTGCTGCTGGATTGCCCTCCGATCGCTTCTGTTACGAAGGCTTTCTCCCGGCGAAATCAAAAGGCCGCCGCGACGCGCTTAAAGCGATTGAGGCCGAGCCGCGTACGCTCATTTTCTACGAATCGACCCATCGCCTGCTGGAGAGCCTCGAAGATATGGTTGCGGTTTGGGGCCCCTCCCGTTACGTGGTGCTGGCGCGCGAGCTGACCAAAACCTGGGAGAGCATTCAGGGCGCGCCGGTCGGTGAGCTGCTGGCATGGGTGAAAGAGGATGAGAACCGTCGCAAAGGCGAGATGGTGCTGATTGTCGAAGGCCATAAAGCGCAAGAAGACGCGCTACCCGCCGATGCGTTGCGCACGCTGGCGCTGCTGCAAGCCGAACTGCCGCTGAAAAAAGCCGCCGCGCTGGCCGCAGAGATCCACGGCGTGAAGAAAAATGCGCTCTATAAGTATGCGCTGGATAACCAGGGGTAACACCGATGAGCCGCTATGTGCCTCCCTTTACCATCACCGCCGCGATCCTCAATCAGGTCGTTGAGATCGCGGAGTTGATAGAGGGGCTTAATCCGTCATTTACCTTGTCGGATAACCTGTCGTAACAAATCTCCTCCTTTAGCGAGGCGGAGCGCTACCTGCAATCACTACAGCAAAAGGGAAAGTTGCTACGTGTCGGTGCGAAGAAAGGGGGCCACTGGCAGGTAAAGTGACAGCGGCCCTCTAATAACGCCAGCAGGGTATTAAACCACCCGAAGATCCTTATCCAACTTTCTCAGTGCCGCTTTCTCTTTGTCACCAATCCCTTCGTCGGTGATCACGCAGTCGATCTTCTCCATCGGCAGTACCTGATTAAAGCCGCGGCGGTTAAATTTGCTGGCATCCACCACGGCCACAACCTTATGCGCCGCCGCTGCCATGACGCTGCTGATGGAGTAGCCTTCATTAAAAGTGGTGATGCCATGGGTCGGATCGATGCCATCTGCACCGACAAACATGATATCGGCGCTGATACCCTGTAGCGATCGCTCTGCGATCGTGCCGTGCATCGAATGGGTTTTATGCCGCAAGGTGCCGCCACACACTACCAGTGTGATGTCCTTGTTTTCCGACAGGGCAAACGCGGCGGGGAGATTGTTGGTGATAACGGTAATATTGCTTTTTTTTGCCAGCGCTTCGGCAATCAGCATGGTGGTGCTGCCGCTGTCGAGGATAATCGTCATCCCCTCATCGATCATCGCCGCTGCCGCCTGAGCGATACGCTTCTTCGGATCGCTCGCCAGTTTGTAGCGATCTTCCAGCACCACTTCCTGATTTTCGCTGTCGAGCATATTGCTACCCGGTTTCGCTGCGCCGCCGTGAAAGCGCGTTACCAGACCTTTCTCTTCCAGCAGTCGGAGATCGGCGCGGATAGTGACTTCTGAAATCCCAAAGCTATTCGAGAGGTCAATGACCAGCACACTTCCCTGCGCATTCACCAGATCGACGATCTTGTTCCTTCGTTCAAATGAGTTCATTTTGATTTGCCTGCGAATTAACTCCCCGTAGTGTAATCGAAGGTTTGTGAAACGTGAACGTTAACTTTCGAAAGGAAATGTGAGCCAGCGCAGGTTGCTGGCTCTGTCGCTTAGTCAAGGCGCAGCAATATTTTTCCCTGCATCGGTTTGCCATTCAGCGCCTGTACCGCATGCGCGTAGCTTTCGGGGCCACCGCGATGAGCAATCAGCGGCTCGAGGGCGAGACGTTTTTCCGCAAGCAGGCGCGCTGCGATATGCCACTCCTCCCCAGGCCAGGGGCCGGAGTAGTTCATCCAGCTGCCGATAAGCGTCAGCTCTTTACGCAGAATCAGCCCAAATACCGTAGCAGTAAGCGTGAGTTCGTCATGCAGCGTCCCTACCAGCGCCACCTGCGCACGCGGCCCGGCAATTTCTATGGCCAGTGAGACCGTTTGTGGCGTACCCGCCGTTTCCAGCACAAGCTGATCAAAACACGCCTCTTCCAGCCCGGCGAGAATGGCAGCTGCATGCTGCTCGCGGCTGTTAAAGGTACGGGTGGCGCCAAGCGCGGTGGCCAGCGCTAATTTTTCAGGGTTGATATCAATGGCGGTGACGCTTCTTGCCCCCAAGGCTCGAGCACACTGCATTGCCAGCAGCCCGATAGTGCCAGCCCCGACGATCACCACGTTTTTATCTTTACAGCCGCCAGCGAGTTGAAACGCGTGCAGGCCAACGGTTATCGGTTCAATAAACGCCCCATCTTCAATGGGCAGATCCGCAGGTAAGCGAACCAGGTTGGGCCGCTTAACGACAATGTATTCGGCATTGCCGCCGTCGCAGCGCGAGCCGATAAACTGGTAGCGTTTGCACAGCGAGTAGTACTCCCGATGGCAGGCAGGACAGTCAAAGCAGGGCAGCAACGGCACGCAGGCTACGGCGTCGCCAGTGTGCAGATCGGTGACCGCTGGGCCGCAGGCTTCGACATAACCGCTAAACTCATGTCCAAGGGTAATGGGGTAGAAATGCGCGCCGTTAGCGAAGATGCGCGGAATATCTGAGCCACACAGGCCGGAGCTGACTACTCTCACCTTCACCTCATCCTCATGCTGCAACTGGGGTTCGGGGCGATCTTCAACGCAGATGTTGCCCTCAGCATGAATAACCACTGATTTCATAACACTCTCCAGGATGTAACAGGGGAGCGAACGCTCCCCAACGATCACGATGCGGGCTGGCTTTCCGGCGTGGTAGCCGCTTTCTCTGCCGCTTTAAAGTGGCGCGCTCTGCGCCAGGTAAGCAGGACACCGGTCAGGTAAATCGCGGCGATAACCACGAAACCGAGCAGATTTTGCCAGGTAAAGAGCTGAATGAGCAGCCAGGTGACCGGGGAACCGCCCTGGTCCATCGAGGCCACCATCCCGCCCGCTTTCAAGGCGCCCGCGTTAGCTGCCAGCTGCGTATGCAGGCCGATAGTTTGCGTGGCGATCCACAGGGTCATGCTCATAATAATGACTCCGGATATCAGCGTGCGGAACAGGTTGCCCTGATGCACCGCCACCGCCATCGCCACAAAGAAACCAATGGTCGCCAGGTCACCGAATGGCAGCACCTGGTTACCCGGCACCAGCACCGCAATCAGAATGCTCAAGGGGATAAAGATCAGGCTGGCGGAGACCACCGAGGTATGGCCCAGCAGCAGCGCCGGATCGAGGCCGATTAAAAACTCCTGGGTGCCGAACTTTGCCTGCAGACGTTTACGTGCCTGTTTCGCGATTGGCGTCAGGCCATCCATAATCGGTTTGATCACCCGCGGCATTAGCAGCATAACGGCCGCGGTTTTGACTGCCAGTTGCAGTACACCTTTCAGGTCATAACCAGCCAGCAGCCCAATCACAATCCCCATCACAAAACCGACGGTGACCGGTTCGCCGAATGGCCCAAAGCGTTTCTGAATATCGTCGGCGCTGAAATGGATACGCCTGAGCCCCGGGATTTTCTCAATGAGGGTGTCCACCAGTACGGCAATCGGGCCCAGATAGGCAGAGGTGCCATGAGGAATGGCGATGCCTTCGAGGCCAAAGAAGTCACGCGTATCTTTGGCAAACCAGTCGCCCAGTTTATAGACGAACGCCGCGTGCGCCGCCACGCCAAGGATGCCAATCCAGTAAGAGCCGGTGGCAAGATGCAGCATCGCGCCGGTAAAGGTCATGTGCCAGATATTCCAGATATCCACGTTGACCACGCGCGTCATGCGCGTTACCAGCATGATGATATTCACGGCGATAGCGACAGGGATGGCAACCAGCGCAATTTGCGATGCCCATGTCATCGGTGACGATCCGGGCCAGCCAACATCAATGACCTGAAGGTTGATCTGGAAATGCTCCGCCATGGCTTTAGCCGCCGGACCGATTGAGTCGAGCATCAGACCGATCACCAGGCCAATGCCGACAAAGCCGATGCCAATATGCAGACCCGATTTAAAGCAGTCGCCGAGTTTCATACCCAGCAGCTTCGAGAAAATAATGATCACCACCGGCAGCATAACGGTAGGACCTAAGTCGAGGATATAACGCATTATTTCGCTAAACATAGCGTTACCCCACGAGAATGGTCAGGATTTTTTGCTGTAGCGCCTCAATGCCCACTCCCGAAACGAAGGGCATACCGTGCACAACAGGAATATCGCCGAAGGCGCGGTCCACTTTTGCGGTGGTGCAGATAAGATCCGCGCCGTCCATATAGGTTTCGATCTCATTTACCCGACACTGTACAAGATCGAGTTCAATGTGGTGCGTATCGCACAGCTCTTTGATCTCTTCTGCCGCCATCGTGGAGGTGGCGACCGCACCGCCGCAGGCGACAATGACTTTACGTTTCATAGGGTACTCCTTTTTATTATCAGTATGTTTTTAAGCCTGTCCGCACGTTTCAGGCTCAAGGATCGTCTCCCGAAAACATCTCGCCAGATCGTCATCCGCAGCGTTCAGCAGCGCGTCCAGCGTGTTCGGGTTTTGTAGCTCACTAAACAGTTTTCTCAGTAGCGTCAGCTGCGCCGCCGGGTTTTCCACAATCAGGGCAATAATCAGCGATGCGGCAACGTCGCCATCATCATCAGCCTGTTGAAAATAAACCGGTTTGCGCGGACGAATGAGATAGAGCGCCGGGGAGAGGGCGTGGCTCGCCTCGCAGTGGGGAATGGCGATCCCATGACGCTCCAGCGCGATGCCGGTTGGGTAGTTTTCCTCGCGCGCCAGCAGCGCGGCGGGGTAGCTTTCATGGACGACGCCTTTTGCCAGCATCTCCTCGCCAATGTGTGCCAGCAGTTGCTGGCGCGAGGCAAAATCCACTCCGGTTCGGACAAACAGTTGGCTCATACACACTCCGCTTAACAGGCAGTTTCAGGGGCACATCCGTAGCGATAGGCACGCAATACGTCCTGTATTTTGTCAATAATCAGGCTGCGTGGCGTTGTGACTATCTCGTTTAGCGACGCGCGTTCCAGTTGTAGAGGCATAAACTGGCTAATCAGCCCCAGCGGCAGCCTGACGGTGTCGAGATTCGCGAGCAGTTTTTCCACCGCCTGGCGAATGCGCGGGTGAGGCCAGTAGTAACGGATGCGATCAGAGAGGCTGAAGTGGATATCGACCATCGCCTGGCTCCAGGTGGGGTGGTAATACTTCTTCCAGTAGTCCGGCTCGTTGAGCATCACTTCGTCAATCACCTCCAGCACCCGGCTACGGCTCTCCGGAGCAATCAGCTCGTTCTCCATCTGCGCGAGGGCGAAAATCGCTTCGCGCAGGGCAAAGGTCAGCGCCGGGCCAACTTTCAGGATGGCGAAATGATCGCGTACCAGCGCGCGATAGGCATGGCGGGACTGGTAATCCGTCGAGTGGGCTTCATAGACCATTGGAGTCTGGCGGATCCAGCCGGAAAGCGCTTCGGCGGCCTGAGGCTGATAATGGATAACCTGCGTATGATCGAACTCCACGCCGGGCTGAACGACGATGGCGATAACCCGCTTCATCGCCGCTTCCAGCCCCAGCACCTCGAAGGCGACACGGTGAGTTTCCAGCGTACGCGCGGCATCCTCCACATGGGTAACGTGCACCGCGCTGATGCTGCTGGCCTCGCCGCCCGGCACCGGCACTTCCGTGCCGATGACATAGGTCAGCGCCTTTTTCTGCGCTTCGCTTGCCGTCTGCTCCGCAGCCAGACACAGGCGCGCGGCGCGCTCCGCCACCACCTGCGGAGCCAGCGGAACGGGATCATCCGCGCAGGACATTGAGGCATCAAGGTGGATCTTGCTAAACCCGGCGGCAACGTACGCTTCGATCAGCGCGATCGCTTTCTCCATCGCCGCGTCGGCATGTTCGTTCTGCCAGCAGTTGGGCCCAAGATGATCACCGCCGAGGATCAGCCGCTCCAGCGGGAAGCCGACCTCACGGGCGATGGCATAGACAAAGTCGCGGAAATCGGCGGGCTGCATGCCGGTATAGCCGCCAAACTGATTAACCTGGTTCGATGTCGCTTCGATCAGTACGCTGTTGTCGGTATGCAAATCGAAGCGCAGCGCGGCTTCAATCACCAACGGATGGGCCGAGCAGACGGAACAAATGCCAAGGTGCTCTCCCGCTTTATGGCGGGCAATAATCTCTTTCACGTGATTCTCCGGTTAAATAGATGGGCTTACAGCTTCCCTTCACAGCCGCAATCGTGGATGACTTTGCGTACCACCTCTTTCATGGCGGCTTTGGCCGGAACCATGTAGTGGCGCGGATCGCTGGCATTCGGGTGCGAGAGCAGGTACGCCTTAAGCGCGTCGGAAAAGGCGATTTTGAGTTCGGTGGCGACGTTGACCTTGCAGACGCCAAGGCCGATAGCGCGGCGAATATCGGCCGCAGGCAGGCCGGAAGCGCCGTGTAACACCAGCGGAACCTCGACGGCCTGGCGAATCTCCGCCAGCCGATCGAAATCGAGCTTCGGTTCTTCACTGTAGAGGCCGTGCGCGGTACCGATCGCCACAGCAAGCGAGTCGATACCCGTCTTTTCGATAAAATCCTGCGCCTGCTGCGGATTGGTAAAGCGCGTGTCTTTGGCATCGACGATCAGATCGTCCTCCTGACCGCCAAGACGCCCTAACTCCGCCTCGACGCTGACGTCATAGCGGTGGCAGTAGTCGGTGACGGCTTTTACCACTGCCACATTTTCCGCGTAAGGAAGATGCGAACCGTCGATCATCACCGAGCGCACCCCGGCGTGTACTTTGCGCTCAATATCGGCAAGCTCTTCATGGTGATCAAGGTGGATCGCCAGCGGTTGGTTGTAGGTTTTTGCCAGATCGGCGGCAATGGCAACGATATTGCCGATCCCGGCGTAGCTAAAGGTCCCTGGTGTACCCGCAACAATCAGCGGTGAGCGCAATTCGGCGGCGGTCTCAACGACAACCTGAAGCGTTTCGAGGTTATGGATATTAAAAGCAGGCACCGCGTAGCCTTCGCGCTGCGCCTTAGTGAGCATGGTTTTGGTGGAAATGATAAATATCCTGCCTCCGAACCCTTTCGTTTATTTTCTTCGAAAGAAGATATAGTCTTTCGGAATGCTTTTTTGTGATTTGAATCGTAAAAGCGAAACTTTCGAAAGGGAGGGAAAGAGAATGAAAGGGGGGAAGGGCAAAAAAAAGCATGGCCGGAGCCATGCTAAGGGTGAGGTTTATCCATCTTTTTGCGGGGATCAGGTCACCGGTGCCGGGTTGAATACGGCCAGCTGGTTATGCAATCCCCATTGATCGGAAAAGGTTTTTTTGCGTCCGCTGGCGACATCGAGAATAAAGTGGAACAGCTTCCAGCCCACCTCTTCAATGCTCTCTTCGCCGGTAGCGATGGTGCCCGCGTTAATATCCATCAAGTCATACCAGCGGTTTGCCAGCTCGGTACGGGTCGCCATTTTGATCACCGGTACCGCCATCAGTCCATAGGGCGTGCCGCGACCGGTGGTAAAGACCTGCACGGTGATGCCGGAGGCCACCTGCTGGGTGCCGCACACAAAATCGCTGGCTGGCGTGGCGGCGTAAATTAACCCGCGTTTGGTCGGGCGCTGGCCGGGGGAGAGCACCTCGGAGATGGCGCTCTTGCCTGATTTAGCAATCGAGCCGAGCGCTTTTTCCACCACGTTAGCCAGCCCGCCTTTTTTGTTGCCGGGCGATGGGTTGGCGCTGCGGTCGGTTTTGCCCATGTCGAGGTAGTTATCGTACCAGGCCATCTCTTCCAGCAGGCGTTTGCCCACCTCTTCATTGATGGCGCGAGGGGTGAGCAGGTGGATCGCGTCGCGCACTTCCGTCACTTCCGAGAACATCACCGTGCCGCCGCAGCGGATCAGCAGATCGGAAGCAAAGCCCACCGCCGGGTTAGCGGTCACGCCGGAGAAGGCGTCGCTGCCGCCGCACTGCATGCCGACCACCAGTTCCGAAGCCGGGCAGGTTTCACGTTTGCGCTGGTTGAGTTTGACCAGGTGTCGCTCGGCGACCTGCAGGATGTCATCAACCATTGAGCGGAAGCCCACGTGGTGCTCATCCTGCAAACGCACAATGCTGGCGCCATCAGCGGGAATTGCCTGCACATCGTCTGTTCCCTGAAGCAGCCGCTCCGGCTGCAACTTCTCACAGCCGAGGCCAATCACCATCACTTCGCCACCGAAGTTCGGGTTCAGGGAGATGTTATGGATCGTGCGAATCGGGATCACCGCCGCCGGAGCGTTAATCGCCACGCCGCAGCCGTATAGGTGATTCAGGCCGACCACGCCGTCGACATTGGGGTATTTTGGCAGCAGATCGCGCTCGATAAGCTTCACCACATAATCCACCACCCCGGCAACGCAGTGTACGCTGGTGGTTAAGCCGAGCAGATTTTTCGTGCCGACGCTGCCATCCGCGTTGCGGTAGCCTTCAAAAGTATACCCCTCCAGTGGCGGCAAGGGTTCGGGCACTTTGGTCGCCAGCGGTAGAGTATTAAGCGGGGGGGCCGTCGGCAGCTCAACGAGGGACTCATCGATCCAGCTGCCGCGCGGGATCGGGCGCACGGCGTAGCCGATCACTTCGCCATAGCGCACGATCTCGCCGTGATGAGGAATATCGACCAGCGCAACTTTATGCCCCTGCGGAATATGCTCAATCAACTCCAGACCATCCGGGAAGCGGGTACCGGCTTTTAAGCCGTTGTCATTAACAATAATCGCGACATTATCGGTGTCGTGAACCTTAATATAAAACGCGCCAGGCACTTGCTCTCTTATTTCAATGTCGGACATTATTAATTTATCTCCCGCTCACTGTACGATGCATTACTCACAATAGAGAAACCAGCTTTTTACTCTGGAATTAATATCAGCAAGAAAATTCTTGTTTACTGGAAATAAGAATGTCAGGAGTTCGAGGATTAAAATGTGATGCATATCACTTATTAACGCCGGGCCGCATGCTGCGTGGCGGCATAATGCAAGAAGTGTGCATTAGCGCCCAGCTTTATGGGCATATGCTCAAAATAATCTTTTTAAATAGTTAAAAAATTGAGCAAGGTTACAATGTGTGCTCTCCCGACGCTGCTTATACTGAGGGCTAATTAAATCTCTGTATCTGTTATCTGAATTAACTCTACGGCGTTAAATACCATCAGATAAACCACCCAAATAAATATATTTAAAAGTTAGCGGTGTCCGAGGAAATTAAAATGGCTATTGAACAAACCGTCGAAGCAAAACGGGCGATTCCTACCCGTTATTTAATTTTACTGATTATATTTATTGTTACCGCAGTTAACTACGCTGACCGTGCCACACTCTCTATTGCCGGAACCGATGTCGCCAAAGAGCTACAACTCGATTCCGTCTCGATGGGTTACATCTTCTCCGCCTTCGGCTGGGCCTACCTGCTGATGCAGATCCCCGGCGGCTGGCTGCTCGACCGCTTCGGCTCCAAACGCGTCTACACCTACAGCCTCTTTTTCTGGTCGCTCTTCACTTTCCTGCAAGGTTTTGTCGATGTATTCCCGCTCGCCTGGGCCGGGGTGTCGATGTTTATCATGCGCTTTATGCTCGGCTTCTCTGAAGCGCCCTCCTTCCCGGCGAATGCGCGCATCGTCGCGGCCTGGTTTCCGGCGAAGGAGCGCGGCACCGCCTCGGCACTCTTTAACTCAGCGCAATACTTCTCGCTGGCGCTCTTCTCGCCGCTGCTCGGCTGGCTGACCTATGCCTGGGGCTGGGAGCATGTCTTTACCGTTATGGGCGCGATCGGTTTTGTGCTGACCTTTGCCTGGGTGAAGTTTGTGCATAACCCCACCGACCATCCGCGTATGACCCGCGAAGAGCTGGAGTACATTGCAGCGAACGGCGCGGTGGTCGATATGGACCACAAAAAAGCGGGCGACGATAAGAAAGCCGGGCCGAAGCTGGATTACATCAAGCAGCTGCTGAGCAACCGCATGATGCTGGGCATCTTCTTTGGTCAATACTTCCTCAACACCATTACCTGGTTCTTCCTCACCTGGTTTCCCATTTACCTGGTGCAGGAGAAGGGGATGTCGATCCTTAAAGTGGGCTTTGTGGCCTCCATCCCGGCGCTGTGCGGCTTTGTCGGCGGCGTGCTGGGCGGGCTCTTCTCCGATTATCTGATTAAACGTGGCTCATCCCTGACCGTGGCGCGTAAAGTGCCTATCGTGATGGGGATGCTGCTGGCTTCCAGCATTATTCTCTGTAACTACACCAACAACACCGCACTGGTGGTCGCGCTGATGGCGCTGGCCTTCTTCGGTAAAGGTTTTGGTGCGCTCGGCTGGCCGGTGATTTCCGACGTTGCGCCAAAAGAGATTGTGGGTCTGTGCGGCGGTGTGTTTAACGTCTTTGGGAATGTGGCCTCTATCGCGACGCCGCTGGTTATCGGCTACATGGTGAAAGAGTTGCACTCCTTCAACGGCGCGCTGGTCTTCGTCGGCTGTTCAGCTCTGATGATGATGGTCTGCTACCTGTTTGTCGTCGGCGACATCAAACGTATGGAACTGAAGAAATAAGCACCAACACATTTAAGGTACAAAAGATGACTAACGATATCTTCCCTAACAAATTTAAGGCCGCGCTGGCCGCGCAGCAGGTTCAGATTGGCTGCTGGTCCGCGCTGGGTAGCCATATCAGCACGGAAGTGCTGGGGCTGGCGGGTTTCGACTGGCTGCTGCTTGATGGCGAACACGCGCCCAATGACGTGCTCACTTTTGTTCCGCAGCTGATGGCGCTTAAAGGCAGCGTCAGCGCGCCGGTCGTGCGCGTGCCGACCAACGATGCGGTGATCATCAAGCGCCTGCTCGATATCGGTTTCTATAACTTCCTGATTCCCTTCGTTGAGAGCGAAGAGGATGCATTGCTCGCCGTTGCAGCGACCCGTTATCCGCCGGAAGGCATTCGCGGCGTCTCCGTATCGCACCGGGCCAATATGTTCGGCACCGTGCCGGACTACTTCCGCCAGTCCAACGCCAATATCTCGATTCTGGTGCAGATAGAGAGCCAGGCGGGCGTCGATAATCTTGACGCGATCCTCTCGACCGACGGCGTGGACGGCGTGTTTGTCGGGCCAAGCGATCTGGCGGCGACGCTCGGTTACCTCGGCAATGCCGCGCATCCGGAAGTGCAGCGCACCATTCAACATATTTTCGCCCGCGCGAAGGCGCACAACAAACCGAGCGGCATCCTCGCGCCGGTTGAGGCCGACGCGCGTCGCTACCTTGAGTGGGGCGCGACCGTGGTTGCCGTCGGCAGCGATCTGGGCGTTTTCCGGGCGGCGACACAGAGACTCGCCGACGCCTTTAAAAAATAACCTCACCACCTGAAAGAGAGAGACGCAATTATGACGATGAAAGTCGGTTTCATTGGCCTCGGCATCATGGGTAAACCCATGAGTAAAAACCTCATCAAAGCCGGTTACTCGCTGGTGGTTGTTGATCGCAACAGTGACGCGGTGGGCGAATTAGTCGCCGCCGGAGCGGAAACCGCGAGCAATGCCAAAGCCATCGCAGAGCAGTGTGATGTGATCATCACTATGCTGCCGAACTCGCCACACGTGAAAGAGGTGGCGCTGGGTGAAGGCGGCATTATTGAGGGGGCGAGAGCGGGCACGGTGCTGATCGACATGAGTTCCATTGCGCCGCTGGCGAGCCGTGAAATCAGCGAGGCGCTGAAAGCGAAAGGCGTCGAGATGCTGGATGCGCCGGTCAGCGGCGGCGAACCGAAAGCGATCGACGGCACGCTCTCTGTGATGGTTGGTGGCGATAAAGCCGTGTTTGATAAGCACTACGACCTGATGAAAGCGATGGCGGGATCGGTGGTGCACACGGGTGATATCGGCGCGGGCAACGTCACCAAGCTGGCAAACCAGGTGATTGTGGCGCTTAACATTGCCGCGATGTCGGAAGCCTTAACCCTGGCGACCAAAGCGGGCGTTAACCCGGATCTGGTCTTCCAGGCGATCCGCGGGGGGCTCGCGGGCAGCACGGTGCTGGAGGCGAAAGCGCCGATGGTGATGGATCGCAACTTCAAACCGGGTTTCCGCATCGATCTGCATATCAAAGATCTGGCGAATGCGCTGGATACCTCGCACGGTGTGGGCGCGCAGCTGCCGCTGACCGCCGCAGTGATGGAGATGATGCAGGCGCTGCGCGCCGACGGCATGGGCACCTCCGATCACAGCGCGCTGGCGTGCTACTACGAGAAACTGGCGAAAGTCGAAGTCACTCGTTAATCAGAAAGGGCGCAGGCGCGCCCTTGCTCCTCTTGGTATCCACCTCTGCAGGCCGTCTCTGGCTTGCAGGGTGACGTGCGCAGCTGACCAGGCTCACCACTATGAAAATCGTAATCGCCCCAGACTCTTACAAAGAGAGCCTCTCTGCGACTCAGGTCGCACAGGCAATAGAAAAAGGATTTCGGGAGATCTTTCCCGATGCGCACTATGTCTCTGTTCCGGTCGCGGATGGCGGTGAAGGTACCGTTGAAGCGATGATCGCCGCCACGCAGGGCGCAGTGCATACCGCCCGCGTGACCGGCCCGCTGGGCGAGCCGGTTGCAGCCTGCTGGGGGATCTCTGGCGATGGTGCGACCGCTGTTATTGAGATGGCGGCGGCAAGCGGGCTGGCGCTGGTCGCGCCTGAATTACGTAATCCGTTAATTACCACCTCGCGCGGCACCGGGGAGCTTATTTTGCAGGCGCTGGATAAGGGGGCGAGCAACATTATCATCGGCATCGGCGGCAGCGCGACCAATGACGGCGGGGCCGGTATGGTGCAGGCGCTGGGCGCGCGTCTTATGGATGCCAACGGCAAAGAGATTGGTCACGGCGGTGGGAGCCTGATAAGCCTCAATCACATCGATCTCTCTGGTCTCGATCCGCGCTTGCAGGCCTGTACGATCCACGTGGCCTGCGATGTGACTAACCCGCTTACCGGCGAGAGCGGCGCATCGCGCATTTTTGGCCCGCAAAAAGGGGCGACGGAAGCGATGATCGTCGAGCTGGATCGCAGCCTGGAGCACTTTGCTGATGTGATCAAAAAAGATCTGCATATCGATGTGAAGCGCGTACCGGGATCGGGCGCGGCGGGCGGCATGGGCGCGGCGCTGATGGCGTTTCTTGGCGCGGAGCTGCGCAGTGGCATTGAGATTGTCACTCAGGCGCTCAATCTGGAGGAGCATATCCACGACTGCACGCTGGTTGTGACCGGCGAAGGACGCATCGACAGCCAGAGCATTCACGGCAAAGTGCCGGTGGGCGTGGCGCAGGTGGCCAAAAAATACCATAAGCCGGTGATTGGTATCGCCGGTAGTTTGACCAGTGATGTCGGCGTGGTGCATCAGTATGGTATCGACGCGGTGTTCAGCGTGTTGACCACCATTGGCACGCTGGAAGAGGCGTTTCGCGGCGCGTTTGACAATATTTACCGCGCCTCGCGCAATATCGCGGCGACGCTGGCGGTCGGAATGTCGACGGAAGGGTGACACGCAGGCGCAAACCCTCTATACTGCGCGCCGAAGCTGACCAGACAGTCGCCGCTTCGTCGTCGTCCTCTTCGGGGGAGACGGGCGGAGGGGAGGAAAGTCCGGGCTCCATAGGGCAGGGTGCCAGGTAACGCCTGGGAGGCGCAAGCCTACGACCAGTGCAACAGAGAGCAAACCGCCGATGGCCCGCGCAAGCGGGATCAGGTAAGGGTGAAAGGGTGCGGTAAGAGCGCACCGCGCGTCTGGCAACAGTTCGCGGCACGGTAAACTCCACCCGGAGCAAGGCCAAATAGGGGTTCACAAGGTACGGCCCGTACTGAACCCGGGTAGGCTGCTTGAGCCAGTGAGCGATTGCTGGCCTAGATGAATGACTGTCCACGACAGAACCCGGCTTATCGGTCAGTTTCACCTCTTAAAAAACCCCGCCTCGGCGGGGTTTTTGCTTTTTCGGGCATACAACGACAACTGATCCCGGCATTTACGTAGGCCGGATAAGGCGCGAGCCGCCATCCGGCAATGGGTGCAAATGCCTGATGGCGCTACGCTTATCAGGCCTACAACGGCAACCGCCCCTGTATTTACGTAGGCCGGATAAGGCGCGAGCCGCCATCCGGCAGTGGGTGCAAATGCCTGATGGCGCTGCGCTTATCAGGCCTACAACGACCACCAGCTCCGGCACTCCCGTAGGCCGGATAAGGCGCGAGCCGCCATCCGGCAATGGGTGCGAATGCCTGATGGCGCTGCGCTTATCAGGCCTACAACGACCACCAGCTCCGGCACTCCCGTAGGCCGGATAAGGCGCGAGCCGCCATCCGGCAATGGGTGCAAATGCCTGATGGCGCTACGCTTATCAGGCCTACAAATTGCGCTTACCAGGCCCCCAGACGACCTCGACGCTGGGCTATGTTCACGCTCTCTAAGCTATTTCTGTCTAATTCATAATCAATTAATCGATCAACCTCGCGGCGAAACGCGCTACCCTGTCTGGCACATGTCTATTTTTTCGCCATGGGAGGCGTTGCTGGTATGGAACAAAAATCGATTTTGATTCTGCAGATGGGGAACGCTCCACAAACCATGCGCGATGCGCACGGCGATGTGCCGCTCTGGTTTTGCCAACTGCTGGGATGCGAGCTTGATGATGTTGAGGTGATCCGCGTTTTCGAAGGCGAAACGCTACCGGCACCGGATCCGCGCCGGGCGGCGATCATCACCGGATCCTGGGCAATGGTTACGGACAGATTGCCGTGGAGCGAGCAGACCGCCGCGTGGATCCGCGAGGCGATGGCGGTGGAGATGCCGCTGTTTGGCGTCTGCTACGGTCATCAACTGATGGCCTGGGCGCTGGGCGGCGATGTGCAGTACCACAAAGATGGGCGCGAAGCGGGAACTAAAACCGTTTACCTCAATGCCGCAGCGGCTCACGATCCGCTGCTTGCGCATCTGCAAGAGAGCTTTCCCGCACACCTGACGCACCGGCAAACGGTCACCCGTTTACCCATTGGCGCCACGGTGCTGGGTGCCTCGGTTCACGATCCGCATCAGATCGTGCGCTACGGACCAAAGGCGTTTTCGGTGCAGTTTCACCCGGAAATGCGGCCTGAGATCGCCTGCGATCTGTTACGGCTTAATCGTCCCCATATCGAAAAAGAGGGCGGCGATGCCGATAGCTTGATCGCAGGCGTCACGCCCGCGCCGGGTGCGGCAGAGATTTTACGGCGGTTTATGCAGGAGGCATTCAGAGAGGAGAGGGCGCTTTCACTACGCGCGGCCTCATAAGGCAGGAACAGAACCCCGGCGGGCGCCGGGGCTGACAATCAGGCGGCTTCTTCTTCCTCAGCAAGACGGACAACGGCTTCTTCGACGATCACTTCCAGTTCCGTCAGCATCTCTTCAAACCCGAACGCCTGGTTTGCGGCGGCGGAACGGTTATCACTCTGCGTGACGTGATCGAACGAACTGTACATAGTGCGGATACTCATTTACTCACCTGATAAAAATGTTCATTACATCGGTAAATCAACCAACAGCGCGCGAAGCGGCGTGTCAGCGACCAGCGTGATAGTGGCTTCATCACGAATAAAAGCGCCATCACCGCAGGTGAGGGCCTCTTGCTCTTTGTGATGGGTGACGGCATGCACCGTCCCGTGAATAGACTGCAGATAGGCCCGCGGTCCGTGTAATTCAATTTTCAGCTCTTCGCCTTTTTCCAGCGAAATGTGGTGCAGCCACACCTGTTGGCGCAGCTGCAGACTGCCTTTGTCGCCATCCGGCGAGGCCAGCAGCTGACAGGCATCATCAGTAAGGGTCAGCTTCTGCACCGGCGGGTTTTCCCGCTCCGGGCAGGCATCCAGCCATAGCTGCATGCGCGTAAGTGACTTATCTTTACTCAGATTGTGCTCACTGTAACTGATACCAGGCTGGGTTGCGATAAGCAGCGCTTCACCCGCTTTTGCCTGTACATGGTGGCCTTCGCTGTCGCGGTACTCCGCTTCACCTTCCAGAATCAGATTCAGAATATCCACTTTCGGGTAGGCGCGCGGTTGAAAAGAAGCCCCTGGTGCGAGCACTTCCTGGTTCAACACGCGCAGTGACGCATAACCCAACAGTTTGGGATCAAAGTAGTGTCCAAAGGAGAAGGTATAGCGGGCCTGAAGCCAGCCGAAGTCAGCTTGTCCGCACTGTTTTGCCGTTCGGGTAGTAATCATTATTCTTGACCTCTCTTTACTTAAAACAATGTTAAAGGGATGGACGCTGCATTGTTAGCCAGATATTCTGCCCGGTATGTTCAAATTTCCTGAATGAGAACACCTATGGCCAAAGAAAGGGCACTGACGCTTGAAGCACTGCGCGTGATGGATGCAATTGACCGCCGCGGTAGCTTTGCTGCCGCCGCGGATGAGCTGGGGCGCGTTCCCTCTGCGCTCAGCTACACCATGCAAAAACTTGAAGAAGAGCTGGATGTGGTGCTGTTTGACCGCTCCGGTCACCGCACTAAATTCACCAATGTTGGGCGTATGCTGCTGGAGCGCGGTCGCGTGCTGCTGGAAGCCGCAGATAAATTGACGACCGACGCCGAAGCGCTGGCGCGCGGCTGGGAAACCCATTTAACGCTGGTAACGGAAGCGCTGGTGCCGACGGTAGAGCTCTTTCCGCTGGTGGAGAGACTGGCGGCGAAAGCCACGACCCAGCTATCGATTATCACTGAAGTGCTGGCAGGTGCCTGGGAGCGCCTGGAGCAGGGGCGGGCAGATATTGTTGTCGCGCCGGATATGCACTTTCGCTCCTCGTCGGAGATCAACTCGCGCAAGCTCTACAGCGTGATGAACGTCTATGTCGCGGCTCCGGATCACCCTATTCATCAGGAGCCGGAGCCGCTGTCAGAAATCACCCGCGTGAAGTATCGCGGCGTGGCCGTGGCGGATACCGCCCGCGAACGCCCGGTGCTTACGGTTCAACTGCTGGATAAACAGCCGCGCCTCACGGTCAGTACGATTGAGGATAAACGCCAGGCGTTGCTCGCCGGGCTGGGCGTCGCCACCATGCCCTATCCGCTGGTTGAGCGCGATATTGCGGAGGGCCGCCTGCGCGTGGTCAGCCCGGAGTACAGCGGCCAGGTGGATATTATTATGGCCTGGCGCCGGGACAGCATGGGCGAGGGCAAAGCCTGGTGTCTGCGCGAGATCCCCAAGCTTTTTGCCGGTAAATAACCCTACGCGCCACGCTCGGTTGCATGCACCGTTTGCGGGAAGGGCTGCGGTTCCGGGCCGAACTCGTTCTCTTGCGGCGTGCCGCGCTGGCTATAAAACGCGAGCAGCACCAGCGAGCCAAACAGCGGAATGATCATCAGCAGCAGCCAGCGCCAGCTGCGGTTGGTGTCGTGCAGGCGGCGCACCTGTACCGCCAGCGTTGGCACCAGCATCAGCAGGGCATAAACAAGGCTTAAGATATGGTGCCAGCCCACGATGCGATCAACCACATTCAGCACGCCGAACAGGATGATGTTAACGAGTGTGAACATCCAGAATTCGCGACGGTGGGCGCGTCCGTGGAAGGTGGCGTAATTACGAAGTACCCAGAAATACCAGTCCATTTTCTACCTCGCTCAACGGTCAATCCGTTGTTTTAACAACGATAAGAGTAAGAATAGACGGCAAATTTACAAAGGGATAAGTCGGGCGGGGAATTATTTGGGCGCGATGTGACGCGCCCGAAAGTTCAGGAAAAACGGCTGTCCCGGCCGTGCGGTTCATCAAGATCCTGCCACGGGCCGATGGAGATAATCCCCGTCGGGTTTAGCGTTTTATGGCTGCGATAGTAGTGATTGCGGATATGCGCAAAATCAACCGTCTCGGCGATGCCCGGCATCTGGTAGAGATCGCGCAGGAAGCCATGCAGGTTGAGGTAATCACTGATGCGGCGCTTGTCGCATTTGAAGTGCGTCGCATAGACCGGGTCGAAGCGCACCAGCGTTGTCCATAAACGTATATCCGCTTCGGTCAGGCGATCGCCCGTCAGATAGCGGTGCCGCCCAAGGATCTGCTCCAGGCGCTCCAGCGCGCTAAACACCCCGGTTACCGCTTCATCGTAGGCCTGCTGGCTGGTGGCGAAACCGGCTTTGTAGACGCCGTTATTCACATTGTCGTAGATCCAGCCATTCAGCTCGTCAATCTTCTCGCGCAGCTCAGGCGGGTAGTAATCTCCCGCTTTTGCCCCCAGACCGTCGAAGGCAGTATTGAACATGCGAATAATATCTGCCGATTCATTGCTGACGATGGTGTGATTCTTCTTATCCCACACCACAGGCACCGTGACGCGTCCGGTGTAGTGCGGATCGGCATGGAGATAGAGCTGGTAGAGAAACTCGTGCTGATAGAGGGTGTCACCCGTTGCGGCGGGAAAATCGTCGCCAAAGGTCCAGCCATTTTCCAGCATCAGCGGATGCACGACCGAAACCGGTAAAAAAGGCTCGAGGCCTTTCAGCTTACGCAGGATCAGCGTGCGGTGTGCCCAGGGGCAGGCCAGTGAAACATAGAGATGGTAGCGATCTTTTTCAGCGGCAAAGCCGCTTTCGCCAGAGGGGCCGGCTGCGCCATCGGCGGTCAGCCAGTTGCGAAACGCCGATTCTGAACGTTTAAAGCGCCCGCCGGTGGATTTGGTGTCATACCAGGTGTCGTGCCAGACGCCGTCAATCAGTTGTCCCATTGCTGCTTCTCCTTCTGATAGCAAAAGCGAGGAGTAAACTCCTCGCTTTGGTGTATTCAGTCAGTATAGAGCGCTTACCACTTTTTATTCAGTACGCGGTCGATGCTGAACGCGCCCGGACCGATGATGCCCAGCAGCAGGTAGCCGCCAGCGATGGTCAGGTTTTTCATGAACATGATGGAGTTCGCGCCTTCCGCAAAGTTGTTGTGGAAGATAAACGCCGTCAGCAGCGTAAAGCCAGCGGTGAACAGCGCGGTAGTACGGGTCAGGAAGCCGAACAGAATGGCCAGACCGCCGCCAAATTCAAGCAGGATGGTCAGCGGCAGGAAGAAGCCCGGTACGCCCATCGATTCCATATATTGCTGTGTGCCGGCATAACCGGTGATTTTGCCCCAGCCTGCGACGATGAACAGGATCGGCATCAGAATACGGGCAACCAGGAAACCAACATCATCTAATTTTTTCATCTTTCTCTCCAGGAACCGCATAGGCTGTATGCAGTAAAATTATTGTAATAAACGGCGTATGCCGTGGGCTTGCAGTTGATGGAGAGGATAGTAATCGCGGCGGGAAAATATTGTTAGCTATGAAAACTGTCGAAGTCTTTCAAAAAAATTGTTCAGGAAGAATTGTTAGGCCGAAATGCAAACGGGCGATCCCAGGATCGCCCGTGTTAGCAAGCAAGTGACGCTTTAGCGCGGCGCATTAACGGTGGATTTTACCAGCCGCCACAGGCTCCAGGCACCGAAACCACGTCTGGCCCAGCGCACCAGCATATTAGGGTGGCGAACGGTCCAGATAGCCATTGCGCTACTGCCTACCAGCGCCCATGAGCGCAAGCTTAACAGCGTGTTCCAGCCGCGATCGTACGCGCCGGTGGCCTCAAGCCAGTCACGACGCCCGGCGGTAAGATCCAGACGTTGCTGCTGGATCATGCTGAGCAATTGCGCTTTACGCTTCAGACGTTCGGCTTTGCTGCTCACGATTTATCGTCCTCCAGCAAGGCGCGATCGTTCGACAGCTCCTGACGCGTGTGACGCAGCAGTGTCGAGGCCCGCGCTTTACGCAGTGTCGAAATGCCGCCTATCAGCGCCAGCACAAGTAACACTACGGTGGTTGCAATCATCACATTCAAGCGATATTGCGGATCGACGGCCCAAATAATTAGCACCATCAGACTCATCAGGCCAAATGCAGCGAAAAGCATGGTCAGCCCCACCATCAGGAGCAGCTGGAATAAGTTGGCTTTCTCTTCTTCAAGCTCAACAACCGCCAGCCGCAGACGGGTCTCAACCATTTCAACCAGAATGGTCAGCATACGCTGACCAATCCCGAGCGCGCTTTTGCCAGGCCCTTGCGCGTATCGTGAATCCGCCATATCAGCGACGCGACATCAGAACGCCTAACACCACGCCGATTGCGGCGCCGATGCCAACGCTGGCCCACGGATTATCACGCACGTACTCATCGGTACGGGCAGCGGCTTCGCGGGTCTGACGAGCAATAACATCACCGGTGTCGCCCAGACGGTCGCGGCTGTTACGCAGCGCTTTTTCCGCTTTGGTACGCAGCTTGCTCAGCTCTTCTTTCGACTTTTCACCAGAATTACCCAGCACTTCTTCCAGGGTGTCCGCCAGCGATTTCAACTCAGCGCGCAGATGGTCAGCATTATCTTTCGACATAATTCTCTCCAGGTGAGTGTGTGGTCATTTCCATTTAATCAGTAGTCACGCGCTTCAAGAGATTTCAGCTCCTGCTGAGCCTCTTTCAGCTTGTGCTCTCGCTTGTGTATCTTGTCCGCATCGCCTTTCTCTTTCGCTTCGCTCAGGTCGCGACGGCGCTCGGCAATCTCCTCTTTCTGTTCAGCGATTTTCTTGTGATGCGCAGCGCGTAACTTCTCATCAGAACAGCTGGCACGAACTTCGCGCAGGGCTTTGTTCAACCCGTCAATACGGCTCTGATTGTTATGCTTTTCGGCATAGCTGATTTCGCGTTGGATCTCATGCTCTTTTTCCTGACACGGTGAAGCAGCATGGGAAAAAGCGCTAACGGAAAAAAGAGCCAGCGCCATAGCGATGCGGTTTTTCATAATCGATAACCTTCCGTTGTTAGCTGGCGAAACAGGGTACGCCAGCATCCAGTTACGTAATGTGAACCCTGGTCCCGTTACTCAAGCATAGTTAAGTAACGGCTAAACACCAAAGTTAGTGAAAAGATTCAGAATCCTGGAGAGATTAACCGAATCGATGTGTGCTGTTGCGCAGGCGGTTGAGCCACGCAGAAGTTTGGGTGTCGGCATCATCCTGAGCGGCAATGACATACCCCTGGGGGAGAGTGCGATCCAGCACGGCCTTCGCGGCCGCGCTCTGCTCGCTGGAGTCGAATTTAATCAGCAGGGTATCGTCCTGCGGGGTAATGCTTTTAAAGTGAATGCCGTTGGCGTCGAGATGGTGCCAGATGGAGAAGCCATCCGGCACGGTAATGTTTTGCGTCAACGGGCGGATCGCAAGCGTAGACTCGCGATTTTGCACCGCCGTCCAGGCGAGAAACAGCACGCAAAAGAGCGCCGCCGCAGTGAGGCTTGTGCATACCCAGCGCAGAAAAGGCGCACGCAGTTCCATTGTCTTTTAACTCCGATTGCTATGTTTTTTCTTCCATAACACCACCAGTGAGCCAACCAGGCCAATCACCAGCAGCACCACCGGAAGCAGCATCAAACAGGACATCAGCGCATCTTCATACTTTTTAAACACCGGCGTGATGCCCAACAGGTAACCCAGCGTTGTCAGGATCAGCACCCACAGCAGACCGCTCATCCAGTTGAAAAATTGAAAACGCGTATTGCTCAGACCAGAGAGTCCGGCAATAGTTGGCAACAGCGTGCGAACAAAAGCGATAAAGCGCCCAACTAACAGCGCCGATAGCCCGTGTTTATGGAACAGATGGTGCGCGCGCTGGTGATAGTGGGCCGGAAGATGAGAGAGCCATTTCTGCACCAGCCGCGTATTGCCAAGCCAGCGCCCCTGAATGTAGCTCAGCCAGCAGCCGGTACTGGCGGCGACGGTAAGCAGCAGCAGGGTTTGCGGATAGCCCAATGCACCTTTGGCAATCAGTACGCCAACCAGCACCAGCAGACTGTCGCCAGGCAGGAACGCCGCCGGCAGCAGACCATTCTCCAGAAATAAAATGACAAACAAAACGAAATAGAGCATGCCGATCATGCCAGGCTGCGACAGCGTCTCAAAATCCTGGCTCCAAAGGGCGTGAAGTAACTGGCTTAAAAGTTCCATTCGGTGTTCCTGGTACATCGGTTTACGTCACGTCTGCTACGTACGAAACAGCACGGCGATACGTTCTCATACATTATGGTCGCTCGTGGCACATCCGGTGCAGGGGTCATCCTGGTGAGGCGCTGTGAGCAAGCGCTGACTCACACAGAAGCGAAATGCATCCAATTGTAACAAAGGCTGAGGTAATGCGTCAGTCTGAAAAGCGCTCAGAGGTGATTTTGCCGGGGGAAGACGGAAAGAGGCGAGGGTATTTACACACGCTGACACTCTATACTTTTCACTTACCCAAAATTCTTACGGGCGCAGCGTAAGTGTGCGCCTGCAGAGGATTTTTTTATTTCGTGCCGGTGGCCGCTGTATCGAGGTGTACCACCGGGTTTTCGGCGAAAAGATAGCGATCGGCGTTAAACTCGAAGTCGTCGCTGGTTTCGTTAAATAGCATCTGTTTCGTGTTCTCAAGATGCTGCCACATCGCCACTTTCGCGCCGTGGGGATCTTTGCGGATCAGCGCTTTCAGGATCTGGTCGTGATCGTCACACCAGTTATCAACGGTGCGCAGATCGATATGGTCGTGCAGTTTCTTCCAGTAGGGGTTGTGCACACGCTGCGTCCACATCTTTTCAACGATAGCTGCCAGAGCCGTATTCTGCGTCGCCAGCGCCACCTGCACGTGGAACTGCAAATCCCACTCGGAGTCGCGGAAACACTTCTCTTTGCGGGCTTTGTCCTGAATCTCCATCAGCTTCATGATGTCCTGCTTCGTCACCTGGGTGGCGGCGAACTCCGCAATATTGCTCTCAATCAGCTGGCGCGCCTGCAGCAGCTCAAAAGGGCCGTAGCTGGCGAACTCAAGATTCTCATCCGGCGCTTGTGTATGGCGTGCCTGGCTGGAGATGACATGAATGCCGGAGCCTTTACGCACTTCGACATACCCCTCCACTTCGAGCATGATGATCGCTTCACGCACCACGGTCCGGCTGACGCTTTTCTCATCGGCGATAAAGCGTTCGGCGGGCAGCTTCTCTCCCACAAGATAAACGCCTTGCTCAATCCGGCTTTTAAGCTCGGCGGCAAGTTGCTGGTAGAGACGTCGTGGTTCGGAGATTTCCATACAGGCTCCAGAGGAGAGGGCAATAATGGGATTTGTTATACCACTTTTAGTGCCTTCTCACCATTGTCAATAACGAAAAAGCCGCCCTCAGGCGGCTTTAAATAGTTTTAAAAAAAGCGGGGCTAACTCTGTGCGGCGGGCGAGCCCACAGCCTGCTCTTTTGCTACCTCTTCGGCCGATTTGTTTTTCAGCACCGTCCAGATTAGCACTGCACCCATCAGGTCAAACAGCGCCAACACTGCGAACAGCGGGCTAAAGCCGATGGTATCTGCCAGCGCGCCCACTACCAGCGCGAACATGGTGCTTGCCATCCATGCCGCCATCCCGGTCAGGCCGTTGGCCGTTGCCACTTCGTTACGACCAAATACGTCGGAGGAGAGCGTAATCAGTGCGCCGGAGAGAGACTGGTGCGCAAAGCCACCGATACAGAGCAGGCCAATTGCTACATAGGGGCTGGTGAAGAGACCGATCATGCCTGGGCCAATCATCAGCAGTGCGCCCATGGTGACCACCATTTTACGCGACACAATCAGGTTCACGCCGAAGATGCGCTGGAACAGCGGCGGCAGATAACCGCCCACGATACAACCCAGATCCGCGAACAGCATCGGCATCCAGGCGAACATCGCAATCTCTTTCAGGTTAAAGCCATACACTTTGAACATGAACAGCGGGATCCAGGCGTTAAAAGTACCCCAGGCCGGTTCAGCCAGAAAACGCGGCAGCGCGATACCCCAGAACTGGCGGGTGCCAAGGATTTGGCGAACGGACATTTTCTTGCCGTTGTTGGTCTGGTGCTGTGCTTCCTGGCCGCCAATGATGTATTCGCGCTCCTCTTCGCTCAATTTTTTCTGATCGCGCGGGTGCTTATAGAAGATGAGCCAGGCCATCGCCCAGATAAAGCTCAGTACGCCGGAGATAATGAACGCCATCTCCCAGCTGTGCATAACGATCGCCCACACCACCAGCGGCGGTGCAATCATCGCACCAATCGACGAACCGACGTTGAAGTAGCCGACGGCGATGGAGCGCTCTTTTGCCGGGAACCACTCAGAGGCCGCTTTCAGGCCCGCCGGGATCATCGCTGCTTCAGCTGCGCCCACGGCGCCGCGCGCCAATGCAAGGCCGCCCCAACTGCCTGCCAGTGCAGTTGCGCCGCAGAAGATAGCCCAGGTAATCGCAAAGAAGGCGTAACCAATTTTGGTGCCCAGAACGTCAAGGACATAGCCCGCAACCGGCTGCATGACGGTATAAGCCGCAGAGTAGGCCGCGATGATATATGAATATTGCTGAGTCGAGATGTGCAACTCTTCCATCAGCGTGGGAGCGGCTGCCGCTATGGTGTTACGTGTCAGGTAGCCAAGCACGGTGCCGACCGTCACCAGCGCTATCATGTACCAACGTAATCCTTTGATTTTACGCATGTAAACCTCATCGTTATGTTATTACCGCTTGCGCGGACACCCTTCGCTCGCATCGGAGGGTGGAAACGGGAGGGCGTAACCGGAAAGAGGTTCCGCTACGGCCCAAGCCTGCCATCAGTAATCGTTCTGTTTGTAAGTCGGCGTCCGTACCGTTAATTCCGATTAACGTCTTATCGGGAATGCATTCCGTCGGGTTATCAATTCGACGGCAGCAAGATAACTTGTCATACAACTTGAAAAGGTGAGTGACATCACAAAAGCGTTTTTCTTTGTGTGGTCTTTAACTTAGGCGCGGAGATCCAGATTTGGCGCGGCCTGGCGGGTGGTTTGGTGAATTAACGTGTCAGTTTTTGTCTGCTTTTATTGATCCAACTCACGAAAATACCTTCGGTCTATAGAAATTGGTGTGATAACTTTGACAGCATTAAGGTAGACATCAGACGCACTCGTTGAGAGGAAGACGATAATGACCCCGTTTATGACCGAAGATTTCCTGCTGGATACCGAATTTGCCCGCCGTCTGTACCACGACTACGCCAAAGACCAGCCGATTTTTGACTACCACTGCCACCTGCCGCCGCAGCAGATCGCAGACGATTACCGTTTCAAAAACTTGTATGACATCTGGTTGAAAGGTGACCACTACAAGTGGCGCGCGATGCGCACTAACGGCGTGCCGGAGCGTCTCTGCACCGGTGATGCGACGGATCGTGAGAAGTTTGACGCGTGGGCGGCGACCGTACCGCACACCATCGGCAACCCGTTATACCACTGGACGCATCTGGAGCTGCGCCGCCCGTTTGGTATTACAGGTAAGCTACTGTCACCGGCAACCGCTGATGAGATCTGGAACCGTGGCAATGAACTGCTGGCGCAGGATCGCTTCTCCGCGCGCGGCATCATGCAGCAGATGAATGTCAAAATGGTCGGCACCACCGATGACCCGATTGATTCCCTGGAGCACCATGCGGCAATCGCCAAAGAGACAACTTTCAGCACCAAAGTGCTGCCGAGCTGGCGTCCGGATAAAGCCTTCAATATTGAACAGGCGACCTTTAACGACTACATGGCGAAACTGGGTGAAGTCTCTGATACCGAGATCCGCCGTTTTACCGATCTGCAAACCGCGCTGACCAAACGCCTCGATCACTTTGCCGCGCACGGCTGTAAAGTCTCTGACCACGCGCTGGACGTGGTGCTGTTTGCCGAAGCATCTGAATCAGAGCTCGACGCTATTCTGGCGCGTCGTCTGGCGGGTGAAACCCTGAGTGAAAAAGAGGTGGCGCAGTTTAAAACTGCGGTACTGGTATGGCTCGGTGCGGAGTATGCTCGTCGCGAATGGGTGCAGCAGTACCATATTGGCGCGCTGCGTAATAACAACCAGCGTCAGTTCAAGCTGCTCGGCCCGGATGTCGGCTTCGACTCCATTAATGACCGTCCGCTGGCGGAAGAGCTCTCTAAACTGCTGAGCAAGCAGAATGAAGATAACCTGCTGCCGAAAACCATCCTTTACTGCCTGAACCCGCGCGATAACGAAGTGCTGGGCACCATGATCGGCAACTTCCAGGGCGAAGGGATGCCGGGCAAAATGCAGTTCGGTTCCGGCTGGTGGTTCAACGATCAGAAAGATGGCATGGAGCGTCAGATGACGCAGCTTGCGCAGCTCGGCCTGCTGAGCCGCTTTGTCGGCATGCTGACCGACAGCCGTAGCTTCCTCTCCTATACCCGTCATGAATATTTCCGCCGCATCCTCTGCCAGATGATTGGCCGCTGGGTGGAAGCGGGCGAAGCCCCGGCTGACATTCAACTGCTGGGCGAAATGGTGAAAAACATCTGCTTTAACAATGCGCGTGATTACTTCGCGATTGAACTGAACTAGGGCCGTTTGAGGTTGATATGCAATACATCAAGATCCATTCGCTGGATAACGTCGCAGTAGCGCTGGCCGATCTTGCTGAAGGCGCGGAAGTCGTTATCGACAACCAGACCGTACAGCTGAGCCAGGCGGTGTCGCGCGGGCATAAGTTTGCGCTGCACACCATCAGGCAGGGCGAAAACATTGTCAAATATGGCCTGCCGATTGGTCATGCGACATCAGAGATCGCGTCGGGCGAGTACATCCATTCCCACAATGCGCGAACCAACCTCAGCGATTTGGACGAGTATAGCTATCAACCTGATTTCCAGGCTGAGGGCAGCCAGGCGGGCGATCGTGACGTGCAGATCTACCGCCGGGCAAATGGGGAAGTGGGGATCCGTAATGAGTTGTGGATCCTGCCGACGGTCGGCTGCGTGAATGGCATCGCCCGTCAGATCCAGACCCGTTTCCTGAAAGAGACCCATGACGCCGAAGATATCGACGGTGTTTACCTCTTCAGCCACACCTACGGCTGTTCACAGCTGGGCGACGACCACATCAACACGCGCACCATGCTGCAAAACATGGTGCGTCATCCGAATGCGGGCGCGGTGCTGGTGATTGGCCTCGGGTGTGAAAACAACCAGGTTGACGCTTTCCGCCAGACGCTGGGCGAGTTTGACGCTGAACGCGTTCACTTTATGGTCTGCCAACACCAGGACGACGAAGTGGAAGCGGGGCTTGAGCATCTGCACGCGCTCTATGAGGCGATGCGTAACGATAAACGCGAGCCGGGTAAACTGAGCGAGCTGAAGTTTGGCCTCGAGTGCGGCGGCTCTGACGGGCTTTCCGGGATTACCGCTAACCCAATGCTCGGCCGTTTCTCGGATTATGTCATTGGCAACGGCGGCACCACGGTGTTGACCGAAGTGCCGGAGATGTTCGGCGCTGAACGCATTCTGATGAGCCACTGCCGCGACGAAAGTACTTTCGAAAAGACCGTGACCATGGTTAACGACTTCAAACAGTACTTTATTGCCCACAATCAGCCGATTTATGAGAACCCGTCGCCGGGCAATAAAGCGGGCGGCATCACCACGCTTGAAGAGAAGTCGCTGGGCTGTACGCAGAAAGCGGGTGCCAGCCAGGTGGTGGACGTGCTGCGCTACGGCGAGCGCCTGCAAACCCCCGGTCTCAACCTGCTGAGCGCGCCGGGCAACGATGCGGTCGCAACCAGCGCGTTAGCCGGTGCCGGCTGCCATATGGTGCTCTTCAGCACCGGTCGCGGTACGCCTTACGGCGGTTTTGTGCCGACGGTGAAAATCGCCACCAACAGTGAGCTGGCGGCGAAAAAGAAACACTGGATCGATTTTGATGCGGGTCAATTGATCCACGGCAAAGCAATGTCGCAGCTTCTGGAGGAGTTTGTTGATGTGATTGTAGATATCGCCAACGGCAAACGGACCTGCAATGAGAAAAATGATTTCCGTGAGTTAGCCATCTTCAAAAGTGGTGTAACTTTATAAATCGCACTGAGGTGCAGTAAGCAAAGCGGCGCTACCCTGAAAGCGCCGCTTTTTTTATGGCTTATCTGCCGGTTAGTTACGCAGCGCGTTTTTCACCAGGCGCTCATCTTCCGCCTGGCACACTGCGGCGGTAAACAGCACATCGGTTGAGGAGTTGAGCGCGGTTTCGCAGGAGTCCTGCAGCACGCCGATAATAAAGCCGACTGCCACCACCTGCATGGCGACATCGTTGGAGATACCAAACATGTTGCAGGCCAGCGGGATCAGCAGCAGCGAGCCGCCCGCCACGCCGGATGCGCCGCAGGCGCAAAGCGAGGCGACCACGCTCAGTAGCAGCGCAGTCGGCAGATCGACCGTAATGCCCAGCGTGTGTACCGCGGCCAGCGCCAGCACGGTAATGGTGATTGCCGCGCCCGCCATATTAATGGTCGCCCCCAGCGGGATGGAGACCGAATAGGTGTCGCGATCGAGATTGAGCTTCTCACACAGCGTCATATTGACCGGAATATTGGCTGCCGAGCTGCGGGTGAAAAAGGCCGTTACGCCGCTTTCACGCAGGCAGGTAAAGACCAGCGGGTAGGGGTTGCGGCGGATCTTCCAGTAGACCAGCAGCGGGTTGATGACCAGCGCGACAAACGCCATGCAGCCCACCAGCACCACCAGCAGTTGCGCGTAGCCCAGCAGCGCGCCAAAACCGGAGGTGGCAAGCGTCGAGGAGACGAGACCGAAAATGCCAACTGGCGCAAAGCGAATCACGATCCGCACCATAAAGGTGACGGCCCCCGACATATCCTGCACCATCTTTTTCGTCGTCTCACTACTGTGACGCAGGGCAAAACCCAGCCCGACGGCCCATACCAGGATGCCGATATAGTTTGCTTCCATAATTGCCGTCACCGGGTTGGCAATCATGCTGGTCAGCAAGCCGCGCAGAACCTCGACAATGCCGGAAGGCGGCGTCACGTCGCTGGCGCCGGGCGCGAGTTGAAGCGTGGAAGGGAAGAGAAAACTGACTACCACCGCGGTAAGCGCGGCAGAGAAGGTGCCGAGAAGATAAAGAAACAGTACCGGACGAAGATGTGTACGCTGGCCCTGCTGGTGCCCGGCAATAGACGCCATCACCAGCATCAACACCAGCACCGGCGCAACGGCTTTCAAGGCACTGACAAACAGCGTACCGAGAATATCGGTGGCGATAGCGGCAGGCGTTGAGATCCACGCCAGTAAAATCCCCAGAACGAGGCCGAGAAGAATCTGTTTCACCAGGCTGCCATCAATGAAACGTTGCAGCAACCCTGACGAGCGGTGTGTTGTCATGCCATTTTCCTTTCGTGTTGTGGAATCACATCCCGCTGCTCTTTTAAGCAGAGCTTTGTCAGGATGTAACAATTGTTTGCTGAAAGGAGTATATGAACTCTGCGGCAACAGGGAAGAGCGGGAAGTGTACTTTTACGCGCTGGGGCGGCTTTTTGATTATCGATGTTAGCGTTTTGTGACAAGGGCGACAGGGCGCGATGAATCGCCGCTCGCCGGGGTGGCAGAGCGGCGATTGAACGCTTACGCGCGGTTTTTCTTGTCGTTCTGGTAGTTAACCCAGGTATTAATCAGCAGCGTCAGCACCAGGATGCCACCCACTACGCCAAGGGAGATAGCGATCGGAATATGGAAGAAATCGACGATCAGCATCTTGATACCGATAAACACCAGAATCACCGATAGACCATATTTGAGCATTGAGAAGCGCTCCGCCACGCCCGCCAGCAGGAAGTACATCGCGCGCAGCCCCAGAATGGCAAACAGGTTAGAGGTCAGGACGATAAAGGGATCGGTCGTCACCGCAAAGATCGCCGGAATGCTGTCGACGGCGAAAATCACGTCGCTGAGTTCTACCAGAATCAGCACCAGCAGCAGCGGTGTGGCATACAGCAGACCGTTTTTGCGCACAAAGAAGTGCTCATTTTCGATGCTGTCGGTCATGCGCAGATGGCTGCGCAGCCAGCGCACCAGCGGCTTATCGCCAATGCCCTTATCATCCTCTTTCGCCAGCGCCATCTTCACGCCGGTAAAGAGCAGGAAGGCACCAAAAACATAGAGCAGCCACGAGAACTGGGTAATCAGCCAGCTACCGGCGAAGATCATGATAGTACGCAGCACAATCGCCCCGAGTACGCCATAGATCAGCACCCTGCGCTGCAATGCCGCTGGGACAGCAAAGTAGCTAAACAGCATCAGCCAGACGAAGACGTTGTCCACCGCCAGCGCTTTTTCAATCAAATAACCGGTTAAGAACGCCAGCGCCTGCGTATCTGCCACCGCACGCCCTTCGGTCTGCGTCAGATACCACCAGAAAGCGGCATTAAACAGCAGCGACAGGCTAACCCACACCACTGACCAAACGGCCGCCTGCTTCATGGTCATCGTATGCGCGCCACGACGCCCCTGAAGCAGAAGGTCGATCGCCAGCATAATCACCACGACAACGGCGAAACCGCCCCATAACATCGGTGTGCCAACACTATTCATCACCAGATCCTCACCCAAACAAAAACGGCCAACGTCAGAAGACGTTAGCCGCTTGCCTGGTGCAGGGGGATCTCGCCTTCCGGCAAGGTCTCACTTACGTCATAAATGACGCCCGGCGACCGGATGCGTTACGCACCGTAATGACGATCCACCGGCGAACAAGTTACTCCCCTTTGCAGGTAACAAAATATGTCAACATATTGATCGCGTCAATGAATTGACATCACTCCTTACGCAGCTTTACGCAGGGAGCTGGGCGTCGGCTTCATCGGCCGGGAAGACGACGCCGGTCTGGCGGCGGATCTCCGTTTGCAGTTTCGCCGTAATCCGGCTGACCGCAAGGCCCGGGTGATTGATCTCATTCTCTTCCACCAGCCGTGCGAAGGTCTCGGCTTCATACAACATGGTGTTGATATGCTGCGGTTGGGTCAGCTCCTGCGCTTTGCCGCCGCGCGGGATAAAGGAGAGCTTCTGGCACTCGGAAATCTTTTCAATTACCAGCGAGCCCGCTTCGCCCTGAATCTCGCTCGCCAGTGCTGAGTCACTCACTTTCGAGTGGTGCAGCGTGACGCTGAAATCGCCGTAATTCATCACCACCACGCCGTGCGCGTCGACGCCGCTGGAGAGCAGGCTTGCCGACGCCTGCACGCTGTGCGGTTCGCCCCACAGCGCCACCGCCGAGGCGAGACAGTAAAACCCGATATCCATAATCGACCCGTTAGAGAAGGCGGGGTTGAAGGTGTTGGGGTTTTCACCGTCAAGAAAGCGCTGATAGCGCGACGAATACTGGCAGTAGTTGATGAACGCTTTACGCAGCTTGCCCGCTTTCGCCAGCGACTGTTTCAGCACCAGGAAGTTTGGCAGGCTGGCGGTTTTGAAAGCTTCGAACAGCACCACCTGATTTTCACGGGCGCAGGCGATGGCGGCTTCCACTTCACGCAGGTTGGAGGCCAGCGGCTTTTCGCAGATCACATGCTTTTTATGGCTGAGAAACAGCTGTGTCTGTGCAAAGTGGAGGGCGTTGGGGCTGGCAATATAGACCGCGTCAATCGCATCACTCTGCGCCATCTCCTCAAGTGAGGTAAAGAGATGCTCGACAGGGTAGTCGGTGGCGAAGGTTTGCGCCTGTTCAAGGCTGCGGGAATAGACGGCGGTGAGTCTGAATTTGCCCGTTTCATGGGCGGCATCGACAAACTGGCGCGAGATCCAGTTCGTCCCTATGACAGCGAAACGTATCATAAAGGCGCTACTTCTCTGTTAAAGGGTTGCGCTGTCACTCTATCACGTCAACATGACAAAACCAGTGCGCTGGCGCGCATGCTTAGCGCAAGGCGAGATGGGTCAACCACAGCCTGGTATCGAACTCGAGCTGGTGGTACTGCGGCTCCATATGACAGCAGAGCTGGTAAAAGGCTTTGTTGTGCTCTTTCTCGCGCAGGTGCGCCAGTTCATGCACCACAATCATACGCAGAAAGGCTTCTGGCGCATCGCGGAACACGGTGGCGACGCGGATCTCCGCTTTCGCTTTTAGCTTGCCGCCTTGCACACGGGAAATGGCGGTGTGCAGGCCAAGGGCATTATTGAGCACATGAATTTTGCTGTCATACATCACTTTGTTCACCTGCGCGGCGTTACGCAAGAACTGGTTTTTCATCTCTTGCGTATAGTGATAGAGCGCTTTATCGGTGGTGACACCGTGGCTGTCGGGGTAGCGTTTTGCCAGCACCTCGCCCAGACGGTTCTGCTCAATCAGCGTATGTACCTGCGCCAGCAGGGATTCAGGATAGCCCTGAAGATAGGTGAGGGTCTTCATGGTGAAATGTGTTTACATCCTTACGTAATTGAGCGATAAAACGCGCGAATTTTAGCATTGCGGAGGGTCGATGAGCCAGGTTGAGTTAAACGGACAGTCATTCACTTTAGACAGATTCCCTGTCGGCGTGGAAGAGGCGTCGCTACAGGCGTGGGATGCAGCGGATGAATATCTTCTGCAACAGGTGGATGCGGTCGATGGCCCGGTTCTGATCTTCAACGACAGCTTTGGCGCGCTGGCCTGTGCGCTGGCGGCTCATCATCCGGTGTCGATTAACGACTCTTTTATTGCCGAGCTGGCAACGCAGCATAACCTGCGTATTAACGATCTGGATGAAACCTCGGTCACTTTTCAGGATTGCCTCAGCCCGCTGCCGGCCGACCCGGCATTGGTGCTGATCAAAATACCGAAACAGCTGGCGCTGCTTGAGCAGCAGCTGCGCGCCCTGCGCGAGGTGGTCACGCCGCAGACGCGGATTATCGCCGGTGCGAAAACCCGTGATATTCACAATTCGACGATGGCGCTGTTTGAGAAGATCCTCGGCCCAACCACCACGACGCTGGCATGGCGTAAAGCGCGCTTGATCAACTGCACCTTTAATGCCCCTGCGCCTGTGGAGACCTCGCTGCTGGCAAGCTGGAAGCTGGATGGCACGCCGTGGACCATTCACAACCACGCGAATGTTTTTTCCCGCAGCGGGCTGGATATTGGCGCGCGCTTTTTCCTGCAACATCTGCCGGAAAATGTTGAGGGCGAGATGGTCGATCTCGGCTGCGGCAATGGCGTGATTGGCTTGCAGCTGCTGGCGAATAACCCGCAGGCGCAGGTGCTGTTTGTTGATGAGTCGGCAATGGCGGTGGCCTCTTCGCGATTGAACGTGGAGAGCAACTTGCCAGAGGATGTGGAGCGCTGCGAGTTTATGATCAATAACGCGCTCTCTGGCATTGAGCCGGATCGTTTTGATGCTGTGCTCTGTAATCCGCCGTTCCATCAGCAGAGTGCCATCACCGATCACATTGCCTGGCAGATGTTTAACGATGCGCGCCGCAGTCTGAAATATGGCGGTGAATTACGTATTGTTGGCAATCGCCATCTCGACTATTTCCGCAAGCTCAAACGCGTGTTTGGCAACTGCGAAACCGTGGCGACCAACAATAAGTTCGTGATCCTCAAATCGATCAAAGTGCGCAAAAAGCGCTAACCGCCCGTACTATGAGCGCTCTGCCGGATGGCGGCTTACGCCTTATCCGGCCTACAAATTCCCGAACCCCGTAGGCTGACAAGCTCTCAAACTTGTAGGCCTGATAAGCGCAGCGCCATCAGGCATTTTTTTAAATGGTTAACGCCAGTTGGGTGCCCTGAGCTATCGCCCGGCGGGCATCCAGCTCCATCGCCACATCGCAGCCGCCAATCAAATATACCGGCTTACCGGCTTCGCGCAGCGGCTCGGCCAGCTCGCGTCGTGGCTCCTGGCCGGCGCAGATCACCACATTATCCACCGCCAGCACCTGTGGCTCGCCGCCGACCAGAATATGCAAACCCTCATCATCAATTTTCTGGTAGCTCACCGCCGGGATCATCTTCACGCCGCGCGACAGCAGCGTGGCGCGGTGGATCCAGCCGGTGGTTTTCCCCAGCCCGTCGCCCGGCTTGCTCGCTTTGCGTTGCAGCATCACAATCTGCCGTGGGCTTTTCGGCAACTGCGGCCCTTCCGGGCGCAGGCCGCCGACCTCATTCAGGCTGGTATCAATTCCCCACTCCACGCAAAACTCAGCGATATTCTGGCTGGTGGACTCCCCCGGCTGGCTTAAATAGACCGCAGTATCAAAGCCGATCCCGCCGCAGCCGACGATCGCCACGCGTTCACCGACCGGCGCTTTATCGCGCAGCACGTCGAGATAGTTCAGCACTTTCGGGTGATCGATACCGTCGATAAGCGGCATGCGCGGCTCAATGCCGCAGGCGAGGATCACCTCATCAAACAGCGTCAGCATGGCGGGATCGACGCGTTGGTTCAGGCAGAGCGCAACGCCGGTTTTGTCGATCATCCGCCGGTAGTAACGCAGGGTTTCATAAAACTCCTCTTTACCGGGGATCTGTTTGGCGACGTTAAACTGCCCGCCGATCTCCGCCTGCGCATCAAACAGCGTCACGCTGTGACCGCGCGCGGCGGCGTTCACTGCAAAAGCCAGTCCGGCGGGGCCTGCGCCCACCACCGCGAGGTTTTTCTTCTGCTCTGCCGGGAAGATCGGCATCAGCGTTTCATGGCAGGCGCGCGGGTTGACCAGGCAGGAGGTCACTTTGCCGTAAAAGATCTGATCCAGACACGCCTGGTTGCAGCCAATGCAGGTGTTGATCTCCTCTTCCCGGCCGCTCTGCGCTTTAGTTAACAGCTCTGCATCGGCGAGGAAAGGGCGCGCCATTGACACCATATCCGCATCGTCGCGCGCGAGGATCGCTTCGGCTACCTGCGGATCGTTAATCCGGTTGGTGGTGATCAGCGGGACGCTGACTTTGCCTTTCAGCTTACGCGTCACCCAGCTAAACGCCCCGCGCGGTACCGGCGTGGCGATGGTTGGGATCCGCGCTTCATGCCAGCCGATCCCGGTATTGATAAGCGTGGCGCCTGCCGCTTCAACGGCCTGCGCCAGCGCAATGGTCTCATCCAGCGTACCGCCGCCCTCCACCAGATCGAGCATTGACAGGCGATAAATCAGGATGAAGTTCTCCCCGACGCGCTCACGGATCGCGCGCATGACTTCAAGGGGAAAGCGCATTCGGCGCGCGTAATCACCGCCCCATTCATCTTCCCGCTGGTTGGTGCGCGCGGCGAGAAACTGGTTTATCAGATAGCCTTCCGAGCCCATCACTTCGACGCCGTCGTAACCGGCCTGCTGCGCCAGATGTGCGCAGCGGGCGAAATCCTCAATCAGGCTAAGAATTTCATCATGGCTCAGTTCGTGAGGTTTGAAGCGATTGATCGGTGCCTGAATGGCGGAAGGGGCGACCAGGTTAGGTTGAAAACTGTAGCGACCGGTATGCAGGATTTGCAGCGCGATTTTGCCTCCCTCCTGATGCACCGCCTCGGTAATGTGCCGATGGTGCGGCAGCTGGCTGATATCGTTCAGCACCGCGGCACCCTCCATTGTCACGCCGGATAGGGCAGGCGAGATGCCGCCCGTGACAATCAGCGCCACGCCATGGCGGGCGCGCTCGGCATAGAAGGCCGCCAGCCGCTCTGCGCCGTCCGGGCGCTCCTCCAGACCGGTGTGCATCGACCCCATCAGCACACGGTTTTTAAGCTGGGTAAAACCCAGATCCAGCGGGGCGAACAGCGACGGGTAGTGGCTCATGCTCTCTTCCAATGTAAAATTATTGTTATGTGGTCGGATGAGTTCTACTGTAGCCGCCGCGACAACAGAAGGGAAAAGCGGGAGCAAATGATTGTGATGGAATTCAAAAAAGTACGGGCAGAGGAAATGCCGGATGGCGGCTGCGCCTTATCCGGCTTACGGATGAGTGCTGGTTGTCGGTCCGGTAAGCGAAGCGCCATCGGGCAGAAGCGCCGGATGGCGGCTGCGCCTTATCCGGCTTACGGATGAGTGTTGTTTGTAGGCCCGATAAGCGAAGCGCCATCGGGCAGGGGTTACACCGGCTCTACCGAAACGCGCAGCGCGGACAATGCCTCGCCTGCGGCGCGCAGCACCTGTTCGCACTGCTCAATGGTGAGCGTGAGCGGCGGCTCAATACGAATGGTTTTCGCATTATTGAGCGTACCGGCCACCAGCACGCGCTGGCGGAACATCTCGCTGGCAAAGTTGTACCCCGTTTCGTTATTCACAAACTCCAGCGCCATCAGCATGCCACGCCCGCGCACATCCTGTACCAGGTCGGGATAGTCCCGCGCCAGCGCCCGGAAGCCATCCAGCAGCATGTCGCCTTTCTGCTCCGCCTGTGCCGGCAGGTTCTCTTCCAGCAGCACATTGATGGTCGCCAGCGCCGCCGCACAGGCCAGCGGATTACCGCCAAAGGTAGTGGTGTGCAGGAACGGGTTATCAAACAGCACCGAGAAGACCTCTTCGGTGGCGATGGTCGCGCCAATCGGCATCACGCCGCCGCCAAGGGCTTTAGCTAAACACATAATGTCCGGCTGCACATTTTCATGCTCGCAGGCAAACATCCTGCCGGTGCGCCCCATACCGGTTTGCACTTCGTCGAAAATAAGCAGCGCGCCAAACTCATCGCACAGCTTACGCACCGCAGGCAGATAGCCCGGCGGAGGCAGAATGACGCCGCCTTCTCCCTGAATCGGCTCAAGGATCACCGCCGCCACGTCATCCCCGGTTTTCTGCCCTTCGCAGAGCGCAGTACGCATGGCGTCGATATCGCCAAACGGCACATGGTGGAAGCCCGGCAGCAGCGGCATAAAGGGTTTACGGAAGGTCGACTTCGCCGTCGCCGAGAGCGAACCAAGGGATTTACCGTGGAACGCGCCGCTGGTGGCGATAAAGGAGAATTTCCCGCGCGGAGATTGATAGGCTTTCGCCAGTTTCAGCGCCGCTTCGACGGACTCCGTGCCGCTGTTGCTAAAGAAGCTGTATTTGAGCTTGCCGGGCGCAAGCGCCGCCAGCGTTTTTGCCAGCATCGCCCGTAGCGGGTCGAGAAGCTCCTGGCTATGCAGAGGTTGTTTGGCGAGTTGGTTCTGTACGGCGGAAACGACAACTGGATTACGGTGCCCCACATTGAAAATACCAAATCCACCCAGGCAATCTAAAAACTCCACTCCCTGGGTGTCGACAAGCGTATTCAGACTGCCTGCTTGCCACTCTACGGCTCCGTAATCCCCGCCGGCAGTTACAGATTTTCGATACTCTAAAAACCCCGGGTTAACATGCTCTTTAAAGTAATCCACCACCTCTCGGTTTAAGGCTTTCATCTCCTCATGATCAAGCGTTCGCTTCTCAATGAGATTCAGGGCGTGGGCGCTGCACGCTAAGGCGGATGCGCTGGAAGGTAACCTGTTCAAAATAAGCTCCAGGAGTCGCGTATCACATGATACTGATTAAAGTATTGCAGGGATTACGCCACTTCGGCGGCGGGCAGAGAAATCGGGATAAATGCCAGGTGAAAGCCAAATCGTACAAGATTTAATCATGCCGCCTGGGCTAAAAATAGGTTACAACATTGTTAAAAAACGCCGGGCGAGAGGGTGAAAAAGCCCTTTGCGCCAAAAAAGTGCATCGAGTGCATGAAAATGGGGCATAACCGGTAAGGGTGAGTGAGTGTTTTCAAGCCGAAATTATTAAAATCAATATCTTAACAAACCTATCAAAATCAGGGTTTTCTGCCGATTTGCGATCTAAATCAAATTTAACAACTAAAGATAAATTCATTATCGCCGAAATAACATTCGCAATACTTTTTTCACGGCAATATAACCTGCACAGGACGCAACCATGTCTTCTCCTCTTTATGTCAGCCAGCGTAACTTCCCGCTGGACGATGACGCCACGCTGATGTCCACCACTGATACGCAGAGCTACATCACTCACGCGAACGATGCGTTTATTCATGCCAGCGGTTATCAACTCAACGAGTTAAACGGCCAACCGCACAATGTTGTACGCCATCCCGATATGCCGAAAGCGGCATTTGCCGATATGTGGTTCACCCTGAAACAGGGCGAGCCGTGGAGCGGCATTGTGAAAAACCGCCGTAAAAATGGCGATCACTACTGGGTGCGTGCCAATGCCGTGCCGATGGTGCGTAACGGTGAAGTGACCGGCTATATGTCGATCCGCACCCGCGCGACAGAGCAGGAGATCGCGGCCGTTGAGCCGCTCTACAGCGCATTAAATGAAGGCCGCAGCAAAAAGCATCTGCATAAAGGGCTGGTGCTGGGGAAAGGTGTGTTGGGGAAAGTCGCCACGCTTCCACTACGCTGGCGCGCGCGCAGCGTCATGGCGCTGCTGTGGGTGGCGCAGTTGGCGGCGCTGTGGTTTACCGGCGCGCATCCCGTGTCGATGCTGGTCAGTACGCTGGTGACGCTGCTGGGCGCGCTGGCGTTTGAGTGGCAGATTGTTCGTCCGGTCGAGAATGTGGCAAAGCAGGCGCTGAGTGTGGCGACGGGCGATCGTAACAGCGTTGATTTCCTCAACCGTAGCGATGAAGTGGGGCTAATCCTGCGCTCGGTCGGACAGCTGGGGCTGATGTGCCGTTGGTTGATTAATGATGTCTCTGGGCAGGTAAGCAGCGTGCTCAACGGTAGCGAAACGCTGGCGAAGGGCAATGATGATTTGAATGAGCGCACGCGCCAGACGGTGGTAAACGTGCAACAGACTGTGGCGACAATGGGTCAGATGGCCGCGTCGGTGCAGAGCAACTCGGAAACGGCGTCTGCGGCGGATAAGCTCTCCAGCTCCGCCAGCAACGCCGCCGCGCATGGCGGTAAAGCGATGGAGACGGTGGTCAAAACCATGGATGAGATCGCCGACAGCACGCAGCGTATCGGCTCCATCACCGCGCTGATTAACGATATCGCTTTCCAGACCAATATCCTGGCGCTGAACGCTGCGGTCGAGGCGGCGCGGGCAGGGGAGCAGGGCAAAGGCTTCGCGGTGGTCGCCGGGGAAGTTCGCCACCTGGCAAGCCGCAGCGCGAACGCCGCGAATGATATCCGTAAACTGATCGATGCCAGCGCCAGTAAAGTGCAGTCCGGTTCCGACCAGGTTCACGCAGCGGGCCGCACCATGGACGATATTGTGGCCCAGGTTAAAGATGTCACCGCCTTGATTGCCCAGATTAGCCAGTCCACCTCTGAGCAGGCCTCGGGGCTGGCGGATCTGACGCGCGCCGTGGCGGAGCTGGATGCCATTACGCAGAAAAACGCCGGGCTGGTTGAGCAGAGCGCGGAGGTCTCGTCAATGGTGAAACAGCGCGCGGGTCGGCTGCAGGATGCGGTTTCCGTTTTACATTAAGGGATATTTAATTAAAAAAACCGCCACCTCTGTTGGCGGTTTTTTTTATTTCTACTAATGCGACTTCATGTTGATCATTTTTTCTTAATTGTTAATTTTTTATTAAGTAATGCTTTTTCAGTCTTGAGTTAAATAAATTAGTTAGCATGACATTTAATTTTCAATTAACTCTAGTTAACCCCTGTTAATATGTTCCTGAAATTATAAGAAACCGAAACAAATAACGATCAATGAGGCTGCATTGATAGCTCCTGACTATCCAGTGGTCAATTAATTTAATAAAAAAACGATCAAACTCATAAAGTTAGCAATAACGTTACCGATAACGTCAGGTGGCGGCAGGCTTTCCATTCGCGCCGGGGACTTAAGCGTGCCTTCTGAATTAGGGTTCAAGGCTTTTGTCAGCAAGACATTCAAATCCACGGAGAAGATATGTTTTTACATGATGTAAAAATAGGTACGAAATTATTTCTGGCATTCGGATTCCTTATTGTATTGATGGTGGTGAGTTCCTGTTTCTCGCTTTTTAGCCTTAATCGTGCCAACAACGGTATGCAGGAAATTGTGCATGAGGATTATCCAACGACCGTAAAAGCAAACCAGCTAATTGATAATTTCCAGACATTTGTCAGCACGCAACAATTAATGCTGTTAGATACGGACGGCAAATGGTCGGCTGATTCCCAGAAACAGTTGGCGGCTATCAGTGCACGTATTACTGCTTTACTGGCGGATCTGTCGAAAAACCTGCGCGACGAGCAGTCGCAGCAAATCCTCGCTGACATCCGCACTGTACGCCAGCAGTACCTCGACTCCCGTTTCCGCATCCTCGATGCAGTAAAACGCAACGATCGGCAGGCGGCCATTCAGGAGATGATGACCAATACCATCAATGTCCAGATTGCCTATAAAGAGAAAGTGCAGTCGCTGATCGCCATTCAGGATCAGCAGATGCGCGATGCGGGCCAGCAGGTGCAGAACGACTTCGGCTCCAACCGCCTGTTATTGATTGTGCTGGCTGCGATCAGTATTGCCCTCGGCACGCTGATTGGCGTAGTGATCGCGAGGATGATCACCCGCCCGCTTGGTGAAGCGGTCGCTTTTGCTGAAGCGATTGCCGATGGCGACTTAACCCGTTCAATTGACTCGCATCACCGGGATGAAACCGGGACGCTGCTACGTGCGCTGATGGAGATGAAAAATCGTCTGGTGGAGATTGTCCATCAGGTGCAGAACGGCTCGGAAAATATCTCCAGCGCGGCGGCGCAGATTGTTGCCGGTAACCAGGATCTGGCGGCACGCACCGAAGAGCAGGCAAGCTCCGTTGAGCAGACCGCGGCCTCCATGGAGCAGATCACGGCAACCGTGAAGAACACAGCCGACCACACCTCTGAAGCCACGACGCTGTCGGCCGATGCCGCGACGGTGGTGAAAAGCAATGGCGAGATGATGATGCAGGTCACCGAGAAGATGCGGGTGATCAACGACACCTCTAACCGCATGTCCGACATCATCAACCTGATTGACGCGATTGCCTTCCAGACCAACATCCTGGCGTTGAACGCTGCGGTTGAAGCGGCACGTGCCGGTGAGCATGGTCGTGGTTTTGCCGTGGTGGCGGGTGAAGTGCGTCAGCTGGCGCAGAAAAGTGCCTCATCGGCGAACGATATTCGCCACCTGATTGAGAGCTCAGCCAGCCAGACCCGTGAAGGGATGGCGCTGGTGGAGAAAGCCAGCGCGCTAATTAACGGTATGGTGACCAACGTCGAAGAGATGGATGTGATCCTGCGTGAAATCGGCCAGGCGAGCCGCGAGCAGACCGACGGCATTTCGCAGATCAACAGCGCGATCGGCCTGATTGATTCCACAACTCAGCAGAACTCAAGCCTGGTGGAAGAGTCCGTTGCGGCGGCGGCGGCACTGAACGACCAGGCGCTCCATCTGCGCGAGCTAGTGAAAGTCTTCCGCCTGCGTGAAGCGCCAATGCCGGCTTAATCCAGCTGGGATATCTCCAGCGCCGCGCGGTCGATAATGCCAATTATCTGTTTAAGCTGCGCGGCGCTAAGCGCCTGCTGATTCACGCGCAAATCAAGCACGGCCTTAAAGTTCGCCAGCGCCCGCTTCATCTGCGGATCCCGGCGTAACTGATAACCGACGTTACGTGCTTTGACCCGCTGCAGAATCTGCGCCAGCTGCTGCTGGCTCTCATCCAGCCACTGCTGCCCGTGACGCGTTATCGCAATCACCCTGCGTCCATTCTCCTCATCGCTGATAGTGATCAACTGCTGATCGCGTAATAGATCGAGAGTCGGGTAGATCACGCCGGGGCTGGGCGTGTAGTTTCCCTCGGTCAGCGTTTCGATGGCTTTAATAAGCTCATAGCCGTGACTGGCGCTGTCGCGCAGCAGATGCAGCAGCACCAGGCGTAACTCCCCGTGGCCAAAAAAGCGCTGACGGCGACCACCGTGGCGTTCGTTATCGTGACTATCGTGGGGATGGCGCATCTTACTCTCCGTGTTAATTCGATATATCTAATCTATATCTAAAATATGTCTGGTAACAGGCTGGTTTAACGTCTTATTTATATCTTATTGATAATAATGATTTTAAATAATTATTTTGTCAGCGAGTGCTCTTGGTTGTCGCTATATCTTAAAAAGATCTTGCCTTCCCCATAAACAACAATCATTATCATTTGCACAAAATTTTGATATATCTATTTCACATTCAGTAGGGCCGATTATGACCACAACTTCTTCACGCTATCCGCAGCGCGTGCGAAATGAGCTGCGTTTTCGCCAGTTAACCGTTTTGCGCGTTGAGCGGGCAAGCGAGGGCTTCCAGCGCATTGTGCTTGGTGGCGAGCAGCTCGATGGCTTTAGCTCACGCGGTTTCGACGATCACACTAAAGTCTTCTTTCCGCACGCGGGCACTCCCTTTGTTCCACCAGAGGTAACGGATGAGGGGATTAACTGGGGGGATGGGCCGCGCCCACCGTCGCGCGACTATACGCCGCTTTATGACACCAGCCGCCATGAGCTGACTCTCGACTTTTACATTCACGATGGCGGTGTGGCGAGCAGCTGGGCGCTTCACGCGCAGGCCGGCGATCATCTCACTATCGGCGGGCCGCGCGGTTCGCTGGTAGTCCCGGAAGATTATGCCTGGCAACTCTATGTGTGCGATGAGTCGGGTATGCCGGCATTGCGTCGCCGTCTTGAAGCGATAAGCCAGCTTGCGCGACGCCCGCAGATTAAGGCGCTGGTAACTATCGACAATGCCGCTTATCAGGATTACTTCGCACATCTTCAAGGTTTTGATATTGAGTATGTGATTGGGCATCACCCGCAGAAGGTGGCAGAAAAGCTGGCGGCGCTCACTGTGCCGGATGAGGACTATTTTATCTGGCTGACCGGAGAGGGGGAGGTGGTGAAATCGCTGAAGGCGCGGTTTGAAACGGACGCTATCGATCAGCAGTGCGTTCGCGCGCAGGCTTACTGGCATAAAAAGTAGCTGCGGCCCGGCAGAGCGCCGGGCGCATATCAGGCAACTTCGTCGTATTCGGCTTCGTTAACCTGCTGTTCAAGAGACTCACGGATCTCAGCCAGCGCTTTCTCCTGCTGGCGGAAATAGGTTTCACGATCGCCGAGGGAAGAGACCAGCTGCCAGGTCTCCTCTTTATCCAGCGTCATTAACTCTTCAATAAGCGTGGCGATATGCTGCTTCACTTCCACAATACGCTGACGCAGACGCTGCACATCATTCAACCTGTCGCTGGCCATTAGCGGCTCCAGCCCTTTTTGCAGGCGGCTCAGCATAGAACGAATCGCGCTCAGATCGCCGCGCTGACGGGCCTGGTTAAGCTGCACCATCATGCTGTTGGCATCGTTTTTCATCTCGCTGTCGACCAAATCGGGGTGACAGAGTTTGCTCGCCTGACGCCACAGGCGCTTCAGCTCATGGCGCTCCTCTTCTGACATCTTCTGCTCGAAGCTGAAGCGTTTTTCCGCGTCGTGCTGCTGCTCCTGATAGCTTTCGTACTCCTGACGCGCTTCGTCGCGCGCCTGGCGCGTCGGCTCCTCTTCGCGCGTCAGACCGCGCTCCAGCTCCTGCGCCTCTGCCAGCAGGGAGGCGATCAGTTCGCTTTGCTGCTGAAGATGTTTACGCGCTTCAGCCGCCTGCATCGAGTGCGGCGGCATGCTCTGCCAGCGCTGCGTGAGCGTTACCAGCACGCTCACCGCCTGCGAGAGGTATTTCTGGCAGCGCAGATAGTCAGCTTCACGGCGACGTGCTTCCGCTTCCTGGCGACGCACCGCGGCTTCAGCCAGCATTTTACGCAGGCGCAGGATCTGCGACATCAGCGGCCCGAGACGGGTTAAGTAGAGATCGTTAAATTCATCCAGCTGCTGAATGCGCGCATTACGCTTATCGATAAGCTCGCGGAGTTGCTCCTCCAGCGCTTTGAGTTCCAGCTTACTGGCGGCAACCTGCGGATCTTGCCAACTGACGACCGAGCGCTGGCTCTGGAGCCATGCCGTAATGGCGCGCATCGCATCGCTATAGTTTTTCTCTTCGAGCGCGTGAACAATAAACGCTAACTCCGGGTCGGTCACTTCCGTTTTCAGCAAAGGGAGCTGGCTGAGGATGATGCTGTCATCCTCCAGTTCAATGGCGTATTTGATGATTTCAAGCCGTTTTATGGGTTTGTTCATGGCGTTTCGTCAAAGCGCTTAATGAGTCTGTTAAGGGGAGTCGTTATTCATCAAATCTGGACCACGAAGGCGAAAGTCGCAATAGCCCGGCCTCATATTACATGGGCACATTTCAATGCGTTAGTGTTTCTATGAAAATTGCGCTTATGGCGTTCTAATTGCACGATAAGCGGCTAAAAGTGCGGCCGCGCACCCGCTTAGACATCATCTATGCATTACTGCGTCATGAGAAACCAGCTTGCTGCCAGGCAAGGGAACACAATGAGGCACCTGAGCCTCTGCGCAGCAGTCCATGTACTGCATGCACTACGATGAACTCAATTTTATCTATTCATAGTAAAATTAAAGCGATAAGGTTGATATTTGGCATGTATAAGTTCTATCTGATAGATTGGTACTAACCTGCACAAGCTGGCGGTGGTACTTTTTTGAATGATAGTGAGCTACTATACCACTGCTCTAACATGGCCCTAAGGATAGATAAAATAGACCTTTGTGAGCTGTTTTTTGGGATATAAAAGTACATACTTATGAAAAAAAATCTCTTTCAATTTACTGAAGAAAATAAAAGTGGTTTCATCTTCCGATGGACTAAGAAGCATTATGAGTATTGTCGTGACAATAAAATTTTCCTCGAACATCGCGGCAAGAAAATTTACAAAGAAAGAAATGTGTTCACATTCAATAAAGGGGAGAAAATCAGGATTGATGACAATGTCGTCGTAGAAGAGTATGCGACTATGCCATATAAAAACTTCTCTAGCGTTGGTGCGTTTTCTTTTCCAACATGCCATTTTTCGGGGAACGTTCATATCGGCAGATTTTGCAGCATTGCATCGAATGTGAAAATTATGGGAGGTAATCATCCCATGGACAGGTTCACTACACATATGCTTACTTATAACGGCAATTTTGATCTCTATGCGCAAGAAGAGTTTTCGAGTCAATGGAATTTAAAACCTTTTAATACTACATTAAAAAATCCTGTTATAGGACATGATGTATGGATCGGTAATGATGTCGTTTTGAAAGGTGGCATAACGATCGGTAATGGCGCGGTTATTGCTGCGAATTCTGTTGTTACTAAAGACGTCCCGCCTTATGCTGTTGTGGCTGGAATTCCCGCCAAGGTAATCAAATATAGATTTCCGAAAGATATTATCGAAGCTTTGTCTGCACTGAAATGGTGGGATTATAACTATGTTGATTTGCCAGATAATAATAAATGTGATGACGTTGCGTTTTTCATAGAGGAATTGCGCAAGAAAATAGATACTGGTCGGATAGAGAAAAAACAGTATAAAACCTTTCACCTCTCTGAGGTTTTTCGACATCTTTAAATAATTTCATCGCTCTGATAAATAACTGACTGAATTCATCACCTTTGGTGATGAGGGTTAGGCAGGCTTACGCTTCTGATTTATTTGATGAGCATGATCTATATCCCGTTAATTAATACATCCCGACGTTGATGATATCTTTATTAGTCACATTGGAGCTTCACCTTGAAGAACCTTGTTTCCGATAAACAGATCATCACTCTCCTTTGCGAGCTAAGCCTATGTTTCTGTCTAGGATCTTTCCTGCAAGCATACTATTTTCAATATCGCATTTTACACCTACGGCATGGCGGTGCTTGAGATTAGGTGACTGAACTCTCTTGAGCAAAAATGGCACTCTTAAAAGGCTGCTTATTGAAGCTATTCTGGATAAGGGAGCGCTTAAGTGGTTTTTGGGAGAAAGTACCGACGGCAGATCAGAACCGTGAAGCGGTGAAGGTCTGTGTAAGGTAACGGGTATATCGCAACGTCGTGCCTGCAGGCTGACCGGTTGTCCCTGTCGACGTCTTGCTATGAGACTCCGCACCGGCAATTAACCGTGTGCATATCCAATTTTAAAAAATAGCTCTTTCAGAGAGTTATTAGTACCAACGGTTAAATTTGAGGTATAAATAAGAAACGATGATAAACCATGCAAAAGTAAGTATCCCTGAATAGCCAGGGATGAATCGAATAAACAAAAAAGCACCCGCCAGTATAAGTGCAATGGGAACTAAGTGAGAGTGAGCCCCCCAAAGAAACAAGAGTAACTTTTTCATTTTTTCAGCACCTCATACGAAAGGCCACGAATAAGTTGTTTGTTTTTTGTGCCAGATTGAAGATCGTAAATTAACGTGGGCATATTAATTTCTCCATAGTGATACTACATTCATACTTTTTAAGTTAACTTTTTTTTGCAATATTTAGCAAGAGGAAAGTTTATAAATCAATAAGTTTCTGCTTTCATTTAGTGTTGTTGGTAATGTTTTTTATAAAAATATTTGATGATAATTTATATACAAGCTAGTATCGCAAAATAGCCCGGTATTGAACGTGCAAACAGCTAAGTGCCAATAACTAAAATTATCAGATTCGCCATGGTGTGTTTTATGAATAAATGGTCATTATTATCAGAGGAGGCAAGGAAGTTAATGAAAAAAAGCGGCAAGATAGCAATGTATGTTTTAGTGGTGATTATTTTCTTTCTAACAATTCCTGAAATAGTTATACGGGTATTAACCCCCGAGCAGTTTGCTCGACTGAGTGACTTCACGAGCCTGGGGGGACTATTCAGCCATCTCCTCTCGTTACTGATTTTCCTTGGTTTAACGTCTGTTTTGCTTGGGGTACTAACCATCATCCTAACCAAAAAAATTTACCGTTACTTATCTCGATCCCACAGTTGATCGACAACTATTACCTGCGCCTCCGTTTCATTCCACTCACTTGCATGCATGAGGCGCATTATTTTGCATACACAATAAGATTTTGGTCCTGATGGGGGCCTGTACTAGCAAAGCTCAATTGGCTCAATGCAACTGCATTAAAAATGATTCGCGCAATGGGTACTGGCATCTCTCTGGCGCATACGTCAGTTTCATCAGATTGGCGGCGAACTGGTCAAGCGCTGTGATCTTGTTGTGCGCTTCACTTATGAAATCGCAGAGCAGCGAAACGAACACGCAGAAGTTGCGCAGCGTGTGCGGGGGTACTCCTCTCTTATTCTTGATTCTGAAATGTGCACGCCTCTCGCCAAATGGCAGGATGAGGCGAATTTGGCCAACGCGCAAGATGAGGCTGCTTTTTCTGGCAGCAGCGTCGCCTTTTGATGGATACATCTTATTTGGCTCCTCTATTCTGGCTTTAAAATAAATATGATTAAGGGCGTGATTGACGAAGCAGACAGAGCATCCCGCAGGCTTGGCGTTAAGTATCCCTCAACTTATATGAAAGTTTTTCCCATGTATCTGGGTATGGCTTACTTTTTTTGTTGAAAACCGTTAAACGATATCTTATGTATAATCACAGCCACCCAATACAGTGCAAAAGGATTCAGGATGAAACCTGCAAAATTCTCGAAAAGTAATCTTCCCAAGAATATATGGAGACATGGAGTTGATATGTTTGATGCGTTGGGTAGAGGTGTCCTATCTATCGCAGCTTTCACATGTCTTTTTATTTTTGATGGGTGGTTATATAAGCTAGTCGGATTTTTGGGTTGTTTCGCATTGATTTGCCTGATTATCTATCTCTCGGATAAGCTCAAGGGAAGTGATGCATAATGCTTTTATGTAATCGACCATAGAATCTGGATGCGGTTGTTTGCCAAAAGGAACTGGAGCCCTGCCTCATTTATGCCCCTCCATTGCAAGAAACTAAAAACGAAAACTGCAAAGCTCTCCCTCGCCAAGTTTTGCAAATTTATTGGGTTTCAGTCTGCCGGTCTGGTCGAGGGGATATCGACCGGCGTTTGTTCCTGGGCTGCTTTCGGTAGCCTGTTTGTTTTGGATGGCTGGTTTAAACTGGCGGGGTTTGCAGGGTTCTTTATCCTGGCCTATTTGATCGCGTGGTTAATGGACGTCCTGAAAGGCGAAGCGTAAAGCATCAATACATCGTCGCGATACACACTTCGAGGGGGTTACGTTTAGACGAGCCCATTTTGCTTTGTAGTGGTGCACTCAAAACATCGTGCGACACTGGTCATAATACAAACAAAAAAGCCACTCCGTCAGAAGTGGCTTAATTATTTGATTTTAAAGCTAAAATTTGGTGGCCCCTGTTGGGTTTGAACCAACGACCAAGCGATTATGAGTCGCCTGCTCTAACCACTGAGCTAAGGGGCCGTGGCGGTGAATTATAGAGTAACTTACACTCGCAATCCAGCGGGAATCGCCCGGCTGATGTTTTTATAAACAGCGCGTTTTCAATCTCTTATACTTAACTTTATCGTTTCTGATCGGGAGTTAAGTATGATCCACGATATTCTGGCGCCGGGACTGCGCGTCGTGTTTTGTGGCATTAATCCGGGGAAGTCCTCTGCCCACACGGGGTTTCATTTTGCGCATCCGGGTAATCGCTTCTGGAAAGTGATTCATCAGGCCGGCTTTACTGACCAGTTGTTGCGTCCTGAGGATGAGCACCATCTGCTGGATACGCGCTGCGGCATCACCATGCTGGTTCAGCGCCCGACCGTGCAGGCGACGGAGATCGGGCTGCATGAGCTGCGTACCGGTGGCAGGGAGCTGGTGCATAAAATAGAGGAGTATCAGCCTGCCGCGCTGGCGGTGCTTGGTAAACAGGCTTTTGAGCAGGCCTTTAGCGTGCGCGGTGCAAAGTGGGGTAAGCAGGAAATGGCTATTGGCGTGACGCAGATCTGGGTGCTGCCCAATCCCAGCGGCCTGAACCGCGCTTCGCTGGAGAAACTGGTTGAAGCCTATCGCGAGCTGGATGAGGCGCTGGCATCGCGCGGCTTGTAAATAACAGGCGAAAAAAAAGCTCCCGGACGGGAGCTTTTTTGTCTGGCGTGACGATTAATCGTCGAGGAAGCTACGCAGCACTTCAGAGCGGCTCGGGTGGCGCAGTTTGCGCAGCGCCTTCGCTTCGATCTGACGGATACGTTCGCGGGTAACGTCGAACTGTTTACCCACTTCTTCCAGCGTATGGTCGGTATTCATGTCGATACCGAAACGCATGCGCAGCACCTTCGCTTCACGAGCGGTAAGGCCAGCCAGCACATCGTGCGTTGCAGCACGCAGACTCTCGGTGGTTGCCGAGTCCAGCGGCAGCTCGAGGGTGGTATCCTCGATAAAATCACCCAGATGCGAATCTTCATCATCGCCAATCGGCGTTTCCATGGAGATGGGCTCTTTGGCAATTTTCAGCACTTTGCGGATCTTATCTTCCGGCATCAGCATACGCTCAGCCAGCTCTTCCGGCGTCGGCTCGCGGCCCATCTCTTGCAGCATCTGGCGAGAGATACGGTTGAGCTTGTTGATCGTCTCAATCATATGCACCGGAATACGGATGGTGCGCGCCTGATCCGCGATAGAGCGGGTGATCGCCTGACGGATCCACCAGGTTGCATAGGTCGAGAACTTGTAACCACGGCGGTATTCGAACTTATCAACCGCTTTCATCAGGCCGATGTTCCCTTCCTGAATCAGATCAAGGAACTGCAGACCACGGTTGGTGTATTTCTTGGCGATAGAGATAACCAGACGCAAGTTCGCTTCCACCATCTCTTTCTTCGCACGACGCGCTTTCGCTTCGCCGATAGACATACGACGGTTGATATCTTTAACCTGCTCAATCGTCAGGCCGGTCTCTTCTTCAATCTGCTGCAGCTTCATCAGGCCGCGTTGCACTTCTTCAGTCACATCTTTCAGCTTCTCAGACCACGGTTTGTTCATGGCCAGCGCGGCGTTGAACCAGGTTTCGCTGGTTTCATTACCGGTGAAGAGGGTGATGAAGTTTTTCTTCGGCATTTTGCACTGTTCAACGCACAGCTTCATGATGATGCGTTCCTGGGTACGTACGCGATCCATCATCACGCGCATGCTATTTACCAGGTAGTCGAACTGCTTCGGCACCAGACGGAACTGCTTGAAGACTTCAGACAGCTTGAGGATCTCTTCCTGTGCGGCAGCGTGGCTGCGTCCTTTTGCTTTGATTGTGTCGCGAGTCAGCTCGTACTGCGTGCGCAGTTCAGCGAATTTCTCACGCGCCAGCTCAGGGTCGATGCTGTTGTCATCGTCGCTGTCGTCGTCGCTGTCGTCTTCTTCTTCATCTTCATCGTCGTCCATCTCTTCGCTGGAGAGCTCAGAGCCGACGTGGGTCGCCGTTGGCGCCATATCTTCTTCGGCGTTCGGATCAACGAAACCGGTGATCAGATCGGAGAGGCGAGCCTGCTCTGCTTCAACACGGTCATACTGTTCCAGCAGGTAGGTGATGGCTTCCGGATACTCGGCAACGGAGCACTGAACCTGGTTAATCCCGTCTTCAATACGTTTGGCGATGTCGATTTCGCCTTCACGGGTCAGCAGTTCAACGGTGCCCATTTCGCGCATGTACATGCGCACCGGGTCGGTAGTTCGTCCGATTTCAGACTCTACGCTGGACAGTACCTGTGCAGCGGCTTCTTCAGCATCTTCGTCTGTGTTGTTGGAGTTTTCAGCCAGCAACAGATCATCAGCATCCGGTGCTTCTTCCATCACCTGGATGCCCATGTCGTTGATCATTTGGATGATGTCTTCGATCTGATCGGAGTCGACGATATCTTCCGGCAGATGGTCATTGACCTCGGCATAGGTCAGATAGCCTTGCTCCTTACCACGGGTAACAAGAAGCTTCAGCTGTGACTGCGGGTTTTGCTCCATAAGACGGTATCCACACTTAAATTCATGAGGTTGGTGTCGGTTAGCGAAATAAACCGCCAACATTTAACGCGAGGGTGTATTTATATTTTTGCCGCTGGCCCTCGTCGCGGCTGTCGGGATCAACCCGAACGATTATCGGCACTTAAGCCGTTGAATTTATTTTTTAGCCAGCTCCTGGTTCAACTGCCAGAGCTCCCGGCGTTCTTCGCTGCTTAGACCGTGCGTGCGATCGCGAGCTATCAACTCTTCTTGTCGCCGTTCAAGCATCGAATCAAACATATGATTGAGCGCGTCGGTAAAGGTTTTTTCAGCGATGTCCTTATCTGCTATATCGTCCCACATTGACAGTTTTTCAAGGGTTGCGGCCTCATTCGTGCCGCGATAATGTTCCAATAACTGCCCAGTTGTCAGACCAGGTTGAGACAGACAAGTGTTGACCAGTTCTGCAAATAAGCCAAGTCCGGGCAGCCTGGATTGATCAAGACCGGCCAGCGAAGGCACTTTTGGTGCAAGCTCCGGGTTCTGGATCAACAACCCTATCAGTATACGCATGGTTGTGCGTTTTAGCTGAGGGGCAGGGCGCGCCGCCGCGCTCTCCACCTGCTTCGGCATTAATCGATCGAGCTGTGCATCGTCGAAAATGCCAATCTTGTTGCCCAGAATCTGGCGTAACTGAATGCGTAGCGTCTCGCCCGGCACCTGGTTGATCAACGGCAGCGCCAGCGCGGCAAGCTGCGTTGTTCCATCCGGCGTGGTCAAATCCGCCTTCGGCAACAGGCTGTTAAACAGAAACGTGGAGAGAGGCTGAGCCTGCTCCATCCGCGCTTCGAACGCCTCTTTACCCTCTTTACGCACCAGCGTGTCCGGATCTTCGCCATCCGGCAGAAACATAAAACGCAGCTGACGCCCGTCGCTCATATAGGGCAGCGCGGTTTCCAGCGCCCGCCATGCGGCTTCGCGGCCGGCGCGGTCGCCGTCGTAACAGCAGATGACGTTTTTGGTCACCCGGAACAGCAGCTGGATATGATCCGCCGTCGTGGAGGTGCCAAGCGATGCAACGGCATAGTTAATGCCATATTGCGCCAGCGCCACCACGTCCATGTAACCTTCGACCACTAACAGTCGCTGCGGTTCATCCTTATCCTGCTGCGCTTCATAAAGGCCATATAGCTGGCGACCCTTATGAAAAATATCCGTTTCCGGGGAGTTCAGGTATTTGGGCGTATCGTTGCCCAGCACGCGTCCACCAAAACCAATCACCCGGCCGCGCTTGTCGCGAATCGGAAACATCACCCGCTCGCGGAAGCGATCGTAACTGCGTCCTTGATCGTTTGTGACCAGCATGCCTGCATCGATCAGCGACTTGCGGTTTTCGCTGTTGTTGCCGAAACGTTTTAAAACGTTGTCCCAACCGGGCGGCGCGTAACCAATAGCGAATCGCGTAATGACTTCACTGCTCAAACCGCGTCTGGAGAGGTACTGACGAGCAGGCTCTGCGGCGGATTGGGTCAGCGACTGCTGATAAAAAGCATTCAGCCCGTCCATCAACTGATAGAGTGTTTGCCGTTGATGGCGCTCTATCAGGCTCGGTCCGCTGCCTGCTTCGAACGGCACTTCGAGGTTGTGCATTGCCGCCAGCTCTTCGACGCTTTCGACGAACTCGAGCTTGTCGTAGTTCATTAAAAAGTCGAGGGCGTTGCCGTGCGCGCCACAACCAAAGCAGTGGTAAAACTGTTTTTCACCGTTCACGGTGAAAGAGGGGGTTTTCTCGTTATGGAATGGACAGCACGCGTGGTAGTTCTTGCCCTGCTTTTTTAGCTTTACGCGCGCGTCGATAAGATCGACGATGTCGGTACGCGCCAGCAGGTCATTGATAAAAACACGTGGGATTCGTCCAGCCATAGGCCCCGTTTTGAGCTTATATAGTTTTCGTTGTACTTATCAGCGGTAAGTTGCTGAAAAGGCGAAAATTATATCAGGTTATAAACGAAAATAAGCCGCGCATTCCTTTCGGAAGCACGGCCTTACAACTACAACTCGGTCTAACACGGAGGGCGCTCGCCCTCAGTAATTAGTACAGACGAGTACGGCGTGCGTTTTCGCGAGCCAGTTTCTTCGCGTGACGTTTCACAGCGGATGCTTTAGCGCGTTTACGTTCGGTAGTCGGTTTTTCATAGAACTCACGACGACGAACTTCCGCCAGAACACCTGCTTTCTCGCAGGAACGCTTGAAGCGACGCAGAGCTACGTCGAACGGCTCGTTTTCACGTACTTTAATTACCGGCATGTGCCTCTCACCTTTGATTAAATCGGTTTGCCGCTGGCGTTCACGCCAGCTTATTTCAAAATGGTGCGGAATTTTACTGCAACTGGTGCTGCTTTGTAAAGCACCGCCGCCCTTTTTGAAAGGGGACTTTTGTAAGGGTGAGGAGTATACACGAACTCAGCTGCACAAGTGAGCAAAGTTTTACATCGCCCGGCATTCGCCCTACACTGCGCGCTATTGCAAAGAGGTAAACAGAGCCATGCGCGTACTGGGTATTGAAACATCCTGCGATGAAACCGGCATCGCTATCTATGACGACCAGAAAGGTCTTCTCGCTAACCAACTCTATAGTCAGGTAAAACTGCACGCCGATTACGGCGGCGTGGTGCCGGAGCTCGCCTCCCGCGACCACGTGCGCAAAACCGTGCCGCTGATCCAGGCTGCTATAAAAGAGGCCGGATTAACCGCCAGAGAGATTGATGCGGTGGCGTATACCGCGGGCCCAGGTCTTGTCGGCGCGCTGCTGGTCGGGGCGACCATTGGTCGTTCGCTGGCCTTCGCCTGGGATGTTCCGGCGATTGCCGTGCACCATATGGAAGGGCACCTGCTGGCACCGATGCTGGAAGAGAACCCGCCTGAGTTTCCGTTTGTCGCGCTGCTGGTTTCCGGCGGTCATACGCAGCTTATTAGCGTGACTGGAATCGGTCATTACGAGCTGCTTGGCGAGTCTATTGATGATGCTGCCGGCGAAGCGTTCGACAAAACGGCCAAGCTGCTGGGTCTTGATTACCCGGGCGGCCCGATGCTGTCGAAGATGGCCTCACAAGGAACAGAGGGGCGCTTTGTCTTCCCGCGTCCGATGACCGACCGGCCTGGGCTCGATTTCAGCTTCTCCGGCCTGAAGACTTTTGCCGCCAACACCATTCGTAACAGCGGCAATGACGACCAGACCCGGGCGGATATCGCGCGCGCCTTTGAGGATGCAGTGGTCGATACGCTGATGATCAAGTGCAAGCGCGCGCTGGATCAAACCGGATTTACCCGGCTGGTGATGGCGGGTGGCGTCAGTGCTAACCGTACGCTGCGTGCGAAACTGGGGCAGATGATGGAAAAACGTCGCGGGGAAGTATTCTACGCGCGCCCGGAGTTTTGTACCGATAACGGGGCGATGATTGCCTATGCGGGTATGGTGCGCCTGAAAGCGGGTCATGATGTCGGGCTTGGCGTGACGGTGCGTCCGCGCTGGCCGCTGGCGGAACTTCCCGCCGCCTAAGTGACTGTTGCCCGGTGTTTTCACGCGCCGGGCAACGCTACGCTTTATCCTGCCGCTTCTTCCTTTTCAGCTTCGTCCAGATTTTGCTCTCCTGATGCCGCCATAAACGCTGAATATTGTCATGATGACGCAGCAGAATCAGGCATGAGAGCATCGCCACGGGAAAGGTGAACTGCGGTTTAAACCACCAGACATAGAATGGCGCAATCAGCGCACTGACAATCGCGCCCAGCGACGAGTAGCCGCTTAACAGCACCGTCAGCAGCCAGGTGCCCGCCATCACGCCCGTTAAATCCCAGCCGATCGGCGCAATCACGCCAAACGCGGTGGCCACGCCTTTACCGCCTCTAAATTTAAAGAATACCGGCCAGATATGGCCCAGACAGGCGGCGATAGCAATAAGACCCAGCCAGAAGGGCGTAACGCCAAGCGCATAGGCGCCCCAGACCGGCAGCATCCCTTTTAAAACATCAAAAATCAGTACCGCTGCGGCTGCGCCCTTGCCGCCAATACGTAATACGTTGGTAGCTCCGGGATTACCGGAGCCACTCTCTCGCGGGTCAGGGAAACCTGCAAGGCGGCAGACCAGGATGGCGCTGGAGATTGAGCCACAAAGGTACGCAAGGAAGATCATCCCAGGCGCGATTGCACTCATAACGCTGTTCCGTTTTGAAAATGTCGTTTTATTCTCTGCATCCATGGATAATACGCATAAATTTTGCAAAGTGGTATCCGGGTTTCGTGCAAATTCTGAAAGATAACCACACAACAAGCGGCCTGGCGGCAGTAGCCCAGGCGCAAGTAAGCAGGCGGAGAAAAATGGACATTGTATTTATCGAGCAGCTTTCGGTGATCACCACCATTGGTGTTTACGACTGGGAACAGACCATTGAACAGCAACTGGTGTTCGATATCGAAATGGCGTGGGATAACCGCCAGGCGGCAAAAAGTGATGATGTTCATGACTGCCTGAGTTATGCGGATATTGCCGATACCGTCGTCGGGCATGTCGAAGGCGCGCGTTTTGCGCTGGTCGAACGCGTGGCGGAAGAGGTGGCAGAGCTCTTGCTGGCGCGCTTTAACTCCCCCTGGGTGCGCATCAAACTGAGCAAGCCTGGCGCGGTGGCACGGGCAAAAAATGTCGGCGTGATTATCGAGCGTGGCCTAAATCCGAAAAAAAGTTTTTAAATTCATCATCGTTAAACCAAACGCTAGTATTCAGGTCATAGATACGGCTTTTCGCGGCTTCTCCTCTGGATGAGCCGTTTTTTATATCTTTTTAGGGGTTTATTTGATGAGCGATATGCACTCCCTGCTGGTGGCGGCCATTCTTGGTGTCGTTGAGGGGCTTACCGAGTTTCTTCCCGTCTCCAGTACGGGGCACATGATTATCGTCGGGCATCTGTTGGGCTTTGAAGGCGATACAGCAAAAACCTTCGAAGTCGTGATTCAGCTCGGCTCGATCCTCGCCGTGGTGGTGATGTTCTGGCGCCGCCTCTTTGGCCTTATCGGCATCCATTTCGGCAAGCCGCCGCGCCATGAAGGCACCGGCAGCGGGCGTTTGTCGCTGATTCATATTCTGCTTGGCATGATCCCGGCGGTGGTGATTGGCCTGGTGTTCCACGATGCGATCAAAACGCTCTTCAACCCGAAAAATGTCGCTTATGCCTTAGTGGTTGGTGGCGTGCTGCTGATCGCCGCTGAACTGCTGAAGCCGAAAGTGCCGCGTGCTGAGGGCGTTGATGATATGACCTATCGTCAGGCGTTTTTGATTGGCTGCTTCCAGTGTCTGGCGCTGTGGCCGGGTTTCTCCCGCTCCGGTGCGACCATCTCTGGCGGTATGCTGGTGGGTGTCAGCCGTTACGCGGCTTCGGAGTTCTCGTTCCTGCTGGCGGTGCCGATGATGATGGGCGCAACCGCGCTGGATCTCTATAAGAGCATCGGTTTTCTCACCACCGGCGATATCCCGATGTTCGCCGTCGGATTCGTGACGGCGTTTATCGTTGCGCTGATCGCCATCAAAACCTTCCTGGAGCTGATTAAACACATCTCCTTTATTCCGTTCGCGATCTACCGCTTTATCGTCGCCGCAGCGGTCTACGTCGTCTTCTTCTAAGCGTTAATGCCCTCAGGCTTCGGGCTGAGGGCAGTGCTCTGCTTTCCACTGCGCAACCGCCGCAATACGCCGGCGGGTTAACTCTTCACGCACTGCCGCACCGGTAAAACCGGCTTCAATCACCGCTTTCGTCGGCACCGCGCGCGCCACGTCCCAGGCGGCACGCAGTAAGCGCCCCTGCGAGTAATCAATGGCTTCAAAGCCGGTACGCCCGCGCACATCCGCTTCGCTGGTCAGGGCGATTTGCTCCACCCGCTGCGGTTTGCGCCAGGCATCAATGGCGTCGAACAGTTTGACGATGGTCTTCGGCTGCAGAATGGGGAAGGTGTGGATCAGATCGTGAAACTCAGCCACCAGCTTCGCTAAATCGCGCAGTTCATTCGGCACGCGCAGACGCTGGCACAACCCCTCCACCAGCCTGACACCTGCCGGGCCGTGGCCATGATGGCGCGGCCAGAGCGCGGGTGGTGTCAGCCCTTTGCCGAGATCGTGGCACAGCGTGGCGAAACGCACATCCACCTCGGGGCTCAGCATCGCTGCCATTGATACCGTCATCAGCGTGTGAATACCGGTATCAATCTCCGGGTGCCATTTCGCCGGAGCCGGCACGCCAAACAGTGCATCGATCTCCGGGAAGAGCACCTTCAGCGCGCCGCAATCGCGCAGTACCTGAAAGTAGACCTGCGGATTACGCGTGCGCAGCGCGCTCTCCGTCTCTTTCCACACGCGCTCAGGCGTCAGGTGCGCCAGCTCGCCCGCCCCGGTCATGTCGCGCATCAGCGTCATGGTTTCATCGGCAATACGGAAGCTGAGATGAGCATAACGGGCGGCGAAGCGCGCCACGCGCAGCACACGGAGCGGATCTTCATTAAAGGCGGGGGAAACATGGCGCAGAATGCGCTGACGCAGATCCTGCTGACCATTAAACGGGTCGATAATCGTGCCGTTTTCATCCTGCGCCAGGGCGTTGACGGTTAAATCACGGCGCAGCAGATCCTGCTCAAGAGTGACATCAGGGGCGGCATAGCAGGTAAAACCGGTATAGCCGGAGCCGGACTTCCGCTCGGTGCGCGCCAGGGCGTACTCTTCGCGGCTTTGCGGATGGAGGAACACAGGAAAATCGCGGCCTACCTGCTGGTAGCCCGCGTCGAGCATCTCTTGCGGCGTGGCGCCGACCACTACCCAATCTCTGTCTTTGACCGGCAGACCCAACAATGTATCGCGTACTGCACCACCGACCAGATAACTCTTCACCCGCCACTCTCCTCTACACATTTGTCGTCAGATAATACGTAAGTGTAGAGAAGATGGCGAATCTGCTTAGTTCATCCAGCGATCTTTGCGTTTACGCGTCGGGATCATGTGCGGCAGTAACAGGCCGAGCAGCAGACCCGCGCCCAGCACGCCGCCGCCATACATAAACCACTGCATAATGATGGTGCGCTGCTTGTCATCGAGCTGCAGGTTAGCGGCGTTGACCTTCTTCTGCGCGACGATCAGCTCGTTTTTGAGCTTCTGGTTCTCATCTTTGAGACCGTTAATCACCCCGTCGCTGCGCGCCACTTTCTGCTGCATTTCCGCGGTACGCTGGTTCCAGGTGTTGTCGATATTGGTCAGTTTATCGGTCAACGTTTTCACCTGGTTTTCCAGTTCCGGCACGCGGGTGCGCAGACTTGGCTGGGTATTAAGCTGTTTAAGCGGGATCCAGGCAGTACGGCCGCTGCTGTCACGCACCTGGCCATACTCATTATTTTGTTGCAGCAGGGCGACCTCTTCACCGGCGTTTACCGTGCCAACAAGGCGGTAATTATCGCCGGGGCCGCTGCGGACCCAGGTGCTCAATTCGTCCGAAACATACCGCTTCTCTTCAGCGTGGGTGCCGACAGAGACGCTAAGCGCGAAAAGGGTTATTCCAATCAGGCGTAAATTTGGCATCAGGCAATCATTATTTTCTTTGAATGTGAATGGTAAACAGTGGCGACAGTCTGACGACACCCGGCAGGTACCATCAATCGGAATCTTCCAGATCAAACTGCGCACTGATGCGAACATTTGCACCCGCCAGATTGCGCATTCATGGCAATTTGGCAAAAAATACTATCTACTGACAAACCGAGGGCGCGTTAGTTCGCCAAAAATTTTCACTGATGTGACATAACCATAAGTGCAAGGCCATGGCTCAGGAAATTGAATTAAAGTTTATCGTGAAGAGCGACTGCGTGGAAACGCTTCGTCACCATCTTCATACGCTGACCGACGAACATATCGCGTCCAGCCAGTTACTCAACATCTATTACGAAACGCCTGACAACTGGCTGCGCAGCCATGATATGGGTCTGCGTATTCGCGGTGTGAACGGCCAGTATGAGATGACGATGAAAATCGCCGGTCGCGTGATTGGCGGTTTACATCAGCGCCCGGAATACAATATTCCCCTTGATAAGGCCGAACTTGACCTTTCACGCTTTCCCGCCGAGGTGTGGCCCGAAGGCGGCCTGCCGGACGATCTGCAATCGCGCGCGCAGCCGCTGTTCAGCACCGATTTTTACCGCGAAAAGTGGCTGGTTAACGTCGGCGAGAGCCGCATTGAGATTGGCCTCGATTTAGGCGAGGTGAAAGCGGGTGAGTTCGCCGAGCCGATTTGCGAGCTGGAGCTGGAACTGCTGAGCGGCGATGCGGCGGATATTCTCAAGCTGGCGCGCCAGCTGGCCACGCTCTCCTGCCTGCGTCAGGGCAGCCTGAGCAAAGCTGCGCGCGGGTATCATCTGGCCCAGGGCAACGCGCCGCGCGAACTGCGCCCGACCCCCTTTTTGCAGGCCGCGCCGAAAGCGACCGTTGAACAGGCCTTTGCCAGCGCGCTGGAACTGGCCCTCTCCCAGTGGCAGTACCATGAAGAGCTGTGGGTGCGCGGCGATGACGCGGCGCGGCCTGAAGTGCTGCGCGCCATTGCCCTGCTGCGCCACACCTTTACGCTGTTTAGCGGCATTGTGCCGCGTAAAGCGAGCGCTCACTTACGTGACCTGCTGACCCAGGCAGAAGCAACGCTGACCTCCGCCGTCTCCGCTGAAACAGCGGTGTGGGATGTGCCGTCGGCGATGGCGAAGCTGCTGTTAACGGAATGGCTGGTGACTCAGGGCTGGCGCGCGTTTCTTGATGAAAAAGCGCGGGCGAAATTTGCCGACTCCTTCAAGCGCTTCGCCGATATCCACCTCTCGCGCACCGCTTCTGAACTGAAAAAGACCTTTGCTCACCATCTTGGCGACAGCTATCGCGATCAGTTGCCGCGCCTGGCGCGTGATATCGACAGCACGCTACTGCTGGCAGGCTATTACGACCGGGCGCTGGCGAATGCGTGGCTGGAGAACTGGCAGGGGCTGTATCACGCGATTGAAACGCGTCAGAAAATCGAAATTGAGCATTTCCGGAATACCGCCATCAACGAGGAGCCATTCTGGCTACACAGCGGGAAACGCTAACGTAAGGACGTTTTGAATGCAGCACGCATCCCTCTTATCGCAACAGTGGCAAACGGTGCTTTCCCGCTTGCCGGAGGCGCTGACCGCCCGGCCGCTTAGCGCGCAGGCGCAGTCAGTGCTCACGTTCAGTGATTTCGTCCAGCAGAGCCTGGCCGCTTATCCCGAGTGGCTGGCAGAGCTGGAGAGCGCGCCGCCCACCGCAGAGGAGTGGCAGCACTATGCGACGTGGCTGGATGCGCTGCTGCAAACCGTCACCGACGAAGCGTCGCTGATGCGCGCGCTGCGGCAGTTTCGCCGCCGTATCATGGTGCGTATCGCCTGGGCGCAGGTGCTGCGACTCATCAGCGATGAAGCGGTGCTGCAACAGTTAAGCGTGCTGGCGGAAACCGTGATCGTTGCCGCGCGCGAGTGGCTCTACAGCGCCTGCTGCCGCGAATGGGGCACGCCGTGCAACGCGCAGGGCGTTCCGCAGCCGATGCTGGTGCTCGGCATGGGCAAGCTTGGCGGCGGCGAGCTGAACTTCTCTTCCGATATCGATCTGATCTTCGCCTGGCCGGAAAATGGCGTGACACAGGGCGGCAGACGCGAGCTTGATAACGCCCAGTTTTTCACCCGTCTGGGGCAGCGGCTAATCAAAGTGCTGGATCAGCCAACGCAGGATGGCTTTGTCTACCGTGTCGACATGCGCCTGCGCCCGTTCGGTGAGAGCGGCCCGCTGGTGCTGAGCTTTGCCGCGCTGGAGGATTACTACCAGGAGCAGGGGCGCGACTGGGAGCGCTACGCAATGGTAAAAGCGCGCATTATGGGCGATGACGAGGGGGCGCACGCCAGCGAACTGCGCGCCATGCTGCGCCCGTTTGTATTCCGCCGTTATATCGACTTCAGCGTCATCCAGTCCCTGCGCAATATGAAAGGGATGATTGCCCGTGAAGTACGCCGCCGGGGGCTGAAGGACAACATCAAGCTCGGCGCGGGCGGCATTCGCGAAATCGAATTTATCGTGCAGGTGTTCCAGCTGATTCGCGGCGGACGCGAACCGGCGCTGCAATCCCGCTCGCTGCTGCCGACCTTAGCGGCCATCGATCGGCTGCATCTCCTGCCGGAAGGTGATGCGGAGAAACTGCGCGCTGCCTATCTCTGGCTGCGGCGGCTGGAAAACCTGCTGCAAAGCATTAATGACGAGCAGACGCAGACGCTGCCGGGCGATGAGCTAAACCGTGCGCGTCTTGCCTGGGGCATGGGCGTGGAGAGCTGGGATGCGCTGAGCAGCCAGCTTGAGGCGCATATGGGCGCCGTGCGGCGCATCTTTAATGAGCTGATTGGCGATGATGAAGCGGAGTCTGCCGACGAGGCGCTCTCTGAACAGTGGCGTGAGCTGTGGCAGGACGCGTTGCAGGAGGAGGACAGCACGCCGGGGATTGCGCATTTAAGCGATGAGGATCGCCGCCGCGTGGTGGCGCTGATCGCCGATTTCCGCCATGAGCTTGATAAGCGTCCCATCGGCCAGCGCGGGCGCCAGGTGCTTGATCATTTGATGCCGCACCTGCTGAGCGATGTCTGCTCACGTGAGGATGCGCCGGTGCCATTATCGCGCCTGATGCCGCTGCTTACCGGCATCGTCACCCGCACCACCTATCTTGAGCTGTTGAGCGAGTTTCCCGGCGCGCTGAAACATCTCATCTCGCTGTGTGCCGCGTCACCGATGGTGGCGAGCCAGCTGGCGCGCTACCCGATCCTGCTCGACGAACTGCTCGATCCCGCCACGCTCTACCAACCGACGGCGATGAATGCCTACCGCGATGAGCTGCGCCAGTATCTGCTGCGCGTACCGGAAGAGGATGAGGAGCAGCAACTGGAAGCGTTGCGCCAGTTTAAACAGGCACAGCTGCTGCGCGTTGCGGCGGCGGATATCGCCGGCACACTGCCGGTGATGAAAGTGAGCGATCACTTAACCTGGCTTGCTGAGGCGATTATCGATGCCGTGGTTCAGCAAGCCTGGGGTCAAATGGTGAAGCGCTACGGCCAGCCCACGCATCTGCACGATCGTGAAGGGCGCGGCTTTGCCGTGGTCGGCTACGGCAAACTGGGCGGCTGGGAGCTAGGCTACAGCTCCGATCTCGATCTGGTCTTTTTGCATGACTGCCCAATGGATGTAATGACCGACGGCGAGCGCGAAATCGATGGCCGCCAGTTCTACCTGCGGCTGGCGCAGCGCATTATGCACCTCTTCAGCACGCGCACCTCTTCCGGCATCCTCTATGAAGTTGACGCGCGCCTGCGCCCCTCCGGCGCGGCAGGGATGTTGGTTACCACCGCCGAGGCCTTTGCCGATTACCAGAAAAACGAAGCCTGGACCTGGGAGCATCAGGCGCTGGCCCGCGCGCGCGTGGTCTATGGCGACCCGCAGCTCACCGTGCAGTTTGACGCGATTCGCCGCGATATCCTGCTGACGCCGCGCGAGGGCACGAAGCTGCAAACCGAAGTGCGCGAGATGCGCGAGAAGATGCGCGCCCACCTCGGCAATAAACAGAAGGATCGCTTCGATCTGAAAACCGATGAGGGCGGCATTACCGACATCGAGTTTATCGCGCAATATCTGGTGCTGCGTTACGCCCACGATAAGCCGAAGCTGACGCGCTGGTCAGACAATGTGCGCATTCTGGAAGGGCTGGCGCAGAACGGCATTATGGAGGAGCAGGAGGCGCTGGCGCTGACCCATGCTTACACCACGCTGCGCGATGAGCTGCACCACCTGGCGCTACAGGAGCTGCCGGGAAATGTGCCGCACGCCTGCTTTGTCGCGGAACGAGAGCTGATTAAGACCAGCTGGGTGAAGTGGCTGGTGGAACCGTGCGCCCCGGCGTAAGTGTGATATCATCGCGCGCAAATTTTGTATCTCTCAGGAGACAGGAATGAAAGTTACGCTGCCAGAGTTTAAACAAGCCGGTGTGATGGTGGTGGGCGATGTGATGCTGGATCGTTACTGGTACGGTCCAACCAGCCGCATCTCCCCGGAAGCGCCGGTGCCGGTGGTTAAAGTTGACACCATTGAAGAGCGTCCGGGCGGCGCGGCGAACGTGGCGATGAACATTGCCTCGCTGGGTGCCTCCGCGCGCCTGGTAGGCCTGACCGGTATTGACGATGCGGCGCGCGCGCTGAGCAAAGCGCTGGCGGACGTTAACGTCAACTGCGACTTCGTTTCTGTTCCAACTCACCCGACCATCACCAAGCTGCGCGTGCTGTCACGCAACCAGCAGCTGATCCGCCTCGATTTTGAAGAGGGGTTCGATGGCGTCGATCCGCAGCCAATGCATGAGCGCATCAACCAGGCGCTGGGATCGATTGGTGCGCTGGTGCTCTCCGATTACGCTAAAGGCGCGCTCAACAGCGTTCAGCAGATGATTGCGCTGGCGCGCAAAGCCGGTGTACCGGTGCTGATCGATCCAAAAGGGACCGATTTTGAGCGCTATCGCGGCGCGACGCTGCTGACGCCGAATCTCTCCGAGTTCGAAGCGGTGGCGGGCAAATGTAAGAGTGAAGAGGAGATCGTCGAGCGCGGCATGAAAGTGATCGCCGATTACGATCTCTCTGCATTGCTGGTAACCCGCTCCGAGCAGGGAATGACGCTGCTGCAACCGGGTAAAGCGCCGCTGCATATGCCGACTCAGGCGCAGGAAGTGTATGACGTGACGGGCGCAGGCGATACGGTGATTGGCGTGCTGGCGGCTACGCTTGCTGCCGGTAACTCGCTGGAGGAAGCCTGCTTCTTTGCTAACGCCGCCGCCGGTGTGGTGGTTGGTAAACTCGGTACCTCAACCGTTTCGCCGATCGAACTGGAGAACGCCGTGCGCGGTCGCGCGGAAACTGGCTTCGGTGTGATGAGCGAAGAGGAGTTGAAAGTGGCCGTTGCCGCCGCGCGCAAACGCGGTGAAAAAGTGGTAATGACCAACGGCGTCTTCGACATCCTCCACGCCGGGCATGTCTCTTACCTGGCGAACGCGCGCAAGCTCGGCGACCGCCTGATTGTCGCGGTTAACAGCGATGCCTCCACCAGACGCCTGAAAGGTGAAACCCGTCCGGTTAACCCGCTCGAGCAGCGCATGATTGTGCTGAGTGCGCTGGAAGCCGTGGACTGGGTGGTCTCGTTTGAAGAGGATACGCCGCAGCGTCTGATCGCCGGCGTTCTGCCGGATAAGCTGGTGAAAGGCGGGGATTACAAGCCGGATCAAATCGCTGGAAGCGAAGAGGTGTGGGCGAACGGCGGTGAAGTGCTGGTGCTCAACTTTGAAGATGGCTGCTCGACGACGAATATCATCAAAAAGATCCAGAAAAACAGCCAGTAAGCGGCTGTTAACTCTGTAAAACAGAACGGGCCTTGCGGCCCGTTTTTTTATTACGGCGTATCGTCCACGGGCGGGATCGCCGGTGCCGGTTTTATCTCCGTCACCTCAGAGGCCACAACAGGCGCAGGCGCCGGTTGGGTGCTGGCAGAGGTGGAACCGCGGTTTTCCAGATCGTTCAGACGCTGCTCCAGCAGCGCCAGCTTTTCGCGGGTGCGCAGCAGAACCTGCGTCTGCACATCGAACTCTTCCCGGCTGACCAAATCAAGGCGGGTTAACTGCCCCTGCAAAGCCTGGCGAATCTTCTTCTCAACGTCTTCGCCAAGCTCACGGATCCCTTTCGGCATGGATTCGTGAACCTGTCGTGCAATCTGTTCAATTTTCTTCGGATCAATCATTTTCGGTTCCCTGCTCGGATGGGCTCAGCTAATTATTGTAGTGTGATAACCGCAGGTGATAAACCAGAATTGTTTGAAGCTTATGCATTGCCCGCCGTTATCATTGGCGTTATAGTTATCGCGCTTATTCTCAGGGCGGGGCGAAATTCCCCACCGGCGGTAAATCAGCGTACGCTGAAAGCCCGCGAGCGCTTCAGACTTCGGTTTGAAGGTCAGCAGATCCGGTGTAATTCCGGGGCCGACGGTTAAAGTCCGGATGGGAGAGAGTAACGATTCTGCCGGGCAAAGGTGCCCGCTCGCGTTATTTTTGGTCGTTTAATGACACTCCTAAGACTGCCCTGATTCTGGTAACCATAACTTTATTGAGGTCTTTTACCATGAATCAGACGCTACTTTCCTCTTTTGGCACCGCTTTCGATCGCGTTGAACAGGCGCTTGCCGCCCTGCGCGAAGGGCGTGGTGTGATGGTTCTCGATGATGAGAGCCGCGAAAACGAAGGCGACATGATTTTCGCCGCCGAAACCATGACCGTTGAGCAGATGGCGCTCACCATTCGTCACGGTAGCGGCATTGTTTGTCTCTGCCTGACCGACGAACGTCGTAAGCAGCTCGACCTGCCGATGATGGTGGAGAACAACACCAGCGCCTTCGGCACCGGTTTTACCGTCACCATCGAAGCGGCACACGGTGTGACCACCGGTGTTTCCGCCGCTGACCGCCTGACTACCGTGCGTGCTGCGATTGCTGACGACGCCAAACCGTCCGACCTGCACCGTCCTGGCCACGTCTTCCCGCTGCGTGCGCAGAAGGGCGGCGTACTGACCCGCGGCGGTCACACCGAAGCGACCATCGACTTAGTCTCGCTGGCGGGCTTTAAACCGGCTGGCGTGCTGTGCGAATTAACCAATGATGATGGCTCAATGGCGCGCGCACCGGAGTGCATCGCCTTTGCGAAGCAGCACAATATGGCCGTCGTAACGATTGAAGATCTGGTGGCTTACCGCCAGGATCTCGAGCGCAAAGCCAGCTAACGCCCAGCGTTCAGCAGAGAAAATCCGATGCCAGCGGCGTCGGATTTTTTTTTGCCTGCGCCAGGTCAAAGTTTGGTGTGCTTACAGGTATTGCGCATTGCTATTAACCCTTCCTACTTATAAAGTGGTAGTCGCTGTGGCACGGATACGCCGCAGCTAACCTATTATTTTTTAGAAGGTTTATTTGCGGAGGCGCCGTGTTTATTTCCTGGTATTGGTTACTGCTTGTCGTGGTGCTGGTGGTTGGTTATGTTCACGCCCTGAGACGCCGTTACAGGGCCTGCCGCCACGAGCGCGACGCCGTTTACGAGGGCTATCAGCGCGCGCAGGCGGAGCTGAAAAGATTTCAGCGCGCAGGCCAGACCAAATAGCGCAGCCTTAACCGCCGAAGCCCATCGCCTGAAGGGCGACCAGGCTTAAGCCCATCACCGACATGCCGCACAGCACACCGTAGCTTGGGTTGTTGTTGGGATCGATCTCCTTTGCCAGCGGCATTAACTCATCCACCGACAGCGCGACCATAATCCCCGCTACCGCCGCCATAATCGCCGCCATCACCACCGGCGAGACCAGGCTGCCGAGAATCAGCCACGCCAGCACGCCGCCCAGAATCTCTGCTAAACCTGAAATACCGGCCCACATTACCGCGCTGCGTTTCGAGCCGGTCGCTGCGTAGACCGGGCCTGCGACCGCCAGCCCTTCAGGAATATTGTGTAAAGCCACGGCAAAAGCGATGCCGAAGCCCAGCTCGAGATCGTTGCTGGCGGTGACATAAGTGGCGATCCCCTCCGGGAAGTTGTGCAGGCTAATACCAAGGGTCAGCAGAATAGCGGTACGGCGGATGCCGCGCGGCAACGCCTCCTGCGAGCCCTGCATTAAATCCTGCGCATGGGCATGGGGCAGCAGCCGGTCCAGCGCGAAGTAGCCGAGCAAGCCCACGACAAACATGCCGTAACCGAGCATCGGCGGCATACTTTCGGTTGCCAGCGCGGCGGGGAGCATCTCCATTAACGAGATAAGCAGCATGATCCCGGCGGCAAAGCCGAGCGAAAACGCCAGTACGCGGTTAGAAGGTTTCTGGCCGATAACGCCCAGAATGGCGCCAATAAACGTGGCGGCGCCCGCCAGGATGGTCAGAATCAACGGGACTGACATACATCGCTCCTTTATGATAATCATTCTCATTAATGTAAGTTTTCGCTCGCAGAAAAGCGAGGCAGCCACGGCACTTTTACCTATTCCTTACATTCAAAATTACTGACGATCTTCATCATGCTTATCTGAGTTCATCGTCCTGAGAAAAAGCGTAACCTGCTTTCATCATATTGGCATCTTCTGTAAGGATATCCTCATGTCTGCACCTCGTATGCCCGCGCTGTTTCTTGGGCATGGCAACCCAATGAATGCGCTGCAGGATAACGTTTATACCCGCGCCTGGGCGAAGCTGGGGGACACGCTGCCGCGTCCGAAAGCGATTGTGGCAATCTCCGCGCACTGGTTTACGCGCGGCACTGGCGTAACGGCGATGGAAACACCGCAGACGATCCACGATTTCGGCGGATTCCCGCAGGCGCTGCACGATGTGCATTACCCCGCGCCCGGTTCGCCTGCGCTGGCAGAGCGGCTGGTGGAACTGCTCACACCGCTGCCGGTGACGCTCGATCATGAAGCCTGGGGCTTCGATCATGGCTCCTGGGGCGTGCTGATCAAGATGTACCCCAATGCGGATATTCCGATGGTGCAGCTCAGTATCGACAGCACCAAACCGGCGGCGTGGCACATGGAGATGGGGCGTAAGCTCGCTACGCTGCGCGATGAAGGGGTGATGATTGTCGCCAGCGGCAACGTGGTGCACAACCTGCGCACGGCGCGCTGGCACGGCGACACCACGCCTTTTGCGTGGGCAGTCGCTTTCAACGATTTTGTGAAGCAGAACCTGACGTGGAAGGGACCGGTTGAGCAGCATCCGCTGGTCAACTACCTCGACCATGATAGCGGTTCGCTCGCCAATCCAACGCCGGAACACTTTCTGCCGCTGCTCTATGTGCTTGGCGCATGGGATGACCACGAGCCGCTCTCAATTCCCGTGGAGGGGATGGAGATGGCTTCCATCAGCATGCTGTCGGTGCAGGTGGGGTAAAAACGATGGCGCGCAATGCGCCATTTTTTTGCCCCAGGATCGCGGAAACCGGAGAAAGATCGCAAAAAAACGCCGCTGAACCGGGGTTTTTATGAAAATAAAAAGATCTGTTCTGCAAAAATGAAACGCTGTGCTGAATTTGATGTTTTTTTGTGAACCCCATCGTCGCGCAAATTCTCACCAGTAACTACTCTTCTGATTGTCCTGTTCTCATACCCATAACCACTCTCGACTCCCAGCCACGCGCTTTTTGCTCGCGGCAGTTTTGACTGTGCCAAAAATTAAACCTCTGGAGATCCGGCAATATGAACACTGCACAACGTTTTCTGACCCTCTCGATCAGTTCCGCTCTGCTCTTTATGTCACATACCGCGCTTGCACAAACGTTTCGCGCTGCCGATGTTCACCCGGCGGATTACCCCAATGTCGTGGCGGTAAAACATATGGGTGAGAAATTAAGTAAAGCTACCGATGGCCGGCTGGAAATTAAAACCTTTCCCGGCGGCGTATTAGGCGATGAGAAACAGGTGATTGAGCAGGCACAAATCGGCGCGATCGACATTATTCGCGTCTCGATGACCCCAGTGGCGGCGATATTGCCGGAGATTAACGTTTTCACGCTGCCCTATATCTTTCGCGATGAAGATCATATGCACAAAGTGCTCGACGGCATGATTGGCCAGGAGATTGGCAACCGGCTCTCTGCGAGCAGCAAATCGCGGCTGATTTTCCTCGGCTGGATGGATGCCGGCACGCGTAACCTGATTACCAAAGCGCCAGTCACTAAAGCGGAAGATTTGAAGGGGATGAAAATCCGCGTTCAGGGCAGCCCGATTGCCCTCGATACCCTGAAAGCGATGGGGGCGAACTCGGTAGCGATGGGGGTAAGTGAAGTCTTCAGCGGCATGCAGACCGGGGTGATTGACGGCACGGAGAACAACCCGCCGACCTTTGTGGCGCACAACTATTTGCCGGTAGTGAAGAACTATACCTGGAGCAAACACTTCATTATTCCCGAGCTGTTTCTCTTCTCAAAAGCCAAGTGGGACAAGCTGAAAAAAGAGGATCAGGAGCTGATCCTGAAGCTGGCGAAAGAGGCGCAGGCGGAGCAGCGCGAGCTGTGGAAAGCCTATAACGAGAAGTCGCTGCAGGCGATGAAAGCGGGTGGCGTGCAGTTCCACGACATCGACACCAAAGCTTTCTACGATGCCACGCAGTCAGTACGCGATAAGTACGGCAATGCGCACCAGGATCTGATTAAGCGTATTCAGGACGTGCAGTAAGCTGGCCGGGCAGGTTTGCCTGCCCGTTTGCGACTTCTACCGGGAAAACCGTTATGGCAGAACGCTATTCGTTGTTAATGGATATTCTCTATCGCCTCTCTATGTGGGTGGCCGGTCTTGCGCTGTTGGTGATGGTCGCGATTATCCCCGTGGGGATTTTCGCCCGCTATGTGTTGAACAGCGCGCTCTCCTGGCCAGAGCCGGTGGCGATCATCTGTATGGTGACCTTTACCTTTATCGGCGCTGCCGTGAGCTACCGTGCTGGATCGCATATCGCCGTCACCATGATGACCGACAGGTTAAGCGAGCCGCTGCGTAAGATCTGTTTCCTGCTGGCGGATCTGATGCTGATGGCTATCAGCCTCTTTATCCTCTGGTACAGCGCGACGCTGTGCGCCGAATTGTGGGAGCAGCCGGTGGCGGAGTTCCCGCTCTTCACCGCCGGAGAGAGCTATTTACCGCTGCCGATAGGCTCTGCGATCACCCTTCTGTTTATTGTCGAGAAGATGCTTTTTGGCGCGCAGTACCACCGTCCGGTGGTGATGCTCGGCTCGTCGAGCTGACTCCGGTAAGGAACCTTTATGGATGCATTTATTCTGGTCTTTACGCTCGCCATTATGTTGGCGATTGGCGTGCCGGTCGCCTATGCGGTCGGCATCAGCGCGGTACTCGGCGCGTGGTATATCGATATTCCGCTGGAAGCGGTGATGATCCAGTTGACCAACGGCGTCAATAAATTCTCACTGCTGGCGATCCCGTTCTTTATCCTGGCCGGGGCGATTATGGCGGAGGGCGGCATTGCCCGCAGGCTGGTCAACTTTGCCTATATCTTTGTCGGCTTTATCCGCGGCGGCCTGTCGCTGGTTAATATCGTCGCTTCGACCTTTTTCGGTGCCATCTCGGGATCGTCGGTGGCAGATACCGCCTCGATCGGCTCGGTAATGATCCCGGAGATGGATAAAAAGGGTTACCCGCGCGATTTCGCTGCCGCCGTTACCGCCAGCGGATCGGTGCAGGCGATCCTGACGCCACCCAGCCACAACTCGGTGATCTACTCGCTGGCAACGGGCGGAACGGTCTCCATCGCGGCGCTGTTTATCGCCGGGATTTTGCCGGGTCTGCTGCTCAGCTTCACCCTGATGGTGATGTGCGTGGTCTTTGCCCATAAGCGCGGCTACCCGAAAGGGGAGCGGGTGCCGTTTCGCCAGGCGTTGAAGATCTTTGCCGATACGCTGTGGGGGCTGATGACGGTGGTGATCATCATGGGCGGCATCCTTTCCGGGATCTTCACCGCCACCGAATCGGCGGCGATCGCCTGTCTGTGGGCCTTTTTCGTCACCATGTTTATCTATCGTGACTACAAATGGTCCGAGCTGCCGAAGCTGATGTACCGCACGGTGAAAACCGTCACCATCGTGATGATCCTGATTGGCTTCGCCTCGGCTTTCGGCGCGGTGATGACCTATATGCAGCTGCCGGGGCGCATCACCGAGGCGTTTACCCAGCTCTCGGATAACAAGTATGTGATCCTGATGTGCATTAACATCATGCTGCTGCTGCTCGGTACGCTGATGGATATGGCGCCGCTGATCCTGATCCTGACGCCGGTACTGCTGCCGGTGACCAATGCGCTGGGCATCGATCCGGTACATTTCGGCATGATCATGCTGGTCAACCTGGGGATTGGGTTGATTACGCCGCCGGTGGGATCGGTGCTGTTTGTCGCCAGCGCGGTGAGTAAACAGAAGATCGAGCAGGTGGTGAAGGCAATGCTGCCTTTCTATGCCACTCTGTTCGTGGTGCTGATGCTGGTGACCTATATCCCGGCCATCTCGCTCTTCCTGCCGAAACTGTTTGGCGTGATGTAGGCTCAGCCTGTACGCATAAAAAACCCGGCGCTTGTGGCCGGGTTTTTTACTTATTCGGTAAAGATGTGCGGATAGAAGCGGGAGAGATCCTGGGTGATCAGCGCCCGATCTTCGCGGATGCCGATGCCAGCAGGCTGATCGTTGATAAGCCAACTGCCAATCAGCGTGTAGCTGTCGCCAAACTTCGGCAGCGTGTAGAACTCCTGCACGATCATCCCCTCTTCGCCGTACGGACCTTCCACCGACTCGACGGTTTTGCCGTTCTCAACGATCGAGACATTGGCACCTTCACGGGAGAAGATCGGCTTCACCACATACTTCTCCATCGGCGGGTGATCTTCATCGGCAAACCAGGCCGGCAGCAGATTGGGATGATCCGGGAACATCTGCCATAGCATCGGCAGCAGCGCCTTGTTGGAGATGATGCTTTTCCAGGCCGGCTCCAGCCAGCGCACGCCGGCATCTTCCAGCTTGGTGGAGAACATTTCACGCAGCATGTATTCCCACGGATAGAGCTTGAAGAGGTTGCCGATCACCTGATCCTGCAGATCGGAGAACTGCCCCTTTTCACCGAGGCCGATATCTTCGATATAGAGAAACTCAGAGGCCAGCTCCGCTTCGGCCGCGCAATCCTGAAGATACTGCACCGTTCCGCGATCCTCTACCGTGTCACGGCAGCAGGTGAAGTGCAGCAGCTGGAAACCGTGCTGCTCACGCAACTCGGCAAAGCGTGCAATGAGCTTCTCCTGCAGGCTGTTGAACTGATCGCTGCCCTGCGGCAGGTTGCCGGCGTTGAGCTGATCTTCAAGCCAGATCCACTGAAAGAAGGCCGCTTCATACAGCGAGGTTGGCGTGTCGGCGTTGTTTTCCAGCAGCTTAGGCTCGCCGACGCCATCCCAGGCGAGATCGAGACGTGAATAGAGCGAAGGCTGACGCGTGGCCCACGACTGGCGCACAAAGCCCCAGGTGTGTTTCGGAATGCGGAATTTGGTCATCAGCTCATCGCTGGCAACGACCTTCTCTACCACCTGCAGGCACATCTGGTGCAGCTCGGCGGTGACATCCTCCAGTTTCTCAACCTGGGCGAGCGTCAGTTTGTAGTAGGCATCTTCACACCAGTAGGGCTCGCCATACATGGTGTGAAAATTAAAGCCGTACTCCGTCGCTTTCTCGCGCCAGTCCGGGCGCTCGCTAATGCTGATTCTTTCCATCGACGTCAGCCACCCATTGAACGGCTGGAGGTGCCGGAGGCGCTGCTGCGCTGCATAGTGTTCTGTTTAGCAACAGATTCACCAAAGCCGCCGCGTGTAACGGTGGTGGTGGTCGCCGGTTTCGGCGCTAACGCGGTTTTCGGTACCGTTGCGGTACGGCCCGGCTGCGCTGCGCCGTAGCCTTTACCGGAGGCGTCGGTGTATTGACCGTAAGCCGGGCTTGCCGGATTACGCGAGCTGAAGAGCGGCTGCTGAGCAAAGCCCGCGCCGCCGCCCATTAAGCGGCCCATCATGTAACCGGCCATCAGCGGCATCCAGAAGCTGCCGCTGGACTGGTTCTGCGCCTGGTTTTCCGCGCCCGGCGCGCCTACGCCCGCTTGTGCAGGCGCCTGCTGGCACTGGCCTTCGCCAAACTCGGCCACGCAATCTTCGCGCGAGGCGTATTTCGGCGCGGTACGTTCGGCTTCTTTTAAAGCATTGTTGTACGCGGCGGTACACTCCGCGCTTTTACCCGGATTCGCCGAGGAGCAGTCGTCGGCGTTCTGGTACATAGAAACTGTTTCGTCACTTTGTTCACAGGCTGCCAGCATAAACACGGCGGAGACCGCCAGCGCGACAGGCGTTAAATGACGTGCGCTCCAGCTTTTGCGGAACGTCGCATGATTGATATTTTTTGTCCGTTTCATTTTTATCTTCCTGTGGACCCCAAAGGCATGAATAGACGATCAGGATAGAGGATGGGTGGTCGAAATTAAAGCGAGGCGAGGAGGCCTTTACGTTGCCTTACGTAAAAACGGGGGCTGGGTGCCCCCGTGGTCTATAGCGGGTGATTAACGCGTCAGGCCGGTGCGCGCGGCGGCAGGTTGTGCATCTGCGCCGAAGTTCTCAACGTTAGCCTGCTGCTGCGGGTTCTCCGGTGCCACGCTCTCCGGCGCGGTAGAGATGGATTTGCCCAGCGCGCCGTTGAGTGCGACCAGATCCTGCTCGTTCAGCGTACCGAGCGCCTGCTTAATATTAAGCTGGTTGATCAGGTAGTTATAACGAGCGTTTGAGAGCTGCTGCTTCGCGTTATAGAGCGTGGTGGTGGCATCCAGCACGTCAACAATCGTGCGTGTACCGACTGAGTAGCCCGCTTCCATCGCGTCGAGTGAACTCTGCGCAGAGACCACCGCCTGTTTGTAGGCGTTGATGCTGCTGATCGAGGCGTTGACGTTATTAAAGGAGGAGCGAACGTTCTGCACCACGCTGCGGTGCGCGCTCTCCAGCTGCTCGCTGGCACCCACGAAGTTAAATTGCGCCTGTTTGACCTGCGAGTTCACCTGACCACCCTGGTAGAGCGGCAGCGAGAAGCTGAGGCCAACTTTGTTCTGACCAACATCGGAGTCGCTGAACTGCGAGTTGTTACGCGTTCTGGAGCCGCTGTAGGAGGAGTTCGACACGCCGGTAGAAGCGGTCAAACCGAGGGTCGGCAAGTGACCATCCTGCGCCTGGCGAATCTGCTCACGCGCCAGATCCTGGCTCAAACGCGCCTGCAGCAGCGTCAGGTTGCGCTTTTCCGCTTCTTTCAGCAGGTTGTTCACCGGCTGCGGTTTATCGGTCTTAAAGCTCTGGACGTTGAGTGACGCCAGCTCCGGATAGTAGTTGCCGGTGACCTGGCGCAGCGTCTCTACGGCGTTATCCAGGGCGTTACGCGCGGAAACTTCGTTCGCCAGCACGGTGTCATACTGTGAGCGGGCGTTCTGCACATCGGTGATGGCAACCAGGCCAACATTAAAACGCTGGGTAGTTTGATCTAACTGGCGATAGATAGACTGCTTCTGTGCTTCGGTGTAGGAGAGCGTATCGATGGCGCTCAGCACGTTGAAGTAGGCAGTTGCGGTGTTCAGCATCAGCGTCTGCTGGTCGGTCTGCCAGGTGACATCCTGAATCCCGGCACTTTTTTCCTGTAAAGTCAGCGCGCGCCATTTCGACATATCAAAAATGGTCTGCGTTAATTGCAGTGAACCGCTGGTTACGCTGGAATCGACGCCCTGGCTATCGCGGAAACCGTTGGTGTAGGTGTAGTCTGCCCCCAAACCAAGCTGAGGCAGTAACGGGCTACGCGCTTCATTGATCTTTTCGAAGGCGGCATCGCGGTCGGCGGCGGATTTACGCAGATCCGGGTTGCTTAAACGCGCCTGCTGATAAACCTGTAACAGGTTTTCTGCCTGGCTCATCGCACTGAAACCGGTCAGGCTCAGGCCGATAAAGAGGGGGAGCAATTTCTTCATTTGCATTCCTTGTTGTGAAGCAGTACTAGCGCTGATCTAAATTGGAAAAATAATCGCAGATTCTATCAGAAGTACGCACCGCGAAAGCTTGGCGTAACGTGCCATCGGCATAAATTTGCATCAATCTAACACATAGCGCTTGAAACACGCGTAAAACAGGCTTGAAAATCCACCGATTTATCATCACTTCATATGAGACGCCGCCAATGAATAAGCCAGACTCATCCATCGTCACTTTCACAAAAAATGATGTAGAAATTATTGCACGGGAAACGCTCTACACCGGTTTTTTTTCGCTCGTCCGCTATCGTTTTCGCCATCGTCTTTTTAATGGTGGAATGAGCGGCGAAGTGCAGCGTGAAATTTTTGAACGCGGTCACGCCGCAGTCTTGCTACCCTATGACCCTGTGCGCGACGAAGTTGTGCTGATCGAACAGATTCGCATTGCGGCGTTCGACACCAGCGACACGCCGTGGCTGCTGGAGATGGTTGCTGGCATGATCGAAGCCGGTGAGTCGGATGAAGAGGTCGCCCGGCGTGAAGCGAACGAAGAGGCCGGTTTAGCGGTCGGACGCGTGAAAAGGATGCTGAGCTACCTGGCAAGCCCGGGCGGCACCAGCGAGCGCACTGCCGTACTGGTTGGCGAAGTGGATGCCACACAGGCCTCAGGTATTCATGGTCTGGTGGATGAAAACGAAGATATTCGTGTTCATGTGGTGAGCCGGGAGCAGGCTTACCAGTGGGTAGAAGAGGGGACAATTAACAACGCAGCGTCTGTCATCGCCTTGCAATGGCTGCAGCTGCATTATGAGAGCTTACAAAACGAGTGGAAAAAATGAAGCGTTACACACCTGACTTCCCGGAAATGATGCGCCTGTGCGAAACCAATTTCGCCCAGCTGCGCCGCCTGCTACCGCGTAATGATGAGGCGGGCGAAGCGGTAAGTTACCAGGTGACCAATGCGCAGTACCGATTAACGATTGTTGAATCCACCCGCTACACTACGCTTGTGGAGATTGAACAGACCGCGCCTGCCGTCAGCTACTGGAGCCTGCCCTCAATGACAGTGCGCCTGTATCACGATGCGATGGTGGCCGAAGTGTGTTCGAGCCAGCAGATCTTTCGATTTAAAGCGCGTTATGATTACCCCAATAAAAAGTTGCATCAACGCGACGAAAAGCATCAAATTAACCAGTTTCTGGCCGATTGGCTGCGTTACTGTTTAGCACATGGAGCAATGGCGATTCCGGTTTGTTAGCGTCGTGAAACCTAAGGACACCATTTGGAAAGCCTGTTAAACCTCTCTCTGGGGAGTGAGTCCAGAGTCAGGGTATTACAAATAACCGATTCTCACCTGTTCGCCAAAAAGCATGAAACGCTGTTAGGAGTAAACACCTGGGAGAGCTATCAGGCGGTACTGAATGCGATCCGGGCTCAGCAGCGTTCGTGCGATCTGATCGTCGCCACCGGCGATTTGGCGCAGGATCATACCGCTGCGGCCTATCAGCACTTTGCTGAAGGTATCGCAAGCTTCGACGCACCCTGCGTCTGGCTGCCGGGCAATCACGATTTTCAGCCTGCCATGTACAGTGCGCTGCAGGATGCGGGCATCTCGTCCGCGAAACGTGTTTTTGTCGGTGAGCAGTGGCAAATCCTGCTGCTCGACAGCCAGGTGTTCGGCGTTCCGCACGGTGAGCTAAGCGAATTTCAGCTCGACTGGCTGGAAAAAAAGCTCGCCGACAGCCCGCAGCGCCACACGCTCCTGCTTCTGCATCACCATCCGCTGCCGTCCGGCTGCAGCTGGCTCGATCAGCACAGCCTGCGCAACGCCGCGGAGCTGGATAACGTGCTGCAACGCTTTCCGCAGGTGCGCACGCTGCTCTGCGGACATATCCACCAGGAGCTGGATCTCGACTGGAATGGCCGCCGCCTGCTGGCGACGCCGTCGACCTGCGTGCAGTTCAAGCCGCACTGCGCCAGCTTCACGCTGGATACCATCGCGCCAGGCTGGCGCTGGCTGGATCTCTACCCTGACGGAACGCTGCACACCGAAGTGTGCCGTCTGGCGGGGAGCGAATTCAGGCCCGATACCGCCTCAGAAGGCTATTGATGTCAACGCTTCTTTATCTACATGGTTTCAACAGTTCGCCCAGCTCCGGCAAAGCGACGCAGCTGGCGCAATGGGTTGCACAGCATCATCCGCATATTGAAATGGTGGTGCCGCAGTTGCCGCCCTATCCGGCCGAAGCCGCAGAGATGCTGGAGTCGCTGGTGCTTGCACGGGGCGGAAAAACGCTCGGTCTTGTCGGCTCTTCCCTCGGCGGTTATCTGGCGACCTGGCTCTCGCAATGCTTTATGTTGCCGGCGGTAGTGGTCAATCCGGCGGTACGGCCGTTTGAATTGCTGGCGGATTATCTTGGCCCTAACGAGAACCCCTACACAGGGCAGCAATATGTGCTAGAGTCTCGCCATATTTACGAGCTCAAAGTGATGCAAGTTGACCCGCTTGAGGCTCCAGATCTGATCTGGCTGCTGCAACAAACCGGGGACGAAGTGCTCGATTACCGCCAGGCGGTGGCCTATTACGATGCCTGCCGCCAGACAGTTGAAGAGGGCGGAAATCACGCCTTCACGGGCTTTGAGAAACATTTCACACAGATTATCGATTTCCTTGGGCTTGAATAAGCCGCCGGAAACGATGCGATCACTATCTACGAATACACCATGACGCAATCCTATAACGCTGATGCCATAGAGGTACTCACCGGGCTTGAGCCGGTTCGCCGCCGTCCGGGGATGTATACCGATACCACGCGCCCTAACCACCTGGGCCAGGAAGTTATTGATAACAGTGTGGATGAAGCGCTGGCAGGCCACGCGAAGCGCGTGGAGGTCATTCTTCACGCCGATCAGTCGCTGGAAGTTATCGACGACGGGCGCGGCATGCCGGTGGATATCCACCCGGAAGAGGGCGTTCCCGCCGTCGAACTGATCCTCTGCCGCCTGCACGCGGGCGGTAAATTCTCCAACAAAAACTACCAGTTCTCAGGCGGCCTGCACGGCGTCGGTATTTCGGTAGTTAACGCCCTGTCACGGCGCGTGGAAGTGACCGTCAAACGCGACGGCCAGGTCTACAGCATCGCCTTCGAGAATGGCGACAAGGTGCAGGATCTGAACGTGATCGGCACCTGCGGTAAGCGCAATACCGGCACCAGCGTTCACTTCTGGCCCGATGAATCCTTCTTCGACAGCCCGCGCTTCTCCGTCTCCCGCCTGATGCATCTGCTGAAAGCGAAAGCGGTGCTCTGCCCGGGCGTTGAGATTGTCTTTAAAGACAATGTGAATAATGCCGAGCAGCGCTGGTGCTACCAGGATGGTCTGAACGACTACCTGAGCGAAGCGGTAAATGGCCTGCCGACGCTGCCGGAAAAACCCTTTATCGGCAACTTCTCCGCCGAAACGGAAGCGGTGGACTGGGCGCTGCTCTGGCTGCCGGAAGGCGGCGAGCTGCTGACCGAGAGCTACGTTAACCTGATCCCGACCATGCAGGGCGGCACCCACGTTAACGGCCTGCGTCAGGGCCTGCTCGATGCGATGCGCGAATTCTGCGAATACCGTAATATCCTGCCGCGCGGCGTGAAGCTCTCGGCGGAAGATATCTGGGATCGCTGCGCTTACGTCCTGTCGGTCAAGATGCAGGATCCGCAGTTTGCCGGGCAGACCAAAGAGCGTCTCTCCTCCCGCCAGTGCGCGGCGTTCGTCTCCGGCGTAGTGAAAGATGCCTTTAGCCTGTGGCTGAACCAGAATATTCAGACGGCGGAAATGCTGGCGGAGATGGCGATCTCCAGCGCCCAGCGCCGCATGCGCGCCGCCAAAAAAGTAGTGCGTAAAAAGCTCACCAGCGGCCCGGCGCTGCCCGGCAAGCTGGCGGATTGCACCGCGCAGGATCTCTCGCGTACCGAACTCTTCCTGGTGGAGGGGGACTCCGCGGGCGGATCGGCGAAGCAGGCGCGCGATCGCGAATTTCAGGCGATCATGCCGCTGAAGGGGAAGATCCTGAACACCTGGGAGGTCTCCTCCGATGAAGTGCTGGCCTCACAGGAGGTGCATGATATTTCGGTGGCGATCGGTATCGATCCGGATAGCGAAGATCTCAGCCAGCTGCGCTACGGCAAGATCTGTATTCTGGCGGATGCGGACTCCGATGGCCTGCACATCGCCACGCTGCTCTGCGCGCTGTTTGTGAAGCACTTCCGTACGCTTGTGAAAAACGGTCACGTCTATGTTGCGCTGCCGCCGCTTTACCGTATTGATCTCGGCAAAGAGGTCTATTACGCGTTAACGGAAGAGGAAAAAACCGGCGTGCTGGAGCAGCTGAAACGCAAAAAGGGCAAACCGAACGTACAGCGCTTTAAAGGGCTGGGCGAGATGAACCCGATGCAGCTGCGTGAAACCACGCTCGATCCGAATACGCGCCGCCTGGTGCAGCTGGTCATCAGCGATGAAGATGATAAGCAGACCGACGCCATGATGGATATGTTGCTGGCCAAGAAGCGCTCGGAAGATCGACGCAACTGGCTGCAAGAGAAGGGCGATACGGCGGAAATCGAAGCCTAAACCCGTCATGCCCGGTGGCGCTCTGCTTACCGGGCCTGCTCAACGCTTTCAATTTTATGTATGCCAACCATCCGGCATGTTGTGGTCAACCTGGCCCGGCAATCAGCTATAACTCTTCGGCTTTTATGTAGGCCGGATAAGGCGTAAGCCGCCATCCGGCAAAACCACACATCAGCCACTATCTCTTACCGATGCCGTAGCGATATTTCGCTTCATTGCCTACTCAATCCGATGATTCTTTCTGTATTGCAGCGGCGTTTCGCCGATGCCGCGCTTAAAGGCGCTGATAAAGTAGGTGACATCGGAAAACCCAACATCAAGTGCGATTTCGCGGATGCTGAGCGGCGTGTGGAGCAGCGAGTCGCACGCTTTGCGCAGGCGCAGGGTGTTTAGATATTGATGGATTGGCTCGCCGGTCTCGAAGTGGAAGCGGCGCGAGACATAGCTGCGTGATTTGCCAAGATCCCCGGCGAGCCGTTGCAGGCTAAACTTCTGCCGGTAATTCTCCTGTAGCCAGAACATCACCGGCGTGGCGATCCCGCTCTGCTCTTCCGGTAATTTCTCATTATCTTCCGGCAACATACTCAACAGACTGAGCAGCAAGCAGGCGACCTGCTCGACGTTCAGGCTGCGGTTCTCCGCCAGCTTCCCATAACAGCTAAACAGATGATCGATATGAGGATGAATATCGGCCGCGTCCATCACCACCGCCGCGCCGCCGCGCAGGGAGAGGCGCTGTAACCGCTGGTGGTTATGCGGAAAATCGCGCAGGTGTTTGAGCACCACATGGTGATCGACATGGATAATGGTGCGGCGATAACAATCCTGCGCCTGCTCATCCACCATCACCCGGTGCAGGGTAAAGGGTGGAAAGAAGAAGAGCCTGCCGGGCCGCATGGTGTACTGACGGTTATCAACAATCACCACGCCGAATCCCTCTTCGACATAGAGCACTTCCAGACACTGATGCCAGTGGTGGTAACGCACGGTATTGGCGTAAAGGCGGCTAAACGACACGATCGCGTCGTTGAGGGTAATCAGTTCCAGCCGCTCTGCCTGCAAACCTGAAGTCATGGTGCAATCAATCTCAATTTTTACTTCCCTGTAGCCATTTATAAACCACGGTTTTAAATTTTCTCAATAACGGGTTCAGAGAAGTTACGGCGGTGTGACAGAGGTAACATTTCCCCGCGCTGTTCATTAACTATTCTTCTGCCACACATCAGGGGAGGAGAGGTTATGCAGGCGGCGCACGAGAAAAAATCAAATCCATTGTCATCCCGCGACGAGGTAGTCAGCGCGCTGACCACCATGCTCGACGCGCTGGATAAACAGTTTCCGGCCGGTGCGGCGCAATTCTCCCTCGGTGCTACCAGCGCCCACTACAGCGATGAGATTGCTGAGATGGAGGGGCTCTCCCGCGCGCTGTGGGGGCTCTTCCCGCTGATGGCGGGCGGCGAGGCAGAAACCTTCAGCGCGAAATATCTGGCGGCGATCAAGCGCGGCACCGATCCACAGGAGAGCGGCTACTGGGGCGATACCGTGGCATATGACCAGCGGCTGGTGGAGATGGCGGCCTACGGTCTCGGGCTGGCGCTGCTGGGTGATAAGTTGACGCTGAACTTCAGTGCGCAGGAAACGGACAACCTCTACCGCTGGCTTAACCAGATCACCGAAGCGGAGATGCCCGACAGCAACTGGAACTTCTTCGCCATCATGGTGCAGTTGGGCTTCAAACGCGCCGGTTTGCCGTGGGATGCGCAGGCGATTGAACGCCGCTTTGCGATGATGGATGCCTACTATCTTGGCGACGGTTGGTACTCCGACGGCCCCGGCAGGCCAAAAGATTACTACATCTCGATGGCGTTTCATTTTTACGGCCTGATCTACGCCGCGCTGAACGGTGAAGAGGACGCACCGCGCGCGGCAACGATTCGCGAGCGCGCCAGCCTCTTTGCCGAGGACTTTATCTATATGTCGGCGGCAGAAGGGGAGTCGGTGCCGTTTGGCCGCAGCCTCACCTACCGCTTTGCGATGGTCGCCTTCTGGAGCGCCGTTGCCTTTGCCGACCTGCCGGTCTTTACGCCGGGCGTGGTAAAAGGCGTGATCCTGCGCCACCTGCGCTGGTGGCTTAAACAGCCCATTTTCGATCGCGACGGCATTCTGACGCTCGGTTTTGCCTACCCCAACTTGGCGATGTGCGAGGATTACAACTCGCCCGGCTCGCCCTACTGGGCGCTGAAGGTCTTCTTGATCCTCGCGCTGCCCGCCTCTCACCCCTTCTGGCGCGCCGAAGAGCAGCCGTTACCGCGGCTCGCCGCGCAGCGCGTGATTGCCCCGGCCGGGCAGCTTATCGTGCACAGCGAGGAGTCAAAACACGTCTGGATGCTGACCGCCGGACAGCTGGAGTTGAACAACTACGTCAATACCGAAGCGAAATACACTAAATTTGCCTACTCCAGCCGCTTTGGTTTCACCATTGAGCGCGGGCGCTATGGCATCAAACATGCCGCCTGCGACTCAATGCTGCTGCTGAGTGAAGGGGATAACTACTTTCGCGGCCGTCGCGAGTGCGACGACGTGGTGATAAGCGAACAGGCGATCTTCTCCCGCTGGTCGCCGTGGCATGACGTACAGATCGCCACCTGGCTCATCCCCTGCGGGGAGTGGCACCTTCGCGTTCACCGCATCGATACCGCCCGCGCACTGACCAGCGTGGAAGGGGGCTTTGCAGTGCTGAAAGCGCCCCATCGCTCTGAGCAACACGGCAGCCTGGTGGTCGCTGAAAACGGCGTCAGCGGCATTTTCAACCTGCTCACCGATGTTCCGCGCGAGGCGGACAGCGTCGTCACGCCGCCCAACAGCAGCATTATGTTTTCGCCCTGTGCCTCCATTCCGGTACTGCGCACAGAGATTGCTCCAGGCCAGCAGTGGCTGGCGTGTGCCGTGCAGGCGGCAACCTGCGAACTGGCATTTAACCCGCTCTTACCGGAATTACTTATCAACAATAACGCGCTGGTGATCCATCAACCGGGGCAGAAAAACCGTATCGAGATTGCACTTTGATGCCCGGCGCAGGCCGGGAAATAACGCTGAACCCTACATGCTTTCGTCGAGGATAGTATGGAAAAAATCACCATAAATAATAAAACTGAATATTACAAAATCAGCTCCTTTATCTTTCTCTACTTTTTTACCTGGTCGGCAAGCATTGGTTTGCTGGCGATCTGGCTGGGGCAAAAAGCCAATTTAAGCGGGACAGTGATCGGCACGGTCTTTGCCGTTAACGGTATCTTCTCCGTTATTCTGAAACCGATTTATGGCTATATCCTGGATAAAATCGGCATGAGCAAATACCTGCTCTATTTTGTCGTGCTGATGTCAGCTTTAATGGCGCCGTTCTTTATCTATGTTTATCAGCCGCTATTAATGTCCAACACCCTGGTCGGCATTATTGTTGGCGCCATCTATTTAAGCTTCGCCTGGTATGCGGGCGTGGCGGCGTGCGAATCCTATACCGACCGCTACAGCCGCTTAAACGGTATGGAGTTTGGGCAGATCCGCATGTGGGGATCGCTGGGCTGGGCGGTGGCTTCCTCTTTCTCTGGTCTGCTGTTTAACCTCTCTCCGGCCTACAACTTCATCATGGGCTCGGTGGCGTCGCTGATTATGCTGGCGGTGCTGCTGAGCCTGAAAGTGAATGTCCACTCCGCTCACGCGGGCGAAGTGCTGACCAAGGAGAAGATCGCGCCTGCCGATGTCTATGCGCTGCTGCGCAATCGCAAATTCTGGGCCTTCTGTCTTTATGTCGCCGGTGTCGCGTGGATGATGTTTATCGCCGAGCAGCAGTTCTCACGCTACTTCGTCACCTTCTTTGATGATGTGCATGAAGGCAATGCGGTGTTTGGTTATCTGGGCACGGTGCAGTCGGGCATGGAATTTGTCATGTATATGGTCATCCCGCTGTTTGTGAACTTTATTGGTGCCAAGCGTGGGTTATTAATTGTCGGCCTGATTGTCGGCGCGCGGTTAATTATCTCCGGGCTGTGCGAATCGCATCTGCTTATTTCAATCCTCAAGCCGCTCTACGGTCTCGAAATCTGTTTGCTGCTGGTGTCGGTATTTAAATATATCGCCGAGCATTTCGATAAACGCGTTAATGCCACCATGTATCTGCTGGGCTACCAGGCGATGCTCTATGTCGGCAATGTTGTGGTCTCGTCGCCCGCCGGGATTTTGTATGACCGCATCGGCTTTGAACACACCTACATCATCATGGGCGCGATTGCGCTGACCTTTACCTTTATCTCCCTGTTTACCCTGTCTGCCTGCCAGAGCAAATGGCGGCAAGCCCGCACGCTGGATGCGAAAACGGCAGGGTAATGGCTATCCGATTATCGAACAGAGAAGGAACCGAACTATGTTAAGTAACATCAACGAGGAAACGTTACGCCCATGCCCGGCTGCGCCCGATGCGCAAACCTTTAAAGATGAGCTGGACTCTGCGCGTAACCACACCCTTGAGCTGATTCGCCGTCATTTAACCGAGTTCGGCGAGCAGTTCCCGGCGGAGACCTGCGTCGACGGCTTTTACCCGCTCACCGGCAACGTTGAGTGGACCACCAGCTTCTGGACCGGGCAACTGTGGCTGGCGTGGGAGATGAGCGGCGATGAGACGTTTCGCGCGCTGGCCGAGCGCCACGTGCGCTCCTTTGGCCTGCGCATCGCCGGACGTGAAGACACCAACACCCACGATCTCGGCTTTCTATACACGCTCTCCTGCGTGGCGGCCTGGCGCTTAACCGGCAATCGTGATGCGCGCGGCTTTGGGCTACTGGCGGCCGAAGCCTTGCTGGAGCGCTTTCATGAAAAAGCGCAGATCATCCAGGCGTGGGGCGATCTTACCGATCCTGCCCAGGCCGGGCGAATGATCATCGACTGCAATATGAATCTGCCGCTGCTCTACTGGGCGACGGAGCAAACCGGCGACCGGCGCTTTGCCGATGCCGCCGAAGCCCATGTGCGCCAGGCGGCGAAATACCTTATCCGCGAAGATGCCTCCACCTTTCACACCTACTATATGGATGTGCGGACCGGCGCGCCGCGTTATGGCAACACCCAGCAGGGTTACGCCGATGATTCCTGCTGGTCGCGCGGCCAGGCGTGGGGCATTTACGGCTTTCTGCTGAGCTATATCTACACCGGTGATAAAGAGATGGTGGCGCTGTCAAAACGGCTGGCGAACTACTTCCTCAACCGCCTGCCGGAAGATGCGGTCTGCCACTGGGATCTGGCGCTGGTGGGCACCGATGCGCTGCGCGACTCCTCATCGGCGGCAATTGCGGTCTGCGGTTTGCTGGAGCTGGTTAAGCAGTTGCCGGTAACCGATCCGGATCGCGTCCACTACCAGCAGTGGGCGATGCGCATTATGTCATCGCTGAGTCAGCACTATCTGGCGGGCAAGCAGGAGGCGACCAACGGCCTGCTCAAGCACTCGGTCTACCATCTGTCGAGCAATAAAGGCGTGGATGAGTGTGCAAGCTGGGGGGATTACTTCTATGTCGAAGCGCTGGCGCGTTTCTCGCTGAGCTGGAAGTTGTACTGGTAAACAAAGGGCCGGCAAGCGCCGGCCTGAGTATTCTCCCCCCGCCTGGTCGGTGAGGGGAAGGCTGTTACAGACCCGATTCGAGAATACGGATATGGGTCTCGAGGACATCGCCTTTTACTGCTTCGCTCCACGCTTTCATGTGGGGCGTTTGCAGGTGCGCTTCAAGATGCGCCACGCTTTCCCAGCGCTCAACCATCGTGATGGAATCCGGCGCGGTCGTCTGGAAGCTGACGCCAGCGGCGTGGTCAATCAGCGGCTCATAGCCGTGGCAGCCTGCTTCTTGCAGCACAACCGGTACAATTTTCGCGAATTCATCAAGCACGGCCTGGCGATGGTGCTGCCCCGGGCGAGTGCGGATCTCTGCTACTACTGTCAACATGGTTTACTCCTTTTAAGTCCAGCTACAGTTAAGCAAAAATCTCCGCCAGATGCTTGCGATATTCTGCAATATAACGCGGGACGTCCGGCATTTTGATCACGTCGTTAGCGATAAATGTCGGCAGCGCGTCCATACCGAGGAACTGGTTCGCTTTATGGAACGGCAGGTAAACGCCGTCAACGCCGACGCCGTGGAAGAACTGCTCTTTATCAGTAAAGGCATCGATTGGCGCGTTCCAGGTGAGCGACAGCATATAGGTTTTGCCCTGGATTAATCCGCCGGAGCCATACTTTTTCGCCGCATCGGAGCGGGTACGACCATCGCTGGCATACAGCGAACCGTGGCCTTCGGTAAAGACATCATCCATATACTTCTTCACCGTCCACGGCGCGCCCATCCACCAGCCTGGCATCTGCCAGATAACCGTGTCGGCCCACAGGAAGTTCTCTACTTCCGCTTTAACGTCGTACTCGCCGTCGGTGCGCACGGTTTTCACCTCGTGCCCGGCATCGCGCAGGAAGCTGGCCGCAACCTCGGTCAGGGTATCGTTTAGTTCGCCATTGGAGTGCGCAAATTTCTTCGCACCGTTGATAATCAGAATGTTGCTCATTTTTTGTTCCCGGATAAATACGTTTGTCGGCGATTCTATCCGCATCAACGGGGCGATTAAATTGGCAATAATGGCAAAGACTTTTGCTCAATAAGCAATAATCCCCTTACCAGTGCAGGGTGACGTTAAAACCGCCCTCAGGATGGTTGGCAAAAGTGACCTGCATCTGATGCAGAGCGGCGATACGCTGCACGATCGATAACCCCAGCCCGCTGCCGGTTTCACTCTGTCCCGGCGGGCGGTAGAAGCGCTCGCCAATACGCGCCAGCGCCTCGTCGCTGACGCCCAGGCCATTATCCCGCACGCTCAGGCTGTTGGCTGCAAGGGTGACATCCACCACGCTGCCCGGCGGGCTGTAACGGATGGCGTTATCCAGCAGGTTGCGCACCAGCAGGCTAAGCAGCAGCGGCTGGCCCTGGCGACGCACGTCGTGGGCATTCAGATGCAGGCGGATGTCGATTCCCGCCAGCTGCGCGCTGTGGTAGGTCTCCATCACCGCCGACTGCAGCAGCGCATCCAGCGCCAGCGTCTCAACATCCTCCATATGCTCCAGCGAATCGAGGCGCGAAAGGGTTAACAGCTGATCGACCAGCCGCGTTGCGCGATCGATGCCGAGATGTAACTGGCTCAGTGCTTTGGCGCGCGCGGTAGGATCGTCATCGGAGAGCTGTGCGACTTCCGTCTGCACTTTCAGCGCCGCCAGCGGGCTGCGCAGCTCATGGGCGGCGTCGGAGGTAAAGCGCCGCTCGCGCAGCATCATGGCGTGCGTGCGGGCAAAGAGTTGGTTGAGGGCATCCAGCAGCGGGCGCACTTCGCCGGGCACGCCGCGGGTCTCCAGCGCATCGGCGCGATCCGGGGCGCGTGAACGCAGCGCCTGTGCCACCTTTTTCAATGGCCGCAGCTCAAGGGTCAGCAGGGCGATTAACAGCAGCAGCATTAACGGCAGCGCCACCAGCCACGGCGTTAGCTGTGAGGTGATGATCTCCAGCGCCATCTCCTGGCGATACTCCCACTCCTGACCAACCACAATGCGGTACTCGCCGCCGGGCGCGGTCAGCCACAGAAAGCGCCACTTATCGTCATCATCGCGCAGTTGCCCATCATCAAAGCCATCGCGACGCCAGGAGTAGGGGATATCGCGCCCGTTGTCGCCATCGTGCAGCAGCAGTTTGCCGTCGGTTGAGTAGATGGCGAAGGCCAGCACGTCATCATCAAGATGGCCATGCTTAATCTTCTTTTTAGTGACTTGCGGCGCGGCGCTCTGCAACTGGTCGAGCTTCATCACGCTCAGGCGTTTGGCGAACAGCATCTGCTGGGTATCAAACAGCTTGTCGAGTTTGTCGCGCGTCTGCTGCCAGGCGACGACGCTGGCGCAGAGCCAGGCCGCCAGCGAGAGCAGCAAAAAGAGCAGCGTCAGGCGCAGCCGCAGGCTATGGGGAAACGTAAATTTCATGCCTCTCCTAAGGTGTAGCCGATGCCGTGTACGGTGCGGATAAAGTCGCTGCCGAGCTTGCGGCGCAGATGGTGCACATGTACTTCTACCGCGTTGCTGGAGACATCCCCGTCCCAGCTGTAGAGCTTCTCTTCTATCGCTTTGCGCGGCAGCACGCGCCCGACATTGCGCAGCAGGAGCTCCAGCAGGGCGAACTCTTTCGGTTTCAGCACCAGCGTCTCGTTATGAAAGGTGGCGACCAGGCTTACCGGGTCGAGGGTGACCAGGCCGTGGCGCAGCAGGCTCTGCGCCTGGCCGTGAGTACGGCGAATCAGCGCCTCCAGCCGGGCGGCCACTTCCACCAGCGCAAAGGGTTTACAGAGATAGTCATCAGCGCCGAGCCGCAGCCCTTCAACACGTTGCTCAATGGCGTCGCGAGCGGTGAGGATCAGCACCGGCTCGCCGCGCTGCTGCTCGCGCCAGTCGTGCAGGATGGTCAAGCCATCAAGTCCCGGCAGCGTTAAGTCGAGGATCACCGCGTCATAAGGTGCGGCAAACAGCGCAGCTTTGCCGAGCTTGCCGTCGGTAAACCAGTCGACCGTAAAACCTTTTTTACCGAGGCCAGCCTTCAGACCGTCGCCAATCAGCGCATCATCTTCTATCAGCAGAATTCGCATACTCTCTCCGTGTACTCAGGCCTGCAGGCAGTTAACCCGCTCGCAGCGGGCGTTGTACAGCGAAAAATAATCTTTTTACGCCTTAAGAAGTTGTTAAGAAGTGGCTGGCTTAATGGAGCCTTACCAACAAGAAGGGAGAGATAAGATGAAAAAGTTTGCTGCTATCACCGCTGTTCTCGCACTCTGCGCCGCACCGGCATTTGCTGCTAATCAGGGCGGTTTTACCGGCCCGGGTGCGGCACAACAACAAACCACCACTCAGCAGGGCGGCGGCTTTACCGGGCCAAACGGCAGTAAAGCGACCGTTGAGAGCGCAAAATCCCTGCGCGATGATGCCTGGGTTACGCTGAGCGGGAACATCGTTGAGCGCATCTCGGATGATACCTACTCTTTCAAAGATGCCACCGGCACTATCAATGTCGATATTGACCAGAAACGCTGGAAAGGGCTGAGCGTCGGACCGCAGGATAAGGTCGAAATCCAGGGTGAAGTGGACAAAGACTGGAACTCCGTTGAGATCGACGTAAAAGAGATCCGCAAAGTCGGTCAGTAAGCGCTGACCGCTCGTGAAAAAATCGCGCATCGCTATGACTCCTCGCCGCAGATAGGGTAGTATCTGCGGCAATATTGCCGCCGAAAAGGTGGGCGCATACGTTGAGGAATCACGATTAATGAGCGATATGGCAGAGCGCCTTGCGCTGCATGAATTTACGGAAAACGCATACCTGAACTACTCCATGTACGTCATCATGGATCGTGCGTTGCCGTTTATCGGTGATGGCCTGAAACCCGTTCAGCGTCGCATCGTCTACGCAATGTCTGAACTGGGGCTGAGCGCCAGCGCGAAGTTCAAGAAATCCGCCCGTACCGTGGGCGACGTTCTGGGTAAATACCACCCGCATGGCGACAGCGCCTGCTATGAAGCGATGGTGCTGATGGCGCAGCCCTTCTCCTATCGCTATCCGCTGGTCGACGGCCAAGGGAACTGGGGGGCGCCGGACGATCCGAAATCCTTCGCCGCCATGCGTTATACCGAATCCCGCCTGTCAAAATATGCCGAGCTGCTGCTAGGCGAGCTGGGGCAGGGCACCGTTGAGTGGGTGCCGAACTTCGACGGTACGTTGCAGGAGCCGAAAATGCTGCCTGCCCGCCTGCCGAACATTTTGCTGAACGGCACCACCGGTATTGCCGTCGGCATGGCGACGGACATTCCGCCGCACAACCTGCGCGAAGTTGCCAACGCCGCGATTACGCTGATTGACCAGCCGAAAACCACCCTCGATGAGCTGCTGGATATTGTCCAGGGGCCGGACTACCCGACCGAAGCGGAGATCATCACCTCACGTGCTGAGATCCGCAAGATCTACCAGAACGGGCGCGGCTCCGTGCGTATGCGCGCGGTGTGGAAAAAAGAGGATGGCGCCGTGGTGATCACCGCGCTGCCGCACCAGGTCTCCGGCGCGCGCGTGCTGGAGCAGATCGCAAGCCAGATGCGCAATAAAAAATTGCCGATGGTCGACGACCTGCGCGATGAGTCGGATCACGAAAACCCGACCCGCCTGGTCGTGGTGCCGCGCTCCAACCGCGTCGATATGGATCAGGTGATGAACCACCTCTTCGCCACCACCGATCTGGAGAAGAGCTACCGCATCAACCTCAATATGATTGGCCTGGATGGTCGCCCGGCGGTGAAAAACCTGCTGGAGATCCTCACCGAATGGCTGACCTTCCGTCGCGATACGGTGCGCCGCCGCCTGAATCACCGCCTGGAGAAAGTGCTCAAGCGCCTGCATATCCTTGAAGGTTTGCTGGTGGCGTTCCTCAATATCGACGAAGTGATTGAGATTATCCGCGGCGAAGATGAGCCGAAGCCGGTGCTGATGTCGCGTTTCGGCATCAGTGAAACCCAGGCGGAAGCGATCCTTGAGTTAAAACTGCGCCACCTCGCCAAACTGGAAGAGATGAAGATCCGTGGCGAGCAGAGCGAGCTGGAAAAAGAGCGCGATCAGCTGCAGGCCACTCTCGCCTCCGAGCGCAAAATGAACACCCTGCTGAAGAAAGAGCTGCAGGCTGATGCCGCCGCTTTCGGCGACGATCGCCGCTCACCGCTGCACGAGCGCGAAGAGGCCAAAGCGATGAGCGAGCACGATATGCTGCCGTCAGAGCCGGTCACCATCGTGCTGTCGCAGATGGGCTGGGTGCGCAGCGCCAAAGGCCATGACATCGATGCGCAGGGGCTGAGCTACAAAGCGGGCGACAGCTGGAAAGCGTCGGCGAAGGGCAAGAGCAACCAGCCGGTGGTGTTTATCGATACCACCGGGCGCAGCTATGCCGTCGATCCGATTTCGCTGCCGTCGGCGCGCGGGCAGGGCGAGCCGATCACCGGCAAGCTGACGCTGCCGCCGGGCGCGACGGTTGAACATATGATGATGTGCAATGACGATCAGAAGCTGCTGATGGCATCCGATGCGGGTTACGGTTTCGTTTGTACCTTTAATGACCTGATTGCCCGTAACCGTGCCGGTAAAGCATTAATCAACCTGCCGGAGAATGCGCGCGTGATGGCACCGATCGCCATCGAGCACGATGACGATATGCTGCTGGCGATCACCGCCGCCGGGCGCATGCTGATGTTCCCGGTCAGCGATCTGCCGCAGCTCTCGAAAGGCAAAGGCAACAAGATCATCGGTATTCCGTCCGCCGATGCGGCGAAAGGGAGCGACGCGCTGGCACATCTCTACCTGCTGCCGCCGCAGAGCACGCTGACGCTCCACGTCGGCAAACGCAAAATCAAACTGCGTCCGGAAGAGCTGCAAAAAGTGCATGGCGAGCGCGGACGTCGCGGTACGCTGATGCGCGGCTTGCAGAAGATTGACCGCGTAGAGATCGACTCGCCGACCCGTCCGGGCGCGGGCGATAGCGAAGAGTAATCTTCATCATCCTCTCCCCGCCGTGCGCGGGGAGATATTTCTTAGCAAATTTCCCGTAAAGACATTGTTTATTCGCAGATTGCGATTAACAATACGTTCTTTTTAAAGGCCGCATAACACAAGCCCGGACCGCATCGCGGTCAGCGAGGCGCAGCCAGCATCAGCGGAATTACGCTGGCGTGTATATAATGCTCAGGGTATGGGCTTCAGAGGTCGCTATGTTATTTATTTTTCGTGTCATCATCATCGTTATTTACTCCATTCTGGTCTCGGTATTTGGTTCGATTTACTGCCTGTTCAGTCCACGAAACCCAAAACATGTCGCTACCTTCGGCCATCTTTTTGGTCGCCTCGCGCCGGTGTGCGGCCTGAAAGTAGAAAAACGTCTGCCGCCGGGTGCGGATAAGTTCGGCAACGCCATCTATATTGCTAATCACCAGAACAACTACGATATGGTCACCGCTTCCGGCATCGTGCTGCCGCCGACGGTCACCGTCGGTAAAAAGAGCCTGCTGTGGATCCCATTTTTTGGTCAACTCTACTGGCTGACCGGCAACCTGCTGATTGACCGCGATAACCGCGCCAAAGCGCACGGCACCATTGCACAGGTCGTGAAACAGATTCAGAAACGCAATATATCGGTCTGGATGTTCCCGGAAGGAACCCGCAGCCGTGGTCGCGGCCTGCTACCGTTTAAAACCGGTGCGTTCCACGCCGCGATTGCCGCCGGTGTGCCGATCATTCCGGTCTGCGTCTCCACCACCTCGAATAAAGTGAATCTCAACCGCCTGAAGAATGGGCTGGTGATTGTCGAAATGCTGCCGCCGGTAGATGTTTCGCAGTTCGGTAAAGATCAGGTTCGCCAGTTAGCGACCCACTGCCGCGAACTGATGGCGGCAAAAATCGAAGAGCTCGATAAAGAAGTGGCAGAGCGCGAAGCCGCCGGTCGGGTGTAAACGTCAGTTGTCAGCAAACCCGGAGGCACCCCGCCTCCGGCGTATTAAGTCAGTGTTACTCGGAGCAAATATGTCACTCAGTCGGCGTCAGTTTCTTCAGGCTTCCGGCCTTGCGCTATGTACCAGCGCAGTGCCGCTGAGGGCGAATGCTGCCGGGCAGCAACCGCCGCTGCCCGTTCCGCCGCTGCTGGAATCGCGGCGCGGACAGCCGCTTTTTATGACGCTCCAGCGCGCGCACTGGTCCTTTGTGAAAGGCACCCGCGCGCCGGTTTCCGGCATCAACGGTCGCTATCTCGGGCCAACCATCCGCGTGTGGAATGGCGATGACGTAAAGCTTATTTACAGCAACCGGCTGACAGAAAGCGTGGCGATGACCGTGAGCGGCCTGCAGGTGCCTGGTCCGCTGATGGGCGGCGCGGCGCGCATGATGAGCGCCAGTAATGACTGGGCACCGGTGCTGCCGATTCGCCAGAGCGCCGCGACACTGTGGTACCACGCCAACACGCCGAACCGCACCGCTGAGCAGGTCTATAGCGGGCTGGCGGGCATGTGGCTGGTAGAGGATGAGATCAGCAAAGCGCTGCCGATCCCCAATCACTACGGCGTGGATGACTTCCCGGTCATCATTCAGGATAAACGGCTGGATAACTTCGGTACGCCAGAGTACAGCGAGCCGGGCAGCGGTGGGTTTGTTGGCGATACCCTGATGGTCAACGGCGCGCAAAGCCCGTTTGTCGAAGTCTCCCGCGGCTGGGTGCGCCTGCGTCTGCTTAATGCCTCTAACTCCCGGCGCTATCTGCTACAGATGAGCGACGGTCGCGCCCTGCATGTGATCGCGGGCGATCAGGGCTTCCTGCCCGCCCCGGTGTCGGTCAAACAGCTCTCTCTGGCACCCGGTGAGCGGCGCGAAGTGCTGGTCGATATGACCAACGGCGATGAAGTCTCGATTACCTGTGGCGAAGCGGCGGGGATCATGGATCGGCTGCGCGGTCTGTTTGAGCCGTCGAGCATTCTCATCTCTACGCTGGTGCTGACGTTGCGTCCTACCGGTCTGCTGCCGCTGGTGACGGATACGCTGCCGATGCGCCTGCTGCCGGCGGATCTGATGGCCGGTTCGCCGTCGCGCAGCCGGGATATGACGCTCGGTAGCGATCCGGGTATCAATGGTCAGCTGTGGGACCCGCAGCGCATCGACGTAACCGCTCAGCAGGGCACCTGGGAGCGCTGGACGGTGCGTGCGGAGATGCCGCAGTCGTTCCATATTGAAGGCGCGATGTTTATGCTGCGCAGCGTCAACGGCGCGCTGCCGTTCCCGGAAGATCGCGGCTGGAAAGATACCGTCTGGATCGACGGCCAGGTGGAGCTGCTGGTGTGGTTTGGTCAGCCTTCGTGGCCGCACTTCCCGTTCCAGTTCCAGAGCCAGACGCTGGAGATGGCCGATCGCGGCTCGGTCGGTCAGCTGCTGGTCAACCCCGCGCCGTAATTTCCTCCAACCCGGCGGCGCTCTGCCTGCCGGGTGCTGAAAAAACCTCCTTCTATTCCCACACAAAGAGGGCGTATAATCGCCGCCCTTTGACTCTCTTTTTACCTTTTCTGGAAGCACGATGAGCGCACTCTCCCTGATCCAGCCGGATCGCGATCTTTTCTCCTGGCCGCAGTACTGGGCTGCCTGCTTCGGCCCCGCGCCTTTTCTGCCGATGTCGCGCGAAGAGATGGATGCACTCGGCTGGGACAGCTGCGACATCATCCTCGTTACCGGCGACGCCTATGTCGATCACCCGAGCTTCGGTATGGCCATCTGCGGACGCATGCTGGAAGCGCAGGGCTTTCGTGTCGGCATCATTGCCCAGCCGGACTGGAGCAGCAAAGCGGACTTTATGCGCCTCGGCAAACCTAACCTCTTTTTCGGCGTTACCGCCGGCAATATGGATTCGATGATCAACCGCTATACCGCCGATCGTAAGCTGCGCCATGACGATGCTTATACGCCGGATAACGTAGCCGGTAAGCGCCCGGATCGCGCGACGCTGGTTTATACCCAGCGCTGTAAAGAGGCGTGGAGAGAGGTGCCGGTGATCCTCGGCGGGATTGAGGCCAGTCTGCGCCGCACCGCCCATTATGATTACTGGTCTGATACCGTGCGCCGCTCGGTGTTGGTCGATTCGAAGGCGGATATGCTGATGTTCGGCAACGGCGAGCGCCCGCTGGTGGAAGTGGCGCACCGCCTTGCCGCCGGTGAGCCGATAGGCCAAATCCGTGATGTGCGCAATACGGCGATCATGGTGAAAGAGGCGCTGCCGGGCTGGCGTGGGGTGGATTCCACCCGCCTCGACACACCGGGGAAGATCGATCCGATCCCCCATCCGTACGGCGAAGATCTGCCCTGTGCCGATAACAAACCCGTTGAGCCGCAGGCCGCGAAACGCGTGACCGTGCAGCCGCCGCGCGCGAAGCCGTGGGAAAAAAACTACGTGCTGCTTCCCTCCTACGAGAAGGTGAAAGCGGATAAAGTGCTCTACGCCCATGCGTCGCGCATCCTGCACCATGAAACCAACCCCGGCTGTGCCCGCGCGCTGCTGCAAAAGCATGGCGATCGCTATATCTGGATCAACCCGCCTGCTATTCCGCTCTCGACAGAAGAGATGGACAGCGTCTTTGCGCTGCCTTACCAGCGCGTGCCGCATCCGGCTTATGGCGAGAGCCGTATTCCGGCTTACGACATGATCCGCTTCTCAATTAACATCATGCGCGGCTGTTTCGGCGGCTGCTCCTTCTGCTCCATCACCGAGCATGAAGGGCGCATTATTCAGAGCCGCTCCGAGGATTCGATCATCAATGAGATCGAAGCGATTCGCGACACAGTGCCCGGTTTTACCGGAGTGATCTCCGATCTTGGCGGGCCGACGGCCAATATGTACATGCTGCGCTGCACCTCGCCGCGCGCCGAGCAGACCTGCCGACGCCTCTCCTGTGTCTATCCGGAGATCTGCCCGCATATGGACACTAACCATCAGCCGACCATCGATCTCTACCGTCGCGCCCGCGATCTGCGTGGTATCAAGAAGATCCTGATCGCCTCCGGCGTGCGGTACGATCTGGCGGTGGAAGATCCGCGCTATGTCAAAGAGCTGGCGACGCACCACGTTGGCGGCTATCTGAAGATTGCCCCGGAACATACCGAAGCAGGGCCGCTGTCGAAGATGATGAAGCCGGGCATGGGCAGCTATGACCGCTTTAAGCAGCTTTTCGACACCTACTCGAAACAGGCGGGCAAAGAGCAGTATCTGATCCCCTACTTTATCTCTGCGCACCCCGGCACGCGTGATGAGGATATGGTGAACCTGGCGCTGTGGCTGAAGCGCCACCGTTTCCGTCTCGATCAGGTGCAGAACTTCTACCCATCGCCGCTGGCGAACTCGACGACGATGTATTACACCGGCAAAAACCCGCTGTCGAAGATCGATTACAAGAGTGAAGAGGTGGTGGTGCCAAGAGGGGATAAGCAGCGCCGCCTGCATAAAGCGCTGCTGCGCTACCACGATCCGGCCAACTGGCCGCTGCTGCGCCAGGCGCTGGAAGCGATGGGGAAAAAGCACTTGATTGGTTCCCGCCGCGAGTGCCTGGTGCCTGCACCAACGCTGGAAGAGATGCGCGAAGCGCGCCGCCAGAGCCGCAGCGCGCGACCAGCGTTAACCAAACATACACCGATGGCGCACCAGAGGAAAAAAGCGACGCGCTAAGGTGGGCCGGATGACCTTGTAGGCCGGATAAGGCGAAGCCGCCATCCGGCATCGGCGGTGAGAGTGCCGGATGGCGCTGGCGCTTATCCGGCCTACGCGTACTTCCAGCCTACGTTTAACGGCTTTTAACCGCCGAACTGATCCGGGTCTGGCCCGAGGCGTTTGCCCTCGTCCAGTTTGGCGATTTCGCTCAGCTCATCTTTGTCGAGGCGGAAATCCCAGACGTCGAAGTTCTCAACGATGCGCGCAGGGGTGACCGATTTCGGGATCACCACCAGACCGCTGTCGAGATGCCAGCGAATCACGATCTGTGCCGGGGTTTTGCCATATTTATCCGCCAGATCGCGAATGATTTTCTGATCGAACACCCCTTCGCCGCCCTGTGCCAGCGGGCTCCAGGATTCAGTCTGGATCTTGTGCGTGGCGTTCCAGGCATGCAGCTGGCGCTGTTGCAGTAGCGGATGAAGTTCAATCTGGTTAACCACCGGAATGACGCTGGTCTCATCAATGAGCTTTTGCAGATGATGGGTCTGGAAATTACAGACGCCGATACTCTTAATCAGCCCCTGCTGTTGCAGCTCGATCATTCCTTTCCAGGCCTCGACATAGTGATCGATTGCCGGCACCGGCCAGTGCATCAGATAGAGATCGACATAGTCGAGCTGAAGCTTCTCCAGGCTCTCTTTAAACGCTTCAGCCGGGCGTTTCTGATCGTCATTCCACAGCTTGGTGGTGATGAACAGCTCTTCACGCGGCACGCCCGCACTGGCTAAGGCTTTACCAACACCCTCTTCGTTCTTGTAAGCCGCAGCGGTATCGATAGAGCGATAACCCACTTCCAGCGCTTTATGGATGGCGGTAACCACTTCCTCGTTGCTCGCTTTCCACACGCCAAGACCCAGTTGCGGCATCAGATTGCCGTCAGCGAGTTTAATCACCGTTGGATGTGTCATGCATTTCTCCTTTCGCTAGGCTTACCGGGACAGGCCCGGTAAGGTGGTTTGCATTAAGTGTGGTCGAAAAACCCAAAAACGAAAGCCGGGGTGGAGAAGCGCTTAGCGCGCGGCTTCGTAGATGCGGCGGCTCACATCCAGCGTAATATCCTGATGCTCGCCCAGCGCCGTCATGCCGTGCTCTTCCAGTTTAGCTAACAGCGCCGGAATGGAGCTGCCGTCGAGGCCGTAGCCGGAGAGACGCGTCGGCACGCCCATACGCTCGAAGAAGTCGCGCGTGGCGGTAATTGCCGCGTCAATGCGCTCATCGTCGCTGCCTTCGGTGATATTCCAGACGCGTGCGGCGTACTGCAGCAGTTTTTCGCGTTTGGTATCGCGTTTCTCATTCCACAGCGCAGGCAGTACGACCGCCAGCGTTTGGGCGTGATCCAGCCCGTGCATCGCCGTCAACTCATGGCCCAGCATATGGGTAGCCCAATCCTGCGGCACGCCCGCGCCAATCAGGCCATTCAGCGCCTGGGTCGCCGCCCACATCACGTTGGCACGCACGTTGTAGTTTTCCGGCTCCTGCAACGCTTTCGGGCCCTCTTCAATCAGCGTCAGCAGAATGCCTTCGGCGAAGCGATCCTGGATTTTGCCATCCACCGGATAAGTAACGTACTGCTCTACAGTATGGACAAAGGCGTCAACTACGCCATTCGCCACCTGACGCGGGGGCAGGGTGTAGGTGTAAACCGGATCGAGCACCGCAAAGAGCGGTTGCACGAACGGGGAGTGGAACGCCTGCTTGTCACCGGTCGCTTTACGGGAGACCACCGCACCGGCGTTGGATTCAGATCCGGTGGCCGGCAGCGTCAGCACGGAGCCCATCGGAATGGCGCTTTTGATCTCGCTACCGCGGGTTTGCAGAATGTGCCACGGATCGACGCCCTCGGCATAGTGGGCAGCGGCAGCGATAAATTTGGTGCCATCCAGCACTGAACCGCCGCCAACCGCCAACAGGAAGGTGATCTTCTCATCGCGTACCACCTGCACTGCTTTCATCAGCGTTTCGTAGGTCGGGTTCGGTTCGATACCGCTGAACTCACGCACGTCCACTCCCTCCAGCGCGCTGTAAACCTGGTCAAGCACGCCGTTTTTCTTCACGCTGCCACCGCCGTAGGTGATTAGCACGCGGGCGTTGTCAGGGATTTGCGCGCCCAGTTCGGCAATCGCGCCTTTGCCAAAAAGAATGTGGGTGGGGGTATGCAGATTAAAGTTATTCATTGCTCGTTCCCTTCTGATGAGGTGAAAAATCTGAGGCGGCAAGCCGCCCGATGTCGATCATTGTGGGCGCGGCGCTGCACAGGCTCAATGCACATTCCTGCCGATGTCTTGCCTGTTTCTCTATCCGGCTGGAGAAATGTCACAAAAGTTTGCACACTAGAGCCGTTAAAACTGGCCGCCGGAGTGGCAAAGCATGAACCGTGAAGCGATCTGCCTGCATCTGACTGAAAAAGTTAATAGACTGAAAAGTAATGAAAATAGACTGAGTGCGCTGCTGCCTGATATCCGTCTGCTGTATGGTACGCAGCCCGGTACCCGCACACCGGTGATGTACCAGCCGGGGATCGTGTTTCTCTTTTCCGGGCATAAAATCGGCTATATCAACGAGCGCGTCTTTCGCTATGACACCAACGAATATCTGCTGTTAACAGTGCCGCTGCCCTTCGAGTGTGAAACCTTTGCTACGCCGGAAGTGCCGCTGGCGGGCATTCGTCTTAATGTCGACATTTTGCAGTTGCAGGAGCTGCTGATGGATATCGGTGAAGATGAGCATTTTCGCCCGGAGAACGCCGCCAGCGGGATTAACTCGGCGGTGTTATCAGAGGAGATCCTCTGCGCGGCGGAGCGCCTGCTGGATGTGATGGAGCGCCCACTGGACGCGCGCATTCTGGGCAAACAGATTATCCGCGAGATGCTCTACCACGTGCTGACCGGGCCGCGCGGCGGGGCGCTACTGGCGCTGGTGAGTCGTCAGACCCACTTCAGCCTGATTAGCCGCGTCTTAAAGCGCATTGAGAGCCAGTACACTGAAAACCTCAGCGTCGACCAGTTAGCGGCAGAAGCGAACATGAGCGTCTCGGCGTTTCACCATAACTTTAAATCGGTGACCAGCACCTCGCCCCTGCAATACCTGAAAACCTACCGGCTGCATAAAGCGCGGATGCTGATGGTGCACGATGGCATGAAAGCGAGCGCGGCGGCGATGCGTGTCGGGTATGAAAGCCCGTCGCAGTTTAGCCGTGAATTTAAACGTTACTTCGGCGTGACGCCGGGAGAGGATTTGGCGCGCATTCGCACCATGCAGGGGGCATAACGGAGGCCCTCTTCATGGAAGAGGGCGGTGGCTCAGGCGTTGCTGAACTTCTTCTTTAGCACGACGGTGACGGCGCCAATCAGGCCGACCACCAGCAGGAACACCGGCAGCACCATCAGAAAGGTCATCACCTGATCTTCGTGGCGTTTCACAAACGGGATCATGCTGATGGCGTAGCCGAGCGAGATCACCACGCCGACCCACAGCAGTGCGCTCAGCCAGTTGAAGAGCTGAAAGCGGCGGTTCGACAGGCCGGAGATACCGGCCATCGTCGGCAGCAGGGTACGGATAAAGGCCAGAAAACGCCCGGCCAGCAGCGCCAGCAGACCGTGACGGTCAAACATGCAGGTGGCGCGCTCGTGATACTTCACCGGTAGCTGCGCCAGCCAGCTTTTCACAATACGCGTATTGCCCAGCCAGCGCCCCTGAACATAGCTCAGCCAGCAGCCGAGGCCGGCGGCGGAGGTGAGGATCAGCAGCGTTGAGACGAAGTCCATGCAGCCGCGGGCAATCAGCGCCCCGGCGAGCAGCAGTAAGCTATCGCCCGGTAAAAATGAGGCAGGAAGCAGGCCGTTCTCTAAAAAGAGCGTGGCAAACATCACGAGATAGACAACGCCGACAACGTGCGGATCGGCCAGCGCAGCAAAGTCGTGATGCCAGAGCGCAGCAATAATATCTTGAATAACAGCCATGGGCTTTCCTGTGGAACCGCGTAGAGGAGGCTATTGTACTCCACTTCGCCAAAAAGACCTCGATCCGGGGCGCAACAAAGGGAGAATAATCTTACTTTTTGCCCCGTTAATCCTGGTTTACATGATGCGCTGAAAGCCTGCCACTAAATCACCGATAAGATCATCAACGTTTTCTAAACCAATATGTAATCGAATCAGCGTGCCGCTGAAGTCGACACGGCCTTCCGGGCGAATAGCAGCGATATGTTCAGGCTGGTTCGCGAGGATCAGCGATTCAAACCCGCCCCATGAATAGGCCATGCTAAAGAGCGAGAAGTTATCGAGATAGTTCGCCAGCTCTTCATCGTTTAACCGCTTATTGAGCACAAAGGAGAAGAGGCCGCTGCTGCCGCGGAAATCGCGCTTCCAGTACTCATGCCCTTTACTGCCCGGCAGCGCCGGGTGATTGACCTGCGCCACCTGCGGATGCGCCGCCAGCCACTCGGCGATCTTCAGGCTGCTTTCGTGATGCTGACGTAAACGCACCCCCAGCGTGCGCAGGCCGCGGCTGGTCATATAGGCGGTATCCGCATCCAGCATCTGCCCCATCAGATAAGCGTTTTCCCGCAGCTGCTCCCAGCAGCGAGCGTTCGCCACGGCGGTGCCGACCATCGCATCGGAGTGACCAATCAGATACTTGGTGCCCGCCTGAATCGAGATATCGATATCAAACTCCAGCGCCTTAAACAGCACGCCCGCCGCCCAGGTGTTGTCGATCATAATGATCGCCTCCGGCGCGACGCTGCGCACCGCCTGCACAATGGCAGGAACGTCATGCACTTCCATGGTGATGGAGCCGGGTGATTCGAGGAACACGACTTTGGTGTTGGGTTGCACCAATTGCACGATGCTTGAGCCAATCAGCGGATCAAACCAGCTGGTGGTAACGCCCAGTTTAGCGAGGATTTTGGTGCTGAAATCCTGTGTCGGTTCGTAGGCGGTATTGGTCATCAATACATGATCGCCCTGTTCGACAAAGGCGAGGATGGTGTTTGCTACCGCCGCCGCGCCGCAGGGGAAGAGCGCACAACCGGCACCGCCCTCCAGCTCGCACATTGCCTCTTGCAGAGAGAAGTGGGTTAACGTCCCGCGGCGTCCGTAGAAAAGCTCGCCGTTAGCGCGGTTGCGCGTGGCGTGCTTTTTCGCTTCTACCGTGTCAAACACCAGGGAGGAGGCGCGCTGAATCACCGTATTCACCGAACCCTGAGTATATTTTTTGCTCCGCCCGGCGTTAACCAGCGCGGTATCAAGATGTTTCGCCGTCATGTCTGCTCAACCTGTTTTTATACGTCTGGATGTCCAGACTACCATGATTGCGAAATGATGCATCAGAGGCGGTGAATTTTTCTATAAAACCAGCAGACGCACCCGTTTACTGCGTCAACGCAAGGAAATAGCCGGTTGTGTTGTGCACTATGTAAATACTAATGAGAACTACTATCAATTCGACGACTTTTTGCTATTATGGCGCAGTGTTTTTTGTGATTTGCGTCCCGGAGAAACAGAGTGGGTAATAATTTGATGCAGACGGATCTTTCCGTATGGGGTATGTATCAGCACGCCGATATCGTGGTGAAAATCGTCATGATCGGCCTGATTCTGGCGTCAGTCGTCACCTGGGCGCTTTTCTTCAGTAAAAGCGTTGAGATCCTTGGCCAAAAACGCCGTCTTAAGCGTGAACAGCAGCAGCTGGCTGATGCCCGCTCACTGGATCAGGCTACTGAGATCGCCTCGACCTTCCACGCCCGCAGCCTGAGCGCGCTGCTTATTAACGAAGCGCAGAACGAGCTGGAGCTCTCCGCAGGCAGCGAAGATAACGAAGGGATCAAAGAGCGTACCGGTTTCCGCCTTGAGCGCCGCGTGGCGGCAACGGGGCGTCATATGGGCCGCGGCAACGGTTTCCTCGCCACTATCGGCGCAATTTCGCCCTTTATCGGTCTGTTTGGTACCGTCTGGGGCATTATGAACAGCTTTATCGGCATCGCGCAGACGCAAACCACTAACCTTGCGGTTGTCGCGCCAGGCATCGCCGAAGCGCTGCTGGCGACGGCTATCGGCCTGGTTGCCGCTATCCCGGCGGTGGTGATCTACAACATCTTTGCGCGCATGATCGGCAATTATAAAGCGAACCTCGGCGATGTTGCCGCGCAGGTGCTGCTGCTGCAAAGCCGCGATCTGGATCTGGCCGCCAGCAACGCGCAGCCGGTTCGTACCACCCAGAAATTACGCGTAGGTTAATTGGCTATGGCAATGCGTCTAAATGAAAACCTCGACGATAACGGCGAAATGCACGAAATCAACGTCACGCCGTTTATCGACGTGATGCTGGTGCTGCTGATTATCTTTATGGTGGCCGCGCCGCTTGCCACCGTCGATGTTAAGGTCAATCTGCCGGCCTCTTCCAGCCAGCCGCAGCCGCGCCCGGAAAAACCGATCTACCTCTCCGTGAAGGCGGATAACAGCATGTTTATCGGCAACGATCCGGTAACGGAAGAGACGATGATCAACCAGCTGAACGCGGTGACCGAAGGGAAAAAGGACACCACTATCTTCTTCCGCGCTGATAAGACCGTGGATTACGAGACGATGATGAAAGTGATGGACAGCCTGCATCAGGCGGGCTATCTGAAGATTGGTCTGGTCGGGGAAGAGGTCGCGAAAGCGAAGTAACCCGCGAACGAGATAAAAAAAAGCTGGCCGAAGCCAGCTTTTTTTATGCCTGCTTAACTCAGGTGTTCGCCACCCGTCACGCCATGCACTTCAGCGGTGACATAGCTCGACTCCTGGCTTGCCAGATAAACATAAACCGGTGCCAGCTCGGCGGGCTGACCGGCGCGTTTAAGCGGCGTCTGCTGGCCGAACTCCGGCAGTTTCTCCTGCGGCTGACCGCCGGAGATCTGCAGGGCGGTCCAGATTGGCCCCGGCGCGACACTGTTCACGCGAATGCCTTTCTCAGCGACCTGTTTCGCCAGCCCACGGGTGTAGTTGAGAATAGCCGCTTTGGTTGAGGCGTAATCAAGCAGGTGCGTGCTTGGCTGATAAGCCTGAATCGACGAGGTGGTAATAATGCTGCCCCCGCGCGGCATCAGCGGAATCGCCTCCTGGGTGATCCAGAAGAGCGCGAAAACGTTGACCTTATAGGTGTAGATAAACTGCTCGCTGCTGAGGTCTGCAATATCCTCAATCGCGGTTTGCGTACCCGCGACCAGCGTCAGTACATCCAGGCCGCCAAGCTGCTCTTTCGCTTTATGCGGCAGGGAGCGGGCAAAGGCTTCATCGCTCAAATCGCCCGGAATCAGCACGGCTTTACGCCCGGCTGCTTCAATCTGCTCTTTAACCTGCTGCGCATCTTCCTCTTCAGCAGGAAGATAGTTGATAGCGACATCCGCACCTTCGCGGGCATAGGCAATCGCTGCTGCGCGACCAATCCCGGAGTCGCCGCCGGTCACTAACGCTTTACGACCTTTCAGCCGCTCGCTGCCGACATAGCTCTTTTCACCGCAATCAGGTACCGGTTCCATTTTCGCCTGCACGCCAGGGAAGGGCTGCTTCTGCTTAGGATATTCACCGGTGTAGTACTGGGTGGTCGGATCCTGGATTTTTGTCTGGTCAGTTGCCATTAAGTATCCTCCATATCGGTTGCTTAGACCTTAAGGATAGAAGTTCACGCTGACTTCGCCGACAAATTCAGGATTTTCTTGATCCAGACGGGGGGCTTGCCTTACTGCTCACTTTGGCTGGTTTCTCCTTCACCATCGCTGTCGAAACCGTCGAGGTGCGGTACAGGCCCTCGCTCAGTTTGCGGCTCCAGCGCAGGGTCGCGCTCTCGCGGCTGACCAGATGCTGATAGTTAGCTTCCAGCCGTCCCATGATCTTTTCGCGTAGTTCAGGGTGCTGTTCGATGATGGCGGCAATCGTCGCGCCGTAAATCTCCTCTTTCACCTGCAACGGGTAGATTTCACGGCGGTTTTGCCACTTTAACCGCACCAGCGCAGCAGGAATAGAGACTAAATCCTGGGCAATGCGTTGTATCGTCTCGTTTTTACTTTGTACCAGCGCGTCGATATTTTGCTTTAAGATAAATTCGTCGCTTTTGCTTTCGCTGTAATTGATATAGACGTTATTATTTTCAATTTCAGCCACGTTATTCATCCCCAAGTTTATAAAACATTGGCTCATCTTTTTCGCGGGTAATCAGATTAAGCCAAATCTCATCACCTGATTCGTTAATAGTTTGCGTCTTATCGGAAATTATTTTGCTCAGGCTCTGAGCATCAATCTCACCTTCGGCTTGTAAATCATTAAGTAAACGCGCAAAGGTCTCAATTTTCACAACCCGGAATAAGCGTTCTTTAATATGACGATCGTGCTCTTCAAGCAGCATATTACGTGACTGGCCGCTGCGGCTGGCGTTGGCTAATATATTTTGCGCATGCTCAGAAAGTGGGCCGATATCCTGAGGAAAATCAGGCTCTTTTCCCTCTTCTCCTGCCCTGGTTTCAACGGCAGAAAGATGAAAGCGCGCCGGGACAAGGTTCTCGGGAAGCATTTCTATTATCCTTGACTATTTAACAGGAGAGAGAATATTAAGGGGCGAGGTTCGTTGACAATATCATGGGGCAATTTTAAAATCAAAAAAAAGGAGTCTGTCGATGGACGGTATTTTGTATTTTGTTATTACTTTATTGCTGCTAACGGGCGGCGTTTTATTATTGATGCATGAGTACAATAAAAAGACTCCCCTTAGTGAAATTAATGAACAAGCGCCGCAGTTAACGCCGCTGTCAAAAGAAGAGGGCGAAGATCATTTTTCAGGGTTAATGAACGCGATTACCCCAGAGTGGTACTGGCGCGTTAACCATGAATATATCGATTTTTTGCAAGCGACGATTAAGCGCATGAAGATGGCGGAGATAAATAGCACGCCTGGTTTATTTGAAGCGCAGCGTCGTTGCAGCGATCTCAATTCCGCTGTGTATAAGTATTACGACAACATTAAAAAACGCTGCGTCAATGGCGAAAAAGTCCCTCCCGGCGATCTGGATGTGCTCAACCTGCGCCAATGTTTCCAGGAGTTCAGCACAGAAGCGTACCCTGCGCTGGTAGTGCTGGTCTGGCCGGAGAACCAGCGTCCGTGGGTCAACCCTGGCGACGTGTAGTTAACTCAGCCGGAGTGTTGCAAAAGGCTGACGGTGTCAGGCTATACTGAGCGCCGGTTTAGCTATCTGACGAGACACTACGGAACATGGAACGCTTTCTGGAAAACGCAATGTACGCTTCGCGCTGGTTGCTCGCCCCGGTCTATTTTGGCCTCTCTCTGGCTCTCCTGGCGCTGGCCGTCAAATTCTTCCAGGAGATTTTTCACGTCATCCCCAACATCTTCTCGCTGGCAGAAGCGGATCTGATCCTCACGCTGCTGTCGCTGGTGGATATGACGCTGGTCGGCGGCCTGCTGGTGATGGTGATGTTCTCCGGTTATGAGAACTTTGTGTCGCAGCTCGATATTGGCGCGCATAAAGAGAAGCTGAACTGGCTGGGGAAAATGGACGCCACCTCGTTAAAAAATAAAGTGGCGGCGTCGATTGTCGCCATCTCCTCGATTCACCTGCTGCGCGTCTTTATGGATGCGAAGAACGTCCCGGATAACAAGCTGATGTGGTATGTGATTATCCACCTGACGTTTGTCCTCTCCGCCTTTGTGATGGGCTATCTGGATCGTTTAACCCGCGGCAAGCACTGATTGCTGGCTGCGCCCTGTCCGGCCTGGGATGGTTAACCTCTCTCTCCCCAGGCCGGATAAGCGCCAGGCTGAATTACTTATTCGACGACGCCTGCCACAGGTTCAGCTCCCCGTCAGCCACATGCTTGTCGATCTGCGCCAGCTCACCTGCGCTGAAGCTCAGGTTGTTTAACGCCTGCACATTCTCCTCCAGCTGCTCCGGGCGGCTGGCACCCATCAACACCGACGTTACGCGCGCATCTTTTAACAGCCAACTCAACGCCATCTGCGTCATCGACTGTCCACGGCGCTCGGCCATCTCATTAAGCAGACGCAGGCTGGCGAGATTGCTCTCGGTCAGCATCTTCTCCGTCAGGCCGCGCACCTTTTTGCCTTCGCGCTGCATCCGCGACCCTTCAGGAATACCGTGGAGATATTTGCCGGTCAGCAACCCCTGCGCCAGCGGCGTAAAGGCGATACAGCCGACGCCATTCTCCTCAAGCGCGTCTAAAAGCCCGGTGTTATCGACCCAGCGATTGAGAATGTTGTAGGAGGGCTGATGGATAAGCAGCGGCACTTTCCACTCGCGCAGCAGCGCGGCCATCTGCTGCGTCCGCTCTGTCGAATAGGAGGAGATCCCGACATAGAGCGCTTTACCGCTCTGCACCGCCTGCGCCAGCGCGGCGGCGGTCTCCTCCATCGGTGTCTTCTCATCCACGCGGTGCGAGTAGAAGATATCGACATAGTCGACGCCGAGACGCTTAAGGCTCTGATCGAGGCTGGCGAGGAGATATTTGCGCGAGCCGCCGGAGCCGTACGGGCCTGGCCACATATCGTAGCCAGCCTTGGTGGAGATAATCAGCTCATCGCGGTAGGGGGCAAAATCGTCGCGCAGCAGGCGACCAAAATTCTCCTCCGCGCTGCCAGCGGGCGGACCGTAGTTATTGGCTAAATCGAAGTGCGTAATGCCCAAATCGAACGCTTTTCGCAGCAAAGCGCGCTGCGCATCCAGCGTGTTGACGTGACCAAAGCTGTGCCACAAACCGAGCGACAGGGCGGGCAGTTGCAGGCCGCTTTTGCCGCAGTAACGGTACTGCATCTCTTCATAACGCTGAGGGTTGGCGAAGCCGGGCATAATCTCTCCTCTCGTATCTGGCGATAACAGGTAGTTTTGAAACGACGTTTCTATCTTACGTGCGATCTACTGCCAGCAAAAGCGCCGCCGCGTGGAAGGCCAACGCAGATAACAAATAATGTTCCGGGCGAACCTTACACCCCTGCTTAATTCTCTTCAGGCATGGCTTAAATCTACGAAAATTCCTGGGAAAAGGTGATTAAAAGCCGCAGCTTCTTTTCCTGCCTGGCTCGCAAAAAAGCGGTGAAATATAAGGAGAAGTGATGACAACTTACGTAACAGAAATGAGCCTGGCAGCTCGCCGTTAAGCCCGCGCGACGGCAGGGCGCATGGTTATTCGGTTTGCGCGTTGCAAGGGCCGCGTGAAGCCTTGCGTTCAGGATTATCACACTGTCGTGTTAAAACACCCTTTATTAATTTCTGCATCTTTTAATCGAGTGCGGAGAATAAATAAATTCGAGCATGAGTTGTTGCTCTGTTTTTTATTATGGATTTTCTAAAAAGTGGGTCGGTAATATTTAAGAAACAGCATCTTTTATTTTTATATCAATAGACTCAACGCTGCGCAGCCAATCCTCTTATTCCTATTTTTTAATGTTAATCCTTTTTAATCAGTGGGTTACTGTGGGGTGTGTAAGTAGCGTTGCGCAACGAAAAGTTAGCAGAATAACGATTTAACGCGTCACCAAATTTGTGATAACCATAAAAAAAACAGGCCTCTTTTTTACATAAATATTTTAATCCGACCATACAACTTCCCAAACGCGTGCCGATAAAAGTGATAACTCTCGCCCGCAGGCGAGGGGCTACCTTCACCGCAAGGATTAATATTATGAATATGCTTCGTAACTTCACTATACGCGCCGTATTGCTGGTGATCCTCGGGATCTTCGGCGTGCTGTGGTCTGGCGTCGGTCTGTATAGCGTCTCTTCTTTGTCAAAAGTTGCCGACGGTAATGAAGTCGACCGCCAGCTGGTAACGCAAATGACGCTTCTGAGCCAGGGCAATGATCAATACTTTCGCTTTGTGACACGCCTGAGCCGCGTGATGGAGGCTAAAGCGGCGGGGGGAACGCCGGACATGGCGCCCGCGCAGCAGGCGCTGGATAACATGGCAAAGCGCCTTGCCGACTTTAAAGCCATTTCACCAGGGCCGATGGACCCGAAAGTCTCCGAACAGGTGATCGCTGGCTGGCAGGCGCTGCTGGAGCAGGGCGTCAACCCGCAGATGCAGCTGGCGCAGCAGGGCTCACCGGATGCTTACCGAGCACAGGCCAACAATGTTACGCCTGGACTGAGCCGCAGCTTTGGCGTGGCGACCGAGAGCTTTAACAAAGCGGCGGGCGTGATGCTGGATGAAACTCGCGTAATGGTCGATCACCAGACCAGCACCACCCGTGCAGCGATCATCGTTGCGATGGTGCTGGGCCTGCTGATCCTGCTGTTTACGGATCGCTACCTGGTGACCATGCTGGTCAAACCGCTGAACCGTATTCGCGCGCACTTCAAACTGATGGCGCAGGGCGATCTCAGCCAGCCGCTGGAAGATATGGGGCGCAACTGCGTCGGCCAGGTGATCCCACTGCTGTTAGCGATGCAGGATAGCCTGCGCGAAGCGGTAAGCAGCATCCGTCACGGCAGCGAAAATATCTGGCGTGGCGCGACTGAGATCTCCACCGGCAACAACGACCTCTCATCGCGTACCGAAGAGCAGGCCGCCGCGCTGGAAGAGACCGCCGCCAGCATGGAGGAGTTGACCGCCACGGTGAAACTGAACGCCGATAACGCCAGCCAGGCGAGCGAGCTGGCGGAAGTCGCCTCGGTCACTGCCAGCAAAGGCGGTGCGCTGGTAAAAGAGGTGATCAGCACAATGGACGGTATCTCCGGCAGTTCGAAGAAGATTGCCGAAATCACTACCGTGATTAACAGCATCGCTTTCCAGACCAATATTCTTGCCCTTAACGCGGCGGTAGAAGCGGCGCGTGCCGGTGAACAGGGCCGTGGTTTTGCGGTGGTGGCTGGCGAAGTGCGTAACCTCGCCAGCCGCAGTGCGGGCGCGGCAAAAGAGATCGAAACCCTGATTGCCGACTCCGTCTCGCGCGTTGAGAAAGGGGCGAAGTTGGTTAACGACACCGGCACCACGATGGAGGGCATCCTGCGCGCCGTGCGTGAAGTGACCACCATTATGAAAGAGATTGCCGCCGCCTCTGCCGAGCAGAGCAAAGGGATCTCGCAGGTGGGCGTCGCCATCACGCAGATGGATAACGTCACCCAGCAGAACGCCTCGCTGGTTGAGCAGGTATCGGCTGCCGCCGCTGCGCTGGAGCGTCAGACTGAAGAGTTGCAGCGTTCTGTGCAGCAGTTCCGTTTGACCGGTGAAGAGGAGCATAAACCCGCCGCACCTGTCCTGGTAAAACCAGATATGAGTCGTGGCACCGCCCGCAAACCCGGCGCATCGGCCGATGAGTGGGTCGCGTTCTAATCCTGTACCAGCGCGCCTCAGGGATGGGGCGCGTCGGTGATCATCTGCGTTACAAGGGAAATATTACCGATGCTGGCTTCGCTGGCACGGTAAAACTTACTCTTATCAATCAGTAACAGTGACTGCTGCGCCCGGCGCAGCAGTGCCGATTTAAACGCCGCGTTATGGCGTGTGGAATCCCACATCTCGCCGTTGCCATCAATCCCCTCGCAGGAAAAGATAAAGAGATCGATCTCCAGCGATTTAAGCAGGCTGGCGAGCGCCGGATTGACGTAGCAGCGCTCACCGCGCGCCAGCCGACCTCCGGAGCAGATAAGCTCGCTGTGCTGGCGACGGGCCATCACTTCGCACACCGGCAAACTGTTGGTAAACACCGTCAGCGGAATATCCGGCAGCTGCCGCGCCAGGTGAAAGCAGGTTGAGCTGGCATCCAGCGCCAGCGTCATCCCGGCTTCCACCCAGTTCAGCGCATGGCGAGCGATATCGGCCTTATCCGCGTAGTGGCTTTTTAAGCGGGCGCGAAACGGCTCGCTGCCGTCCGCCAGCGTGCGTGCGCGACCGTGGCGACGAATGATTTTGCCCTGCATCTGCAGGGCGTTGAGATCGCGGCGAATGGTCTCCACGCTGACGGCAAGCTCGGCGGCGAGCGCGGCCGTGGTGATCGACTGCTGACTTTTCAGAAGCTGCACAATCGCCTGCTGGCGCGCCGTCTTTATCATTCCCTTACGCGCCGCGTTTATCTTCGGTTTGCGTATCGAAGTCGCTGGCGTCGTGACGCTCATGCAACTGCTCATTTGCCGGGCCGAAGGTGCGGTTCACCATGCGGCCGCGCTTGACGGCCGGGCGTTCCGCGATCGCCTTCGCCCAGCGCTGGACGTTTTTGTAGCTGCCCGCGTCAAGGAACTCCGCCGCATCGTAGACATTGCCCAGCACCACGTTGCCGTACCATGGCCAGATCGCCATATCAGCAATGGTGTACTGATCGCCCGCCACAAACTGATGTTCCGCCAGCTGCTTATCCAGCACGTCGAGCTGGCGCTTGGCTTCCATGGTGAAGCGGTTGATGGCGTATTCGATCTTAACCGGCGCATAGCTGTAGAAGTGACCAAAGCCGCCGCCGAGGAACGGCGCGGAGCCCTGCAACCAGAAGAGCCAGTTCAGCGTTTCGGTGCGTGCGGCGAGATCGCGCGGCAGGAAGTGACCAAACTTCTCTGCCAGATAGAGCAGGATGTTGCCCGACTCAAACACGCGAGTCGGTGGCGTGGTGCTGTGGTCGCGCAACGCCGGGATTTTCGAGTTCGGGTTCACTTCAACGAAACCGCTGGAGAATTGATCCCCTTCACCAATACGGATCAGCCACGCGTCATACTCGGCTTCAGAGACGCCTATCGCCAGCAGCTCTTCCAGCATAATCGTCACTTTCTGGCCGTTCGGCGTACCGAGAGAGTAGAGCTGCAACGGATGTTTGCCCGTCGGCAGCGCCTTTTCATGGGTGGCACCGGAAACCGGGCGGTTGATATTGGCAAACGCGCCGCCGCCGGATTGATCCCACGTCCACACCTTCGGGGGTTGATAGTTGTCTGACATAGCGTTTCCCTCTCTGTGATGTTTGATGTTGTCGGGCTACATGCCTTGCAGTGTAGCAGTCGCCTTTCGCGAGGATACACCACAATCCGGGCGGAAAAGAGTGGCCATTATTGTGGTTATCGACAGCGCTATCTTTCACTGGCTGTCTGTAAAAGTTTTATTTAAATGCACTGACTTAAAATGGATTTATTATTCTCTCGCCTCTTTAAGTTAAATTTATATCCTATTAAATAAGTCTTTTCTTATTTTTAAAATGTCTATAATTAAGCTACTGTTACCATTATTTCTTATTAATTTGTTTTCTCTGGCTGACGATAAACGTTATAGGGATATTTTTTTCGACTCATCCCGGAGGAGTCATCAGCTAATTATCTATTAACGACGCGCGGAGAGAATTATGCAGGAAATTCAGGCCATTCAGGCAAGCCCTCCGCTTGCCAACACACACGAACACGCCACCCATAAAGCGGCGATGACCACCTCTACAGAGAATGTCAAAGAGGCTCACACCTACCAGGATGAGAGCATAAAAGTGACCCTTTCCAGCAAAGCGGAGAGCCATAAAGAGAGCAAAGAGGTAAAAGCCGAAGAGCCGGTGCGTCAAAAGAAAAGAGTGGAAAATCAAGAGATTGATTATGCTCTCGAGATGTCAGGTATTCCACAGTTCGGCGGGCGACTGGTGACAGTGGTGAAATATCCCGATGGGCGCACCGAAATGATCGATGCCTTTACCGGCAGGAGAGTGACGCAGGAGCAGTTAGCGCGTGCCCAGGAACTTGAGGCACTCAACAACACGGCTCAGCAGAGCAAAATAAAACAGGCGCAACAGATTGCTCCCGGCGAGTCTACCCCGACGGATATGCAATAACGCTTCGCCGTTTTAATTAATATATTTTATATTCTCAGTGAGTTAATTAAGAAGTAACTCAGAAACAATTACGTTATTTGGCTTAAGGTAAGGCAAGCAATATTGATTATAAGCAGGCATTCGGCTGAGAATTACTGCCGCCTGGTTAACAGGCGGCAGTAGATATCAGAAGATAACTGAATAATTTAAGCCAAATGTCCGACCACGTCCTTTGTAGGTATACAACCCCGGCGCGCCATAGGTTGGGCTATATAATCCCCGCGCACGCTGACCCCAGGCGGTGGTGTACTCTTCATCCAGCAGGTTTTCCACACTAAAGCTCACTTTGCCCACCGGCAGGGCGTAACTGCCGAGCATATCAACCGTGTTATAGCCATCAATGTGTTTGCCTTCCGCGTCGGAGAGATCGAAGCTTTGGGTACTTTGCAGGCGCAGCGTCCAGTCTCCCGGTGCCCAGTTGATCCACGCGCTCACTTTCGACGGGCTGGCGCTATCCACGGTCAGTTTCTCCCATTTACCGTTAACTTCCGTCTCGGATTTGATGGCGTTAAAGTTGGCCCCGGTGCTCCAGTCGCTGTCGGTGAAGAAGTAATCCACCTGACCCTCGACGCCATAAATGCGGCGCTTACCATTATCAATAACAATACTCATGTCGCTTTTATTGATCTTGACGGTCCTGTCGGAGAGGGAGTAGTAGCCCGCAATCTGCGTGCGCAGGTTGTCGCCGGTGTAGCGCCAGCCCAGTTCGTAGGCGTTAACTTTTACACCGTCCAGCTTCAACGCGTTCATGTTGACGCTGTTCAGCAAACGGTAGTGACCATCAACCAGTTGATAGGTGCCCACGCCGTAATACTTCGCAGGGTCAGGGATCTCAAAGCCCTGCGAGTAGTTGAACCACAGCTGCTGGCGGTCGGTCAGATGGCCGAGGATACCAGCGTTAAACAGCAGGTTGTTGTAATCCGTTTTCCCGCCCGGTACGGCATCCGCCGAGGTAGCTCTGCCGTTGGCAATCGCCTGCTGCTGCGTGTAACCGACAAAATCGTCGATGCGGTTTTCCATGTACTGGTAGCGCACGCCACCGCTCAGGGTGATGGCGTCAATGTCATAGCTACTTTGCAGGAATGGCGCGATATTGGTGATGCTGTAGCCCGGATAGCGCCCAACCTTGAAAGTGTTATCCAACTGCATCCCGCCACTGGCGGCGGCGCTGTTCAGATTAAAAAACTGCTGGTTAGCGTCGAAGGTTTCATGTTCAGCATCGATCCCCCAGGTCAGCGTCAGGGCATCAACCGGTTTGCTGTTGATGGTCAGCTTGCCGCCATAAAAATCGGTCTTCTGCTGCGAAGCGCTAATGCTGGTGACCCGGTTGCCGGCGGGCGTCGGGAAGGGGTAAAACGCCAGGCTCTCGTCGCGGTAGTAGATCTGCGCCACCACATCCTGGCCCCAGAAATCGGTGTTCGAGTATTGCAGATTAATCAGGTGGCGCTCGGTGCCCGGAATACGGTCGGCATCAAGGTTACCTTTGTTGTAGGCCGTGGCGGAACCGGTCACCGCCGAGAAATTTTCGCCTAAGAAGAGGCCATGTTTGCCGTCAGACTCGCTTTTATAGTACTGAGTGGTGAGTTGCAGTTGCTGGTGCTCATCGATATTGAGCGTGCCGGTGCCCATCACGTCCAGCCGATCAGAGTATTGCAGGCCGGTCTGGGTGTTATCGATGAGTACCTCATCGCCTTTGCCATCATACCAGCCGCCGTAGCGCTGATAAGCAACCGACAGCCGCCCGGAGGCCTTATCATTACCGCCACTCACCGAGGCCGCAACGTTGTCATCATGATCGTTACGGCTGTTAAAACCGCTTTTGGTACCGGTCTGGAACTCGACTTCCGTCTCCGGCTGCCCCTTTTTGGTGACGATATTGATCAGGCCGCCGGTGCTGCCGCCGCCATAAAGCGAGGTCGCGCCGGAGATAATCTCAATGCGCGCGATATTAAAGGGATCGATCGAATCGAGCTGGCGGCTGTCGGTGCGAGATGAGTTGAGACGCACGCCGTCAACCATCACCATCATTGAGCGTCCGCGCATATTCATGCCGTAGTTGGTGCGTCCCTGGCTGCTGACATCCATGCCTGGAATGAGCTGCGCGAGCACCTCTTTTAACTCTTTACCACCCTGAACCTGCTGTTCAATTTCAGCCTGCTCAATGACCCAGGTGGTTTGCGCCATATCGGCGATGCTGTGATTGGCACGGCTTGCGGCCACCACCAGCGTCTCCTCTTTTGCGTCTTGTGCCGCAGCCTGTGCGGATAACATCATCAACAAACAGGGGTTAATAGCCCAAAGGTAACGATTTTTCATTCTTATAACGTTCCTGATTATGCAGGTGAAGACGACCTTAAGCGGTCGGAGTAAACACCGCTCTCGATTTGAGAGTAATTATCAAGATGATATGAATTATCGTTACCAAGTAAACAGCTTATGTAAAAAAATTATTCATAAACCAGTGATTTAACTACTAATTTTAAGAGGTTGTTTCTTTGGAGAAAAATGACGTGCACGAAGAGACCGGCGCGAACGGTAATGTCGCCCGGTATTATGTGTGCTCTAAGATTTAATTACAGGAGTAAAGGCGGGGCAGAAAAGCGTATTTGCAGGTTTATCAGCGCCTGTTCTTGTTATTTTTTTCTTTAAAATCCGCAATCGCCTGGTTGATGTTTTCCGTGGCGAAGGTGTCAACTTTTTCTCCGTCCAAAAAGACTTCGTAATGTCCGGAAACATATTTAAAGGTAAACATCTTATCCTGATAGCGAAGACGCTTTTCCTTTACTGATAAGCCCCTGATGCGCATAGCGACGCGGGCCATCGTGTCTATCTTTTTATTTTTCATGATTATTTTACTTACCGTTGCAGGTTGAGTCCGCGTTCAAATATTGAAACCACGTTGGGCAATGTTAATTTTTTACCCACTCAAAAGGAAGCAAAGGTTGCCAGAAAAGCACACCTGAGGCCAGTTAAAATATCTTCTTATGAGTTAAGGTCTTTTCCGTCAATTAATCAACCCGCTTCCATATATAGCTGCATTGAGAAACAACCTGGTTGTGCAAGAATAAATTCTCTTTTTTATCTTGATAATAGTTTTGATTCTCGTTTGAGTAATCTGCCTGATAAGTTTGAGTTTGATCTCAAAACGGCGTTTTAAAATTCGCAAACGCTTTGTACTGGCCTATGCTCTCGTAAAAAAATAAAAGCATTACAGCCCGTTAAGCCGACTCTCCTTTCTGATTTGGACAGAGGCCGCTATTTGCCAGTAGCAGATCCCGATTGAACCGGCGCGCCGCGCTGGGAAAGCGTCATATCTGGCAGAACTGCGCCCTGGCTGCATCAACTGCCCGTGTCCAAAAACCTACCAAGGAGAGAATAATGAAAACCCTGCACTGCTCCGCACTGCTGCTGGTCTGTCTGAGCGCCAGCGCGCAGGCAGCCGAGTGGAACGCTGTGGTATCACCGACGCCGAAAGCCGGTGAGTTTTCCACCATCGGCCAGGCGCTCGACGCCGCGCCGCAAAGCGGCACGCCGTGGCGCATACTGATTAAAGAGGGGCGCTGGCATGAGCGGCTGGTGATTGAGAAGCCCGTCACGCTGGTCGGCCAATCGACGGCGGGCACGGTGATTGAGGCCAATACGCCCGCAGGTGCGCTCGATGCGCAGGGGCAGAAACTCGGCACCGGGCGCACCAGCACGGTAGAGATCCGCGCCAGCGGCGTGACGCTGGAGAACCTCACCATTCGCAATAGTTTTGATTTCCCCGCCAACGCCGCGTTGCCGGAAGGCGACGCGAAGAAGTTAAAAGAGACCCAGGCGGTGGCACTGATGGTGGCAGAAGGGGCCGACAGAGCGCGCTTTCGCCACGTTCGCCTCGAAGGTTACCAGGACACCTTTTACAGCAAGCAGGGTAGCCGCAGCTACTTCACCGACTGCGCCATCAGCGGCCACGTCGATTTTATCTTTGGCCCCGGCATCGCCGTGTTCGATCGCTGCGAAATTATCGCCCGTAACCGCCATGACACCGCACCGCCGTATGGTTATCTCACCGCGCCTGCCACCCAGGCCGGCGAGCGGTTTGGCCTGTTTATTATCAACAGTACGTTGAGCAAAGAGCCGGGCGTACCGGCGAAAAGCTTTGCGCTGGGCCGCCCGTGGCACCCGACCACCCAGTTTAGCGACGGGCGTTATGCCGATCCTAACGCCATTGGCCTGGCGGCGATCATCAATAGCGAAATTGATGACCATATCTACGGTTGGGACAAGATGTCCGGCAAAGATAAAAACGGCGAAAAAATCTGGTTTTACCCGCAGGACAGCCGCTTTTATGAGGCCAATAACCGTGGGCCAGGCGCCGGGCAGGGCGGTGAGCACTATCAGCTCAGTGAGGCCGACGCCGCGCAATATAACGTTACGGCGATCTTTGACGGCTGGGAGAGCACTCTCCTGCAATAAACATTTTTGCCCCCGTTGTGGGGGCTTTTATTTCCCGTCGCCAAATAAATAATTTCACTTGCTGACTATCCGATGTCATTTTTATGGCGTTTTTTATTTTTAAATAAACGTTATCCTTTGGGAGTATGAGAAGTAGCACAAAATAGGTTTAAAAGAGATTTGTCTTATCAACTAAAAATAACATTTATAAAAAGTAGTCGATATTTTCAAAAACAGGTATATGCTATGCAACATATGCTTTTCCCCCTCCCGGTGACACCCGTTGCTGAGATAAAAAGAGGATGAAATATGCAACGCATTGCCATACCCGCGAATTATGTCCACACTCGCACCACCCCTTTCTGGACAAAAGAGACGGCACCGGCCTCCATCTGGAAACGCCATCTTGACGCCGGTACGCGTCAGGGTGTCTACCCCCGTTTAAGCGTGCAGCGCGGCGCGATCCGCTACTACGGCTATGCCGATGAGACCAGCCCACAGCCGGTGGAAACCCTGACCATCCGCGCCGGTGAGTTCGGCGTCTTCCCGCCTGAAAAATGGCACAACATCGAGGCGCTCAGTGACGACACGGTGTTCAGCGTCGATTTCTATGTTGATCCGCAAATTCTGATTGAAGGTTGAGGTAGCCATTATGGACAGAGAAAATAGAGGTTATTCACTCTCGGTTTCCCATCAGGAAAGCGGTCAAACAGAGCAGCAAGTTTATTTGAAGCCGATGTCGCTCTATCTTCCTGATATTGCGAACCAGGCCGTTTCTGAACTGGTCTCAAAATTAAATCTCCCTGCCGATAATAGCGGGGAATATACGCTGACCGTCACCAATAATAATAATGGTGTCTCGGTCGATAAAGATTTTAGTCACCTCAGTGAGCTGACCGATCCCCTTATTGCCGCCGACGCGGTAAAAGATCTGATTAATATCGTCCGCGGCTACGAATCGGATGAAGAGACCAACGTGTGCGGCTGGTAACCGGAGGCTAACAATGACGCAGCTTATTCCACTCCATTTTCGCCACACCCGCTCGACGCCCTTCTGGACGAAAGAGACGGTGCCGCAGGCGCTTCTGACGCACCACAACACCAAAAAAGGGGTCTATGGCCGCCTGTCGGTGATGCAGGGCGCGGTGAAATATCTCGGTTTTGCCAGTGAGCATGACACCACTCCTGAGCGAGAAGTGGTGATCGAAGCAGGGCAGTTTGGCATCAGCCCGCCGGAGTACTGGCATCGGGTTGAACTGTTGACCGATGATACTTACTTTAACCTCGATTTTTTCGCCGATCCTGATGCCGCCCTTGATGGTAAAGGCATCGGCCAGGTGGTTAATACCCACCGCCGTTGAAGGCTAAGCGCCCGATCTGCCGGGCGCTTAAAAGTGATCGATAAACCGTCTGACCGCCGGCGAGCGCTCGAACTTGCGCCACGCCAGCGCCACATCGGTTTTCAATGTGTTTCCCGCCACCGAATGAAACGTCACCATCGGATGCCCAAAGCAGGCCATCGACTGCGGAATGATGGCAAAGCCAAACCCGGCCGCCACCATGCTCAGGGATGAGGAGAACTGCGAGGCCTGATGGGCGTTATCCATCTCCACACCCGCACGCAGGCAGGCGTTGTAGATCAGCTCATACAGCCCCGGCGACACCGCTTGCGGAAAGATAATCAATGGTGTGTTCTGCAACTCGCTCAATGCGATATCTGCCTTCGCCGACAGCGGATGGGTACGGTGCAGGGCAATCAGCATCGGCTCCTCGTCCACCAGTTTCAGGCTAAAGGTTTTGCTGCTTTCGCACGGCAGACGCACAAACGCGACGTCAATCAGCCCCTCATCCAGGCCGTGGATCAGCGTCGCCATATTGTCCTCTTTCTGATAGAGCGCCACCTTCGGGTAGTCACGCTGAAACTGGCGCAGCACCGAGAAGAAGTGGGTATGGAAAGCGTTGGAGCTGGTCACGCCAAGATTGAGCTTGCCGTTAATCCCCCGGGCGATGCCCTTCGCTTTTTCCAGCGCTGCGTCGCTCATCGCAAGGATATGGCAGGCATCTTCATAGAAGGCCTCGCCTGCCTCGGTGAGCGTGACGCCGCGCGTCTGGCGATGGAACAGCGGGGTACCCACCTCCTGCTCAAGACGACGGATCTGTTGGCTTAATGGCGGCTGCGACATACCGAGCATTTCGGCTGCCCGCGTGAAGTGTTGCGTCTGGGCAACGGCGACAAAATAACGTAAATAACGAAGTTCCATATCTAAAACATCTTAAACCCTCATGTTTTCTATATTGGAATCCCCCGCTGAAACGAGTCAATATTTAATCAGCTTTTCTAATCGTCTCTACAGTGGGGGAAAAGATGATGAGTAACGCAACTGATTGTTCTTGCGAAGGAAATCTACGAAACACAATTCGTGCTTTTTCTGAAAGCAAGCCAAACGGCGTGATATATCAAACATCGCTAATGAGTGCGCTACTTAGCGGAGTTTATGAAGGAAATACCACGATTAAGGATCTACTTAATCATGGTGATTTTGGTCTGGGTACCTTTAATGAGCTTGATGGCGAATTAATTGCCTTTAACAGCGAAGTGTACCAGTTACGTTCCGATGGCAGCGCCCGCGCCGCGAAGCCGGAGCAGAAAACCCCCTTTGCGGTGATGACCTGGTTTAAACCGCAATACCGCCATGTGTTTGAGGAACCCATCAGCCGCCAGGCGCTGCATGAGGTGATTGACCGGCAGATCCCGTCCGACAACCTCTTTTGCGCCCTGCGTATCGATGGCCACTTCCGGCATGCGCACACCCGCACCGTGCCGCGTCAGACGCCGCCCTATCGCGCCATGACCGATGTGCTCGACGATCAGCCGGTGTTCCGTTTTAACGGCCGCGACGGTGTGTTGGTCGGCTTCCGCACCCCGCAGCATATGCAGGGGATCAACGTGGCGGGTTACCACGAGCATTTTATTACCGACGATCGCCACGGTGGCGGTCATCTCCTCGACTACCAGCTGGATCACGGCACGCTGACCTTTGGTGAAATCCATCAACTGATGATCGATCTCCCGGCCGATGAAGCCTTCCTGAAAGCGGATCTGCACCCGGATAACCTGGACGCCGCTATCCGTTCGGTTGAGAACTAAGTGATGTAAAGGAGTAGTGTATGAGCAACGAACGCCATACCCAGATGTGGGCCCACGGTGCCGACATGGTGGTGGGGCAACTGGAAGCGCAGGGCGTCAAACATGTCTTCGGCATCCCCGGCGCGAAAATCGACAAAGTGTTTGATTCTCTTCTCGATTCCTCAATTGAGCTTATTCCGGTACGCCATGAAGCGAACGCCGCGTTTATGGCGGCAGCGGTCGGGCGTATCACCGGCAAAGCGGGCGTAGCGCTGGTGACCTCCGGTCCCGGCTGCTCCAACCTGATTACCGGCATGGCGACCGCCAACAGCGAAGGCGACCCGGTGGTCGCACTCGGCGGGGCGGTGAAACGCGCCGATAAAGCCAAGCTGGTACACCAGAGCATGGACACGGTGGCGATGTTCCAGCCGGTGACCAAATATTCCGTTGAGATCTCCTCCCCGGATGCCATCTCCGAAGTGGTCTCGAACGCCTTCCGCGCCGCCGAACAGGGCCGCCCGGGCAGTGCGTTTGTCAGCATTCCGCAGGATATCTCTGACCAACCGGCCAGCGGCAATATTCTGCCCTCTAACGCCGTACCGCAGTTGGGCTCCGCGCCCGACAAGATGATTGATGAAGTGGCGAAGCTGATTGCCGGGGCGAAAAATCCCATCTTCCTGCTCGGCCTGATGGCCAGCCGGGAAGAGAATATCGCCGCGCTGCACCACCTGCTGGAGAAAACCCATATTCCGGTCACCAGCACCTACCAGGCGGCGGGCGCAGTCAACCAGGAGCACTTCACCCGCTTTGCCGGGCGCGTAGGCCTGTTCAATAACCAGGCGGGCGACCGGCTGCTGCACCTGGCGGACCTGGTGATCTGTATCGGCTACAGCCCGGTGGAGTATGAGCCGGCAATGTGGAACACCGGCGATGCGAAGCTGGTGCATATTGATGTGCTGCCCGCCTATGAAGAGCGCAACTACTCGCCGAGCGTTGAGCTGATTGGCGATATTGCCAGCACGCTCGATAAGCTGGCACACAAGATTGCCGAGCCGCTGGTGCTCTCACCGCGTGCGTCGGAAATCCTGATTGACCGTCGCAACCAGCGCGAACTGCTCAGCCGTAAAGGCGCGCAGCTCAATCAGTTCGCTATTCATCCGCTGCGCATTGTCCGCGCGATGCAGGATATCGTGAATAACGACGTCACCCTGACGGTGGATATGGGCAGCTTCCATATCTGGATTGCCCGCTACTTATATAGCTTCCGCGCGCGCCAGGTGATGATCTCCAACGGCCAGCAGACGATGGGCGTTGCCCTGCCGTGGGCGATTGGCGCATGGCTGGTGAACCCGGGGCGCAAAGTGGTCTCCGTCTCCGGTGACGGCGGATTTTTACAATCCAGCATGGAGCTGGAAACCGCTGTGCGTCTCGGTGCCAATATCCTGCACATCATTTGGGTGGATAACGCCTACAACATGGTGGCGATTCAGGAAGAGAAAAAATATCAGCGCCTCTCCGGGGTCAACTTCGGCCCCGTCGATTTTAAAGCCTATGCCGAATCCTTCGGCGCGAAAGGGTTTGCCGTTGAAAGCACCGCCGCGCTCGAGCCGACGCTGCGCGCAGCGATGGACACGCAAGGCCCGGCGGTGGTCGCCATTCCGGTGGACTACAGCGACAACCCGCTGCTGATGGGCCAGCTGCACCTCAGCCAGATTCTGTAAAAACTAAGGAGTCGTTATGAAAAAAGTCGCATTTGTTACCGGTGCCGGCCAGGGCATTGGCCGCGCAATCGCCCTGCGTCTGGCAAAAGATGGTTTTGCCATCGCCGTTGCCGACTACAACAGAGAGACCGCAAAAGCAGTGGCCGAGGAGATCAACGCCAGCAACGGCAGCGCAATTGCCGTCACCGTTGACGTTTCCAACCGCGAGCAGGTGTTTGCTGCGGTCGAAGAGACGCGCAAAAAACTGAACGGCTTTGACGTGATCGTCAACAACGCCGGGGTTGCACCTTCAACGCCGATTGAGTCCATCACCGAAGAGGTGATCGATAAGGTCTATAACATCAACGTGAAAGGTGTGATTTGGGGCATGCAGGCGGCGATTCAGGCCTTCAAAGCGGAAAACCACGGCGGCAAAATCATCAACGCCTGTTCACAGGCCGGCCACGTTGGTAACCCGGAACTGGCGGTCTACAGCTCGAGCAAATTCGCAGTACGCGGCTTAACCCAAACCGCCGCACGCGATCTGGCGCCGCTGGGCATTACCGTTAATGGCTTCTGCCCGGGGATCGTGAAAACCCCAATGTGGGCCGAGATTGACCGCCAGGTCTCTGAAGCGGCGGGCAAACCGATCGGTTACGGCACCGAAGAGTTTGCGAAACGCATTACCCTCGGTCGCCTGTCAGAGCCGGAAGATGTCGCTGCGTGCGTCTCCTACCTCGCTGGCCCGGATTCTGACTACATGACCGGGCAATCTCTGCTGATTGATGGCGGCATGGTCTTTAACTAAGTTTTACGGCTCGGACATGGCCTTGCCTCTGCCTTCGCGCAGGGGCTTTTTTTTCGCTACACCTTTTGCGTTTTTCGGTAAACGAGCGAAGAAATTGTCGTTTTGGTTGCGCAGCAAAGTGCGTTTTACTGGCAGCATCAACCCTCTGCTGGAGAACGTGCTGATGAAACAACGGCTGCAACAATGGCTTTCACGCCTCACCCCACCGTTAAGTGTGCCGGTAGAAGAGGGGGAGTTTGATGCCGGGCGGCATGTCGCGCTGCTGATCCCCTTTGGCCTGCTCTACGGTCTCGATTACCACCCCTCAATGTGGATTTACGATGAAAAGTGAGCGCTTCCACCTCGTCATGCGCTACAGCTACTGGAATGAACTGTGCGCGCTAACAGACAGCCCGTCAGCACGCAGGCGGGCGCTCTCCGCTTCCATGAACAGATAATCTCCACCTTTTCCCGCACCGGTTCGGTCACGACTCCTGATGCACATCAGGCGCAATAAACTCAGCGCTGCCTCGCATTTTTTTACTTTTTAATCCCCTCTACGCGTTATTTTTCCCGGCTTATGGCGAAGCTCACAATTCCATTACTCCATCTTGTATGGTAGTAGACTTAAATTCCTCCGCAGAGATAACGTGGGTGCCGTGAAGCATGCGTCACCACCAGGCCGCGCAGAACAGCGGCCAGCGTTTAACGCGATAATCCTTACATGGGGTTTATATGTCTCTGATAACGAAAAAAAGTAAGCAGAATGCGGGAGGGGATGATGAGTCGTAAACAGCGTAAAGTCACGATTCCTGTCAGCATTGGCTACGGCATGACGGATATTATGGGCGGCGGTGCCTTTACGGTGATAGGCGCCTGGCTGCTCTTCTACTACACCACCTTTGTCGGCCTGTCGCCGCTGGAAGCCGCCTCTATTGTCGCCATTGCCCGTATTGTCGACGCCGTCGTCAGCCTGTTTATGGGCAGCTTTACTGACCACTTCTATAAAAATGCCTTAGGTAAAAAGTTTGGCCGCCGCCGCTTCTTTCTGTTGATCGGCGCACCGCTGATGCTGGTCTATGTCCTGCTCTGGCTCAACGGCATGAACTTCTGGTTCTATCTCGCCGTCTACCTCGCTTTTGAGATCATCGCCGCGATGGTGCTGATCCCCTGGGAGACGCTGCCATCAGAGATGACGAAAGATTTCAACGATCGCACCAAGCTCTCGACCTGCCGCATGTTTCTTTCCGCTTCCGGCACCTTTCTCGCCACCTTTATTCCGGGCTTGCTGATTGGCTGGCTGGGCGAGAAGAACGCCGATGCGTATCTCATCAACGGCATTGTCTTCGCCGTGCTCTTTATGGTCTGCGTCTTTATCTCCTGGCGCGTCACCTGGGAGCGTGAACTGACCCCGGAAATGGTGGCCGAGATGGAGAACGCGGCACCGACGCGCAGCATGGCGCAGAAGCTCTCCGGCATCGGCGCACTGTTTAAAGATTATGCCTCCACGCTTAAGATCCGCGCCTTTCGTAAACATCTGGCGATTTACCTCTTCTCCTTTACCGCAAAAGATGTCTACAACACGGTGTTCGTTTTCTTCTGCGTCTACTGCTTGAATGTCTCATCGTCGCTGGCGGGCACGCTGCTTTCAATGAGCATTGTCGGCCTGCCGGTAACGCTGGCGGCAGGCGTGGCAATCATCAAATTTGGCCCTTCACGCCTCTATGTGTTCGCCTATAGCCTGATGATGCTCTGCCTGGCGGGCTTCTTCCTCGTCTACCAATTTCCGACCGCGCATACCGTGCTGGTGCTGGTGATCCTCGCCGGGCTCTATCAGGTGGGGCGCTGCGTGCTGGAGTTCACGCCGTGGAACGTCTTCCCGTTTATTCCGGATATTGACGAAATGGTGACGCGCCAGCGCCGCGAAGGGCTGTTTGCCGCAGTGATGACCTTCTCACGCAAAACCACGGTCGCCATAGCCACTTTCGCGGTGGGGCTGCTGCTGCAAAGCGGCGGTTTCGTGAAAGGCAGCCAGGTGCAGCCGCAGGAGGCGATCAACACCATCGTGATGCTGCTGTTTGTCGGCACCGTTGGCCTGCTGCTGGTAGCGCTATGGCAGGCGTTGACCTTTCATCTGAATAAGCGCACGCACCGCATTTTTGTGGAAGAGCTCGACCGCCTGAAAGCGGGCGGACTGAAACAGAGCGTGACGCCGCAAGCGCGACATATCGTTGAGGATCTCACCGGGCATGCTTATGACACCCTGTGGAGTGACGCACCACAACCTGCCTTAAAATCTGCCGCACCCACCTCTTCGCTGAGCTAACGTTCTCACGCATAAAGGCCATGCTCATCAGCATGGCCTTTTTTATTTCCCGCTGCTGCTGCAATGAAATAATTTAATCCTAAAAGCACTAAGGCAAGAATATTATTGTTTCGTCTCTCATAACGAATAAGTAATAACTCCTTAATATTATTAGAGAGTGATCACATCAGGCGCTTTTTTTAAATGAAACTGCACTGGCAGGGATTTATATTGGCCCTGCACGTATCGTTATTTTATTTCCTGGAGAGTTGTCTTGTTAATAATGTAATTAGGCGTGGCGATCTTTCTGCTTTCAGATAATTATTTTACAGGGAGTTACTATGACCGATATAGAAAATAGTTCGCTGTTTTCACGAATGATGTTATGGGTGAATGAACGCTTTCCTTTAACAAATACCCCGCTCTTTTTTATTCTTTGGTTTTTATCTTTCTCCGTCGCTATGCCCGCGCAAGAGAGTATTGGCCTGGCAAAGATAGCGCTCGGTTGCCTGCTGTCACTCTCCTTTTTTCTGCTGTTACGCGTGCTGGATGAACATAAAGATTATGCGGACGACTGCCTTCACCACCCGCAGAGAGTATTGCAGCGGGGCATTATCAGCCTGGCGCATCTGAAGCTCCTCGGCGCTCTCTGCGTGCTGCTCCAGCTGGGCGGCATCGCACTGCTCGCACAGGGGCAGCCGCAGGTTTGGTTAAGCTGGGGGCTGCTGCTTGGCTGGACCTTGCTGATGACGAAGGAGTTTTTTGTGGCTGAGTGGCTTAAGCGGCACTTCGCGCTCTACGCGCTCTCACACACGCTGGTGATGCCGTTTGTCATCGGGTGGCTGGCAATGCTGGCCTCGCCGGCGGCGACGCTTGAACAGCCGCTTATTTTGCTGATGTCGCTCGCTTTTTTATGCGGATTAAGTTTTGAAATCACGCGTAAATGCAAAGGGCCGGATGAGGATCGCGAAGAGGTGACCAGCTGGTCGCAATTATATGGCCGCCCCCTTTCGGTATTGATGATTATCGGCCTGCTTATATTGATGGTCATCGCGCAATATTTTCTTATTTTGGCGAAAACCGGCGCGGTATCGGTCTGGTTTTATGTGGCAAGTGGTTTGGTTAATTTCTTCACCGTAAGCCAGTTGCTGATTTTTCTGATTAATCCCTGCCAGCAGAACAGGAAAAGGAATGAAGTCATGGTCGGCATGGCAATGTTGGTGGGATATTTGCTGTGTATCGTTGAAATATATTTGTAGCACAGGTAAGGGATAGTAATGATGGAATCATTAATTACGGCGACAATTGTCGATATTCGCCCGGACGGGTTTACACTCTTATTTGAAAGCGAAGAGCACTGTGATGCGTTTATCTCTGACCCGCAGCGTGCGTTATCCCTCTACGGGCAGGCTGTTCAGCTCCCGGCGCTCAAACGCTTGCATAAAGAGCGCCAGCCCGGCGGGCAGTGGCGGGCGACATTCACCTGTCGCTCGGCGCAGGAGAATAAAAAGTGCTACTGGCAGCTAAAGCTGTGCCGCCCGCACGACGACCACCCGCAAAGCGCTGTCACTTTACCCCGCAGGCATCTCTACGACTGGAGTGAGCAGGCGCGGCAAAAGCGGCTCGCCTGGCTGCGTCAGCACACCGGCCACGCCTTAAAGCAGATCGCTACCACCAGTCTGCAAGCGGAAAAGCTGCAAAGCCATCTTGAGGGATTTATTGGCTCGGTTGAAGTGCCGGTCGGTATTGCCGGGCCGCTGCGTATCAACGGCTGGCGCGCGAAGGGGATCTTTTACGCGCCGCTGGCGACCAGCGAAGGGGCGCTGATCGCCTCGGTTTCACGCGGTGCCAGCGCTATTACCCACAGCGGCGGGGCGACGGCGCGCGTCACCGGTCAGAGGATGATGCGATCGCCGCGCTTCGAATTTCTCTCGGTGCGCGACGCGCTCGCGTTCTGCGCCTGGGCCGAGGACTATTTCACCGACATCAGCGACGTCGTGCGCCAGCATTCGCGTTTTGCGCGCCTCATCAGCCTGACGCCGCGCGTTATCGGCAATGCCGTTCACCTGACCTTTACCTATCACACGGCAGATGCCGCCGGGCAGAATATGACCACCACCTGCACCTGGCAGGCGTGCAGGTGGGTCCTCGAACATCTTCCGCTGGCGTTAACTCCCCAGCGCTACATTCTGGAAAGCAACCTCTCCAGCGATAAGAAAAGCTCATGGAGCAGCTTTGCGCAGGGCAGGGGAACCCAGGTTATCGCCGAGGCAACCCTGACCGCCGCCGCCTGCCGCAGCTGTTTGCGCATCGCGCCCGCGCAGCTGGTCGAGGCGTTTCAGGGTTTTTGCGAAGGCTCCGTCGCCGCAGGCATGACGGGGGTGAATATCAATACCGCCAATGTTATCGCGGCGATGTTTACCGCGCTCGGCCAGGATATCGCCTGTAGCCATGAATCCTCCCTCTCGCAGCTGCAAATGCGCCTGACGCCGGAGGGCGACGTCTACTGCAGCATGACGCTTCCGGCGCTGGTGATTGGCACCGTCGGCGGTGGGACCGCGCTTCCCGATCAGGCTGAGTGTCTGCAAATGCTGGGCTGTCACGGAGCCAACGGCAGCGAAAGGCTGGCGGAGATCATCGCCTCATTTTGCCTGGCACTCGACATCTCGACCCTCAGCGCGCTGGCGAGTGACGAGTTTGCAAAATCCCATGAGCGGCTCGGTCGAAAGCAACGTCACGCGCCGCCCGGCAAGGCGGGAGAGGAACCGCTGCACCGCTGCTTTCAGCACGCCCGCTATACCGCCGCGTGGGGCGAGCAGCCGCCCCGCAGCGTCACCGCCATCCGCTGGCAGGGGAACCAGGACAGCATTTTAACGGCGCTCAGTTCGCACAGCGCAACGCTGCCCATCGGTCTGTTTGCTTACCGCCTGCAGCGTGAAGATGGCACGCAGGTGGCGGCACTGCTGAAACATAAACCGCAAACCGATGCCATAGCCCAACTGCTGCACTCGCTGGCCGCAGGCTGCGCGCCCGAGCTTGCCGACCTGCTTGCGCGCGTGCTCCCGGCCAGCGAATTCAGCCATGCGCGGGAAAGGGAGATGGCGCTGATTACGCAAACCGATCCCGCCTTTACCCGCCATGTGCCGACGCTCTACGGCACCTACGAAGATGGGAAGCACAGCATCATCATCGAGGAGCTGCTCGGGGAAGAGGTGCTGCTTAACAGCCTGTCAAACGGCGTACGCTGGCAACCCGCGCAGATCGATGCCGCGCTGCAGGGCATCGCCGATATCCATGCCCTCTGGTATCGCCGCCATGACGCGCTGCAGGCCACCGTCCGCCATCTCAACTTTCCCTCCGTCGACACCATCAGCAGCATGGTGCCGCTCTGGCAGGCCATTGCCGCTTTCAGCCATCGCACCTCTCCACTGCTCTTCACCACGTCACTGCTGCACCACTGGCTGGCGTGCGCCGAGAACAGCGCGGCGCAATGGCGCGAGCTGACAGCGCTGCCGAGAACGCTGGTACACAACGACTTTAGCCCGCGCAACATCGCGCTGCGCCGCGAAGATGCACGGCTCTGCTGCTGGGACTGGGAGCTGGCGACGCTGCATGTTCCGCAGCGCGATCTGGCTGAACTTTTAACGTGGACGCTTGATGAGCGCACCACGCTGCAAACGCTGTTACATCACGTGGAGTTTCACCGCCGGGAGCTGGCAAAGCGGCTGGGAAGCGCCATCGATGCCGGGGAGTGGTATCGCGGTTTTTGCCTCGCCCTGAGGGACTTCGGCCTGCGCCGATTGTCGTTTTACCTGATGCTTCACCACGTCAAGCCACGCCCCTGGTTTCCCGCCGTTTTGCGCACCTGGGGACATCTGATCGCGCTTAGCCAACAACGGATCTAAAAGGAGTTACCGTGAACTATCTCTACTCTGCCGCCGATGCGGCCACACTGGATGAGCAGCAACTGGGCGGCAAGGCCGCCAACCTCTTGTGGCTCACCGCCCACGGCTATCCAGTACCGAACTGGTGGGTGATCCCCGCCGGAGCGATGGATGAGATGCTGCGCTGCGATGCGAAAGCCGCGCAGTTGATAGCCCAGCTCTCGCCGGAATTGCCCGCGGATCAGGTTGAAACCATTGCCGGGAAAATCAGCGCGCGCCTCGCCCGGTTGCCGCTGCCGGAATCGCTGATGCATGCGCTTACTGCCCTTGGCGACGAGCGGTTCTGGGCGGTGCGATCCTCCTGCAGCGACGAGGATGCCCGCCAGGCCTCTTTTGCCGGGCAGATGGACAGCTTTCTCTTTCAACGCGGCCAGCAACAACTGGTCGATGCGGTAAAAGGGGTGATGATGTCGACCTGGAGCGCGCGCGCCATGGCCTATCGCCTGCGTAAAGGGCTGGCGCTCAGCGCAATCCACTGTTCGGTCATTGTTCAGGAGATGGTCGACGGCGAGGCATCAGGCGTTTTGTTCACCGCGCATCCGGTCAGCGGTTCGCGCCGGACGATGCTTATCTCCGCGGCCTGGGGTTGCGGGGAGGGCATTGTCTCCGGGCAGTGCAACACCGACGAGTTTAGCGTCCCGCTGCAAGGGACAAGCTTTACGCAACTGCTCAGCCAGAAAACCACCGCCGTGGTCTTTGACCGTAAGCGCGGCACCGGCACCCGCGAGGTGGCGCTGGAGGCCAGCCAGGCGGCGGCATCCTCGCTGACGGCGGCACAGATCCTCGCCCTGCGCGATATGGGCGCCGCCATCGCCCGGGCGCTGCGCGCGCCGCAGGATATTGAGTGGACGCTCAAAGATAACCACCTCTACCTGCTGCAAACCCGGCCCATCACCCATCTGCCGAAAGATAGCGGCTGCGCGGGCGAGACGCTGATCTGTGACAACGCCAATATTCAGGAGTCTTACTGCGGGGTGACGACACCGCTCACCTTCTCCTTCGCCCGCGCCGCTTACGCCACGGTGTATGAGCAAACCCTGCAACTGGTGGGCTGCTCTGCCAGGGAGCGCGACCAGCGCCGGGCCATCACTGACAATATGCTCAGCCTGGTGCGCGGGCGGGTCTATTACAACATCCAGAACTGGTATCGCGCCCTGCTGATGCTGCCGTCGTTCAGGATGAATAAAAGCGATATGGAAGCGATGATGGGACTGGAGGAGCCGGTCGATACCGTCAAGGATAAGCAGCTTTCAACGCGTGAAAAGGTCGCCGCGCTGCCGGCGATGCTAAAGATGGGCGCGCGGGTCAGCTGGGCGCTCTTCACCCTTGAACCGCGTATCCGTCAGTTTTTGCATAACTACACGCGCGCGCAGGATCATGTCGATCGCGACAACCTCCACACCCTCTCCCCGGCGGAGCTGATTGGTCGGCTTAAATACCTTGATGAACACCTGCTGACGCGCTGGACCGCGCCGATTGTGAATGACTTTTATGTTGCCCGCTATAACGGCAAAGTGCAGGCGGTGCTGCGTGACGTCTGGCCCGAAGAGTATCAGCACCTGAGCAGCGATCTGCTGGCAGACGAGGGACAGCTTGTCAGCACGGAGCCGACCCGGCATCTGCTGGCGCTGAGCCAGTATGCCCGTCAACGCCCACAGCTGGCGGCGCTCATTCAGAGCGATAACAGCGCCCATCTGCTTATCCGCCTTAACGCGCTGGACAGCCATTTTTACCAGCAGTGTCTCGACTATATCGAGCGCTACGGCGATCGCACCATTGGCGAGCTGAAGCTGGAGACCATCACGCTGCGCCAGGACCCCCGCTTTCTCTTTGACGTGCTGCGTAGCTACCTGAGCTGCGACACCGTGCAGGCAAAGCCGACAGAGACGCTGCGGGCCGCCGCGGAAGAGAGGGTCTTCCACCATCTGCAGCACACGCGCGGCAAGCGCGCGCTGGCGCGCTTCAGGCACCATCTCAGCAGGCTGAGGCGGGCGATCCACAACCGTGAAACGATGCGCTTCACCCGCACGAAAATGTTTGCCCTCTACCGCGATATCTATCTTCAACTGGGGCACCAACTGGCACTTGAAGGCGTACTGGAAAGCGACCGGGATATCTTCTGGCTGACCCGGGAGGAGATCTACCAGGGGCTTGAGGGAACGGCGGTGCAAACGGGTTTAATCCCCCTGATTGCGCAGCGGCGTGCCGAATATGCCTCCTGTCAGCAGGAGGAGGAGCCCGCTAACCGCTTATCCCTTACGCAGACGCTGTTCCAGCAGCAGACGCTACACGCCGCGCATCCAGCAGCGGCCGACCTTACGCACCTGCAAGGCACCGGCTGCTACCCTGGCATCGTCGAGGCACCGGTAAGCCTGGTACTCTCCCCGCAGGAGGCAAGTAACCTGGCCGGCACCATCCTCTGCACCCTGCGCACCGATCCGGGCTGGGCGCCGCTCTTTCCCGGCCTTGGCGGCTTGATTGTCGAGCGCGGATCGACACTGTCGCACTCCGCCATCGTCGCCCGCGAAATGGGCATTCCGGCCATTGTTGGCGTACCCGGCGTGACCCGTCAGCTTCAGCAGGGCGAGGTGATCCGCATGAACGGCGCGAACGGCAAGATCGTGCGCGGCATAGAGAGAGGAGGAGTGGAAAATGAGCCGACCGTTGATTGAGCAGGAGTGGCAGGCGGGCGATACGCTGGAGAAGGCGTTTCTGGCGATTGCACCGCAGATCTATGCCTGTGACCCTTTCTGGCCGGGCGAAGAGGCTGCCGTGATGGCGCGCCAGTTCAGCGCTGCTAACCCTTTTATGCAGCAGGGCCGCGTCTGGACCGGCTACATACGCGACTGCGCGCGGCTGGCGGGCTTCGCCACCCTCAACGCCGCAGGGGAAACGGTGGTGAACTTCGGTTTCTGGGAAACCATCAATAACCGCATTCCCAACCATCGGCTGTTTCGCGCCCTGATGCGCTGGGCGAAAACGCAGGGCGCATCACGGCTTATCGGGCCGATTAATTTCAGCACCTTAGGCAAGTTTCGCCTGCGTCTGGACACGCCGATCAGCGCGCCGTTTGCCGGCGAGCCCTATAACCCGCCCTGGTATCAACACCTGCTGGGGCAGATGGGGTTTCAGCCGCTGGCACGCTACTTCTCGCTGTTTGAAGAGGCGAACGTAGTACGTCAGCTCTCACTGCCCGAAGCGGGTATCGGGCGCTGGCGCGCGGCTGATTTCTCCCTCCAGCCGCTGACGCCCGCGCTGTGGCAGGCGCACCGCCAGGCGCTTTATGCGCTTATCACCCGCCACTTTGCCAGGAATACCGGCTGGAGTATCAGCAGCGAGGCGCTCTTCGACTGGCACTTTAATGCCGATACGCTGCAACCCTATTGCCAGTCGCCCGGCTCCTGCCTTGCCTTCGGCCCGCAGGGTGATGTCGCCGGGCTGCTGTTTACGCTGGCGGATAAGCGCCAGCGAACGGGGATCTTCAAAACCATCATGATTGTGCCGCGCTACCGCCGCTCTCTGCTCTACGCCACGCTGCTGCGCCGCTTCCTCTTCAGTTTCGATACCCGGTGGCCGCGTCTTGGCGCGGCGCTGCTCAACTGGAAAGGGCCGACGACCGCCACCGCGCTGCGCGCCGGCTGTAGCCCGAATAAGGTTTTTCACCACTATGGACTCTACTACAGGGATGTGCGCCATGAACTTCTGTGACTCTCTTCTGCAACAGCCCCCCGCGCTGCCCGCCCTCTGCGCCGGGGGTGAAACGCTTACCTATGCGCAGCTTCTCTCCCGCGCGGCGGTGTATCAGCGCCGGCTGGAGCGCAGCGGGCTGCACGCCGGCGCGCGGGTACTGCTGCTGATGACGCCGGAGATGGAATTTTATCTGCTGCTCTACGCGATGCTGGGGGCCGGGCTGATACCGGTGCTGGTGCAAAAAGATATGCCGCGCCAGCAGCTGCGCAGCTGCCTGAAACAGGCGCGTCTGAGCGCCATGATCGTGGCGCAGAAGGCGGGGAAGCACTGGTCTCTGCTGCCGGAGCTGTGGATGATTCGCCGCTTTACGCTCGATACGCCGCGGCTCTTTACCGCCCCCTTAGCGCAGGCAGAGGGCGCTGACTCTGCCTTTCACGTTCAACCCCTTGATGATGAGGCGACCGCGCTGCTGACTTTTACCAGCGGATCGACAGGCACGCCAAAAGGGGTGGTGCGCTCACACCACTCACTGCTGGCGCAATGCCAGGCGATGAGCCACTTCTTTGCGCACCGCCAGCCGCGCGATGTGACCTCTTTTCCGCTCCTGACGCTGTTCAGCCATTTTCACGCCGGGTGCTGCTACCTGCTGCCCAGTTTTGACGCGCAGGGCCGCCTGCCGATGCAGATGATTGCCGGGACGATGAATGCGCAGGCCATCACGCGGTTGAGCGTCTCGCCCGCCTGGCTACGCGAGCTTGTCGCCTATGCCGGGGTGCAGCAGTGCCGCTTCCCGGCGGTGAAAGAGGTGATTATTGGCGGCGCGCCCGTTACCCGGTCGCTTCTACTGGCTGTCCGCAACTATTTCCCCAATGCGAACTGCGCGGTGAACTATGGCGCGTCGGAAGCCGATCCCATCAGCAATGTTGATGCGAACGAGCTTCTTGACGCCTGGGATCGGCAGCCGGGCTACCTTGTCGGGCGACCGGGGCCGGAAACTGCGATCCTGATTGTGCGGGAGCGGGTGCCACAGCCCGCCGGGGAGGAGGGGGAGATTTGGGTCTGCGGGCCGCAGGTGCTGACCCGTTATCTTGATAACCCGCAGGCGGAGCAACGCACTAAAATCCGCGATCTGGAGGGGCGCATCTGGCACCGCACCGGCGACAGCGGCTTTCTGGATGGGCAGCAGCGCCTCTGGTTGACGGGCAGGATCGCCGACCAGTTGCGCACCCCCTCCGGCTTAACGCTCTCACCCTATCCCATCGAAAAGCAGCTTAATGGCCTGCCGGGCATCGCCGCCAGCGCGGTGGTGCAGGGGCCGCAGGGGGAGATTTGCGTGGTGCTGCAACAGGCGGCGCAGTGCCGCGTCGCCGCGCCATTGCTGGCCACCCTCTTTCCCGAGGAGAGTGTGCGCTTCTGGATCTGCGTAAAGCTGCCCGTCGATGTGCGCCACTACAGCCGTATCGATCGTGCGCGGCTGCGTTGCCTGATAGCACGGCGAAAGCTGAAACCCTTTTTTCCGGAGGTGTGATGATGAGATATCCCTTTATCTGCCGTCTCTCGCTGCCGGATTGCCTGACCCTGACGGGCATGGTTATTGCCCTCTGCGGGATCGGTGCCGCCTTATCGGGCGCGTTCTGGCTCAGTATCAGCCTGCTCTATCTCGCGATGCTGGCCGATGCGCTGGATGGCAAACTGGCACGCTGGCTCGGCTGTGAACGCCCCTTTGGCCGCTACCTTGACGGCTTTTGCGATCTGCTGCTCTATCTGGTGGCGCCCGCGCTGATTTTTTATCTCAGCGGCTACCGCGGCGGCGGCGCGTTTTTGCTTGCCCTGATGGTAGTGTGCGGCGCGCTTCGGCTCTCCCGCTTTAACGAAAGCGGCAATATCACCCACAATGCCGCGCTGGCTTACCTGGGGATGCCGGTCTTCTGGAGCCTGTTTATCCTCAGTGGCTGGTCGCTGCTGGCGCTCTTTTTGCCGCCCCCGTTCTGCGACTGGCTACTGAGCGTGGCATTAACGCTCTTCAGCCTGGCGATGCTCCTCGATCGCCCGTTTCCTAAGTTCTCCTCACTGATAGCCCTCGTTGCGATCTGCCTTAGCGGCGCGGTGCTGTTTGGCGCGCTGCATCTCGGGGGGATAGATGGATAACCTCTCCCTGTGGATGCTCTGGCAACTGCTGCTGCCGGTGTTTATTGCAGGCTGCCTGCATATGGCGGTGGTGACCTGCAACGCGCTGCCGAGGCTTGCGGTTCCGCTCAATGTGCGCCTGTTCGGGCGTAATAAGACCTGGCGGGGGATGGTGGTGGTGCCGCTTATCAGCATGCTGGTGGCATCATTGAGTCTGAGGAGTGAGGTGGATAACCCGTGGCTGCTGGGCGCGGCGACGGGGCTGGGGTATATGCTTGGCGAACTGCCGAACTCGGCGCTGAAACGGGCGCTGGGGATCGCGCCGGGCACGCTCCCCGCGCGCAGGAAATGGCTGTTCCTCTTTCTCGATCAGGCAGACTCCGGCATCGGTGTGGCGCTGGCGTGCGGCTGGCTGCTGGCGCTGGACGCCCGCCAGGTTCTGCTCCTGCTGCTGCTCTTTATCCTCAGCGTACCGGCCATTAAGCTCACGCTCTATTCCCTCGGGCTTAAAGAGAGCCGCTTCTGACCCCCTCGGTCACAGAGATAAAAAAACCGCCCTGTAGGCGGTTTTATTATGCCGGGAAGATCTACTCCCGCCCGGCGATCCAGTCGCGGATCAGCGGCCCGGCCTGCTGCAACGCCTGCGGGCTGAACATACCATCATGGCTGCAGGGCAGGGTGTGGGTAACAACTCTCCCCGCAACGTAGGGTGCCCACAGCTGCGCATCGAGCCCCTCTTCGCCGGCGCGACGCGTTGCTGCGCGCAGGAAGAGGATATCCCCCTCAAAGCGCGACGGTGTGAACTCCGCCAGCAAGCGTGGTGCTTCGCGAAACTCCGCAAGGATACGCTCAAAAACCACAGGCTCCATCACCGCCAGCGGATGCTCCTGCGCGACTAAGCTGCGGCGCAGCGCCTCGATGGTGAGCGCACTCTCCTCAGGCACGCTGCCGGTTAAGGCTTCAAACAGCGCAGCGAGGCTCTCGCTGTCCTGCCGCTCCCTCTCCCGGTAACCCTCGCCCAACGGGTAACCATCAAACAGTATCAGGGCGCTGACAACCTGCCCGGACTGCTGCAACAGGGTAGCGATTTCATGAGCCAGATGGCAGCCAAACGACCAGCCGAGCAGGGCATAGGGGCCGTCTGGCCGAACCTTCACCATCTCCGCAAGGTAGCTTTTCGCCAGCGCATTAACCGAAGGGAATGACGTGCCGCTGCTCAGCCGTTGCGCCTGCAGGCCAAACAGCGGCTGCGCGTCGCCAAGCCAGGGAATAAGCCCGGCGTAGGACCAGCTCAGGCCGCCGCCGGGCGGCAAACAGAAGAGGGGCGTCTTCTCCCCGCGCGGTTGCAGAGGCAGCATCACATCCAGCACGTTGCTGCGCTGATTACTCTGTAGCCGCTGCGCCAGCAGCGCCACTGTCGGGTACTCAAACAGATCGCGCAGCGTCAGTTTCACCTGCCACATTTTGTCGATAGCGTTGATCAGCCGCGCCGCCAGCAGGGAGTGGCCGCCAAGGGCAAAAAAGCTGCTGTCGACGGCAAGGGTTTCCACATTAAGCAGCTCGCAAAACCGCTCGGCCAGCCAGTACTCCCGCTCGTTTTGCGGCGCGCGTCCAGGCTCAATATGAAAATCGGGCCTCGGCAACTCGGCAAGCGCCAGCTTACCGTTGGCATTAAGCGGCAGCGCCGCCAGCAGCACCATCGCCGCCGGCACCATAAAGTCCGGCAGCCGCTCGCGCGCGAACTGCTGCAGGGAAGTGCAGAGGCCCGCTTCCTGCACCGAGGGCACCACATAGGCGACAAGCTGCTTATTGCCGGGGCGATCCTCAAGCGCCACCACCGCCACCTGCTGAACCGCAGCGTGCTGCTTGAGCACCATCTCCACTTCACCGGGTTCAATACGGAAACCGCGAATTTTCACCTGCTGATCGCGGCGGCTGTCAAAACAGAGCGCGCCATCGCGCCGCCATTTGACGATATCGCCGGTGCGATACATCCGGCTTCCCGCCGTGCCAAAGGGATCGGCGACAAAGTGTGCCGCGCTCAGCGCCGGGTGATTGACATAGCCGCGCGCCACCCCGCGTCCGGCGATATAGAGCTCCGCCGCCACGCCCGGAGGCACCGGCTGAAGATGGCTATCAAGGACATAGAGGCGGGTGTTATCGAACGCCCTGCCAATCGGCACATCAATATAGGGTGCATCGGCCTCGGTGATGGGGTAGTCCGTCGCATAGGTGGTGATCTCCGTCGGGCCATAGATATTGAGCAGTTCAAGATGCGGCCAGCGCTCGCGTACGGCCTGTACCGCGCTGGCAGAGATCTTCTCCCCGCCGGTGTAGACCCGGCTTAAGCCTGCAAGGCAGCCGCTCGCCTCCTCGGCAATCAGGCGGAACAGCCCGGAGGTTAAAAAGGCGGTCGTGACCTTACCCTCAACAAGGGTGGCTTCGAGCAGCGGCAGATCCAGCGTCTCGCCGGGGACGATCACGGCATGGTGACCATTGAGCAGCGTTCCCCACAGCTCCCAGGTTGAGGCATCAAACGCATAGGCCGAGTGCAGCAGAATGCGCTGGCAGGCCTCCGCTTGCCAGCGGCGGTCGCGGGCCAGCGCCAGTACGTTATCCTGGGTGGTGGCAATCCCTTTCGGTTTGCCGGTCGAACCGGAGGTAAACATCACATAGGCCAGATGGTGCGGCGTTACCGACGTGGAAACGTCCTCTGCCGTGGCGCGGGTTGCCGACTCATCGACGATAAGTCTCTGCACGCCCGCTGGCAGCGCGGCCTGGCTGTGGCTCTCATCCACCAGCACGCAGCGCACATCCAGCTCATCCATAATGTGTTGCCAGCGTTCAGCGGGATCGCTTGCCCGCAGCGGCACATAGAAACCGCCCGCTTTCACCACCGCAAGAAGGGTAATCACCAGCGAAAGGGAGCGGGTCATCAACACCGCCACGCCCTGTTCCCTCTTTACGCCCTGCTGTTGCAGGCGCTTCGCGAGCGCGTTGGCGCAGGCGTCCAGTTGCTGATAGCTGAGTTGCTTATGCGCGCAGCTGACGGCGATACGCTGCGGCGTGGCGGCGACCTGGCGGGCAAACTGTGCGGCTAAGGTGGCTGGCGGCACGTCGCAGTGGGTCTCGTTCCACACCTCGAGCATCTGCTTACGCTGGCGATCGCTGAGCAGCGGTAGCGTCATCACCGCGCTCTCCGGTGCATCCACCATGGCTTGCAGCAGATGAGTGAAGTAGTCCGCCAGCGCAGTGATGGTCTGCGCATCGAAGCGATCGACCGGGTAGTCGATCTGCACCTCCAGCGCGCTAACGTCGCCGCGCTGGTCATGGATCTGCTCAACGTTAAAGGTCAAATCAAACTTGGTGGTCACCAGCCCTACCGGCTGTGGCAACAGCGTCAGATCCGCGAACTGCGGCGGCGTGGCGTCATTATTTTGCAGCACCATCATCACCTGGAAGAGCGGGTGCCTGCCCGAGACGCGCTCGGGGTTGAGGCTTTTCACCACCCAGTCGAAGGGAACCTCCTGGTTAATCCAGGCGGAGAGCGTAAACTCACGCACCTGCGCCAGCGCTTCAGCCACCGTAGGGTTCGCCGCCAGATCAACCCGGAGTACCAGGGTATTGACGAAGAAGCCCACCAGATCACGCATCGCCTCATCTGAACGCCCGGCGACGGCGGTACCAAGCGTAATATCCTCCCCGGCACCCATGCGGCCAAAGAGGATCGCGGCAGCGGTTTGCAGCACCATAAAGGGCGTTGCCCCCTCACGGCGCGCCAGCTGAGCCATCTGCTGATAGAGACGCTCATCAATGCGCAGCCTGACCTGCTCGCCGACATAATTCGTCCCGGTAGTCGGATGACGATCGACGGGCAGTGCCATCGCTTCGGGCACGCCGGAGAGGGCGTCGCGCCAGAAGGCAATCTGCTGGGCGGCGCTCTCGCTATGGTTCTCAATTTCGCCCAATCTTTCGCGCTGCCAGAGAGCGTAATCGGCATACTGCACCGGCAGCGGCGTCCACGCCGGGGCTTGCAGGGCGCAGCGCGCGGTGTAGGCGCAGGCGAGATCGCGAAACAGCGGTGCCAGCGAGCCGCCATCGCAGGCGATATGGTGGATAACCAGCAGCAGCACATGCTCTTCTGTTTGCGAAAGATGGAACAGCGAGGCGCGCAGCGGGATCTCTTCAGCCAGCTCAAACGGGCTGGCCGCAGCGCGATTAAGGGCATCGGTCAGCGACGAGGCCGCGATATCGCTCACCTCGAACGCCACCTCAAACGCATCAGGGGCGAAGATCTCCTGCCAGGGCTGCCCCTGGTGAAGCGGGTAGCGCGTACGCAGGATCTCATGGCGCGCCACCACATCCCGCACGGCTTCACGTAGCGCGGCGTCATTCAGCGCCCCCTGCAAACGGATGGCGAGCGGCATGTTGTAGGCCGCATGGTTGTTATCGAGGTTTTTCAACAGCCACATGCGCTGCTGGGCGAAAGAGAGCGGCAACCGCTCGCTGCGCGGCTGTGGACCGAGGGGGTTACCCGGTCGGCTTCCCTGTTTCGTCAGTTGCCCCGCAAGCTGCGCGACCGTCGGGTAGTCAAACAGCGTGCGGATCGGCACCTCAACCTCCAGCACGCGGGTGATACGGCTCACCAGACGCATCGCCAGCAGCGAATGGCCGCCAAGGGCGAAGAAGTCGTCATCAATGCCGGGAGCCTCTGATTGCAACACCTCAGCAAACAGCCCGAGCAGGATCTCCTCCTGCACGGTACGCGGCGCGCGTCGTTCGCTTCTGGTCGTCAAATCGGGGCGCGGCAGGGCGCGTTTATCCAGCTTGCCATTAAGGGTCAGCGGGAACTGCTCAAGCTGGATAATCGCGGTCGGCACCATGTAGCCCGGTAGTTTTGCCGCCGCCACGCTGCGCAGCGCGGCAATATCAAGCGGCGCGGGAGTGTCGCCGGTGACGTAGGCCACCAGCTGCGGCTGAGTGTCGGCATCAAGCAGCACCACTTCTGCATGGGCAACCTGCGGCGCACTGCGCAGCACGGCGGCAATTTCGCCCAGCTCAATACGAAACCCGCGCAGTTTTACCTGCTGATCCGCGCGCCCCTGGTAGTGCAGCTCAGCCTTTTTGCTCCTGATGGCGATATCGCCGGAGCGATACATGCGCGACCCCGGCGCCCCCCAGGGGTCGGCGACAAAGCGCTGGCTGGTGAGGGCGACGCGGTTCAGATAGCCGCGCGCCAGCCCGTCACCGCTGATATACATTTCGCCCTCCACGCCCGGCGGCACCGGACGCAGCGCGTCGTCCAGCAGGTGGATACGCAGATCGGGGATCGCCATACCAATAAGGCTGCCTGTCGCCTCCTGCGCCCGCGAAGCGGTTAACGGCTGATAGCTCACATGCACGGTAGTTTCCGTGATGCCGTACATATTGATGAGTTCGGGAGCCATCTCCGGGTGGCGCTGATACCAGCGCGAAAGCTGGCTGAGATCGAGCGCTTCCCCGCCGAAAATGACCTTACGCAGCGCCAGCGGCAACGCATCGTGGGCGAGGTTGCGCTCGGCTTCGATCAGCTGATAAAAGGCCGATGGCGTCTGGTTGAGAATGGTCACCTGTTTATCGCTCAACAGCCGCAAAAAGGCCTGCGGATCGCGGCTGACCATAAAGGGCACCACCACCAGTTCGCCGCCATAGAGCAGCGCGCCCCATATTTCCCAGACGGAGAAGTCGAACGAGCAGGAGTGAAACAGCGTCCAGATATCGTGGCGGGAGAAGTTAAACCATGCGTCGGTTGCGGCGAAAAGACGCAGCACATTGCTGTGCGGGATCATCACCCCCTTCGGATTGCCGGTGGAGCCGGAGGTGTAGATGATATAGGCGAGATTGTGCGCATGTACCGGGCGCAGCCGCTCGGTTTGCTGGAGATCCGCGCCGCTGAGCAGCGCTTGCTGCCGCTGGGTTTCAGCGCTATCAAGGAGCAGCAGCGGCGATGCATCAAACATCCCCGCATACTCCCGCAGCGAAACTATCAGCGCCGGTCGGGCGTCGGAAAGAATGTAAGCCAGCCGCTCCGGCGGGTTATGCATATCCAGCGGCAGATAAGCCGCGCCCGTTTTCAGCACCGCAAGAATGGCCACCAGTGCCTCAAGCGAGCGCGGTAGCGCCAGTGCCACAATCTCTTCGCTGCCGATGCCGCAGCTCACCAGTTGCCGGGCGAGTTGATTGGCCCGCTGGTTCAGCTCGGCGTAGCGCATCAGGTTATCGCCAAGCGAAAGGGCAACGGCATCCGGGTATTGTGCGGCGCACTGTTCAAACTGCTCATGCAGCGTGCTGTGCGTGTTGCCCGGTAACGATGCCGCGAGCGGAAAGAGCGCCTGCGCCTCCTGCGGCAGTAACAGCGAAGCGTGACCAATAAGGCTGTCGGGACGGTCAATCATGGTGTAAAGCAGATGCAGGAAACGATCCGCCAGCCGCGCAACCTCTTCATCGGGGAAAATATCGGCCAGCGCGCTAAAGCGCAGCGAGAGCGTTTCGCCGGGAACGGCGATAAGCCCCAGCGGATAGTGTGAGGCATCGCCGCCGCGGTGCGCGGCCAGCGAGACGGTGATATTTTCACTCGCCGCGGCACTTGCGCTGTGCGGGTAATTTTCAAACACCATCAACGTATCAAACAGCGGCTCGCCACCGGCGTCAGCCTGGATGGTGGTGAGATCGAGATACTGGCTGTCGAGCAGGCGCGTCTGCTCTGCCTGCAGACGTTGCAGCAGCGTGGCGAAACTCTCCTCCAGGCGCCACGTCAGGCGAAGCGGGAGCGTATTGATCAGTAACCCGACCATCCTTTCGATGCCGCTAAGCTCTGCCGGTCTGCCGGACACGGTAATGCCGAACACAACGTCGCAGCGCCCGGTGAGTGCGCCAAGCAGCATCCCCCAGGCGCACTGCAACAGCGTATTGACCGTCACGCCAAGCTCGCGGGCGCAGCGGTTCAGCTGCCGGGTGCGCCCGGCGTCCACCGTTCGGTAGAGCAGGTGCGGCTGCAAATTATCGGTGGTGCGCCCGTTGGCAAGGCAGGTGGGGGCTTGCAGGCCGCGTAACGCCTCGCGCCAGGCTTCGCGCATCTGCCCGGTGTCACGCCGGGCGAGCCACTGCAAATAGTCGCGGTAGGGCACGGCAGGCGGCAGCGGCTTCGCCAGGTAAACACAAAACAGCTCTTCAAGCAGCACCGGAATCGACCAGCCATCCAGCAACAGATGGTGATTGGTGAAGATCAGCTTATGCTGCGTTGGCGCGCACTTTACAAGGGTAAAGCGCAGCAGGGGCGGCGTGTCGGGGGCGAAGCGGCTGTGATAATCCCTCTCCAGCAGCGCGTGCAACGCCGATGCCTGCTGCGTCGGTGACATGGCGCTTAAATCCACCTCCTGCCAGGGGAGCGGCAGGCCGGAGAGGATCAGCTGAACCGGCGTGTCGACCTCTTCATACTCAAACCCGGCGCAGAGATGGGGATGGCGCGCCAGCAGTTGCCCGACGGCCTGTTTAAGCCTGGTGACATCCAACTCCCCCGCAAGGTGATAAACCTGTTGCACCTGATAGGCATCGCTGCCGCGCGTATCAAGCAGCATATGGAACAGCAGACCTTTCTGTAACGGGGATAACGGCAATATCTCTTTAATATCCATATTCATTTTTTCTTCGTCCATTTTGTCTGAAGTTTTGACAGCCCCGTTTGTTGCAGCGCGACCAGGGGCATATCTGAAGGGGTGAAGCCGCCGATATCGTCGATCTGCGTAAGCTGCGACAGCGCTTTCAGCCAGCTAAACCACCCCGTAGCCAGGCGGCTGACGCGATCCTCAGCATAAAGCTCAGTCGCCCAGCGCCAGTTCGCCACCAGCACCGGACCGTTGGCCCGCGCTTCCACCACGGCATTGAGCGAGAGGGCATGCGGCAGCGCGAAGCTGTCGTGCGCGCGGGTATCAAGCAGGCTGGCCTCTGCCGCCAGCTGCCAGTCGCGCGCCTCTTCGACGCTGAAACGCCCCAGATAGTTAAAGCCGATTTGTGCTTGCGGCAGCGCGGCAAGCTGCGGGCGGGTTTGCGGGTTGAGATAGCGCAGCAGGCCGTAACCCAACCCATTGCCCGGCACCTGGCGCAGCTGCTCTTTGACGCTCTTCAGCGCGCTGCCGAGCGAGTGGGGATGAGTCAACTGCGCGCGGCCCGGAGCCAGACGCACCGGATAGAGCGTGGTAAACCAACCGACGGTGTGCGACAGCGCGGTGCCCGTTAACTCTTCGCGCCCGTGCCCTTCGACATCAAGCAGCACATCCGTTTGCCCATCCTCGCGCCATGCCGTGATGGCGAGTGCCAGGGCGCAGAGCAGCACATCATTGATACCAGCGTGAAAGCGCGCCGGCAGCGTCGCCAGCAGGGGCTGGGTAAATTCGCTACCAAGCTCGATCTGCAAAGAGGCGCTGGTGGCGAGCGTGTCGCGCGCCCCTGCCAGAGGTCGTGTGGTTAACAGCGCGTCCGGCTGGCTGAGCACACTCTGCCAGTGCGCCAGCTCATCGTCCCGGCGTTGCGCCTCCTGCTCAAGGCGCAGCGCCCAGGCGCGAAAGGAGGTGCCGGCGTGCGTCAACTGCGCGTTTTTCCCCGTTGCGCGGGCGCGCCAGAGGGCGAGCAGATCCGAAGCGAGTATCCGCCAGGAGACGCCATCCACCACCAGATGGTGGAGCACCAGCATCAGCTGACCCGGCTGCCCGCAGGCGGCGCGGAACCAGACCGCCTGCACCATTTTGCCGTGCGCCGGATCGAGCCGCTGCTTCGCCCGGCGACATGCCTCCTGAATCTGCTGCTGCCGCTGGTCAGGCGAGAGGGGGTGATGATCGATAATCTCCAGCATCTCACTCTCGTGCGCGGCAGGCGGCACGGAGAGTTGGATTTCGCCGCGGGTATCGCGGCGGGCAGTTAAGCGCAGCGCATCGTGATGGCTGACCAGCGCGGCGAGCATCTCGCGCAGGGTCTGCGCATCGAGATCGGCTGGCGTGTGCAGCAGCGTCGCCTGGCAGAAGGTGTTGATATCGCCGGGGTTCTCCAACAGCCAGTGCATAATCGGCGTGGCGGGCAGTGCGCCGACGGCAGCAATCTGCGGGGCAGTGTCCTGCTCTGCAACGGCGGTCATGATCCCAGCCAGCCCGGCAACCGATTTATGCTCAAACACATCGCGTGGGGTGAAAAGCCAGCCCGCCTGGCGCGCGCGCGCTACCAGCTGTATTGCCGTAATGCTGTCGCCGCCCAGCTCGAAGAAGCTTATTGCGCGATCGACCTCCGCCAGATTGAGCAACTCGGCGAAAAGTGTGCTGAGCAACTGCTCCTGCGCGTTACGCGCTGGGGTGTGCTGTGCGCGGGTAAACTGCGGCGCGGGCAGTGCCCGACGGTCAACTTTGCCGTTTGGTGTGACCGGGATCGCCGGTAACAGGACAACGGCAACCGGCACCATATAGTCCGGCAGGAAGTCGCGCAAAAAGTCGCGGATCTCGCCGCCCTGCGCCTGCTCGTCGCGGGCGACGGCGTAAGCCACCAGCTGGCGCAGACCGGGCTTATCTTCGCGAACAATCACCGTTGCCTGCGCAACCTGCGGATGTTTGTGCAGATGGGATTCAATCTCGCCCAGCTCAATACGAAAACCGCGGATTTTGACCTGGTGGTCGACGCGCCCGGCGAACATCAGCTCGCCATCATGGCTCCAGCTTGCCATATCGCCGGTGCGGTACATCCGGCAGCCCGGCGCGCCAAAGGGGTTGGCGACGAAGCGTTCGGCCGTTAAATCGGGGCGTTTCAGATAGCCCCGCGCCAGGCTTTCACCGGCAATATAGAGCTCGCCTTTAACCCCCGGAGGAACGGGGTTCAGATGCGCATCCAGCACATAGGCCTGCATGTTGAATATCGGCCTGCCAATCGGCGGCTGGCGATCGGCCTGCAACGGCTGACTGATGGTAGCGCAGACGGTTGATTCGCTCGGTCCATAAGCATTGATCATCCGCCTTCCAGCACCCCAAAAAGCAATCAGTTCCGGCGGGCAGGCCTCCCCGGCAACGATAAGCGTTGCCAGTTCGGGCAGCGGTTCGCGCGGCATGACCGCCAGCCCAACCGGCGGCAGGGTGGCATGGGTGACGGCGCGATCGCGCATCAGGTTATAGAGCGGTTTACCGGGCGTTAGCGCCTCTTTTGTGGCCACAACCAGCGCCGCGCCGCTCAGCAGCGCCATGCTGATATCCCAGAACGAAGCGTCAAAGCTCGGCGAGGCGAACTGCAACACGCGGCTTTGCGGCGTGACGTGCAGACGCTCAACCATGCTGGCCACCAGATGTCCAATTCCCCGATGGGTGACAACGACACCTTTTGGCGTGCCGGTCGAACCGGAGGTGTAGATGAGGTAGGCGGCGTTATCGCACTGGAGCCTGCGCGGCAGCGTCATCTCTTCAGCACTGTGCCCGGCAAGCTGCCCGCGCAGAGCGGGGTGGTCAAGGCGCAGCGCGGCATACTCTGCTGCCAGCCGGTCGGCGAACGCCGCATGGCTTATCACCAGCCCCGGCTGCGCGTGGCTTAACATGTACTCCACCCGATCCGGCGGATAATCAGGATCGAGAGGCAGATAGGCCGCGCCGGTTTTCATTGTGGCAATAATAGTTACGATCAGCGCAACGGATCGCGGCAGCGCGATGGCGACAATCTGCTCGGCACCGATGCCCCGCGCCAGCATCAGATTCGCCAGGCGGTTTGCCCGCCGATCGAGCTGCGCATAGGTGAGCGTCTCATCGTCGGCAATCAGGGCCGTTGCCTGCGGCGTGGCGCGTACGATGGCTTCAAACTGTTCGGCGAAGGTCGCGGCGGGAACCTCGCGCGCGCTGGTGTTCCACGTCTGCATGATTTGGTGCCGCTCAGCCTCGCTGAAGATCGGCAGTTCGCTCACGCGACGCGTGGAATGGGTGGCGATGGCCGCCAGCAAGTGGGTGAAATAGCCCGCCATGCGCCCGACGGTGGCCTCATCAAACAGATCCACGGCGTACTCCACCATGCCGCGTAACCCCTCTGGCGTCTCTTCGATGTTAAAGGTGAGATCGAATTTCGCCACCGGCAGCGACGGTGTCTCGACCACGGTTTCCAGCCCATCGAAGCGGGCATCGCTGCGCGCAACGTTTTGCAGTACCAGCATCACCTGGAAGAGCGGATGCCGCGCCAGCGAGCGGGCGGGATTTAACGCCTCGACCAGGCTCTCGAAGGGGAGATCCTGATGCTCCCAGGCCGCCAGCGCGCGCTCGCGAACGCGCTCAAGCAGCGCGACGAAGGTCGGATCGCCGCTGAGATCGGTCCGCATCACCAGGGTATTGATAAAAAAGCCGACCAGCGGTTCGAGCGCCTCGTCGGTGCGCCCCTCGATCGCCGTGCCGAGCGGGATATCATCCCCCGCGCCGCAGCGACAGAGCAGCACCGCCAGCGCGGCCTGTAACATCATAAACAGGCTGGCGTTATGCTGCCGGGCCAGCGCCCCTAATGCTGCCGTTGTCCGGGCATCAATGGCGAAGTGGCACTGTTTACCCACATAGCTGGCGCGTAGCGGGCGCGGCCGGTCGGTGGGCAGCGGAAGCTCATCGGGCAGGTCGTGCAGCGTATCTTTCCACCAGGCCAGCTGGCGGTGAAAGAGGCTTGCTTCCTCGTCCGGCGCACCGAGCAGCGCCTGCTGCCACAGCGTGTAGTCGGCATACTGCACCGCAAGCGGTCTCCAGGCGGGCGCCCGGTTCTGCGCGCGGGCATTGTAGGCCTCTGCCAGATCGCGCAGCAGCGGGGCAATCGAGCCGCCATCGCTGGCGATATGGTGCATCAGGATAAGTAACAGATGCTGCCCGTCATCCACCTTAAACAGCCAGGCGCGGCAGGGATCTTCCTCTGCCAGATCGAAGGTGTATTGCGCCGCGGTCTGCACGGCGTGGGGCAGATCGTCGGCGGAAACCGTGAGCAGGGTCAGCGGGCAACACGCCGACTGCGGCGGGGTGATCTTCTGGCAAACCGTACCATCATTAAGCGGGTAAAAGCGGGTGCGCAGGCTTTCATGGCGCAGCACGATATCGTCGAGCGCCGTCATCAGCGCGGGGACAATAACCTCTCCTCGTAAGGTGAGCGTGACGGGCATGTTGTAGGTGAATTTACCCTGTTCAATACGATCAACCATCCAGAGGCGACGCTGTGCTGAAGAGAGCGGCAGACGCGGCGGTCGCGGGCGTGGGCCAAGACGCGGGCGCGCCGCCTGGCTGGCCTGTAACCGCCCGGCAAACTGCGCCACCGTCGGCGCTTCAAACAGGTCGCGGATCGCCGGGTTAAGGTTAAGTGCCCGGCGAATTTTGCTCACCAGGCGGGAGGCCATCAGCGAGTGGCCGCCTAGGGCAAAGAAGTCATCATCGATGCCCACCTCTGCCACCCCTAATACTACGGCGAAGAGGGTACAGAGGGTGCGCTCAAGATCGTTGCGCGGCGCACGGTGCGCGGCGGTGGTGAAGTGCGGCGCGGGCAGGGCGCGCTGATCGACTTTGCCGTTCGCCGTCAGAGGGAAGTGATCCAGGGGGATAATCATCGCGGGCACCATAAAGTCTGGCAGCACTGCGCCGAGCATGCGGCGCAGCGCGTCGCCATCGCAGGTTTCGCCCGGTTTTGCCGTTACCCATGCGATGAGCTGCCGGTTTCCCGGGCTGCTTTCACGGGCGCTCACCAGCGCCTGGGCCACCGTTACCTGCTTCTGCAGAGCCGCTTCCACTTCGGCCAGCTCAATGCGGAAGCCGCGAATTTTGACCTGCTGATCGCCCCGGCTCAGGTACTCCAGCGCCCCATCTTCACGCCAGCGCACCCAGTCGCCGGAGCGATACATGCGCGTGCCGTGGGCTGAGAAGGGGTTCGCAACAAAATGCGCTGCGGTCAGGCTGGGGTTGCGATGATAGCCGCGCGCCAGCCCAATCCCGGCAATATAGAGCTCGCCGGGCATGCCGACCGGCACCAGGTTGAGATAAGCATCGAGGACATAAACCTGCATATTGTCCAGCGGGGTGCCGACTGGCACCGTCGCGCCCTGCGGGATCTGCGCCATGCACCACGTCGTTGCGAAGGTGGTGGTTTCCGTCGGCCCGTAGCCGTTCATCATCACAAGCGCGGGGTTGCGGGTCATCACTTCGCGAATTGCGTGCGTAGAGAGCACATCGCCGCCCGCTATCAGTAAACGCACGGCTTTTATCGCCTCGGGGTGTACCTCTGCCAGCAGGTGAAACAGCCCGGCGGTGAGCCACAGCGCGGTAACCTTCTCATCGACGATAGTCTGCGCCAGCGTATCAATATCCAGCTCGCCCGGCGGCGCGACGATCACGCTCCCGCCGCACAGCAACGGCACCCACAGCTCCCAGGTTGAGGCATCAAAGGCCGACGGAGAGTGCAGCAGCACCCGCTGATGATCCTCCTCCCGCCAGCGCCGATCCAGCGCCAGCGCCGCCACGCTCTGCTGCTCGACCGCAATACCTTTTGGTTTACCGGTCGAGCCGGAAGTGAACATGATGTAGGCCAGGCTGCCAGGCGCTGAGAGACGTGGTGGATTGCTTCGCGGCCAGCCGTCCTCAGGCTCCTCGCTAATCACCATGACGTTGTCGACCGTGGGCCGCGGCAAGCTGGCCTCGACCAGCAGTAGCGTTACGCCTGCCTCATCGACGATTAACTGCTGCCGCTCCAGCGGATCGCTGATGCGCAGCGGCAGGTAAGCACCGCCCGCCTTAATAATGGCGAGCACGGCGATAACTTCGTTGATCGAGTGCTGCATCAGTAACCCGGCGCAGAACGGCGCGCCGTGGGTTTGCGCCATCAGGCGGTGCGCAAGCTGGTTCGCCGCTTCATTGAGGCGGCGATAGCTCAGCGTTTTGTCGCCCTCTTTCACGGCGATGGCGTCGGGCGCGCGCTGCACCTGTGTTTCAAAGAGCCCGGCTAACGACAGCGGCGGCAGCGCAACGTCCGTTGCGTTCCAGTGAGTAAGCAGGGTTTCGCGCTGCCCAGCACTTAACAGCGAAACCTGCGCAAGGTGGGCGGCGGGGCGCTGCGTAATGGCGTCGATAACGCGCATTAACTGTTCGGCAAAGCCCGCCACCGTCGCGCCATCGTAGAGGGCGGTGGCATATTCAATATGCCCACTCAGGCGCTGCTGCGCCTCATCGACATCAAAATGGAACAGCAGATCGAATTTGGCGGTAGTGGTCGCAAGTTGACGTTGTGCCACTTCGACCTGCGGGAAAGCGATCGCCTGCGGCCACGGCGTATCGACCACCATCATCACCTGAAAAAGCGGGTGACGGGCTAATGTGCGGTCGGGTGCCAGCGCCTCGACGATCTGCTCAAAGGGGAGATCCTGATGCTGGTTAGCTTCCAGCACCGCCGATTTCGCCTGGGCGACAATGTCGCTTAGCGTCGGGTTGCCTCCCATATCCGTTCGCAGCACCGCCGTGTTGGCGAAATAGCCGATCAGCGGGAGCAGGGCGACGTCGCTACGGGCATAAAGCGGCGTACCGATGACGATGTCATCACCCGCGCCGAGACGATGCATCAGCGTTGCCAGCGCCGCATGCAGCAGCATAAACAGGCTGACGCCCATCTCCTCGCCCCGTTGTTTCAGGCGCGATAACCGCTCACTGCTGAGCGCGAAGTCGACACGATCGCCGCAATAATCCGCCTGCGCCGGGCGCGGCCGGTCGGTGGGCAGCGTCACCTCTTCCGGCACACCCGCCAGCTGTTGACACCAGTAGGCCAGCTGCTGCGTATGGCGGGCGTTCGCGCCGGGCGCTTCGCTCAGCAATCCACGCTGCCAGAGCGCATAATCGGCGTACTGGACGGTCAGCGGCGGCAGTTGCGGGCATTGGCCTGCGGCTCGCGCCTGCCAGCAGAGACGCAAATCCTCCAGCAGCGGCAGGAGCGATCCGCCGTCCCCTGCGGTGTGGTGAATGAGCAGCAGCAGAACATGCTGATCCGCTGCCAGCTGATAGAGCCAGGCTTTGACAGGCAGTTCGCTATCCAGCGCAAACAGGTGCTGGCAGTGCTTCTCCAGCTGCTCATCAAGACGCTCGGGCGCAATAGTGAGTGTCGGCAGCGCAAACCCGACGTCGTGGGCAGGAAGGATCTGCTGGCAGGGCATCTCTTCCTGCTGCGTTAAGAGGGTACGCAGGCTTTCATGGCGGGTGATAACGTCAGAGAGCGCCTGCGCCAGCACTGCGGCATCCAGCGGGCCGCTCAGTGTTAGCGCCAGCGGCATATTGTAGGCGCTGCTGGGGGCGATTTGCTGCTGCAACCACAAACGCTGCTGGGCAAACGACATCGGCAGCTGCGGCGGGCGGGGTTGTGCGGTCAGCGCAGGGCGGGCTGCCTGGCTGTTCGTCTGCGCGATGTGCGTGCTCAGTTCGGCAACGGTAGGTGCATCAAACAGGGTTTTTAGCGACAGCTCCACGCCAAAGCGCTGGCGCAGGCGGTTCAGTAATTGCAGGGCTAGCAGCGAGTGCCCGCCGAGGCTAAAAAAGTTGTCGTGGATACCGGGCGGCTCAATGGCGAGGCACTCGGCAAACAGCTGGCACAGCTCCTGCTGCTGCGCCGTGGTGGGAGGCACCCGGGCGAGAGAAGTAAAGGTCGGCTGCGGCAGCGCCCGGCGGTCGATTTTGCCATTGGCTGTCAGGGGGAACTGCGCCAGCAGCACTACCAACGCGGGCACCATATAGTCCGGCAGTTTTTGCGCTGCCGCCGCGCGCAGCGCCTCCGGTGTACAGCCATCCGCATCGTGCGCCACAACGTACGCCACCAGCCGTTTCTGCCCGCTCTCCCTCTCTTCGTGGGCGACCACCAGCGCCTGTTTCACCGCGGGCAGAGCATGAAGCGCGTTTTCAATCTCCCCGAGTTCAATGCGATAGCCGCGGATCTTGACCTGATTATCCACCCGGCCAAGAAAAACGACCGTCTGCTCTTCGCTCCAGCAGGCCATATCACCCGTGCGATACATCCGTTTGCCGGCTTCATCAAAGGGGCTGGCAACAAAGCGCTCGCAGGTTAAATCTGCGCGGTTGAGATAGCCCATCGCCAGCCCATCTCCGGCAATATAGAGTTCGCCTGGCTGCCCAACCGGTACCGGTTTGAGGGCGTCATCAAGGATATGGATGCGGGTGTTAAAAAGGGGTTTGCCAATAATCGACGGCAAGAGTTGCGCGGCGTTCAGCTCGCTTAACGTGGACCAGATGGTGGTTTCGGTCGGGCCATAAAGCTGAATGACGCGCGCAGCGAGCGTGACCATCTGCTCCGCAAGCGTTTTGGGTAGCGCATCGCCGCCGACCAGCGCCGTCAGGCCAGCGAGCGAGTCGGGCTGATAGGCCACTAACCCATGCCACAGCGCGGGCGTGCCCTGCATATGGGTGATCTGGTTTTCAGCGATCGCCTGCGCCAGCAGACGTGGGTCGCGCGCGCACTCCCGCGAAGCAATAATCACCGACGCGCCGCTCATCAGCGGCAATAAAAGCTCCAGCGCGGCGATATCAAAACTGAGAGTGGTCACGGCTAACAGCTGATGCTGCGCCGTCAACTGCACGCTGTGCTGCATGGCGGTGAGGAAGTTGGTTAACGCGCCGTGGGAGACGAGCACCCCTTTCGGCGCGCCGGTGGAGCCTGAGGTAAAGAGCACATACGCTGGCTGCTGTGGCTGTGGCAGCATCGCGGGGTTCTCGTCGCTCTGTACCGCAATGGCCGCCATCGCGGCGTCACTGTCAATCTGCTGCTGGCGATAATCCGTTATTACCCCCGCGGTTTGTGCCGAAGAGAGGATCAGCGTCGGTTGGGCGGTGGCAAGAATATGCCGCAACCGCTCCGGCGGATGATCGGCATCCAGCGGCAGATAGAGGGCCTGCGCCTTGGCGACCGCTAGCATGGCAATGACCATCTCCACCGTGCGCGGTAGCAACAGCGCGACACTGTCGCCGGGGCGCACACCCTGCGCCTGTAAATAGCGGCTGAGCCGGTTCGCCTGGCGGTTAAGCTGGCTGTAGCTCAGCCGGGTGTGACGATCGTCAAGCGCAGGCGCGTGCGGCGTGCTCCTTGCCTGGCGTTCAAACAGCGCGGCAAAGGAGAGGGGCGGCACCGGCGCGCAGGTATCATTTGCCCGCGCGAGAAGCTGCTCCTCTTCTGCATTCAGCAGCGAGGGGGCGGCAATCGTGGCGTGCGGATGGTCGATTAACGCGCTAAACAGCGCCAGCATACGGTAGTGATGGGCGGATAAGCTCTCTGCTTCGTAGAGCGCGCTATTGGCGTCAAAGCCGACGACCAGCGTATGTTCATCGCCATAGCCGTAAAAGAAGATCGCGAGATCGTCAACCGGCCCGTTGCTGGTGTTGACCGGGAAGGTCTTCGCGCCGTTGAACGCCAGATCGTCGCCAAATAACTCAACGTTGACCGTAGTGTGGTAGAGCGGGCGCGTAAGGTTAAGATCGCGGCTTAAATCTTCATGGGGATATTGCTGATGGCGTAACGCGGACATCATCTCTTTTGCGGCCTGAGCCAGCACATCAGCAAGCGTCAGCGCTGGCGAGAGCGACAGCCGCAGCGGCAGGATGTTGGACATCATCGCGGGGGTGGTGCGCTGCACTCGCCCGACGCGCGCCGCCATCGGTAGCCCAATCACCACCTCCTGGTGGCCTGTCATGCGGTAGAGGTAAATGGCGGTTAACGCCGTGAGCAGCTGGGGGAGCGTGCAGCCTGCGGCTTCGGCATGGCGATGCAGGGCGCGATGCAGGTCTGCATCAATATTTTTACGCTGGCGGATGATTGGCGCATCCGGCGCGCTGCGGCCCGCCAGGCTTGCTGCCGCTGGCGTATCCTGAAAACGCGCCAGCCAGTATTCGCGATCGCGGATGAAGCGGTTTGAATTTCTGTAGGCGGTGTCCTCGGCAAGCAGGGCGCGAAAGTTGCCAAACGGCGTGGGGGGAACAGGTTTGTTCATCACCAGCGCGTCGTAGATATCAACCGTGCGGCGCAGGATCAGCGAGGCACCAAAGCCATCCAGCAGAATGTGGTGGCAGCAGTGGTAGTAGATATATCTCTTTGCGCTGAGCTTGATGAGAAAAAAGGTAAATGCATTCCCTTGTACGAGCGAGAAGTGTTGATTTGTCTGCTCACTCATAAAAGCCAGTGCGGCTTCCCAGGGCTCCGGGCGCGCACTGAAATCGTAAAATGCAGCCTCATAATTATCGATGGCGGGCAGCTGCTGTTTTACCGTGTTGTCTGTTTGATAAAACCGGCCGTGCATGGTTTCTGCTTCAGCGATCATTTGTCTGATTGCCGCTTTAAATAATCGGGGAATTACTTCGCCATCAATAATTAAATATTCACTGATAGTATTGTTTCCCGGATTCAGGGCAACTTCATTCGCTAGCCACATTCCCATTTGTGCGGATGTTAAAGCGACGTACTCCTTGTCAATTAGCGCGGGCATAAATAAAACCTCAATATTAGAAAGCGGCAGGGGGAAAAGAGAAAATTGCAAAACTAGATGTTATTCAGGCTCTTCGGCTTAATATCTCTCCAGTTCTCCTCAATATAGTGCAGGCATTCAGCGCGGGCTGTCGGACCAAATACCGGCGCCCAGCCATCCGGAATCGGAATAAATTCTGGCCATAACGAGTGTTGGTTCTCCTCATTCACTAATACGATGAATATAAGGTTCTCATTTTCGAAGGGGTTACTCATCTTTTTTTCCTTTTCATTGGGTATAGGCTTTTTTTTCTATAGAAAATTCTCTGTCAAAGCAACGGACATAGTTTCGCTTTTGCGCTTTTAAGAATTTGAATGCGCATTTGGGCTTGCTATGAATATGATTATTCGCGCGCATTTATAAATTAGTGGGTATGTGAAAGTGTAGGTGAATATTATTTTGATAGTTGATACTTAATTGGGGTGAATTAATGATGGCGGAAAATATAAAAACAGGAGAGGTGACGCGGCGTGTAATCAGAGGTTATTGCCCACCGCGCAAACGGAGCGCGGGCAATATTTACGGGTGCTTATTTTCAGGCAATAAGCGTGATGAGGTGATCCTCTGCGAGGGTGTAGTAACCCGTCAGCTGGCTCCCGGACCTTCTGTTTGCCGTCAGGGTCTGCGTCAGCGCAAGCGTGATGCGCTGCGCAGCTGTATCAATCTGGCAAACCCGGGCGGCATCGAAGTCAAAAAAGCGCCGCACTTCGGGGTAAAGGGCTTTGAACAGGCTCTCTTTGACGGAAAAAGCGATCAGCAGCGCAGTCTCATAAGGCAGAGGGCAGGCCGCAAGCAGCGCCTGCTCCTGCGCCGAGGCGAACATATCGGCGGTTTCCCGCATCGCTTCCGGTGCCAGCATTTCAATATCTACGCCCGGCGTCAGGCCTGCGTCGCTGCGCGCGATAATCGCTATCGCCCGGTCATCGGTATGGGAGAGGCTACCGCACCAGCCCGCAGGCCAGACGGGCGCGCGATCCGCCGCCGCGCCAACGCTTGTTTCGCAGCCGTGGTGTGCAAGCAAAAGCTTTGCGCCGTAGCGCGCCGCCAGGTACTCTGCCCGGCGCTTCGCTCCCGCTGCCTGCAGGCGTGGGGGAAAGGGGATCGCGTAGTGGGCGAACAGCGCATCCTGCCAGGCGTGGCGATCAAAACGGAGCTGGCAGTAGGCCAGCCCCGGTATGGCCGCCATCGTCCCCATCTCAAGATGAGAGATAAACGGTGGCTGTGCGTGATGGGTCAATGGAGTCAACATTTCGCTACTTATCAACAAATAAAAAAAAACCGCCATCACGGCGGTTTTATCAACATAACGCTCAATCCGCTCAGTGGCTCTCAAGCCAGCGCTGAACAACCGGACCGAGGGTTTTCAACGCCTCCGGGCTGAACATTCCGTTATGGGTGCCCGGCACCGTGTGGACGATGATATTGCCATCAATATAGTTTGCCCAGAGCTGAGGATCGAAATCCTCGGCATCCGCATCGCGCTGCGTCGCTTTGAAGAAGAGCATATCACCGCGATAGCGCCCCGGCGTCATGGCGGCGAGCAGCAGCGGCGCGTCGCGAAGTTCGGCGAAAATACGCTCAAAAATCACCGGCTCCACCTCAGCCAGAGGGTGTTCCATCGCCTGCAACGCTTCCCGTAGCCCCTCAACGGAGAAGCGCGAGTTGTCAGCCGGAACGGCACCGACCAGCGCTTCGAACAGCACCTTCAGCCCCTCTTCATCGCTCATTACCGTCTCGAGATAGCGCTCCCCGAGCGGGTAGCCATCCACCAGTGCCAGCATCCTGACCTGATGACCCGCTTTTTGTAGCAGCGTGGCAACCTCATGCGCCAGATGGCAGCCAAAAGACCAGCCGAGAAGGGCGTAAGGACCTTCTGGCTGGACGTTATAGATCTCCGCCAGATAGGTTTTCGCCAGTTCCTCTACCGAGGCCGTGGGCTCGCCGGTGCTGATCCTGCTCGCTTGCAGACCGTAGATCGGCTGCTGCTCGCCAAGGTAGCCGATAAGCCCGGAGTATGACCAGCTCAGGCCACCGCCCGGAGGCAGGCAGAAGAGCGCCGATTTATCGCCCAGCGGTTGCAGCGGCAGCATCACATCAAGCATGCTGCTGCGCCGGTTGCTCTCCAGCCGCTGCGCCAGCATCGCTACCGTCGGCGACTCAAACAGATCGCGGATGGTCAGCTTCACATGTAGCTCGCGGTCAATCTGCGTAATCAGCCGCGCCGCCAGCAGAGAGTGGCCGCCCATGGCGAAGAAGCTGCTGTCGATGCTGACGTTCTCAACCTTGAGCAGCGTACTGAATCTCTCCGCCAGCCAGATCTCCCGTTCGCTTTGCGGTTGCCGCCCGGTCTGGGTGCTGAAATCCGGCTTCGGCAGCGACTTAACCGCCAGTTTACCGTTGCCGTTGAGCGGCAGCGCATCCAGAAGCACCACCGCCGCAGGCACCATAAAGTCCGGTAGACGTTCACGGGCAAACTGCTGCAGTACCTCAGGTAGCGTCTCTGGCGCATCGCTGGCTACCACATAGGCCACCAGCTGTTTATGGCCTGCCGCATCTTCAAGCGGAATGACGGCCACCTGCTGCACGACCTCATGCTGCTTCAGCACAATCTCGATTTCACCAGGCTCGATCCTGAAGCCGCGAATTTTCACCTGCTGATCGCCGCGGCTGACAAAGCTGATAGCACCATCGCGGCGGCGTTTGACCCTATCGCCAGTACGGTACATACGGCTTCCCGCAGGCCCGTAAGGATCGGCAACAAAGTGCGCCGCGCTAAGCCCCGGATGGTTCACATAGCCGCGCGCCAGCCCGCGCCCGGCGATGTAAAGTTCGCCTGCAACCCCCTCCGGCAGCGGCTGTAGGTATTCATCCAGCACATAGAGGCGGGTGTTATCCATCGCATAGCCGATCGGCACATCCAGATAGGGCGCATCTGCCTGCGTAATCGGGTAATCCGTGGCATAGGTGGTGGCTTCCGTTGGACCATAGATGTTCATCAACTCGAGATCCGGCAGGTGCTCGCGCATTGACTGGACCGCGCTTGCGGAGATCTTCTCCCCGCCGGTGTAGACTTTGCTGACCCCAGCCAGGCACTGCCATGCCTCTTCGGCAATCAGGCGGAACAGCCCGGAGGTTAAAAACACCGCGGTCACTTTGCGATCGGTAATGGTTGAGGTGATCACCGGCAGATCCAGCCCCTCTCCCGGCACAATCACCGCATGATGACCATTGAGCAGCGCCGCCCAGATCTCATAGGTTGAGGCATCAAAGGCATACGGCGAGTGCAGCAGAATGCGCTGATGGTGATCCCCCTGCCAGCGGCGGTCGCGCGCCAGGGCAACGACGTTATCCTGAGTGATGGCAATCCCTTTCGGTTGCCCGGTGGAGCCAGAGGTAAACATCACATAAGCGACATGGTCAGGATGAAGCGGCGTCGTGATGGTCGGCGCCTCTGCCTGCGTATGCGCATTATTGACCGTCAGCACCTCAATCCCTTCCGGCAGAGGCGTCGCGCTGTGCCGCTCATCCACGACCGCAACGCGCACATCCAGCGTATGGGTAATATGCTGCCAGCGCTCAAACGGATCGCTGGTGCGCAGCGGCACATAGAAGCCGCCCGCTTTCACCACGCCGAGCACGCCAATCACCAGTGAGAGTGAACGCTCCAGAAGTAACGCTACGCCCTGTTCCGCTCTGACCCCGTGCTGTTGCAGGCTGTGCGCTACGGCGTTGGCGCGCGCATCCAGCTCCTGATAGGTCAGCTGCTCGTCGCCACAGCTGATGGCGATATGATGCGGCGTTTTCGCCACCTGGCTGGCGAACTCCTGGGCCAGCGTGGCCGGCGGCAGATCCACAAAGGTGTCATTACCGACATGGATAAGCGTATCGCGCTGCCCGGCAGTGAGTAGCGGCAGGTTTTTCACCGGCAGATCCGGCGCGTCGACCGCCGCCTGCAACAGCTGCACAAAGTAGCCCGCCAGTGCGCTCACGGTTGCGCGATCGAACAGCTCCACAGGGAAGTCAATCTGCGCATCCAGCGCGCAGACTTCGCCGTTTTCGCCGCTAATCTCGTCAAAGTTAAACAGTAAATCGAATTTGGTCGTCACCAGACCGACCGGCTGGTGAGCGGCCTGCACATCCACCAGTTGTGGCGGCGTATTGGCGTTGTTTTGCAGCACCATCATCACCTGGAAGAGGGGATGTCTGGCGGAGGAACGCCCCGGATTCAACGCTTTGACCACCCAGTCGAACGGCACATCCTGATTAACATAGGCGGAGAGCATCGCGTCGCGAACGCTGGCGAGCGCCGTGCGGAAGCTGGGGTTTGCCGCCAGATCGACGCGCAGCACCAGCGTATTGACGAAAAAGCCTACCAGCTCGCCGATGGCTTCATCCGAGCGCCCTGCGGCGGCGGTGCCGAGCGTAATGTCATCCCCCGCGCCCATGCGGCTAAAGAGGATGGCGGCGGTCGCTTGCAGCAGCATAAAGGGTGTTACCCCTTCCTGCTGCGTCAGGGCTTTAATCCGCTGATAGAGCGCCTCGTCGATGCGGAAGTGAACCCGCTCGCCCACATAGCTCGGTGAGGCCGGGTGCGGACGGTCGACAGGCAGCAGCATCTCTTCAGGCGCGTCTGCCAGCGTACTGCGCCAGAAGGCGATCTGCTGCGCGCAGAGCGGCGTGTTCTCCTCGATGTCGCCGAGCAGGCTGCGCTGCCACAGCGCATAGTCGGCATACTGCACCGCAAGCTCCGTCCACCCCGGCACTTGCTGCTGGCAGCGTGCGTTGTAAGCGCAGGAGATATCGTGGAACAGCGGTGCCAGCGAGCCGCCATCGCAGGCAATGTGGTGAATAACAATCAGCAACACCTGTTCATGGGTTTGCGGCAAACGGAACAGCGTACAGCGCAGCGGGATCTCCCGCGCCAGATCGAAGGCATAGGTTGATGCCTCATCCAGCGCGCTGGCGAGCCCCTCCTCACTTACCGACTTCACTGCCAGCGTCATCTCAACGGACCCGGCGGCGAGGATATGCTGGTAAGGCTGCTCCTCGTGAAGGGGGTAGAGCGTGCGTAACACTTCATGACGCGCCACCACATCGCGCAGCGCCTGGCCCAGAGCCTCTTCATTCAGCGGCCCGCTGAAGCGCACGGCGAGCGGCATGTTATACGCCGCGTGGTTATCATCGAGGTTCTTCAATAGCCACATGCGCTGCTGGGCAAAGGAGAGCGGCAGATACTCGCCGCGCGGCTGCGGAGTCAGCGCCACTTTTGGCGCGATATCCGCCTGCGCAAGCTGGCTGGCGAGCTGTGCCACGGTGGGGTAGTCAAACAGTGTGCGGATGGGCACATTTTTCCCCAGTTCGCTGCTGATGCGGCTTATCAGGCGCATCGCTAACAGCGAATGGCCACCGAGCATAAAGAAGTTGTCATCGATGCCCGGCGCGTCCAGCTGCAACACCTCGGCGAAGAGGCCCGCTAACATCTCCTCCTGCGCGTTACGCGGCTGGCGGCGGGTCGCGCTCTGCATCATGCTCGGCTTCGGCAAGGCGCGCTTATCCAGCTTGCCATTGATGGTCAGCGGGAACTTCTCCATCTGCACAATGGCGGCCGGCACCATATATTCCGGCAGTTTATCTGCTGCATGATGGCGCAGCGCCGCCATGTCGACAGGGCTACTGCTGTCGCTGATGATATAGCCCACCAGTTGCGGGTTGCCGGGGTTATCGTTTTGCAGGATCACCTCGGCCTGGGTTACGTGCGGATAGCTCGCCAGCGCGGCGGCAATCTCGCCCAGCTCAATGCGGAACCCGCGCAGTTTTACCTGCTGATCGGCGCGGCCTAAGTAGTTCAGCTCGCCTTTACGGGTGCGGATCGCCACATCACCGGAGCGGTACATGCGCGTGCCTGGCTCGCCATAGGGGTCGGCAACAAAACGTTCGCTGCTCAGCGCCACGCGATTCAGGTAGCCGCGCGCCAGGCCTGCGCCGCTGATATACATCTCGCCCTCTACGCCTGGCGGAACAGGTTGCAGCGCATCGTCTAACAGATGGATATGCAGATCGGGGATCGCCACACCAATCAGGCTGCCGGAAGCGTTGCGCGCCCCCTCCGCCGTCAGCGGCTGATAGCTCACATGCACCGTGGTTTCGGTGATGCCATACATGTTGATCAGCTCTGGTGCTGCGTCGTCATGGCGCTGATACCAGCGCTCAAGCTGACTCAGATCGAGCGCTTCACCGCCAAACACCACTTTACGCAGTGCTAATGGGTAGCTTGCTGGCGCCGCGTTTTCCGCTTCAATCAGCTGATAAAAAGCGGATGGCGTCTGGTTGAGGATGGTGACGCGTTTGTCGCTCAGCAGTTTTAAAAAGGCCTGCGGATCGCGGCTGACGATAAACGGCACCACCACCAGCTCGCCGCCGTAGAGCAGCGGGCCCCAGATCTCCCAGACGGAGAAGTCGAAGGAGCAGGAGTGGAACAGCGTCCAGATGTCGGTGCGGGCAAAGTCAAACCAGCCCTCTGTGGCCGCAAAGAGGCGCAGCACATTGCTGTGGTGGATCATCACCCCTTTCGGTTTACCGGTCGAGCCGGAGGTGTAGATGATGTACGCCAGGCTCCCCGGGGTGACGGGGCGCAGGCGCTCGTCGTCCCTGAGATCGTCCCCGCTCAGGCCTGCAAGCTGCTGTTGGCACTGCGGCGTATCGAGCAGCAGTTCGGGCAGCGTGCTGCTCAGCGTGCCGGCATACTCCGCGAGGGTGATAATCAGCGCCGGTCTGGCGTCGTCAACAATGTAGGCGAGACGATCCGCCGGGTTATGTACATCCAGCGGCAGGTAGGCCGCGCCCGCTTTAACGATGGCGAGCAGCGCCACCAGTGTCTCCATGGTGCGCGGCAGCGCCAGCGCGACGCTATCTTCCGTGCCGATACCGCGGCTTACCAGATTGCGTGCCAGCTGGTTGGCGCGGCGGTTCAGCTCGCCGTAGCTCATCGTCTCATCGCCGAGGCTCAGCGCCGTTGCCTGCGGCGTTTCACGCACGCGCTGTTCGAAAACCTGATGCAGCGTGGCATCAGCCCACTGGTTAAAAGAGGTGCAAGCCGGCACGGCGGCCTGGCGCTCCTCCGCCAGCAGCAGCGGAACGCTGCCGACGCGGCGCTGCGGCTCTGCCATCACGGCGTTCAGAACCAGCAGGAAACGCGCGGCCAGCGCTTCGGCGGTGGCATCGTCAAACAGATCGGTAGCGTATTCGAGAATGCCGTTAAGCGCTGTTGGCGTCTCTTCGATATTAAAGGTCAGATCGAACTTCGCCACCGGCAGCAGCGGTGTGGCAACCTGCGTATGCAGATGGTCAAAACGCGCTTCGCTATAGGCCATATTTTGCAGCACCAGCATCACCTGGAAGAGAGGGTGCCGCGCCAGCGAACGTTCCGGATTTAGCGCCTCGACCAGGTTATCAAAGGGGAGATCCTGGTGCTCATAGGCTTGTAGCGCATAGTCGCGAACCTTCTCCAGCAGGGCGCTGAAGGTGAGGTTGTCCTCAATCGTGGCGCGCATCACCAGCGTGTTGATAAAGAAGCCCACCAGCGGTTCGAGCGCCTCATCGTTACGCCCGGCGATGGCGGTCCCGACAGGAATGTCGTTGCCCGCGCCCATGCGGTGCAGCAGCACCGCCAGCGCCGCCTGCAACACCATAAACAGGCTGGCGTTATGCGCTTTCGCCACCTCCAGCAGGCGCGCGTGCAGCGCTTCATCGATGGTAAAGCGACACTGCTTGCCTCTGTAGCTTGCGCGCGCAGGGCGCGGGCGGTCGAGGGGCAGCTTCAGCTCGTCGGGAAGATCGGCGAGCGTGTTGCGCCACCAGGCAAGCTGGCGGCCCGCCAGGCTTTCAGTGGTGTTGATCTCGCCCAGCCAGTCGGTCTGCCACAGCGCATAATCGCCATAGTTCACCGCAAGCGGTGCGAATGCCGGAGCCTGCCCCTGCGCGCGGGCGTTATAGGCTGCGGCCAGATCATGGAGGAGCGGCGAGAGCGAACTGCCATCGCTGGCGATATGGTGCATTAAAAAGAGCAGCAGATGGCGCTCTTCATTGACGCTAAAGAGCCACGCGCGGCAGGGATCTTCGGCGGCTAAATCGAAGGTGTATTGCGCGGCGCTCAGCATCCGGCTTTGCAGATCGTCAGACGCAACGTGTTCGGTTATCAGAGTGCAGGCTGCCTCCTCATCCCCGGTAACGTGCTGATAAACGCTGCCGTCAGCTTGCAGTAAAAAGCGCGTACGCAGCGTTTCGTGGCGCAGTTTCACGTCATTCAGTGCTGCCGCCAGCGCCGCGACGTTGACCTCGCCCGTAAGCTCAAGCGTCAGCGGCATATTGTAGGTGGCGGTTTGTCCCTCGATACGATCGATCATCCACAGCCGACGCTGCGCGGCGGAAAGCGGCAGACGGGCGGGTTTTTCACGCGCCTGTAGCAGCAAACGCGAAGGCGCGGCGGCCTGTAAACGCTCGGCAAACTGCGCCACCGTTGGCGCTTCAAAGAGATCGCGAATGGCAGGATCGACACGCATTTCGCGGCGCACCTTGCTGACCAGACGGGAAGCCAGCAGCGAGTGGCCGCCGAGGGCAAAGAAGTTATCGTCAATGCCAATGTCATCTAAGCCGAGCACCCCGGCGAAGAGTGCGCAGAGCGTGCTCTCCCGTTCATTGCGCGCGCCACGACGCTGCGCGGCGGTAAAGCGCGGCGCGGGCAGGGCGCGCATATCCACTTTGCCGTTAGGGTTAAGAGGGAAGGTCTCCAGTGGGATAATCATCGCCGGCACCATAAAGTCCGGTAACTGCGCGCTCAGCGCAGCGCGCAACTGTTCCGCATCGAAGTCCGCCTCTTTGCGCGGGATAACATAGGCGACAATCTGCTTATTCCCTGCGTTTGGCTCGACGATGCAGGCCAGCGCCTGCGCCACGGCAGGCTGCTGTTGCAGCGCGGTTTCCACTTCCGCCAGCTCAATACGGAAGCCGCGAATTTTCACCTGCTGATCGCCGCGGCTGAGGTATTCGAGCACGCCATCTTCACGCCAGCGCGCCCAGTCTCCGGAGCGGTACATGCGCTCGCCGGGCTGTGCAAATGGATTGGCGACAAAGTGCGTTGCCGTTAACACCGGCTGGTTCTGGTAACCGCGCGCCAGGCCGAGACCGGCGATATACAACTCGCCGGGCACGCCGACCGGCACCGGATTGAGATAACCATCCAGCACGTAGACCTGCATGTTATCGATTGGCGCACCGATGGGCACCGTCATCTCCGTCGGGATGCCCGGCAGTAAATGCGTGGTGGTAAAGGTGGTGGTTTCCGTCGGGCCATAGCCATTCATCATCTTCAGCCCAGGGCAGTGCGTCATCACTTTTCTGATCGCCGCTACCGGCAGCACATCACCCCCGGCAATCAACAGCCGCAAAGCTTTCAGGGCGCTGGCATGCTCTTCAGCCATCAGGCGGAACAGCCCGGCGGTGAGCCACAGCGCGGTGACCTTCTCCTCCATGACGATTTGTGCCAGCGCATCGATATCCAGCTCACCGGCGGGGGCAACGATCAGCTGACCGCCGCAGAGCAGCGGCACCCACAGCTCCCAGGTGGAGGCATCAAAGGCTGACGGGGAGTGCAGCAATACGCGCTTGTGATCCTCCGGCGACCAGCGGCGGTCGAGGGCAAGCGCGGCCACGCTCTGCTGATTAACAGCGATCCCCTTCGGTTTACCGGTCGAGCCGGAGGTGTACATGATGTAGGCCAGGCTCTCCGGCGCACTCGCTACTGCCGGGTTGGTCTCTGTTGCCGCCTGTTGCGCCTCGTCCGCCAGGTGAATGATATGCGCAGCGTCCGGTAACGGCAGGCCCGCGTCGGCGATAAGCAGCGTGGCGCCTGCGTCATCCAGCATCATCTGCTGGCGCTCAAGGGGATCGCGCGGGCGCAGCGGCAGGTAAGCGCCGCCCGCCTTGATCACCGCAAGCGTGGCGATCACTTCATCAATGGAGTGCTGCATCAACAGCCCGGCGCAGAAGGTTTTTCCGCCGTTCAGCGCGATCAGCCGGTGCGCCAGACGGTTCGCCGCCTGGTTTAGCTGGCGGTAAGTCACCGTTTTGCCGCCTTCCTTCACGGCAATCGCGTCCGGCGTACGCAGCACCTGCTGTTCAAACAGCGCGGCTAAACGCACGTCAGGCAGCGCAACGCGGGTGGCATTCCAGCCGCTAAGCAGCGTTTCGCGCTGGACGGGTGTTAACAGCGCCAGCTCGCCGACGCGGGTGGCCGGTGCGTTCACCAGCGTCTCAATGACGTGGACTAAACGTTCGGCAACGCCCTCGATAGTGCGCACGTTATAGAGATCGGTAGCGTATTCGATATGCCCGCTGACGCGCCCCTGCTGTTCATCAATGTTGAAATTAAACAGCAGATCAAATTTTGCGCTGGCGGTGGGCAGCTCAAGCTGTTCAAGCTGCAGCCCTTGCAGGGTGACGGCCTGCGGCCACGGCGTGTCGACCGCCAGCATCACCTGGAAGAGTGGGTGTTTCGCCAGCGAGCGGTCCGGTGCCAGGGCTTCGACAAGGCGTTCGAAAGGAACATCCTGGTGTTCATTGGCTTCCAGCACGGCGCTGCGCGCCAGCTCAATGAGTGTGCGTAGCTCCGGGTTGCCGGATGCCTGAGTGCGCAGCACCGCGGTGTTGGCAAAGTAGCCAATCATCGGGATCTGTGCGCTATCGGTACGACCATAGATCGGCGTCCCGATCGCGATATCGTCACCCGCGCCCATGCGGTGCAGCAGCGCCACGAGGCCTGCGTGCAGCAGCATAAAGAGAGTGGCACCTGTTTGCGTACTGAGCGCCGTCAGCCTGGCAAAAGCGCCATCCGGTAGCGTAAAGGCGACGCGATCGCCCGCATAGTTGGCGCGCGCCGGACGGGGGCGATCGCCTGCCAGCGTCACCTCTTCCGCCAGCCCCTGCAACTGGTTGCGCCAGTAGGCCATCTGCCGGGAGAAGAGGGCGTTTTCATCCTGCTCTTCGCTAAGTAGCGCGCGTTGCCAGAGGGCGTAATCGGCATACTGCACGGCAAGCGGGGCAAGCTCGGGGGCGTGACCCGCCAGTCGCGCCTGCCAGCAGAGGCTCAGATCCTGCAACAGCGGGAATAGGGAGCCGCCATCGCCTGCGGTGTGGTGGATTACCAGCAGCAGGACATGCTGCTCGGGTGCCAGCTGATAGAGCCAGCCTTTGATCGGCAGCTCGCGATCGAGGGCGAAAACGTGCGCGCAGTGCTGCATCAGTTGTGTGTTCAGGTCGTCTGGCGCGATGGTGTGCTGTTGCAGGGTGAATGCCGCCTCTTCCGGCGTCAGCACCTGCTGGCAAGGGGTATCGTCCTGCTGCGTCAAGCGCGTACGCAGGCTTTCATGGCGGGCGATAACATCTGCCAGCGCCTGCGCCAGCATTGCGGCATCCAGTTTGCCATTCAGCCTGACGGCGAGCGGCATGTTATAGGCACTACCGGGCGCGATCTGCTCCTGTAGCCACAGGCGCTGCTGGGCAAACGACATCGGCAGCAGCGCGGGGCGCGGTTGCGCTACCAGCGCAGGGCGCAGGGGCGCGCGGCTTCCGGCGTCAAGCAGCGTGCTCAGCTCCGCCACGGTCGGTGCGTCGAAGATCGCCTTCAGCGAGATCTCACTGTTGAACGTTTCGCGGATGCGGCTCAGCAGTTTCAGTGCCAGCAGCGAATGGCCGCCAAGACTGAAGAAGCTATCATCGATCCCCGGCTGGGCGCACTCCAGGCACTCGGCAAAGAGCTGGCAGAGTGTTTCCTGCTGCGGCGTGGAGGGGAGCACGCGGGCGGGTGCGGTGAAGGCCGGAACCGGCAGCGCACGGCGGTCAATTTTGCCATTTGCCGTCAGGGGGAACTGCTCCAGCACCATCATCACCGAGGGCACCATATAATCCGGCAGCTTTTTGCCTAAGTCGGTGCGCAGCGTCTCTGGTGAACAGTGCGCGCCATCGCGCGGGACCACATAGGCCACCAGCCGTTTTTGCCCGGAGGCCTTCTCATCGTGCGCGAGCACCAGCGCTTGCTTGATCGCCGTCGAGGCGAGCAGGGCATTTTCGATATCGCCGAGCTCAATGCGGTAACCGCGGATCTTCACCTGGTTGTCCGCGCGGCCAAGGAAGCCGATCTGCATATCCGGCTCCCAGAAAGCGATATCCCCGGTGCGGTACATGCGCGTGCCCGTCGGGCCAAACGGGTTAGCAACAAAACGCTCGCTGGTGAGATCGGCGCGTTTCAGGTAGCCAAACGCCAGGCCGTCGCCGGCGATATAGAGCTCACCTGCCTGGCCTACCGGCACCGGCTGCAGCGCGCTGTCGAGGATATAAACCTGGGTGTTGTTGATCGGCAAACCGATGGTGGAAGGCGTTACGCTACCGGCGGTCAGCTCGCTGATTGTTGACCAGATAGTCGTTTCCGTTGGCCCGTAAACCTGAATGACTCTGGAGGCCAGCGCGACCATCTGTTCGGCCAGATTGGTTGCCAGCGCGTCACCGCCGACCAGCGCGGTAAGCCCGGCCAGCGCCTGCGGCTGGTAGCTGACCAGGCCCTGCCACAATGCTGGCGTGCCCTGCAGATGGGTAATGTTCCAGCAGGCGATCTCATTTGCCAGCAGATGCGGGTCGCGCGCGGCCTCGCGTGAGGCAATCACCACCGCGGCGCCGTTGAGCAGCGGCAGGAAAAGCTCCAGCGCGGCAATATCAAACCCGACCGTGGTCACGGCCATTAAACGATGTTCAGCCGAGAGCTGAACGCGTTGCTGCATCGCCACCATAAAATTGGTCAGGGCGTGATGGGGGATCAGCACCCCTTTCGGCGCGCCGGTAGAGCCGGAGGTGAAGAGCACATACGCCGCCGCTTGGCGCTGTGCAGGCGTTGTCACAGGGTCGGTTTCTGGCTGCGAAATAATGGCGGCAATCGTCTCGTTGTCGTCGATTTGATATTGCGGGAATTGTGCCACCAGAGACGACGTCTCGGAGGTGGTTAACAGGCAGGCCGGCGCGGCGGTGGCGAGAATATGCTTTATGCGTTCGCTGGGGTGATCGGGATCTAATGGCATATAGATCGCACCGGCTTTCATAATCGCCAGTATGGCGATCACCAGGTTATCCGTACGCGGCAGCAGCAGCCCGACGATATCGCCCGAGCGGACACCCTGCTGGCGTAAATAGTGGCTCATTTGGTTGGCGAGGCTATTTAGCTGCGCATAGCTCAGCACGCTCTCCTGGTAGAAGATAGCCGGAGCATCGGGCGTCAGGTGAACCTGTTTTTCAAAGCACTCCGCAAGCGTAAGGGAGGGTGTCGGCGAGGCGGTTTTATCATTCAGCAGGGCAATCTGCTGATACTCATTGGCGTTCAGCAACGAAGGTGTACCGATGGCCATCTCAGGGTTGGCAATCAGTTCGCTGAACAACGCCGTCATTCTTTCATAATGGGCGAGCAGCTGCTGCTCGCTGTAGAGCGCGCTGTTGGCATCGAAGCCAAGCACCATTGTGCGATCATCGCCATAGCCAAAGAAGAAAATGCTTAAGTCTTCTACCGGACCGTTGGAGAGATTAATGGAGAGGGTTTCCGCCCCGCTAAGCGCCAGGTTTTCGCCGAAAAGTTCAACGTTAATGGCGGTGTTAAACAGCGGTCGCGTAACGTTCAGGTCGCGAAGCAGATCTTCATGGCGGTATTGCTGATGGCGTAAAGAGGAGACCATCTCTTTCATCGCCTGCGCCATCACATCATTAAGCGTATGCGCCGGCGATAAGTTTAAGCGCAGCGGCATGATATTGGACATTAAGCCAGGAATGCTGCGCTGCGCGCGCCCAACGCGCGCGGCCATCGGAAAGCCAATCACTAAATCTTCATTACCGGTAATGCGGTAAAGGTAAATGGCGCTCAGGGCGGTGAGCAGCTGTGGCAGCGTAAAACCGGAGTCGCTTGCTCTCTGCATAATGGCGTCGTGGAACGGCCTTTCGAGCGAGATGCGCTGGCGCAGAAGCTGGTCACAGGGCGCGGCGCGTCCGGCGAGGCTCACCGGTTCAGGCAGGTCGCTAAAGCGCGCCATCCAGTAGTGCCTGTCGCGGGCGAAGCGGTTTGAGTGGCGATACTCGAGATCATCTGCCATCAAGGTTTTAAAACTGCCAAAAGGTGAGGGGGAGACCGGCTCACCGGCGATTAAGCAGTTGTAGATTTCAATTGCGCGGCTGAGGATCAGCGCGGCGCCAAAGCCATCGATAAGAATGTGATGGCTGCACTGATAATAGAGATGTTTATTTTCGGCGACCTTAATCAGGAAAAACGTAAAGAGATGCGTTTCAGAGAGAGAGTATGCCCTGTTTGTTTGCGCCGTCATATACTCAATGGCGGTTGCCCACGGGTCGTCCATCATACTGAAATCATAAAAGCCTGCCTCATAGTCATTAACAGGCGTCAATGATTGCCTGACGTCGTTATTTTCATGGAAAAAGCGGCCATGCATGGCATCAGTTTCAGCAATCATTGTTTTTATAGCGTGTTTAAATAATGACGGGTCAATTGTGCCGTCAATAATTAAATACTCACTAATATTATTGTTTGCTTGATTCAGTGCGACTTCATTCGCTAACCACATGCCCATCTGAGCCGACGTTAAAGCGAAATATTCCATGTCTTCGGGTGCGGACATATAAAACCTCAATATTAAAGCGAAATAGGATAACGAGTGGGCAACGCGGGGTTAGAGATTTTGTAAACTTTTCGGCTTGATATCCTTCCAGTTCTCTTCAATGTACTCAATGCACTCTTTGCGGTTAGTGGGCCCACAGACCACTTCCCACCCATCGGGAGCCTTCATAAACTCCGGCCATAAAGAGTGCTGATTCTCGGCATTGACTAATACTAAAAAAGTAAGGTTTTCATTTTCAAATGGATTGCTCATTGACTTGTCCCTGTAATAGAAAAACGGGGATATATTTATAGAATAAAAATTCTAAAGGCAATGCGTAATAAGAAGCTGTAAAAGAGATAACTGCTTGTTGTGATCTGCGTCAAATTCTCTTGCTGGTTAATAATAGCGACAATAAATGGTTATTTTATTTGCCGGTAAAAGTTTAAATACTATAAATAAAAGAAATGGCATCGCGATTTTTGCAATGATATTAATTTATAAAATACGTTCTTAGGTATTAATTAAAGTGAGGTGCGATATATGGCGAATATTCTAACGCAATTAGGCGAAAAGTCTAATTGCAGAAAATTAAAAAATAAGCCATAGGCTGGTTTTTTTGAATAAGGGGAGTCCGGTAGCAGAAAAGCAAAAACCCAGCCATTGGCTGGGTTCTCTGAATAAGTTGTGCCCGGACCCGGACTCACGCCGTAGGCGTTGAACAGCGCGCCTGTCGCGCTGGCCCCGAAGGAGTGAGCCGCTGGCGGCGAATAATCGAACGGCGTTCGATGGAGAGTCCGATCGTAGAAAAGCAAAAACCCGCCTTTTGGGCGGGTTCTTTAAAATAGTGGTGCCCGGACTCGGAATCGAACCAAGGACACGGGGATTTTCAATCCCCTGCTCTACCGACTGAGCTATCCGGGCAACGGGGCGCATTAAACCTGATTCACTGCGCTCCGTCAACGAAATTTCTTCATTTCGTCACAGAATGCACAATCTATCACCACTTTCTGGCCATTGCACGCGCGCTCAGGCAAAAAAGGCGGTCCAGAGGGCGGAAATCGGCATTGCCAGCACCAGCGCCGGCAGCATATTCGCCACGGCAAACATCTTTATCCCGCAGATGCGCAGCCCAGTCGCCAGCAGCAGAATACCACCGACGGCGGTAAAATCGCCCATCATTGCCGGCGTGGTGAGCGGCAGAATAAGCGTCGCGCAGGTGGCGAGCGTGAGCTGAATAATCAGCATCGGAACCGAGATGATCGCCACGGCAAAACCGAGGGAGGTGGCAAAGATCAGCGCGGTAAAGAAATCGAGAAACGCTTTGGCAATCAGGATGCTGGGGTCGCCGGTCATCCCTTCACGCATGGCGCCGAAAATGCCGGTTCCGCTGGCGCAGAAGAGAATAATGATCGCCACCAGGCTCTGAATAAACGACTCATGGGCGCTGGAGGTTGCCTCCACCGCGTTGCGCTTCTGCGCCAGTTTGCGCAGGGCGTGAACGCCGCCGCCGATGCCGCGCTCAACATAACAGAGCTCGCCGATGAGTGTGCCGAGCAGCGTCGCCAGCACCATCACCGGCAGATTGACGCATTTGACCACCAGTAAAATGCCGATGCCCAGCGAAGCAAGGCCAAAAATGGAGGGCATCGATGAGCGCACGCGCTCCGGTAAACGGTGGCTCATCAGCGCACCGAGTGTGCCGCCGATCAGCACGGCAGCCGCATTAATAAAAGGACCTGTCAGCACGTTCACGCTCCTGAAGTGCCATAAAAATGAATAAGGGGGCGCATACCATAGCATTTTTATGCGCGACGACGTGCCACCCAGGTTGCACCTGCGGGTTAAAAATGACATGATTGCGCGAATTTTCATCCATCTGACGGGGCCGCCTGATGCTGTACATTTCAGCCGCTGACACTGCGTTTCACGCCCGTGCCAAGGCCACTCGCCCCCGCTTATCGTCACTCTTTCTCACCATGCGGTGAGGGTAGCGCACGCTCACCGCAGGACAACAGTAAGATCAGCGGTTTTCTGCTTTTACTGATGTCTGGCGTCCGGAGCTGATCCCAGCCAGACATTTTCGTTGGGCGAAGCCACCGCTTCGTCCGGGGCTTTTTACTCCCCTGAAACGGGTATTCGTGCTTATGAACTCACTGAAAATTGCCGTCAGCCGCGAGCTGCTCTCCACCCTCTCAACTCACCGCGAGGTGATCTCCCTTGAGAGCACCGATTTTACGGATGTGGCGGCAGTCGTCATGACGGTAGCGGAGAGCCGCAGCGGTATTCTCGCGCTGCTCAAACGCACTGGTTTTAATCTGCCGGTCTTTCTCTTCTCCCGCGAGCCGGTTACTGCGCCCGAAGGCGTGACGGCGGTGATGAGCGGGCGCGATCAGGAGTGGCTGGAGCTGGAAGCCGCCGCCTGTGATTATGAAGCAACGCTGCTGCCGCCGTTCTTCGATACGCTGCGTCAATATGTTGAGATGAAGAACAGCACCTTCGCCTGCCCGGGCCACCAGCACGGCGCGTTCTTCAAAAAACACCCGGCAGGCCGCCAGTTCTACGACTTTTTCGGTGAGAACGTCTTTCGCGCCGACATGTGCAACGCCGACGTTAAACTTGGCGATTTGCTGATCCACGAAGGCTCCGCCAAGCACGCGCAGAAGTTTGCCGCCAAAGTGTTTAACGCCGACAAAACCTACTTTGTGCTTAACGGCACCTCGGCGGCCAACAAAGTGGTGACCAATGCGCTGCTGACGCGCGGCGATCTGGTGCTCTTCGATCGCAACAACCATAAATCCAACCACCACGGCGCGCTGATTCAGGCCGGAGCGACGCCGGTCTATCTCGAAGCGGCGCGCAACCCGTTTGGCTTTATCGGCGGCATTGACGATCACTGTTTTGATGAAGCCTACCTGCGCACATTAATCAGCGATGTCGCGCCTGATAAGGCCAAACAGCCGCGTCCGTTCCGCCTGGCGGTGATCCAGCTTGGCACCTATGACGGCACCATCTATAACGCCCGCCAGGTGATCGACAAGATCGGCCATCTGTGTGACTACATCCTGTTTGATTCGGCGTGGGTCGGTTACGAGCAGTTTATTCCGATGATGGCAGACTGCTCGCCGCTGCTGCTCGATCTGAATGAGAACGATCCGGGGATCTTCGTCACCCAGTCGGTGCATAAACAGCAGGCGGGCTTCTCGCAAACCTCGCAGATCCATAAAAAAGATAACCACCTGCGTGGCCAGGCGCGTTTCTGCCCGCACAAGCGCTTGAATAACGCCTTTATGCTGCACGCCTCGACCAGCCCCTTTTACCCGCTGTTTGCCGCGCTCGATATCAACGCCAAGATCCACCAGGGCGAGAGCGGGCGCAGGCTATGGGCAGAGTGCGTCGAGCTAGGCATTGAAGCGCGCAAAGCGATCATCGCCAACTGCAAAATGATCCAGCCCTTTGTGCCGCCGGTGATCGCTGGTCGTCCGTGGCAGGATCATCCCACTGAGCTTATCGCCCGCAAACGCCGCTTCTTCAGCTTTGAGCCGGGCGACAAATGGCACGGCTTTGAGGGCTACGCCCACGATCAATACTTTGTCGATCCCTGTAAGCTGCTGCTGACCACGCCGGGCATTGATGCGCAGACGGGTGAATACACCGATTTCGGTATTCCGGCCACCATTCTGGCGCACTACCTGCGTGAAAACGGCATTGTGCCGGAGAAGTGCGATCTCAACTCGATCCTCTTCCTGCTGACCCCTGCCGAAAGCGCGGAAAAGATGGCGCAGCTGGTAGCGATGATCGCCCAGTTTGAGCAGCATATTGAAGATGACACGCCGCTGGCCGACGTGCTGCCGACCATCTTTAACAAGTACCCGGTGCGCTACCGCGATTACACCCTGCGCGAGCTGTGCCAGGAGATGCACGACCTCTACGTCAGCTTTGACGTTAAAGATCTGCAAAAAGCGATGTTCCGCAAAGAGAGCTTCCCGGCGGTGGCGATGAATCCGCAGGATGCCAACAGCGAGTTTATTCGCGGCAACGTCGAGCTGGTACGCATCAGCGAGGCGGAAGGGCGCATTGCGGCAGAGGGCGCGTTGCCCTATCCTCCGGGCGTGCTCTGCGTGGTGCCGGGTGAAGTGTGGGGCGGGGCGGTGCAGCGCTACTTCCTCGCGCTGGAGGAGGGGGTTAACCTGCTGCCCGGCTTTTCGCCGGAGCTACAGGGCGTCTACTCGGAAACCGATGCCGATGGCATCAAGCGCCTCTACGGTTACGTGCTGAAGTAATCACCGCGCCGCCTGGGAAGCGTCTCAGGCGGCCGCGCGGCGGTAAATGCGCCGCGGATGACCAATCTTGCCATACTGCATCTCCACCGCCAGAAAGCCCGCTTCGACACAGTGTTCGAGGTAGCGTCGGGTGGTGGTCTTGCTCAACCCCGTTTCGCTGACCACCTCATCAACGGAGAAACAGCGCGCCTCGTCATCGGCGAACAGCTTCCGCACCAGCGCCAGCGTGCTCTCTTCAATCCCTTTACTGCCGTTATCCTGACGGTAATTTTTCGACTGCAACTGATAGAGGGTGTCGACGTTTTGCTGGTCGACAATCTTCCACACCCGCTGCTGCTCGGTGAACTGCACAAAGCGCTCGAGGGACTGACTTAAACGCTTCCACGACACCGGTTTGAGAATGTAGTCGAAGGCGCCATTGCGGATCGCCTGGCTACAGGTGTCCATATCGCTGGCGGCGGTAATAAAGATCACCGAGCAGTTGGCGTTGATAATCTCGGGATCGCTAATCAGCGTGATCCCTTTGCCATCCGGCAGGTAGTTATCCAGCAGCACCAGCTGCGGGCGCGTGCGGCTAAAAAGGGTTCTCGCCTCGGCGAGGGAGGAGGCCATGCCGACCAGCCGCAGGCGCGGATGTTTGCTCACCAGCTCAGCGTTGAGCTGCGCCAGCGTCTCTTCATCTTCAACGATCAGCACGTCTATCAGTTCATGTTGCATAATTCTCATCCAGGGTGGCGACGGGGCGCTGGGCGCTGCCCGTTTCAGGAATAAACAGAGAGAAGACCGTTCCGCGCGGGGCGTTGGCCGACACCTCGATGGAGCCACCCGCCTGGGTGACATAGCTGGCGATCAGATAGAGGCCAATGCCGTGATCGCCGCGGCGTTTGGTGGTCACCCCGCGCTCAAAAATGCGATCGGCAATCGCCGGATCGATCCCAATCCCGCGATCCGCCACTTCAATGATCAGCTCGCGCTCGTTAAGCAGGATCAGCACATCGACCGGATCGTGCGGCAGGGTGGCGCGCTGGGTCGCCTCAATGGCGTTATCCAGCAGGTTGCCGATGATGGAGATCAGCTCCGCTTCCGCCAGCCCATGGCAGGGGCGATCCATGCGGCTCAACGGATCGAAGTTAAGCTCCACGCCCTTCTCCCGCGCGCGCGCCGCTTTCCCCAGCAGCAGACCGCAAATCGTCGGCGAGGTAAAACGCGAGGAGATAAAGTCCAGCAGCTCCTGGGCATGTTCCGACTGCGCCTGAATATAGTTCACCGCTTCGTCGTAACGCTCCATATGCAGCAGGCCGGAAAGGGTGGTCATGCGGTTAAGCTGCTCGTGGCGCATAATGCGCAGGTTGTCGGCGTAGCGCTTCACCTGGCTTAACTGCGCGCTCAGGCTGTCGATCTCATTGCGATCGCGAAAGGTGATCACCCACCCTTGTAAGCTATCTTCAAGCATAATGCGCACCCGGCTGGCGATCACCGTCAGGTGGTTGAAGCGGCAAATCTCATCATGGGTGTCGCTCTCAAGCATCGTCTCGGCGGCAAAAAAGGGCACCGGCGCAATCACATCGCTAATCGCATGCCCGCGCAGGGCGCGGGTCGGCTGGCTCAACCCCAGCAGCTTACGCGCCGCCTGGTTGATCACCTCAATGCGCGACTCGCTATCAATGGCAATCACCCCTTCGTAGATCGACTCCATCATCGCCTTCTGCTGGCGCACCAGCAGGCCAATCTCGCGCGGCTCAAGGGAGAAGATCTGCTTTTTAATGCTGCGGGTAAAAAACCAGGAGAAGACAAACAGGGCGGCGAGCAGCAGCACGGCGGCGATAAAGATATTAATCACTTTGCCAAGGGTAATCGCATCCAGGTAGCTGGTCAGATACCCGACCGAGACAATGCCGACCACCCGGCCGGTCTCATCAAATATAGGCGCTTTACTGCGCAGCGAAATCCCCAGCCCGCCTTTGCGGATGGTGGTGGTGCTTTTGCCCTGTAATACTTCCGCGTTATCGCCGCCAACCAGCGTTTTTCCCACCACATCTTCATGTACGGAGTGAAATAGGTGCAGGCCTTTATTATCACCAATCACAATAAAGCTGGCATCGCTGCGGGAAACCACCTTGTGCATAAACTGGTTAATAGCCGGAATATTCTTATCAGCGACGGAGCGGCGTAAATTCGGAATAATCGCGATCTCCTCCGCCTGTATTTTCGCGCGTGCGCTCATCTCCTGATAGAGCTGGCGGCCGACGTCCTTGTAATAATAAACGCCCAGCAGCGCGAAAAGGCCGGAGAAGAAAAGCACCAGCGAGATAAACAACTTGATTTGAAAGGAGACTTTCATAACGACACGCGCAGCAATAAGTAAAGCCTCAATGTACCACTTTTCCCGGAGGCCGTGAGCAGTTTGCGGGAAAGTTGTGATCCCTTACACAGCGCGTGTTGTTGTTGAAAAACAAACTGTTACAACCTTCAGTCAGGGATTGTTATGAACCTGTATTTGCTTTTAAAAAAACCATAAAAACCACGGTAATAAATAAGAGCCGGGTCACGCAAAATAGAAGAAACCATAAAAACCATAGGTGCCTTAAAAACTCTGGTTTTAATATGCCTGCCCTCACATAAAGTGTGTATTTAGCCCACTACGCTGTAAGCACAAAATAACGAAGGGGCTTAATTATGAGCACAACTGACGATTCATTCTCTGTACCCGGAAAGTCGCGAACGCTTGATAAAACATCACTGAAAGATAAGTGGTGGCACATTATGGATAGCTGGAAGGTCGGGATTATTCCGCTGCCGCTGTTCCTGCTGGCGGGGGCATTAATTGCCGTCGACTGTCTTGGCGGTAAATTGCCGAGCGATATCGTGGTGATGGTCGCGACGCTGGCCTTTTTTGGCTTCGCCTGTGGCGAATTTGGCAAGCGTCTGCCGATTGTCGGCAAGCTGGGCGCGGCGGCGATTTGCGCCACCTTTATCCCCTCGGCGATGGTCTATTACGGCCTGCTGCCGGATGTGGTGGTCGAATCCACCACCAAGTTCTACAAATCGACCAACATTCTCTATCTCTACATCTGCTGCATTATTGTCGGCAGCATCATGAGCATGAATCGCACCACGCTGATTCAGGGCTTTTTGCGCATCTTCTTCCCGATGCTGTGCGGCGAAATCGTCGGCATGCTGGTCGGCATGGGCGTGGGTATGGCGCTCGGCATGGAGCCGTTCCAGATCTTCTTCTTTATCATTCTGCCGATCATGGCGGGCGGTGTGGGCGAAGGCGCGATTCCGCTATCGATTGGTTACGCCACGCTGCTGCATATGGATCAGGGCGTTGCGCTGGGTCGCGTGCTGCCGATGGTGATGCTCGGCGGGCTGACGGCGATCATTATCTCCGGCTGCCTGAACCAGCTGGGTAAACGCTTCCCGCACCTCACCGGTGAAGGCCAGCTGATGCCGAACCGCAGCAATAGCGATGAACCCGCCTCTGCGACCCCGGCGTTCTCCGGTAAAACCGATGTCACGACCATTGCCGCAGGCGCGCTGCTCGCCGTGCTGCTCTATATGATCGGTATGCTCGGCCACAAACTGATTGGCCTGCCCGCACCGGTCGGCATGCTGTTTGTCGCGGTGCTGATTAAGCTCGCCCACGGCGTCTCGCCGCGTCTGCTGGAGGGCTCGCAGGTGGTCTACAAATTCTTCCAGACCTCCGTCACCTACCCGATCCTCTTCGCCGTTGGCGTAGCGATCACGCCGTGGGAAGAGCTGGTTCACGCCTTCACCCTCAATAACCTGCTGGTAATTGTCAGCACCGTCTCCGCGCTGGTCGCGACCGGCTTCTTCGTCGGTAAAAAGATCGGCATGCACCCGATTGATGTCGCCATCGTCTCCTGCTGCCAGAGCGGGCAGGGCGGCACCGGTGACGTCGCCATTCTTACCGCAGGTAACCGTATGAGCCTGATGCCGTTTGCACAGATCGCTACCCGTATCGGTGGGGCAATTAACGTCTCCATCTCGCTGCTGGTGCTCGGCAACTTCCTCGTCTGATTCAGGAAAAACAGGAACTGATATGAAACTCGCAAGCTTTGTTCACCAGGGTATCCGCAGCTACGGCATCGTCAGCGCGCAAGGCGTCGTCAACCTCGGCCAGCGCCTGGGCGACCGCTACGCCGATTTAAAAGCGCTGCTCGCCGCCGACGGTCTGGCGCAGGCCGCGCGCTACAGTGAAGAGCCAATCGATCTGCGTTTTGATGAGATCGCCTTTCTGCCGGTGATTGATAACCCGGGGAAAATCCTCTGTGTCGGGATGAACTACGCCGAAAAACGCAAAGAGTTCGACCAGCACAACCCGGCACCGACACTCTTTGTCCGCTTCGCCGATTCGCAAACCGGCCATAACGCGCCGGTGGTGAAACCGCGCCACTCCAGCGAGTTCGATTATGAAGGCGAACTGGCGGTGATTATCGGTAAAGGCGGGGAGAATATCGCCCGCGAAACGGCCTTAAGCCATGTGGCGGGTTACAGCTGCTATATGGATGGCTCCGCGCGAGACTGGCAGCACAGCTGGTTTACCGCCGGGAAAAACTGGCGGCAGACCGGGGCATTTGGCCCATGGATGACCACCGCCGATGAGATCCCCGACCCGCACACACTCGCCATCCGCACCTGGCTCAATGGCCGCATGGTGCAGGATGACACCACTGCCAGCATGATCCACAAAGTTGCCGAGCTTATCGAATACATCAGCACCTTCACCAGCCTGACGCCGGGCGATGTGATCATCACCGGTTCACCGGGTGGCGTAGGGAAAAAGCGCACCCCGCCACTCTTTATGAAGGCGGGCGATCGCATCGAAGTGGAGATCGAGAAGATCGGGCATCTCAGCAATGTGATCGTGGAAGCGCCCGAGCAGGCGCTGGCGGCAGCGCACTAAGGACGAAGGCCAACAGATGCACACACGACCCTCCATCGACTTCCGCATTGCGGAAGTCAACGGTAACACGCCGAGGCTTGAGCGCATTCGCTCGCTATTAGCCGACAGCGGATTAGGCATGGACAGCGACATCACGACCTTCGTTGAAGCCTGGTCGGGAGACCACCTGGTGGGGTGTGCAGGCCTTGCCGCGAACGTCATCAAATGCGTGGCGGTCGATACGCAGCTTCGCGGCGAAAACCTCAGCGCCCGGCTGCTGGCGGAAGTGGAGAACCTGGCGCTGGCGCGCGGCCACTTCCACCTCTTTCTCTGCACGCGCCCCTGTAACCGGGAGCGCTTTCAGCACAGCGGTTTCTGGCCCATCGTCCAGAGCGGCAATAACGCGGTGCTGATGGAGAACACGCCATCGGGCATTGAGCGCTACTGCCGCTCGCTGCGGGAAAAACGGCTAGCGGGTAAGCGTATTGGCACCATCGTGATGAACGCCAACCCCTTTACCCTCGGCCACCGCCACCTGGTGGAGCAGGCGGCAAAAGCCTGCGATGCCCTGCATCTGTTTGTGGTACGCGAAGATGCCTCGTTTTTCCCCTTCGCCGCGCGGCTGAAGATGGTGAAAGCGGGCGTAGCGCACCTGGCGAATGTCACAGTGCATGAGGGCTCGCAGTACATCATCTCCCGCGCCACCTTTCCGGCCTACTTCCTGAAAGAGACCGGCAAAGTGCAGCAGGCGTGGAGTGAAATCGACCTGCTGATCTTTCGCAACCATATCGCCCCCGCGCTCGGCATTACCCACCGCTTTATCGGCAGCGAACCCTTTTGTGCTGTGACCCGCCAGTACAACAACACCATGCACCAGATGCTGGCGGGCGCGGTTGAGGTGGTGGAGATCCCGCGCATTAAAGCCGCGGGCACGGCAATTTCGGCGTCTGAAGTGCGCCGTTTATTAAAGACAGAGCAGTTTTCCCGCATCCGGGAAATCGTACCAGATACCACTTTCGCGCATCTTGAAGCCCATTACGGCGTGGAAGTCGCTTAAAAATCAGGACTATAACTATGAAAATTGTACGGGAGGCGCTGGCGGGAACCCTCGAATCCAGCGACCTGATGGTGAAAATCGCCCCTACCGACGGTGAACTGGAGGTGGTGGTGCGCAGCGAAGTGATCAAGCAGTTTGGCGATCAGATCCGCCACGTGGTGAATGAGACGCTGCGCGCGATGGAGATCCACCAGGGGTTAATCATTATTGAAGATAAAGGCGCGCTGGATTGCGTGATCCGCGCCCGCCTGCAAAGCGCCGTGCTGCGCGCCGCAGAAGAGAAGGAGATCGCGTGGGGGAGCTTGCTGTGAAAAAACTTCGTCGTAGCATGCTGTTTCTGCCGGGCGCTAACGCCGCCATGCTCTCCACCGCTTTTATCTACCGCCCCGATTCAATCATGTTTGACCTTGAAGATGCGGTGGCCCTGCGCGAGAAAGATACCGCGCGCCTGCTGGTCTTTCATGCTCTGCAACATCCGATGTATCAGGATATTGAAACGGTGGTACGCATCAACCCGCTGAATACCCCGTTTGGCCTGCCGGATCTCGAAGCGGTAGTGCGCGCCGGCGTTGATGTGGTGCGCCTGCCGAAAACCGACAGCCCGGAGGATATCTACGAACTGGAGCGCCACCTCGAGCGCATTGAGCTTGCCTGCGGGCGGGAAGTGGGATCAACCCGTGTGATGGCGGCGATTGAGTCGGCGATTGGCGTCATTAACGCTGTGGCGATTGCGCGCAGTTCGCAGCGGTTGATTGGCATTGCGCTGGCGGCCTTCGACTATGTGATGGATATGCAGACCGAGCGCGGTGACGGCACGGAGCTCTTCTATGCCCGCTGTGCGGTGCTGCACGCTGCCCGCGCTGCCGGTATCGACGCTTTCGATGTGGTGTGGTCAGACGTCAATGATGAAGCCGGGTTCCTCCGCGAAGTGGAGCTGGTGCGCAAGATGGGCTTTAACGGCAAATCGCTGATTAACCCGCGCCAGATTGACCTGCTGCACAACGCCTATGCGCCGACGCAGCAGGAGGTCGATCACGCCAAAGTTGTGATTGAAGCGGCAGAGGAGGGGGAGCGTAACGGCCTTGGCGTCGTCTCCCTGAACGGCAAAATGATCGACGCCCCCATTATTAACCATGCGCAGATGGTGCTGGAACGCGCGGCGGCGTCCGGCGTGCGTCGTTAAGGAGAAAACCATGAACCAAACCGAGCTGCTTCACGTCAACTTTCCCCATCTGCGTGAATTAAAACCCTTCGACACCGCCCACAGCGCCACGCCGTGGCTGGCGGATGATGACGCCAGGCTAAACCGTAAACTTTGCGCTTCGCTGGAAGAGGCAATTACGCGCAGCGGCCTGCGCGATGGTATGACCATCTCTTTCCACCACGCCTTTCGCGAAGGCGACCGGGTGATCAACACCGTGGTGGCAACGCTTGCGCGCCTCGGCTTTAAAAACCTGACGCTCGCCTCCAGTTCGCTGATGACCTGTAACGATGAGCTGATTGAGCATATTCAGAGCGGCGTGATCCGCAAAATTTACACCTCCGGCATGCGCGGCAAGCTGGCAGATGCCATCTCCCACGGGCTGATGGCGGAGCCAGTGCAGATCCACTCCCACGGCGGGCGGGTAAAACTGTTGCAGGATGGCGAACTGAAGATCGACGTCGCCTTTCTCGGCGTGCCGTGCAGCGATACCTTCGGTAACGCCAACGGTACGCAGGGGAAATCCTGCTGCGGCTCGCTCGGCTACGCGATGGTTGACGCCGAATTTGCCGATACAGTGGTGCTGCTGACCGAAGAAGTGGTGCCCTTTCCCAATATGCCCGCCAGTCTGAGTCAGGATCGGGTGGATCTGATCGTCCAGGTGGAGAGCGTGGGCGATCCGGCGAAAATCAGCGTTGGTGCCGCGCGTGTTACCAGCAACCCAAGAGAGTTGATGATCGCCCGCTATGCGGCGGATGTGATTGAGCACTCCGGCTATTTCCGCGATGGCTTTTCGATGCAGACCGGCTCCGGCGCGGCATCGACGGCGGCGACCCGCTTTATGGCTGAAAAGATGGCGCGCCACGGCGTCAAAGCCCGTTTCGCCCTCGGCGGCATTACCGGCAGCCTGGTCGAACTGCATGAGAAGGGGCTGATTGAGAAGCTGCTCGATACCCAGTGCTTTGATGGCGAAGCGGCGGCTTCGCTGCGCCGTAATCCCAACCATGTGGAGATCTCGACCAACGTTTACGCCAACCCCGGCGGTAAAGCGGCAAGCTGCGACCAGCTGGATGTGGTGATCCTCAGCGCGCTGGAGATCGATATCGACTTTAACGTCAACGTGATTACCGGTTCGGACGGCGTAATGCGCGGCGCGTCCGGCGGCCACTGCGATGTGGCAGCGGCGGCAAATCTGACCATTGTGGTTGCCCCATTGCTGCGCAGCCGCATTCCGACAGTGGTGAAGCGCGTGACCACCCGCCTGACGCCGGGAGAGAGCATTGATGTGCTGGTCACCGACCACGGCATTGCGGTCAACCCGGCGCGCCCGGAAGTCCGCGAACGTTTAGTGGCGGCAGGGCTGAAAGTTGTCGATATCGAGGCGCTCTATCAGCGGGCCATTTCCCTTACCGGCGAACCAAAACCGATCGCCTTTACCGACCGGATTGTCGGCGTGATCCGCTACCGCGACGGCAGCGTGATTGACGTTGTGCGCCAGGTAAAAGAGGAGGCGTTATGACCACGATGACCCCGGAACGCGTGGGTGTCAGCCTTGAGGCGCTGCTGGCGGCGAAAGAGAAGCGCGCCGCGCGCCAGGCTGACTGGCTTCGCCACTATCAACAGCCGATTATCTCCCTGACGCTGGTTACCCCAGGCGCGGTGAAAGATACGATGCGCTATCGCAACACTATGGGCGTAGCGCTCCAGGCCTGCGACCAGATGCTGTGGCAGCGCGGCTGGAAGACGCTCGACCGGCAGGTGCTCTGGTTGCCGACCGGGGCGGAAGCGATGTGGTGCGTCGCTCATCCGGCGGCGGAAATCAAGGCGCAGTGCATTGAGCTTGAGCAGACCCACCCGCTCGGGCGGTTGTGGGATTTTGATATCTTCTGCCCGCAAAATGGCCAGGTGGGTCGTCATTCACTGGATCGCAGCACCCGCCGCTGTCTGGTGTGCGATGAACCGGCGCACAACTGCGCTCGCTCCCGCCGTCATCCGCTGGATGAGGTGGTAAGCCGCGTTGAGGGGGTGATCAATGGCTGGTTTACACGCGACTAAACCTGCCGTGGCGTTTGTGCCTGCGCTGGCGGCGCGGGCACTGCTGCAGGAGCTGGATCTCACTCCGAAGCCGGGGCTGGTGGACAGGGCGAACAGCGGCGCGCACCGCGATATGGATTACGCCCTGTTTCTCGCCAGTATCGACGCCATTACGCCGTGGTTTACGCGCTTCGAGCAGGCGGGTTTTGATCATGCCCATAAACCGGCGTCGGCGCAGCTACGGCTGATTCGACCGATGGGGATTGCCTGCGAGCAGGCGATGTTTGCCGCCACCCATGGGGTGAACACCCACAAAGGCGGCATCTTCTCCCTCGGGTTGCTGTCGTTTGCCGCCGGTCGCCTGCGGGGGCTGGGTTGGCAACTGAGTGCCAGTGCGCTTTGTGACGAGGTGAGCGCGATTTGCCGCGGGCTGGTGGCGCGTGAGTTGGCCGGGCGAGCGCAGGCGATTACCGCCGGGGAAAAGCAGTTTCGCGACTATGGCCTGACCGGCGCGCGCGGCGAGGCGGAGCAGGGGTTTATTACCGTGCGCCGTGCGGTGTTGCCCTTCTGGCAGCAGGAGCAGGGGGAGCGGCGCTTGCATAATGCGCTGCTCAGGCTGATGGCGGTTAACCGTGATAGCAACCTTGTATCGCGCGGCGGTATGGAAGGGCTGCGTTATGTGCAGGATTATGCGCAGCAGCTATTGGCCACCGGTTGGGGGAGGGATGATTTACGCCAGATGGACCAGGCGTTGATCGCGCGGCATTTAAGCCCCGGCGGCAGCGCCGATCTGCTGGCGGTGGCGTATGTGCTGGCGATGATCCCGTAACCGAAGCTGTTACGTAGGCCGGATAAGGCAAGCCGCCATGCGGCAAAATGGCACGATGCCGGAAGATGTGGTTTTGTAGGCCGGATAAGGCATCGCCGCCATCCGGCAATGGGTGGCAATGCCTGATGGCGCTGCGCTTATCAGCCCTGCAAAACTATGCTTATCAGGCCTGCAAAATGATACGCATAAAAAACCCGGCGCTCAGGCCGGGTTTTCTGTTTACGCTTTCTGCGTCACGCCAGATGGCTCGCGCACGTGTTTGTACTTAAACAGCATCACGAAGGCGACGGCCAGCACCAGCGAATAACCGGCGAAGATCAGCCAGACGGTTTTCCAGTCGGTAAGACCGGCGGTGGTGTACATCTCCACCACTTTGCCGCTCACCATCCCGCCGAGGATACAGCCGAAGCCGTTGGTCATCATCAGCAGCATACCCTGCGCACTGGCGCGGATTTCCGGGCTAACCTCTTTCTCAACAAACACCGAGCCGGAGATGTTGAAGAAGTCGAAGGCGCAACCGTAAACGATCATCGACAGCACCAGCAGCACGGTGCCGAACGGCGTCGGGTCGCCATAAGCGAACAGACCAAAGCGCAGCACCCAGGCGAGGATACTGATCATCATCACGTTCTTAATGCCGTAACGGCTCAGGAAGAACGGAATGGCGAGGATAAAGACGGTTTCCGAAATCTGCGAAATCGACATCATTACCGACGCATGGGTCACGATAAAGCTGTTAGCGAACAGCGGATTCGAGTCGAAGCTGTGCAGGAAGGTGTTGCCGAACATATTGGTGATCTGCAACTCCGCGCCCAGCAGCATGGAGAAGATAAAGAAGATCGCCATACGTTTGTTTTTATACAGCGCAAAGGCGTTCAGGCCGAGCATCTCCACCCAGGTCTGCTTCTGCTTGCTGTTCGCCACCGGAATGTGCGGCAGCGTCAGCGCAATCACGCTCAACAGCAGCGACAGCGCGGCGCCAATGTAGAGCTGCATATGGCTTAACTCAAAGCCGGAGAAGCTCACCGCCCACATGGCGAGGATAAAGCCGATGGTGCCCCAGATACGAATCGGCGGGAAATCGGTGACGATATCGTGCCCGGCGGATTTCAGGCGGAAATAGGAGATGGAGTTCACCAGGCTCAGCGTTGGCATATAGGCCAGCGAGTTGAGCAGGATAATGGCGAACATCGCGCCCGGCGTGGTGACGCCCGCGGCGATAAAGAGCGTGATGGCCCCGACCAGATGACAGAGGGCATAAACCCATTTCGCGCTGAGCCACTTATCGGCAACGATGCCTAAAAGTGTTGGCATAAACAGCGAGGCGATTCCAAGGGAGCTGTAGACCGCGCCGACTTCTGCGCCCTGAAATTTCAGGGTCACGATCATGTAAGAGCCTAGTGTCGTCAGCCAACTGCCCCACAGGCAGAACTGCAGAAAGATGATCACTTTCAGCTGCAGCTTAAGATTCATGCTTATTTCCTCGCAAAGGAGACGGTTGTCGTTGTAATGGGCAGATATACTGCGATTTGTGGCGGCACTTTATCACTTTGCAGCGGCGTTGTTTGTTACGTACGACAGAAAAATGCAATCTTCGTCTGATTGCATTCTTATTAAGTGATCTCGATCACGCTTTTACGCAACCGATTGCGAAGGCCAGAGGATGGGCTTATGCCCTTTTACCTGCAAAGGTAAAAAGGCATAAACCATAAGGGCGTTAATTACGCCGGTAGGTTTTTTGTGCAGAGTTCACTTTGTAGAGATAGCGGCGTGACTCCGCAGAAGGGTGGCGCGTGGTAAGCGTTTCATACACATCGCCCGGCGACATGGTGTTGATGATATTCGCTGCCTGCACTTTATCCGCCGAGAAGACGCGCAGCACGCTGCCCGCGCCGCCGTTATAGGCGGTGATCACCGCGTAGCGACGTGAGGTCGGGTTGCTGATACCGCTAAGATAAATGTTGTTGAGCATCGCCAGATAAGCGGTGCCGGTATCAATATTGCTCTGCGGGTCAAAAAGATAGCTGCGGTCCGGCGTACCGGATTTCCCCTGCGCGCGGAAGACATCTTTCCCGGCGCTGTGCTGCACCACCTGCATCAAACCGAGCGCGTCGGAGCGGCTCACCGCGTAGGGGTTAAAGGAGGACTCCGTCTGCATAATCGCCAGAATCAACGACTCCTCGACGCCATACTTATGCGACGCTTTACGCACCATGCCCATATATTTATGCGCACGTTTATCAAGGTGGTTCGGCACCAGGTTAATGGTGATGCTGGAGATAACGCGGATGCCGCTGGTGCGGGTTTTCAGCCGCGTTTGCAGCAGATAGTCGGCATATTTCTCCGCGCGCCACTGCCAGCGAATCGCTTCACCGTTGTTATCCAGCACCTGGCCATAGAGGAAGGGCTGTTTGGAGATGGTGATATCGTCGGTGTCGGAGTAGAGATCGATAGAGCCGGGATCGTCGCCCATCAGCAGCGTTTTAACGATCGCCGCGCGCAGGTGCGCCGCCGGATCGGTCGCCGAAATGGTCTCGACAGTAATCGTCCCTTCATCAAAGTTGATGTGGCTTCGCGTCTGGTACTGATCGGTATACTTAACGTAATCCTTCGGGCCTGCGATCAGTACTTCGTTAAAGCCCCATAAATTCTCAATATTGTGGGCGAACTGGCCCATCAAAATGTCAAAACCGTTAGTGTCTTTGATCCAGGCTTCGTTGTAGTCTTCGCCGGATTTATTAGAGCTGGAACAAGAGATCAGCAACGGCGCGATCATCGCTAGCGCTAAAAATTTTTTCATCATTCCGGATGCAGTTGTGTTTGATTACAGCGCCTGAGACGCTCGCGAACCGGCAATGCCTTCCCTGGATTTATGGCACTGCCGGCGGGGTTAAACCACGACGCCTATTTTTTTTCTTGTGGCGTGTAGCCTTCAATGTGCACGTCTTTGCCTTCAAACAGGAAATTGACCATCTCCTCTTCCAGCAATTTACGGTGCTCGACGTTCATCATGTTGAGTTTCTTCTCATTGATCAGCATCGTCTGCTTCTGCTGCCACTGCTTCCAGGCCTCTTTCGAGATCTCGTTATAGATGCGTTTACCCAGGTCGCCCGGATAGAGCTGGAAGTCTTGCCCTTCCGCTTCGCGTTGCAGGAAGGTACAAAAAATGGTTCTGCTCATAATCATTCCTCTTTCGGCGCGCCGCGCAAGGCCGCTTCGGCGCGTAATTGCTGTATCAGGCGTTCCACCGGAGCCGCAAGGCCGACGGATGGCGGTTGCGCTAAGTTATACCAAAGACCTGCGCCTTCATCCATGCACGCGGCAAAGGAGGACACAGGAAGCCACATCGGCACAATATCGAGGTGGAAATGGCTAAAAGTGTGGCGGAACGCGACAAGTTGGCTGAGAGTATCCGCGCTAATCTCCCTTTGCGCCAGCCAGTCGCGCAGCGCCGCTTCATCGCTGAACTGCGGGAAGCAGAAGAGGCCGCCCCACAGGCCGCTCGGCGGGCGCTGTTCAAGGTAGACCGCGCCTTCGTGCTCCATCAGCAGCAGATAACCGGTGCGCTCGGGCAGGATCTGCTTCGGCTTTTTACCCGGATAGCTGCTCCAGCTGTGCGTGGCGTAAGCAATACAGCCGCTTTGCAGCGGGCAGAGTTCACACTTCGGTTTTGAGCGGGTGCAGACCATGGCACCAAGATCCATCATCGCCTGGTTAAAGCGCGCCACGCCTTTTGCCGGCGTCACCTGCTCGCTTATCTCCCACAGCCGTTTCTCCACCTCTTTCTTACCTGGCCAGCCAGCTACCGCATAACAGCGGGCGAGCACGCGCTTTACGTTGCCATCGAGAATGGGAAAGTGTTTACCGAGGGATAAAGAGAGGATTGCGCCCGCCGTTGAGCGGCCGACGCCTGGCAGGGCGGCGACTTCGTCAAAGGTTTCAGGAAAACGACCATTGTGCAGCGTGGCGACCTGCTGCGCGGCTTTGTGCAGATTGCGCGCGCGGGCGTAGTAACCCAGCCCGGTCCACAGATGCAGCACTTCATCCAGCGGCGCGTTGGCTAAATCGGTCACCGTCGGGAAGCGCGCCATAAAGCGCTCAAAATAGGGGATAACCGTCGCGACCTGGGTTTGTTGCAACATCACTTCTGACAGCCATACTTTGTAGGGCGTCTTTTCAATTTGCCAGGGCAGGGTTTTCCGCCCAAATTTGTCGTACCAGTCCAGAACCTGGGCTGAGAATTGAGACGCTTGCATGGTCACCAGAATCGCTTTATCAGGGGCGAAGATTGCAGCACAGCGGCGTTGCACTGTAAACCGGAACTTTCCGGTGCTTGCATCAAGCCATGAACTTTGGATAATGCCCGTTTCCTGAACACTCTCACGAGCAGAAAACTTTATGAATAACGACGTCATTTCACCGGAATTTGATGAAAATGGCCGCCCGCTGCGCCGCATTCGTAGCTTTGTCCGTCGCCAGGGGCGTCTGACAAAGGGCCAGCAGCATGCGCTGGACAATTACTGGCCGGTGATGGGCGTTGAGTTTACCGAACAGCCGCTCGACTTTACCGCGCTGTTTGGTCGCACCGCACCGGTGACGCTGGAGATCGGTTTCGGCATGGGCGCTTCGCTGGTCGAAATGGCGAAAACCCGCCCGGAGCAGGATTTCCTCGGCATTGAAGTACACTCGCCGGGCGTCGGTGCCTGCCTCTCTTCTGCGCACGATGAGGGCGTCGAGAACCTGCGCGTGATGTGTCACGACGCGGTAGAAGTGCTGCACACCATGATCCCGGACAACGCCTTAAACATGGTGCAACTCTTTTTCCCGGACCCGTGGCACAAAGCGCGTCATAATAAGCGCCGTATTGTGCAGGTACCCTTTGCTGAACTGGTGAAGAGCAAGCTCAAGCTGGGCGGCGTATTCCATATGGCGACCGACTGGGAAGCCTATGCTGAACATATGCTGGAAGTGATGAACTCCATCGACGGGTATAAAAACCTGTCGGCCAGCAACGACTATGTGCCGCGCCCGGAATCGCGCCCGGTAACGAAATTTGAACAGCGTGGCCATCGTCTTGGTCACGGTGTATGGGACTTAATGTTCGAGAGGGTGAAATAATGGCAAAGAACCGCAGCCGTCGCTTGCGTAAAAAGATGCATATCGACGAATTCCAGGAAGTGGGTTTCTCCGTTGCGTGGCGTTTCCCGGAAGGGACCACTGAAGAGCAGATCGACAGCACCGTTGATAACTTCATCCAGCAGGTGATTGCGCCGAATAAACTGGCGTTTGATGGCAGCGGCTATCTGGCGTGGGAAGGGTTAATCTGCCTGCAAGAGATTGGCAAATGTACCGAAGAGCATCAGGCCCTTGTGCGTAAGTGGCTGGAGGAGCAGAAGCTCGAAGCGGTACGCACCAGCGAACTTTTCGACGTCTGGTGGGACTAACCAAACATAAGGGCCAGCATCTGCTGGCCCATTTTGTCTCTACAGGAGTGAACAGAATGCGTAAAACGCTGCTGGCGGCAACGCTCACCCTTACAGCTTTCGCGGCGCAGGCAGATTATCGGTGCAGCGTCACGCCGCGCGACGATGTGATTATCAGCCCGCAAACGGTGCAGGTGAAGGGCGAAAACGGCAATCTGGTGATCACGCCAGAGGGCAATGTGATGTTTAACGGCAAACAGCCTTCGCTTAGCGCTGCCCAGCGCGAGCAGGCGAAAGATTACCAGGCAGAGCTACGCAGCGCTCTGCCGTGGATCGACAACGGCGCGCTGACTCGCGTTGAGAAAAACCGCATTGCGCTGGATAAGATCATCGTCAAAGAGGTGGGAGAGAGCAGCAGCATGCGCAACCGCCTCACCAAACTCGACGCGCAGCTCAAAGAGCAGATGAATCGCATTATCGAGCATCGCAGCGACGGCCTGACGTTCCATTACAAGGCAATTGAACAGGTTCGCGCCGACGGTCAGCAGTTAGTCAACCAGGCGATGGGCGGTATTCTGCAGGACAGCATTAACGAAATGGGCGCGAAAGCGGTGATGAACAGCGGCGGCAACCCGTTGCAGAATGTGCTCGGCAATCTCGGCGGCTTACAAACGTCTATCCAGAATGAATGGAAAAATCAGGAAGCTGACTTCCAGCAGTTTGGCAAAGATGTCTGTCAGCGCGTGGTTTCTCTCGAAGAGAGCCGCAAAGCGTTAACCTCCTCCCTGAAGTAACTCTGTATCAGGGCCTTTTGTCATCGACGAAAGGCCTTATTTATAGTGAATAGGTTGTTACTCTCCTTCCCTTATTTCTGCTGATTAAATAACTAACTCGTATCTTTTATTTAATTGGTTTATCAGGCACGGCTGCTTATTTCTGTCTATAAATTCTTGTTCAAAAAATCAAGGGGTAATTCGCGGGCCAGGCCTACCAGAATTTGGGGTTTTACTTAAGTAATTAATCGATTATTTGAGTTGACCATAATTTGCATACTTTCAGAATGTTCTTGTTGATGCTAATATCGCCGCCTCAAATCACGGATATGATTTCTTCATAAATACTCCTATGTCATCAATAAACATACAGCCGAAAGGCGACGCTTCATTTTATGAAGATTCCGCCCTTTCTTTTAAAAATAATGAGATCGATCTGCTCTATCTGTTGAGCCTGTTATGGCGAGGCAAGAAACTGATTGTCGGAACAGTGGTGTTGTTTGCCGTTTGCGCATTCTTTATCACTGCTCTACTTCCGCAAAAGTGGACCAGCCAGGCGGAGATTACGCCGGCAGAGCGAATCCAGTGGGCGGAGCTGCAAAGAGCGCTCATGACGCTGCAGGTTCTGGATGTAAAAACCACTATTTCGCAGGATGATGTTTACAACCTGTTCCTGAAAAAATTCTCTTCTCAATCATTAAAAGAGGAGTTCCTTGCCAACTCGCCGCTGGTGCTGGGTAAGCTGGAAGAGAACAATATCGATCCGGATGAACTACGCCGTGCGCTGACGCTGTTGACACAGAAGATCACAGCAACCAATAACGCCAAACTGGCGAGTGCGGATAATACGCCGTATGCCTCCTGGACGCTCAGCTTCACCGCGCCGACGGCGACAGAGGCCCAGCAAGTTCTGAAAGGCTATATCGATTTCATTTCTACCAAAGTGGTCAACGAGACGCTGGCAACGCTGCGCAATGATGTTGAGTTGAAAAAGAACTTTGAAAAGAATGTGCTGGAGATGGATCGCGCGCGTATTGCCACAAAACATGATGCCAATGTGAAGCGCCTGAACTACTCCCTTGAAGTGGCGAATGCGGCGGGCATCAAACGTCCGGTCTACAGCAATGGCCAGGCAGTACAGGATGACCCGGACTTCTCCATCGCGCTGGGTGCCGATGGTATCTCAGAAAAACTGCGCATTGAGCAGTCGATGAAAGATTTTACCGAGCTGAATGCGGACTTCCGTAACCGTGAGTACACCCTCGCGCAGCTGCAAAAAGTGGATATTAAAGATGTGGAGTTTTCCCCCTTCAAATATCAACTCTCGCCGTCGCTGCCGATGAAAAAAGATGGGCCGGGTAAAGCGATTATCATGGCGTTGGCCGTTATTCTTGGTGGCATTATCTCCTCTGGCATCGTCTTATTGCGCCACGGAATGCAGCAGCGGAAATTGCTCTAATATTTACCTGCAAATAATCACGTCGCTAAAATAATAAAGGGGAAATAATATTCCCCCTTTATTTTGTCGCTCACTTCACATTATTCGTTAAGAAACAACTCAAGCAGTGAATTGAGAAAGAGCTTACCGTGCTCGGTTATCTGCCAGTGCGTTGCGCTCTCGGTCAGATAATTGAGCGCCAGCGCCTGCTCGATTTGCGGTCGAATGGCCGCTTCATCCAACCCGGTATAGGCGGAAAACTCTGCCCTTGGTGCTGGCTCCAGCAGGCGAAAACGGTTCATAAAGAACTCGAACGGCTTATCCTGCTCTTCAACATCATGCTGCTTATCCAGATAATTTCCCTGCATATAGCCGCGTGGGTGGCGCGTTTTTGCCGTACGCAAAATGCGCCCATCTGCGAAGGTCACTTTGCCATGCGCGCCGCAACCGATACCGAGATAGTCGCCAAAGCGCCAGTAGTTCAGGTTGTGCTGACACTGATAGCCCGGTTTGGCATAGGCCGAGGTCTCATACTGCTGGTAACCCGCCGCGGTCAGGATCTGATGCCCCTGCTCGAAGATATCCCACAATGCGTCATCATCCGGCAGCACCGGCGGGCGCGAACTGAAGAGGGTATTGGGTTCGATAGTGAGCTGATACCACGACAGATGCGGCGGGTTTAAGGCGATGGCCTGGCGCAAATCGTCAAGCGCTTCCTCAACGGATTGATCGGGCAGGCCGTGCATTAAATCGAGGTTGAAACTGCGCAGCCCCAGCCCGCTCGCAAGGCGTGCCGCGCGTTTGGCTTCTTCCGGGCCGTGAATACGCCCAAGGCGCTGCAACTTGGTTTCGCTAAAACTCTGCACGCCAATCGAGATACGGTTCACGCCAGCGCGCTGGTAGTCGACGAAGCGGTCAGCCTCAACGGTGCCCGGATTCGCCTCCATGGTAATTTCCGCGTCACTGACCAGCGGCAGACGCGCGCGAACGCCATCAAGCAGGGTCTGCATCGCCGGGCCGGAGAGCAGGCTTGGCGTACCGCCGCCAATAAAGATGGTCTTTATTTCCCGTCCCTGAGCGTAGACTGCATCACGATCCAGATCCGCAAGCAGATGCTGGACGTAGTCGTCGTGCGGCACTTCGCCCTTCAGCGCGTGGGAATTAAAGTCGCAGTAGGGGCACTTCTGCACGCACCAGGGAATGTGGATATAGAGACTCAGAGGCGGCAAATCAGCCATTACGCATTGCTTCCAGTAACAGGGTTAACGCCTGACCGCGATGGGAGAGGGCGCGCTTCTCGTCGCGTGTCAGCTCCGCGGCGGTTCTGCCTTCGGAGGGGACGAAAAAGATAGGGTCGTAACCAAAGCCGCCGCTGCCCGCAGGCGCACGGGCAATCACGCCAGGCCAGCTACCGTGGCACACCAGCGGGGTCGGATCGTCGGCGTGGCGCATATAGACCAGCACACAGTGGAACTGCGCCTGGCGCTCGCCGTCCGGTACGTTTTGTAGCGCATCGAGTAGCTTTTCGAGGTTCTGCTGGTCGCTGGCGTCAAGGCCCGCATAGCGCGCGGAGTAGATCCCCGGTGCGCCGCCCAGCGCATCGACCGCCAGCCCCGAATCATCGGCAATGGCGGGTAAGCCGGTCACTTTTGCCGCATGGCGGGCTTTCAGAATGGCGTTTTCAATGAAGGTCAGCCCGGTCTCTTCAACGGATTCGACGTCCAGTTCGGTTTGGGCGACCACATCGAGGCCGAAATCATTGAGCAGCGAGGCAAGCTCGCGCACTTTACCGGCGTTACCGGTGGCGAGGACAACTTTTTGCATAGCGGATCCTAATTTATCAGCGCCGCGACTTCCGTCGGGATCTGTTGCGGATGAACGATTTTAATCTGTTTATGGCGGCCCAGTTCGCCCTTTTCGATTAGCACCTGGCTTTTCGCGACGCGGAACTGTTTAGCGAGAAATTTCACCAGGTGCGCATTGGCCTGGCCATCCACTGGCGGGGCGGTGATGGCGACTTTGACCTCGTCGCCATGCAAACCGATAATCGCGTCCCGGCTGGCTTTCGGCTGAATATAAAGCCGTAAAACCAGCCCGTCCTGAGAGGTTACAACGGCACTCATAGTGCCATCCACAGCCCCGGCAGCAGCATATCACCGGTGGATTGCAGCAGTTCGGCAATCCCCATATTGAGCACATAGAGCAGCAGCACGAGGATCATCGGCGAGAAGTCGATGCCGCCCATCGCCGGCAGCAGGTTGCGGATCGGGCGCAGCAGCGGCTCGGTCAGCTGAATCAGCGCGTACTCAACCGGGCTGCGGCCCTGGCTGACCCAGCTCATGATGGCCATTACCAGCAGCACCCAGAAAATCATCAGGCCAATGGTTTTGACCAGAATAAGCAGGGCAGATATCCAGATAATCGGCTGGAAGGTGACCACCATAAACAGCACGATTGCCTTGATAAAACTCAGCACAAAAGCGACCAGCAGCGAGGCGCTGTCCAGCGGCCCCATTGCCGGGATAATGCGGCGCAGTGGCCCGACAATCGGCTGGGTGGCTTTGACGACAAATTGCGAAAAAGGGTTGTAAAAATCACAGCGTGCCCACTGCATCCAGACGCGCAACAGCAGAACCATGGTATAGAGTTCAAGCACTGTTGAGAGCAGGAAAGTCAACGTCTTCATGGCGTTCCTCAGTTTCTCTTACTTTTTTGTGTAATCGCGCGCACCAAAAATGGCGGTACCAATGCGCACCATCGTACTGCCTGCCGCAACGGCTGCGGACATATCATCCGACATGCCCAACGACAGGGTATCGACCGTTGAATAGCGTGTTTTAAGCGCCTCAAATGCTACAGCCATTTGCCGTGCCACGGCAAACTGCCGTTCGTACTCTACTTCCGGTGCCGGGATCGCCATCAACCCGCGCAGGCAGATGCCCGGCAGTTCAGCGAGTTGCGCGGCAAGCCCATCCAGCTCGCTCAGGGCGATACCGGACTTGCTCTGCTCATCGCTGATGTTGATTTGAATAAGAACATTCAGCGGCGCGCGCGTTGCCGGGCGCTGCTCGCTAAGGCGGCTGGCGATGCGCAGACGGTCGACAGTGTGGCACCAGTCGAAGTGCTCCGCGACCAGACGGCTTTTGTTGGACTGCAACGGGCCGATAAAGTGCCACTCCAGCCCGCTGATGCCCGCCTGCTGGAAGTGCTGGATCTTCTCCACCCCCTCCTGCACATAGTTTTCACCGAACGCACGCTGCCCGGCATCGATTGCTTCTGCGACGGCGCTCGCAGGCTTGGTTTTACTCACTGCAAGTAACGTAACTTCTTCTGAAGCCCGGCCGCAGCGTGCTGCTGCAGCGGAGATTTTGTCCCGGACCTGTGCCAGGTTATGCGCGATATCGTTCATGATTCCAGGATGGCGTAATGGATATAGAAGAAATAGTGGCGCTTAGTGTAAAGCATAATGTCTCGGATCTACACCTGTGCAGTGGTTGTCCACCGCGCTGGCGACAGCACGGGCAGCTTACCGCTGCGCCTTTTGCGCCGCCGGATATCAGCGCACTGCTCAGCGGCCAGCTAACCCCTCTTCAGCAGCAGCAGTGGCGCGAATCGAGGCAGGTGGATTTTGCGCTCACCACCGCAAGCGGCAGGCGTCTGCGCGCAGGTGCCTTTGCCCGTCACGGCGGCATCTCATTAGCGCTGCGCCTGCTGCCGCAGCGTTGCCCACAGCTTAACGATATCGCTGCTCCGGCAGCGCTGACCGAACTGCTGGCGCGGGAGAACGGTCTGATCCTTGTCACTGGTGCGACCGGCAGCGGTAAATCGACAACGCTGGCGGCGATGGTGCAGCACCTCAATCAGCAGGCCGGAGTGCATATAGTGACGCTGGAAGATCCTATTGAGTTCCTGCACCAGAGCGGCAACAGCCTGATCCAGCAGCGCGAGATAGGCCAGCACTGCACTTCGTTTGCCGACGGGCTGCGCGCGGCACTGCGTCAGGACCCGGATGTGATCCTGCTTGGCGAACTGCGTGACAGTGAGACGATCCGCCTGGCGCTGACGGCCGCCGAAACCGGGCATCTGGTGCTGGCGACCCTGCACACGCGCGGCGCAGCGCAGGCCGTCGAGCGGCTGGTGGATAGCTTTCCGGCGCAAGAAAAGGAGCCCGTGCGTAGCCAGCTGGCGGGGAGTTTACAGGCGGTGCTGGCGCAGAGGCTGGAGGCGGATAAGCAGGGCGGGCGCGTGGCGCTGTTTGAGTTGCTGATTAATACCCCGGCGGTGGCGAACCTTATCCGCGAAGGCAAAACGCATCAGCTGCCCGGCGTGATGCAAACCGGGCAGCAGCAGGGGATGCAGACCTTTGCGCAGAGCCACCAGCAGCGGGTGCGCGAAGGACGTCTTTAGTGAAGATGCAGTGCGTAAACGGCGGGCAGCGCGCCCGCAGTAGCGACGATCTCCAGCCTGATGCTGCTCGCCGTGATGGGGCGGTTGAAACGGTGCTGGCAGACGGAGTGGTGGTTGTCATGCACCTCTGCCAGCAGCCACTCGTCAGCCCACAGGCGATAGTGCGTAATGCAGTGCGGCGTGACGGCGAGCGGGTGCCCCATCTGTACGGACTCCATGGCGTTATCGAAATCGTTATCCTGCACCAGCGTCAGCTGGCTAATCGTCTGCGGGCTCTCCCAGCGCCAGAGGATCTCCGGCGCGGCGTCATCCAGCGCCGGGGACCAGGCGTTGATCTGCTGCTCGGGGCGCAGGCGGCCGTTAAGCACATTCTGCATGCTCCAGGCAGAGATGGGCGGATCGCAGCGCAGGGCGGGCATGATCTGCGCAGGGTGGCGGCGGGGCAGCCAGAAATCAAATTCGTCGACGCCGTAATCGCCATCGGCAACCTGACGGGTATGTTTGGCAACGCGCGCATTAAGGCTGTTAAACACTGTCATGATGCCTGGCAGGTGCGTATCGGTAAGCGCGATCTCAACCTCTTCATGCACGGCGAAAGCGAGAAAAACGTACTGGCTGCGTTCGCTCTGCCACTGGAAGGTGACGGTCTGCTCGCCCTCGCCCGTCACGCTCAGCACCTGCTCTTCAAAGTGGCAATCCGGCGTGAAGTTGCCGGCCCGGACGCTGCCGAGCAGGGAGACCGCAAGCGTCGTCGGCCGCTTTGCCCGCAGCCGCAGGGTGATGGAGGGCACGGTATGGCCCGCCGCAACGGGCAGCAGCAGTGCCATCCTTTCCGCCAGCGGATGCCAGTTGCCGTTAGGCGCGAGCGCCGTCAGTTGGTACTCGCTACTGGCGCTGATGCTGGCGCCAGCCGCCGGGTCGTTCAGCCACTGGCGCGGGATATAGCAGCCGTTAAGCTGCAGCTGCTGTTGCAGCGCGCCGATATGCTCACGCTGCGCCAGGGCCTGCGGCGTGATGCCGCGCGCATGGCAAAGGGCGGCGGCGCGTCCAACAACTTCGCCGAGCAGGCCGCAGGTGCACATCACGCGGGCGCTGCCGAAGGCGACGTGCGATGCGGAGATGAGCCGCCCGGTCAGCAGCAGGTTATCCAGCGAGCGGCTGTAGAGGCTGCGAAACGGGATGGTATAGGTGCCTTTGCTGTGAAACTGGCGGCAGCCGTCATGGGTGCTGTAGACGCCGTCTGCGGGGTGCAAATCGATCGACCAGCCGCCATAGCCTACGGCATCATAGTGGTCGCGCTGCTCGATGATATCCTGCTGGCAGAGCAGATGGTCGCCCACGAAGCGGCGGCTTTCGCGCTTGCCGGGGATCGCGCCGACCCACTCGATGGTCATCTTTTCCGCTTCCGGGAAGTTGCCGGAGTTTTTGATGTGATCCCACACGCCCCAGACGATCTTCCACAGCTCCCATTTGATCTCTTCGCTCTCATGCACGGTATCAAGCCGCCCGCCCCACTCAAGCCACCAGAGATCGCAGCCGTTAAGGGTGGAGGTGAGGCGTTTATAGCGCGGGATGGCGGTAATATCTTTCAGCGCGAAGGAGGGGGGGACAAAGTTAACCGGTCCGGCAGTCTGTTTGGTGTAGAAGTAGATGGAGTGGCCGAGCTTGTGGCCGAAGTTGTCGCCGGGCGCCATTTTCTCCCCCAGCTCCTCCGCTTCCTCTGCGCCTTCACGGTATTCAGCGCCCGCCAGATAGCCGAGCACGCCGTCGCCGGTGGCATCACAAAACTGTGCGGCGCTGACGGTATAAAAGGTCTCATTGATCGGGTTAAACGCCGTCACCTGTGTGATGGTCTGCGCTTCTGTTTCCACCTCAAACACGGCGGTATTGAGCAGCAGCGTCAGGCCCGGCTGGCTTCTGGCGAGGTCGAGCAGCACCAGGTCAAACATCACTGGATTGCCCTCTTTATTGCGCCAGAGGTTCTCCTCCATGATCTCGCCCATAATGCCGCCTTCGCGCGCCCAGCGGTTGTTGTTGCCCATATGCGATGTCGCGCCGTTGGCCCACAGACGCACTTCGCTGGAGGCATTGCCGCCGAGTACCGGCCTGTCCTGGATCAGCACCACCTCTAAACCGTCGCGCGCTGCCGCCAGTGCGGCGCAAAGCCCAGCCAGCCCGCCGCCCGCGACGACCAGATCGGCATGCAGTTGCCGGGTTGGAAAAGCTCTGGCATCGGTGTGAGGAAAGATTTTCATTATCTTGTTTCCTTTTTGACTGACGGTAGAATCGTTTTTTCCAGCCAACTGAAAAGCGAACCCTGCAATGTCTTCTCAACCGAACCAAAGTCTGATTGATGGCATTCGCTGCCTGCAGTACCTCGTCTCCAGCGATCGCGCCATTGGCTGTCGTGAGCTGTCGCGTCTGATGGGCATTAACACCACCCGCGTAAACCGGTTATTGATGACCATGGCCTCCATCGGCCTGACCATGCAGGACGCGCAGCGTCGCTACCTTCCCGGCCCCGGCATTCATGCGCTGGCGGCGCAGGCCATTCGCGGCTCGGCGCTCTTCTCCCACGCGCTGCCGCTGCTGGAACGCTACGCCCCGAAAGATATCGTCGTGGCGATGGGCGTGCTCTGGGAGGATCAGGTGATCTACATCTACCACTCTGAGCCCGGCAGCCAGGTGAGCCAGGCGCTGGCCGGCTTCCATATGCTGCCTGCCTGGCAGTCGGTCATCGGCATGTCGCTGCTGGCAGCGGAGAGCGATGAGGCGCTGCAACAGCGCTTTACGCCGGAGCAGTGGCAGCAGCTTGGCCCGCATGTCGCCCAGCAGCGTACGCAGGGGCATGTAGTGTGGCATCACGACGACGGTGAAGTGTCGATGGCGAAACCCCTTGGCGCCCACTCGGCCGCGCTCGCGTTTGCCGGTCTGTGGCAGGTTGACGATGCGGTGGTGGCGACGCGTTTAGAGGCCCTGCACGAACTGGTCCAGCGTTTAACCGATAAATCCTGATGGCCTTTATGTTTCTTTTATAGAAACAATGGCAGGAATGCAAAAAACGGGACTGGAAAGTGTGAGAAGGATCGGCAGAAAGCCGCGACGCGATCGCGGCTAAGAGAAAAGAGAGGGGAGAGCGGGCAGGGTTACGGGTGCAGTTCGAAGTAGCTTTCGAGAATAATTACCGCCGAGGCTGAGTCGACGCTGCCTTTATCAAGGGCGCGAAATCCGCCGCGTTCAAACAGCCCGGAGCGCGCTTCAACGGTGCTTAACCGTTCATCATGCAGGATCACTTTCGCGCCAAAACGGCCGTGGATTTTATTGGCGAAGTTGCGGGCGCGGGCGGTCAGCAGCTGCTCGGTGCCATCCATATTAAGCGGCAAACCAACCACCACCGCCTCGGGCTGCCACTCTTTGAGCAGGTTTTCGATCCGCTTCCACTCTGGCGTACCGTCCTGCGCTTTCAGCGCCGTCAGCGCGCGCGCCGTGCCGGTAATACGCTGCCCGATGGCAACGCCAATGCTTTTGGTGCCGAAATCAAACGCCAGCAGTGTGCCGCTCATCAGGCGTGCCCCGCGACGCCAGGCATGGTCGAAATATCGATGCCGATAAGCTTAGCCGCTTCGCGCCAGCGATCGGCGATAGGGGTTTTGAACAGGATATTGAGATCTGCCGGCGCGGTAAGCCACGCGTTATCCAGGATCTCCTCCTCCAGTTGCCCCTTATCCCACGATGAGTAGCCCAGCGCGACCATCACCTCATCGGGCTGTTCGCCGGTGCCGAGCGTCTCCAGCACGTCACGGGAAGTGGTGACCACGGTGTTGTCCGAGACGCGAATGCTGGAGGCAAAACCAGCAGGCGGCGTGTGCAGGATAAAGCCGCGATCTTCCGCCAGCGGGCCGCCAAGCAGCACCGGTTTATCAAGACGGATCGCCGGGTCGCGTTCAACGGCCTCGATTTTCAGTTTTTCGAGCACGCCTTCTACCGTCAGGTTTTCCAGCGGCTTATTGATGATAAGCCCCATCGCCCCTTCCTCGCTGTGCTCGCAGATATAGACAACGGAGCGCCGGAAGAGGGGATCCTGGAGAGCAGGCATGGCAATAAGAAAGTGATGCTGTAAATTCATTGTCAGAGGTTCTGTTCCTGGTTCAAAAAAGCGACAACGTAGTATGGGGGGAAAGCAGGGTGCTGTCACGAGATAAAGCGGGAAGGGCGCGGGCTCTCGCTCGCACCCTGTGTGGCACTTATTTAGCCAGACGTTTTTCGATAGCGTCCATCAGCATACCGGTGATGGAGACCGGGAATTCGGCTTCGATTTCACGGATGCAGGTCGGGCTGGTGACGTTGATTTCCGTCAGGCGATCGCCAATGATATCGAGACCGACGAAGATAAGTCCTTTGGCTTTCAGCACCGGCGCGACTTTACGCGCAATCTCCCAGTCGCTCTCGGTCAGCGGGCGCGGTTCGCCGCGACCACCGGCCGCCAGGTTGCCACGGGTTTCACCGCCCTGCGGCACGCGCGCCAGGCAGTAAGGCACCGGTTCGCCATCAACAACCAGCACACGTTTGTCGCCCTCTTTAATGGCAGGCAGATAGTTCTGCGCCATGCAGTAGCGCGTGCCCAGTTCGGTGAGGGTTTCGGTGATAACAGAGAGGTTCGGATCGCCCTCTTTGACGCGGAAAATTGAGGTGCCGCCCATGCCGTCCAGCGGCTTAAGAATAATGTCGGTGTGCTTCTGCCAGAAGGCTTTCAGCCGTGCTTTATCGCGGGTGACCAGCGTTTCCGGCGTCAGGTCCGGGAACCAGGCGGTGAAGAGCTTTTCATTACAGTCGCGCAGGCTCTGCGGTTTGTTAACGATCAGCGTGCCTTTCTCTTCCGCGCGCTCAAGAATGTAGGTCGCGTAGATATACTCGGTGTCGAACGGCGGATCTTTACGCATCAGCACGGTGTCGAGATCGGCCAGCGCGATATCCTGCTCGCTGCCAAATTCATACCATTTGTCGTAGTTCTGCTCGACGGAGAGGGTACGCGTGCGGGCGCGGGCTTCACCGTTAATCAGGTAGAGATCGGTCATCTCCATATAGTGCAGCTCGTAGCCGCGGCGCTGTGCTTCCAGCAGCATGGCGAAGCTGGAGTCTTTCTTGATGTTAATGTCCGCGATGGGATCCATCACGATGCCGAGCTTAATCATTCTGCTTCTCCTTTCAACCCAGGTCGCCGAAGCGAACCTGAAGCGCGGTGATGGCGGTAAGCGCCGTTGTCTCGGTGCGTAGCACGCGGGGACCTAACAAAATATCCGTAAACTGATAGCGCGCGGTCATGGCGATCTCATCGGCGGATAGACCGCCTTCCGGGCCAATCAGCAGACGCACGCGCTCAACGGGCAGAGGCAAGGTGTTAATGCTCTGGCTGGCGCGCGGATGGAGGTTGAGCTTCAGACCGCTCTCCTCTTCGGCGCACCAGGCTTCGAGATCCATGGCCGGGCGAATCTCCGGAACTCTGTTGCGCCCGCACTGTTCACAGGCGGCAATAGCGATCTTTTGCCACTGCTGCAGCTTCTTGTTCAGGCGTTCGGCGTCCAGTTTAACGCCGCAGCGCTCAGAAAAAAGTGGCGTAATGAGGCTTACGCCCAGTTCGATCGATTTCTGGATGGTGAATTCCATCTTTTCGCCGCGCGACATCACCTGGCCCAGGTGAATATGCAGCGGCGATTCCCGATCGTCCACTTCGCCGCGCAGCACGCTGACGCGCACGCTTTTTTTATCAGCGTGGGTGATTTCCGCCTCGAAAACCTGGTTAGAGCCGTCGAAAAGCTGCACCGCCTGGCCCGGGCCCATACGCAGCACGCGGCCGACGTGGTTGGCGGCATCCTCGCTGAGGGCAATTTCACTGCCCGGCTGAATACATTCTGGGTGATGGATGCGGGGAATGCGCATGTTTTAGATCCGTTCAGATTACCGCCCCGCACGGCAGGGCGGATGTTAACAATGGCGCTAGTGTAGGTTAGCTCTTTCGCGCCATGCAAGCGCGCTGCACATACGGGTTATGGTTGCCCTGAATAGCCGCGATACGCTCATCGCGCGTACACTCCCACGCAGTAACCGGATAGAGTTTATCCCAGGCCGTGAAAAGTTGGGTCTGCTGGCGTGAGAGCGGCAGCTGGTATTGATCGCGCATATAGAAGTAGGTGCGGGCAATCGAACCGCGTGCGCGCGCTGGTGGTTCGGCCAGTTTCGCTTTGAAATCGACTTTCATCTCGCACTGACCATACTGCCCCTCACCGCCGTTCCACTGGCTGTACATGAAGTTGCCGCGATCGCCATTCACCTCGCCCACGGCAGGTTGCAGGTTATGCATATCGCTCTCAATCTTGCGGTAGACCGGATCTTTGGCGCACTGTTTGCGCCCGCCGTCTTGCCAGCACTGACGCAGGTGGCCGAACTGCCAGGCAGGCATGACATGTTCCCACTCGATGCGGCTGGCGCGGTTCTCATTTTTACGCACTTTGTAGCCGCAGGAGGCGAGATCGACGACCCCTTTTTTGCCCTGCCAGGTGATTTTACAGCCGCAGTAAAAGTCGCCCGGCGCGTCAGCATTCACTTTCACACCGGCCGCTTTGGCCTGGGAAAAATTGTTGATACCGTTGGCGGCCAGGGCAGGCACTGCCAGCAACGTGAAGAGAAAAGGTATAAAACGGAACATAGCGAACTCCCTGTCAAAACGAGCTCGCAACGTAGCGGAAGGGGCTTCCTGATGCAATCAGTTAGCGCATAAAACTTCTTAATGGATTCAGTTAGCCGCTTCGGCCATTAACGGCTCGCCGCAGCGCACGCAGCGGTAGATCGCCTCGCCGCGCACCACCCGATTATGACGACGCAGGGTCAACTGATGCTGCTGGCACTTACAGCGGTAGGGGAAGGTGTTGCGCCGCACCGATTCCAGCTCAAACTGATGGGTTCGCCGCGCGGGAACGCCGAGCACGCTCTCCATCATCCACTTCCACTCTTTGCCGTGCGGCGCAACGCGCCCGAACTCTTTCCACACCAGCAGGTGCGCCAGCTCATGGGGAACCACTTCATCAATAAAGGCTTGCTGGTTCTCCAGCAGCAGCACCGGGTTAAGGCGAATCTCGTAGTCGGCAAGCCAGGCCGTACCGGCGGCAGTGCCGCGTTGTTGATAGACCAGCTTCGGTTCAGGGTAGTCACGCTCAAGCTTCTGGTTCGCGAGGGCGAGTTTTTCCCGCAGGCTACGCATAACTGCTTGCTGGAGGGCGATAGGGAGGCGGGGTGTTTTCATAACTGCAGAGAATAGGATGGGCGGGACGCGAGTGCAATAAGCAAAAAAGGCTTCCTCCGCAGAGGAAGCCTGAGGATGTTAATCAGTCACGGGAACCAATTTCACGCAGCGGACGGCCACGCATCAGGTTGCGCTCGATGTGCTCCAGCGAAACGTGTTTGGTTTCCGGTACCAGCCACAGGGTGAGGATAATGAACAGCACGTTCAGACCGCCGTAGACCCAGAAGGTGTTGGCGTTGCCCAGCGTGTTCAGCATCGTCAGGAAGGTTGCGCCGACAATCATGTTGGCGATCCAGTTCGTGGCGGTGGAGAGGGTGATACCAAAATCGCGGCCTTTCAGCGGCTGGATTTCGGAGCAGAGTACCCAGATCAGCGGACCGGCGCTCATCGCGAAGCCGACGATAAACATCAGCAGCATGGCGACCGCGAAATATTGCGCTGACGGCGAGTGGATGCCCATATGCAGCATCGTGCCGAGAATACCCATACCGGCGGCCATGACCATAAAGCCCAGCACCAGCGTCGGTTTACGGCCCCAGCGGTCCACCAGACCGATCGCGATAAAGGTCGCCAGCACGTTGGTCAGACCGACGATCACCGTACCCCACATCTGTTCGGTGGTGTTGGTGTACCCCGCCAGTTCAAAGATTTTCGGCGCGTAATACATGATGACGTTCATGCCGGTGAACTGTTGCATGATCTGCAGCAGCACGCCGAGGAAGACCGCGCGGCGGAAGTTGCTGTTCTCTTTAAACAGCGCCCAGCCGGTCTGCTTCACTTTCAGGCTTTCGCGGATCTCATCCAGTTCATTTTTCGCTTCGGCGCTGGTATCGCGCAGGCGCAGCAGCACCCGCTCAGCATCGTTGAAGCGGCGTTTCGCGGCGAACCAGCGTGGGCTGTCCGGGAGGAAGAAGACGCCGATGAGCAGCAGCACCGCCGGAATGATGATTACGCCCAGCATCCAGCGCCATGCGCCGCTGTAGCTGAAGGCAGTATCGGAAAGGTAGGCACCGAGAATACCGATGGTGATCATCAATTGATACATCGAAATCATACTGCCGCGGATTTTTTCCGGTGCGATCTCAGAGAGGTAGAGCGGGGCGGTATAAGAGGCGATACCAACCGCCAGGCCGAGCAGCACGCGCGAGACGATCAGGAACTCGACGTTCGGTGCGGCGGCAGAGCAGAGAGAGCCGATAACAAACAGCACCGCGCCAATCATCAGGCTCTTTTTACGCCCAAGACGCCAGGAGAGCCAGCCGCTGCCGACTGCGCCGACGGCGGCACCAAACATCATTGAGCTCACCACCCACTCCTGAGTGTGCGAGCTGATTTGAAAATCTTCCGTGATGAAGGGCAGTGCGCCCGCAATCACGCCAATATCCAGGCCAAAAAGTAATCCTGCCAGTGCAGCGAGGAAGCAGACAAAAAAGGTCATGGCCTTGTTGGAATGCTTCTGTTTCTTATTGTCAGGCATTATGCCCTCCATTCATGTTATGAATTTTATCGAGATAAACGTTAGGTCACTCATAAGCGAAAAGTCGTGATATGCATCACATGAGTGTAATCGGTTACATTTCGGGCAGGCCACGAATGTAAATAAAAGTGTTGAGGATTATAGGATTCTTGACAATGAATGGTTAATTGCAGGGCGTTATTTCAGACTAAACCGAAGCGTGATGTAACAATTATGACGCGCTGGCGCTGCAAGGGGATCTAAAAGGGCAGGGTGTCGTTTACTGACTGATGTAATCGCTTTCAAATGAAACAGTTACGGGCAAAGTGAGTATAGCTGCATAAATGAGATGTGGTGGTCGCAAAGCGTGTAAAAATGAAAAAGGCCAGCGCGGGGCTGGCCTTGATAGCGGTGCGGTCAGTGGATTATTTCAGACCGGCAGCATCGCGCAGCAGCGCGGCTTTGTCAGTTTTTTCCCACGGGAAAGATTCGCGACCGAAGTGACCGTAAGCCGCGGTCTCTTTGTAGATCGGGTGCAGCAGATCCAGCATCTGGATCAGACCGTACGGACGCAGGTCGAAGAACTCACGAACCAGCAGCGTTAACTGCTCGGTAGAGACCTTCTCGGTGCCGAAGGTTTCAACCATGATCGAGGTCGGCTCTGCCACGCCAATGGCGTAGGAGACCTGGATTTCACAGCGATCGGCAAGACCGGCAGCAACGATGTTTTTCGCCACATAACGCGCCGCGTATGCTGCGGAACGGTCAACTTTCGACGGATCTTTACCGGAGAATGCGCCGCCGCCGTGACGGGCCATGCCGCCGTAGGTGTCAACGATGATTTTACGGCCGGTCAGACCACAGTCCCCCATCGGGCCGCCGATAACAAAACGGCCGGTCGGGTTGATAAAGAATTTGGTAGAGGCGTTCAGCCACTCGGTCGGCAGGATCGGCTTGATGATCTCTTCCATCACCGCTTCCTGCAGCGATTTCTGATCGATATCTTCTGAGTGCTGGGTAGAGAGCACTACAGCATCAATGCCGACGATTTTGCCATCGTCGTACTGGAATGTGACCTGGCTTTTCGCGTCCGGACGCAGCCACGGCAGGGTGCCGTTTTTGCGCACTTCAGCCTGGCGTTCAACCAGACGGTGAGCGTAGGTGATTGGCGCTGGCATCAGCACGTCGGTTTCGTTGGTCGCATAGCCAAACATCAGGCCCTGGTCGCCTGCGCCCTGCTCCAGCGGATCGGCACGGTCAACGCCCTGGTTGATATCGGGGGACTGCTTACCGATTGCGCTCAGTACGGCGCAAGAGTTGGCATCAAAGCCCATATCAGAGTGAACATAACCGATATCACGCACGGTATTACGGGTGATCTCTTCGATATCCACCCATGCGCTGGTGGTGATTTCGCCACCGACCAGCACCATGCCGGTTTTCACGTACGTTTCACAAGCGACGCGCGCTTTAGGGTCCTGCTCAAGGATTGCATCCAGCACAGCGTCGGAAATTTGGTCAGCGATTTTGTCAGGATGCCCTTCAGAGACGGACTCGGACGTAAAAAGGTGTTTTGCCATAATAAATTTTCACCTGGTGTAATTCGGTTGAATCGAATTCTGTGTTCGGCTCTCTTCGCGGTGGCTACGCAAAGATGACACAAGAAGTCTGTGTGTTAATCGGTCTGGACGGATTAACATCTGGACGGCTATTTTAGGTTACTTATTCATCTCATTGCCAGCGTTTTTTGATCTGCGTCGTCTCCTGACACACTCTGTCATGGAAAATTTTCCTGGCAATGCGGCAAGAAGGCCTTTTTTATTTTGCTTTTTCACCCGGTTATCGGTATAAAACGCCGCGCGCGGCTCATCAAAAAAGCGCACGGCATCGCTGCTGTGTCGCCACTTCCAGCCGGGTTAAGCAGTGTATTTAATGGCTTTGGCTTGTCGCGGGTCGTCATGGCTTGCGTGGAGGTGATACGAAATAATGAACCGTCGTTTTCCGAACATTCTGCCGCGTCGTTCTGACGTGCACGCATTTCCCATCATTCGCATCTCTGATCTGCAAACCAGCCGATGTTATCCCCATTTCGGCGCTTCTCAGGACTCCAGGGCCGGTAAGGCATTGTGATAACTGAACAAGGGCTCTCCTGAAGTACCAGGAGTTTTCTCGTGGTTTCGCCGGCCTGTCATACGCGGGTCCGGTCAGATGTTTTACTATCATATGAACCAGAAACCGGTCGCGCAGTCGGTGCTTTGGCATGTTATGCCGAAAATCCTGGCTGTTTATGGGTTGTTATCGCTATGTGTCACTGCGATAGTAGTCAACTATTTCATCCCCGTGTCGCTTCGCCTTGCCAACACGCAGCGTGACGTTCACAGGGTATACACTTTACTTAAGTGAGGTTCGCAATGTCTGACGACATCTCTTCTGTTTCGCCTTCGTCAGCAGGCGAACAAGGTGCACTACGTTCCATGCAGGAGGTAGCGATGAGCTCCCAGGAAGCCAGCAAGATGCTACGGACTTACAATATTGCCTGGTGGGGCAATAACTACTACGACGTCAACGAGCTGGGCCACATCAGCGTGTGCCCCGATCCGGATGTCCCCCTGGCGCGTGTCGATCTGGCACAGCTGGTGAAAGCGCGTGAAGCGCAGGGCCAGCGTCTACCGGCGCTCTTCTGCTTCCCGCAGATCCTGCAACACCGTCTGCGTTCGATTAACGCCGCCTTCAAACGCGCGCGTGAATCCTATGGCTATAACGGCGACTACTTCCTGGTTTACCCGATTAAGGTTAACCAGCACCGTCGCGTCATTGAATCCCTGATCCACTCCGGCGAACCGCTGGGGCTGGAGGCGGGTTCAAAAGCGGAGCTGATGGCGGTGCTCGCCCATGCGGGCATGACCCGTTCGGTGATCGTCTGTAACGGCTATAAAGACCGTGAATACATCCGCCTGGCGCTGATCGGCGAGAAGATGGGCCACAAGGTCTATCTGGTGATCGAGAAGATGAGCGAAATCGCTATCGTGCTGGAAGAAGCCGAGCGCCTGAACGTTATTCCGCGCCTCGGCGTGCGTGCGCGTCTGGCATCGCAAGGCTCCGGCAAATGGCAATCTTCCGGTGGTGAGAAGTCGAAGTTTGGCCTGGCGGCGACGCAGGTGCTGCAACTGGTTGAGATCCTGCGTGAGCGTGGTCGTCTGGACAGCATTCAGTTGTTGCACTTCCACCTCGGTTCGCAGATGGCCAATATTCGCGATATCGCCACCGGCGTACGCGAGTCTGCCCGTTTCTACGTTGAACTGCACAAGCTGGGCGTGAACATTCAGTGCTTCGACGTCGGCGGTGGTCTGGGTGTCGATTATGAAGGCACCCGTTCACAATCTGACTGCTCCGTTAACTACGGCCTGAACGAGTACGCGAACAACATTATCTGGGCAATTGGCGATGCCTGTGAAGAGCATGGTTTACCGCACCCGACGGTGATTACCGAATCGGGCCGCGCGGTGACCGCGCACCATACGGTGCTGGTCTCCAATATCATTGGCGTGGAGCGCAACGAATACACCCCGGCCATTCCGCCGGCGGAAGACGCACCGCGCGCGCTGCAAAGCATGTGGGAAACCTGGCAGGAGATGCATGAGCCTGGCACGCGCCGTTCGCTGCGCGAGTGGCTGCATGATAGCCAGATGGATCTGCACGACATTCACGTCGGTTACTCTTCCGGCACCTTTAGCCTGCAAGAGCGCGCGTGGGCAGAGCAGCTCTACCTGAACATGTGCCATGAGGTGCAGAAGCAGCTCGATCCGAGCAACCGTGCGCACCGTCCGATTATCGACGAACTGCAGGAGCGTATGGCGGACAAGATGTACGTCAACTTCTCGCTGTTCCAGTCGATGCCGGATGCGTGGGGTATCGATCAGCTCTTCCCGGTCCTGCCGCTGGAAGGGTTGAACCATGCGCCGGAGCGCCGCGCAGTGCTGCTGGATATTACCTGTGACTCCGATGGTGCTATCGATCACTATGTCGATGGCGACGGCATTGCTACAACAATGCCAATGCCGGAGTACGATCCGGAGAACCCGCCGATGCTGGGCTTCTTTATGGTCGGTGCCTATCAGGAGATCCTTGGCAACATGCACAACCTGTTCGGCGATACCGAAGCGGTTGACGTGTTTGTCTTCCCGGATGGCAGCGTGGAAGTGGAGCTTTCCGACGAAGGCGATACCGTGGCCGACATGCTGGAATACGTGCAGCTCGATCCGGGCAAGCTGTTAACCCAGTTCCGCGATCAGGTTAAAGAGACAGGGCTGGACGATGCGCTGCAGCAGCAGTTCCTCGAAGAGTTTGAAGCAGGTCTCTATGGCTACACCTATCTGGAAGATGAGTAACGTCATCTCACGGCATAAGCCGCAATGAAATCAATCCCCTCCCGGCCAGACCCGGAGGGGATTTTTTTATCTGCGCTGCCGGGGCGTAATAAAAAGGAGGCAAGCGCCTCCTTTATTGATTACTTGATGCCGTCTGCGGCCATACGGTCGCGAATGTGCTGGGCACGGGCTTCTGAAGCCGGGTGATCGTCAAACATTGAGCTTTGACGGCCCTGGTCCATCTTCGCCAGTTTTTCGAAGCTGGTGGCTAAACCGACCGGGTTAATGCCGCGCTTGCGCAGCAGATCGTAAGAGTAGTCATCCGCTTCCGACTCCTGACGCTGGGAGAACTGCGAGTTCACCAGTTTTTCCCCGAGCGCGCCAAGCTGCGACTGGGAGAGGCTACCGACCACGCCGCCCGCCGAGGCTGCCGCTGCGCGCACCGCATTGGTGCCGAGCGCGACCTGCATCCCTTTCTTCACGTGGCCGAGCGCAACGTGACCCATTTCGTGGCCAACTACCGCTTCGACCTCATTGTCGGTCATCATATCCATCAGTCCGCTGTAGACGCGGATGCAGCCATTCGCCATCGCAAAGGCGTTAACGTCTTTAGTGACATACACCTTGTAGTTCACCTTCTGGCCGTTGATGTTGTCGCCAAGGGCGGCAGCAATTTTGTTCACGCGTTTGCTGTATTCACTGCTGGCAGGCGCGATGGTGGCTTTGCTGTCCATCTGCTTACAGGCGTCGTCGCTCAGGGCGATAACCTGCGCATCGCTCAGGGTGTAAGCCTGGAATGCTTCCGCGCCAGAGCTGAGAAAACCGTTTGAATCCATGTTCTGACAACCGGCAAGCAGGGTGGTCATTCCCAGAGCAAGGAGGGCTGGGCGAATTTTCATTTATTATCTTCCGCAATGGTTGAGTCGTTTTTGCTCCGCCGTTCTTGTAGACGAGAGGGCGGTGAGCGCCAGTATAAAGAAGAGAGTGTTGGACGGGCGAGGAGATTGCGCAACTTGCGAGCGGCTTCCAGAGATTTCTGAAGCGCAAAAGGATGCTCCATGTACATGATTACCCGCTTGGGTTACATTGTTGGCACTTTTTTCCGGCGTAGCCCAAAACGCGCTGTCGTCAAGTCGTTACGGGATTAGCCCTTAACAGTCCGATCTGGAGTCAAAATGTCCTCACGTAAAGAGCTTGCCAATGCTATTCGTGCGCTGAGCATGGACGCGGTACAGAAAGCCAAATCCGGTCACCCGGGAGCCCCAATGGGCATGGCAGACATCGCCGAAGTGTTATGGCGTGATTTCCTGAACCATAACCCGACGAATCCTGCATGGGCTGACCGCGACCGCTTTGTGCTGTCAAATGGTCACGGCTCGATGCTGATCTATAGCCTGCTGCACCTCACCGGCTACGATCTGCCGATTACCGAACTGCAGAACTTCCGCCAGCTGCACTCCAAAACGCCGGGTCACCCGGAAGTGGGTTACACCGCAGGCGTTGAAACCACCACCGGCCCGCTGGGTCAGGGGATTGCAAACGCAGTCGGTATGGCGATTGCTGAGAAGACGCTGGCCGCGCAGTTCAACCGTCCGGGTCACGACATTGTTGACCACTTTACCTACGCCTTTATGGGCGACGGCTGCATGATGGAAGGCATCTCTCACGAAGCCTGCTCGCTGGCCGGTACGCTGAAGCTGGGCAAACTCGTTGCGTTCTACGACGACAACGGCATCTCTATCGATGGCCACGTTGAAGGCTGGTTCACCGACGATACCGCAAAACGCTTTGAAGCCTACGGCTGGCACGTGGTGCGCGGCGTAGACGGCCACGATGCCGACGCCATCAAACGCGCCGTTGAAGAAGCCCGCAGCGTCACCGACAAACCGTCGCTGCTGATGTGCAAAACCATTATCGGTTTCGGCTCGCCGAACAAAGCCGGCACCCATGACTCCCACGGCGCGCCGCTGGGCGACGCGGAAGTGGCGCTGACCCGCGAACAGCTGGGCTGGAAACATGCTCCGTTCGAGATCCCGTCTGAGATTTACGCGCAGTGGGATGCGAAAGAAGTCGGTCAGGCGAAAGAGTCTGCGTGGAACGAGAAGTTCGCCGCTTACGCGAAAGCGTTCCCGGAACTGGCTGCCGAATTCACTCGTCGTATGAAAGGCGAAATGCCGGAGGATTTCGCAGCGAAAGCCAATGAGTTCATTGCCAAACTGCAGGCGAACCCGGCGAAAATCGCCAGCCGTAAAGCTTCCCAAAACGCTATCGAAGCGTTTGGCCCGCTGCTGCCTGAGTTCCTCGGCGGTTCCGCTGACCTCGCGCCTTCCAACCTGACCCTGTGGTCCGGCTCGAAAGCGATCAATGAAGATGCCGCAGGCAACTACATTCACTACGGCGTACGCGAGTTCGGTATGACCGCGATTGCCAACGGTATCTCTCTGCACGGCGGTTTTGTGCCGTACACCTCCACCTTCCTGATGTTCGTCGAGTACGCGCGTAACGCGGTACGTATGGCGGCGCTGATGAAGCAGCGTCAGGTGCTGGTTTACACCCACGACTCTATCGGTCTGGGCGAAGATGGCCCGACGCACCAGCCGGTTGAGCAGGTCGCTTCCCTGCGCCTGACCCCGAACGTCAGCACCTGGCGTCCGTGTGACCAGGTGGAATCTGCGGTGGCGTGGAAATATGGCGTTGAGCGCCACGATGGCCCGACGGCGCTGATCCTCTCTCGTCAGAATCTGGCGCAGCAGGAGCGCACCGAGCAGCAGCTGGCGGATATCGCTCGCGGCGGTTACGTACTGAAAGATTGCGACGGCCAGCCGCAGCTGATCTTTATCGCCACCGGTTCGGAAGTGGAACTGGCTGTGGCTGCATGGGAACGTCTGACGGCCGAAGGCGTGAAAGCCCGCGTGGTCTCCATGCCGTCTACCGACACCTTCGACAAGCAGGATGCTGCTTACCGTGAAGCGGTGCTGCCGAAAGCGGTCAGCGCGCGCGTGGCGGTGGAAGCCGGTATCGCCGACTTCTGGTGCAAATACACCGGCCTGAACGGTGCGGTTGTTGGCATGACCACCTTCGGTGAGTCTGCGCCAGCAGAGCTGCTGTTCGAAGAGTTTGGCTTCACCGTGGACAACGTGGTCGCCAAAGCGAAAGAGCTGCTGTAATCCTTATTACCCGGTAGCGTTTCGCTTACCGGGTCTGCACTATCCCGTGCCGGAGCAGGCGTCAGCGCCCTCCGGCACGTTTACGTTCTGCCCTCACTCCTCTCTCTTCTTTTTACTGAACGCGTTCAAAACAGCATTGATCTATGTGTAAAAAATATACTGGATATCTATCCAGTAAGTTGTATACTATTTCCTCACCTTAACTGATGTGAGTTTGAGTAAGGAGTGAACATGGTGATCTCTGGTGAACATCTCAATTCGCAGGCTGCCGCGTCGACCATCAGCAGCCGCGAAATCGCGAAGCTGACGGGCGTAACCCATGCCGAAGTCAAACGGATGGTTAAAAGCCTGGAAACTGCGCAACGTCTTTCCCAGCCGGTAAGCGCTAATGCTTACGAGCGCGAGGGCGAAATGCGGCAGGAGTTTTTGCTCAATAAGCGCGACTCACTGTTGACGGTTTCACGCCTTTCTCCGGCCTTTACCGCCGAAATGCTTGACCGCTGGCAGGAGCGTGAAAAAACCGTCGGTCTGCCGGACTTTACCAATCCTGCCGCAGCGGCGCGCGCCTGGGCGGAGCAGTATGAAAAGCGCCAGCGTGCAGAAGCGCAGCTTGCCATCACTGCGCCAAAAGCGGAGTTTTTCGACCAGTACGTACGGGTTGAAGAGTCGCTCGGATTCCGCCAGCTGTGCAAAATGCTGCGCGTGAAAGAGCCGCAGTTCCGCCGCTTTTTGCTGGAGCGCAATATCATGCAACGGGTTAACGGCTCGCTGATGCCGCCGCAGTACCATATCGATGCGGGTTACTTCACCGTGCATGGCGGCGTGGGTGAAAACAGCCACAGCTGGTCGCAGGCGCGCTTCACCGCGAAGGGCGTCAAATGGGTGGCCGATCTGTGGGCGAAAGAGCTCTCTTCGCTGCCGGTTGAAATGCCACGCGCGGATCGCACTGAGCCGCAGGTGCCGGAGCGCAGCTGGTTTTAAGCCGCGTGTAGGGCCCGATTTCCTGGCGCCGAAGCGGGGGAGTGAAACGGGTGCAGCTTAGCCCCGACCGATCCAGTCTGTTTAATGAATCGCAACACGCTCTCCCGTCTGATAAACCAGCAAGGACGCTTTTTCCTCCCTCTCGTTAGCCTCTCTTTCCCTGGCGTAGCTTCCGCCTTATCCCATCCATTATTCCAGTAAAAATGTGATGCAAGTCAGATTACTGGCGAATCCGTCTGGACAATCATTCCTTTTATTCCGTCTTTCGCTTATTCTAGCTGAACCGTTTCAGTCGATTAAATGTTCGACAAATAAGCAAACAGACGCAGTTCAGGCAGGCGAGGATTCCCCTCAGGTGGCGACTGGATTACTCTGTCATCCACTTCAGGCGGGCTGGCCTTGCAGGAGAGTTATGAGCCTACGCATAGCGATTAATGGTTTCGGTCGCATTGGGCGCAACGTGGTTCGGGCACTGTACGAATCAGGGCGTCGCGCCGAGATCACCGTGGTGGCAATCAATGAACTGGCGGATGCTGCGGGGATCGCGCATCTGCTGAAGTACGACACCAGCCACGGGCGTTTTGCCTGGGACGTGCGCCAGGAGCGGGAACAGCTCTTAATAGGCGACGATGCGATTCGCCTCCTGCACGAAAGCGAGATTTCTGCGCTGCCGTGGCGCGAGTTGGGCATTGACATCGTGCTTGACTGCACCGGCGTTTATGGCAGCCGTGAAGATGGCGAAGCCCATCTGGCGGCAGGCGCGAAAAAAGTGCTCTTCTCTCATCCTGGCAGCAGCGATCTCGACGCAACCATCGTCTTTGGCGTGAACCATCTGACGCTGCGTCCTGAAGATCATCTTGTCTCCAACGCCTCCTGCACCACGAACTGTATTATTCCGGTGATCAAACTGCTCGACGAGGCTTACGGCATTGAGTGGGGAACGGTAACGACAATCCACTCGGCGATGCACGATCAGCAGGTGATTGACGCCTACCATGCCGATCTGCGCCGTACGCGCGCAGCCAGCCAGTCAATCATCCCGGTCGATACCAAACTGGCAGCGGGCATCTCGCGTATTTTCCCCCAGTTTAATGACAAATTCGAAGCGATTGCGGTGCGCGTACCGACAATAAATGTCACCGCCATTGATTTAAGCGTAACGGTGAAAAAGCCGGTAAAAGCGAGTGAAGTCAACCAGTTGCTGCAAAAAGCAGCGCAGGGAACATTTCATGGTATAGTTGACTATACGGAATTACCGTTGGTCTCAATTGATTTTAACCACGATCCGCACAGCGCCATTGTCGATGGCACGCAAACCCGGGTCAGTGGTTCGCACCTGATTAAAACCCTTGTGTGGTGCGACAACGAATGGGGCTTTGCTAACCGTATGCTCGACACAACGTTAGCAATAGCTGCAGTGAGTTTCAGGTAAGGCACGCGAGTGTCTACAAAACTTAAGAATCATCGAGAGGATTCACCATGTCTGTAATTAAGATGACCGATCTGGATCTGGCTGGTAAACGCGTTCTCATCCGTGCGGATTTGAACGTACCGGTTAAAGAAGGGAAAGTGACCAGCGATGCACGTATCCGTGCTTCTCTGCCGACCATCGAGCTGGCGCTGAAACAGGGCGCGAAAGTGATGGTAACGTCTCACCTGGGTCGCCCGACCGAAGGTGAATACAACGAAGAATTCTCTCTGCTTCCGGTAGTTAACTATCTGAAAGACAAACTCTCCAACCCGGTTCGCCTGGCAAAAGACTACCTGGACGGCGTTGAAATCGCTGCCGGTGAGCTGGTCGTGCTGGAAAACGTACGCTTCAACAAAGGCGAGAAGAAAGACGACGAAACGCTGGCGAAGAAATATGCCGCACTGTGCGACGTCTTTGTGATGGACGCCTTTGGTACTGCGCACCGCGCGCAGGCTTCTACTCACGGTGTCGGTAAATTTGCTGATGTCGCGTGCGCAGGCCCGCTGCTGGCAGAAGAGCTGGACGCGCTGGGTAAAGCCCTGAAAGAGCCGGCTCGCCCGATGGTGGCTATCGTTGGCGGTTCCAAAGTTTCTACCAAGCTGACCGTGCTGGACTCCCTGTCCAAAATCGCTGACCAGCTGATCGTTGGCGGCGGTATCGCTAACACCTTCGTTGCGGCCCAGGGCCATAACGTGGGTAAATCCCTGTACGAAGCGGATCTGGTTGATGAAGCCAAACGTCTGCTGAGCACCTGTGATATCCCGGTTCCGACCGACGTGCGCGTGGCAACCGAGTTCTCAGAAACCGCCAACGCGACGCTGAAATCCGTTAATGACATCAAAGATGATGAGCAAATTCTGGATTTGGGCGACGTTTCCGCGCAGAAACTGGCTGAAATCCTGAAAAACGCCAAAACTATTCTGTGGAATGGTCCGGTTGGCGTCTTTGAGTTCCCGAACTTCCGTAAGGGTACTGAAATCGTGGCGAACGCCATCGCTGACAGCGACGCGTTCTCCATCGCAGGCGGCGGCGACACGCTGGCTGCTATCGATCTGTTCGGTATCGCTGACAAGATCTCCTACATCTCCACTGGCGGTGGCGCATTCCTCGAATTCGTGGAAGGCAAAGTTCTGCCGGCAGTAGCCATGCTCGAAGAGCGCGCTAAGCAGTAAGATCAGCAGGGCGGGGTAACCCGCCTTAATTTCAGCGCGCTATAAGGCACGCATTTTTCCAGGCCAAAGATACAGGACTACGTAACATGTCTAAAATTTTTGATTTCGTAAAACCTGGCGTGATCACTGGTGATGACGTTCAGAAAGTATTCCAGGTAGCTAAAGAAAACAACTTCGCTCTGCCGGCAGTTAACTGCGTGGGTACTGACTCCATCAACGCCGTTCTGGAAGCCGCTGCGAAAGTTCGCGCACCGGTAATCGTCCAGTTCTCCAACGGTGGCGCTGCGTTCATCGCGGGCAAAGGCGTGAAAACTGACGTTCCTCAGGGCGCAGCCATTCTGGGTGCTATCTCTGGCGCGCACCATGTTCACCAGATGGCAGAACACTACGGTGTGCCGGTTATTCTGCACACTGACCACTGCGCGAAAAAACTGCTGCCGTGGATCGACGGCCTGCTGGACGCGGGTGAAAAACACTTTGCTGCAACCGGCAAACCGCTCTTCTCTTCTCACATGATCGACCTGTCTGAAGAGTCTCTGGAAGAGAACATCGAGATCTGCTCCAAATACCTGGAGCGCATGTCCAAAATGGGCATGACCCTCGAGATCGAACTGGGCTGCACCGGCGGTGAAGAAGATGGCGTCGACAACAGCCATATGGACGCATCTGCTCTCTACACCCAGCCGGAAGACGTGGACTACGCTTACACCAAGCTGAATGCCATCAGCCCGCGTTTCACCATCGCGGCTTCTTTCGGTAACGTTCACGGCGTTTACAAGCCGGGTAACGTTAAACTGACCCCGACTATCCTGCGCGACTCTCAGGAGTATGTTTCTAAGAAACATAACCTGCCGCACAACAGCCTGAACTTCGTGTTCCACGGCGGTTCCGGCTCTTCTGCTCAGGAAATCAAAGACTCCGTAAGCTACGGCGTTATCAAAATGAACATCGATACCGACACCCAATGGGCAACCTGGGAAGGTATTCTGAAGTACTACAAAGATAACGAAGGCTACCTGCAGAGCCAGCTGGGCAACCCGAAAGGCGAAGACCAGCCGAACAAGAAATACTACGACCCGCGCGTATGGCTGCGTGCTGCGCAGACCAGCATGGTGACGCGTCTGGAGCAGGCATTTAAAGAGCTGAACGCAGTAGACGTTCTGTAATTTACGCCGCTCTTTTCCGAAAAGGCCCGCACTTTGCGGGCCTTTTTTATTGCGAATTCAACAAGCTGCTATTTGTCCGCTGATGTTAACTATTTGGCGAAAGCGCCTCTTTTTGTTTACCCTTTAGGGGGCTGTCCTTTTGGCAAGGGGCGTTTTTTCCGTTTTGGAACAATAGAAGGAAGCACAATATGGAAGATCTTCACGTTGTCGATAGCATCAACAACGCGGGCTCCTGGCTGGTAAATAACCAGGCGCTGCTGTTGAGCTATGCCGTTAATATCGTGGCGGCGATCGCTATCATCATCGTCGGTATGATTGTGGCGCGTATAATCTCCAACGCCGTAAACCGGGTGATGCGTGCAAGACACATTGATGCCACCGTTGCGGACTTCCTCTCCGCGCTGGTGCGCTACGGTATTATCGCGTTTACCCTGATTGCCGCGCTGGGGCGCGTCGGTGTACAAACGGCGTCGGTGATCGCGGTGCTCGGTGCCGCTGGCCTGGCTATTGGTCTGGCACTGCAAGGGTCGCTCTCCAACCTCGCGGCGGGCGTGCTGCTGGTGACCTTCCGTCCATTCCGCTCTGGCGAGTATGTTGATCTCGGCGGCGTTGCCGGCACGGTATTGCAGGTGCAGATTTTCTCGACCACCCTGCGCACGCCGGATGGCCGTATTATCGTCATCCCGAACGGTAAAATCATCGCGGGCAACATCATTAACTTCTCCCGCGAGCCGGAGCGCCGTAACGAGCTGATTATCGGTGTGGCCTATGATTCGGATATCGACCAGGTCAAACGTATTCTGAACGAGATTATCCAGGCCGATGAGCGCATCATCAAAGATCGCGAGATGACAGTACGCCTCAACGAACTGGGCGCGTCATCGATCAACTTTGTGGTGCGTATCTGGAGTAAAAGTAGCGATCTGCAAAACGTCTACTGGGATGTACTGGAGACCATCAAGCGCCGTTTCGATGAGGAAGGGATTAGCTTCCCGTTCCCGCAAATGGATGTGAATTTAAAACGGGTTAAAGAGCAACCTGACGAGTAAGCACAAGGCCGACGCTGTCGGCCTTTTTTATCGCTATCGCCATTAGCCTGGTTAATGGCAGATTAAAATTATCAATTTCACCTAATAATCCCCACGCGTTATAGTCAGCTTCCTGCAATAAATCGAATGGATATTTGACGTGTTATCTTATTATTTACAAGGGCTTATGCTGGGCGCTGCTTTAATTTTGCCGCTGGGGCCGCAAAACGCATTCGTCCTGAACCAGGGCATCCGCCGACAGTATCATCTCATGACGGCGCTGCTCTGCACTCTGAGCGATGTTGCGCTGATTTGTGCCGGGGTATTTGGCGGCAGTGCTTTACTGATGCAGTCGCCGTGGCTGCTGGCGCTGGTGACCTGGGGCGGAGTACTTTTTCTGTTGTGGTACGGCTTTGGCGCGCTGAAAACCGCCTTTGCCCGTGATATCGATCTGGAAAATGCCGATGCGCTTCGCCAGGGGCGTGGGCAGATCATCGCCACCATGCTGGCCGTTACGTGGCTCAATCCCCATGTCTATCTCGATACCTTTGTGGTGCTCGGCAGTCTTGGTGGGCAGTTAGCGGAGATGCCGAAGCGCTGGTTCGCCCTCGGCACCATCAGCGCCTCTTTTCTCTGGTTCTTCAGCCTTGCGCTGCTGGCCGCCTGGCTCGCGCCGCGTTTGCGCACCGCCACGGCGCAGCGGGTTATCAATATTCTGGTCGGCCTGGTAATGTGGTTTATCGCGCTGAAACTGGCAGCGGAAGGTGTTAACCATTTGCAAGGATTATTCAGTTAAGGTAAGTCCGATGGACAATCAGGCGTAAGCGGCTAAGCTTGCTGCCAGGCGTCCGTCCAACGGGACGTAATTGAGTAACATGGAGGAGTACCTGTGAAACGTAAAGTGATAGCCCTGGCGGCGATGGTGGGTTTCAGCGCAATGGCGGTACAGGCCAGTGAATTGCCGGATGGCCCGCACATTGTCACAACGGGTACGGCAAGCGTGGATGCGACCCCCGATATCGCCACCCTGGCGATTGAAGTGAACGTCGCCGCGAAAGATGCGGCCTCAGCCAAGAAGCAGGCGGACGATCGCGTTGCGCAATACCTGAGCTTTCTTGAGCAAAACGGTATCGCCCGTAAAGATATCAACTCTGCGAACTTACGCACCCAGCCCGATTACGACTACCAGAATGGCAAAAGCATTCTGAAAGGCTATCGCGCTGTGCGCACCGTGGAAGTGACGCTGCGCGAGCTGGACAAGCTTAACTCACTGCTTGATGGCGCGCTGAAAGCGGGTCTGAATGAAATCCGCTCCGTCTCGCTGGGCGTTGCGCAATCGGAATCCTTCAAGGATAAAGCCCGTAAAGCGGCAATTGATGATGCAACCCGTCAGGCGCAGCAGCTGGCTGCCGGCTTTAATGCCAAACTCGGCCCGGTCTACAGCGTTCGTTACCATGTCTCTAACTATCAGCCGAGCCCGATGGTGCGCATGATGAAGGCCGATGCGCCAGCGGAGTCTGCGGCGCAGGAGACCTACGAACAGCCGACCATCCAGTTTGACGATCAGGTCGATGTAGTCTTCCAGATTGAGCCGAATCAGGCGCAGCAACAGCAACAGCAGCAGCAGCAGCAACCGCAGTCCACGCCAGCCGCGAAGTAACGCTGGCCTCCCTCTCCTCATTCGGGGAGAGGGCTTCTCTTAATCCTGTCGCAGTACCCGATGACCGAACGCCAGCAGTGCGTCGGTAACGTTGCGCATCATTCTGCTTTCCGGCGCAAAGCGGTGCCAGTAGAGCATGCGGCGCTGCAGCAGGCCCGGCGTCAGGTCGATAAGCTCGCCGCTCGCCAGCTCTTTCTCGATTTGCAGATGTGGGATCATGCAGCAGGTGGTTCCCTGACGCGCCAGCTGCACAAAGGCTTCCGATGAGTTAACGATATGGCAGGGGACGCTGCCGGGCGGCAGATCGAAATATTGCTGCAAAAAGGCCTGATGCATATCGTCGAGATGATCAAACGCCACCGCGGGCGCTTTCAGCAGCGCGGAACGCGTTACGCCGTTGGGGAAGTAGCGTTCGGCAAACTCTTTTGAGCCAACAAACAGATAATCGAGCGCGCCCAGTTTATCCACCAGGCAACTTGGCAGCGCCTGAGGCTGGATACTCACCGCGCCTACCACTTCACCGCGACGCAGACGCTCCTGGGTGCGGGTTTCATCTTCCACCTGCAAATTGAGGCGAATCGGGGAGTCGACCAGCACCGGTGCCAGCGCGGGCAGCAGCCAGGTTGCCAGGCTGTCGGCGTTGACCGCCAGCGACAGCAGCAGCGGTGTGGAGCCGGTTTGTTCATCGCCCAGCCACTCCTCTTCCAGCAGTTCAACCTGACGCAACAGCGCCAGCAGTTTTTGCCCCTGCTCGGTGGGACGCGGCGGTACGGTACGCACCAGCAGTGGCTGTCCGAACATGTTCTCCAGTTGCTTGATGCGCTGCGACACGGCGGACTGCGTAATACAGAGCTTTTGCGCAGCACGCTCAAACCCACGCTCACGAATAACTGCATCAAGTGCCTGTAATGTTCTGTAGTCCGGACGTTTCATTGCTCGGGCAATCTCCTGAAAAATAGTCTTTCGCACTATGACATAAATTTTCCGTCGTGGCAGACGAAATTGGTTGTCGCGTATTGTGACACAGGTCACAGGGACTTTTCGGCAGAGCCTATTTATAATGCGCCTGAAATTTCACACCACAGGCGAACGACCATGACGCAGGATGAACTCAAAAAAGCAGTGGGCTGGGCAGCACTTCACTATGTTGAACCCGGCACCATTGTCGGCGTAGGCACCGGCTCCACCGCGGCACACTTTATTGACGCGCTGGGCACCATGAAAGGGCAGATTGAAGGCGCGGTTTCCAGTTCGGATGCTTCCACCGAGAAGCTGAAAAGCTTAGGCATCACCGTTTTCGATCTTAACGCGGTCGATCGCCTGGGGATCTATGTCGACGGCGCGGATGAGATCAACGATCAGATGCAGATGATCAAAGGCGGCGGTGCGGCGCTGACCCGCGAGAAGATCATCGCCTCGGTGGCGGATAAGTTTATCTGTATCGCCGATGCCTCCAAGCAGGTGCCGATCCTCGGCAACTTCCCGCTGCCGGTTGAGGTGATCCCGATGGCACGCAGCGCGGTCGCACGAACGCTGGTCAAGCTGGGCGGTCGCCCGGAGTATCGCCAGAATGTGGTGACGGATAATGGCAACGTCATCCTCGATGTCTATGGTCTGGAAATTCTCGATCCCATCGCGATGGAGAACACCATCAACAATATTCCCGGTGTGGTCACGGTGGGTTTATTCGCGAATCGTGGGGCTGACGTGGCGCTGATTGGCACCCCGGATGGCGTCAAAACCATCGTGAAATGATCTGACCGGGAGGCCGCCGTCTCCCGGGAAAAATCTGCAATCGTTAAATTCGGTGATATCTGTCACGTTTTTCCCCTTCATCTCGTATCCCTGTCGCGAGTCTCTGCTTTTCCAGCATTTTTCTCTGCCATTTCCCGCTGGATGAGATCTCTTCAGAACGGTGACGCAAACGTTCATATTGCCGCGATAGTTTTTTTTGATATGTTGGCTAACGCGGTTTTCCTCCGCACAACATCACAGTCAGACATAAAACAGGGTCGGGTAAATGGCAAAGGTATCACTGGAGAAAGACAAGATTAAATTTCTGCTCGTCGAAGGGGTGCACCAGAAAGCGGTCGAAAGCCTCCGTGCGGCGGGGTATAACAACATCGAATTCCACAAGGGCGCACTGGACAGCGAGCAGCTGAAAGAGTCCATCCGCGACGCCCACTTCATTGGCCTGCGATCCCGTACTCAACTGACTGAAGATGTCATCGCCGCGGCGGAAAAGCTGGTCGCCATCGGCTGCTTCTGCATCGGCACCAACCAGGTCAACCTGGAGGCGGCAGCCAAACGCGGTATTCCGGTATTCAACGCCCCCTTCTCCAACACCCGTTCCGTGGCGGAGTTAGTGATCGGCGAACTGCTGCTGCTGATGCGCGGCATTCCGGAAGCGAACGCCAAAGCGCACCGCGGTATCTGGAACAAGCTGGCGGTCGGCTCTTATGAAGCGCGCGGCAAAAAGCTCGGCATTATCGGCTACGGCCACATTGGTACGCAGCTCGGTATTCTTGCTGAGTCGCTGGGGATGCACGTCTTCTTCTACGATATCGAGAACAAACTGCCGCTCGGCAACGCCACGCAGGTGCAGCATCTCTCCGATCTGCTGAACATGAGTGACGTGGTCAGCCTGCACGTGCCGGAAAACGCCTCTACGAAGAATATGATTGGCGCAGAGGAGCTGGCGCTGATGAAGCCTGGCGCGCTGCTGATTAACGCCGCACGCGGCACGGTGGTTGATATTCCGGCGTTGTGTGATGCCCTGAAGCGCAAGCATCTGGCGGGCGCGGCGATTGACGTCTTCCCGACTGAGCCTGCTACCAACAGCGATCCGTTCGACTCGCCGCTCTGCGAGTTTGATAACGTTATCCTGACGCCGCACATTGGCGGTTCAACGCAGGAAGCGCAGGAGAACATCGGCCTGGAAGTTGCCGGTAAGCTGATTAAGTATTCTGATAACGGCTCCACGCTCTCGGCGGTGAACTTCCCGGAAGTCTCCCTGCCGCTGCACGGCGGTCGTCGTCTGCTGCATATCCATGAAAACCGCCCTGGCGTGCTGACGGCGCTTAACCAGATTTTCGCCAGCCAGAACATCAACATCGCGGCGCAGTATCTGCAAACCACGCCGTATATGGGCTATGTGGTGGTGGATATCGAAGCGGAAGAAGAGATCGCGCAGACCGCGCTACAGAGCATGAAAGCGATTCCGGGCACCATTCGTTCCCGTCTGCTGTTCTAAGTTACGTTAGCTGTTCCTCTCCCGCCCGGGAGGGGAACAAACGCTTACCACTCCCACACCGTTGACGGTGTGATCACCGCAGGTAGCGGAATATCCCACTTCTCCACCGGTAACGTCTCTACACGCTGGCAATCATGGGCATAACCGACCGGCTGGACGCCATACGCGCGCCAGTTTTGCAGCGTTCTGTCGTAGAAACCGCCGCCCATGCCGAGGCGCTGCCCCTGTTCATCAAAGGCGACTAACGGCGTGATTAGCACGTCAAGCTGGCTTAGTGGAAGCACATCACGCACATCCAGTTTCGGCTCCTGAATTTTCAGACGATTGGTCACCAGTTCGCTGTGCGGATGGTAGTGCAAAAAGAGCAGATTGCCGGGACTGAAAGGGTGTAATACGGGAAGATAAACGCGTTTGCCGCTTCGCCACAGTTGTTCAATCAGCGGTTGTGTATCGAGTTCGCCGTCAAAGGAGAGAAACAGGGCAACGGTATGTGCCATCACAACAGGAGGCCAGGCCATCATGCGCAATGCGGCTTGTTCAGCGAACTGGCGCTGCTGGGCGCTGGTGATTTCTCGTCGGCGTTGACGAATCTGTTTGCGGATTGCTTGTCGTGACGGAAGTGAATCGGGCAGTTGCGTCATGGTCGTTACTGGTAGAAGAGGGGAATCTCCGAGATGCCGCCGCAGGCTGTAACCCTTGAACCCTTGGTTCAAGGTGAATGTGTCGTCATGATTTTAAGGCTTCTCGGACGGACCGAGCATGCTCACCAACCATGGATCGCCACACTCTGTTGGTATGAAATATCGGCTCAGGGGACTGGCCCGCTTGCAAACATCTCAGAGAATTTTTTAACTTCACTGTCAATCTACCATAGTTGACCTTGAAGTATTATTCAAACTTCGGCCCCGGTCTTTCCGTTATGCGACCCTGATCAAGTAAAGCCTGTTCAATGGTCTGCTGTAACATCTTAATACGCTGCTCCATGCTGGCGGCGTAATCACGGGTTTTTGCCTTTTCCTGAGCAAGCTCGTAGCTGATATTCAGCGCGGCGATAAACACCAACTGCTCAGTATTTGTGACTCTAGTGCGAACCTTCAGATCTTGCAACCGCTGATTCAGATCTTCCGCAGCCTGATTCAGCGCATCTATCTGCTCAGGCGGGCAGTTCACGCGGAGTGAACGGCCAAAAATTTGGATATCGACGGGTTGTGCAGACATGCCACCTTCCTGCTGTTTGACTGCGCTCTGCCTTCGCATTCGAGCCCTGGGCTGCGAAGGGGCGACACTATAAGCGACCCTGGTCCGTACTTTCAACTATTTTACGTCTATACCTTAAGTAATCCGCGTACATGCAATGGCATGTAACGTGAACCATCACGGGTATATCACCAGGGTCCAAAGTGGTAGCATACCATGAATATTTCCCCCAACGACGACGAATGCGCATGTCTATACAGAACGAAATACCTGGTTACAAGGAAGTAGGCCAGTTACTCAACCAACAAGGCGTGGGATTGCATCCTGCTGAAATGCATGGGCTGATCGCGGGGATGCTCTGCGGCGGCAACAAAGACACCTCATGGCAGCCGCTGCTGCATGATTTAACCAACGAAGGGCTGGCCTTCGGCCACGAGCTTGCCCAGGCGCTGCGTGCAATGCATGCCGCCACCAGCGATTCGCTGGAAGATGATGGTTTTCTCTTTCAGCTCTATCTGCCGGAAGGCGATGACGTCAGCGTCTTTGACCGCGCCGATGCGCTGGCAGGCTGGGTGAATCACTTCCTGCTGGGGCTTGGCGTCTCACAGCCGAAGCTCGACAAAGTGACCGGTGAAACCGGCGAAGCGATTGACGACCTGCGCAATATCGCGCAGCTGGGCTACGACGAAGACGAAGATCAGGAAGAGCTGGAGATGTCTCTGGAAGAGATTATCGAGTATGTCCGCGTTGCGGCGCTGCTCTGCCACGATACCTTCACGCGCCAGCAGCCGACCGCACCGGAAGTGCGCAAGCCCACACTACACTAATTGGTTTTACATGGAGGAGGTGTCATGACACAGCTTGAGTTTCTCCGTCGTCGCCAGGCTTTACTGGCGCAGATGGTTCCGGGTAGCGCGGCGTTGATCTTTGCCGCGCCGGAAGCGACCCGCAGCGCGGACAGTGAATACCCCTATCGCCAGAACAGCGATTTCTGGTATTTCACCGGTTTTAACGAGCCGGAAGCGGTGCTGGTGCTGATCAAAAGCGATGACACCCACAACCACAGCGTGCTGTTCAACCGCGTGCGCGACAAAACCGCCGAAATCTGGTTTGGTCGCCGCCTGGGTCAGGAGGCCGCGCCGGAGAAGCTCGGCGTCGATCGCGCGCTGGCATTCCCGGAGATCGACGAGCATCTCTATCAGCTGCTTAACGGTCTTGATGCGGTCTATCACGCGCAGGGCGAATACGCTTACGCGGACACCATACTCTTCGCCGCGCTCGACAAGCTGCGTAAAGGCTCGCGCCAGAACCTGAAAGCGCCTGCCACGCTGACCGACTGGCGGCCTATCGTGCATGAGATGCGCCTGTTTAAATCCTCTGAAGAGATTGAAGTGCTGCGCCGCGCGGGCGAAATCTCGGCGCTGGCCCACACTCGCGCGATGCAAGTGTGCCGCCCGGGCATGTTTGAGTATCAGCTGGAAGGCGAAATTCAGCACGAGTTCAACCGCCACGGCGCGCGCTTTCCCTCTTACAACACCATTGTGGGCACGGGTGAAAATGGCTGCATCCTGCACTACACCGAGAACGAAAGCGAAATGCGCGAAGGCGATCTGGTGCTGATTGACGCGGGCTGCGAATACAAAGGCTATGCCGGGGATATCACCCGCACCTTTCCGGTCAGCGGCAAATTCACCCCGGCGCAGCGCGAGATTTACGACATCGTACTCGCCTCGCTGGAACGCGCGCTTGAACTGTTCCGTCCCGGCACTTCAATTCAGGAAGTGACCGGCGAAGTGGTGCGCATCATGGTCAGCGGTCTGGTGAAGCTCGGCATTTTGCAGGGCGACGTTGATGAGCTGATTGCGCAAAGCGCCCATCGCGCCTTCTTTATGCATGGCTTAAGCCACTGGCTGGGGCTGGATGTGCATGATGTCGGCGTTTACGGCCAGGATCGCTCCCGCGAGCTGGCGCCAGGCATGGTGCTTACCGTCGAACCGGGGCTCTACATCGCACCGGACGCCGATGTACCGGAGCAGTATCGCGGTATCGGTATTCGCATCGAAGATGACATTGTCATCACTGACACCGGCAACGAAAACCTGACCGCCAGCGTGGTCAAAAAAGCTGATGAGATTGAAGCACTGATGGCAAAGGCGCGCGCATGAGCGTGATCATCGTTGGCGGCGGCATGGCTGGCGCAACCCTTGCGCTGGCGATTTCACATCTGACGCAGGGCAAGCTTGCCGTTCATCTGGTGGAAGCGAACGCGCCCGGCGCGCAGGATCACCCCGGTTTTGACGCGCGTGCGATCGCGCTGGCGGCCGGCACCTGCCAGCAGCTGGCGCGCATCGGCGTCTGGCAGGCGCTCGCCTCCTGCGCAACGCCCATCTCAACGGTGCATGTCAGCGATCGCGGCCACGCCGGTTTCGTCACGCTGACGGCGGAAGAGTACCGGCTTGATGCGTTAGGCCAGGTGGTTGAGCTGCACGATGTTGGGCAGCGGCTCTTCAAGCGCCTGCAAAATGCGCCGGGCGTTACGCTTCACTGCCCGGATCGCGTCGATCGCTTTACCCGCAGTGAAGCGCAGGTGACGGTGACGCTGCAAAGCGGCAAGCAACTTACCGGTGAACTGCTGGTGGCAGCAGATGGCTCGCGCTCATCGATTGCCGGGCAGCTCAATATCGACTGGCAGCAGTCGCCTTATGACCAGGCGGCGGTGATTGCCAATGTCACCACCTCTGTTGCCCATCAGGGGCGCGCCTTTGAGCGCTTTACGCAACATGGCCCGCTGGCGATGCTGCCGATGTCGCAGGGGCGTTGCTCGCTGGTGTGGTGTCACCCGCGTGAAAAACAGCAGCAGGTGGCGAGCTGGTCAGACGAACAGTTTTGCGATGAGTTGCAAAAAGCCTTCGGCTGGCGGCTTGGTCGCATCCTGCATGCCGGGAAGCGCAGCGTCTACCCGCTGACGCTCTCCACTGCCGGCTCATCCGTCTCCCATCGTGCCGTGCTGGTCGGTAATGCCGCGCAGACGCTGCATCCGATCGCCGGGCAGGGCTTCAACCTTGGCATGCGTGATGTGATGACGCTGGCGGAAACCCTTTCGCACGCCTTTACTGAACAGAGTGATGTGGGAAGCTACCCGCTTCTGCTGCGTTATAACCAGCGTCGGCAGGCAGATAAAGCAGCTACCATCGGCGTGACGGATGGGCTGGTGCATCTCTTCGCCAACCGCTGGGCACCGCTCGTTGTTGGGCGCAACCTCGGGTTGATGGCGATGGAACTATTTACCCCGGCGCGTGATGCGCTGGCGCAACGAACCCTCGGTTGGGTCGCCCGTTAAGGAGCTAAGAGTGCAGAGTGTTGATGTTGCGATTGTTGGCGGCGGCATGGTGGGGCTGGCATTAGCCTGCGGCCTGCAAGGGAGTGGGCTGCGCGTGGCGGTGCTGGAACAAACGGCTCCCGAGCCGCAGGCTGCGGATGCCCCTCCGGCGCTTCGCGTCTCGGCAATTAACGCCGCCAGTGAAAAATTGCTCACCCATCTCGGCGTCTGGTCGAGCATTGTTGCCGGGCCGGTCGGCTGCTATCACGGCATGGAAGTGTGGGAGAAAGACAGCTTCGGGCGCATCTCCTTTGACGATCTGAGCATGGGCTACAGCCACCTGGGCTACATCATTGAGAACACGCGCATTCACCAGGCGCTATGGGATCAGGCGCAGCAGTGCAAAGATGTCACGCTGATTGCGCCAGCCGAGTTGCAGCAGGTTGCATGGGGGGAGAACGAAGCGTTCCTGACCCTGAAAGAGGGCACCATGCTGACGGCACGTCTGGTGGTGGGTGCTGACGGCGCTAACTCGTGGCTGCGCAACCGCGCGGATATTCCGCTCACCTACTGGGATTATCACCATCACGCGCTGGTGGCGACGATCCGCACCGCAGAGCCGCACCAGGCGGTGGCGCGTCAGGTTTTCCATAATGATGGCATCCTCGCGTTTCTGCCGCTGAACGATCCGCATCTTTGCTCGATCGTCTGGTCACTGCCGCCGGAGCAGGCAAAAGCGATGCAGGAGAGCAGCCCTGAGGCGTTCAACCAGGCGCTGACCGTGGCCTTCGATAACCGCCTCGGTCTGTGCGAGCTGGAGAGCGAACGCCAGACTTACCCATTAACCGGGCGCTATGCGCGGCAGTTTGCCGGACATCGGTTAGCGCTGGTGGGCGATGCGGCGCACACCATTCATCCTTTAGCCGGTCAGGGCGTTAACCTCGGCTTTATGGATGTTGCCGAGCTGATTGCTGAGCTGCGTCGTTTGAGCCGCGACGGTAAAGATATCGGTCAGCACCTCTACCTGCGCCGCTACGAGCGCAGCCGTAAACACAGCGCCGCGATGATGCTGGCGAGCATGCAGGGTTTTCGCGAACTGTTTGCCGGTTCGAATCCGGCGAAAAAGTTGCTGCGTGATATCGGCCTGAAGCTGGCTGATACCCTCCCCGGGGTCAAACCGCAGTTATTGCGCCAGGCGTTAGGCCTTAACGATCTGCCGGAGTGGTTACGTTAACTGCGTCACACTTTCCCTTCCCGACCCCGGGAAGGGAAGCTCCCCTCTCATTTGAAATATTCTAATTTCACCCTCATTCTCAGATTAGTTTTTCTCATGTCGTTAATTTTCGTACGCGCGGTTTTTTGCTTCTTGCTGGCAGTAAATGCTAATTACCTGCCCGATAAGCGCGCATAAATGGCCTCTTATCCGCGCCTTTTGTTATTTCTCTGGAATTTTACGCTGCGGTTGAGTTTGCGCATTTTGGTCATAAGCTAATGTGATGACCGGTTTTTCCTTATGGTTAAGCGTACCTTTCGGTGATAAGTTCAGACCAAAGAGAACGTTTGCGTCACCGCCTGTAACAGGGCATCGACACGCTTTTTTGCCGCAAAAAACGCCCTGCAAAAAACGTGATAGCTCAGCGTATTCGATGAGGAAAAGATGGCTCAGCAGACCCCTTTATTTGAACAACACACCCAATGCGGCGCCCGCATGGTCGACTTCCACGGCTGGATGATGCCACTGCACTACGGCTCGCAGCTTGATGAGCACCACGCGGTGCGCAGCGATGCCGGCATGTTTGATGTCTCTCACATGACCATCGTTGACCTGAAAGGCAGCCGAACCCGCGAATTCCTGCGCTATCTGCTGGCAAACGATGTTGCGAAGTTAACCAAACCCGGCAAAGCGCTCTACAGCGGCATGCTGAATGCCTCGGGCGGTGTGATTGATGATTTGATCGTCTACTACTTCACCGAAGATTTCTTCCGCCTCGTTGTTAACTCTGCCACCCGCGAAAAAGACCTCTCCTGGATCGCCCAACACGCCGAACCTTATGCCATCGACATCACCGTGCGCGACGATCTCTCGCTTATCGCGGTGCAGGGTCCGCATGCGCAGGAGAAAGCCGCCAGCCTGTTTACCGACGCGCAGCGCGAAGCGGTCTCCGGCATGAAGCCCTTCTTCGGCGTGGAAGCGGGCGAGCTGTTTATTGCCACCACCGGTTACACCGGTGAAGCCGGGTATGAGATTGCCCTGCCGAATGAAAAAGCCGCCGACTTCTGGCAAGGCCTGCTCAATGCGGGCGTGAAACCTTGCGGGCTGGGCGCGCGCGACACGCTGCGCCTGGAGGCGGGCATGAACCTCTACGGCCAGGAGATGGATGAAGGCGTCTCGCCGCTGGCGGCCAACATGGGCTGGACCATCGCCTGGGAGCCGCAGGATCGCGACTTTATCGGACGTGATGCGCTTGAGCAGCAGCGCGAAAAGGGCACCGAACAGCTGGTTGGCCTGGTGATGACCGAAAAAGGCGTACTGCGTAATGAACTGCCGGTGTACTTCACCGATGCGCAGGGCAATGTGCAGAAAGGGGTGATCACCAGCGGCACCTTCTCGCCGACGCTTGGCTACAGCATTGCGCTGGCCCGCGTTCCGGCAGGGATCGGTGAGACCGCTGTGGTGCAGATCCGCAACCGCGAGATGCCGGTCAAAGTGACTAAACCTGTTTTTGTGCGCGCCGGCAAAGCGGTCGCGTAACGTTATTTTTCTGGAGAGAAAACAATGAGCAATGTACCAGGCGATCTGAAATACAGCAAAGAACACGAGTGGCTGCGTAAAGAAGCAGACGGCAGCTACACCGTCGGGATCACTGAGCATGCACAAGAGCTGCTGGGCGATATGGTGTTTGTTGACCTGCCGGACGTCGGCACCACCGTTAGCGCTGGCGACGACTGTGCCGTGGCGGAGTCGGTAAAAGCGGCATCCGATATTTATGCGCCGATTGGCGGTGAAATCGTTGCGGTTAACGACAGCCTGAATGATTCACCGGAGCTGGTGAACAGCGCGCCCTATGGCGAAGGCTGGATCTTCAAAATCAAGGCCAATGACGAGGCGGAAGTGGCTGCGCTGCTGGACGCAACCGGCTACAGCGCCCTGTTAGAAGACGAGTGATTGTGTGCCGGATGGCGCGATGCGTCACCCGGCCTCTATCTCCGTCAGTGACCCGCCGGAGGCGCATCGCGCTTTCCGGCAAGCCAGACCTTCGTTTTATCTATTACCGCACGTTTCAGGAACCCTCGCTCATGACTCAGACCTTAATCCAGCTTGAACATCACGCCGCGTTTATCGGCAGGCATATTGGCCCGGACACCACGCAACAGCAGGAGATGCTGAACAGCGTTGGCGCAGAATCGCTCGACGCGCTGATCGGGCAGATCGTGCCGAAAGATATTCAGCTCGCCGCACCGCCGCAGGTGGGGGAGTCCACCACCGAATATGCCGCGCTCGCTGAACTGAAAACCCTGGCCCGCCGTAACAAGCGCTTTAAGTCTTACATTGGCATGGGTTACACCGCCGTGGAGTTACCGCCGGTGATCCTGCGTAATATGCTGGAGAACCCGGGCTGGTACACCGCTTACACCCCCTATCAGCCGGAAGTGTCGCAGGGGCGTCTCGAATCCCTGCTCAATTTCCAGCAGGTGACCCTCGATCTGACCGGGCTGGATATCGCCTCCGCCTCGCTGCTGGATGAAGCGACCGCCGCCGCCGAAGCGATGGCGATGGCAAAACGTGTCAGCAAACTGAAAGGTGCAAACCGCTTCTTCGTCGCGGCCGATGTCCATCCGCAAACGCTGGATGTGGTGCGCACCCGTGCGGAAACCTTCGGCTTTGAGGTGATTGTTGATGAGGCGGAGAAAGCGCTCGATCACCAGGATCTCTTTGGCGTGCTGCTTCAGCAGGTAGGCACCACCGGTGAAGTGCATAACTACAGCGCGCTGATTGCAGAGTTAAAATCGCGCAAAATCGTGGTCAGCGTTGCCGCCGACCTGATGGCGCTGGTGCATCTGACCGCGCCGGGCAAACAGGGCGCCGATATTGTTTTCGGCTCCGCGCAGCGCTTCGGCGTGCCGATGGGCTACGGCGGCCCGCACGCCGCCTTCTTTGCCGCGAAAGATGAATTCAAACGCTCCATGCCTGGGCGCATTATTGGCGTCTCCAAAGACGCGGCCGGTAACACGGCGCTGCGCATGGCGATGCAGACCCGCGAGCAGCACATTCGCCGTGAGAAAGCCAACTCCAATATTTGTACCTCGCAGGTGCTGCTGGCCAATATCGCCAGCCTCTATGCGGTGTTCCACGGCCCGCAAGGGCTGAAACGCATTGCCGGGCGTATCCACCGCCTGACCGACATTCTCGCTGCGGGCCTGCAGCGTGGCGGCCTGAAGCTGCGCCACGCGCACTACTTCGACACGCTCTGTGTAGAAGTGACCGATAAAGCCGCGGTGCTGGCGCGTGCGGAAGCCCATGAGATCAACCTGCGCAGCGACATTCTTAACGCTGTAGGTATTACGCTGGATGAAACCACCACCCGCGAAGATGTGCTGGCGCTGTTTAGCGTTCTGCTCGGCGATGCACATGAACTTGAGATTGACGCACTGGATAAAGAGGTTGCTCTCGACAGCCGCTCTCTGCCTGCTGAGATGGTGCGCGACGATGCGATCCTCAGCCATCCGGTGTTCAATCGCTATCACAGCGAAACCGAGATGATGCGCTATATGCACTCGCTGGAGCGTAAAGATCTGGCGCTCAACCAGGCGATGATCCCGCTCGGCTCCTGCACCATGAAGCTTAACGCCGCGGCAGAGATGATCCCCATCACCTGGCCGGAATTTGCGGAACTGCACCCGTTCTGTCCGCCGGAGCAGGCGGAGGGCTACCACCAGATGATTGCGCAGCTCTCCGACTGGCTGGTGAAACTGACCGGTTACGATGCACTCTGTATGCAGCCGAACTCCGGCGCACAGGGGGAGTACGCCGGTCTGCTGGCGATCCGCCACTACCACGAAAGCCGCAATGAAGGGCACCGCGATATCTGCCTGATCCCAAGTTCAGCTCACGGCACGAACCCGGCGTCGGCGCAGATGGCGGGCATGCAGGTAGTGGTCGTAGCCTGCGATAAGAATGGCAACATCGATCTGGCCGATCTGCGCGCGAAAGCGGAGCAGGCGGGCGACAATCTCTCCTGCATTATGGTGACTTACCCGTCAACGCACGGCGTCTATGAAGAGACGATCCGCGAAGTGTGCGAAGTGGTGCATCAGTTTGGCGGCCAGGTTTATCTCGATGGCGCAAACATGAACGCGCAGGTCGGCATCACCTCGCCGGGCTTTATCGGCGCAGATGTGTCGCACCTCAACCTGCACAAAACCTTCTGTATCCCGCACGGCGGCGGCGGCCCGGGTATGGGGCCAATTGGCGTGAAAGCGCATCTGGCACCATTTGTTCCGGGCCACAGCGTGGTGCAAATTGAAGGGATGCTGACGCGCCAGGGCGCGGTTTCCGCCGCACCGTTTGGCAGCGCGTCGATCCTGCCGATCAGCTGGATGTATATCCGCATGATGGGTGCCGAGGGGCTGAAAAAGGCGAGCCAGGTGGCGATCCTCAACGCCAACTATATCGCCAGCCGCCTGAAAGAGGCCTTCCCGGTGCTCTACACCGGTCGTGATGGGCGTGTGGCGCATGAGTGCATCCTCGATATTCGCCCTCTGAAAGAGGAGACTGGCATCAGCGAGCTGGATATCGCCAAGCGCCTGATCGATTACGGATTCCACGCCCCGACCATGTCCTTCCCGGTTGCCGGCACGCTGATGGTTGAGCCGACGGAGTCTGAAAGCAAAGCCGAGCTGGATCGCTTTATCGACGCGATGCTGGCGATCCGCGCGGAGATTGAACGCGTGAAACAGGGTGAATGGGCGCTGGACGATAACCCGCTGGTCAATGCGCCGCACACTCAGCATGAGCTGGTGAGCGAGTGGAACCACGCTTACAGCCGCGAACTGGCGGTCTTCCCGGCGGGCGCGGTAAACAAGTACTGGCCAACCGTGAAGCGTCTGGATGATGTGTATGGCGACCGCAATCTCTTCTGCTCCTGCGTACCGATGAGCGAATACCAATAATGGCTTGATTCCACTATCTTTTAAGGGCGCTTCGGCGCCCTTTTTCTTTGGGAGAGCATCATGGCAATAGCTTTAGTAACCGGCGCAAGCCGGGGAATCGGTCGCGCCACCTCGCGGTTACTGGCGCAAGAGGGCTACACCGTGGCAGTCAATTATCACCGGCAGCGCGACGCCGCCGAGAAGGTGGTGGCAGAGATCCTGGCCGAGGGCGGCAAGGCATTTGCCGTGCAGGCAGATATCAGTGATGAAAGCCAGGTTGACGCGATGTTTGCGCGCATCGATCAGGAGGGTCTGCCGCTGACCGCGCTGGTCAATAACGCCGGCATTCTGTTTCAGCAGAGCCGGGTGGAGACGTTGAGCGCGGCGCGCATCAACCAGGTGCTGGCGACCAACGTGACGGGCTATTTCCTCTGCTGTCGCGAAGCGGTGAAGCGCATGTCGACGCAGCATGGCGGGCAGGGCGGCGCGATTGTGAATGTTTCGTCAGCTGCGGCAAGGCTTGGCTCGCCAGGAGAGTATGTTGATTATGCGGCGTCAAAAGGGGCGGTGGATACGTTAACCACCGGCCTGTCGCTGGAGGTGGCGGCAAGCGGTATCCGTGTAAACGGTGTGCGTCCAGGGTTTATTTATACGGAGATGCATGCCAGCGGCGGTGAGCCGGGACGCGTCGATCGCGTCAGTAGCGCTATTCCAATGCAGCGTGGCGGGCAGCCGGAAGAGGTGGCGCAGGCGATTGCCTGGCTGTTAAGCAAGAAAGCCTCCTATGCGACAGGAAGCTTTATCGATCTGGCCGGGGGAAAGTAGCGTTTTTATGCCTGATGGCGCTTCGCTTATCAGGCCTACAAACCCAACGCGGCGTAATGGTGTTGTAGGCCGGATAAGGCGCAGCCGCCATCCGGCAACACCCCGAACGTGGTACCAGTCCGTTGTAGGCCGGATAGGCGCAGCCGCCATCCGGCAACGCCTCAAACGTGGTACCCATCCGTTGTAGGCCGGATAAGGCGTAGCCGCCATCCGGCAACGCTTCAATAGATCACACGTTCTCGCCGTTGCTGGCGATCACTTCCTTGTACCAGTTAAAGCTCTTCTTGCGTGAGCGCGACATATCGCCGGTGCCGTCGTCGTGCTTGTTCACGTAGATAAAGCCATAGCGCTTGCTGTACTGGCCGGTGGTGAAGGAGACGCAGTCAATGCAGCCCCATGGGGTGTAACCCATCAGATCCACGCCATCATAGGTGACGGCTTCAATCATCTCTTTCACGTGCGCGCGCAGATAGTCGATGCGGTAATCATCGTTAATGCTGCCATCCTCTTCGACTTTGTCGTAGGCACCGAAACCGTTCTCAACAATAAACAGCGGCTTCTGGTAGCGCTCATAGAGCTCGCAAAGGGCGTAGCGCAGGCCTACCGGGTCAATCTGCCAGCCCCAGTCGGAGGCTTTCACGTGCGGGTTTGGCACGCTGCCCTGGAAACCGGAGAGCGCATCGCCCGAGCCGCCTTCGGCTTTTACCGCGTTGGTCATGTAGTAGCTGAAGCCCAGATAGTCGCAGCACCCTTCGCGCAGGATCGCTTCATCGCCAGCTTCCATTTTGATGTTAAAGCCGCGGCGCTCCCACTCGTTGAGCACATAGGAGGGGTAGTAACCGCGCAGCTGAACATCGGTAAAGACATAACGCTCGCGCATTGATTCCTGCGCATACATCACATCTTCAGGCTTACAGGAGAAGGGATAGAGCGGCACCATCGCCAGCATGCAGCCAATCTGCATTGATGGGTTAATGCGATGACCAATTTTCACCGCCATCGCGCTGGCCACAAACTGGTGATGCAGCACCTGGTACATGGTCTCTTCCGGGTTCTCGTGGTCGGTGTAGACCACGCCGGAGCAGCAGTAACCAAACAGCGGCGCGCGCCAGTTGCGCTGGTTGTTGATCTCGTTGAAGGTCATCCAGTATTTGACCTTATTCTTGTAGCGCTCAAACACCACTTCGGCGAAACGCACAAAGAAATCAACCACTTTACGGTTGGTCCAGCCGCCGTACTCCTGCACCAGGTGCAGCGGCATCTCGAAGTGAGAGAGGGTAATGACCGGCTCGATGTTGTACTTCAGCAGCTCATCGAACACATCGTCGTAGAACTTCAGCCCCTCTTCATTGGGCTGCAACTCATCGCCCTGCGGGAAGATGCGGGTCCAGGCAATGGAGGTACGGAAACATTTGAAGCCCATCTCGGCAAAGAGTTTGATGTCCTCTTTGTAGTGACCATGAAAATCAACGGCTTCATGGTTCGGGTAGTATTTCCCAGCTTCCACTTGCGACGTGATTTCACGCGGGACGCCGTGTGCGCCGCCGGTCAGCACATCGCAGATGCTCGGGCCTTTGCCGCCTTTATTCCAGCCGCCTTCAACCTGATGCGCGGCAACGGCGCCGCCCCACAAAAAATCTTTCGGTAAGGTCAATTTTTTCATCGTTGCTCTTCTCGTCATATTAGCTGTCAACGAGTCTAGCAAAGGCGAAATGAATGTCACGATATAACAAATTGCCGCTGCGGTAATTTGTTACACCGAAAAAACACCCTGTTTTTTTATGCTATTTTCTTCGCCAGTTTACGTCCCAGGGATTCGAGAATATAAACCACCGGAATTTGCGTCGTAATATCGTAGCCGCCGGAAATACGCATTTGCGGCACGTGCCAGGAGATATTGTAATCCGCGAGTTTCGCCAGCCGTGAATGCTCGTGGCTGGTGATCGAGAGAACTTTGCAGTGATGCAGGCTGAACTGGCTGGCAAAACGCAGGATCTCCTCGGTTTCACCGGACACCGAAAGAACAATCGCCAGCGCATTTTTCGCCATATCATTGGTCACCGGGAAATAGGGGTCGTCGATATGGTTGCTGAATTTGCCAATATTTGAGAAAAATCGCGCGCCATATTTCGCCAGCGCCCCGGAGGTGCCCGCTCCGACGAAGATAATGCGCTCGGAGGATAATATGATGTCGACGGTGCTATCGAGTAATTTATCGAATTCGTCGTTATTCACGCTTTTAAAAAAGCTGATCACTTCACTGGCACCGAAATTAGCTTGCGGCGGCTCGTTCTGCTCCAGATACAATTTAAAGCGCACGCGAAACTCCGAATACCCTTCGCAGTTAAGCTTGCGGCAAAAGCGCAGCACAGTGGTGGTCGAGACGCCCGCCGCGTCGGCCAGCTCGCGGATCGTCATGTACATCACTTTGTCGCGATTTTTGACCACAAAGTTGTAGACCATCATCTCCAGGGTGTTGAGGCTGGCGATGGCGGAGTGGGTAAACATCGTCACGGCGGTGTCCTTTGCTGCTGATAATGTAGCCAGCCCTTGTCGGGCCTGCCTGCAAATGTTCCTCATGCTGCCACAACTGCGGCTCGCACGCCCCGACTTTTAGCCGTTCCTCAGGCCGTGGGGTATTGATAGGCGAAATATTTTAGCGTACAGGTGTGCACTGGAATTATTCTCAGTTACTCTAGTAGCGCAACGTTTTGAGTTCTCCTGGAGTTACCTATGGTGAAGAAACCATTAATCGCACAGGGATATACACTGGCAGAGGAGATTGCCAACAGCATCAGCCACGGCATCGGGCTGGTGTTCGGGATTGTCGGGCTGGTGCTGCTGTTAGGACAGGCAGTCGATACCCATGCCAGCACGCTTGCCATCACCAGCTACGCGCTTTACGGCGGCAGCATGATCCTGCTGTTTCTGGCGTCGACGCTCTATCACGCCATTCCGCATCCGCGTGCCAAAACGTGGCTGAAGAAGTTCGACCACTGCGCTATCTATCTGCTGATTGCGGGCACCTACACGCCGTTCCTGCTGGTCGGCCTGGATTCACCGCTGGCGCGCGGGCTGATGGTGGTTATCTGGAGCCTCGCACTGCTGGGCATCCTGTTTAAGCTGACGATAGCGCACCGCTTTAAGGTGCTGTCGCTGGTCACCTACCTGGCGATGGGCTGGCTCTCGCTGGTGGTGATTTACCAGCTCGCCACGCGGCTTTCACCAGGCGGCGTCACGCTGCTTGCCGTGGGCGGCTTGATCTACTCGCTTGGCGTCATCTTTTACGTCTCTAAACGTATTCCCTACAACCATGCCATCTGGCACGGTTTTGTCCTCGGCGGCAGCGTCTGCCACTTTCTGGCGATCTATCTCTACGTCGGTCAGGTTTAACCCTGCGTCGTGGCCGGGCGGGCAGATGCCTTGCCCGGCTCAGAACCGCTTACTCTTCGAGCGAGTAGGGCAGCGGCTCGATGCTCAACGTGTTGGCATCCTCGCGTACGCGGAACACGCTGTCCGGCTCCATGTCATTATTCATCACGACCTGAACAATCACTCGCCCGTCATCCAGCTGTGCGGCAGCCAGCACGGTACCGGTACGACGCCAGTTGTCGCCCATCTGACGTTCAAGGTCTTCACCCGCTTCCGGGATACGGCTGGCGGTGCCTGCCAGATACCACAGCGCGCGCTTGTTGGCCCCGCGGAATTTCGCCCGCGCCACCATCTCCTGGCCGGTATAGCACCCTTTTTTGAAGCTGATACCGCCGAGCGCCTGCAGGTTGGTTGCCTGCGGGATAAACTGCGCGACGTTGGCTTCGTCAATCACCGGCAGACCCGCTTCGATATTCAGCGCCAGCCACTGCTGGCTGTTATTGAGCTGGGCTTCACCGCGCAGCTTCTCGGTAACCCTCTCGGCCGTGGCGGCATCGGTCACTAACAGGAAGCGCTCAGCGGGATGCGCAAACCACAGCAGCGTGGTTTCACCCTCCGGCACGACCTGATTTTCGCTCTCCGGCAGGGTGGTGAAGAGATTCGCCAGCGCCGCTCGCGCCTGGAAACCGGCCACGCCGAGCAGAACGCGCTCGTCATCCGGGGTGATAGTCACTTTGGAGAAGACGGCATATTTTTTCAGTTCGCGCAGCTGGGTTTCACGCACGCTGCGGCGTAACAGCCACGCGAATCCCTCTTTATCATGGAACAACCGCATATTGCTCCACATTTTGCCTTTAGAATCACAGTGCGCCGCCAGCAGATGCTGATTAGCTGCCAGTGTCGAGACATCTGCCGTCACCTGGCCCTGCAGATACTTCTCGCTATCGGCCCCGGTAATGGTCGCCAGCGCCCAGTCATCGAGCGTCATAAGCGTCAGCGGCAGACGTGAAGAGGCGGTCGGCTGGCGCGGAGGAAAAGGAGTAAAAGCCATATTAATGTCCTGATTAGCTTAACGCTGTGTTGGGTGTTAATGGTAAAAGAGCCGGTGTCCATTGCAAGCGATAAAGCATGCGATTTGTGCCATTGTGATGGCCCTGCGAGATATTACGCAGCGGAATGAAATCGTTGCAGAAGCGTAGCTTTATTCTGGAAGCCAGCGCGTGCATTGAAATATTCCGCAAAAGATATATTAAAAACACGTTACAATGTGCCCCATCATGCCGAACAGGGAGATACACATGGATATTACTAACAAGGCCCGTATTCACTGGGCGTGCCGTCGCGGAATGCGCGAGCTCGATATTTCCATCATGCCTTTTTTCGAACATGAGTACGATTCGCTAAGCGATGATGACAAACGTCTCTTTGTCCGCCTGCTGGAAAATGACGATCCCGATTTATTTAACTGGCTTATGAACCACGGCAAGCCACAGGATGCGGAGTTGCAAAGAATGGTGCAGTTAATCCAGACACGGAATCGGGATCGTGGTCCTGTGGCAATCTGAGTTACGCGTCTCCTGGCGCGCACAGTGGCTCTCCTTACTGCTCCACGGGTTTGTGGCCGCGCTCATCTTGCTGATGCCCTGGCCGCTGAGTTACACGCCGGTATGGCTGCTGCTGCTTTCGCTGGTGGTGTTTGACTCCGTACGGAGCCAACGGCGCATCAACGCCTGTCATGGCGAGATTAAATTACTGATGGATTCGCGCCTGCGCTGGCAGGGCGAGGAGTGGGATATTGTCGGTACGCCCTGGCTGCTGCGTAGTGGGATGATGCTGCGTTTACGCCGCGAGGAAGATGGCCGTCGCCAGCATCTCTGGCTGGCATCAGACAGTATGGATGCGCAGGAGTGGCGCGATCTGCGCCGGATGATTTTACAAAAACCGGCGCAGGGTCTGCACTAAAGGCTTTATCGCAGGGCTCAGGCGAAGCGCTCTGCCATCTCTGTCAGAATCTGCTCGCACCAGGCTTCGAGGCGCGCATCGCTCAGGTCATACTGGTTGGTCTCATCCAGCGCCAGGCCGACAAACAGCTGCCCGTCAGCGATAATCGGTTTGTTGCTGGTAAACTCGTAGCCTTCGGTCGGCCAGTAGCCGACAAAGTTGACGCCTTTCGGTGCCAGCTTGTCATGCAGCATCCCCAGCGCGTCGAGGAACCATTCGCCGTAGCCGAGCTGGTCGCCCATGCCGTAGAGGGCCACAATTTTGCCGTCAAGATTGAGCGTATCGAGCGTCTCCCAGACCGCCTCCCAGTCTTCCTGCAGTTCGCCAAAATCCCAGGTCGGAATGCCGAGGATCAGCGCATCGTACTGCTCCATAAGAGCGGGAGCATCGTCTTTCAGGTTGTGTAGCGTGACCAGTTCCGGCCCGATAATGTCGCGGATCTTCTCCGCCGCCATCTCGGTGTAGCAGGTGCTGGAACCATAAAACAGACCAATATTCATAACGTAAACATCTCGGTTCTTGATGTGTCTTTGCACGCAGTGTACCAGAATCAGGTCTCAATCAGGCATAATGCAGCGATTGAGAGAAGGAGAGGGCGGATGGAAGAGGATCTCGCACGTATCGAACAATTTCTTGATGCGCTCTGGCTGGAGAACAACCTGGCGGAAAACACCCTCAGTGCCTATCGTCGCGATCTGAAGGGCGTTGTTGAGTGGCTTCATCATCGGGGCAGCAGCCTGGAGCGCGCGCAGAGCGACGAGCTACAAGCGCTGCTCGCCGAACGCGTCGAAGGGGGCTATAAAGCCACCAGTTCGGCGCGTCTGCTGAGCGCCGTGCGGCGTTTTTTCCAGTATCTCTACCGCGAGAAGCTGCGCCAGGATGACCCGAGCGCCCAGCTGGCCTCCCCGAAGCTGCCGCAGCGCCTGCCGAAAGACTTAAGCGAAACGCAGGTGGGCCGTCTGTTACAGGCGCCGGTGGTTGACCAACCGCTGGAGTTACGCGATAAAGCCATGCTTGAGGTGTTGTATGCGACCGGTCTTCGCGTGACGGAGCTGGTGGGGCTGACGATGAGCGATATCAGCCTGCGCCAGGGCGTGCTGCGGGTTATCGGTAAAGGCAATAAAGAGCGTCTGGTGCCGCTGGGCGAAGAGGCGATCTACTGGGTTGAGCACTATCTTGAATATGGGCGTCCGTGGCTGCTTAACGGGGCTTCGATCGATGTGCTGTTCCCGAGCCAGCGCGGTCAACAGATGACGCGTCAGACCTTCTGGCATCGCATCAAGCACTACGCGGTGCTTGCCGGGATCGACAGCGAAAAGCTCTCGCCCCACGTTCTGCGTCATGCTTTCGCCACGCACCTGCTCAACCACGGCGCGGATCTGCGCGTGGTGCAGATGCTGCTGGGGCATCAGGATCTCTCAACAACGCAAATTTATACGCATGTCGCCACCGAGCGGCTGCGCAAGCTTCATCAACAGCACCACCCGCGGGCGTGAGTGCTGACAATCTAAGGATCTGTTATGAAAAAAGGTTTAATCATGTTCACCCTGCTGGCTGCGTTCACCGGCGCGGCCCATGCCGATGATGCGGCGATCAAGCAGTCGCTGGCGAAGCTGGGTGTACAGAGTTCCGACATCATGCCCGCTCCCGTTGCCGGAATGAAAGCCGTGATGACCAACAGCGGCGTGCTTTATGTCACCGAAGATGGCAAACATATCATCCAGGGGCCGATGTATGACGTCAGCGGCGCGCAGCCGGTTAACGTCACCACCAAAATGCTGCTGCCGCATCTTAACGCGCTGGAAAAAGAGATGATTGTCTACAAAGCGCCGCAAGAGAAGCATGTCATCACCGTATTTACCGACATCACCTGCGGCTACTGCCAGAAGCTGCACAGCGAAATGGCCGACTACAACGCGCTGGGTATTACCGTGCGCTACCTCGCCTTCCCGCGCCAGGGCGTGCCGAGCGAGGTGGAAAAAGAGATGAAAGCGATTTGGTGCGCGAAAGATCCGAAGAAAGCCTTTGATGATGCGATGGCGGGCAAAGGCGTGAAGCCTGCCAGCTGCGATATCAGCATCGCTAACCACTACGCGCTGGGCGTGCAGTTTGGCGTAAACGGTACGCCAGCCATTGTGCTGAACGATGGCTACGTTGTGCCGGGCTACCAGGCACCCGCCGAGATGAAAGCCTTCCTCGACCAGCATCAGAAAGCGACGGGCGGTAAGTAATTCCCGTGAAAGCTGAGATACAACTTCGCCGCCGTGAGGTGGATGACGCGGCAGTGCTGGCGGACTCGCTCCCGCCGCTGCTGCGTCGCTTATATGCCAGCCGCGGCGTGAAGAGCGACCGCGATCTGGAACGCAGCGTAAAAGGGATGCTTCCCTGGCAGCAGCTGACCGGCATCGATGATGCGGTTACGCACCTCTACAACGCCATGCGCGAAGGGCTGCGCATTATCGTGGTCGGGGATTTTGACGCCGACGGCGCAACCAGCACCGCGTTAAGCGTGCTGGCGCTGCGCTCGTTGGGCTGTGACAACGTCAGTTACCTGGTGCCGAACCGGTTTGATGACGGTTACGGCCTCAGCCCGGAAGTGGTCGATCAGGCCCATGCCCGCGGCGCGCAGCTGATCCTGACCGTCGATAACGGCATCTCCTCCCATGCGGGCGTAGCGCGTGCGCATGAGCTTGGTATTCCGGTTGTGGTCACCGATCACCATCTGCCTGGCGACACGCTGCCTGAAGCCGAGGCGATTGTGAACCCCAACCTGCGCGACTGCGACTTCCCGTCGAAATCGCTGGCGGGTGTTGGCGTTGCCTTCTATCTGATGCTGGCGCTGCGCGCCTTTCTGCGCGAAAACGGCTGGTTTGAAGCGCGCGGTATCGCGATGCCAAACCTTGCTGAGCTGCTCGATCTGGTGGCGCTGGGCACGGTGGCGGACGTCGTCCCGCTGGATGCCAATAACCGGATTTTGACCTGGCAGGGGCTGAGCCGTATTCGCGCTGGCCGCTGCCGGCCGGGTATCAAAGCGCTGCTTGAAATTGCCAACCGCGAGGCGCACAAGCTGGCGGCAAGCGATCTCGGTTTCGCACTCGGCCCGCGCCTCAATGCTGCCGGGCGTCTGGATGATATGTCCGTCGGCGTGGCGCTGCTGTTGTGCGACAACCTCGGTGAAGCGCGCCAGCTGGCAAGCGATCTCGACGCGCTTAACCAGACGCGCAAAGAGATTGAGCAGGGGATGCAGGCGGAGGCGCTGACGCTGTGCGAGCAGCTTGAGCGCAGCAGTGAGGCGCTGCCCGGCGGGCTGGCGATGTACCACCCCGAGTGGCATCAGGGCGTGGTCGGCATCCTGGCTTCGCGCATTAAAGAGCGCTTCCATCGCCCGGTTATCGCCTTTGCGCCTGCCGGTGAAGGCGTGCTGAAAGGCTCCGGACGCTCGATTCAGGGCCTGCATATGCGCGATGCGCTGGAGCGGCTCGACACCCTCTACCCCGGCATGATGCTGAAGTTCGGCGGCCACGCGATGGCGGCAGGTTTGACGCTTGAAGAGGCCAATTTTGACGCCTTCCAGCAGCGCTTTGGCGACCTGGTCACCGAGTGGCTTGATCCGGCGCTGTTGCAGGGTGAAATTCTCTCCGACGGGCCGCTGACCGCCCAGGAGATGACGCTTGAAGTGGCAGAGATGCTGCGCGAGGCGGGTCCGTGGGGGCAGATGTTCCCGGAACCGATCTTTGACGGCGAATTTCGCCTGTTGCAGCAGCGGCTGGTGGGCGAGCGTCATTTAAAAGTGATGCTGGAGCCGGTTGGCGGCGGTCCGCTGCTCGACGGGATCGCCTTTAACGTTGATACCGCCATCTGGCCGGACAACGGCGTACGGCAGGTGAAAATCGCTTATAAACTTGATGTTAATGAGTTTCGCGGCAACCGTAGCGTGCAGCTGATCATCGAAAACCTCTGGCCACTTTAGCGCCACTATTCGCTACAAATAAGGGCATAGATCCGGTAGAATCTCGCCCTTATCACCGCTTTTTGACAAGTCCAATAAAAGAAAACAGACCATGTTTGAAATTAATCCGGTAAAAAATCGCATTCAGGACCTCACGGAGCGCTCCGACGTTCTTAGGGGGTATCTTTGACTATGACGCCAAGAAAGAGCGTCTGGAAGAAGTAAACGCCGAGCTGGAACAGCCGGACGTATGGAATGAGCCCGAGCGCGCACAGGCGCTGGGTAAAGAGCGCTCCTCGCTCGAAGCTATCGTTGAGACGCTGGATCAGATGAGCCAGGGTCTGGAAGATGTTACGGGCCTGCTGGATCTGGCCGTTGAAGCCGATGATGAAGAGACCTTCAACGAGGCCGTCGCCGAACTGGACGGGCTGGAAGAGAAGCTGGCACAGCTTGAGTTCCGCCGCATGTTCTCCGGCGAATATGACAGCGCCGACTGCTACCTCGATATTCAGGCCGGCTCCGGCGGTACCGAAGCGCAGGACTGGGCCAGCATGCTGACGCGCATGTATCTGCGCTGGGCAGAAGCGCGCGGCTTCAAAACCGAAATCATCGAAGAGTCCGAGGGTGAAGTGGCGGGGATCAAATCCGTTACCATCAAGATCATCGGTGATTACGCTTACGGCTGGCTGCGTACCGAAACTGGCGTACACCGTCTGGTGCGTAAAAGCCCGTTCGACTCCGGTGGCCGCCGCCATACCTCATTCAGCTCCGCGTTTGTCTATCCGGAAGTGAAAGACGATATCGATATCGAAATCAACCCGGCTGACCTGCGCATCGACGTTTACCGTGCCTCCGGCGCGGGCGGTCAGCACGTTAACCGTACGGAATCCGCGGTGCGTATTACCCACATTCCGACCGGGTTGGTCACGCAGTGCCAGAATGACCGCTCTCAGCATAAAAACAAAGACCAGGCCATGAAGCAGATGAAAGCGAAGCTTTATGAGCTGGAGATGCAGAAGAAAAATGCCGAGAAGCAGGCGATGGAAGACAACAAATCCGACATCGGCTGGGGCAGCCAGATCCGTTCTTATGTCCTGGATGACTCCCGCATCAAAGATCTGCGCACCGGGGTTGAAACCCGCAACACGCAGGCGGTGCTGGACGGCAGCCTGGATCAATTTATTGAAGCAAGTTTGAAAGCAGGGCTATGAGGAACCAACATGTCTGAACAACAAGCACAGGGCGCTGACGCGGCAGTCGATCTTAATAATGAACTGAAAACCCGCCGTGAGAAGCTGGCGCTGTTGCGCGAGCAGGGCGTTCCGTTCCCGAACGACTTCCGTCGTGACCAGACCTCTGACAAGCTGCACGCCGAATTCGACGGCAAAGAGAATGAAGAGCTGGAAGCGCTCGGCATTGAAGTCGCCGTTGCGGGTCGTATGATGACGCGCCGCATTATGGGCAAAGCTTCCTTTGTCACGTTGCAGGATGTGGGCGGTCGTATTCAGCTCTATGTTTCCCGCGACGATCTGGCGGAAGGCATCTACAACGAGCAGTTCAAAAAGTGGGATCTCGGCGATATCCTCGGCGCGCGCGGCAAGCTGTTCAAGACCAAGACCGGCGAGCTGTCGATACACTGCACCGAGCTGCGTCTGCTGACCAAAGCCCTGCGCCCGTTGCCGGACAAGTTCCACGGCCTGCAGGATCAGGAAGCGCGCTATCGTCAGCGCTACCTCGACCTGATCGCTAACGAAGAGTCACGCAACACCTTCAAAATTCGCTCCCGCATCATGGCCGGCATTCGCCAGTTCATGGTCAACCGCGACTTTATGGAAGTGGAAACGCCGATGATGCAGGTGATCCCGGGCGGCGCCTCTGCGCGTCCGTTTATCACCCATCACAACGCGCTCGATCTCGACATGTACCTGCGTATCGCCCCGGAGCTTTATCTCAAGCGTCTGGTGGTCGGCGGCTTCGATCGCGTGTTCGAAATCAACCGTAACTTCCGTAACGAAGGCATCTCCGTACGCCATAACCCAGAGTTCACCATGATGGAACTCTATATGGCTTATGCGGATTACAAAGATCTGATCGAGCTGACCGAATCCCTGTTCCGCACGCTGGCGCAGGATATTCTCGGCACTACCGAAGTGCCTTACGGCGAGCAGGTGTTCGACTTCGGCAAGCCGTTCCAGAAGCTGACCATGCGCGAAGCGATCAAGAAGTACCGTCCGGAAACCGAGATGGGCGATCTGGATAACTTCGACAGCGCGAAAGCGATTGCTGAAAGCATTGGTATCAAGGTTGAGAAGAGCTGGGGTCTGGGCCGTATCGTGACCGAGATCTTTGAAGAAGTGGCGGAAGCGCACCTGATTCAGCCAACCTTCATCACCGAATACCCGGCAGAGGTCTCTCCGCTGGCGCGCCGTAACGACGACAACCCGGAAATCACCGACCGCTTCGAGTTCTTTATCGGCGGCCGTGAAATCGGTAACGGCTTTAGCGAGCTGAACGATGCCGAAGATCAGGCGAAGCGTTTCGCCGATCAGGTGGCAGCGAAAGATGCGGGCGATGACGAAGCGATGTTCTATGACGAAGACTATGTCACCGCGCTGGAGCATGGTCTGCCGCCGACGGCGGGTCTGGGCATCGGTATCGACCGTATGGTGATGCTGTTTACTAACAGCCACACCATCCGCGACGTGATCCTCTTCCCGGCGATGCGTCCGGTTAAATAACCGCTAATCGCCAGAAGCCCCGACGTTCACGCGCCGGGGCTTTTTTATTGCCCTGTGAAAGGGTTGGCATCCCACGTATGGCTGCTATGATATGTCGCCTGTTAATTTATTCGAGGAGTGGTTTTGCGCGCAGGAGGCCTGATGAGAAACCCATTTTGCATGGTCATATGCCTGGCATTTACGCTGCTACTGGCGGGCTGTGCGGGGAGTAATTCGACCGGAAGCTACGCAGGCGCGACCTACACGGTCAAGCGTGGCGATACCCTGTACCGAATTTCGCGCATGACCGGCACCAGCGTAAAAGAGCTGGCGAGCATGAACGGCATTTCGCCGCCCTACACTATTGAAGTTGGGCAGCGGCTGAAGGTTAAAGGCGCGTCGAAAGGCTCATCTTCCGGCAAGCTGGCGAAAGCGCGCCCCTCCTCGTCGGTGCCGCAATCCTCCTGGCCGCCCGTAGGGCAACGCTGCTGGCGCTGGCCGACCAGCGGTAAAGTGATCCTCACCTATTCCAACTCTGATGGCGGCAATAAAGGCATTGATATCGCCGGGTCGCGCGGGCAGCCGATTTACGCCGCCGGTGCCGGGAAAGTGGTCTATGTCGGCAGCCAGCTGCGCGGCTATGGCAACCTGATCATGATTAAGCACAGCGAAGATTACATCACCGCCTATGCGCACAATGAGACGCTGCTGGTGAATAACGGCCAGAGCGTGAAGTCCGGGCAGAAGATTGCCACCATGGGCAGCAGCGATGCCGACTCTGTGCGCCTGCACTTCCAGCTGCGCTATCGCGCAACCGCCATCGATCCGCTGCGCTATTTACCCCCGCAGGGCAGCGCACCGAAGTGTTAATCTGCGCGCTAACAGGCGAGAAATTAACCTGTTAGCGCATCGGTGGGTTGTCAGACGCGATGTAAGGACTATAATGCCTGAGCACGTCGAAAGCGGGCGTAGTTCAATGGTAGAACGAGAGCTTCCCAAGCTCTATACGAGGGTTCGATTCCCTTCGCCCGCTCCAGCATTTTCTCTTCCTGTGATTCATTCGCGTTTTATCAAAAAGCCAAATCCGCACGCATTACGCCTGACATACCCACTTGCTCTCTGACGAGCAATTACCTATTACGAAGACCTTCAACACTTTTGGCTGGCAATGTCAGCACCGTTTTCAGGCTGGTTTGAATGCTGTTCACAATCGCTTCTCGCGGGCCACTGCGCCACGCATCGCTGGCGTAAAAGGTCTCCAGCATCGCAGCCATACTCTCCGGGCTGTCAAAAGCGCGAATCAGGCAGTAGCAATCAGGGTCGTGCAAAGAGTTGCCAAACCTTACGACATCAATGCCGTGGCGCTGATGCAGCGGAACGCTAATCTCGTCCATGATGGCGTGAAACTTCGCGCCGCTTCCCTGGCGCAGGGTGTATTGCAATATCTCGACGGTTTTCAAACTTTATATCCCATTCAGTGCCGCCACAGGCCAGCCACAGTAAGCATAACTATTCCTGTAGAGGCATAACTATTCATTCCAGGTATCGATTTCAAACTCTACCCGATGTTAAGTTATGCTTCTACATAAGGAGGGAGTGATGCTGGATATTACGCATTTTGGGCTGTTTGCCCTGTCAGTTTTACTGTTATCGGTGACGCCAGGGCCGGACATGGCCTATGTCATCGGACAGAGCGTGGCTAACGGGCGTCGTGCCGGGGTGATCTCTGCGGCAGGCGTGGCGTTGGGCAGTTGTACCCATGCCGTGGCGAGCGCCGTCGGCTTAACGGCGCTGATCACCGCCTCACCGCTGATGTTCACAGTGATTAAATACCTCGGCGCTGCCTACCTGCTCTACCTCGGCAGTAAGATGATCCTCAGCACATTCGCCAAACCGCGCGTTGAGGGGGAGGAGAGTGCGCCCATTAAAGCGAAAGCGACCACCCGCACGCTGCTCTCCCGTGGCTTTATCACCACGCTTACCAACCCGAAGGTGCTGCTCTTTTTCATCTCGTTCTTTCCGCAGTTTGTGGTCGCGGATGGCGATCAGCATGCGGCCTCATTCCTCATCCTTGGGTTCGCTTACGCGCTGATCGCGTTCCTCACCGATATCACTTTCGCCCTGCTGGCAGGCAGCGCGGCGGGCGCGGTTTCGCAAAACAGAGGGCTGCAAAAGCTGCTCGACCGCATTGTCGGCACCACGTTTATTGCGCTAGGTATTCGCCTGGCGCTTACGAAGCGCTAAGCGAGGTTAAGCATAAAGAGGCAGTCAGATAACGGTTTCGATCTGCTTAAGCCAGTCGGGCAAATAGCGACGGTACCAGCCCTGAAAACGCGGGAAATCGGCTTTCTGTCGCCTGTGAAGAAGCGTAATCACTTCGCTGACAATCCACGCTTTCGCTAAGGCAATATGGCGCGCGAGATCGTGGTCTGGCAGCGGATTAAATCGGCAGTAGCGCGCCGCGAGACGTTGATACTCATCAGGCGAGCCCATGCCCTTGATCAGCGGGGCTAAATCAATGGCCGGATGGCCGGTGCTGAACCGCTCCCAGTCAAACAGCACAAACTCACCGTTTTCGCGCTGCCCCCAGTTGCCGGTGTTACTGTCGCCGGAAATCAGGCCGGCTTCGGCAAACAGTCTGGCGCTCTCAAGTTGGCAGCGGCGCAGCATGCTGGCGGCTTCTTCCGGTAAGGCGAGCAGTTGCAGGCTCAGTTCCAACTGCTCATCGGGCCAGCGATGGATGTGGTAGTGCCAGTTTTTATCCGACGCAAAGCGGTGTAACCGCGCCAGCATCGACACGATGGCGTCGCTCGCAACATTTTGCTGGCCTACAGGGTAGGGAATCGCTTCAAGGGTAAGGGCGCGCGCATCCGCATCGGCTGCCAGCAAGGCAGGGGTGAAGATTTCCGCGCGGTTGAGCAGCGGCGCGACCTGGTGGTAAAAGGCATACTCAACGTCGCTGACCGGCGCTTTCTCAATCACGGTTATTCCGGCAGCGTTTACCCGCTTCAGCACCCGCGCGGCGCCCATCTGCGCCAGATTCTCTGTTGTCATCGAGGCTCCAGGGTGAGGACATTACGATAACAGGCAGAGTAAAGGTTACCGCCGCACCTGTCACGGTGCGACGTTTTCGCCTGCCGTTACTGCTTCCACGCGCGCGTTTTTACCGACCACCTTGCCCTGCTGGTCTTCAATCCAGTAGGCGATCCTGGCTTCACCGGGCGCAGTAGGTGTTACCGAAACCTCTTTCACCATCTGGCCCGAGTCTGCCTCAAGCGTCAGCGGCATCTCTCCGCTCTCCAGGCTGCTCTCCTTTTGCGTGATGCGCCACTTCAGCGTGCACTTTTCGCAGGCCGACCAGCTATCGTTAATTGCCCACAGCCGCACGATATTCGCTTTATTGATCTGCCAGTTTGCCGTGACCGGCTCGATGGAGGGCAGCAGCGGTTGATAGGCGGTTTGCAGCGCGTAATAGCCCGCTTTCGGCTGACGCAGATAGTCAACGACGCCCCAGTTGATCGACGGCCAGGTCTCGACAAACATAAAGTGGAACAGGGCGGTGACCGGCTGATAACGCTGGCGGCGATAGCTCTCTGCCGCCATAGCAACCAGCTGCGCCTGGTAGCGCTGGGTATTATCGATGGTTTGCTGAATATTCTCGCCGCGCGGCACGTTGGCAAAACCAAAGGTCTGGAACGGCTGGAAGTTGTGGTACTTCCAGCGATCCCAGCCGGGATCTTTCGCATCGGTACTCTTCGGCCACATCTCGCTGGCGGGAATAATGGTTTTGAGGGTCGAGAGGCGCGGTAGTGCCTGCGCGCCAAACTCGGTGATGATGCCGGTTTTCGCCGGGGCGAGCACATCGCGCATGGTGCCGAAATACCACCCCTGCCAGTAGTGCTCCTCCACGGCGGAGAAGCGGTGTACGATGCGCGAAGTATCCTCGGCCAGCGCGTCCGCCACCTTTTGCGTCAACTCGCGGTTAAGATCTTTATTCCAGTCTTTGAAGCGCTTCTCCATCCATGGCGAGTTCCACGGCGGCTCGTTGTGCCCACTCCACGCGACAATCGCCGGTGAGTTGCCAAACTGCGCCACCATCTCCCGCGTCTGGCGGGCGGCGTTATCGGCAAACGCGCTGCTGTTGTTATAGCCCCACTGCAACGGCACATCCTGCCAGATCATCAGCCCCATCTCGTCGGCGACGTCATAGAGCGCGCGACCGGCGACATGGCCATGCACGCGTATCGCATTGGCGTTCATCCCCGTTACCAGTTTGAAGTCCTGGCGATACTTTACGCGCGACATGGTGCCGAGCCACGGTGAGCCAATATAGTTACTTCCCTTCACAAACAGGCGCTTGTCGTTGATGCGCCAGCCTTTGTTGTCCGGCGCTTCCTCCATTTTGCGCAGGCCGGTGCGCGTAACGGCGGTATCCATCACCCCCTGTTGATCCATCAGCGAGGCGCGAACGCGGTAGAGGTTGGGTTTACCGTGACCGACCGGCCACCAGAGCCTGGCGGCCTCCATCGGCAGCGTTACCGTCAGCACTTTGCTTTCGCCTGCCTCAAGTGTGACGGGAAACTCCTGACGGTAATCACGACCATAAAAATTATCCGGCGTCGCCGCCAGGCGCAGCGTCACCGGCCCGGCCTGTTTCGCCCGGTAGCGGATCTCGGCGCGCAGCATTGGCTTCGCCAGCCCCTGTTGCCACTGCGGGCGCAGGATAATCTCATCGATGGCCGCCCCGCGGCTAAGGTGCAGCCGGACCGGTGCCCAGATGCCGCCGGAGTTGGCATCCTGCCCCTGCGCCGACCAGGCGCCGCCAGGGCGGGTGTCATGCTGATTCAGCACCCCTTTGACCATCGTTTTATGCAGCGGCCAGATGGTTTTCGGATCTTCAAACGGGCTATCGACGCGCACCGCCAGCTGGTTATGGTGGCGCAGCGCGTGGCTGATATCGACTGGGAAGCGCTGATAGTAGCCCTCATGGTGCGCCAGTTGCTGGCCGTTCAGCGTCACCTCAGCAAGGTAGTCAACGCCGTCAAACACCAGTGTTGCCAGCGTATCGGCAGATTGCGCGGGCAGGGTAAAGCTGTGCCGGTACCAGAGCGCTCCCTGGTGATCCAGCCCGGCGCTATACCAGTTGGCGGGCACGGGCAGGGTACGCCAGTCGGCGGTAGAGGCGCTGACGCCATCAAAAGTGGGGTCGTTGGCATCATGCACGCGCCACTCACCGGCCAGTGACCAGGTGACAGGCAGCGCAGTGGCGAAAGCCTGGGTTGAGAGAAAGAGCGACAGCAGCAACGCGTTACGCATCATGGTTTGCCTCCCGGCGTTGCAGCCACGCCTCAACGCGCACAAACTCCTCGCGAAGCGCCGTGTGCAGGTTATCCAGGGTCTGTTGATCGAGGTCTATCGCCTGGCTCTCAAGCTGTTGCAGCAGCTGGCTCAGACGGGTGAAATCGAGGGCGATCGCCTCGCCGCGCAGTTTATGCGCCGCGCGCCGCAGGCCGTCGCGATCGTTAGTGTGGATGGCATCGGCAATCACGGCCTGCATTGTCCCTACGCTTTCGCTAAACAGGGCCAGCAGCTCGTTAACCAGTTCAGCGTCGTCGGCGCACTGGGCGAGCAGGGCGCTCTGGGTGGGCAATCCTTCATTGTCCTGTTGCGTGATGCGGGTCAGCTCATCGTGCAGCGCCTGCTGGCTTACCGGCTTGGCGATATAGCCATCAAACCCCATTGCCAGGCAGCGCTCTTTATCGCCCTGCATGGCGTGTGCGGTCATCGCAATCACTGGCTGGTGGCGGAGCGTGTGCATCGCTTCCTCTTCGCGCAGCAGGCGGATCGCCGTTTCGCCATCCATGCCGGGCATTTGCAGATCCATCAGGATCAGATCCCAGCCCCCTTCATGCCAGCGATCGAGCGCCGCGCGCCCGTCATCAACCACCTCGGCGTGGTGGCCGAGCCGCTCCAGCAGACGCAGCGCCAGCTTCTGGTTCACCAGATTATCTTCCGCGAGCAGAATACGCAGCGCGCTGGCTGCGACTGGCGGTGCGGCAGGTTGTTCGACGGGAGCTGGCTCCGGCAGACGACCCGGTGCCAGCACGCTGGCGATCGCCTGGTTCAGCTCGCTTTGCGCCACCGGTTTATGCAGATAGTGGGCGATGCCGATGCGTTTAAGCATCCGCGCATCGAAGTGGCGGTTCATAGAACTGAGCATAATGATGCGGCTCTGGCTCGCCTGCGGCAGCACCGAAAGCTCCAGCGCCAGCGAGATGCCGTCCATCTCCGGCATCTGTGCATCGAGCAGGATCAGGGGAAAGGGTTCGCTCTCTGCCGTCAGGCGCAGCGCCTGGTGGGCGTTATCGACGCAGAGCGGCACCAGCCCCATCTGCGTCAGCATGGTCTCCAGCAGGCGCAGGTTGGTGCTGTTATCATCGACCACCAGCACCCGCTCGCCGCTAAAACGCGTCATCTGCATCGCCGCCAGCGCGGCGGGCTGGCTTACCAGCGTTAAGCTGAACGCGAACTCGCTGCCCACGCCCGGTTCACTGGTCACAGCCAGTTCGCCGCCCATCATCTTCACCAGCCGCGCGGAGATGGTCAGCCCCAGCCCGGTGCCGCCATAGCGGCGGGTGGTGGAGCTGTCTGCCTGGCTGAAGGCTTCAAAGATCGCCTGCTGCTTCTCGGCGGGAATACCGATGCCGCTGTCGCGCACCGCAAACCGCCAGCTACCAGATTCCTCGCCCGGCGAGATGGCGAGCACCACTTCTCCCTGATGGGTAAATTTCAGCGCGTTGCCGAGCAGATTGGTGAGGATCTGCCGCAGCCGGGGGCCATCGATGGAGACGACCTCCGGCACGGCAGGATCGATATCGACCAGCAGTTCAATGCCTTTTTCGCTGGCGGCGGGCATATGCGGGCGGATCAGTGCCTGGATAAAGGGGCGGATCTCCAGCGGCTCCTCATCGAGAATAATTTTCCCCGCCTCGATTTTCGAAAAGTCGAGAATGTCATTGATGATATGCAGCAGCGATTGCGCCGAGCTCATCACCAGCGAGAGGTACTCCCGCTGCTCGCTACTGAGCTGCGTGTCGAGGCAGAGTTGCGTCATGCCAAGAATACCGTTCATCGGCGTGCGAATTTCATGGCTCATATTCGCCAGAAAGGCGCTCTTCGCCTCGTTGGCGTCGCGCGCCACTTTCGCCGCCTCAATCGCCAGCAGCTCCGCCTCTTTCCGGCGGGTGATATCTTGCAACGTGCCGATCACCCGCTCCGCGTCGCCCTGCATGGTCAGCGTTACCACCTGGCCGGAGAGCAGCATCCAGCGCCACTCCTCGCTCTGATGGCGCACGCGGATTTCACACTCAAACACCGGAACGTGGTGGCGGGTTGAACCCTGCATCGCCTGGCGCAGGCGGGCGCGATCCTCTTCATGCACCAGATTGAGCAGAAAGCGCGCCGGATGGTGCCACTGGCTGCGGGGATGGCCGATCATCGTCAGTAGCGTGTCGTTGACCTGCAAATTGTCTGCCGAGATCTGCCAGTCCCAGATGCCGATATGGATAGAGTCGGCGGTGAGCAGGAAATCATCGTGCAGCTGCTGGCGCGAGCGCTGGGCTTCATCCAGCTGCGTGATGTCGCTGTGCAGGCTGACGATGCTGCCATCCGCCAGCCGCTGGTGGTGAACAAACAGGCGGCGCAGCCCGGCCTGGCGCACTTCGCGGTGGTTATGCTGGCGGCAGTTGCGGATGATCGCCTCGCGCAGGGTCTGACGGCGGCTCGGGTCGGTGTTATAGGCCGCGTCGATAAACTTCTCTGCCAGACTTTGCAGCGTCGCGCCCGGCTTTAGCCCGCCATCCAGCGCCGGGTAGAACTCGGCCACCTGGGCATTCCACGCCAGCAGCCGCTCGTGGCGATCGTAGATCAGCACCGCCGCGGGCAGGGCGTTGAGGTCAAAATGGCAGGCTGTTGTCATGACGCTTCCCCCGCCTGGTAGTGCAGCTCGGCCTGGCGGCGCAGGTACTCCAGCCCCGGCGCAATCGCCATCGCCCACGCGGTCAGCGTCTCTTCATCACACTGCGGGTCGCGCTGGCGCACGGTGATTAGCATCGCTTCCCGCCAGAGGGCAAAAAAGCGCGGCGGCAGACGCAGGCCGTCGGTGCTCTGCTCGCGCGCCAGCCGCTCGAGAAAATCGGGCACAAAAAGTGCGCCGTCGACCGCCAGCATGGCAAAGAAGCTCTTATAAACCAGCTGTTGCCCCTCTTCGCTCCCGAAGCGGGCGAAGTGCTGCTCCGTCTCCGGCGACATATGCATAAAGGTGGTGTAGAAGGCGTTAAAGAAGGCGCGCTTCTCCTCATCGGGGAAGACGCGGCTCAGGCTTGCTTCAAAGAGATCGCGGTAGAATTTCATGGCGCGGCCCTCGGGGTGCGTTCACCCGGCAGGCAGAGGCCGGGCTTGTTAAACTCATCTGTCGTGCGGCGCACGAAATAGCTCTCATCATCGATTAAGCCGTCGCGAAAGAGCGGCCCGCCGTTGGCCTTGTAGAGCAGCGCCTCCAGCACCATCGCGTTGGTGGAGAGCGTCACCATTTTATTGATATCCCCTGTCGCTTCAACGCGCCCCTCAAACCAGCCGCGTTCGGGATCGTTCAGGTGCTCCGTCACTGCCATCAGGGCGTTGGTGTAGGCGGTGTCCCACAACACCCACAGCGTAAACACCGCTTTGGTCGTCACCTGCGCCAGCCGCGGGTAATACTTCCCGTCATCGCCGAGGGTATTCCACGCATAGCCATTGCCCCAGACGCTATCCTCCACGTGCCATGGTGCCTGCGCGAGGGTGAAGTCGGCACGGGCGGTGAGGGTCTTCTCCTTTTCCCAGCGCGTTTTCTGCGTCAGCCAGACGCCCTGCGCCCGATCGCGTAGCAGGGTTTGCACCTCGTCACTCAGCCCCGGCGGCTGCCAGCCAAACTCCAGCCCCGGCAGCATCGCTGGCACCGTTGAGAGGATCGATGGCTGCCAGGTGGTGCGCGGATCGCGGGCATCCACCGGCAGGCTGCGCTGGTAGATGATGACGTTTTTCGCCGGCGGCGTGAGCGCTTTCCCGGCCGGGAAACCCCACAGGCGGAAGGCGCTGGCGGCATATTCGCTCTCGCCGAGGCGCAGCTCTTCACGCACTACCGGCTGGCCGTTTTGCAGCGAAGCGGACCACAGCTCGCCTTCGCCATCCATGACCGGGCAGAAGTTCCAGCGCAGGATCACTTTGTCGAGATATTCGCGGTACTGCGGTGCGCGCTCGGCGGTGAGGCGCAGCGCCAGCATCAGCCGCGCCATATCTTTCGCCGACCAGCCGCTCTTCACCGGCTTGCCGCTAAAGTCGACGATGGTCGCCGTCTGGCTGGAGTAGAGCCTGCCGGGCGTGCGGGTATCGGTGAGCATCAGCCGGTTGAGAGTGCCGAGCAGGCGGGTGAGGCGCGCGTCAAACTCCTTATCGTCAACCAGATCGAGATCTTTTGCCGCCAGCAGGGCGATAAGCGTGTCGCCCATCTGCCACAGCGTGACGCGCGGCTGCTTGTCGCTGCCGTTGACCAGCCCGGTTTGCGGCTGGGTGTTGTTGACGAAGTAGCGCCAGGCGATGGCGGCCCACTCGCGCTCCTGCGGCGTCAGGCTGCTGACGCGCGCGGTGGTATTCCACGCCCCTTTCGTCAGCCAGCGCCAGCCTGCGCCGCCCTCGCTAAAGAGCGCAAAGGCGGCGGCGAGCAGCAGCAGAAGGATCGCCAGCCAGCGAACTACGGTTTTAGACATTGCGCAGTCACCGGCGGCAGCTTCACAGGCTCATCCGCGTTACAGGAGGCGCACTGGCACGCCTGGCAGGCAGGTTTCGTGCGCTGGGTGGTGCCGGTCTGCTGGCACCAGTTTTTCACCGATGGCGTGCTCTCAAGGAATGGTCGGTTACGGCGGGCATTGTTCTCCTCAAACAGATCGACCAGCTTCTTCTCCCACAGCGACGGGGCGAAGTTGCGGTTTTTCGGGTTATCGGTGTTGAACTGCAGCAGCTTGCCCTCTTTTTTGAACAGCAGTGCTTCGAGCATGATGCCGTTGTTGTTGGCGGTGAACTCTTTGATCGGGCCGTCGCCATTCTCATACAGCCCTTCGTAGTAACCCTTGCCCTCTTCGTTGGCGTTCTCGATGGCGCTCATCAGGCGATCGGTATAAGGCGAATCCCACAGCACCCACATGCCGAGCGCCGCTTTCAGGGAGACGGCAGCAGCGCTGGGCATAAACTGCCCTTTATCGGTGATGGTGTTCCAGTCATAACCGTCGGTGTAGACCGTGTCGTAGACGAAGTAGGGGGCTTTATCGAGCTGATGCTCGGAGCGGGCGGTGAGCACGCCGGTAATGGTGTAGCGGTTCTCCTGCGCCTGGTAGACGCGGTCGGCGAAGTTTTTCATCCACGGATGGGAGTAGTTGCGCGGGCTATTGTTGCGATCGTTCGGGTTATCAAAGCCGAACTCGAGGCCGTAGAGCAGATAGGATTCGGTCACTACATAGTTGTGCTGCGAAGTGGCGCGCGGATCGCGCGTGTCGTACGGCACCAGCACGCAGTAAATTTCCGCCAGCTCATAGGGCTGCGGTCGGCTCGCCTGGCAGGTGTTGAAACCCCAGAGCTGGAAACCGGCAGCGCCATACTCCTCATACCCGAGTCGCCCCTCCTGCACATACTTCGGCTGACCGTTTTCCAGATAGGCACCGTAGAGGGTGCCGCACGGGTCGACAGCATGGCTGAAATCCCAGCCCAGCACGATGTTATCAATGCTGTTGCCATACTCCGGGTAGCGCTCTTTGATCACCTTCAGCCAGATCAGCATGCGGCCGATATCCAGTGCCGAGAAGCCAATCTCGCCGGGTTTGTTGGTGTAGTTCACCTTCTGCGCGGTGAGGGTGTTGTAGGCTTTGTTGGGCAGTTCATTGCGAAACAGATCCAGCTTGTTGATGGTGGCGAGGATCTTCAGCATCCGCCGGTCAAACTCCGCTTTATCGATAATCCCCAGTTCGCGTGCCGCCGTTAGCGCAGCAAGGTAGGAGCCGCTGTCCCACATGGTGGTGGAGGGGTATTTGTTTACCGCGTTGACCAGCCCGGTGGTGGGCTGGTAGTTGGCGACAAAGTATTGCCAGGCGTTTCTCGCCATTGTCATCTCTTGCGCCGTTAGCTTGCCGCTGCGCGGCGCGTAGTCCGACGCCGGAAGATCGCCGGCGCGCGCCTGGCTCAGCGTCATCCAGAGCGCCATAAACCCGGCCAACAGGGGAAAAAAGAGAAGTGCTTTCAGCTTCATGGCGTAGCTCCTGCTGACGAAGGGGAACGGGGCGCGGGATTAAAACAGGCCAGGCACAGCATCTGGCCGTGGGCGATATAGGCCAGGCTCTCCAGCACGATGGCATTGGTGTCGGCATCAATCACACTGTTCACGCTGTTATTGAGGTTATGCCCGCGCTGCCACCCTTTGCCCGGCACTTGCAGCACCTGCGCTTGCTTGCGCAGGGCCTCGCTCCAGCTGTTGCGAAACAGGGCATACCAGGCGAAGGCCGAGCGGGTCGAGGTGATCGCCGTCAGCTCCGGCGGCGCATCGCGTAGCGCCTCGTGGTCAACAGGCTGGCGGTTGGGCAGGTCATTGATAAAGTCCGGCGCGGGTTCGGCATAGTCGGTGCTGATGGGCGGTTTGCGCACCCGCAGGCTGTGGCGGCGCTGCTGGATCTGCATGATGCGAAAGGCGATTTCGGCGCTCTGCGCATCGAAGCCCAGTTCGAGGCCGGTTAACAGATAGGGGAGGCTAATCAGCGAAGGCTGGCGACCCCACGGCGTGCGCAGCCCCTCATCGGGCACCATAATGCCGTCGATATCGATCATCTGCTGCCCTTCCGGCGGATTGGTCACCGCCAGCCCGGCGGCGCTGTCGATCAGCCGCAGCGTATGGCTGGCATAAAGTCGATAACCAAAGCTGTTGCGCGGCTCATCGCTCGCCAGCGCCCAGTGATGCAGCGGCGCGGCGGCCTGCGTTGCGCCGCTGGTGGCGATAAGTGCACCCACCTGCCAGCGGTTAAAGAGATCGCGCACCGCCTCGGCGTGCTGCGGCGAGCGCCAGAGCAGGGTTTGCAGCGCCACCAGCAGGCGACCCATACCGATGGCGGAGCTCTCCGGCTTGCCGAGAATTTTCAGCGTGTCGGCATGATAGTAGGCCGCCGGCACGCCCTGTGGCGTAAGCGGCAGCCCGCCGAGGGTTGCCAGCGCGTTGCTGATGCGCGCATCGCTCTCTGCTTCGCTGAGAATGTGCAACTGCTGCGCGGCGATCACTGCCAGCAGATAGCTGCCCGCGCTCCATAAGCTGAACCACGCCTGCCCATCCTGCGCATTCGGCAGGCCGTTGGGTTGCGTATTGTTGACATAATATTGCCAGGCCACGCGCGCCCAGATCGCCTCCTCAAAGGTGAGCGCACGCGAGGTGGGCAGCGGCGGAAAATCTTTGCTCAGTGACATGCCGCCGCTGCTCTCAACGCGGGTCGGCATCTGTTTTTCCACCCACACCACAATGGCGAAGCCGAGCAGAAAACCGAGCAGGATAGTGATGTAACTGCGTGCGGAAAGCAGTGCGTCGCGCGTTCTCATGTTCGCGCCTCCTCTTCGTCCGGCGTCCAGATGGCGGCGAGGATCAGCGGCAACATCGCGGCGATGTTGACGGCACCCCAAAAGATATTGATGACATAGCCGGAAGGGTCATCCACCTGGCCGCGCGCCACCTGAATGCCGCCCCAAATCAGCCCGCTCAGGGTGAGCAGCACGATGGCGATTTGCGGTTTCACCAGGTAGAGGAAGCGCCCGGTCTGGCGCTCCTTCGGCGTAACGTGAAACTTAATCTGCTCCCCGCGCAGCACCGTATTCAGCGCCCGCAGATTCATCGAGAAGAACGACAGATAGGATGCGCGCCCATCCCAGGCCGAAATACCCCATGTGCCAAACATAAAGGCCAGCTCCGAGAGGATAAAAAAGGGCAGGAAGTGGAGATAAAAGGGCGTCGACCAGGCCGACACCGGCGGAATGCCGGTAAAGAGGTAGATAATCGGCGAAATCAGGAAAATGGCATTCCAGATGCAGGCCATATAGGACCAGAAAGTGGTGGCGTACATCAGGGTTTGCGGCAGCGAGAGCTTAAAGCGGCGGCGGCTGAAGATATTGTCGTGAAACAGAATATCCAGCGATCCGGCGGCATACTTAAAGCGCTGGATCATCCACGTCAGCATATCCTGCGGCGATAACATTTTTGATTCGATACGCGGGTGCATCACCGAGCGCCAGTTTCGCGCCGCATCGCCATGCAGCAGGATCGAGGTATAGATATCTTCCGAGACGTGAAATTTATAGGGCGTCAGTTCGGTATCAAAGGCGACATGGGGGCGCATCGCCTCCTGGAGCGCCTCGCGGGTAGCGGGATCGCGGATATCGCGCGTATGGCGGTCGATCTCCTCCTCCACCGTCCAGACATAACTGCGCAGCGCTGCCTGCATCACCGCTTCGCGCCGGTGCACCGATGCCGCACCGCAGCAGAAGGCGGCATTGGCCCAGTTACGGCGGCGCAGGATCACATCGTAAAACATGCGCGGATCGTTAAAGAAGGGATCGCGACCCATCGTTACCGGGCCGACAATTTTCTGCGCCAGCCAGCCGAAGGCGTAGCCCACTTTGCCAGTTTTTCGCGCCAGCCAGCGCGAGAGGTTCTCGCCGGCGGGCAGGTCGTAAAACCATTGCGGCGTTTGCACCCATGCCACATCCGGGTTGCGGAAGTAGCCGAGGGTGTGGGCGAGCAGGGTCGGGAAGACGCGGGTATCGGCATCGCAAATCACCAGAAAATCGCCGTCGGTCTGCTCAAGGCCGTTGCGCAGGTTACCCGCTTTGTAGCCAATGTTGGTCTGCCGGGTAATGTAATTGACCCCCTCTTCGTCGCAGACGGCTTTCATCTCCGGGCGTCGCCCATCATCCAGCACATGCACGCGGTAATCGAGGGGAAAGGGGTACGCCATCTTCATTGCATCGCGGATCGAGAGCCTGACCAGCTCGACATCTTCGGAGTAGGTGGCGATAAAGAGATCCACTTTCACCGGGCGCGGCTCGACTGCTTCGTCAGCGCCCAGGCAGTCGTTAATCTCCTGTGGCGGCGGCGCTTGCGGCGGGTCCTCCTCTTTCCACAGGTTGATGGTAAATAACACCGTGCCGATCCACGCCAGCGTTTCCGCTAATACCAGCGGAATGGCGTACCACAGGGCATCCATATTCAGCGACGCCGTCCAGCGCCAGTAGATATAATTCGCACCCAGAATCAGCGCCGCAACCGCTAATATCTGCCAGGTAATCATCGCCCAGCGCGGCGTTTTCAGCGGCTCGGGCGGTTTACGATCTTCAAATCGGGAAAAATAGAAGCCCATAGCGGTTGTTATCTTTATTCCGTGATAATAAGAAATCAGATAATACCCAGGCGGACCTGTTTCGTGGCCTGGCGTAATAACTTCCCGGTAAAACAAAAAGTAATGTAAGTGTAGATGGCTGATTAAAAGTTTCCAGCAAAGCGCAGCGCGGAATAATTCGTTGCAGTTCATTTAATATCAATTTGAACGATTTTTCGCGCTGCGCTTTTCGCTTCGCTAACATTGCCAGTCAGGCGTATTTAAGCTATCTAAATAATTTCCCTGTTGTTTTATTGCCGCACTTAACAGGTCAATCTATGAGCCAGATGGCACCCGCGCTAGCGCAAAAAGATAACGTAGTATCAACGGCATGGCGCTACTCTGTTGCCGGTAGCCGCGATTTGCGTATCGATTTAATGCGCGGTATTGCGCTGGTGATGATGGTGGTGGCGCATACGGAAGTGATGTCGATATTTAATATATTTTCGTGGGAGCGTTTTGGCTTAACGACCGGGGCCGAAGGCTTTGTTATTCTCTCCGGGTTTATGCTAGGGATGCTTAATCGGGCGCGGCTGCAAAAAGCGGCGCTATTAACGATTTGCTGGGGCTTATATCTACGGGCATGGAAAATATATCGCGTTAATATCATCATCATATTATCGATGCTGCTACTCGGTTTTTTGCCTTTTTTAAATGTGTTTGAAGTGACCCACTTTACCGACCGATTTTCCGGCACCTCATGGTCGCTTTATCCGGTGACGCCGCAAATAAAAGAGACATGGTTTAACATCGTGCTCTATTTGCAAATCGGGCCGCACCAGACGCAAATCCTTGGCCTCTATATTTTCCTGCTGCTATTAAGCCCGCTCTTTTTGGCGCTGCTTAAACAGGGCAGGGTGTGGTGGTTATTAAGCCTCTCGCTGCTGGTGTATGGCTGCTGGCAGCGCTGGCCGGTACGGGTGACGGTGTCCGAGTTTGAGTTCGCCTTTCCGCTGCTCGCCTGGCAATTTATTTTCGTCCTCGGCATGAGCTGCGGCTGGTACAAAGCCGAGCTGCTCTCGCTGGCGCGCACGCCGCCGGGCAAAGTGGTGATTGTGACGCTGGTGATCGTTGCGCTGATTTTGGGCTTCGTTGCCCAGAACCACACTAACCCTTTTATGCCGCCGGAACTGCTGATGCATGTGATTCCACCTGCCGATTTCAACGCGTTTTACCACACCTGGGCGGCGAAAAACGGTCTTGGCCCGGTGCGGGTGCTGAACGATATCAGCCTGATGGTGACGGTCTATCTGCTATTGACCTGGTGCTGGCGGCCCATCTATCGCCTGACCGGCTGGTTTCTTATCCCGCTGGGTCAGCATTCGCTCTATGTCTTTATTCTGCATGTCTATGTGGTGCTGGCGGTGAGCCAGTTCATCACCTTCGATCTCTGGCGACAGGCGTGGATCGTCAACACGCTGGTGCATGCGGCGGCGCTCGGCGTGCTGTGGCTGCTGGCGAAATACAATGTTGGCGCACGCTGGATACCTAACTGAGGAAAGGCTTAATGCGGGAGAGATATTTACTGGCCTGCGCGCTGCTCGCTGCCTTACCGGCGGCGAATGCGGCGCAAAAGAGTGAAGCGGAGAGTGAGTCGTTGCGTGACAGCAATGGCGATCCGGTGCAGGTCGGCGTCTTTACCAGCCGCTGGGGGCGGCTTTTTTCCGGTAACAACAAACCCTTTTCCGGCGCCCTCAGCTTTGGTACCGGCCTGAAAGAGCAGTGGGTAACCATCCCGAACAGCTCCAGCAGCGCCGAGCAGAAAAGGAAGGTGAATCAGACCGTTAACCTGAGCCTGCAATATTCGCCCTACAGCTTCTGGTTTGCCAATATCACCACCCGCATGCCGGTGACCGATACCAGCCGCTACACCACCGATTTTCGCTACAGCTTTGGCTATGACGACTGGCATGCCAACACCGTAAGCCTCGTCTACAGCAACTATGGTGATAACCACTTCTGGACGTCGGGCAGCAAGCGCAAAACCTATTTCGAACAGGGGGCGGTAACGCTGGCCTATAAATTCTCACTGCCGAAACCGGTTGAAAATAAGCTGCTGATTAACAAAGGCGATTCACTGATCTGCCAGGTTGGCTACAGCTGGGTGCCGCGTTACTACGATCTGAAGAGTAACGATATTGAGCAGAACAAAAATGTGGTGCTTGGCGGCTGCGGTTACACCTTCAAACAGCACTTCTTTGTGCGTGCTACCGCCTTCTGGTTCCCGGATCGCAGCCAGCAGCAGCCTTGGAATGGCGATTACAGCTACAGCTTTGGTTATGCAGGCTACACGCCAGGCTCCTTCTCGTTGCAGTACGCCAACTTTGCCGGCACGCGCTACCCCGGCCATAAGAGCGGCAATGGCAAATTCCGCGAAGGGACCGTCAGCCTGATCTGGTTTTTACCGTTATAAGGAGCCGCCGTGGCCCAACAGCATGTGCTTGTGGTGGAGGATTCGCCTATTTATCGCCGCCTGCTCTCACGCATGCTGGCGCAGTGGGGCTATGTGGTCAGCGAAGCGGAAAACGGCGTCAGCGCGCTGGAGATCCTTGCAACTTCACCCGTCAGCATGGTGATAAGCGACTGGGAGATGCCGGAAATGGATGGCTTAACCCTGTGCCGCGAAATCCGCGAACGGCAGTTTGGCCACTATATCTACCTGATTTTGCTCACCGCGCGGGAAAACCCCGGCGATCTGGCTCAGGGGTTTGACGCGGGCGCAGATGACTTTCTCAGCAAGCCGGTGGAGCAGAGCGAGCTGCGCGCGCGGCTGCATGCCGGCTCGCGCATTCTGGCGCTGGAGGCGACGCTCGCGGCACGCAACGCGCGGCTCAGCGAGGCGCTACAGCAGATAGAGCAGGATCTGCAAGCGGCGGCGCGCATTCAGCACTCGATTCTGCCCGCCCATCAGCTGCGCTATCACGACTACTTTTCCGACTGGCTGTTTCTCCCCTCCGCGTGGGTCTCCGGCGATGTGTTTAATCTCTTTCAACTGGACGATCACCTGGGATTTTACTGTGTCGATGTCTCGGGTCACGGCGTCGGCGCGGCGATGATGTCCCTCGCGGTGGCGCGGCAGTTTTTACAGGGCCGTGTGGTGGAGCGTTTCCTCTTTTCCACTGATGGCAGCGTCGCTTCGCCCGCCGAGGTGGTGAGCATGCTTAATAGCCGCTTTTGCAGCGAAGAGGAGGAGATCATGAGCTATTTCACGATGATCTACGGCGTTATTCACATGCCGAGCGGCAAAGGGCGGCTCTGCCAGGCGGGTCATCCGACGCCGTTTATCGTCTCAACCGCAGGCGAGGTCACGCCGATTGGCAGCGGCGGCGCACCGGTCGGGCTGATGCCCGATCTCAGCTGGGATGATGTCGATTTTGAGCTGCGCCCCGGCGAGCGCCTCTGCCTCTTTAGCGATGGCATTACCGAATGCGAAAACGCTGCCGGCGAACAGTTTGGCTCGCCACGCTTGCAGCAGTGGCTGCAACAGCACGTTAACCAGACGATTGACGCACTTTTGCCGCAGTTCGGCCAGCACTTAACCGGCTGGCGCAACGGCGAGCAGATGGCAGATGATGTTTCCTTGTTAATTATTGAGCGAAATGGAGAGAAGTGATGAATATCGATAGCGAACGTCAGCCGCAGGTGACGATCCTTACGCCGGCGATTCGACGGCTGGATGCCTCCGTTTCCGCGGCGTTTAAAGAGGCGATTGCCCGCGAGATGGAGGATGAGCCGCGCGCGCTGATTGTCGATTTCAGCAAGGTGGACTTTATTGACAGTAGCGGCCTCGGCACGCTGGTTTCATTAATGAAGATGATGAACGGCAAAGGCGAAATGGTGCTCTGCGCCCTCAATCCCGGTATCAAAAACATGTTTACCCTGACGCGCATGGACCGCATTTTTCGCATCAGCACGGACAGAGCCGCCGCCCTGCAACTGCTCGGGCTGTAAATCATGGCTCGCGAGAAAACGTTTCCCGCCTCGCTCACCGCGCTTTCGCCGCTTGCCGACTGGCTGAACGCGCAGATGGCCGCGTTGCCGGTGGATGAGGGCTGGCGCTTCGCCCTCGATCTGGCGGTGTGCGAAGTGGCGACCAATATTATTCGCCATAGCCTGCACGAGCAGGCCGCTGCCACCTTTAGCATCGCGTTTTCCGCCAGCGCGCAGGAGGTGCAGGTGACGTTTCGCGATAACGGCGAGCCGTTTCCCGCTGAACGCTTACTGGCGGCACAGCAGGAGAGTGGCCTTGAGATGGCACCGGATCTGGAGAGCGGACGCGGAATAAAGCTGATCCTGCTCAGCGTGGAGAGCTTTACCGTACAGCGGCAGGCCGACGTTAATATCACCACGCTGTGCAAAAAATGGGGAGTTGAAGAGGCGAGCCGCTAACTCGTATGCTCGGGGCTCGGGTTAAGCGCTAACGGGAGCCACCACATGCGCATGGATGAGAGAGCTCAAAATGGGGCAACGCTGCATATCCTCTGCGGCAAAATCGCCTCCGGTAAATCGACCCTTGCAGCAACGCTTGCGCAAACGCCGGGCAGCGTGGTGCTCAGCGAAGATAGCTGGCTGGGGTTGCTGTTTAAAGAGTCGATGCGAAGCGTGGAGGATTATGTTCACTACTCTGCGGTGCTTAAACGGGCGATTAAGCCTCACGTTATCGCCCTGTTACAGGCCGGGGTTAATGTGATCCTCGATTTTCCTGCCAATACCGTCGCCAGCCGTCAGTGGATGATGTCGATTATTGAGGAGGCCGGGGCGCAGCATGTGCTGCACTATCTCGTGGTGAGCGATGAAGCCTGTAAAGCGCGCCTGCACCAGCGCAATGCGGCGGGCAACCACGATTTTGCCGCCACCGACGCGCAGTTTGAGCTGATTACCCGCTACTTTGTGCCGCCCGCTGATGAAGAGGGCTTTAATGTACGCCGCTATGAGGAAGAGCACCGGTAAACACCGGTGCCGTTGGTCAGGGTTAGCGCCGTTTTTCCAGCGCTTCCCATAAGCCGTGCAGATAGGTGACGCCGAGCGCGCGGTCGTAGAGGCCATAGCCCGGACGCCCGGTTTCGCCCCAGATAAAACGGCCGTGATCCGGGCGGATATAGCCATTAAAGCCGTTGTCATGCAGGGCTTTCATCACCTCATACATATCGAGCGAGCCGTAGCGCGAAAGGTGGGCCGATTCATAGAAATCCTTATCCTGAATCAGTTTGATATTGCGTACGTGGGCGAAGTGGATGCGCCTGCGGCGGGTAAACTCGGCGAGAATTTCGTAGACGTTATTATCCGGATCTTCGGCGATGGAGCCGGTGCATAAGGTGATGCCGTTGGCCTCAGAGTTGACGGCATTACAGATCCAGTCGAGATCGTCGCGGTTTTTTACAATGCGCGGCAGACCGAAGATCGAGTAGGGCGGATCGTCCGGGTGGATAGCCATTTTGATGCCGACCTCTTCGCACACCGGGATCACGCGCTCAAGGAAATAGACCAGGTTCTGGCGCAGTTTGTTCTCGTCGACATCTTTATATTTGGCAAACAGCTCCTGCACTTTCGCCAGCCGTTCTGGCTCCCAGCCCGGCAGCGCGAAACCGTTGGAGTTCTCCAGCACCTCTTTCACCACTTCATCCAGCGTTTTATCGATGCCTTTTTTCTCAAACGCCATGGTCACTGAACCGTCCGGCAGGACGTAGTTCATCTCGGTCTTCATCCAGTCGAACACCGGCATGAAGTTGTAGCAGATGACTTTGATGCCGCTCTCCGCTAAATGACGGATGGTTTGCTGGTAGTTGGCGATAAAGCGATCGCGGCTGGGCAGGCCGATTTTGATGTCATCATGAATGTTGACGCTCTCAATCACCTCCATTTTTAGCCCGGCCTGCTGAACCTGATCGGCCAGCGCGCGCACTTTATCCTGCGGCCACACCTCACCGACCGGCACGTCATACAGCGCGCCCACCACGCCTTCAACGCCTGGAACCTGGCGAATATGCGCCAGCGGAATTTTATCTTCGACTGGCCCAAACCAGCGCATCGTCATTTGCATGTTCGTTACCACCTTTATCAGTCCATAGCTTTCACTGCCATACTAGTATTGATAGTAGCGCGTGACCCGGCATCTTTTTGCGATCTTCTTCACACAACGCATTTTCGCGTTACGCTGCTTATCTAACGTTTACGTAATGCTGACAAAAGTTTCTAAATAAAGCCTTGCGCCCTGAACCATAACCGTGCGTTAATGACTCGTCGGTTTGATAATCATTATCTCCAGCCAGTAGTTCACTAAAGTCTCTCTCATCTCTAAGTACCTCGTTAGTTACTTCTTTTTGGGTCTCTTTACACGCTGATAAATAATGCTTCAGACCATTGCCGCCTTAAATGGCCTATAAAACAAAAGGGTAACAAACATGTCTAATAAAATGACTGGTATCGTGAAATGGTTCAACGCTGAGAAAGGCTTTGGCTTCATCACTCCTAAAGATGGCAGCAAAGATGTATTCGTACACTTCTCTGCAATCCAGAGCGATAACTACCGCACTCTTGATGAAAATCAAGAAGTTGAATTCACCATTGAAAATGGTGCGAAAGGCCCGGCCGCTGCTAACGTAGTGCCGCGCTAAGGACGATTTTATTACGAACCATATCCATTTCCGCTGCCCGTGCTGTCACGGGTCGCAATACAGAGTTTCCAGTTTTGACGTGACTGAGAAAAATCCGGCCGGTGCCAAATGTATTTTTTGCAAATCAGCAATGATGACATTTGATAATATCGCCGCGATTATGCAGTCGAACCACGTTACGATGGAATTCCGTAAATAATAAAAAGGCCAGTTTACTGGCCTTTTTTTATGCCTCTTTTTTACGCCCCGACTAACATAATCATCTTTACCGAGCGGTTGCTGGTTAATTGCCAGGTCATCTGCCGGTAGTGCAGCTCTCCGCGCTGTGCATGCATAAACACCCGCTCGCCGCCTTCGCGCACCACCACCTGCTGGCGCGACCAGAAGGTGCGAAACAGCTCGCTCTCACTGCGTAAACTCTCAACAAAACTATTCAGGGCCTGATCGTGGGGATAGTGCATCGCATCGGCGCGCAGCTCCGCAACAATGCGGCTGGCGCGCGGCTCCCAGTCGGCCACCAGCGTGCGCGCCAGCGGATGACGGAACATAAAACTCATCATATTCGGCTGCGGATCGCTATCCAGCCAGCCGCTGAAAAGCGCTTCGGCTGCTTTATTCCACGCCAGCATTGTCCAGGTCAAATCGAGCAGATAGCAGGGGCACGCCATCTGCTGCACCGAGGCCAGCACCTCCTTCTCTACCGTCACCACATGCTCTTCCTGCGGATCATTCTGCCGTGCCAGATGGAAGAGGTAGTTCCGCTCTGTAGGCTTCATTCTTAATACGCTGGCGATATTCGACAGGGTTTGCGGCGAAACGACAATATCGCGCCCCTGCTCAATCCAGGTATACCAGGTGGTACTGATACCGCTCAGTTGCGCCACTTCTTCACGGCGTAAGCCGCGCGTGCGCCGCCGCCCTTGCGCTGGCAGGCCAATATCCGCCGGCAGGGTATTTTCCCGCTGGGATCGTAAGAACTCGCCCAGCGCTTTTGGCCCGGCAAAGAGGGTGTTTTCCATGGGGGGTACCTGCTAATACCAGTATAAGTAGCCATATTGTACCCCTATAAAAAGGGTCGTACAGTCGTAACTGAGCCGGTTTGTCGTTACCCATCACGAAAAGGAAAAGAGCATGGCCGTAAATCATCATCAGTTAACGCAGCAGCAGTTTGGCGATCGGGCGCAGGCCTATTTAAGCAGCCAGGTACATTCGCAGGGGGAGGATTTAGTGCGCCTGGCGCAGTGGCTGGAGGAAAACCCGGCGGCATCAGTGCTCGATTTAGGCTGTGGCGCAGGGCATGCCAGTTTTGTTGCCGCAGGCGTGGTGCGCGATGTCACCGCGTATGATTTATCAGAGAAGATGCTGGCCGTTGTGCGCCAGGCCGCCAGCGATCGCCAGTTGAATAACCTGCGCACCGTTCACGGTGCTGCGGAAGCGCTGCCCTTTGCCGACGGCGAATTTGATGTGGTGATAAGCCGCTACTCGGCTCACCACTGGCACGATGTTCCGCAGGCGTTACGTGAAGTGCAGCGCGTGCTGAAACCCGGCGGCAAATTTATCCTGATGGATATCACCTCGCCGGGCCGTCCGGTGCTGGATATCTGGTTGCAAACAATTGAAGTGCTGCGCGATCCCTCCCACGTTCGTAACTACTCGCCTGGAGAGTGGTTGCAGATGACGCAGCAGAGTGGCCTGCTGGTCGAGAAGCTGGTCACCGGTCGCCTGGCGCTGGAGTACACCTCCTGGGTTGAGCGTATGCAAACCCCGGAGGTGCTGCGTGCGGCGATCCGCTACCTGCAACAGACCACCTCTGATGAGGTGAAAAGCCATTTTGCTCTCGACGAGCAGGGCAGTTTCACCTCCGACACGTTGATGTTTCAGGCGCAAAGCATTAACGCGGGATAATCTTTTCCTGCTTCAGGCGGTCAAACAGCGCAAAGAAGGCGTCCGGCGTCGATCGGTAGCCGGTAAAGCCCGCTTTGCGGCTTTTGCTCATATCCGTGAAGGCTTCCATCGGGCGACCGAGGTCGGCATCCGTGTGCCACCAGGAGGCCAGCTTATTGATATCCGCTTCGCGAAGCTGATACTTCTGCGCGATCTCCGTCCAGGCGGCCTGCGCCTCCTGCATACGGTTTTCCAGCGGCATCATGCTTGCCGGGTAGGCCGCCGCTTCAATACCGAAATAGGCTGCCAGCTTCGGCCACAGCCAGTTCCAGCGGAACACATCGCCATTTACCGCGTTGAAATCTTCATTCGCCGCCTGCTCGCTCTGCGCCGCCCAGCTCAGCTGTTCGGCCAGCAGACCGGCATCGGTAACGTCCGCCAGCCCGTTCCACTGCTCGGGTGAGCCGGGGAAGATAAACGGCCAGCCCTTTTCACGACACAGCGTGGCGTAGACGGCCAGCGTCTGCCCCATATTCATCGCATTGCCGAGGGCATAGCCAATGATGGTGTGCGGACGATGGACGCTCCAGCGGTAACCATACTTCTCCGCGCCGGCGAACACTTCATCTTCCTGCGCGTAGTAGAAGTTTTCCACCGGCTGGCGACCCTGCTCTTCGCGAAACGGCGTGACCGGCACTGCGCCTTTACCGTAAGCCTCAAACGGGCCAAGGTAGTGTTTCAGGCCGGTAACCAGTGCGACGTGGCTGCCGCGGAGCCGCTCGCCGAGCGCCTCAATCACATTTTTCACGATGGCACCGTTGACGCGAATATTGGCCTGCTCATTCTCCTGGCGCGACCAGACGCTGAAGAACAGCGCATCAACCTGCACCTCTTTTAGCGCCTCATTTACGGCGGCCTCATCGGTGAGATCGGCGGTCAGGCTTTCGCAGCCCTCCGGGATTGCGCCACGCCCGCGCGACAGGCCGCTGACCAGCCACCCTTCGCTTTTAAGTTGTTCTGCCAAAGCGCGACCAATCACGCCACTAATACCGACTATCAATGCACGTTTTTGCATAGGGGACTCCTTATCTTCATCAGCTTTAAAGCCTAATAGAGAATTTAATTCTTATCTCTGCTATTAATTCACATCATTCATAACCTCAATTCAGTAATGCAATGAGCGATCAACGTCTGAAAGATATCGTCCCCTTTGTCGCCAGCGTCGAAGAGGGGAGTTTTGCCGCCGCCGCAGAGCGCCTGCATCTGACCGGCTCGGCGATCAGCAAAAGCATCAGCCGGCTGGAAGCGCGCCTCGGCTCGCGTTTGCTGGAACGCACCACCCGACGCCTGACGTTGACCGATGCCGGGCAGGCCTATTTCCAGACCTGCATTCGCATCCTTGAGGAGTTGGCGGAAGCCGAATCGGTGCTGGCGGCGCATCGCTCTATCCCCTCTGGCCGCCTGCGGCTGGCGGTGCCGACCACCTACGGGCGACTCGGCGTGATGCCCGCGCTGATCCCCTTTTGCCAGCAGCACCCGGAGATTGATCTCAGCATCACCTTCTCGGACCGCTTTGTGGATCTCTTTGATGAGGGGATTGATGTGGCAGTACGCATTGGATTAGGCGGCGATCTGCCAGTGTCGATCGGTCACCGGCAACTGGGGCGGGAAAAGATGGTCTTTTGCGCTTCGCCTGACTATCTGCGCCGGGAAGGCACGCCGCAAAACGAGGCGCAGTTGCTTCGCCACCGGGCGATCCTCTATGAGCGCGTCGATGGCAGCAGCAAACCCTGGCTATTGCTAACAGAAGATGGGCACCCGGAGTGGCGCAATGTGCCTTACCGCATGACGTTGGGCGATGTGGATGCGCAGCGTCAGGCGCTCTGCGCCGGGCTGGGTGTCGGGCAGATGCCCACCTGGCTGGTGCACCAGCAGTTAGCGCGCGGTGAACTGGTCATTGTATTACCAGACCAGCAGCCGGATGGGCTGCCGTTGAGCCTGGTCTGGCCGCGGCGTAAACAGCTACTGCCAAAAGTCGATGCGCTGTTAAGCGCGCTCGAACAATTAGTTATCGCGCCGCCGCTTGCCCTTGACCCATGACAAGGCAGGGAGGGGCGCTCTCTTTTTATAATCAGCGCCGTTTCCCTTCTCACTGGTGTGGATCTATGGCTTACCAACTCAACCTCAACTGGCCGGAATTTCTTGAGAAGTACTGGCAGAAGCAACCTGTGGTGCTGAAAGGCGCATTTACCGATTTTGTCGACCCGATTTCGCCCGATGAACTGGCAGGCCTGGCGATGGAGCCGGAGATCGACAGCCGCATTGTCAGCCACGTCAACGGGCAGTGGCAGGCGTGGAACGGTCCTTTCGAGACGTTCGATCACTTAGGCGAGCGCGACTGGTCCCTGCTGGCGCAGGCGGTTAACCACTGGCATGCGCCCTCCGCCGAACTGGTGGAGCCGTTTCGCGTGCTGCCCGCCTGGCGCTTTGATGATCTGATGATCTCCTACTCGGTGCCGGGGGGCGGCGTTGGCCCGCATATCGACCAGTATGACGTCTTTATTATTCAGGGGATGGGCAGCCGCCGCTGGCGCGTGGGCGATAAGCTGCCGATGCGCCAGTTCTGCCCGCATCCGGCGTTGCTGCATGTCGATCCTTTCCAGCCGATCATCGATGAAGATCTTGCCCCGGGCGATATCCTCTATATTCCACCAGGTTTCCCGCACGATGGCTTTACGCATGAGACTGCCTTCAACTACTCGATTGGTTTTCGTGGGCCGAACGGCCGCGATCTGATCAGCAGTTTCGCGGATTACGCGCTGGAAAACGATCTTGGCGGCGAGCACTACAGCGATCCGGATCTCACCTGCCGCGAACATACTGGTCGGGTAGAGGAGTATGAGCTGGAGCGCGTGCGCAATATGATGATCTCGATGATCAACGATCCCGAGCACTTCACCCGCTGGTTCGGCAGCTTTATTACCACGCCGCGCCACGAACTGGATGTGGCACCGGAGCCGGATGATTACCCGGTCGATGAGGTGATCGGCGCACTGAAAGAGGGGCAGAGGTTGACGCGTCTCAATGGGCTGCGCGCCCTGCGCGTCGGCGACCGCTTCTTTATCAATAGCGAATGTCTTGATACCGCCGAGCCGCAAGCCGCCGATGCGCTTTGCCGTTACACCACCATTGGCGTGGACGAACTGGGCAGCGCGCTGGATAACCCGTCCTTTGCCGACGAGCTCACCTGGCTGGTCAATCAGGGTTACTGGTATTTCGAAGATTAACGCCGCGTCTCACGGCTCATCTTTGGTAAGCACATTTCACGCAGCTACGCGTAGGCCGGATAAGCGCAGCGTCATCCGGCAATTTGCCCGCAGAGCAGGTGCCGGATGGCGGCTTTCAGCCTTATCCGGCTGGCTTATCTGGCGACGATAAACCGCTTCTCGTCGTCGATAAACGTCTTCTCATCCGCGGGAGCGAGGATCGCGCCAAAATTCATCTCGGCGCGTAACATCCAACTTTCGGGAATATTCCACGTGGCGCGCACATCGGCATCAATCAACAGGTGATAATGCTGCAAATTCGCGCCAATCTTTTTTTCCGCCAGCGCCAGCCACACCGCATATTGCGCAATGCCGCTACTCTGCTCTGACCAGACCGGGAAATGCTCGGCATAGGCAATATACTGGCGCTGCAAATGGCTAACCTCCTCCTGATCCTCAAAAAAGAGCACCGTGCCGGCCGCTGCGCTAAAGCCATTAAGCTTATCGGCGGTGGCGTGAAAGCTCTCCGCCGGGATCACATTGCGCATCTGCCCGCGCACCAGCTCCCAAAAACGCTCATGCTCATGATCGAGCAGGATCAGCGCGCGTGAGGTTTGCGAGTGAAACGCCGAGGGGGCCTGACGGATCGCCTCTTTGATTGTCGCAATCACCTCTTCATGTGACACCGGCAGATCTTTCCCCAGCGCGTAGATCGAGCGGCGCGCTTTCGCCAGCGCAAGGAACATCTCTACCGGAGGGAAGAGGGTTGGCGCATTGAATACCGTTTCCAGCAACACTTGCGGCGCTGCGGCCGGCGGCACCACGTCTGTTCGGGCGATAGTCGACTTCAATATTTGCTGAAAGGGATCCATAAAACGCTCCTGTCATGAGCTGCAACGGTGAAAGTACCGAGGCTATCAAAGCATAATTCGCGCCAAACTTATCCACAAAAAAGAGGAGACAACAGGCACTATTTATACCCTCGCTGGCGGCAGTGATGCCACCCTGTCGCGCGCCAGCCCGTTTTTGCCAAAGGGGTAATTTATTCAATTTATCTAATGTGATTAATCCCGGTTGCAGATATTAATTAATGTTATTAATTAAAAATGGTTCTTTGGAAGCTGGTGTCAATAATTGCGGGCCAACAATACATGGCGAGCATCTGATATTTTTATATTTGCGATCTTTTTTATGGATTAATGACCGGCTTAACTCTATTTTGTTTGCGTTCCTTAAAGACCTTCTTAGCGGACCCGGTATTTATTCTACGGCGCACCAGACACTCATTATTGAGGCATGAAATGAAAGCAGATGCTTACCGCAACGATTCACGTTTGCAGCCAAATTCGTTATTTACGCACGCCAAAGAGATCCCACCTTTCGTCAATGCTATTGCGGTTCGTTTATCCTGGGCCTCGGCGATGAGCGAGGTGCAGGCCTACAGCCTGCTTGCTGCGCCCTATCTGCACGGAAGCGTCACCCCGCAAGACAGCCAGCAATTGTCAGCCTGCTTCCCCTTTATCGCGGGCACGCCGCAAACGCTGGAGGATTACACTCTCATGCTGGTTTCGCTCTGGCTTAATATAGAAGAGTTGTATTACCGCGGAAAATTATTACCGGAAGAAATTATCTCAGACTTAATGAAAAAAAAAGGCAATCACACCCTTGTGTGATTGCCAGCGTAACGACAATGTCTGCACGATATATTTTCTGACGGCAGTTCACTACGTCGGCGTCAGTAAATTGTATTCGTGAAGATGATTATCCATATATTTCGCAATGACATTGCGCAGGGTCTCATATTTTTTACGCATCGGGTCGCTGCGGTGAAATATTAAGACAACTCTGCGTTTGGGCTCCGGGCTTACACAGCGGATATATGAGATATTCTCACCGTCGCCCTGCTGCGTCGAAAGCAGCGGAAAGAAGGAGACGCCGCGATTAAACGCAACGCCCCGACGTAGCGTTTCGAGGTGCATCGCCACAAAGCGCGTGTCCGGCTCCAGCTCATATTGATAGCAGTAACGCAGCACCTGATGGTGCAGGCAGTTATCCTCATCCAGCATCAATATCTTGTTGCTTTTTAACTGGCTCATATCAATCTCACTCATCCCTGAGCAGGGGTGCTGATGGCTAACGCCCAGCATCAGAGGCTCGTCAAACAGCGGCAGTTCAACATACTTACCGGTCTCTTTATTGGCGGTGACGATGGCGCACTTAATCACATCAGACTTCAGCATCGCCAGTAACTGATGCGTTCCCGCCTCCTGCATCTCAAGTTCTATTTCCGGAAAGTGGTCGCGACACACCGTATTAAGATGGGAAAAAAAGTAGGGCGCAAGGGTCGGAATAATACCGATATCCAGGGTTTGCATCAGATTCTGATAGTGGCTATTACTGGCCATATTTTTCAGCGCCTCAATTTCCCGAAGCACCACCTGCGTCTGTTCGACCAGACGCAGCCCGGTTTGCGTGAAGCGAATTCGGCGCGTCGTGCGCTCCAGCAGCTGCAAGCCAAGCTCATTTTCCAGTTTACGTAATTGGGTGCTCAGAGTGGGCTGGCTGACATTACAGGCCTCAGCGGCCCGCTGAAAATGGCGATGTTTAGCCAATGCGACAAGATATTCAAGGTTACGGATGTTCATTATGCTCCCCGCTGCGCAAATAACGGCATTGAGAGGGAGCGGTGTATAACACCGTGCTGTGTAAGAGGCTTGTTAAGTATTTTAAACAATTCATTATGGTTCCCCATGCTGCAAGAGAGCTTTATTGATTTTTATTATTCATTGCTCACAGAGTACTTCCAGTACTTAACTTTTTACTCTTCTCTTTAATCGGATGCAGTCGCTATGTCGTCATATTCGACCGGTCTGACTTCACCACTATTTTTGATAAAAATCCAGTTGCGGGGCAACTCCTATAGCCAGCGGTTTTCCTTTTACTGATAAACGACATCGATATGCGCTTCGGCAAACAGGCTTCAGGCGTGGGTTTCCTGCATATGCTGCAGCCACTGGCGAAACGGCTCTCCGACGGTGCGGTGGCGCAGGCTATACTCCACAAATGCTTTGATATAGCCAATCTTGTCGCCGCAATCGTGCGATTTGCCCACCATTAAATAGGCCTCTACCGGCGCGTGCGCCAGAAGCATGGCGATGGCATCGGTCAACTGAATTTCCCCCCCCACGCCAGCCGGTGTTTTACGCAGCAGTGGCCAGATCGCTTTGGACAACACATACCGTCCCACCATCGCCATATTCGACGGTGCCTTATCGATAGCGGGTTTCTCCACCATCCCGTGAAGCAGGGCAGAGTGACCTGCGCACAGCGCTTTACCGGCACAATCGACCACGCCATAGCGCGACACCGCTTGCGGCGCCACCTCTTCCACCATCAGCTGGCTTGCGCCGGTCGTGGCGAAACGTTTCATCATCGCCGCCAGGTTATCTTGCGTCATGTCGCACTGGCTGTCGTCAATCAGCACATCCGGCAGCAGAACAACAAAATCATCTTCGCCAATCAGCGGCTGGGCGCAGAGCACGGCATGTCCCAGCCCTTTTGAGTGCCCCTGACGGATATGCATAATTTTCATATCCGCTGGACAGATAGATCGCACCTCCTCCAGCAACTGATTTTTCACGCGGGATTCAAGCAGCGACTCCAGTTCGAACGAGGTATCAAAGTGGTTTTCAATCGCATTTTTTGACGAGTGGGTAACCAACACAATTTCATGAATACCGCAGGCATAACACTCCTGAACAATATATTGAATCAGCGGTTTGTCGACGATGGGCAGCATCTCTTTAGGAATTGCTTTCGTCGCCGGGAGCATGCGTGTGCCGAGCCCGGCCACGGGAATGACAGCCTTTACCATTCTCTGTTCCTTTTATTAGGTTGTAATTTTGCTAAATATTCCTGGCGCGCGCCATTTAAATTAAATGGCGCACCTGGTGATGGCTCACGCTATTACCGCCGTGTCGCTTGGCGATATAAAGGGCGGCATCCGCGGCTTTTAAAACCGTTGAAAAATGTCTGCCATGTTCAGGATACGTTGCTGCGCCAATACTCACCGATAAATGCACTATTTCTTTATGCTGGCGTAAGTAGACAGGTATACGCATCTTTTCCACGATCGCTTGCAGAACCTCCTTTTCTGGCCCCTCATCAACGCCTTTAACATAGGTAAGGGCGAACTCATCGCCGCCAAGGCGGCCAAATACCGTGTCATGGGAAATACACTGCTTCACGCGATTGGCAAAACAGCGTAAAACCTCATCGCCAGCGGCATGGCCTAACCGATCGTTGATCGATTTAAATTTATCGAGATCGAGAACCGCCACCACGGTTTTTGCGCCAGTAGCCTGCGCGCTGCGAATTTTCTTACGGCTACGAATATAGTAGCCCTGGCGGTTTAATATTCGGGTTAACACATCATTATGCGCGCGGAAATGTAATCTTTCGCGCAGAGCGATGTGCCGCGTAATATCAACGCCCCATACGACAAAGGCAACTATCTCGCCGTTTTCGTCACGCTGCGCGGTCAATCTCACATCCAGCCAGATAATCTCTCCCTTTTTCGTCAGTTGGGGTAGTTCACCCTGCCAGTTATCGTTCCTCTCTTTTGCTCTGTTAATCGCCGTCGATAGCGACGGCACGCACTGTTCTGCCGGCACACGCAACAGCGGCTGTTCGGGGATCTCTGACGGGGAGTAACCGGTCAGTTGATAAAAAGGTTCGCTGGCGTGAATGAGCCGTCCGCAGGCCTCAAGCACCAGATAAACAAAGGCACTCTGCGGCGGATAATGAGCGGTGCTAATCTCAAGCTTTCTTCCTGACACCATGATTTTGTTAAGCATTCTGGTCACCTGAGCATTGATATCGAAGGTGGTGCCTTTACGGCTTATACGCCAGTGGCGTAGCGAAACATCAGCACATCTTCCGTGGCGTTATCCCGCCAGCGAACCGGAACATCGCTCCCGGCACCTTGCGAAACGAGCCATTGCGAATAGGCGCCCTCCAGCATGTGGGCGCTGGTTCGCCGCCACACGGCCTGATCGCGCTGTTCCGGCGCGTGCGGCCAGCCGCAGTGCAGCAGGATCAGCTCCCGCTGCGCCGGTGCCATTTTGACGAACCCCCAATTGAACAGCTCAAGGGTGCGATTGATGCTCGTCTCCAGTTCGTTGACCGTCGCGGCGCTTTCCAGCGGGTACCATTGAGCCAGCATCTGGCCGATACCCCGCAGGGCAGCGAGATCGCTCTCCTTGTCACCCTCGGTATATTTGTCAAAGAAGAGATACACCAGATCATGCCAGCCGGCCTGAAAGGTGCGTTGTAAATATGCGTCCTGATTCATCATCTCCTGCTCCATCTGTTACTCATCCTGATTGCCAAAGTATTTAAAATAAAACAGCGCCTTACCTTCGTTAAAACGACCGAACGTGTCGTAGGCGAGCTCTGCGCCCAGCGCCAGGCTTTCGCTCAGGTAATAGCGAGCCGTGACGCCCAATGTGTAACCGACGCCGTTTTTTGCCGTGGACTTATAGCGCGTATCAATGTCGTCATCGCCGTTGGCATAACGGTTTAAGCGATCCTGCAACGGGCGATAGCCGGGAAAATAGTCACTGCTCGCTTGCCGGTAGGATTGGTAACCCAGCGCGCTATTAAGGTGCAAATCCCAGCTGTCGAAGCGGCGTGTCCATGTCAGCGGCAACGACAGCGACATAAAGTTTTGCGGGCTGAAGTAGCCGCCCTGGCCCAGCGTGTAGTAGCTCAGGTTGTGGGCGTAATCCATATAGTGAATATTGACGCCCACTTTCAGTTCGCTGGCATTGCTTCGCCATGGGCGCAGATAACTGCCCGCCTGCGCCGTCACCGCATGGTTGAGCGGCACATGGCTGCCACCGATGGTGTCGAACCCGAGGCCGGCATAGAGGCCAACGACCTCGTTATCCCAGGCGTACTGCGTCGAAAGGCCATTACGCGTGACGCCGCCCCAGCTCACGCCGCTACGTCTATCTTTCACGCCGACATACGAGAGCACACTGTCGTTTACCGCCCGCCGCTCCGCCTTCAGCGTTAAGGCACTGTTTTGCGAAAGCCGCGGACGCCACTCGACGCCGCCCAGCAACCGCGTGAACTCGCCGCCGGTTGGGGTTGTACCGATATCAAGGGTGTAGCTGTCGCCGCCGAGGGCCAGCGCGGCGGCGACGCCGTTGGTCTGCTGGCTCCCCTGCGGCCTGGCATGCGTGGGGCTCGCTGTGGCGGCGGCACGCTCCAGCGGGCCGGAACCAAAGCGGCTGGCGGCCTGGCTGGTCATCGTTCCGGCGTTTAACGATGTCGGCGTGACATGCAGACTCAGGTGCGTGCTCTCGCCGATAGCGCCTGAGAGGATCAGCGGCGTCTGTACCTCTTCCAGCGCGCTAAGCCCCCCCTCACCGCTGCGGCTGCGTAAGGCGACGCCCGCCTGAGCCCAGCTGACGCTCTTCTCTTGCAGTTCACGCATCAGCTGAGCGATATCCTGCATCGTGTTGAGCTGCGCCTGGCGCGCAGGCGAGTGCAGGGGAGTATCGAACTCGGGCACCCTGTCGCTGCGCTCATCATCCTTTTGCAGCCGCCACTGAACGGTGCGCAGCAGCCGCATGGCGCGTCTGTTTTCGCCATTCGCCGCCGCCACGCGTGCCGCCAGCAGCGTGTAGGCCGCCTCCAGGCTCGGTTCGAGCGAAGCGAAAGCCTGGCGCGCCGCGAGGCCTTCACCGCGCGCCAGCGCCAGGTGGGTCAGGCCTAACAGCGCCTCTCTCTCGCGCGGGGATCTGCGCAGCACAAACTGGTAGATCTCACGCGCTTTGTCATACATCCGCTCAGCCTGGTAAACCCTGCCCATCGCCAGCAGCAAATCACTCTGCGTCGGGTTGATTTGCAGCTCAGGCATCAATAATTTCCATGCCCGGCCGGACTCGCCCTGCTCACGCAGCCGATCGGCGCGGGCGATGAGATTGCCAATGCGAATCGCGTGCTTCTCTTCAGGTGCGATCCCCTCCTGCAACATGGGCGCATGAAGAATGCTCTCGGCCTCGGCGAAGCGCCCGGCCTGGGTAAGGACGCGGATATGCCCGGCGTAGTCGGTGAGCGAGCCTTGCAGACCCTGTGCCTGGCTCTGGTGAACCAGGCGCAGCGCGCCGCTGCTATCCCCGCTCTGCATTAACAGCTCAGCGAGATCGCCCACCTCCGCAGACGTCTGCGGCGGGGTGCGCTTCAGCGTTAACAGAGCGTTACGCGCGGCATGCGGATTGCCGGTGCGTAAATAGTGACGGGCGACATCGAGTTGCTGATTCTGCTGCGCGCGGTGGCTCAACGCGGTGATATCGGCGCTGTGCTGACTCTGTGGAATGCGTGCCAGCAGGCGCTGCGCGCGCGGCCAGTCACGCTCTTCGGCGGCAAAAAGAGCCGCAGCGTAGAGCACCTCTTTGCGGTTCTTACCGCGCTGCGCCATGTCGGCAACCACTGCCATTGCCTGCTGCTGTTGCCCCGCTTTACGCAGTGCGCGCGCATAGTCGAGTTGCAGCCAGGCGTTTTGCGGGTAGGTCGCGGCGGCCGTTTGCAGGATCTGTAACGCGCGTGAAGGCTCGTCCGCCAGCAGGGCGCTCTGCGCCGCTTTGCGCTCGCGGTCACCGTTATTGCCCATGGCCGCGAAGCGGGCACGCAGCTCTTGCGGCAGCGTGCGCAGCATCGCGTCGGCTTCTGCCTGCTTATTCTGCTGCTTGAGGATGTGCCACAGCGCGCTGCGGATATCGCTGTTTTGTGGGTATTGCGTCAGTAACCTGGCGTAGATCGCTTCCGCTTCAGGCAGCTTTCCCAACTGGCGAAAGAGCTCGCCACGCAGCGTTTCTGCCGCCAGCTGTTGCGTCGCATCATGTGTGTCGACCTCAAGGAGCGATAACGCCTGCTGATAGTGCCCCTGCTTGCTTAAGCTGCGCGCCTGGTGCAATGCGCTATAAAAGTGGGCGCTGTCGGCATCCTTCGCCCACTGCTGGCTGTCGGGGTTATCCTGCGCGTTTTGCGCCGCGCGGCGCAGATAGCGTTGCGCATCGTCAAACTTATTTTCCCGCAGTGAGACATAGCCGATGCCCGCCAGCGCCGTGCCGTTGTCCGGCCGCGTCTGTAACGCTGCGGAAAATTGCTCTCTGGCCTTCGCCAGATCGCCGCTTTTCAGCGCATCAAAACCGGCGTGCGTCGCTTCGCCCTCCACGCGTTGACGATAGTGTTCCATCGTCGCCTGCTCTTGCGGATGACGCTGAGCATACGCGCTGTATGCGGGCAGGTCGGATGAGGTGGCATCCAGCCAGAGGAGCGCCTGGCGCAGGGCGGTATCTGCCCGCTCATCCTCCGGCGCAAGCGTCTCCAGCAGCGTAATGCCTTCGCGGCGCGTCGCGGGCTGATAGGTGAGCGCCATCGCCAGAGCCAGCTTTGTGGCACCATCGTTGGGCATTACGCTGACGCGCTGGCGCATCGACGCCACCGCTTCGGACCAGTAGGCGCTGTCACCGGCCAGCGTTTGGTAGTACTCAAGCGCCACATCATCCGGTGGCGGGTTGTCTTTAAACAGCATGCGCCATGCCGCAATCGACGCCTTGATGTTCCCTTGCTTCGCCAGCTGACGGGCAGCGTTGAGTTGATCCTGCGGCAGGTTACGCAGGGTGTTGGCATGGGTCAGGGCATTCAGGCGCGGATCGTCTGGCGCAATCTCTGCGATTTTTTTGCGCCAGCGCGCCGACTGTTGGCTGTTGCCCCGCTGTAGCTGGTAGAGCGACAGCAGATAGAGCGCATCGATATTGTTGTCATCCACCGCGAGCACTTTTTGCAGCGCCTCCATCGCGATGTCGTCATGGGCTTTGCTGTGCCAGTAGCTCGCCTGATCCAGCAGCTTTTTCACCGCGAGTTCATTACTGCTGCCGTGCGGCTTCTCCTCCGCCGCTGAAGGCTGGCAGATGCCGGCAAGGCAAAAAAGAAGGGTTGGAGTGAGTGGTTTACGCATAATCATTTCCCTGATTTATCCTGCAAGCGTTGATGGGCATGACGCCTTAAGGCGTTAAACAGCGCCGGTCCCGAGAGCGCGGCAGCCAGACAGGCGAGGAGCACCAGCCCGATGCAGTACTCGCTGGCATACCACAGCACCTTCAGGTAGCCGGGAAGATTACCGCTGGCGAACTGTTCGCCCACGCGCCAGTTGCGGACTTCACCGGCGTCGTTGATGGCGGTGAAATCGCCGTTGAGCGCTGACCTAAAGGCTGGCGTCGTCAAATCTTCCGGCAGGCGATCCAGTTGCCGGGCGTCGGTAGCCGTCGCCACCACCACCACCCGCTGCGGGTCCCACGGTGAGCGCATGCTCACCATTCCGCGCCAGGCATGGTTATCGCTTAAGAACTGCGCGGCTTCTTTATCGCGGTAGGGCGCGCCGCTACTCAGCAGAGAGAGCGCCCGTTTAAGCGGGCTTACGGGAACCACGTCAAGCCGGTTTCGTTCAAGCGTGAAGGCGCTATCGTGTAGTAGCGTTGAGAGAAGCTCGCCGCGCTCAAGGGAGCCAATCGCCAGGATATCGCTCTCCGCCAGCGCGTCTGCACCCGGCAGGCCGGTAAACAGCTGCAGATAGTGGGCGCTTACGCCGGTGTCGCGTCCTGCTTGCGCCATCAGCGTAAGCAGGACCGAGGTCTCTTGCGCAGTGGGCTGTACGGGCAGCACCACGCGGGTATGGGAAAGGTCGGCATGGCGCGTGAAGGGGAACATCGCGCCGCTCAGCCAGGCCAGATTCGGCAGCTTGCCGAAGTGCCATGTGCCGCGTAAATCGAGGGTAGATTTGCCATCAATTCGGCTTAGCGCGGTCTCATCCCGCTGCGTGCTGCAAGGCGCGTTCTCTTTTTGCTTCAGGCCAAACCAGAACCCCAGCGTATTACTGCCGCGGATGGCGCGCGGATCGATATTCACCCCCGCGCTCTGCTGGCGCTGCGCCAGACCAAGGGTTGTCAGCAGTGGCGCGAAACGCCCCTCTTTTGTGACGGGCAGGCGCTTGAGAAACTCGCCGTTGAGGCTGACATTGAGAAAAGCGTGGCGATCGTCCAGCCAGCTCTTTTCAGCAACGCTGTAGTGAAGACGCAGTGGAATGGCCTCGCCGTCCCATAAAAAGAGATCCGGCGCGGTGCGAAACAGGACACGGTTTTCATCATGCCGCACGCCACGCGCGATCAGCGCCTCTTCGCTGTCGACCAGGCTATGGAGCGCCACAGGTTGGCGGGTGCTTATCCAGCGCGGCGCATCATAGGCGTTGCGCTTTGCAATGGCGATCGCGGGCACCGCCAGTATGTCGCGGTCGGGCAGGGCAGGGAGCGTCAGACGCCACGCGGCCTGGCGCAGCTGTGCCGCGTTCTGCCCGCTGATGACCAGCAGTTTGTAAGCCGGATTATTAGGATTATCAATAATTTGTAGCGTCGCGCCGCCGTTATCCGGGATCACGATACTGCCGACACGCTGCCCCGGTTTGCCAATCACAATACCGTTGCCCGAGGGCAGGGTGTCGTACTGCACATCGAAGCGGCTAAGCGCGCCGGTGGTGAGGGTGCCAAACCAGGAGGCAACAATGGCTGAAGCCGTCAGGACATCAGCGTCCGGATTTTGCGCAAAGGCGATGGCGAGCGGCGAGGGCTTCGTCTGCTGGCGCTCAAAAAAGGGCCGTGGAAAGGTGGCGAGCGTTTTGCGCACATTGAGCCACAGCCCTTCATACGTGAGCGCCGATGCCGCTTTCAACGTCACGCTATAGTCCGCCGGCAGCGCGCGCGGGCAGCTCCACGCATCGTTGATGATCTCATCGCCGGTTTTCAGCTGGACGCTGAGGTTGTTGCGCGTCGCGATCATCGAGCCCGGTATATCGAGGCTCCAGACGCCGTTATTCTCTGCAAGCGTGTCGAGCGACACAGCGCCCAGCGGCTGTCCGTTCAGGAGCAACTGGACGTGCTCTCCTTTGATATCCGTACGGTTGGCCTGCACATGCAGCGTCATTTGCGCCGTGGTAATGACTGAATCACCGGGCAGCGTGAAAGAGAGGCCGTTTTGCATCTGTTGCCCGTTAAGCGTTAGCCCTTTTGTCGACCCCATATCGGCAAAGGTGAGGGTGCTGGCGATGTGTTGGTTCGCCATGCGGGTCGACGGTTGCTCAGGCGCGACGGGTACTGTTTCCTGCAACGTAAACGGCAGCGGAAAAGTGGGCAGCTCCTCGCTCTGCGTCTGGGCGCGGCTGAGCGGCGTGAAGGTTAAAGCCAGCGCCATGGCCAGCGTGAGCGGATTAAGGCGCATGGTTCACCTCGTGCTCTTTGTTCACGGCGATCATCTGGCTTTTCACACTGCCGGCAGCGGCTCTGCGGCCAACGAAGAGTTCATACACGCACTGCAAAATGCCGATAAAAGAGCGCAGCAGGTTGTCAGGCTCATGGGGAGGGTGATACCAGGCATCGGCACGAGAGAGCACCACGCGCACCAGCTTGCGGCGCTCGCTTAGCGCTAGCGTGTCGAACGCCAGGCGTAGATCGCTCAGTCCTGCGCTGGCCGCCCGCACAGGCACAATCGCCGTCTCACCGCCCAGCTGAAGCTCCAGGTGCTGCGGCGTGTTAGGGTGCGGAAACGTATGTTTATCTATCGCCAGCCGCGCGCCGCTCATGGAGATATCCAGCGTGCATGTTTTCAGCGTCTCCCCGTCAGCAAAACAGAGAGTGACCGGCAGATGCGCGTCAATGCGAATGGTTTTGCGGATCTGTTTACGCTCTTTCGCCACCGCGATAGACGCCAGCAAAATCAGGGTGCTGAAGCTGCCCCAGGCGAGGTTAAAGAGGATCACCAGCGGGTCGATACCGGCGTAGTCCTGCATAACGTAGCGTACGCAGACCCAGATAATGCTGCCCACCATCAGCACAGCGGTGATCAGCAGCGGGCGCACGGTATGCGCATCAAAGTGGTCACGGTCGGTCAGGTCGCCTTTATCCGTCACGTTGAATTTGCCCAGGCGCGGTGAAATAAGGCTTAACAGCGTTGGCAGAATGAGATGGAAGGCCATCACCGTTTCATAAATCTGCCCCCAAAACGCATAGCGGTAACGCCCGATTGTTCGTGAGTTAACCAGCGTTATCAGTGCGAGAGGCGGCAAGATGTAGGCAAAAATCAGCGTTGCCGATGAGGAGATGATATTGAGGCCGAAGAGCATAAAGATCAGCGGCGAAGTGAGGAATATCACGCGCGGCAACCCATACTGAAAGTGCAGCATGGCATTCAGATAGCAGAGGCGCTGCGTCAATTTCAGCCCGCGCCCGAAGAGGGGATTATCGATACGGAATATCTGCGTCATCCCACGCGCCCAGCGAATACGCTGATTAACGTGCAGGGCTAACCGTTCAGTCGCCAGCCCCGCCGCCAGCGGAATATCCAGAAACGCCGTGTTCCAGCCGCGACGCTGCAACTTCAGCGCGGTATGGGCATCTTCAGTGACGGTTTCCACCGCAAAGCCGCCCACATCATTTAATGCGCTGCGGCGGATGACGGCGCAGGAGCCGCAAAAGAAGGTGGCGTTCCAGGTATCGTTACCCTGCTGAACGGGGCCGTAAAAGAGCGCGCCTTCATGCGGCACGCGCTTCGCCGCCGACAGGTTGCGCTCAAAAGGATCGTCAGAGTAGAAGTGGTGGGGGGTCTGAATCAGCGCCAGTTTCTCATCGCGGAAAAACTGGCCGACCGTCGCCTGTAAGAAGACGCGCGTCGCGACGTGATCGCAATCAAACACGCAAATCAATTCGCCGTGCGTAACGGTCATCGCATGATTGAGGTTGCCCGCTTTCGCATGGCTATTATCAGGACGCGTAATATAGCCAACCCCGGCTGCGGCAGCGAAGTCGCGAAACGCCTCGCGCTTACCATCATCCAGAAGATAGACGTTCACTTTGTCCGGCGGGTATTCGATGCATTGCGCGGCTAATACCGTATCGCGCACCACTTCAAGACTCTCATTGTAAGTGGGCACGTAAATATCAACCGTCGGCCATGTTGCTGGGTCCTGCGGCAGCGGCACAATCGTACGTTTCAATGGCCACGCCATTTGTACATAACCCAGCAGCAGAATGAGCCACGTATAAAGTTCTGCGGCAAAAAGCACGCTGCCGAGAAACAGCTCTAACTTCGAATCAAAATGCAGTGTGGTGGTGGCACGCCACCAAATATAGCGGGTTGAGAGCAGCGCTGAGAGAATTATCAACGCTAATACCATCTTTTGGGACTTAACGCGATGCAGCGCCAATGCGACGGCAATTATGCTGAAGCCAAAAATAAACTGTTTGTCGCTGCTCAGCGGCGTTATCACCGCCAGCATTAAGACAATAAGCAGTATCAGTGTGAAGATTATTCCGATGACTTTTTTCATGTTTTTATCGTCTTTTACTGAAGTAAATAAACTCTCCCCTTCGCACGATAATCAATCCGCAATATCGGTTTAATTAATGACGTAGCAATGCGATCCAAAGGCGCAGCAGAGGGAATAGTGGTTATGTACTCGCAAGCGAAATGGGTTATTTACCGATAAGCGTAAATAACCTATCCAGCCGCACCGGATAACGGTCGGCACGGGTGTGGTGATCTTGCTGGCTCATCAGGGACAGATTATCGTGAAGGCGCGTGGAAGAGGGTCGCACGCTCTCCGCGAGATGCCGCGCGGGTGGGCGGTTTTTAGGCCGGGTGATACGCTTCTCTGCCACGTCGGGCATGCTCCTGGTCGCCTCGTTAACCGCTGCGGGAAGGGGGGCGTGAGACGCTTCTTTTTCGGTTTTATTCATTTCCTGAAAAGAGACGTTGGGCATCTTTAATTTATCAGCTAACGCGCCTAAATCATCGTACATAGGTTTTCCTTATCCAGATGTATTTAATAAACGTGATAATACCAGTGCAATTAATGGCATAAATAATTACAGCCAGTGTTCCCGGTAACGCTTCATTTGTTTATATACTGTCGGTGGTTGTGCTTTTAAGTCAAGTGACCGGGGTAATAAATGGATAACCACTTATTAAAAGTGTCTATGAATATTTATCTGTTAAGTTTGTAAGTGGTGGGTGATTTAATAAATAGATGCGTGGGGTGATTGTTTCACAGCGTTTTTGCTATTAATTATCTTAATGCTTTGCGGGTGGTGACGTTAATTTAACGCTGCGCCAGGGAAAGGTTGAGTATTCGTTTAATAGTTATCACTCGTTTCTGGGTCTTAAAAAGGCACATCTGTTTTGACCGGCCAAACAATAATGAGAGTGTTGCTGTTAATCAGGAGGATGCTAAAGCAGAACGACTGCTCTCGCCTCTTGGCTGCCTCGGTACAAGCCTGCGTGAGGAGGACACGCCTGTTCACGCTGCGCTAGCGATGATGTCACACTGCGCTGTAAAACCGCATTTTAATGTTTAAACGCCTTCGTTGTTGGGAGAGTCTGCTATTTATCACTCGCGCCGGATAATAAAGTTTCACAGTAATGCCAAAATTAATAGTGGGCTATTAACCCGATGCGGTTTAGATATTTCTTTATTAATTAAAAAACAGGCTAAGTGGTGGAAATTAAAGCTAACTTTTGCTGGCGTCATCGTAGCCGCGCGTAATAAACCCTGCGCGGCGAGAGGATTAGCGACACGTTGAGAGATTAAAAAACAGTGACGAAATAATTTGCTGTCAGTTATTATTGGTGCGCCTGATAGATCGCGGCGGTGTTAACGCTATCTCATGACAAAATGTAACGTTCTGGTTAGCCACTTCAACTTATAATATTTATTAATCTCAAAGAGTTAAATGGTAGTGTTGCTACTATAGACAGGTATTCTTATGGTGAATCATTCACACCTTCATCGCTTTGACTCGCCGCTGTGTCGCGCAGAGCAGGTCACGCGGAAACAATAAAATGAATAGTGATAAAAAAGAACACGAACGCAAGGATGAAGAGATCAGACATCTGTTTGAATTATTAAATAATAATTCCGACTGGGTCTGGGAAGTGGATGCACAAGGGCGTTACACCTGGTCGTCAGATGTCGTAGAAGAGTTATTGGGCGTGCCGCCGGAGAAGGTTATTGGTAAAACGCCTTTCGATTTTATGCCGCCGGGCGAAGCCGAGCGCGTCGCGGGGGCATTTGGTGCCATCGTGGCGGAAAAACGCGCCTTTTCCGGGCTGGTCAATCGCAATCAGCGCGCCGATGGCGGCATTGTGGTGCTGGAGACCAGCGGCGTTCCGCTGTTTGATGAGCAGGGCGAGCTGCGCGGTTATCGCGGCATCGACAGGAATATCTCCAATCTCGGCGAGCGTGTGCTGCAACTGGAGACCATCTACGACACCACCGCCGTGGCGCTCTGCATGATCGACAGCCGCGGGCATCTGGTGATGTTCAATAAAGCGATGGCGAAACTGCTCGGCGACAGCGCGCCAAAAGATACCCATTGCCACTTTAAGCAGCTGATGCCGGAGTTCTGGTCCTTTTTCGTTGCCGATTTTGCCTTAGCCAAAACGGGCGGCGTGCCGCCGTCGCGCGAGCTCAACTGGCACGAGCGCAGTTACGATATCCAGGCGGTGCCGGTGCGCGACGCGATGGACATTGTGGTTGGGCTGTCGGTGACCTGGGTCGATATCACCGAGCGTCGCCTGGCGGAGCAGAAGCTGGCGAACGCCAATAAGGTGTTGCAGCAGTATGCCCAGCACGATCATCTGACCGGGCTGTTTAACCGCCGCTATATGGATGAGCGCTTATTGCAGGAGATTAGCCGTGCGCTGCAGGAGGGGTTCCCGCTCTCGGTCTGCCTGGCGGATATCGACTACTTTAAATATTTTAACGACTCACAGGGTCATCTGGCGGGGGATGACTGCCTGCGGCTGGTAGCCAGCACGCTCACCTCGGCGCGGCTGCGCAGCAACAACAATGTCAGCCGCTACGGTGGGGAGGAGTTTTTAATTATCCTGCCCGGCACCAGCCTGGCGCAGGCAATGCGCGTTGCCGAAGGGGTGCGTCACGACATTAATGCCCTCAGGCGTCCGCACGCCGCCAGCCCGACCGGCTTTTTGACCATCAGCATCGGCGTCGCGACCCTGCAAAGCGATCTCCTGCCACTGGAAGAAAAACCGCTGCATATGATTGCCAGCGGGTTAATTCACCGGGCAGATACCGCGCTCTATACCGCGAAGAAGCAGGGCCGCAACCAGGTGGTCTCTGCCAAAGATATGCCGGCCACTTCGCAGGGCGCCTGACGGCGCTCTGTTACGACAGCGCTTGTTGCCAGTCGGCGATCAGATCCGCTTCATCCTCAATCCCCACCGATAAACGGATTAGCTGTGGGGTGATACCGTTTGCCAGCCGCTGCTCAAGCGGAATGGAGGCGTGAGTCATGCTGAAGGGCTGGCTCACCAGGCTCTCCACACCGCCGAGGCTCTCTGCCAGCGTAAACAGCTTTAGCTTCTGGATGATCTGCGTCGCGCGCGCATCATCCCCTTTCACCACCACCGAGATCATGCCGCCCGGCAGCGCCATCTGTTGGCGTGCCAGCTGATAGTGCGGGTGCGACTCCAGCCACGGGAACCACACTTTTTCGATCGCAGGATGCTGCTCCAGCCAGCGGGCCAACGCCAGCGCATTACTGCTGTGGCGCTCTACGCGCAGGGACAACGTGCGGATGCCGCGCAGGGTCAGGAAACTGCTGAAGGGATCGAGCACGCCGCCGACCGCGTTTTGCAAATAGCCCAGCTTCTCAGCAATCTGCGGGTTATCGCCCACCACCGCGAGGCCTGCGACCACATCGGAGTGGCCGTTGAGGTATTTGGTGGCAGAGTGCACCACAATGTCGAAGCCCAGCGCCAGCGGGCGATGGATCACCGGCGAAGCAAAGGTGTTATCCGCTACGCTCAGCACATTATGGCGTCTGGCGATGGCCGCCACCTGCTGCAAGTCGACCAGCTTCAGCAGCGGATTGGTCGGCGTCTCGACCCAAATCATCCGTGTTTCAGGGCGGATTGCCGCTTCCAGCCCGGCCAGATCGTCCGGTTTTACCCAGCTCACCTCAAGCCCGGCGCTGCGCCGCCGCACGTTTTCGATCAGGCGATAAGTGCCGCCGTAAACATCATCAATCGCCACGATATGGCTACCGCTATCCAACAGCTCCAGCACCGTGGAGATCGCCGCCAGCCCGGAGGCGAAAGCGTAGCCGCGTGTGCCGCCCTCCAGTTCGGCAATCGCCGTTTCCAGCGTATGGCGGGTCGGGTTGCCGCTGCGCGAATACTCATAGCCGGTATGCTGCCCCGGCGCGGGTTGCGCAAAGGTAGAGGTGGCGTAAATCGGCGGCATCACCGCGCCGTGTTGGTCGTGAAAAACGCCGCTGTGGACGCTCTGCGTAGCCAGTAATTTCATCGCTTACTCCTTTTATTCACGGCCATCACGCCAGACCCTGCTCGCGTAGCCACTCATCATTGAACATTTTCGACAGATATTTGTTGCCGGTGTCGCAGGCGAATGTCACCACCCGCTTCGGCGAGGTTTGCGCCTGGCAGTAGCGCAGTGCGGCGCTCAGCAGCGTTCCGGAGGAGGAGCCAGCCAGAATGCCCTCCTGTTGCAGCAGCAGGCGCGCGGTGGCGAAAGCCTCTTTATCGCTGATGCGAAACGCCTGACGCACGCCGTCGAGCTGCGCCAGCGGCGGGATAAAGTCTTCGCCGATCCCCTCAACCCGCCACGCGCCCGGTTCACCGTAGCGCCCCGTCTCCACCTGGTCGGCAAGGATGGAGCCTGCCGGATCGGCCAGCACAAACTCGGTCTCGGGGGCGTGTTCGGCGAACCATGTCTGCAAGCCGCCGAGCGTCCCGCCGGAGCCGACGCCCACGACAATGGCATCGATTTTTCCCTCCAGCTGCGCGAAGAGTTCCGGCGCGGTGGAGGTGGTATGCGCCAGCGGGTTGGCGGCGTTATTAAACTGGTCGATATAGAACGCGCCCGGGATCTCGTCGGCGAGACGGCGCGCATAATCCTGGTAATAGTCCGGATGGCCTTTGTTCACATCGGAGCGGGTGATCACCACTTCCGCCCCCAGCGCGCGCAGGTGGAAAACCTTCTCGCGGCTCATTTTGTCCGGCACCACCAGCATCAGCGAGTAGCCTTTTTGCGCGGCGATCAGCGCCAGCCCAAGGCCGGTATTACCCGCCGTGGCTTCGATAATGGTTGCGCCCGGCGCGAGCAAGCCTTGCCGCTCGGCTTCAGTGATCATCGACAGCGCGACGCGGTCTTTTATCGAGCCGCCGGGGTTCTGGTTTTCCAGCTTTAAAAACAGTTCGCACGGCCCGGTCGGTAATTTGTGCAGTTGCAGCAGCGGTGTATTACCAATTAATTCAGTTACTGAATGAAAAAGTGACATAACCCATTTGCTCGCTAATCAGGGGAGTGAGCGGATGATAGGTCTCTATTTTTGCGTTTTTAAAGAATCTTTGTTTGGTATTTAGAACGAATGGAAATATAAACCACTGTTTAGCCATCAGGGTGGCAAGCCGTACGGTCGTCTGGATGGGTATATCGCTAAAACGAAGCTTATTTAGCGCGTTTTAACCTGTTTTCTGCGCTCTTTCGCCGCTGTTATGCGTTTTTCGGCAATCTTATGCTGAATAAATTCTTAGTTTGCGACGCCGCGTTATAACGCTTTTAGCGCTTTCTGCTATATCTAATGTCTATTTGGTTATTTGTATTATAACGCTGGCTGATTATTATCATCTGGACATCCATACTGCTAAACCGCCAAACGGAAAATACCAACGCATGATCGTCCTCAGGAATATCTCCAAGATCTTCGACCAGGGAAAGGCATCGATTACCGCCGTCGACAACGTCAATCTGACGGTTGAGCAGGGGCAAATTTATGGAATTATCGGCTACAGCGGTGCGGGCAAAAGTACGCTGATCCGCTTACTCAACGGGCTGGAAAAACCGACCAACGGCAGCGTGGTGATTAACGGCCAGGATATTGCCGCCGCGCGTGGCGAAGCCCTGCGCCAGGCACGCCTGAAGATCAGCATGGTCTTTCAGCACTTCAACCTTTTATGGTCGCGCACGGTGAGCGAGAATATCGCCTTTTCCATGCAGATCGCCGGTGCGCCGAAGAAAGCGATCAACGCGCGCGTTGCCGAGTTGATTGAGCTGGTGGGGCTGAAAGGGCGTGAAAACGCCTATCCGTCGCAGCTGAGCGGCGGGCAGAAACAGCGTGTCGGCATTGCCCGCGCGCTGGCCAACAATCCCGATGTGTTGCTCTGCGATGAAGCTACCTCAGCGCTCGACCCGCAAACCACCGATCAGATCCTCGACCTGCTGCTCGATATCAATCGCCGCTTTAAGCTGACGATTGTGTTGATCACCCATGAAATGCACGTGGTACGCAAGATTTGCGACCGCGTCGCGGTGATGGAAGAGGGCCGGGTGGTGGAAGAGGGCGATGTCCTGCAGGTCTTTACCCATCCGCAGCAGCCGATCACCAAACAGTTTGTGCGCCAGGTGAGCCAGTATAAAGAAGAGGAAGCCTTCAACCCGGATCTGAACAGCGATCTCGATGGCACGGTGATCAAGCTGACCTTTACCGGTCACAGCACCCATCAGCCGATTGTCGGCGAACTGACGCTGCGCTACGGCCTGCCGTTTAACATTCTGCACGGCAAGATGTCGCAGACGGCGCACGGCGTATTTGGCCAATTATGGGTGCACGTGGTGGCAACTCCGGAACAACTGAACAACATTCTTACCGATCTCGGCAAGAGCAACATTGAGAGCGAGGTCGTGACCCATGGCTGAATCACTTTTTCCGCATCTAAAATGGGAGCAACTCTGGGCGGCGACGCAGGAGACGCTCTATATGACGGCGCTCTCGGGCGCGGCAACCTTCGTGCTGGGCATTCTGCTTGGGCTGGCGCTGTTTCTCACCGCGCGCGGCGGGCTGTTCCAGAACCGCGCGCTCTATGGCGTCATTTCGATTCTGGTGAACGTTTTCCGCTCGATTCCGTTCATCATTTTGATTGTGCTGTTAATCCCCTTTACCAAGGCGATTGTCGGCTCGATCCTCGGTGCCAACGCAGCGCTGCCAGCGCTGATTGTCGGCGCGGCACCGTTCTATGCGCGGCTGGTGGAGATTGCCCTGCGCGAAGTGGATAAAGGGGTGATTGAGGCGACGCGCTCAATGGGCGCGCGTCTCGGTACCTTAGTCTTTCGGGTGCTGCTTCCCGAATCATCGCCCGCGCTGGTCTCCGGTATTACCGTGACGCTGATTGCGCTGGTGAGCTACAGCGCCATGGCCGGGGTGATCGGCGCAGGCGGTTTGGGCAATCTTGCTTATCTGGAAGGATTCCAGCGGAACCATAACGACGTCACGCTGGTGGCGACGGTGACCATTCTCATCATCGTTTTCATCATCCAGTTCTGCGGCGACGTGATTACTTCTCTGTTAGATAAACGATAACTATTGGAAACCAACAACATGAAAAAGACACTGACACTGATTGCCGCAGCTACCCTCAGCGTGCTGAGTTTCTCCTCCTGGGCCGATACGCTGACCGTGGGCGCTTCTAACGTACCGCATGCGGAAATCCTTGAGCAGGCGAAGCCGATTCTGGCGAAGCAGGGCATCGATCTGGAGATCAAACCGTTCCAGGATTACATCCTGCCGAACACCGCGCTGGCGGGCCGCGAAATCGATGCCAACTACTTCCAGCACATTCCGTATCTGAACAGTGTGCTGAAAGATCACGCGGGCGATAAAACTTATGATTTCGTTAGCGCCGGTGCGATCCATATTGAGCCGATTGGTATCTACTCCAAAAAATACAAGTCGCTAAAAGATCTGCCGGAAGGCGGCAAAATCATCATGCGTGACGCAGTCTCTGAAGAGGGGCGTATCCTCTCTATCTTTGAAAAAGCGGGCGTGATCAAGCTGAAGCCGGGCATCGATAAAGTGACCGCGCGCATCGACGATATCGTTGAGAACCCGAAAAAACTGAAGTTCCTGCCGAACGTTGAAGCTGCGCTGCTGCCGCAGATGTACAACAACGATGAGGGCGACGCGGTGGTGATCAACGCCAACTACGCGATTGATGCCGGTCTCGACCCGGTTCACGATCCGATTGCCGTCGAGAGCGGTGAAAATAACCCGTATGCCAACATCATTACCGTGCATCGCGGCGACGAGAAGAAAAAAGATATCGTGGCGCTGGTGAACGTGCTGCACTCAAAAGAGATCCAGGAGTGGATCCGCACCAAATACAAAGGCGCGGTTATTCCGGTAAACAACTAATCACCCCTGATGCGCGGCCGCTCTGGTCGCGCATCTCCTCCTCTTCGCCCACCCCGTACAATTCCCTGTGATTAATCTCACCAATTTTAAACATCCCCGATAAACCTTTTTAACAATGCTCTACTATTGCCCGGTTCAGCCACCGTGGGGGTAGAGATGAAAGATGTGGTGATTGTCGGCGCCGTGCGCACGCCAATCGGCTGTTTTCAGGGGGCGCTGTCGCGTCACTCTGCCGTTGAACTGGGCAGCGCGGTAGTGCAGGCGTTACTGGCGCGCAGCGGCGTGCAGCCGCAGGATATCGATGAAGTGATTCTGGGCCAGGTGCTGACCGCCGGTGCCGGGCAGAATCCGGCGCGCCAGTCGGCGATCAAAGGCGGGCTGCCGAATACGGTTTCCGCTATCACCATCAACGATGTGTGCGGCTCCGGGCTGAAAGCGCTGCATCTCGCCTCGCAGGCGATCCAGTGCGGCGAAGCCGACGTGGTGATTGCCGGTGGACAGGAGAACATGAGCCGCGCGCCGCATGTGTTAACCGACAGCCGCACCGGCGCGCAGCTTGGTAACAGCCAGCTTATCGACAGCCTGGTGCATGACGGGTTATGGGATGCATTCAATGATTACCATATGGGCGTCACGGCAGAGAACCTGGCGCGGGAGTATGGCATTAGCCGCGAGCGCCAGGATGAGTGGGCGCTCAGTTCGCAACATAAAGCGCGGATGGCTATCGACTCCGGCCGTTTTCGCGACGAAATTGTCCCTGTGCAGACGCAGAGCGCCGACGGCAAGCGTGTGCTGGTCGATACCGATGAGCAGCCGCGCACCGATGCCAGTGCTGAAGCGCTGGCGCAGCTCAGCCCGGCTTTTGAAACCAGCGGCTCGGTGACGGCTGGTAACGCCTCGCCGATCAACGATGGTGCCGCAGCGGTGCTGATGATGAGCGCGGAACGCGCAGAGGCGCTCAACTTACCAGTGCTGGCGCGCATTCGCGCCTTTGCAAGCGTGGGCGTTGACCCGGCGCTGATGGGCATTGCGCCGGTTTACGCCATGCGGCGTTGCCTTGAGCGCGCTGGCTGGCAGCTGGATGATGTCGATCTGATTGAAGCCAATGAGGCTTATGCCGCGCAGGCGCTGTCGGTGGGCAAAATCCTTGAGTGGGATGAGAAGCGCGTCAACGTCAACGGCGGGGCGATTGCGCTCGGCCATCCGATTGGTGCCTCCGGCTGCCGCATTTTGGTCTCTTTGGTGCATGAGATGCAAAAGCGCAAGGCGCGCAAAGGGCTGGCAACGCTCTGTATCGGCGGTGGTCAGGGCGTCGCGCTGGCGATCGAACGTGACTAATTCTTCTTGCTGATAATAATGTCCTCGCCCTGAGGGCATTATTATTTGTGATCCCTCTCGCAGCTTACGTTTCAATAAAAATAAAACCTTCGCTTTCCTGTCGTAAGAATTAACGCAAACGCCAAAAATAGTATTATCCCCTGCGTGACCATTTCGTTATCAAGTGATAAGCCTGCTTATTAATTTTCTTTGTATTACCGCTTGCACTCTCTGTCCTCTATTTAATTCTCTCTATGGGAAACTCGATAATAAGCATGGGTTGTGATCTTAAACGCTTTTTTTACCCCTAAAGGGCAACTTTTATTGATGCCCGTCACGCGCTTTTACTTCGCTATTTTCTGTAGATATATTTACGATCCAGATCACTAAAATAAAGTTACTATAAAAATAAAATGCAATTCCATAAAAATGGAACATAATTTTAATTATTGAGGTGACTCATGTTTAAGAAGACTCTGGCCCTTGCTACCCTCCTTGGCGCGTCTTTCGCTTCGTACGCTGTGACCGTCGATCTGCGTCATGAATACATTGACAGCGGCTCCAACGCCGATCGCGTAGCCGTGTCGCATCGCTTTGATAATGGCCTGGGTTTTGGCGTTGAAGCGAAATGGAAGTCGGGTGGCGATGACGCTGATAAACCCTTAACCGAGATTGTTGGCAACGGCCACGAAGAGTCGATTAACTGGCGCTGGGCCGCGACCAAGAATATTGCCTTAACGCCAGGCTTTAATATTGAGAGTAAAGATACGTTCTCTATCTATAAACCCTATATTCATGCGCAATATAGCTTTGATAACGGCGTCTATATTGCCGGGCGTTACCGCTATGAATATACCCGTAACCCGGATTCCAACGTTGTCGATAACAAAGTCAATAAATTTGACGCGTGGGTAGGCTGGGCGATGGGGGATTTCCGCACCGAGCTGAACTACGTATATGCCAAGAGTACGGAAGATGTGGTGCGTGAGAATAATAAAAACTACTCCAACGAATATAACGCTAAGCTGGCGTACAAAGTTGATAAAAACTGGTCACCGTATGTCGAAGTCGGCAACGTGGGCGTAAAAAATACCGACGAACGTCAAACCCGTTTCCGTGTGGGCGTCGCTTACTCTTTCTGAGTCTCCGAATATCCTTAAATACCCGGTGCCTGGCGCCGGGTTTTTTATGCCCGTCATATGTAGGCCGGATAAGGCATCGCCGCCATCCGGCATGATTGCCGCAGAGTGTATTGCCGGATGGCGCTTACGCTTATCCGGCCTACGGGATCGATGCCGGAGTTTGGAGCGCGAAGTATGACGGGCATTAAGAGCACGCAAAAAAAAGGCCCTCCAGAGGAGGGCAAGGCCAGTTACAGAAACACTCACTCAAATTCAGGATTGCAGCAGGGTGCGCTGCTCGGGCAGTTTGGCGATATAGAGCGCCGGTTTGCCGTCTTTATCGGAACTGAACAGCACCGCGCTGTCATCCGGGGTAAAAGAGGGGTGTGGGTGCGTGACTTGGCGGCTATTGGCAAAGGTCGCCCACGAGGTGTCGTGGCGTGCGACGCGGTAATACCCTTTCTGCGCCACGTCGAACACATAGATATAGGGATCGTTATCAATGGTGTAGCCGCCGGTATCTTTCACGTCCACCGGCGTGCCGGAGCCGTCGCCGACCAGCAGCGTACCGTCAAAGTTACTCATCAAATGCGAGCAGGCCGGCATCGGCATAATCTCCTCATTCACGCCGCTCTCTGGATAAAAGCGAGAGATAGAGCGCCCCTGTTCGCCTTTCAGATAGGAGACATAGACCAGCGCCGAGCCGTTCGGCACCCAGAACTCGTGGGTGCAACTCTCGCCTTCGGCATGATCTTTTACTTTGCGCACGTTGCTGCCATCTTCATTCACCAGCCACATCCGCGCATCGACCAGATCGTGCGGGCCTTCATGGCAAAAGGCCACGGTGTTGTCATCAAACGGGCGATAGATCGGGTGACCGAGCCAGATCTTCTCTTCGTGGATCACCTTGCTTTCGCCGGTTTGCAAATCAACGCGCAGCAGGCGACAGTGCGGCCCTTTATGGAAGAAGTCATGGAACAGCTGCCAGTCATTGAGCGGCGTCCAGTCGCTGGCGGCAATCTCAATCCCGACCAACTTGGTGCAGTCGCTGTTGGCGACCCACGTACCGTATCCTACCCACTCGTCGGGGACGCGGTAGATCTCGCGCTCAGCCAGCGTGTGCAGGTTCACTTCGCGCAGGGTGCGATCGTTTTTCACGTAGTAGAGCGCGCTGTCATCGGGCGAGAGAAAGCCGCCAAAAGTGTTATCGCCCGCGCCTTCGGTTAACTGCACCGCTTCGGCATTCTCAATATCCAGCAGATAGTAGTTCCAGTTGCCGTCAAACTCGCCGGCAAACAGCAGATGGCTACCGTCATTAAAGAAGCATTTTTGATAGAAGTAGTTGCGGTGACACGTCACCTCCGGAGGGGTTAAGCGGGTCACTTCCGCGCCGGTATCCGGATCGCGGCTCACTGTATAGTTGAGTTTTACCCGCATGCCTTTCGCCATTTTTCTCTCCTGTAGAGGTGTCGGCCGCCATGTTGCGTCCCCGCCTGACCCCGTATCTGCTTAAGTTTAAAAATAGGATTTCAATTTATCAAAACATCGTTTCAATATGTGTGATTGCGGGCGCAATTTATAAGAAAATTATTACGAAAGGGCGTAAAAGCGGTTCAGGCATCACGAGCGTGAATAATGGGCTTTGATTTTAAACGAGAAATTTGGCTGCAACGGTAAAATTTTAAAGATGTATTTAACTCATTGATAAATAGCAATTAACTAAAGTGACGCAGAATGCTTTAGTCCCTCGTTACGCTTGTCAACGCTCAACAATCGTGATCCCACTTCCAGAACGAAAAATAACTAACATAAAAATTGAAACGTTGTTTTATATAAGATTGAAAACGTGTTTTAGCCGGGATAAGATGCAGCAAAAGTTGAAACGGAACACTGTTTCTCTGTTTCGTCTCAGGCCATTTTGCTGAACATTGATGTCGGAGGTATGTGTGGAAGTCAGACAAAGCATCCACAGCGCGCACGCTAAAACGCTGGATACCCAGGGGCTGCGCAATGAGTTTTTAATCGAAAAAGTGTTCGTCGATGATGAATACACCATGGTTTACAGCCATATCGATCGCATTATCGTCGGCGGTATCAAGCCGGTGGCGAAAAGCGTATCGGTTGGCGGCGAAGTGGGTAAACAGCTGGGCGTGACCTACTTCCTCGAACGCCGCGAGCTGGGCGTTATCAATATCGGCGGCGCAGGCACCATTACCGTGGATGGCGAGGTTTATGAAATCGGCCATCGCGACGCGCTCTATGTCGGCAAAGGGGCGAAAGAGGTGGTCTTCGCCAGCGTTGATGCGGCGAAACCGGCGAAGTTTTACTACAACTGCGCCCCGGCCCACACCACCTACCCAACCAAAAAAGTGACGCCTGCGGAGGTTTCCCCCGTCACCCTCGGCGATCCGTTAACCAGCAACCGTCGCACCATCAATAAGTACTTTGTGCCGGACGTGCTGGAGACCTGCCAGTTAAGCATGGGACTGACCGAGCTTGCGCCGGGCAATCTGTGGAACACCATGCCGTGCCACACCCATGAACGCCGCATGGAAGTCTATTTCTACTTCAATATGGAAGAGGATGCCTGCGTATTCCATATGATGGGCCAGCCGCAGGAGACGCGTCATATCGTGATGCAGAACGAACAAGCGGTGATTTCACCAAGCTGGTCAATCCATTCAGGGGTGGGTACGCGCGCGTACACCTTCATCTGGGGGATGGTGGGCGAGAACCAGGTCTTTGATGACATGGACCACGTCGCCGTAAAAGATCTGCGCTAATTGCGGGCAGCAAACACTCTGCCTGTCCGTGACAGGCGCTGATAGATTAAGGAACTCACATGATTCTGGATGCATTTTCTCTTCAAGGTAAAGTTGCGGTAGTGAGCGGTTGCGATACCGGTCTGGGGCAGGGGATGGCGCTGGGCCTTGCGGAAGCGGGCTGCGACATCGTCGGCATCAACATTGTTGAACCGACCGAAACCATTGAGCGCGTCACCGCGCTGGGCCGTCGTTTTCTGAGCCTGACCGCCGATCTGCGTAAGATCGACGGCATTCCGGCCCTGCTTGAGCGCGCGGTCGCCGAGTTCGGCAAAATTGATATCCTGGTGAATAACGCCGGTCTGATCCGCCGTGAAGATGCGATCAACTTCAGCGAGCAGGACTGGGATGACGTAATGAACCTGAACATCAAGAGTGTCTTCTTTATGTCTCAGGCAGCGGCGAAGCATTTTATTGCCCAGGGCAATGGCGGCAAGATCATCAACATCGCCTCGATGCTCTCCTTCCAGGGCGGCATCCGGGTACCTTCTTATACCGCTTCGAAAAGCGGCGTGATGGGCGTGACCCGTCTGCTGGCGAACGAGTGGGCGAAGCACAATATCAACGTCAACGCGATTGCGCCGGGTTATATGGCGACCAACAACACCCAGCAACTGCGTGCTGACGAACAGCGAAGCGCCGAGATCCTCGATCGCATCCCGGCTGGCCGCTGGGGTCTGCCGAGCGATCTGATGGGGCCGGTGGTGTTCCTCTCCTCCAAAGCCTCTGATTACATTAACGGCTACACCATCGCTGTTGATGGCGGCTGGCTGGCGCGTTAATCCCTGGGCGATAAATAAAAGAACCTGCTGCGGCAGGTTTTTTTATATCTGCATATTATTTGTCCATATTCAACAAATTGAAATATCCATATCATTTACTCTTAAATATTTCACTGCCACTAAAATATGCTTAAAAATAAGCTAATTAAAAATAGTTTAGCGCTTAAACACTATTTTCAAAATTGTAAACTCCATCACAAAACAGTAGCTGACAGCAATTTTATCCATATCTTCGCATTTTCCTCACTGACGTTTTTCCCGCCGCTGCCTTACTTTCATATAACGTCTTACTCTGTGCAGGCAGGAAATAATAATGGCTTTTCTCAGTAATGATTCTGTCGCTTTACCCCGCGCGCTGCGTGATACCCGGCGCATGAATATGTTTGTCTCTGTTTCCGCGGCGGTGGCCGGGCTGCTGTTTGGTCTTGATATTGGTGTTATCGCCGGCGCGCTGCCGTTTATTACCGATCACTTCACCTTGAGCAGCCGGCTGCAGGAGTGGGTGGTGAGCAGCATGATGCTCGGCGCGGCGATTGGCGCGCTGTTCAACGGCTGGCTCTCGTTCCGCCTTGGGCGCAAATACAGCCTGATGGTGGGGGCGATCCTCTTTGTTGCCGGTTCGCTCGGCTCGGCGTTTGCCACCAGCGTTGAAGTGCTGCTCATCTCCCGCGTGCTGCTCGGCGTCGCGGTCGGTATTGCGTCCTACACCGCGCCGCTCTATCTCTCTGAGATGGCGAGCGAAAACGTGCGCGGCAAGATGATCAGCATGTACCAGCTGATGGTGACGCTGGGGATTGTGCTGGCGTTTCTCTCCGATACCGCGTTTAGCTACAGCGGCAACTGGCGGGCAATGCTCGGCGTGCTGGCGCTGCCGGCGGTGTTGCTGATTATTCTGGTGATCTTTTTACCCAACAGCCCGCGCTGGCTGGCGCAGAAAGGGCGTCATATTGAAGCGGAAGAGGTGTTGCGCATGCTGCGCGATACGTCGGAAAAAGCGCGTGAAGAGCTGAATGAGATTCGCGAAAGCCTGAAGTTGAAGCAGGGCGGTTTTCAGCTGTTCAAGAACAACCGCAACGTGCGCCGCGCGGTCTTTCTCGGCATGCTGCTGCAGGCGATGCAGCAGTTCACCGGTATGAACATCATCATGTATTACGCGCCGCGCATCTTTAAGATGGCCGGTTTTACCACCACCGAACAGCAGATGATTGCCACGCTGGTGGTCGGCCTGACCTTTATGTTCGCCACCTTTATCGCGGTCTTTACGGTGGACAAAGCCGGGCGTAAACCGGCGTTGAAAATCGGCTTTAGCGTGATGGCGATTGGTACGCTGATCCTCGGTTACTGTCTGATGCAGTTTGATAACGGCACGGCGTCGAGCGGTCTGTCGTGGGTGTCGGTCGGGATGACGATGCTCTGTATCGCCGGGTATGCGATGAGTGCCGCGCCGGTGGTGTGGATTTTGTGCTCTGAGATCCAGCCGCTGAAATGCCGCGATTTTGGTATCACCTGTTCGACCACCACCAACTGGGTGTCGAACATGATTATTGGTGCGACCTTCCTGACGCTGCTGGATGCGATTGGCGCGGCGGGCACCTTCTGGCTCTATACCGCCCTGAACCTGGCGTTTGTGGGTGTTACCTTCTGGCTGGTGCCGGAGACGAAAAACGTTACGCTTGAGCATATCGAGCGTCGTTTGATGTCCGGGGAGAAGTTGCGCAATATCGGCGTGTGAGGAAGTGCCGGATGGCGCGCAAGCGCTTATCCGGCCTACAAATCCTAATGAAACTGCATTCCCAGGCCCGGTAAGCACAGCGCCAGCGGGCATTTTTTGCCGGATGGCGCGTAAACGCTTATCCGGCCTACAAAATCTCACAGCTTCGAATTTTTACTTGGTTAACGCATGGCGCGCTTGAGGATACGCTCGGCCTGGCGCTGGAAGTCCGTCGCGGTCTCTTCAACGGTTTTCTGACCATAATCGATGTACTGAATTGCGGTGCCGAACTGCGCCACAATCTGCGGATCGTCAAAATATGGCGACACCGAGAGTTTCGCCGGCAGCGACTGCGCCAGACGCAGACCCGCGACCGCCGGATCGTCCTCTTTAATCACCCCACTGGCGGTCAGCGTCTCAACCGCCACTTTGCTCAGCGGCACACCGCGCTCAAGACCCAGCGTCTGCACACCCTCTTTGCTGTTGAGCAGGAAGTTAATCACCTGCGCCGCCTCTTTCGGGTGTTTGGTCGATTTACCAATCGACAGCATCTGCGCCGGTTTGAAGAATAGCCCCGCATCAGTTGCCCCCGGCAGCATCGGGTAGTCGCCCAGCACCAGTTTGGCCGGTGGCTTCAGGTTGTCGGAGTATTTGGTGATGGTGGAGTTCCACATATAGGTACCGCCCCATTCGCCCTCGATCCACGGCTTCATCTCATACATGTTGCTCTTACCGAAGGAGGCGTAGTATTTCGAATCCGGCATCACGTGGCTGTCGACCAGCTTTTTGTACATCTGGAAGAACTCAACCCACTGCTCTTTGCTGTAGCTGAATTTTTTGGTCTTTTCGTCAACGGCCGGAATGTTGTACTTCTGCACCATATAAGAGTTGAGCAGCGCCAGCGTATCCTGGTGCTCCAGCACGACCGGGTAGTACTGTTTGCCTAGCTTGCTCTCAAAGGTTTTGCCCGCCGCCATCAGTTCATCCCAGGTTTTCGGGAAGCTGACGCCCGCTTTTTTCCACTGCTCGTCATTGAAGTAGAAGACGCGCGCGGTGACCGAGATAGGAATGCCGTTTAACTTGCCGTTAATGGTGGTGGTTTGCAGCTCTTTAGCGTCGAACTGGCTGAGATCGATAATATCTTTCACCTGGTTCAGGTCGTAAAAACCCTCGCCGTTTTTCGAGAAGATCGGCAGCCAGTTCCAGTTGGTCTGCATCACGTCCGGCTCGGTGCCGCCAGCGATCTGCGTGGTCAGACGGGAGAGGTGCCCATCCCAGCCGGTATACTCGGACTTCACGGTAATATCGGGATGCTGTTTATGGAACTCTTCCAGCGCTTTTAAGGTGACCTGGTGACGACCGTTGCCGCCCCACCAGGACATACGCAAATCAACATTGTCAGCGGCGGTGGCGGGTACAGCGCACATGCCCAGGGTTGCGGAGATAGCTGCGCCGATTAGCACTTTTTTCATTTTTATACTCCAGTTTATGTAGGTCACGCTGAGGCCGCCTGAGGCGGCCCGCATGTTTTTAGCTATAGAGAGATGTTCTGTTCCGTTTTCGCGTCAAAGATGTGGCACTTATTCATGTCGAACTTAAAGTACACCTTCCGGTGAAGCCCCTTAGCAATCAACGGCCTGGCTTCATCAGAGGGAATGCGGGCGGTCAGCTCATAGTCGGCGACTTTCAGGTAGACGAAGAACTCGTGACCCATATTCTCGACGCGCACCAGATCGCCCGCGCCGCAGTCGTCGCTAAAGGGTTCATCGGAAACGGAGACAAACTCCGGACGCACGCCAAAGAAGACCTCTTTGTCGGCATAAGCCGCGACTCGCTCCTGCTGATGAGCGTTAAGCGCCAGCGTCTCCTGGCCGACGGTGATATGCAGGGAACCCTCTTTCTGCACGATTTTCGCCGGTTTGATGTTCATCTCCGGCGCGCCAATAAAGCCCGCGACGAACATGTTTTTCGGAAAGTGATAGAGATTATCCGGCGTATCGACCTGCATGATATGGCCGAGTTTCATCACGCAGATGCGGTCGCCCATGGTCATCGCTTCGGTCTGATCGTGGGTCACATAAACGGTGGTCGCCGGTTTACCGGAGCTTTTTAACTGCTTATGCAGATCCGAAATGCGGATGCGCATCGAGGCGCGCAGCTTGGCATCAAGGTTGGAGAGCGGTTCGTCAAACAGGAAGACATCCGGTTTTTTAACAATCGCACGGCCAACGGCCACGCGCTGCGCCTGGCCGCCGGAGAGCTGGCGCGGCAGACGATCCATCAGCTCTTCCAGTTCGAGGATTTTCGCCGCTTCATCTACCTGGCGGGCGATCTCATCTTTCGGCATTTTGCTCAGCTTCAGGCCGAAGGCGAGGTTTTCGCGCACGGTCATATGCGGATAGAGCGCGTAGTTCTGGAACACCATGGCGATGCCGCGCGACTTCGGCGCGAGGTTGTTGACAATCTTTTCGCCGATGCGCACTTCGCCGCCGCTGATGGTCTCCAGCCCCGCCAGCATGCGCAGGGTGGTCGATTTGGCGCAGCCGGAGGGGCCAACAATCACCATAAACTCACCGTCGGCGATTTTCAGGTCGATACCATGTACCGCTTTGAAGCCGTTGGAGTAGACCTTTTCCAGTTTGTTGAAAATTACTTCAGCCATGATACTTCCCTCTTAACCTTTGATTCCGCTGCTGGTGACGCCCTGTACGAAGTAGCGCTGTGCCAGGAAGAAGACAATGATGGACGGCAGAATGGAGATACTCGCCATTGCCAGAATTTCGTTCCACGGTGCGCCTTCGGTCACGTCGATAGACATTTTCAGCGCCAGCGCGATGGGGTATTTATCCACGCTGTAGACGTAGATCAGCGGCCCGATAAAGTCGTTCATCGACCACATGAACTGGAACAGCGCCACGGAGATAATCGCCGGTTTCAGGATCGGCACCACCACGTACCAGAGCACCTGCCACGAGTTACAGCCATCGATCTGCGCCGCTTCTTCCATATCGCGCGGTACGCCGCGTAAGAACTGAATCAACATAAAGACGAAGAAGCCCTGGGTGGCGAAGGCCAGCGGCAGGTAGAGCGGCATATAGCTGTTGAGCATGCCCATTTCACGGAACATCAGGTACTGCGGGATCAGCAGCACGGTGCTTGGCAGCAGCATGGTGGCGATCAGCGTGCCGAACCAGAAGTTCTTCCACGGGATCTCAAAGCGCGCAAAACCGTATGCCACCACTGTTGACGAGATGATCGTCAGGATCACTTTCGGGATCACATACTTAAAGGTGTTGAGCATGTAATGGCCGAAGGTGTATTCGGTGCCGGTTTTCCAGCCGTTGATAAAACCATCCCAGGTGGCGTGGTTCGGCCACAGCCCGAGGGTGGTGAAGATCTCATGGTTCGGTTTGAACGACGCCGAGAACATCCATGCCAGCGGGTAGAGCATCAGCAGACCGACCAGCAGCAGGATCGTGTAGCGGACCCAGGCGCTGATTTTCTCGCGGCGCAGGGTGCGCGCCACTTCACGTTCAGCCTCTTTCATGCCCGGCGTAAGGTGTTGAACATCAGCCATTTTTGCCTCCCTTATCGGCAGAGTAGAAGACCCAATACTTCGAAGACTTAAAGGCGACAGAGGCAAAGACCGCCACCACCAGGAAGAGCACCCAGGCCAGCGCTGCGCCGTAACCCATATCGAAATATTTGAACGCGGTGTCGTAGATGTAGAGCGAGAAGAGATAGGTGTAGTAGGTCGGGCCGCCGCCGGTAATCACGTACGGGCCGGTAAACTCCTGGAACGCCTGCGTGGTTTGCATGATGAAGTTGAAGAAGATCACCGGCGTAATCAGCGGTACGGTTACTTTCATAAACATCTGCCATTTGCTGGCACCGTCGATCATCGCCGCCTCATACTGCGACTGCGGAACGTTTTGCAGCGCCGCCAGGAAGATCACCATTGCCGAGCCGAACTGCCAGACGCGCAGCAGAGTAACCGACATCAGCGCCAGCGACGGCTCGCCGAGCCAGTTGATGGGATCAAGACCAAAGACGCCGATAAAGCTGTTTAACAAGCCATCAATGGCGAAGAGCGCGCGCCACAACACCGCGATAGCAACCGAGCTGCCGAGGATCGACGGGATGTAGTAAGCGGTGCGGAAAAAGCCGATGCCGCGCAGTTTAAAATTGAGCACAAAGGCGATGCCCAGCGCAAAGGCCAGCTTCAGCGGAATGGTTAAAAAGACATAAGCAAACGTCACGCCCATCGATTTCCAGAAGAGGGTATCTTCGGTAAACATGTAGCGGTAGTTTTCGATGCCATTAAATACCGGCGGGCTCATCAGATCATACTCAGTAAAACTGAGAAAGAAGGATGAGATGAATGGGAAAGCGGTAAAGACAATCAACCCTATTATGTAAGGTGATATCCAGGCCAATCCCAGTAGTCTGTTTTCATTCATAGATACCTACCTGGCGAGCAATGTGTAATTCGGATTCGGAGAGCCGCCGCCCTTTCATGGGTTAAAGGGTGCGTTAGATCACAATATTTAATGAAATCAAAGCATTTTGAATCTGTAACTGCCGGAAAATATTGGTGTTATTCCGGGTTTTAAAATCCTCTGAACTTGCGTTCTTGAATTGTAAAACATCGTTTTAAAATATTTTATTGTGTTTAAATGTGCCGTCATTCGTTAAATTGCTGAAATGTGATCGAAGTCGAAACGATGTTTCAATAAAGTGATTTGGCAGTCATTTTCAGGTAAAAAACGCGGAATTTTCAGTAGATAAAAAGCGGGTATTTCGACAAGCGAAGGGGCAGGGAAAAATATCGCGTGGTGAAATCATTCAATATTTAAACCATTATCCGGCGAAGGATTATGTTGTCGCGCAGAAATAAAAACGCCTCCACGGCGGGAGGCGCTTTTTACGGCTCAAAGAGTCAGGATTGCAGAAAATCTTCGCGAATCGGCGTGAAGGTATCGAGCAGAGTGCCCGGCTTCAGACAGACGCAGCCGTGCATAATGTGCGGTTCCTTGTAAAGTGTATCGCCTGCGGTGACGATATGTTTCTCATCACCGATGGTAAATTCGAACTCCCCGGATAAAACATAGGTGAGCTGCTCATGAGGGTGGTTATGCATCGGGCCGACAGCGCCCTGTTCGAACATAACTTCAACCGCCATCATTTTGCCGCCATGGGCGAGAATACGGCGCGTAACGCCGTTGCCCAGGTCGTCAAGTTGCGTGTCTTTATGAAAGATAAACATCGGGCTGTCCTGTAGTCGGTAAGAGATAGTGAAACAATGTTTTAAATAATTTATCTCACGGTGGCGGAAAAATAAACGCCGGGCCGGAGAAGTTGAAAGTCGATCACAACTTTGCATGATTGCGCGAGAACGAGACGGAGAAAGGCGATGAAAACAATTGGACTGCTGGGCGGCATGAGCTGGGAATCGACCATTCCCTACTATCGGCTGATTAACGAGGGCGTTAAAGCGCGTCTGGGCGGCTTGCACTCCGCGAGCCTGCTGCTACATAGCCTTGATTTCCATGAAATTGAAACCTGCCAGGCCACCGCGCAGTGGCACAGAGCCGGAGAGATCCTCGGCCAGGCGGCGGCGGGTCTTGAGCAGGCGGGGGCGCAGGCGATTGTGCTCTGTACCAACACCATGCACAAAGTGGCGGGGCAAATTGAGGAGCGCTGCCAGATCCCGTTCCTGCACATTGCCGATGCTACCGGTCATGCGATTGAAAATGCCGGGCTGCGCAATGTCGCGCTGCTGGGCACGCGCTACACCATGGAGCAGGATTTCTATCGCGGGCGGCTGGAGAAGCAGTTCGCCATCAGAACCACGGTGCCCGGCCCGGAAGATCGCCAGCGCATCAATGAGATTATCTTTGATGAACTCTGCCTTGGCACCTTCAGCGATGAATCGCGCTACTACTTTATGAATGTGATCAAACAGCTGGCGAGCGAAGGGGCAGAAGGGGTGATTTTTGGCTGTACCGAAATCGGCCTGCTGCTGCCTGAAACCCACAGCCCGATTAAGGTGTTCGACACGGCTGCGCTGCATGCTGCTGCCGCGGTCGATTTTATGCTCTCTTAATCCTCGCCGAGCATGGCGGCCAGCGGCGCGGTAATACGCGGCATGGCCGCCTTAAGATGTTCGGCAAAGGTATCGACCAGCGCGGAAGCGGGGCGGTGCAGTGGGCGCACAAGGCTGATGGTAAAGGGCACGTCGATGCTGAAACGCCGCACCGCCACGCCGCTGTTGGCATAGTCGAGAGCGGTCAGCGGGTTCACCACGGAAATACCGACCCCGGCGCGCACCATCGCGCAGACCGATGCCGCGCTGTGCGTTTCCAGCACCATGCGGCGCTTCACCTGGTGCTCACTAAACAGGGCATCAAGCAGCTGACGATAGCTGTCGGTACGCGACAAACTGATGTAGTTCTCCCCCTGAAAATCCGCCGGTGTCAGCACCCTTTTCTGCGCCAGTGGATGATCCTCTGGTATCACGCACACTTCATTACAGGTCAACAGCGGGGTGCGCTCGGTGCCGGCAGGCGTCGAGAGCGTTTCGGTCAGGCCCAGATCGTGGCGCTGCGCCGAGAGCCACTCTTCGAGCAGCGGCGACTCCTGCGGCACGATATTAAGGCTGACGTCCGGGTAGCGGGCGAGAAAGGGCTGCAACAACAGTGGTAAGAAGGATTGTGAAAAAACCGGCAGGCAAGCAACCGACAGCTCCCCCTGGCGAAACTCGCGCAGGCTCTCCGCCGCGCTGACAATCCTGTCCAGCCCGTACCAGGATCGCTGCACCTCTTCAAACAGCCGCAGCCCCTGCACCGTGGCGTGCAACCGCCCGCGCGAGCGCTCAAACAGCGTCAGACCCAGCACCTTTTCAAAGCGCGCCAGCTCCCGGCTGACGGTCGGCTGCGAGGTGTGCAGCATGGCCGCGGCTTCGGTCAGGTTGCCGGTGGTCATCACGGCATGAAAAATTTCGATATGGCGCAGGTTAACAGCGGGCATGAGGTGATCCAGTTGCAGAAGGTTATCCATATCATTTTTGCATAGCCTCGCGATAAAACGATATTTTTTATTCGCTCTAACCTGTGGCGTAATCCTGAAAAAGATTGCTGACGGAGTTGTTATGCCACGCTCGCTACACCAGACAGAAACCGACCTTAACGCCGCTAACCTGCTGCAACTGCCTGCGGAATTTGGCTGCCCGGTATGGGTTTACGATGCGCAAATCATTCGCGCGCAGATCGCCAAACTGCGCGACTTTGACGTCATCCGTTTTGCCCAGAAGGCCTGCTCTAATATCCATATTCTGCGCCTGATGCGCGAGCAGGGGGTGAAGGTGGATTCGGTGTCGCTGGGCGAAATCGAGCGTGCGCTGGCGGCGGGCTACGATCCGCAAACGCACCCGGACGATATTGTCTTTACCGCCGATGTGCTGGATGAGGCGACTATCGCCCGCGTCAGCGAACTGGGCATTGCGGTAAACGCCGGTTCAGTAGATATGCTCGAGCAGCTCGGTGCCGTTTCGCCAGGCCACCGCGTCTGGCTGCGCGTTAACCCCGGTTTTGGTCACGGTCACAGCCAGAAAACCAACACCGGCGGCGAGAACAGCAAACATGGCATCTGGTATAGCGACATGAGCGCGGCGCTGGAGGTGATGCAGCGTTACGGCCTGCAACTGGCGGGCATCCACATGCATATCGGCTCCGGCGTTGATTATGCTCACCTTGAGCAGGTGTGTGGCGCGATGGTGCAGCAGGTGATCGACTTTGGTCAGGATCTGCCGGCTATCTCTGCCGGTGGCGGCCTGTCGATCCCCTATCACGAAGGCGAAGAGCCGGTTGATACTGCGCACTACTACGGCCTGTGGAACGCCGCGCGGGAGAAAATCGCGCAGCATCTCGGCCATGCGGTGAAACTGGAGATCGAACCGGGGCGATTCCTGGTGGCGGAGTCAGGTGTGCTGATCTCCCAGGTGCGCAGCGTGAAAAGCATGGGCAGCCGCCACTTTGTGCTGATCGACGCCGGGTTTAACGATCTGATGCGCCCGGCGATGTACGGCAGCTATCACCATATTACGGCGCTGGCCGCCGACGGGCGCGATCTGCGCGACGCGGCGCGCATCGACACCGTGGTTGCCGGTCCGCTGTGCGAATCGGGCGATGTCTTTACCCAGCAAGAGGGCGGCAAAGTAGAAACGCGCCCGCTGCCGGCAGTGAAAGCGGGTGACTACTTAGTCCTGCACGATACCGGTGCGTATGGCGCGTCGATGTCCTCAAACTACAACAGCCGCCCGCTGCTGCCGGAAGTGCTATTTGATGGCGGCGTGGCGCGTCTGATCCGCCGTCGCCAGACCATTGAAGAGCTGATCGGCCTTGAGCAGTTCTGAACCTGATCCACGATCCCGCTTAGAAATAGCGGGATCGCCCCTCCTTTTTTCATAAATCCCTGCAATCCGTAAGGTGGTATGCCAAATGCGCGCTGTGCCGCATTTTGGAATACCAGATGGGGTGTTGCGAGGCACATCACAGAACTTTTCGCCGGGCGTGGCTATTTTTGGTATGCCAAATGGGACGACAGCGGTATCCCTGCATCGATAAAAAAGCTCCTAAACTGAGGTGTTAACTCATGGCCCTACAAGAAAAGCTCATCGATTCGCTGGGGAGTTTCGCGACGAAATTCAACAGCTATCGCTACATCATGGCCATCAAGGCCTCGTTTATTACCCTGATGCCGGTGATCATTGTCGGCGCCTTCTCTGTGCTGATCTCCAATATGGTGCTGGACCCGAAAAACGGGCTCGCCAGCTTCCAGTCGCTCTCCTTTCTGGCAGCGCTAAAGCCGATTACCAGCGCTATCAACTACGCCACGCTTAACTTCCTCAATATCGGTGCGGTGTTCTTAATCGGTATCGAGCTGGGGCGTATCAACGGTATCCGCACGCTCTTTCCCGGCCTGCTGGCGGTGATCTGCTTTATCTGCGTGACGCCGACCACCGTTGAAATGCTGGTCGATGGCCAGATGCACGTGGTGAAAGATGTGCTGCTGCGCCAGTTCTCCGATACCCGCAGCCTGTTCCTCGGCATGTTTATCGCCATTTTATCGGTGGAGATCTACTGCTGGCTGGAGACGCGCGAAGGGCTGAAGATCAAGATGCCGGACACCGTGCCGCCTAACGTCTCCGCCTCATTCTCCGCGCTGATCCCGGCGATCATCACCACCACCGCGATTGCCACCTTTGGCTTTATTTTCCACCAGCTGACCGGCATGTATCTCTATGACGCGGTTTACCAGGTGGTGCAGCAGCCGCTGGAGCGGGTGGTGCAGAGCCTGCCGGGGATCCTGCTGCTGATGTTTGTCGCCCAGCTCTTCTGGGTGATCGGTATTCACGGTAATCAGATGATCAAACCGATCCGCGAACCGCTGCTGCTGGGGGCAATCACCGTCAATATGAGCGCCTTTGAGCAGGGTAAAGAGGTGCCGAACATCATCACCATGCCGTTCTGGGATGTCTATATGAGCATCGGCGGCTCGGGGCTGACCATTGGCCTGCTGGTGGCGGTGATGATCGCTACCAAGCGCAAGGAGATGAAGGAGATCGCCAAACTGTCGATAGGCCCTGGGATCTTCAACATCAACGAGCCGGTGATTTTCGGTATGCCGATCATGCTCAACCCGATCCTCGCGATCCCCTTTATCATTACGCCGCTGGTGACCGGCTCGATCGGTTACTTCGCTACCGCCAGCGGCTTTGCCGGTAAAGCGGTGGTGATGGTGCCGTGGACCACGCCGCCGCTGATCAACGCCTGGCTCTCTACCGCCGGATCGATGGGGGCGGTGATCACGCAGCTGATCTGCATCCTGACCGCCATCATCATCTATCTGCCGTTTGTGAAGATTGCCTCACGCCGCGCCGAGCAGGCGCAGCTGCAGGCGGAAACCACCTCTTCAACGCCGAAAGTGTGAGGACGTTATGAGCACGAAAACTGTCACCATCCCGCCTGACTTTATCCTCGGTGCCGCCGCATCGGCCTGGCAAACGGAGGGGTGGAAGGACAAACGCGAGGGCCAGGATTCGTGGCCCGATCTCTGGTACAAAAACGATCGTCACGTCTGGTATCAGGGCTACGGCCCGGCGGTGGCGACCAATTTCTACCAGCGCTTTCGCGAGGATGTGCAACTGATGAAGCAGGCGGGCTTAACCCACTACCGCACCTCCATCAACTGGTCGCGTTTTCTTACCGATTATGAAAATGGCGTGGTGGATGAGCGCTACGCCGCTTACTACGACGAGCTGTTTGCTGAGATGGCGCGCCACGGCATTGAGCCGATGATCTGCCTCGAACACTATGAACTGCCCGGTTATCTGCTGGAAACCTACGGCGGCTGGGCGTCGAAAAAAGTGGTCGAGCTCTACCTGCTCTATGTCGAAAAGGTGTTGGCGCGCTACCACCAGAAGGTGACGCGCTGGTTCACCTTTAATGAGCCGATTGTGGTGCAGACCCGCGTCTACCTTGATGCGCTGCGCTGGCCCTATGAGCAGAATACATCCACCTGGATGCAGTGGAACCACCATAAAAACCTCGCCACCGCGAAAGTGGTGAAGCTGTTTCGCGAGAAGGGGTACAAGGGCAGCGTCGGCTGCATTCTCAACCCGGAAGTGACCTACCCGCGTTCGCGCGCGCCGCACGATCTGCTGGCAGCCGAGCGCTACGATCTCTTCTACAACCGGGTGTTTCTCGACCCGATGGTCAAAGGGCAGTACCCGCCGGAGCTGCTGGCGCTGCTCGATAAACATGGGGTGAAGTGGGAGTGCAGCGACGAGGAGCTGGCGATTATTCGCGATAACACCGTCGATGAGCTGGGGATTAACCTCTACTATCCGCACCGCGTCAAAGCCCCGTCCCGCGCCTGGCACCCGGAAACGCCTTTCCATCCGGCCTACTATTACGAGCCGTTTGAGCTGCCGGGGCGCAAGATGAACACCTCGCGCGGCTGGGAGATCCTGCCGGAGATCGTCTTTGATATGGCGATGCGCCTTAAAAATGAGTACGGCAATATTCCGTGGTTCGTGGCGGAGAGCGGTATGGGCATTGAGAACGAAGGGCAGTTTCGCAACGCGCAGGGCACCATTGAGGATGATTACCGCATCGACTTTATCGCCGCGCATCTCTACCAGGCGCTGCGCGCGAGGGAAGCGGGGGCAAACTGCCAGGGCTATATGCTGTGGGCGTTTACCGATAATGTTTCGCCGATGAATGCTTTCAAAAACCGCTATGGGCTGGTGGAGATCGACCTGCAACATAACCGCGACCGCAGGCCGAAAAAGTCTCTTGGCTGGTTTCGTAAGCTCAGGGATGAGCGTCAGTTGACCCTGACCCTTGATGATGAAGTAAGATAGCGCAACGACTGATAAGTGCAGGTGATATCGTGGAGAAGGCCGTCGTCCCGCCGGAGAAAAAACAGTACCAGGAGATTGGCGACGATCTGCGTGAGCAGATCATCGAAGGTCACTATCCCGTTGGCTCGCGCTTGCCGCCGGAGCGCAATATCGCCGAGAAGTATGGCGTCAGCCGTACCATCGTGCGTGAAGCCCTGCTGATGCTGGAGTTGCAGGGGACGGTGGATATCCGTCAGGGCTCCGGCGTCTACGTGATGCGCATTCCTCAGGCCCATGAAAACGAAGAGGAGCGCTTTTTAAGCAGCGACGTCGGCCCGTTTGAGATCCTCCAGGCGCGCCAGCTGCTGGAGAGCAATATCGCCGCCTTTGCCGCCAAAATGGCGACGCGGGCGGATATCGATAATCTTCGGCGCATCCTCGAGCAGGAGCAGCGCGCCATCGCCCTCAATGACACCTCGCAGGACAACAGCAAAATGTTCCACCTGGTGCTGGCGGGCGCGTCGCAAAACCAGATGCTGCTGGCAACGGTCGAGAGCATCTGGCACCACATGGACAGCAGCCCGCTGTGGCAGCAGTTCAACGTGCATATCGCCAGCCGCGCCTACCGCCTGAAGTGGCTCGGCGACCGGCAAACCCTGCTGGCCGCGCTGCGCCGCCGCGACGTGATGGGGGCCTGGCAGGCGATGTGGCAGCACCTCGAAAACGTTAAAAAGAGCCTGCTTGAGCTGTCGGACGAAGATGCGCCGGACTTTGACGGCTATCTGTTTGAGTCAGTACCTATTTTTCAGGGGAAGTTGATGTGACTATTCTGCCGCTTTATGAGGCACCGCAGCACGCGGAGCAGGTGACCGACTGGCTGTGGCAGGAGTTTGGTGACTCACTGTCGCGGGCATTTTTCCAAAGCATTATCGGGCACAGCCAGACGCCGGGGCAGCTGCCGCTGACTTATGTGCTGGTAGAGGGCGATGAACTGCTGGGCACCGTCGGGCTGTGGCGCTGCGATTTGATCAGCCGCCAGGATCTTTACCCATGGCTTGCTGCGCTCTATGTAAAAGAGAGTGCGCGCGGCCAGGGGCTGGCCGGGCAGTTACAGCGCCATGTTATGGATCAGGCGAAAGGGATGGGCTTTGACCAGTTGCACCTTTACGCCGCTTTCCGCGACTATTATGAGCGTTTCGGCTGGGCGTATATCGGGGATGGCCTCGATTACCCGAATACCAGCGTGCATCTGTATCGCATTGCGCTGAGATAGCGCCGCTGCACCATTGCCGGATGGCGGCTACGCCTTATCCGGCCTACAAAAACGCACCGATCCCGTAGGCCGGATAAGCGTAGCGCCATCTGGCAATGGGGTTTGCATGTGGCTTTGGTGGAAGGGTTCCGTTCACCAGGCGTGCGGGAATATTTTTATCACCGGTGCGGTGAACGGGACAAGGGGGGGACCGCTCCCCCCTTGTCAATCCCCGCGGCCCCGCGAGGAAATCGGTGCTGCGCAGTGCGCTCACCTCCCGCGAGCCTGACTGCGGCCGGCTCGACTCGACTTACTCGTTCCATTCTGGAACTCGGTTTACTCGTCCCATCCATGGGACTCGCCCCTTCGGGGCCAGCGCAAGCGCTGTTCAAAATTGCTCCCGGCAATTTTGTCCTGTCTCGGTTCGCCTCTGTCCGCCATCCATGGCGTCCAGACCTTGTCATTCACGCTCCGGTTCGCCGATTTCAGCGGGGTTAACATCGTCGCTGTGAGACCAGAGTTAAAGGCAATATCGGTGTTGCTGAAGGCTCGCTTTTGTAGGCCGGATAAGGCGCAGCCGCCATCCGGCAATCGATGACGCAGGGATAATGCCGGATGGCGCGTCCGCTTATCCGGCCTACGCGATTTTAACTGCAATGTGCGCCTTATGAACTCTCCGGCGGCGCAATCACTGAATGACGGCGAACCAGCGTCGGGTTAAAGAGATGGGTGATCTCCGGCAGCGGGCGGTTTTCCGCCAGCGCTAACGCCAGCTCGGCGGCCTGGGTCGCCATCGTCACAATCGGATAACGCACGGTGGTCAGCCGCGGGCGCACATAGCGCGACACCAGCACATCATCGAAGCCAATCAGCGAAATCTCGCGCGGCACATCAATCCCGTTATCGTTCAGCACGCCCATGGCACCTGCGGCCATTGAGTCGTTGTAACAGGCCACGGCGGTAAAGTTGCGCCCGCGTCCGAGCAGCTCGGTCATCGCCTGCTCGCCGCCGCTCTCATCCGGCTCGGCAAAGGTTACCAGCCTGTCGTTGCACGGCAGACCATTCTCTTTCAGCGCATCGTAATAGCCCTGCAGGCGGTCGTCGGCGTCGGAGATCTCATGGTTTGAGCAGAGATAGCCAATGCGCGTATGGCCCTGCTGAATCAGATGGCGCGTCGCCAGCCATGCACCGTAGCGGTCATCGAGCGCCACACAGCGCTGTTCGAAGCCGGGCAGAATGCGGTTAATCAGCACCATACCGGGGATCTGCTTCATCAGCGACGCCAGCTCTTCGTCCGGCACCACTTTGGCATGCACCACCAGCGCGGCGCAGCGGTGGCGAATCAGCTGCTCAATCGCTTTACGCTCTTTCTCCTCCACGTGGTAGCCGTTGCCAATCAGCAGAAAGTTGCCGGTGGCGGAGGCGACCTGCTCAACGGCTTTCACCATCGCGCCGAAAAAGGGATCGGATACATCGCTCACCACCAGCCCCACCGACTCGGTGGATTGCTGCGCCAGCGCGCGGGCGTTGGCGTTCGGGTGATAGTTGAGCGAGTCCATCGCGCTCTGAACCGCCTGGCGCGAGTTTTCACTGGCTTTCGGTGAACTGTTGATCACGCGCGACACCGTCGCAACCGAGACCCCGGCCAGCCGCGCAACGTCTTTAATCGTCGCCATTCTCTACCTTCCTGGGTAAGCGTTTACACTACCGTTAGTGTTACGGAAAAGGGGCGTCTGTTCAAGGCGGCGCATCTACCACTCTTTGCAAACGTGAGCCAGCGCGGCGCGCCTCGTGAAAACGTTACATGCGCGGCGTTGCAAATGCACACACTGAGAACCTTTACTTACACTTTGCGAAAGCCTGTTTCGATTGAGCGCTGGTTGTCGGCGGCCCGACCATGCGACTCTGTTCATCCCAGAGGTATTGATAGGTGAGCGCAACGCTAGTTGCACACTCGACTTACACCGACCTGCGCAGATGCGCAGGTTTTTTTTATCCTGCCGTGTAACAGTAATCGCTAATCGACACACCTCGTTTCACTTCGGCTCATTCTCTTGCTTTTTCCCGCTGGCAGCACGCCCAGACGCAGGTGACAATCAACGTCCCAGAGGTATTGATTGGTGATTTATTCAGTACGCTTTTCGTACTTATTGATTGCACCAACCTGCGCGGACGCGCAGGTTTTTTTTTGCCCGCGTTTTATCCCTCCGCACTTCTCATGTACTCTTCCAGACTCTGAATCACATGCCTCAATGACTGGCAAAAGGAGTTGAAATGCTACTGGGCTTTTTCCGCGGCCTGTTTCGCGTCTTGTTCCGTGTACAGCTGACCGGCAATACCGCGCCTTTAAACGGCGATCGGGTATTGATCACCCCCAATCATGTCTCATTCATTGATGGCATCTTACTGGCGCTGTTTCTTCCCGTGCGTCCGGTCTTTGCGGTCTACACCTCGATTAGCGAGCAGTGGTATATGCGCTGGGTCAGCAAAATCATCGATTTTGTTCCTCTCGACCCGACCAAGCCCATGTCGGTTAAACATCTGGTTCGCCTGATTGGCGAAGGCCGTCCGGTAGTGATTTTCCCGGAAGGGCGCATCTCCGTCTCCGGCTCGCTGATGAAGATTTATGAAGGGGCCGGTTTTGTCGCTGCGAAATCGGGCGCGACGGTGATCCCGCTGCGCATTGACGGCGCGGAGCTGACCTTTTTCAGCCGCCTGAAAGGGCTGGTTAAACAGCGCCTCTTCCCGCGCATTACCCTGCATATTCTGCCGCCGACGCAGCTGCCGATGCCGGACGCGCCGCGTGCGCGCGATCGCCGCAAGATTGCGGGCGAAATGCTGCACCAGATTATGATGGAAGCCCGCATGGCGGTGCGCCCGCGCGAAACGCTGTTTGAAGCGTTGCTCAGTGCGCAGTACCGCTACGGTGCCGGCAAGCCCTGCGTGGAAGATATCAACTTCACGCCGGACAGCTACCGCAAGCTGCTGACCAAAACCCTGTTTGTGGCGCGCATTCTCGATAAATACAGCGCGCAGGGCGAGAAAATCGGCCTGATGCTGCCGAACGCCGGTATCAGCGCGGCGGTGATCTTTGGTGCCATCGCCCGCGGGCGCATTCCGGCGATGATGAACTACACCGCCGGGGTGAAAGGGATGAGCAGCGCGATTACCGCGGCGCAAATCAAAACCATCTTTACCTCCCGCACCTTTATGGATAAGGGCAAGCTGTGGCATCTGCCGGAGCAGCTCACCCAGGTGCGCTGGGTCTATCTCGAAGATCTGAAAGGTGAAGTCACCTTTGAAGATAAGCTGTGGATTTTCCGCCATCTGCTGATGCCGCACCGCGCGCAGGTGGAGCAGAAACCGGAAGATCCGGCGCTGATCCTCTTTACCTCTGGCTCCGAGGGCAACCCGAAAGGGGTGGTGCACAGCCATAAGAGCCTGCTGGCGAACGTCGAGCAGATCCGCACCATTGCCGATTTCACCGCCAATGACCGCTTTATGTCGGCGCTGCCGCTTTTCCACTCCTTCGGCCTGACGGTTGGCCTGCTGACGCCGCTGTTTACCGGCGCGCAGGTCTTCCTCTACCCGAGCCCGCTGCATTACCGCATTGTGCCGGAGCTGGTCTATGACCGTAACTGCACGGTGCTGTTCGGCACGTCGACCTTCCTTGGTCACTACGCCCGCTTCGCCAACCCGTATGATTTTTACTGCCTGCGTTATGTGGTTGCCGGGGCGGAGAAACTGCAGGAGAGCACTCGCCAAATCTGGCAGGACAAGTTTGGCCTGCGCATCCTTGAAGGCTACGGTGTGACCGAATGTGCGCCGGTGGTCTCCATCAACGTACCGATGGCGGCGAAACCGGGCACTGTCGGCCGCATTCTGCCAGGTATGGACGCCCGCTTAATGGCGGTGCCGGGCATTGAAGAGGGCGGTCGCCTGCAGCTGAAAGGGCCAAACATAATGACCGGCTATCTGCGGGTGGAAAACCCCGGCGTGCTGGAAGCGCCAATGGCGGAAAATATCAACGGCGAGATGGAGCCGGGCTGGTATGACACCGGCGATATCGTGCGCTTCGACGAGCAGGGCTTTGTGCAGATCCAGGGGCGCGCAAAACGCTTCGCCAAGATAGCCGGCGAGATGATCTCGCTGGAGATGGTTGAGCAGCTGGCGCAGGCCGTTTCGCCGGAGAAAATGCATGCCACCGTGGTGAAAAGCGACGCCAGTAAAGGCGAGGCGCTGGTGATGTTCACCACCGACAGCGAACTGACGCGCGACAAGTTGCAACAGCAGGCGCGCGCGCAGGGCGTACCGGAACTGGCTGTCCCGCGTGATATCCGTTTCCTGAAACAGCTGCCGGTGCTTGGCAGCGGCAAGCCCGATTTCGTGACCCTGAAAGGAGTGGTGGATGAGGCAGAAACCGAACACGCATGAGTCAGTAAGCGCTAACTCGCCGCTCTTGTCGCGAGGAATGATGGCGGTGATTGCCGCCCAGTTTCTCTCGGCATTTGGCGATAACGCACTGCTCTTTGCCACGCTGGCGCTACTGAAAGCGGAGTTTTACCCCGACTGGAGCCAGCCCGTTCTGCAAATGGTGTTTGTGGGCGCTTACATTCTTTTCGCACCGTTTGTCGGCCAGGTGGCAGACAGCTTTGCTAAAGGGCGCGTAATGATGGTTGCCAACGCCCTGAAACTGCTGGGCGCGGCGAGCATCTGCGTAGGGGTTAACCCCTTTGTCGGCTACCTGCTGGTCGGCATTGGCGCAGCGGCCTACTCCCCGGCGAAGTATGGCATTCTCGGCGAGATCACGACCGGCGATAAGCTGGTGAAGGCGAATGGCCTGATGGAGTCATCGACCATTGCCGCGATCCTGATCGGCTCGGTAGCGGGCGGCGTGCTGGCCGACTGGCATGTGCTGGCGGCGGTTGGCGTCTGTGCGCTGGTCTACGCTGGTGCGGTCGTAGCTAACCTGATGATCCCGAAACTGCCTGCGGCGCGTCCCGGGCGCTCCTGGCGCTTTGGGCCGATGACCGCCAGCTTCTTTAGCGCCTGTAAAAGCCTGTGGCAGAACGGCGAAACCCGCTTCTCGCTGGTGGGTACCAGCCTCTTCTGGGGCGCGGGCGTGACGCTGCGTTTCCTGCTGGTGCTGTGGGTGCCGGTAGCGCTCGGCCTGACGGATAACGCTACGCCAACCTACCTCAACGCGATGGTCGCCGTCGGCATTGTGGTGGGTGCCGGGCTGGCAGCGAAGCTGGTGACGCTGGATAAAGTCTCCCGCTGTATGCCGGCCGGGGTGCTGATTGGTATCGCCGTGGTGATCTTCTCGCTCCAGCACGCTCTGCTGCCTGCTTATGGCGTGCTGATGCTGATCGGCGTGCTCGGGGGCTTCTTCGTGGTGCCGCTCAACGCGCTGTTGCAGGCGATTGGCAAGGAGTCCGTCGGTGCGGGCAACGCCATTGCCGTGCAGAACCTCGGTGAAAACACCGCCATGCTGCTGATGCTGGGGCTTTACTCACTGGCCATCAAAGTGGGCGTGCCGGTGGTGGGAACCGGGATCGGGTTTGGGGTGCTGTTTGCGCTGGCGATTGCGGCGCTGTGGATCTGGCAGCGCCGCCGGTAAGTTTTACGGAGCGGGGTAGGTGTAGACCTGATGCACCGCCTCGATCTCCGCGATCACCTCATCGCTTAAATCAAGATGCAGGCTCTCAACGTTCGTTTTCAACTGCTCCATCGTCGTCGCGCCCAGCAGGGTACTGGCGACGAAGGGCTGACGGCGAACGAAGGCCAGCGCCATCTGCGCCGGATCGAGATTGTGTCGCTTCGCAATATCGACATAGGCCGCTACCGCTTTTTGTGACTGCTCGCTGCTGTAACGGGTAAAACGGCTGAACAGCGTGTTGCGCGCGCCGGCCGGTTTCGCCCCGTTCAGGTATTTGCCCGTCAGCGTACCAAACGCCAGGCAAGAGTAGGCCAGCAGTTCAACCCCCTCATACTGGCTCACTTCCGCAAGACCTACCTCGAAGCTGCGGTTCAGCAAGCTGTAGGGGTTCTGGATGGTCACAATGCGCGGCAGCTCGTGCTTCTCTGCCAGTTGCAGGTAGCGCATCACGCCAAACGCCGTTTCGTTGGAGACGCCGATATAGCGGATTTTACCGGCGCGCTGGCACTCGGTAAGGGCTTCCAGCGTTTCCAGTAAGGTGATGACCGGCGCGCTCTCAACCCAGCTGTAGCCCAGCTTGCCAAAGCAGTTGGTCTGGCGCTGCGGCCAGTGAACCTGGTAGAGATCGAGATAATCGGTTTGCAGGCGCTTGAGGCTCTCATCAAGCGCGGCGCGGATATTTTTGCGATCGAGTGCCTGGTTCGGGCGGATGCCGCTATCGCTGTTGCGGCTCGGGCCGCTCACTTTCGAGGCGATAACCAGTTTTTCGCGGTTGTTGCGCTTCGCCAGCCAGTTGCCGACGTAGGTTTCCGTCAGGCCCTGGGTTTCCGGGCGCGGTGGGACAGGGTACATCTCTGCGACATCAATCAGGTTAATGCCCTGGCTGACCGCGTAATCAAGCTGTGCATGGGCGTCGGCTTCGCTGTTTTGTTCACCAAACGTCATTGTGCCCAGCCCGAGGGTGCTTATTTCAAGCGAACTGTGGGGGATACGGTGATAGTGCATAGCCGGCTTCCTTAAACAAACATGCCACGTCAGCTGCGCTGACAAAGGAATATAACCATGGCAGAGGGGAAGCAAAAGGGAAAGGAAAAAATGGATTAAAGGCCAGCAGGTTACTGACCTTTATAGGGAATTTTTAACGCTCAATAATCTGGGATACGTCATCGCGGTTAATCTGCATTTTGTTGCCCTGCTGATCGTGATAGCTCACCAGCCCGGTGTCATCATCAATCTGCGGCTTACCGTCCGTCAGAATCATTCTGCCGTCTTTGGTCGACATCACATAGTCACTGCTGCACCCGCTGACCGCGCATGCCAGCCCGACCGCGGAAATAATGACTGCCCACTTCTTCATCGTTCGTATCCTCTTGGCTTATCCTCACAGAAGTGTAGTAATAACGCGCCCTTATGCGATGAAAAAGCAGGATTGTCTGAAAGTGTGCGGTGAGGGGGCAAACACATAAAAAAACGCCTTCCCGCAGGGGAAGGCGCGTGGCTTACAGCGGGTTCTTCTTGTTGCGCAGCAGGTTGAGTGACTCAACGGCAATGGAGAAGAACATCGCGAAGTAGATGTAGCCTTTCGGCACATGGATGGAGACGCTCTCCAGAATCAGCGTAAAGCCGACCAGGATCAAAAACGACAGCGCCAGCATTTTCACCGACGGGTGGCGATCGACAAATTCACCAATCGGCCGCGCAGCGAACATCATCACGCCGACGGCAATCACTACCGCTGCCATCATGATGAACAGATGATCGGAGAGACCGACGGCGGTGATCACCGAGTCGAGGCTGAAGATAATATCCAGCAGCATGATCTGCACGATTGCGCCAAAGAAGGAGTGAACGTTTGTTTTCAGCCCCTCCTCTTCGCCTTCGATCGACTCATGGATCTCTTTGCTCGCCTTCCAGATCAGGAACAGACCACCAAGGAAGAGGATCAGATCGCGGGCGGAAACGTCGTGATCGAAGACGTTAAACAGAGGATGGGTGAGCTTGATGACCCAGGCGATCGAGGCCAACAGCAACAGACGCATAATCATCGCCCCCGCCAGCCCCAGCCTGCGGGCGTGGTTACGTTGGGCGGTGGGAAGTTTTGCGACAACCAGAGAGAGGAAAATAATATTGTCGATCCCAAGAACGATCTCCAGCAGCGTCAGTGTACCGAGCGCGAGCCAGGCGTTGGGATCGGTGATCCATGCAAATAACATCGATAAAGTCCTGCCAAAAAAAGAAGCGCTAATTATAAGCGCCGACAGCTTTCTGGCAAAAATTTAATAGGACGATAACGCGAAATGGCGCGCAAGCAGCGCACGGGTAAAGTTCTTTTTCAGATAAAAACCGCGCGGCAGCGTCAGAATCGGCTCACCGTGTTCGCCGATGGCTTCGGTTAACGCTTTACTGTTGGCCGCTTTCGGGCGCAGTTGCAGCACTTCGCCATGCCGGGCGGTGATACGCGTCACCTGGCCAAGCACGATCAGATCCATTAACTCTTCCCAGTCCTGGCGCAGCTGCTGCTCCTCATCGGCGTCCGGGCTCCAGAGCAGCGGCGATCCAACCCGCCGTTCAGCAAGGGGAATGGTGCGCGAGCCCTCAACAGGCACCCACAGGACGCGCTTCAGTTTATGGCGGACATGGCTGGTTTCCCACACCACGCCGGTGTTGCCCGTCAGCGGTGCCACGCAGACAAAGGTGGTTTCCAGCGGGCCGCCTTGCGCATCTATCGGGATAGTTTTTAGCTCCACGCCGAGCGCCGCGAAATCCTGCTCGGGTTTGCTGCCCGCGCTCGCACCCAGCCAGCGCTCCAGCAGCACACCGATCCACCCTTTATCGCGCTTTAGATCGCGCGGTGTCGGCATGCCGGCAAGCTCAGCCAGCTCGCCTAACGTATAGCCTGCCAGCCGCTGCGCCTGCGCCAGCAGCTGCGCTTCGGTTTCCGGCGGAGCGGTGAGAGGAGTGATTACACACATGCTAAAACCTTTTGGTTAAAAAATAGACAGCAGTTTTCCACCGCACGCAGGAAGTTTATCGTGTTCCGGGAAAAAAGAGCAATCCAATGATTTATAAGCTAATTTAGCAGAGAGGTTTGCGTGTTGCGCAACAGGTGGCAAGGTTTTCCAAATCTGGTCACTGACAATGAACAGGATCTTACACCCTGTTATCCACAGAAAAGTGGGATAAGTGGGAATAACCACGACTACTGTTTCCATTTACAGCCTTGACGCGGGAGCAAAATCGAATTTTTGCACAAAATGTGCCTAACTTAGTGGCATAATCTGTGGATAAATTCGGCTCTGTTCGATCTTTCATCAACGCCAGGATCCTAAGCGTGACGATCATCACAGAACGGCGGCGTGGCGGGCTATTTGATGCACTAAACCAATGAATTACGGAGAGTAATTTTTTGCGCATCATAAGCCATTATTCAGACTACTCTGGGTTTTCCCTGGGTAATTCCATACTTCTTCACAACTCTATCCACAGAAAAGGTGAATAAAACCCCTTGGCGTTCGTCACGGCTGTTTATAAGTGTGATGATAACTGTGAGTTATTCAATTGTTATTCGTTTATCTCCCTGTCATAGAGTGGTTTACCGTTTTCCGGGAGTGTGAAACAATCGCTTTATTCAGGTTTATTTTGAGGTAGTCCGGTGATTGATGACGATGGCTACCGCCCAAATGTGGGAATCGTAATCTGTAATCGACAGGGTCAGGTCATGTGGGCCAAACGCTTCGGACAGCACTCATGGCAGTTTCCCCAGGGGGGAATCAATCCTGGAGAATCCCCGGAGCAGGCTATGTACCGGGAGCTGTTCGAGGAAGTGGGCTTAAGTCGTAAAGATGTTCGTATCCTTGCTTCTACCCGTAACTGGTTGCGTTACAAGTTACCGAAACGTTTGGTGCGTTGGGACACAAAGCCGGTTTGCATCGGCCAGAAACAGAAATGGTTTCTTTTGCAGTTGATGAGCAACGACAGCGATATCAATATGCAAACCAGCAGTACACCCGAGTTTGATGGCTGGCGTTGGGTGAGCTACTGGTATCCTGTTCGCCAGGTTGTGTCGTTTAAACGCGACGTCTACCGGCGGGTGATGAAAGAGTTTGCAGCCGCGGTGCTGGCGCTTCAGGAGACTCCTGTAAAGCCGCAAAGCGCGCCTGCCTGGCGACGGAAACGAGGTTAAGCCACCCACATTATGCTCACCCGACTGCGAGAGATTGTTGAGAAAGTTGCCAGCGCGCCACGTCTTAACGAAGCGCTGGAGATACTGGTTACCGACGTTTGTCTGGCGATGGAAACCGAAGTATGTTCGGTCTATCTCGCAGATCATGACAGGCGCTGTTTCTATCTTATGGCGACGCGCGGTTTGAAAAAGCCGCGCGGCCGCGCTGTTACGCTCGCATTCGATCAAGGTATCGTCGGCCTGGTCGGCAGGCTGGCGGAGCCTATCAACCTTGCCGACGCGCAAAAGCACCCCAGCTTTAAATTTATCCCCTCGGTGAAAGAGGAGCGGTTTCGCGCCTTTCTCGGTGTGCCGATCATTCAGCGCCGCCAGCTGCTTGGCGTGCTGGTGGTGCAGCAGCGTGAAATTCGCCAATACGATGAGAGCGAAGAGTCCTTTCTTGTCACTCTCGCCACGCAGATGGCGGGTATTCTCTCCCAGTCGCAGCTAAACGCCCTGTTTGGTCAGTATCGCCAGACCCGCATTCGCGCGCTGCCTGCCTCATCCGGCGTGGCGATTGCCGAAGGGTGGATGGATCAAACGCTGCCGTTGATGGAGCAGGTTTACCCGGCCTCGACGCTGGATACCTCCCTCGAGCGCGAAAGGTTAACCACCGCGCTGGAAGAGGCGGCGAATGAGTTTCGTCGCTACAGCAAACGCTTCTCCGCCGGGGCGCAAAAAGAGACGGCGGCGATCTTCGATCTCTATTCGCACCTGCTCTCCGATGCGCGTCTTCGCCGCGAGCTGTTTGAGGAGGTCGACCGCGGCGTGGTCGCCGAATGGGCGGTCAAAACGGTTATTGAGAGCTTCGCTGCGCAGTTCGCTGCCCTTAGCGATGGCTACCTGAAAGAGCGCGCGGGGGATCTGCGCGCCCTCGGCCAGCGCCTGCTGTTCCATCTTGATGACAATATTCAGGGGCCGAATAGCTGGCCGGAACGCTTCGTGCTGGTGGCAGACGAACTCTCTGCAACGACGCTTGCCGAGTTGCCGCATGACAGGCTGGCGGGCGTGGTGGTGCGCGACGGCGCGTCCAACTCCCATGCCGCCATTATGGTGCGTGCGCTGGGTATTCCGACGGTGATGGGGGCCGATATTCAGCCTTCAGCCCTGCACCGGCGGACGCTGATCGTCGATGGTTATCGCGGTGAACTGCTGGTCGATCCTGAGCCGGTGCTCCTGCAGGAGTATCAGCGTCTCATTACGGAAGAGAATGAGTTAAGCCGTCTTGCCGAAGATGACGTTAACCTCGAAGCCCGTTTAAGCAGCGGCGAGCGGGTTAAAGTGATGCTCAACGCCGGGTTAAGCCCTGCCCATGAAGAGAAGCTGGGCAAGCGAATCGACGGCATTGGGCTCTACCGCACCGAAATTCCTTTTATGCTGCAAAGCGGCTTCCCCTCCGAAGAGGAGCAGGTGGCGCAGTATCAGGGCATGTTGCAGATGTTCAACGACAAGCCGGTAACGCTGCGTACGCTGGATGTCGGTGCCGACAAGCAGCTGCCCTATATGCCGATAAGCGAAGAGAACCCCTGTCTTGGCTGGCGCGGCATCCGTATTACCCTCGATCAGCCGGAGATCTTTCTGATCCAGGTGCGCGCAATGCTGCGGGCAAACGCCGCGACCGGCAACCTCAGCATCCTGCTGCCGATGATCACCAGCATTGATGAGGTGGATGAGGCGCGCAGGCTGATAGAGCGCGCCGGGCGTGAAGTGGAAGAGATGATCGGTTATGCCATCCCGAAACCGCGCATCGGCGTGATGCTGGAAGTGCCCTCGATGGTGTTTATGCTGTCGCACCTGGTGAACCGCGTCGATTTTATCTCTGTCGGTACCAATGACTTAACCCAGTACATTCTTGCCGTCGATCGTAACAATACCCGCGTGGCGAATATGTACGACAGCCTGCACCCGGCGGTGCTGCGCGCGCTGGCGATGATTGCAGGCGAAGCTGAACGGCTGGGGATCGATCTCTGTTTGTGCGGCGAAATGGCCGGCGATCCGATGTGCGTCGCGCTGCTGATTGGCATGGGCTACCGCCATCTTTCGATGAATGGTCGCTCCGTGGCGCGTATCAAATATCTGCTGCGCCGTATTGATTGCGAAGAGGCGCAGGTGCTGACGCAGCGCGCGCTGGAGGCCCAGCTGACAACCGAAGTGCGCCATCAGATTGCCGCCTTTATGGAGCGGCGCGGTCTCGGCGGGCTGATTCGCGGCGGGATTTAAGCGGCGGTTTATTTAACCCGCTTTGCCGATCTTTGGGTTGCGCAGACCATCTGCCTGATGGCGGCTTCGCCTTATCAGGCCTACGCGGATCGAGCGGTTTTGTAGGCCGGATAAGCGCAGCGCCATCCGGCAAACGTTGCACAGGGGGCTTTGCTGTCCGTAGGCCGGATAAGCGCAGCGCCATCCGGCAAACGTTGCACAGGGGGCTTTGATGTCCGTAGGCCCGATAAGCGCAGCGCCATCCGGCAGACGTGACACACCGGGCTTTGCTGTCCGTAGACCGGATAAGCACAGCACCATCCGGCAAACGTTGCACAGGGGGCTTTGCCGTCCGTAGGCCGGTTAAGCGCAGCGCCATCCGGCAGACGTTGCAAACCGGGCTGTGCTGTCCGTAGGCCGGATAAGCGCAGCGCCATCCGGCAGACGTTGCACAGGGGGCTTTGCTGTCCATAGGCCGGATAAGCGCAGCGCCATCAGGCAGACGTTGCACAGGGGGCTTTGTTGTCCGTAGGCCGGATAAGCGCAGCGCCATCCGGCAGACGTTCTGCACAGAGCCTCACCTGTACCGTTTCGTTTATACATAACTTTTACAACATAGCGGCAACCTGCCTGATGTGCCTTATGCTATGATTCGCAGCTTTGGAGCGGCCGCCAGGTGCGACCGCGTCGGTGTACCGCTGTCCACTTTCGGCGGAATAACAACAAGTTGTGGTGACAGATGAACAGTGGCTATCTGCATTTTCCGGATTTCGATCCGGTGATTTTCTCCATCGGACCCGTGTCCCTGCACTGGTATGGTCTGATGTATCTGGTCGGTTTTGTTTTCGCTATGTGGCTGGCAACCCGCCGGGCTAACCGCCCCAACAGCGGCTGGACCAAAAACGAAGTTGAAAACCTGCTCTACGCCGGCTTCCTCGGCGTCTTCCTCGGTGGTCGTCTCGGCTACGTGCTGTTCTACAATTTCCCGCTCTTCCTCGACGATCCGCTCTATCTCTTCCGCGTATGGGACGGCGGCATGTCCTTCCACGGCGGCTTAATCGGCGTGATCGTGGTGATGATCATCTTCGCTAAACGCACCAAACGCAGCTTCTTCCAGGTCGCCGACTTTATCGCGCCGCTGATCCCGTTTGGTCTCGGCGCAGGTCGCCTGGGGAACTTTATTAACGGCGAGCTCTGGGGCCGTGTCGATCCCTCTTTCAAATACACCATGCTGTTCCCCGGCTCGCGTGCGGAGGATATGGCGCTGCTGCCTTCTCATCCGGAGTGGCAATCGATTTTTGATACCTACGGCGTTCTGCCGCGCCACATGTCCCAGCTCTATGAACTGGCGCTGGAAGGCGTGGTGCTCTTTATCATCCTGAACCTCTTTATCCGCAAACCTCGCCCGACCGGCGCGGTATCCGGCCTGTTCCTGATTGGCTACGGCGCGTTCCGTATCATCGTTGAGTTTTTCCGCCAGCCCGACGCGCAGTTTACCGGCGAGTGGGTGCAGTACATCAGCATGGGGCAGATCCTCTCCATCCCGATGATTATTGCTGGTGCCATCATGATGATCTGGGCGTACCGCCATCGTTCGCCGCAACACGTTTCCTGAGGAACCATGAAACAGTATTTAGAGTTGATGCAAAAGGTGCTTAACGAAGGCACCCCGAAAAATGACCGCACCGGGACAGGCACGCTGTCTATTTTTGGCCATCAGATGCGTTTTAATCTGCAGGACGGCTTCCCGCTGGTGACCACCAAGCGCTGCCATTTGCGTTCAATTATTCATGAGCTGCTGTGGTTCCTGCAGGGCGATACCAACATTGCCTACCTGCGTGAGAACAAGGTCTCCATCTGGGACGAGTGGGCCGATGAAAATGGCGACCTAGGCCCGGTTTACGGTAAACAGTGGCGCGCCTGGCCGACGCCGGACGGCCGCCATATCGATCAGATTTCAACGGTCATTGAGCAGTTGAAAAACGATCCGGACTCGCGCCGCATTATCGTCTCTGCGTGGAACGTCGGTGAACTGGATAAAATGGCGCTGGCCCCGTGCCACGCTTTTTTCCAGTTCTACGTGGCAGATGGCAAGCTCTCTTGCCAGCTCTACCAGCGTTCGTGCGACGTCTTCCTCGGCCTGCCGTTCAATATCGCCAGCTACGCGTTACTGGTACATATGATGGCGCAGCAGTGCGATCTTGAGCCGGGTGACTTTGTCTGGACCGGTGGCGACACGCACCTCTACAGCAACCACCTTGAGCAGACGCGCCTGCAGCTGAGCCGTGAACCGCGTGCGTTACCGAAACTGGTGATCAAGCGTAAACCCGCTTCGCTGTTTGATTACCGTTTCGAAGACTTCGAGATCGAAGGCTACGATCCGCACCCTGCGATCAAAGCACCGGTCGCTATCTGATCTCGCTCAGCCTGACACAACCGGCGCGTTAACGTGCCGGTTTTTTTTGCCTGCAAATCGCTTTTTCGGCCCAGCTTCCAGCCTTAATGCAACCCGCTGCAATCCTCTTTTTTCCTTGCGTAACGCCTCGTAAACCTGCCTTTTCACTCTCGACGAATATCCCTTCCGGCGACAGACTGCCGCCATGAAAAAAGAAGATGGTTTTACATTGATTGAAACCCTCGTGGCTGTGGCGTTGATTGTTATCCTCAGTGCCGCGGGGATTTCCGGCTGGCAGAGCTGGCAAGCACAGCAGCGGTTGTGGCAAACCGCGCTGCAGGCGCGTCATTTTCTTGAGCGCTTGCGGGAAGAGGCCAACTGGCATAACCAATCGCAGGTTGTTTACAGCGTGCGGGAAGGGGACAGGTGGTGTTTGCTGAATGTACCCGCGGTGCGTTGCTCCGCACAGCAGGCGTTAATGCTGCGCCCGGCATGGCCAGATGTCGCACTGGCTGATGTCACGCCGTCCCTCGGCTTTTATGGTTTACGCAATACCGCCTGGCCGGGGCATATCCGTCTGCATAGCAGTGCCGGTGAGTGGCGAGTGGTGGTCTCTGCATGGGGGAGGATCAGAATGTGTCAGCCTGCGGGAGGGAGTCTATGTTAAACGCTCAGCGCGGCTTCTCCTTGCTGGAGACGCTGCTGGCGATGGCCATCGGTAGCGTGCTGCTGCTGGCCTCCGCCCGCTTTCTGCCCGGTCTACAAATTGCCCTTATGCAACACACACGGCTGCAGACCATTGAGGACGACCTCTGGCAGCGGCTGCGGGCCGTCGCTAAACATTTACAGCGCGCAGGCTACTGTCACGGAAGCTGTAGCGGTGAACCGCTTTTTATCAGCGCCAAAGGGGAGTGCGTTATTGCGCAGTGGGATGCCAACAGCAACGGGCGCTGGGAGAGCTCACCCAGTACTGATGCGGAGCAAACGGCCTTTCGCCTGCAAAACGGCGCACTGGAAACGCTACGCGGCGCGACCTCCTGCGCCGGTCGAGGATGGGAGAAGGTCACCGATCCGGCGCAGATGCGCGTGGAGCGCTTTAGCGTGACCCGACGCCAGATGGCCGGCTTTGCGCCACAGCTCACTATTCTGCTTGCCGCCAGCCTACCGGGTAGCGCTGAGAAAGCGGTGAGCGGCGAGCTAACCATCACCGGGTATAACCTGTGAATCGGCAGCGCGGCATCTCCTCCCTGGCGCTGGTGCTTCTGTTGCTGCTGCTGGGTAGCCTGATGCTCAACGGCCTCAACCAGCAACTAACCAGCCATATCTGGCGGGTCAACCGTGAAAGGCAGGGGATACGCATCACCGCAGACGTTTTATCGGCGATGGAGTTAGCGCGTTACAGGATATGGCCGTCAGAGCCTATGGTGCAGTGCCTGCAACCTGCCGCAGAGGGCATGCGCAGCTGCCTGCGTATTTTTGCCGACGGCTCCGCTTTGCTTATCACCGCCAGCGCAGAAGCGGCATTATGGCGGCTGGGGCGGGTAGAGGGTGAGCAGGTTCGCTTCTCCCCCCACGGCTGGAGCGATTTCTGCCCGCTTACGGAGAGTGCATTATGTCAACTTCCCTGAACCGCGAGCGGGGCTTTAGCCTGACGGAAGTCCTGCTGGCGATGGTGCTGATGGTGATGGTGGTCACCGCCCTTGGCGGGTATCATCGCGCGCTGTCCGCCGGGTTTTCTACCGCCAGCCAGTGGCGACAGCTCTGGCGCTATGCGTGGCAGCAGGCTCAACCTCACGCGACGCCGCTCCCTTCAGGCTGGCAGGTTTCACGGGGGCAGACAACAACAGAAGGATGTGTCAGCATCAACGTCACCGTTATCTCGCCGCTGGGCAGGCAGGGGAAAATGACGCAACTTTTTTGCCCAACTAGTCAGTAGCCAGGAGCACGTATGTTAAGGGTTTATCACTCCAATCGTCTGGATGTGCTTGAAGCACTGATGGAGTTTATCGTTGAGCAGGACAGGCTCGACGATCCCTTTGCGCCGGAAGTGATCATGGTGCAAAGCACCGGGATGGCGCAGTGGCTGCAGATGACCCTGGCGCAAAAGTTTGGCATTGCCGCCAATATCACCTTTCCGCTGCCGGCGAGCTTTATCTGGGAGATGTTCGTTACCGTCCTCGAGGACATTCCCAAAGAGAGCGCTTTCAACAAACAGAGTATGAGCTGGAAGTTGATGTCGCTGCTGCCTGCGCTGCTGGAGCAGGACGATTTTGCCATGCTGCATCACTATCTCCACGATGATGATGACAAGCGTAAACTGTTCCAGCTCTGCTCACGCGTGGCGGATCTCTACGATCAATATCTGGTTTATCGCCCGGAGTGGCTGACGCGCTGGGAGGCGGGTGAACGGGTCGACGGGCTGGACGATGCGCAGCGCTGGCAGGCACCGCTCTGGCGCGCGCTGGTTGAGTATACCCGCGAGTTAGGCCAGCCCCACTGGCACCGCGCCAACCTCTATCAGCGCTTTATCTCCCGGCTTGAATCGGCGAAAGAGCCGCCAGCCGGGCTGCCTGCCCGCGTCTTTATCTGCGGCATCTCCGCGCTGCCGCCCGTCTACCTGCAAGCCCTGCAGGCGCTCGGCAAACATATTGATGTCCACCTGCTGTTTACTAACCCCTGTCGCTACTACTGGGGCGATATCAAAGACCCGGCGTTTCTCGCACGGCTTGTCACGCGCCGCCGCCGCCATCACCGGGATGACCGCCAGTTTCCTCTCTTCCGCGATACGCAAAGCGCGGAAGGTCTCTTTAATGGCGAAGGGGAGCAGGATGTGGGTAACCCACTGCTGGCCTCCTGGGGCAAGCTCGGGCGCGACAACATCTTTCTGCTGGCGGGGATGGAACGCTATGAGGAGTTAGATGCCTTTGTCGACATCACCCCGGGCTCGCTGCTGCAAAACCTGAAGTACGACATTCTTGAGCTGCAAAACAGTGCGGTAGCTGGCGTCACGGCAGAGGAGTTCGCGCGCAGTGATAAAAAGCGCCCGCTTGATCCGGAGGATCGCAGCGTCACGGTGCATATCTGCCACAGCCCGCAGCGGGAAGTGGAGGTGCTGCACGATCGCCTGCTGGCGATGCTGGAGGAGGATCCGGAGCTGACGCCGCGGGATATCGTGGTGATGGTGGCGGATATCGACAGCTACAGCCCCTATATTCAGGCGGTGTTCGGCAGCGCCAGCGGTGAGCGCTACATTCCCTATGCGGTATCCGACCGCCGCGCGCGTCAGGCCCACCCCGCGTTGCAAGCCTTTATCAGCCTCTTATCCCTGCCGGACAGCCGCTTCGTCTCGGAAGATGTGCTCGCCCTGCTGGATGTGCCGGTGCTGGCGGCCCGCTTCAACATTACCGAAGAGGGGCTGCGCTACCTGCGCCTCTGGGTAAACGAGTCCGGCATTCGCTGGGGGATGGATGATGACAACGTCCGCGAGCTCGAACTGCCGCCCACCGGGCAGCACACCTGGCAGTTTGGCCTGACGCGCATGCTGCTCGGCTATGCCATGGAGAGCCGCCAGGGCGAGTGGCAGTCAATTCTGCCCTATGACGAGTCGAGCGGCTTGATTGCGGAGCTGGTCGGTCACCTGGCTTCGCTGCTGATGCAGCTCAATATCTGGCGCCGGGGCCTTGCCGAAGAGCGCCCGCTGGAGGAGTGGCTGCCGGTATGCCGGGAGATGCTTAATGACTTCTTCCTGCCGGATCAGGAGACCGAAGCCGCACTGGCGCTGATTGAGCAGCAGTGGCAGGCGATCATTGCCCAGGGCGTTGGCGCGAGCTATGGCGAAGCGGTCCCGCTCTCTCTGCTGCGTGATGAGCTGGCTCAGCGCCTCGATCAGGAGCGCATCAGCCAGCGCTTCCTCGCCGGCCCGGTCAACATTTGTACGCTGATGCCGATGCGCTCGATCCCGTTTAAGGTGGTCTGCCTGTTGGGAATGAACGACGGCATCTATCCGCGTACGCTTCCTCCGCTCGGCTTTGACCTGATGAGCCAGAAACCGCAGCGCGGCGATCGCAGCCGCCGTGATGATGACCGCTATCTCTTCCTGGAAGCCCTTATCTCCGCGCAGCAGCAGCTCTATATCAGCTATATAGGCCGTTCGATCCAGGATAACAAAGAGCGTTTTCCTTCGGTGCTGGTGCAGGAGCTGGTGGACTATATCGGCCAGAGCCACCATCTGCCGGGGGATGAGTCTCTCAACTGTGACGAAAGCGAGCGGCGGGTGAAGGCGCATATCACCCATCTGCACACCCGCATGCCGTTCGACCCGGCTAACTATACGGTAGATGAGTGGCAGAGCTATGCCCGCGACTGGCTGCCCGCCGCCAGCCTGCAGGGCGAAGAGCATCTGCCCTTTATTCAGACGCTGGAGACGCCTGCGCTTGAGACGCTGGCCTTTGACCAGCTTCAGCGCTTCTGGGCGCACCCGGTGCGCGCCTTCTTCCAGATGCGTCTGCGGGTGAATTTCCGCCCTGAAGAGAGCGATATTCCTGACGCCGAGCCCTTTATTCTTGATGGGCTGGATCGCTACCAGCTTAACGACGAGCTACTGAATGCGCTGGTTGAAGAGCAGGATGCGGAAAAACTCTTCCGCCGCTATCGGGCTGCGGGTGTGCTGCCGTACGGGGCATTCGGTGAAATCGTCTGGGAGACGCAGTGCAAGGAGATGCAGGCCCTGGCCAGCCGCGTTATTGAGCATCGCCAACCGGCAGACAGCCTCGAAATCGATCTGCACTGCGCGGGCGTTCACCTGACCGGATGGCTGGCCCACGTGCAGCCGGACGGGCTGCTGCGCTGGCGTCCATCGCAGCTTAAGGTCTCGCAGGGGCTGCAACTTTGGCTGGAACATCTTGTCTACTGTGCCAGTGGCGGAACGGGAGAGAGTCGCCTTTTTGTGCGTAAAGATGGCCAGTGGCGCTTCCCGCCGCTGCCGCCTGAAGAGGCGCTGCGCTACCTGGCGCTAATGATCGAAGGCTATCGCGAAGGGATGGCGAAACCCTTGCTGCTATTGCCGGAAAGCGGCGGCGCATGGATAAAAGCCTGTTATGACGCAGCAAATGATGCCATGGTAAAGGACGACGAGACGTTGCAAAAAGCGCAGAGCAAATTTTTGCAGGCGTATGAAGGCAACATGGTGGTCAGCGGTGAAGGTGCCGATGTCTGGTATCAGCGTCTGTGGCGAACCCTCGAGCCGGAGTACTTCGCGGAGATCACCGCGCAGGCGCAACGTTTCCTGTTACCGCTTTATCGACACAATCAGCCCGCCTGACGGTATAAAAATTGCGCAGAGGGGAGCCATCCCTTATTATGCGCGACGGTCACGGACTGATATAACACGCGTGCTGGCGCTGTCAGCACACATTTACCTGCTACTCCGGTGGTTATCGGGGGAGCAGGAAAAGTTAATGATGAGGTTCGTGAATGCCCCGCAGCACCTGGTTAACTATCTTCGTTCTGTTTTTTGCCCTGTGGGCGCCACTCAGTCAGGCTGACACCGGCTGGCAGCCTGTTAAAGAGACTATCCGTAAGAGCGACAAAGATACGCGGCAGTATCAGGCGATCCGCCTCGATAACGGCATGGTCGTGCTGCTGGTCTCGGATGCGCAGGCGGTCAAATCTCTTTCCGCACTGGTTGTGCCGGTCGGCTCGCTCGAAGATCCCGATAGCCACCCGGGTCTTGCTCACTATCTTGAGCATATGACGCTGATGGGGTCGAAAAAGTATCCTCAGCCAGACAGCCTCGCTGAATACCTTAAAATGCACGGCGGCAGCCATAATGCCAGCACCGCGCCTTATCGCACCGCTTACTATCTGGAAGTGGAGAACGACGCGCTTGATGGGGCCGTGGATCGCTTAGCCGATGCCATCGCCGAGCCGCTGCTGGCAAAGAAGTACGCCGAGCGGGAGCGTAACGCGGTCAACGCAGAGCTGACCATGGCGCGTACCCGTGACGGCATGCGCATGGCGCAGGTGAGTGCGGAGACCATTAACCCTGCTCACCCCGGCGCGCGCTTCTCCGGTGGCAACCTTGAAACCCTCAGCGATAAACCGGGCAGCCCGGTGCATGATGCGCTGCTGGCGTTTCGCGATAAGTACTACTCGGCCAACCTGATGAAAGCGGTGATTTACAGCAATCGCCCGCTTAACGAGCTGGCGACGCTTGCCGTGCAAACCTATGGCCGGGTTCCCAACAAAAATATCACCCGGCCTGAGATCACCGTGCCGGTGGTAACGGATGCGCAAAAAGGCATCATCATTCACTACGTGCCGGAAGTGCCGAACAAGGTGCTGCGCGTTGAGTTTCGTATCGATAACAATACGGCGGCTTTTCGTAGCAAAACCGACGAGCTGATTACCTATCTGATTGGCAACCGCAGCCCGGGCACGCTTTCAGACTGGCTGCAAAGCCAGGGGCTGGTTGAAGGCATTCGTGGTGATTCCGACCCGGTAGTCAATGGTAATAGCGGCGTGCTGGCTATCTCCGCCACTCTGACGGATAAAGGCCTGGCGAACCGCGATCGGGTTGTCGCTGCCATCTTCAGTTACCTGCAACTGCTGCGCGAAAAGGGGATCGATAAGCGCTATTTTGACGAGCTGGCGCACATTCTCGATCTCGATTTTCGCTACCCGTCGATCACCCGCGATATGGATTACGTTGAGTGGCTCGCCGACACAATGATCCGCGTGCCGGTTGCGCACACCCTCGATTCCGTCAACATTGCCGACCAGTTTGATGCTAAAGCGGTGCAGGCGCGTCTTGATGAGATGACGGCGCAAAACGCGCGTATCTGGTATATCAGCCCCGATGAGCCGCACAACAAAAAGGCCTACTTTGTTGATGCCCCTTACCAGGTGGAGAAAATTACGCCCGATCGCTTTGCCGCGTGGCAAAAAGATGAGGCGGGGATCGATCTGAAATTCCCGGAGCTTAACCCCTATATTCCGGATGACTTCTCGCTGATCTCCCCGTCGAAGAAGTATACGCACCCGGAGCTGATCGTCGATGAATCGACGCTGCGCGTGGTCTATATGCCGAGCCGCTACTTTGCCAATGAACCGCGGGCAGATGTCAGCGTGGTGCTGCGTAATCCGCAGGCGATGGACAGCGCGAAAAACCAGGTGATGTTTGCCTTAAACGATTACCTGGCAGGGTTGGCGCTCGATCAGCTCAGTAACCAGGCTGCCGTCGGCGGCATCGGCTTTTCTACCAATGCCAATAACGGTTTGATGCTGAATGCCAACGGCTACACCCAGCGTCTGCCGCAGCTCTTCAGCGCCTTGCTCGAGGGGTATTTCAGCTATACGCCAACCGAGGAGCAACTGACACAGGCGAAATCCTGGTACAGCCGGATGATGGCTTCGGCGGAGAAGGGCAAAGCGTTTGACCAGGCGATTATGCCGGTGCAGATGATATCGCAGGTGCCCTATTTCCCGCGTGAAGCGCGCCGTGCCCTGCTGCCGTCGATCACCGTGCAGGACATTCTCCATTATCGCGATGCGCTGAAGCACAACGCGCGCCCGGAGTTCCTGGTGGTGGGCAACCTGAGCGAACAGCAGGCGAAAGATCTGGCCCACAACGTGCAAAAACAGCTTGGCACCAGCGGTAACGAGTGGTGTCGCAACAAAGACGTGCTGGTGGATAAAAAGCAGAACGTCATGTTTGAAAAAGCGGGCAACAGCACCGATTCCGCGCTGGCTGCTGTCTTTGTGCCGACCGGTTTTGATGAGTACAGCAGCTCGGCGTACAGCGCGATGCTCGGGCAGATCGTACAGCCGTGGTTCTACAACCAGCTACGCACCGAAGAGCAGCTCGGTTATGCCGTCTTTGCTTTCCCCATCAATGTTGGCCGCCAGTGGGGAATGGGCTTCCTGTTGCAGAGCAATGAGAAGCAGCCCGCCTGGCTCTGGGAGCGCTATAAAGCCTTCTTCCCGACCGCTGAAGCGCGCCTGCGCGCGATGAAGCCGGAGGAGTTTGCGCAGATCCAGCAGGGCGTCATCGCGCAAATGCTGCAAGCGCCGCAGACATTAGGCGAGGAGGCTTCCAAATTGAGCAAAGATTTCGATCGCGGCAATATGCGCTTCGATTCACGTGATAAAGTAGTGGCCCAAATAAAAGCGCTGACGCCGCAAAAACTTGCGGACTTCTTCCATCAGGCGGTGGTTGAGCCGCAAGGTATGGCGATACTGTCACAGATCTCCGGAAGCCAGAGCGGAAAAGCCGACTACGCCCGCCCTGACGGCTGGAAGGTGTGGAAGGACGCCAGCGCTTTGCAGCAATCCTTACCCTTGATGAGCGAGAAAAATGAGTGAAACGACCGCTGAGACCCTTAATCCCCTGCGCCTGCCGCTTACCGGCGAGCGCCTGATTGAAGCCTCGGCGGGTACCGGTAAGACCTTCACCATCGCCGCGCTCTATCTGCGGCTGTTACTCGGGCTTGGCGGCAATGCCGCCTTTCCCCGCCCGCTCAACGTTGAAGAGCTGCTGGTGGTCACCTTCACCGAAGCAGCGACGGAAGAGCTGCGCGGGCGTATTCGCAGCAACATCCATGAGCTCCGTATTGCCTGCCTGCGTGAAAGCAGCGACAACCCGCTCTACGCCAGCCTGCTGGCAGAGATTGAGGATAAACAGCAGGCCGCCCACTGGCTGATGCTGGCAGAGCGGCAGATGGATGAAGCCGCTGTCTTTACCATTCACGGTTTTTGCCAGCGCATGCTCAGCCTCAACGCCTTTGAATCCGGCATGCTGTTTGAACTGAAACTGCTGGAAGATGAAACCCTGCTGCGTTACCAGGCCTGTGCCGACTTCTGGCGTCGCCACTGTTACCCGCTGCCGCGCGACATTGCGCAGGTGATCCACGATCTGTGGAAAGGGCCGCAGGATCTTCTCAGGTCCATCGACCGCTATTTGCAGGGTGAAGCCCCGCAGATCAAATCTCCGCCGCCGGAGGAGGAGACCCTCGCTTCGCGCCATGCACAGATTGTCTCGCAGATTGACGCGGTGAAGCGTCAATGGCTCGACTCTGTGAGTGAGCTGGAGCCGCTGCTTGAAAATTCCGGCATTGACCGGCGCAAGTTCAACCGCGGCAACCAGGGAAAGTGGATTGAGAAGATCTCCGCCTGGGCGCAGGAGGAGACCAGCACCTATCTGCTGCCGGACGCGCTGGAGAAGTTCTCGCAGGCGTTTCTCGCCCAGCGCACCAAAGCGGGCGGCGTGGTGCCGGAGCATCCGCTGTTTGTCGCCATCGAAACGCTTCTGGCGCAGCCGCTGACTCTGAGCGATCTGGTGCTCACCCGCGCGATGCGCGAAATCCGCGACGCGGTCGCAAAAGAGAAGCGCCGCCGCGGTGAGCTCGGTTTTGACGATATGCTCAGCCGGCTCGATCACGCCTTACAAAGCCCGAACGGCGAGGCGCTGGCTGCGGCTATCCGCACCCGTTTTCCGGTGGCGATGATCGATGAATTTCAGGATACCGACCCGCAGCAGTACCGCATCTTTAGCCGCATCTGGCTGAATCAGCCTGACTGCGGCCTGCTGCTGATTGGCGATCCCAAACAGGCGATCTACGCTTTTCGCGGCGCTGATATCTTCACCTATATGAAAGCGCGCGACGAAGTGAGCGCCCGCTACACTCTCGATACCAACTGGCGCTCGTCGCCGGGGATGATCGCCAGCGTCAACCGGCTGTTTAGCCAGATGGACGACGCGTTTATGTTCCGCCAGATCCCCTTCCTGCCGGTGAAAGCGGCTGCGCGCAACAGCGGCCTGCGCTTTGCGGTAAAAGGGGAAAACCAGCCGTCGATGAAGCTGTGGCTGATGGAGGGCGAAGGTGTTGGCGTCGGTGATTACCAGAGCTTTATGGCCCAGCTCTGCGCGATGCAGATCCGCGACTGGCTTAGCGCCGGGCAGAGAGGCGATGCGCTGCTCTACGAAGGAGATAAAGCACGGCCGGTAAAAGCCTCGGATATCACCGTGCTGGTGCGCAGCCGCCATGAAGCGTCGCTTATCCGCGATGCGCTGACGCTGCTCGGCATTCCTTCTGTCTACCTCTCCAACCGCGACAGCGTGTTTGAAACGCCGGAAGCGCAGGAGTTGCTGTGGCTGCTGCATGCGGTGCTGACGCCGGAGCGTGAAAACACGCTGCGCAGCGCGCTGGCAACCTCGATGCTCGGGCTGACGGCACGGGATATCGACGCGCTCAATCTTGATGAAGATGCCTGGGATCGGGTGGTTGAGGAGTTCTCCCGCTACCGCGAGCTGTGGCAAAAACGCGGCGTGATGGCGATGCTGCGCACGCTGATGAGTGCGCGTAACGTAGCGGAAAACCTGCTTGCCACGCCCGGCGGAGAGCGGCGCTTAACGGACATTTTGCACGTCAGCGAACTGTTGCAGGAGGCGGGCACGCAGCTTGAAAGTGAGCACGCACTTACCCGCTGGCTGACGCAGCATATCGCCGAGCCGAACACCAGCGCCGCCAGTGAGCAGATGCGTCTGGAGAGCGATAAGCACTTGGTGCAGATTGTCACCATCCACAAATCAAAAGGCCTTGAGTATCCGCTGGTCTGGCTGCCGTTTATCGCCAACTTCCGCGTACAGGACCAGGGTTTTTACCACGATCGCGCCTCGTTCAACGCGGTGCTCGATCTCAGCCATGCCGAAGAGAGCATTGAACTGGCAGAGGCGGAGCGGCTGGCGGAAGATTTACGTCTGCTCTATGTCGCGCTCACCCGTTCCGTTTGGCACTGCAGCCTCGGCATCGCGCCGCTGTTTCGCCGTCGTGGCGAGAAGAGCGGACCCACTGATTTCCACCTCAGCGCGTTGGGCCGGCTGATTCAGAAGGGCGAAGCGCTGGATGCCGCCGGGCTGCGTCAGGCGCTGGCAGAGATTTGTAATGAAGAGATTGTGCTGGCGACGCCGCCCACGCCGGACACCGGGCGCTGGGAGTTACCGCAGCCGCAGCCGCCCGCGCTCAGCGTGCGCGAAGTGATGCGGCGGGTCGCTGATGACTGGCGGGTGACCAGTTACTCCGGCCTGCAACAACGCGGCCACGGACTTGCTCAGGATCTGCTTCCGCGTCTGGATGTCGATGCCGCAGGCGAGCGCGAGGTGCAGACGCAGCCGATGCTGACCCCGCACGATTTTCCGCGCGGCGCGGCACCGGGCACTTTCTTGCACAGCCTGTTTGAAGATCTCGACTTCACCCAGCCTGTCCCGCCGGAGTGGGTGGCGGAAAAATTGCTGGTGGCAGGGTATGAGGAGCACTGGCAACCGGTGCTGAGCAGCTGGCTGGAGACGGTGCTGCACGCGCCGCTCACCGCAGCCAGCGTCTCTCTTAGCCAGTTGACGGCTAAAGATAAACAGGTCGAGATGGAGTTTTACCTGCCTATCAGCGCCACGCTGAGCGCCGAGGCGCTCGACGGGCTGATTCGCCGCTACGATCCGCTGTCGGCCGGCTGCGCGCCGCTCGATTTTCGCGACGTGCGCGGGATGCTGAAGGGCTTTATCGACCTGGTATTTCGCCATCAGGGGCGCTACTACCTGCTCGATTACAAATCCAACTGGCTGGGCGAAAACGCCCAGGCCTATACGCAAGAGGCGATGGCGGCGGCGATGCAGTCCCATCGCTACGATCTGCAGTACCAGCTCTATACCCTCGCGCTGCACCGCTATTTACGCCACCGCATCGCCGATTACGACTATGAGCGCCATTTCGGCGGTGTGATCTACCTCTTTTTACGCGGCGTGGAGGCGCAGCAACCGGAGCAGGGGATTTTCACCACCCGCCCGGAGGCGGCGCTGATCGCCCATATGGATAGCCTGTTTGCAGGTGAAGTACCGGAGATGACGCCATGAATGTGCAGGCTTTACTGCAAGAAGCGATGGAGCAGAAGCTGCTGCGTCCGCTGGACGTGCAGTTTGCCCTGACGGTGGCTGGCACGGAAGAGCCCGCCTTGCTGCTGGCTGCGGCGCTGCTGAGCCGCGATGCGGGAGAGGGGCATGTCTGTTTGCCGCTCTCACGGCTCACCCCCGAGGTGTTCGGCAATGATTCGCCGCTCGCCCGCCAGCTGTTTGAGATGGCCGGGCCGCCCGACGACTGGCAGGCGTTGCTGCTTGCCTCGCCGGCGGTGGGCGACGGCAGCGGCGCAACGCCGATTATTTTGCACGATGCGCGCCTCTACCTGAACCGTATGTGGTGGAACGAGCGACGTGTCGCGGAGTTCTTTGCCGCGCAGGACGCCGTTGATGAGGCGGATGAAGCCCGTCTCTCAGAGGCGCTGGCCTCACTCTTTCCGCCAGACAATGAAGCCGATGTGAACTGGCAAAAAGTCGCCGCCGCCGTGGCGCTTACCCGGCGAATTTCGGTGATCTCCGGCGGGCCGGGAACCGGTAAAACCACCACCGTGGCGAAGCTGCTGGCGGCGCTGGTACAAACGCTCAATGGCAGCCGCTGCCGTATCTGCCTGGCTGCACCCACCGGTAAAGCCGCCGCGCGGTTAACCGAATCCCTCGGCAATGCGCTGCGTCAGCTGCCGCTTGATGAAGCGCAAAAAGCGCTGCTGCCGGATGAGGCCAGCACGCTGCACAGGCTGCTCGGCGCACAGCCGGGAAGCCAGCGCATGCGCCATCACGCACTCAATCCGCTGCATCTGGACGTGCTGGTGGTGGATGAGGCGTCAATGATTGACCTGCCGATGATGTCGCGGCTGATTGATGCCCTGCCGCCGCGGGCGCGGGTGATCTTCCTCGGCGATCGCGATCAGCTGGCCTCCGTTGAGGCCGGTGCGGTGTTGGGGGATATCTGCGCCTGGGTGAATGCCGGTTACAGTGCGACGCGCGCGGCGCAACTCTCACGCTTAACCGGCGCGGAAGTGCCCGCAGGTGAAGGCGAGGCGGCCACTGCGCTGCGTGACAGCCTCTGCCTGCTGCAAAAAAGTTATCGCTTCGGCAGCCACTCCGGCATCGGTCAACTGGCCGCTGCGGTTAACCGCGGTGATAAGCGCGCCACGCAGGCGGTTTTCAGCCAGGGCTTTGCGGATATCGAGCGTAAACCGCTTAACAGCGCCGAGGCCTATCAGGAGATGATTGACGACGCGCTGGCGGGCTATGGGCACTATCTTTCGCTGGTACAGGGCCACGCCGAGCCGGAAGCGATTATCGCCGCCTTCGGCGAATATCAGCTACTCTGCGCGCTGCGCGAAGGGCCGTTTGGCGTCAGCGGGCTCAATGAGCGGCTCGAGCTGGCGCTGGTGCGTCAACGTAACATCACCCGCCAGCCCTTCTCGCGCTGGTACCACGGCAGGCCGGTGATGATTTCGCGCAACGACTCCGCGCTGGGGCTGTTCAATGGTGATATCGGTATTGCGCTGGATCAGGGGCAGGGGATGCGCGTCTGGTTCCCGTTGCCGGGCGGTAAGATCAAGTCGGTGCAGCCGAGCCGTTTGCCGGAGCATGAAACCGCGTGGGCGATGACGGTGCATAAATCGCAGGGTTCGGAGTTCGATCACGCCGCGCTGATCCTGCCCGCGCAAAACGTGCCGGTGGTGACGCGCGAGCTGGTCTACACCGCGATTACTCGCGCACGTAAACGGCTCTCGCTCTATGCCGATGAACGCGTGCTGGGCCAGGCGATTGCCACCCGCACCGAGCGGCGCAGCGGCCTTGAAGCGCTGTTCAGCGCCCTGAAATAAAACGCCCCGCACAGGGCGGGGCGTGAATCAGGTCAGATCGGCCATCAGCACTTTTGAGCGCCGCTGGTAGTTGTACATCTGCTTTTTGGTTTCAGGCAGTGAGTCGATATCCACCGGCGTAAAGCCGCGCTCCTGGAACCAGTGGATGCTGCGCGTGGTGAGCACAAAGAGCTTGCTGAGGCCCATCTGCCGCGCCTGCAACGCAATGCGCTCCAGCAACGCTTCGCCGCGTGACGAGCTGCGATAATCAGGATGCACGGCCACGCAGGCCATCTCACCAATCTTCTCTTCCGGGAAGGGGTAGAGCGCCGCGCAGGCGATGGTGAGGTTGTCGCGCTCAATAATCGTGAACTTATCGATCTCCATCTCCAGCTGCTCACGGGAGCGGCGCACCAGAATGCCCTGCTGTTCGAGCGGGCGAATCAGTTCCAGAATGCCGCCGATGTCGTTAATGGTGGCGCGGCGGATCTGCTCGGCGCTCTCCATCACAATCTGCGTTCCGATACCGTCGCGGGAGAAGAGCTCCTGCAGCAGCGAGCCATCTTCCTGATAGCTGATTAAGTGGCTGCGGCGCACGCCGCTGCGGCACGCTTTTACCGCGCCGCGCAGGAAGCGCACGGTGCCGGAGTGGTAGTCGCCGCGCTGCTCCAGCTCTTCGACACGCGCCTGCGCGTCGTTAGGGAACAGTTCAGAAACAATGTCGCCTTCATCATTCATCACACCCTGCGATGAGCAAAAGCCGATCATCTTCTCCGCTTTCAGCTTGATCGCCAGCTGGGTGGCAATCTCTTCGGAGGTGAGGTTAAAACTCTCCCCTGTCACGGAGACCGCCACCGGCCCCATCAGCACAATCGCGCCGCTATCGAGCTGGCGATGGATCGCCTCTTCATCAATACGGCGAATACGCCCGCTGTGGCAGTAGTCAACGCCGTCATCAACGCCCAGCGGCTGCGAAATAATAAAGTTACCGCTGACCACGTTGATGTGCGCGCCCTGCAACGGTGTGTTGTTGAGGCTCATCGACAGCCGCGCGGTGATATCCAGTTGCAAAAGCCCTGCGGCCTGTTTTACCAGCTCAAGGGTTTTGGCGTCGGTAACGCGGGTGTGTTTGTGGTAGATCGGTTCGTGGTGGTGTTCAGCAAGGTTGGCGTCGATTTGCGGGCGCGCGCCATATACCACCACCAGCCTGATCCCGAGGCTATGCAGCAGGCCGATGTCATTGACAATGCTGGAGAAGTTTTCATGCTCGATGGCTTCACCCCCGAGCATAATGACGAATGTCTTTCCCCGATGGGCGTTGATATAGGGAACGGAATGGCGAAATCCCTGCACCAGTTCGGTTCTGCGCTCTTTGACCACGGCCTGTCCTCACTGCATGATTATTCGTAAAAAGTGTATTTTTATTCTTTTATTGCCTTCGCTGCAAGCACAAATTTTCTTAACCCACGATTCTCCTGTCTTTGAGAAGCATAGCGCCAGACATATGTTTACCCTTTAAAAGATGACAGTTTATGCATCATTCGCTAAAGTTTTCCGTCAATTCTGACGTTAAGCATTATTTAAACAAATTGCTCGGGAGAAGCATGTCGGGAAGTCATTCAGCGCTGAGCCGCCGCAAATTATTACAGGGTGCGGGGGCGATGTGGTTATTGAGCGTGAGCCAGGTTGGCCTGGCCGCCGTCAGTCAGGTGGTCGCCGTGCGCGTCTGGCCTGCGTCGAGCTATACCCGTGTGACGGTGGAATCGAACCGCGTGGTGCAGTACAAACAGTTCGCTTTGAGCAACCCCGACCGCCTGGTGGTGGATCTGCAGGGCGTCCACCTCAACTCCGTGCTCAAGGGCATGGGAACGCAGATCCGCAGTGACGATCCCTTTATCAAATCAGCCCGTGTGGGTCAGTTCGATCCGCAGACGGTGCGCATGGTGTTTGAACTTAAGCAGAATGTGAAACCGCAACTCTTTGCGCTGGCGCCGGTCGCAGGCTTCAAAGAGCGTCTGGTGATGGATCTCTATCCGGCGAATGCGCAGGATGTGCAGGACCCGCTGCTGGCGCTGCTTGAAGAGTACAACCAGGGCGATCTTGATAAGCAGGTGCCGCCCGCGCAGAGCGGCCCGCAGCCGGGGAAAGCCGGGCGCGACAGGCCGATTGTGATCATGCTCGATCCCGGCCATGGCGGGGAAGATCCGGGGGCGACGGGAAAATATAAAACCCGCGAGAAGGATGTGGTGCTGCAAATTGCCCGCCGCCTGCATGCGCTGATCGAGAAAGAGGGCAATATGAAGTCCTATATGACCCGCAACGAGGATGTCTTTATTCCGCTGAAGGTGCGGGTGGCGAAAGCGCAGAAGCAGCGCGCCGACCTCTTTGTCTCGATTCACGCCGATGCTTTTAGCAGCCGCCAGCCGCACGGTTCGTCCGTCTTCGCGTTGTCGACCAAAGGGGCGACCAGTACGGCGGCGAAATATCTGGCGGATACGCAGAACGCGGCGGACTTGATTGGTGGCGTGAGCAAAAGCGGTGATCGCTATCTCGATCACACCATGTTCGATATGGTGCAGTCGCTGACCATCAACGACAGCCTGAAGTTTGGCAAAGCGGTGCTTAATAAGCTGGGGCGCGTCAATAACCTGCACAAGAATAGCGTGGAACAGGCGGGCTTCGCGGTGCTGAAAGCGCCGGATATCCCGTCGATTCTGGTTGAGACGGCGTTTATCAGTAACGTGGAAGAGGAGCGTAAGCTCAAGACCGCAAAATTCCAGCAGGAAGTCGCAGAGTCGATTCTGGCAGGGATTAAAGCCTACTTCGCGGATGGCGCGACGCTGGCGAGAAGGGGATAACAGAATGGCGCCGAAAGGCGCCATTTTTTTCTCTTGTTTGCTGCGCGCTTTTACAAACGCTAGAAACAAAAAAACACCCGTTAAGGTGTTTATTGTGTTGGTTGCGGGGGCCGGATTTGAACCGACGACCTTCGGGTTATGAGCCCGACGAGCTACCAGGCTGCTCCACCCCGCGTCCGTCTGTTTACACTTCCATCATGTAAACTTTTTCTTTCTTCCACATTTTAATTGGTTGCGGGAGCCGGATTTGAACCGACGACCTTCGGGTTATGAGCCCGACGAGCTACCAGGCTGCTCCATCCCGCGTCCGTGGAAGCGCACTATACGCCGTAGACGATTTGATGCAACCTTTTTTTGCGACATTTGTCGATTTAAGGACTTTATGTTTAAAAACAACACAATGTGCTTAAGATTTAAACAAAACTGTTATCGGAATGTTCGTGTGCATTTCATTAGCTACAGCGGTTTGTTATCTTCATCCGGCTTGGGGTTAACCAAAAGATGAGAAACAATGAAAGCACGTTGGGCTAAGTTCGTACTCACAGGCGCGATGGTGGCACTTCTCGCGTCCTGCTCTTCCAAACCGACCGATCGCGGTCAACAGTATAAAGACGGAAAATTCTCTCAGCCTTTTTCCCTCGTTAATCAGCCTGACGCCGTGGGCGCACCGATCAATGCCGGAGACTTCTCCGAGCAGGTGAGCCAGATCAGAGGCTCTGCACCGCGCCTTTATGGCAACCAGAGCAGCGTCTATAACGCTATTGAAGCCTGGCTGCGCGCCGGGGGCGATACCCGCTCGCTGCGCCAGTTCGGCATTGACGCCTGGCAGATGGAAGGCACAGACAACTACGGCAACGTGCAGTTTACTGGCTACTACACGCCGGTGGTTCAGGCGCGTCACACCCGCCAGGGCGAGTTCCAGTATCCTATCTACCGCATGCCGTCAAAACGCGGCCGCCTGCCTTCGCGCGCGGAGATCTACGCCGGGGCGCTCAGCGAGAACTATGTGCTGGCCTACAGCAACTCGCTGATGGACAACTTCATTATGGATGTGCAGGGCAGCGGCTATATCGATTTCGGTGACGGCAGCCCGCTCAACTTCTTTAGCTACGCCGGTAAAAATGGCCATGCCTACCGCAGCATCGGCAAAGTGCTGATCGATCGCGGGGAAGTGAAGCGCGAAGATATGTCGATGCAGGCGATCCGCGAGTGGGGCGAGAAGCACAGCGAAGCGGAAGTGCGCGCGCTGCTGGAGGAGAACGCCTCCTTTGTCTTCTTTAAACCGCAATCCTGGGCACCGGTAAAAGGCGCCAGCTCCGTGCCGCTGATTGGCCGCGCGTCGGTCGCTTCTGATAAAACCGTGATCCCGCCGGGCACTACGCTGCTGGCGGAAGTGCCGCAGCTGGACAGTAAAGGCAAATTCAACGGCCAGTATGAACTGCGCCTGATGGTGGCGCTGGATGTGGGTGGGGCGATTAAAGGCCAGCACTTCGACATCTATCAGGGTATCGGCGCAGAAGCCGGGCACCGCGCCGGCTGGTATAACCACTATGGTCGCGTCTGGATATTAAAGAACGCGCCGGGCGCGGGTCTGACGGGCAACGTCTTTAGCGGCTAAGGGAATGTGGTAAACTCTTCACCCCTTCCGGTCCCGGAGGGGGTTCTCTGTTTCAGCTTGAGGTTTCATATGTCAGCAGTAATCAGCGACGCCTGGCGACAGCGCTTTGGCGGGACGGCGCGTTTGTATGGTGAAAAAGCGCTGCAGTGGTTTGCCGATGCGCATATCTGCGTGGTCGGCATTGGCGGCGTCGGCTCGTGGGTCGCCGAAGCGCTGGCGCGCACCGGAATTGGCGCCATCACGCTGATTGATATGGATGATGTCTGCGTCACCAACACCAACCGGCAGATCCACGCCCTGCGCGACACCGTCGGCGAGGCGAAAGCGGAAGTGATGGCTGCGCGCATTCGCGACATCAACCCGGAGTGCCGGGTTACGGTGATCGATGATTTCGTCACCGCCGATAACGTCGCGCAGCTGATGAGCACCTCGTTCAGCTATGTGATTGACGCTATTGATAGCGTGCGGCCAAAAGCGGCGCTGATTGCCTATTGCCGACGCAATAAGATCCCGCTGGTAACCACCGGCGGCGCGGGCGGGCAGATCGATCCGACGCAGATCCAGGTGAGCGATCTGGCGAAGACTATTCAGGATCCGCTGGCGGCGAAGCTGCGCGAGCGGCTGAAGAGCGATTTTGGCGTGGTGAAAAACAGTAAAGGCAAACTCGGCATCGACTGCGTCTTCTCCACCGAAGCGCTGGTCTACCCGCAGGCGGATGGTTCGGTGTGTGCGATGAAAAGCAGCGCGGAAGGGCCAAAACGGATGGATTGCGCCGCCGGGTTTGGCGCAGCTACGATGGTGACCGCCACCTTTGGCTTTGTCGCGGTCTCCCATGCGTTAAAAAAACTGATGGCGAAAGCGCAGCGTCAGGACAGCGCCTGACGGGCCTGCTCCTGCACGGCGGCCGCCAGTGCCGCCAGCCCCTGGCTGCGTGAGGCGCTCAGCTGATTGCGCAGCCCCAACGTATCAAACAGCGCCAGCGGATCGCTCTCAATTAGCGTCTGCGGGCGTTTACCCTCTACCGCCGTCAGCAATACGGCTAACAAACCGCGCACGATGCGCCCTTCGCTGTCGCCAAAAAAGTGCAGCGTGCCGTCGGGCAGACGCGTTGAGCCGAGCCAGACGCGGTTTTCGCAGCCGGGTATCTCCTGCGCCTGCGCTTTTATCTCGTCCGTTGCGGCAGGCAACTGCTTGCCGAGCATAATCAGCTGGCGGTACTTCTCTTCCCACGCGTTGAGCGCGCCAAAGGTCTGACGCAGTGTCTCTTCAGTGACCACGGTGCCGAACGGATGTCCGGCGAAAGCTGGGCTTGTCATCAATCCACCAATAGTTCCAGAGCACGGTCGACGGCGCTGACCAGCGCATCGACATCCTGTTGAGTATTATAGGGCGCAAATGAGGCGCGTAGCGTGCCATTGACGCCAAGCGCGGCGAGCAGCGGCTGGGCGCAGTGCTGGCCCGCGCGCAGAGCGATGCCGTAACCCGCCAGTAGCGTCACCATATCGCTGTGATGCACGCCGTCAAACGTGAAGGCCAGCAGGCTGGAGTCTTGGCAGCGGAACGAGCCGAAACCGGGGCGCTGTGCCAACTGCTCCTCCGCCAGCGTCGCCAGCCCACGGCTGTAGCGTTCAGCCTGCGCAATATCAATTCCGTTCAGCCACTCCAGCGCAGCGCTCAAGCCAATCACCCCCGCCACGTTAGGGGTGCCCGCTTCGAGCTTATAAGGCACGGGCTGGGTGGTGAAACCCGCAAAGGTCACTTCGCTGATCATCTTGCCGCCGCCGAGCCACGGCGTCATCGATTCCAGCAGCTCCGCTTTGCCATACAGCGCGCCAATGCCGTTCGGGCCATAGAGTTTGTGGCCGGAGAAGGCGTAAAAATCGATATCCAGCTGCTGCACGTCGGCAGGGAAATGGACCACGCCCTGCGCGCCATCGACCATCACCACCATGCCGGCCTGATGGGCAAGCGTAATGGCGCGGGCGAGATCCGGGCAGCCACCGGTGACGTTGGACATCTGCCCCAGCGCCAGAATCCGGCTGCGGGAGGTGATAAGCGCAGGCAGTTTGTTGAGATCTGGCAGGCGATCGTCCGCCAGCGGCAGCTTCACCACTTTTGCGCCGGTCTGCTCTGCGACCATCAGCCACGGCACCAGGTTGGCGTGATGCTCCGCCTCGCTGACAATAATCTCATCGCCTGCTTTTAAGCGCGGGCGGGCATAGCATTGGGCAACCATGTTGATCGCCTCGGTGGTACCGCGCGTCCAGACGATATTTTTACCGGAAGGGGCGTTGAGCAGCGTGGCGACCTGATCGCGTGCGGCTTCGTAGCGGGCGGTGAGTTGCTGCGCTTCGGCAAACTGGCTGCGGTGGACATTGCCGGCGCTCAGGCTGTAGAACTGCTGCGTGGCGTCGATTACCGTCTGCGGTTTCAGCGCGGTCGCGGCGCTGTCGAGGTAGACACCCGCGTCGGCCAGCGCCGGAAACTGGGCGCGAAACTGCGAAGGATTAAATGCGTTCATACTTATCCTCATCTGTAGGCCGACGATGGTCGCGCACTTTTTTTCCGTGGGCAAGGGGATTGATAACCATCGGAATTATCTGTTTGTACTGGCGGAACTGCATAAGCAGGTTATGCTGATAAGTGTAAGTAACGTGTTTGAGACTCTTCCAGTAAGAGTATTTCACAGCATTAATTGCCAGAATCAATCAAGGAGAAGAAGATGAAGAAGACTGCCGCAATTATTTCTGCTTGTACTTTAGCTTTCGCCCTGAGCGCCTGTTCCAGCCCGAACTACGCGTTGCACACCAACGATGGCCGTACAATCATTTCCGAAGGCAAGCCGAAAACTGACGACCAGACAGGAATGATTTCCTACAAAGACGCGAACGGTAATGAGCAGCAGATCAACCGTTCTGACGTGAAAGAGATGGTTGCTCTGGAGAAATAATCCCGGGCGCCAGGCAAAAAAAAGCACCGCAATTTGCGGTGCTACATTAATCACTATGGACAGACAGGGTAAATGTACAGGAAGTGAAAAAGGGGTAGCGTCGCTACCGGGGTCTGAAATGCAGACCAAATTGCAAACACAACAACACAACATCACAACCGTAAGCCAAAAGCCCTTCAGAATCTCAATTCCAAAACACTTTTCGTTCCGGCTTCAGGAAGTGGCGCCACTATAGGTATTTGCTGGTGCAACCTCAACGGACAATTTATAATGGCTCAGATAAAAAAAACTAATAGGTTAACTACTGTTTCCTGTTTGTTAAATTCAGTTTACATCTAAGCCTGATAAACCATGTCCAAGCGATTACCACCTCTTAATGCATTACGTGTTTTTGATGCCGCTGCCCGCCATTTAAGTTTCACCCGCGCGGCCGATGAGCTATTTGTGACGCAGGCCGCAGTAAGCCACCAAATCAAGTCTCTCGAGGATTTTCTCGGCCTGAAGCTCTTTCGCCGCCGCAACCGTTCGCTGCTGTTAACGGAGGAGGGGCAGAGTTATTTTCAGGATATCAAAGAGATATTTTCCCAGCTCAATGAAGCCACCCGCAAATTGCAGGCGCGCAGTGCAAAGGGCGCGTTGACCGTCAGCTTGCTGCCCAGTTTCGCCATTCAGTGGCTGGTGCCCAGACTCTCCAGCTTTAACTCAGCTTATCCGGGAATCGACGTGCGCATCCAGGCGGTCGACCGTGAAGAGGATAAGCTTGCCGACGATGTCGACGTAGCGATCTTCTACGGTCGCGGCAACTGGCCGGGTCTGCGCGTGGAGAAACTCTATGCCGAATATCTGCTCCCGGTCTGCTCGCCGCTGCTGCTGACCGGCGAGAAAGCGTTGAAGACGCCGGACGATCTGGCACGCCACACCCTGTTGCATGATGCCTCGCGCCGCGACTGGCAAACCTATACCCGCCAGTTGGGCGTTAACCTCAATGTTCAGCAGGGCCCGATCTTCAGCCACAGCTCAATGGTGCTGCAGGCGGCGATCCACGGCCAGGGGGTGGCGCTGGCCAACAACGTGATGGCGCAATCGGAGATCGAAGCGGGTCGTCTGGTCTGCCCGTTTAACGATGTGCTGGTGAGCAAAAATGCTTTTTATCTGGTTTGTCATGACAGCCAGGCAGAACTGGGTAAAATAGCGGCCTTTCGTCAGTGGATCCTGGCCAAAGCGGCAAGCGAACAGGAAAAATTCCGTTTCCGCTACGAACAATAATTCGCGCGCGCAGGGCGCGTATGACTCTTGGGGAAGTAACATGACCAGCCGTTTTATGCTGATTTTCGCCGCCGTAAGCGGTTTTATCTTTGTCGCGTTGGGCGCGTTCGGCGCACATGTGTTAAGCAAGTCTCTCGGCGTCACCGAGATGAGCTGGATCCAGACCGGCCTTGAGTATCAGGCGTTCCACACCTTAGCGGTGTTCGGTCTTGCGGTGGCGATGCAGCGCCGCATCAGCATCTGGTTTTACTGGAGCAGCGTGTTCCTGGCGCTCGGCACCGTGCTGTTCAGCGGTAGCCTCTACTGCCTCGCGCTCTCCCATTTACGCCTGTGGGCGTTTGTTACCCCGGTTGGCGGCGTCTGCTTCTTAATCGGCTGGGCATTAATGTTAATTGGCGCAATTCGTCTGAAACGTAGGGGCGTTGTTCATGAATAAAGTGGTATTGCTGTGCCGCCCGGGTTTTGAGAAAGAGTGCGCAGCCGAAATTACCGATAAAGCCGGACGCCAGAATGTGTTCGGTTTCGCCCGCGTCAAAGAGAACGCGGGCTATGTCATTTTTGAGTGCTATCAGCAAGAGGACGCCGACAAACTGGCGCGCGAGCTGCCGTTCAGTTCGTTGATTTTTGCCCGCCAGATGTTTGTTGTTGGCGAACTGTTGCGCGATTTGCCGCCGGACGATCGCATTACGCCGATCGTTGGCATGTTACAGGGCGTGGTGGAGAAGGGCGGCGATCTGCGCGTTGAAGTGGCCGACACCAACGAAAGCAAGGAGCTGATGAAGTTCTGCCGCAAGTTCACCGTGCCGCTGCGCGGTGCGCTGCGTGAAGCGGGCATTCTCGCGCGCAGCGACTCGGCGAGCCGTCCGGTGGTGCATATCTTCTTTATTGCACCGGGCTGCTGCTACACCGGGTACTCCTACTCTTATAACAATTCACCTTTCTATATGGGCATTCCGCGCCTGAAGTTCCCGGCCGATGCGCCGAGCCGCTCGACGCTGAAGCTGGAAGAGGCGTTTCACGTCTTTATTCCTGCCGATGAGTGGGATGAACGCCTGGCAAACGGCATGTACGCCGTCGACCTCGGGGCCTGCCCCGGCGGCTGGACCTACCAACTGGTTAAGCGCAACATGTGGGTCTCATCCGTGGATAACGGCCCGATGGCGCAGAGCCTGATGGATACTGGCCAGGTGACCTGGCTGCGCGAAGATGGTTTCCGCTATCGTCCGACGCGCAGCAACATCTCGTGGATGGTGTGCGATATGGTTGAGAAACCGGCAAAAGTGGCGGCGCTGATGGCGCAGTGGCTGACGGAAGGGTGGTGTCGTGAAACCATCTTTAACCTCAAACTGCCGATGAAGAAGCGCTATGAAGAGGTCTCCAACAATCTCGCCTATATTCAGCAGCAACTGGATGAGCACGGCATCGCCGCGCAGATCCAGGCGCGTCAGCTCTATCACGATCGTGAAGAGGTGACGGTGCATATTCGCAGAATGTGGGCGGCAGTCGGTGGGCGCAGGGACGAGCGTTAGGCGTTCTGAATGGGGCGGTGCTCAAAAGCTCGCGTACTGCGTGTACGCTGCGGTTTTTGCGCACTCACCCTTTCTCATGACCCTGCAGGCTTATTTTTTATTTCCCGCCCTGGCTAACTCTTTGACCAGCGGCAGCATAATCCGCATCACATCGCGGCTGCGGTGTTCAATTCGCCCCGGCAGCGCCTTATCGATATAGATCTGGTTATCAAGCCGCGCGCGGTGATAGCTCACGCCATCCGGAAACGCCTTCGACTTTGCCCTTTGCTGAGTGCCATCTTTATTGCCCAGAGACCAGTTGGCGGCTTCCACCGACAGCACCGGGATCATCGCGTTATCAAACACCTGCGCATCATGGCAGCAGGCGCTGCGCTTTTCCGCACCCGCCGGGGCGCTTAACGCCTGAATGCCGTGCGAGCGGGCTATTGCCAGCGCGCGATCGCGCGTCAGTTTGCGCACCGAGGCCGGGGTATTTTTGCCGCTGGTAAAATAGAGTTTGTCGCCAACGATCAGGTTATTGAGGTTAATCACCAGCAGGGTGTTTTTACGCTCTTTCTCGCTCATGCGATCGAGAAAGCTCTCTGCGCCAAGCTGGCCCTCCTCTTCGCCGCTGGTAGCGACAAAGCGCACAGTGTACTCCGTTGGCGTCGTTTTCAGCGCCTGTGCCAGTTCAAGCATCACGCCAATCGCGGCGGCATTATCATCAATCCCCTGTAGCGTTAAGCCACCCAGATTATTGTCGACATCGGCATCGCTTTGCGGCGCGTAGGTATCAAGATGCGCCATCACGATGATCTGCTGCGGCACGCGCCCTTCATGGGCGGCGATCACCGAACTGCCGGTCACATTCTGCCAGCTCTGCTGATTATCTTTGGTGCTGTAGCGGTAGCGGGTTTTGAACTTACGGATATCGCTCTGATAACCCATCTGGGAAAACTGCTGCTGGAGATAGTCCGCGCTGAGCATTTCGGCCGGCGTGCCGGTCATGCGCCCGGGAAAGAGGCTGGCGATATGCCGCGCCTGTTCATTTGCCATGTCACCGGGTTGGGAAGAGCGGGCAGCAACCGGAAGGATAAAGCATACGCCGAGCGCCAGGGCAGCGGTACGGAGGCGCAATGCGGAAAACATAGTGAGTCCTTTATGCAGCAAGATTTTAAACGGGCTTAGTATGAAACTGTGACGGAGTTTGCACAATTTCATTTGTCGTTAACCATGCGAAAAATCTCACCTTAAGCACTTTTTGGTATGAGCTTTCCCGGGTCTTTATTCTTTTGCGGAACTACTCATTCCAATTCGTAATTTCATTCGTTCTAACGCGCCCCCTATAGTCCCCCTATTGCTGGCTGTGAGTGAGTTACGACGTTGTGGATTACCTGCCTCTGTTTGCTGCTGTAAAAGACCGCCCTGTTTTAGTGATTGGCGGCGGTGAAATTGCCGCGCGCAAAATCACCTTTTTGCGCCGTGCGGGCGCGCACGTACAGATAGTGGCAAGACGACTCGATCCGCAACTCCAGCAGCTTGCGGATGAACAGGCCGTTCACTGGATAGCCACGGAGTTTGATGAGTCGCAGCTTGATGCGGTGTTTCTGGTGATCGCCGCAACTAACGATTCCGCGCTCAACCGCCGGGTCTTTGACGCTGCCAATGCGCGCCATCGGCTGGTTAACGTGGTGGACGATCAGCCGCTCTGCTCCTTTATTTTCCCCTCTATTGTTGACCGTTCGCCGCTGATCGTCGCCATCTCCTCCGGCGGCAATGCACCGGTGCTGGCGCGTCTGCTGCGTGAAAAGATTGAGGCGCTGCTGCCGGGGAATCTCGGGCGGATGGCGGCCGTGGCCGGGCGCTGGCGCACGCGCATCAAAGCGTTTCGCCGCACCACCGACGATCGCCGTCGCTTCTGGGAGAGCGCCTTTCGCGGGCGTTTCGCCAGCCTGATGGCGGCGGGCGACGAGCCTGCGGCAGAGCGGGCGCTGGAAGCGGAGTTACAACAGCCGGGGTCGGCCAGCGGCGAGATTATTCTCGTCGGTGCCGGGCCGGGCGATGCGGGCTTGCTCACCCTGCGCGGTTTGCAGGTGATCCAGCAGGCCGACGTGGTCTTTTACGACCATCTGGTGAGCGATGCGGTGCTGGAGTTAACCCGCCGCGACGCGGAGAAGATCTGCGTCGGCAAGCGGGCGGGCGTACACGCCGTGCCGCAGCACGAGACCAACCGCATGCTGGTGGAAGCGGCGCAAGAGGGGAAAACCGTGGTGCGCCTGAAAGGCGGCGATCCCTTTATCTTTGGCCGCGGCGGCGAAGAGTTACAGGCGGCCGCCGAAGCGGGCATTCCGTTCCAGGTGGTGCCGGGCGTCACTGCGGCATCGGGCGCGACGGCGTATGCCGGTATTCCGCTGACGCACCGGGATTTCGCCCAGAGCGTCACTTTCGTAACCGGGCACTACAAAGCCGACAGCGCGCCGTTCGACTGGTCGCAGCTGGCGCAAAGCCGCCAGACGCTGGCGATCTATATGGGCACCATGAAAGCGGCCGAGATCAGCGCACAGCTGATTGCCCACGGGCGTGAGCGCACCACGCCGGTGGCGGTGATCTCCCGCGGCACGCGTGCCGATCAACAGATTATTACCGGCACATTAGAACAACTTGAGGAACTGGCTACAGGCGCGCCAATGCCCGCCCTGTTAGTGGTGGGTGAAGTGGTTGCGCTTCATCGCGAACTGGCCTGGTTCCAGCAAACGACAGCCACGGCGGCGTTTGACGCTGCCGTGATTAATCTGGCTTAAGGAAGGGATATGGACGAAAAACGACTCACTCACCTGCGACAACTGGAGGCGGAAAGCATCCATATCATTCGCGAAGTGGCCGCCGAGTTTGCCAATCCGGTGATGATGTACTCCATCGGCAAAGACTCCAGCGTGATGCTGCACCTGGCGCGTAAGGCCTTCTATCCGGGCACGCTGCCGTTTCCGCTGCTGCATGTCGATACCGGCTGGAAATTCCGCGAGATGTATGAATTCCGCGACCGTACCGCCAAAGCCTACGGCTGCGAGCTGCTGGTGCATAAAAACCCGGAAGGGGTGGCGATGGGTATCAACCCCTTCGTGCATGGCAGTGCGAAACACACTGACATTATGAAAACCGAAGGTCTGAAGCAGGCGCTGAACAAGTATGGTTTCGACGCCGCATTTGGCGGCGCGCGCCGTGACGAAGAGAAGTCGCGCGCCAAAGAGCGTATCTACTCCTTCCGCGATCGTTTTCACCGCTGGGACCCGAAAAACCAGCGCCCGGAGCTGTGGCATAACTACAACGGCCAGATCAATAAGGGTGAAAGCATCCGCGTGTTCCCGCTCTCCAACTGGACCGAGCTCGATATCTGGCAGTACATCTTCCTGGAAAATATTGAGATCGTGCCGCTCTATCTGGCCGCCGAGCGACCGGTACTGGAGCGCGACGGCATGCTGATGATGATCGACGATGACCGTATCGATCTGCAGCCGGGCGAAGTGATTGAAAAACGCATGGTGCGTTTCCGTACCCTTGGCTGCTGGCCGCTGACCGGCGCGGTGGAGTCCCACGCGCAGACGCTGCCGGAGATCATCGAAGAGATGCTGATCTCAACCACCAGCGAGCGTCAGGGGCGCGTGATTGACCGCGATCAGGCCGGCTCGATGGAGCTGAAAAAACGCCAGGGTTATTTCTAAGGAGCCGCCATGAACACCACTATTGCACAACAAATTGCGGATGAAGGCGGCGTTGAAGCGTACCTGCATGCCCAGCAACACAAAAGCCTGCTGCGTTTTCTTACCTGCGGCAGCGTCGATGACGGCAAGAGCACGCTGATTGGCCGCCTGCTGCACGACACTCGCCAGATCTACGAAGATCAGCTCTCAACGCTGCACAATGACAGTAAACGCCACGGCACCCAGGGTGAGAAACTCGATCTTGCGCTGCTGGTGGATGGCCTGCAGGCCGAGCGCGAGCAGGGCATTACCATTGACGTGGCGTATCGTTACTTCTCCACCGAGAAGCGCAAATTTATTATTGCCGACACGCCGGGGCATGAGCAGTACACCCGCAATATGGCGACCGGTGCTTCCACCTGCGATCTGGCGATCCTGCTGATCGATGCGCGCAAAGGTGTGCTGGATCAGACCCGCCGCCACAGCTTTATCTCCACGCTGCTTGGCATCAAACACCTGGTGGTGGCGGTGAACAAGATGGATCTGGTGGAGTTTAGCGAAGCGACCTTCGATTCTATTCGCCAGGATTACCTCACTTTTGCCGAACAGTTGCCGGGCGATCTCGATATTCGCTTTGTGCCGCTCTCGGCGCTGGAGGGCGACAACGTTGCCAGCCAGAGCGACAAGATGGCGTGGTACAGCGGCCCGACGCTGCTGGAGATGCTCGAAACCGTCGAAATCAAACGCGTGGTTGAGAGCCAGCCGATGCGCTTCCCGGTGCAGTATGTTAACCGCCCGAACCTCGATTTCCGCGGCTTCTCCGGTACGCTGGCCTCCGGCGTGGTCAGGGTCGGGCAGCGCATCAAAGTGCTGCCGTCGGGCGTCGAGTCAACCATCGCGCGTATCGTGACCTTTGATGGCGATCTGCAGGAAGCGGGCGCGGGTGAAGCGATTACCCTCGTGCTGAAAGATGAGATTGATATCAGCCGCGGCGATCTGATCCTCGATGCGCAGGAAACACTGCCGTCGGTGCAGCGTGCCTCGCTGGATGTGGTGTGGATGGCGGAGCAGCCGTTGCAGGCGGGCCAAAGTTTTGAGGTCAAAGTGGCGGGCAAGAAAACCCGCGCGCGCATCGACGCCGTGCAGTACCAGGTGGATATCAACAACCTGACCCAGCGCGAAGTAGAAAATCTGCCGCTGAACGGTATCGGGCTGGTCGACGTCACCTTTGATGAGCCGCTGACCCTCGATCCTTATCAGCAGAACCCGGTGACCGGCGGGATGATCTTTATCGATCGTCTGAGCAACGTCACCGTTGGCGCGGGCATGGTGCGTGAAGTGCATACCGATGCGCAGGTTGTGCCGTCGGAGTTCAGCGCTTTTGAGCTGGAGTTGAACCAGCTGGTGCGTAAGCACTTCCCGCACTGGGGCGCGCGCGATCTGCTGGGAGGCAAGTAATGGCGCAGCATGACGAAAACGTCGTCTGGCATGCCCATCCGGTAACGCCGCAGCAGCGCGAACAGCTCCACGGTCACCGTGGGGTTGTGCTCTGGTTTACCGGGCTTTCCGGCTCCGGTAAATCGACCGTCGCGGGGGCGCTGGAAGAGGCGCTACATCGCGCGGGCGTCAGCACTTATCTGCTTGATGGCGATAACGTGCGTCACGGCCTGTGCAGCGATTTAGGTTTTAGCGACGCGGATCGAAAAGAGAACATCCGCCGGGTCGGCGAAGTGGCGAAGCTGATGGTGGAGTCGGGGCTGGTGGTGTTGACCGCCTTTATCTCGCCCCATCGCGCCGAGCGGCAGATGGTGCGCGAACGCCTCGGCGAAGGGCGTTTTATCGAGGTCTTTGTCGATACGCCGCTGGCGATTTGCGAAGCGCGCGATCCGAAAGGGTTATATAAGAAAGCCCGCGCCGGAGAGCTGCGTAATTTCACCGGTATTGATTCAGTGTACGAAGCGCCAGAAGCGCCCGAAGTGCACCTTGATGGCGAACAATTGGTAACAAATTTGGTCAGCCAATTATTAGACCTGCTGCGGCAGGGAGATATTATCAGATCCTGAGACGGTACTGGCGATACACCCACTCTTCAGGCTTTAGCGAGTTTGCTTTTCGCGCCGTCTGAACAGGTGTATCGCAGCTACCGGTCGTGCAGGCAACAGGATCAGATATGCGTAACAGTCACAACATTACCCTTCCGCGGTCATCGTCTCTTCCCCCGACCGCCGACGAACCCACATGGTCGCTTCCGGGTGCCATCGTGGGCTTTGTCGCATGGCTGCTGGCGCTGGCGATCCCTTTTCTTTTATACGGCTCCAATACGCTCTTTTTTCTCCTCTATACCTGGCCCTTTTTTCTCGCCCTGATGCCGGTCTCGGTAGTGGTGGGAATTGCCCTGCATTCACTGCTGGATGGGCGCCTGCGCTACAGCTGTGTGGCGACGCTACTCAGCGTGGCGGCAATGTTTGGCCTCCTCTTCCTCTGGCTGGTGGGCTGAGGCGCGCCATACTTCAAGGTGTAACGCCTGTTAAGGCAATGTGTCCGGGTTCGGAATGTTCAATATTTATGATAAAGTCTGGCGCTTGCGCGGTATCACCCGGCCCCGAAGTGGAGTCTGACGAAAAGTTATGGGATGATGATGCCGTTTTTCAGGGGGCAGGATGGGTAAATTAACGCTGCTTTTGCTGGCTTTGCTGGTCTGGCTGCAATACTCGCTGTGGTTCGGCAAAAATGGTCTGCACGACTACGGCCGCGTCAGCGAAGATGTGGCGGCTCAGCAGGCGACAAACGCAAAACTAAAAGCGCGCAACGATCAGCTGTTTGCCGAAATTGACGATCTCAATGGCGGCCAGGAAGCGATCGAGGAGCGTGCTCGCAATGAGCTGACCATGACGAAACCGGGCGAAACCTTCTATCGTCTGGTGCCGGACGCATCAAAGCGCGCGGCAGGCTCAGCGCAGAACACACAAAACACGCAGAATACGCAAACTAGACCATAAACAGTCCCGGGTTAACGAATGGCAACACTCATTCCGGACGTCTGTGCCGTGGTGCCGGCCGCCGGATTCGGCCGCCGCATGCAAACGGAATGTCCAAAGCAGTATCTCTCCATCGGCGATAAAACTATCCTTGAGCACGCGGTTGCCGCGCTGCTCGCCCACCCGTGCGTCAGCCGGGTGATTATTGCCGTCAGCGCGGGCGATGAACGCTTCGCGCAGCTTCCTCTGGCGAACCATCCGCAGATTACGGTGGTCAACGGCGGCGCGGAACGTGCCGACTCGGTGCTGGCAGGCCTGAAAGCCGCTGCCGGTGCGCAGTGGGTGTTGGTGCATGACGCCGCGCGCCCCTGCTTGCACCAGGACGATCTCACCCGGCTGCTCGCCCTGCGTGAGACCAGCCGGGTAGGGGGGCTCCTCGCCGCGCCGGTGCGTGACACCATGAAACGCGCCGAGCCGGGCCAAACCGCTATCGCTCACACCGTTGAGCGCAATGATTTATGGCACGCTCTGACGCCGCAGTTTTTCCCGCTGGCGTTACTCCATGACTGCTTAACCCGCGCGTTAGATGAAGGCGCTACCATCACCGATGAAGCCTCGGCGCTGGAGTATTGCGGCTATCATCCCGAGCTGGTCGCCGGACGTGCGGATAATATCAAAGTGACCCGACCCGAAGATTTACGACTCGCAGAATTTTATCTGACCCATGCAGACCTTCAGGAGAAAGCATAATGCGCATTGGACACGGTTTTGACGTACACGCCTTTGGCGGCGCTGGCCCGATTATTATTGGCGGCGTGCGCATTCCCTATGAAAAGGGGCTGCTGGCGCACTCCGACGGCGATGTCGCCCTGCATGCGTTGACCGATGCGCTACTCGGCGCGGCAGCGCTGGGCGATATTGGTAAACTCTTCCCGGATACCGACCCGGCTTTCAAAGGTGCGGACAGCCGCGAGCTGCTGCGCGAAGCGTGGCGACGCATCCAGGCCAAAGGCTACACGCTTGGCAACGTGGATGTGACCATCATCGCCCAGGCACCGAAAATGTTGCCGCATATTCCGCAAATGCGTGTCTTCATTGCTGAAGATCTCGGTTGCCATATGGATGATGTTAACGTTAAAGCCACTACCACCGAGAAGCTTGGTTTCACCGGGCGCGGCGAAGGTATTGCCTGTGAAGCGGTGGCGCTGTTAGTGAAGGCGGCGAAATGACGGAATTTGATAACCTCACCTTTCTGCACGGCAAGCCTGGCGGCAGTGGCATCCTGAAGGCCAGCCCGGAAGATTTTGTCGTTGTCGAGGATCTCGGCTTCGAGCCAGACGGCGAAGGTGAGCATATTCTGGTACGAATTCTGAAAAATGGCTGCAATACGCGTTTTGTTGCTGACGCTTTAGCGAAATTCCTTAAAATTCATGTGCGTGAAGTGAGCTTTGCCGGTCAAAAAGATAAGCAAGCCGTGACGGAGCAGTGGCTCTGCGCTCGCGTACCGGGCAATGGTATGCCGGATCTCAGCCAGTTCACGCTTGAAGGCTGCAAAGTGCTGGAGTATGCCCGCCATAAACGCAAACTGCGTCTCGGCGCGCTGAAGGGCAACGCTTTTACGCTGGTGCTGCGGGAAGTGAGCGACCGCGCAGAAGTGGAGACACGCTTAAAGGCCATCGCGGAACAGGGCGTACCTAACTATTTTGGCGCACAGCGATTTGGCATCGGTGGCAGCAACCTGCAAGGCGCGCTGCGCTGGGCGCAAAACGATGCGCCGGTTCGCGATCGTAACAAACGCAGTTTTTGGTTGTCCGCCGCGCGCAGCGCGTTGTTTAATCAGGTGGTCAGCGAGCGGCTGAAGAAACCAGACTTCAATCAGGTTGTTGTTGGCGATGCGCTACAATTAGCGGGTCGCGGCAGCTGGTTCGTGGCGACCGACGAGGAGCGCGACGAGTTACAGGCTCGCGTCGATGCGAAAGCACTGATGATTACCGCGCCACTGCCGGGTCGCGGCGAGTGGGGAACACAAGACGCGGCGCTGGAGTTTGAGCAGCAGGCAGTTGCTGATGCGCCAGAGTTACAGACGCTGCTGGTGAGAGAAAAAGTGGACGCTGCACGCCGTGCGATGATGCTCTATCCGCAGGCGCTCAGTTGGAACTGGTGGGATGACGCCACCGTCGAGGTACGTTTCTGGCTACCGGCGGGGAGTTTTGCCACCAGTGTGGTCAGGGAACTTATCAACACATCGGGTGATTATGCGAATATTGCTGAGTAACGATGACGGGATCCACGCGCCGGGTATCCAGACGCTGGCCCGTGCTCTTAGGGAGTTTGCCGACGTTCAGGTCGTGGCTCCCGATCGTAACCGCAGCGGTGCGTCTAATTCGCTGACGCTCGAATCTTCGCTTCGTACTTTTACCTTCGATAATGGCGATATCGCCGTGCAGATGGGCACGCCGACGGACTGCGTCTTTCTCGGCGTAAACGCATTAATGCGCCCGCGCCCGGATGTGGTGGTTTCAGGCATCAACGCCGGGCCAAACCTTGGCGATGATGTGATCTACTCTGGCACCGTTGCCGCCGCGATGGAGGGCCGCCACCTCGGCTTTCCGGCGCTGGCCGTCTCTCTCAATGGTCATACCCACTATGAAACCGCCGCTGCGGTCACCTGCGCTCTGCTACGCGGGCTGAGCCGCGAGCCGCTGCGCACCGGGCGTATTTTGAATATCAACGTGCCGGATCTGCCGCTGAGTGAGATCAAAGGCATTCGCGTGACGCGCTGCGGCAGCCGCCATCCTGCTGACCAGGTGATCCCGCAGCAGGACCCGCGTGGCAACACGCTCTACTGGATTGGCCCGCCGGGGGAGAAGTGCGATGCCGGTCCGGATACCGACTTCGCTGCCGTTGATGAGGGCTATGTTTCCGTTACGCCGCTGCATGTAGATTTGACCGCCTACAGTGCGCAGGAGGTGGTATCAGGTTGGTTGGATCGCGCCGGGGTGAATACGCAATGGTAAGCAAACGCATCCAGGATCTTCTCAGTCAGTTACGCGCGCAGGGCATCAAAGATGAACAGGTGCTTGAAGCGCTGTCGCGGGTGCCGCGCGAGAAATTTATCGACGAAGCGTTTGAACACAAAGCGTGGGAAAACGTCGCGCTGCCCATTGGTCAGGGGCAAACCATCTCGCAACCCTATATGGTCGCGCGCATGACCGAGCTGCTCGAGCTGACGCCCGATTCGCGCGTGCTGGAGATTGGCACCGGCTCCGGTTACCAGACGGCGATCCTCGCCCATCTGGTGCACCATGTCTGCTCCGTTGAGCGGATTAAAGGGCTGCAATGGCAGGCGCGCCGCCGCCTCAAGCAGCTCGATCTGCACAATGTCTCCACGCGTCACGGTGATGGCTGGCAAGGATGGCAAGCACGCGCGCCATTTGACGCTATTATTGTGACAGCCGCTCCGCCTGAAATTCCCGCCGCGCTAATGTCGCAGCTGGATGACGGCGGCATTCTCGTTTTGCCCGTGGGCGATGAACTCCAGCAGTTGAAGCGGGTTCGTCGGCGGGGAAGCGAATTTATTATTGATACCGTTGAAGCCGTGCGCTTTGTTCCGCTTGTACGCGGTGAGTTGGCCTGAGTTACAGATTTATCCTGGGTATTTCGGGCCATAACAGCGTATTGTGGGCAAATTTGCCGTCGACCTTCGCGGTTATCTTTAAGTCATTGGTAATTTACATAATATTGGGGGAAAAATGAGCGCGGGAAGCCCGAAATTCACCGTACGCCGTGTCGCGGCATTGTCACTGGTTTCGCTTTGGCTGGCAGGGTGTTCAAATTCCAACAATACTCCGGCACCGGTCAGTTCCGTAGGCGGAAGCGCCAGCGGCAGCGACAACTCAGGCATGCTCATTACGCCGCCGCCTGCTATGAGCACGAACGCACAGCAGCCGCAAATGCAGCAAGTTCAACCGGTACAGCCTGTTCAACCCGTACAGCCGGTGCAGCCAATGCAGTCTCAACCTGTCCAGGCCCAGCCGGTACAGACGGTAGATGGTCACATTGTCTATAACCGCAAATACGGCAATATCCCGAAAGGGAGCTACACTGGCGGCAGCACCTATACCGTTAAACGGGGCGATACCCTCTTCTATATTGCCTGGATCACCGGCAACGATTTCCGCGACCTTGCACAGCGCAATAATGTGGCTGCACCGTATGGTTTGAACGTCGGGCAGACGCTGCAGGTGGGGAATGCATCTGGTACACCTATCACAGGTGGAAATGCAATAACGCAGGCTGATGCATCGGAACAAGGAATAGTCTCAAAAACTGCGCAAAATTCAACCGCGGTGGTTGCTTCGAAACCGACAATTACGTATTCTGAGACTTCAGGTGAACAAAGTGCTAATAAAATGTTGCCGAACAACAAGCCTGCGACACCTGTCACAGCGCCTGTTACGGCACCTTCCGTTAGTACAACAACCGAACCGACTGTCAGCAGTACAACAACCAGCTCGCCGATTTCAACATGGCGCTGGCCAACTGAAGGCAATGTTATCGACAATTTCTCTGCCACCGAGGGTGGTAACAAAGGGGTCGATATCGCAGGCAGTAAAGGACAGGCTATCATCGCGACCGCAGATGGACGCGTAGTATATGCCGGTAACGCACTGCGCGGTTACGGTAATCTTATCATCATAAAACACAACGATGATTACCTGAGCGCCTACGCCCATAACGACACAATGCTGGTCCGGGAACAACAAGAAGTGAAGGCGGGGCAAAAAATAGCGACTATGGGTAGCACCGGAACCAGCTCTACACGCTTGCATTTTGAAATTCGTTACAAGGGGAAATCCGTAAACCCGCTGCGTTATTTGCCGCAGCGATAAATCGGTGCAAAGCAGGTGAGGTCATTCTCACTTATTCCGTTGCAGTGAGCGCAGATGCCGCTGCAGCGGAGGTAAATGAGAATGCGTCAGGTGTTTTGCCCAGGGATCACGGGTAGGAGCCACTTTATGAGTCAGAATACGCTGAAAGTTCATGATTTAAATGAAGACGCGGAATTTGATGAGAACGGAACAGAGGCTTTTGACGAAAAAGTCTTGGTAGAAGAGGAACCCAGTGATAATGACCTGGCTGAAGAAGAGCTGTTATCGCAGGGTGCAACACAGCGTGTTTTAGACGCGACTCAGCTTTATCTTGGGGAAATTGGGTACTCCCCGCTTTTGACGGCCGAAGAAGAAGTCTATTTTGCACGCCGTGCATTACGAGGCGATGTTGCCTCCCGCCGTCGCATGATTGAGAGTAACCTGCGTCTGGTGGTGAAGATTGCCCGTCGATACAGCAATCGTGGTCTGGCTCTGCTGGATCTGATTGAAGAGGGCAACCTGGGGCTGATCCGCGCCGTTGAAAAATTTGACCCAGAGCGTGGGTTCCGTTTCTCAACTTACGCGACCTGGTGGATTCGTCAGACCATCGAGCGGGCTATCATGAACCAAACCCGCACCATTCGTCTGCCGATTCACATCGTCAAAGAGCTGAACGTCTATCTGCGTACCGCGCGCGAGTTGTCCCATAAACTGGACCACGAGCCGAGCGCAGAAGAGATTGCTGAACAGTTAGATAAACCTGTTGATGATGTCAGCCGTATGCTGCGTCTCAACGAGCGCATTACCTCAGTTGATACGCCGCTGGGCGGTGATTCTGAAAAGGCGCTGCTGGACATCCTGGCCGATGAAAAAGACAACGGTCCGGAAGACACCACGCAGGACGATGATATGAAACAGAGCATCGTCAAATGGCTGTTCGAACTGAACGCCAAACAGCGTGAAGTGTTGGCACGTCGTTTCGGTCTGCTGGGTTATGAGGCTGCGACACTCGAAGATGTAGGCCGTGAAATTGGTCTCACTCGTGAACGTGTTCGCCAGATTCAGGTTGAAGGTCTGCGTCGTTTGCGCGAAATCCTGCAAACGCAAGGGCTGAATATCGAAGCGCTGTTCCGCGAATAAGCACCCTTTCTCGTCAAAAAGGCCGGTCGTTTAGACTGGCCTTTTTTCTTTCCTGCTACCCGGCAAGCGCCGTTTCATGGAGGTGCCGCCACATTAGCTTCCCGCTATCTTTCTCAAACACCACCGTTGACCAGCGCTGCGCCGCTGCCTGATCCGGCAGTTGTTGCGTCTCCCGGTAGCGCAGCACCGCGCCGCTTTCCCACTCTGCCAGCAATTCGACATCATCCACACGGATGCTCAGCCCCGTGCGCGCCGCGCGCTGCGCCTGGAAAAAGTTGACCAGTGCAGGCTTATCAAGCGTCGCACCACCCGGGGTAATCATGCTGAACCGGTCGCTAAAGCGCGCCATCAGCGCCGCGCAGTCGCCTTCACCGCGACCCAGCCACGCTTCAATAGCGATGTGGGCATCAATAATCTCCGTCATATAAACCTTCATGGTTGCTCCTGTTTTAGCTGTTGCAGGGTGTATTGGTTATCAAGGCGCAGCGCACCTGCAAGTGGGAAAAGCGTAATGATCGCAGCGAGGATAAATGTCCCGCGATAAGCGCCAAGGGGCGGCATAACCTGTTGCAGCAGACCGAGAACAAAGGCCAGCAGCGTCGCGCCGATAAAAAAGCTCAGTTGGCGGTTAAGATTCCACAGCGCGCTGGCATCCGGCATCGCCTGATTATCGATGGTGAGAAAAGCGCAGCTCTGCGCAGTGCTGCTGCACAGGCTTCCGCCCGCGCCCATCAGCGCGAAGCTTGTAATAAGCACTGCCAGCGGCGTCGACGGCGTAACAAGCAGCAGCATCACAATGCCCACCGCCTGCAGCAGAGCGCCGAACATCACCAGCGGGCGCGGGCCGAGGCGGTTGAAATAGCGCCCGGTCACGGAGATCGCCAGTGCGGAGGCGAGGGACCATGGCACCATTAACGCGCCGGTCACCGCAGGCGTGAGCCCCATCATGCGCTGCAAATAGAACATCCCCACCACGCTGACGCCAATAAACATCCCCGGCACGCAGAGGTAGATAAGCATCGCGAAGCGCAGCAGTGAATTCTTCAGCAGAGAGAGATCGAGCAGCCGACGCGAGACGGCGGGCTTTGCCTCCTCTTTCAGCCAGCACCCGGCCAGCAGCAGCGTTAGCAGCGCCAGCGGCAGCGTGACGAAGAAGATCCAGCGCCAGCCGAGCAGTTCCACCAGCAGCCCACCGACAGCGGGTGAACAGGCGGGCGCGAGCAGCGCCACCAGCATCACCGCAGAGGAGATTTTCGCCCGCTCATAAGGTTTGAACTGCTGCCAGGCGAGCGCTTGCCCGACCGGGATCAGCAACCCGCCGCCTAACCCCTGCACTACGCGCCAGGTAATCAGGCTACCCAGTGAGTCGGCAAAACCCGCTGCCAGCCCCGCGGCGCTGAAGAGCAACAGCGATAGCATAAAGAGCCGCCGTGCGCCGATAAAGCGCGTCAGCAGCGCGCTGAAAAGGATCGCCACCGTCAACCCGGCGATATAGCCATTGCTGACCCACGCCAGCGCGGAGACCGACGCATGCAGGCTCTCTGCCATCGCCGGGAACGCGACGCTGGCGATAAACATATTGATCAAGTCGAGAAAAAAGCCCAGCAGATAGACCACCGCGACTTTGTTGCGATACCTCATTCTTCCTCCTTCTGTGCGGAGCGCTACTGTAGCCGCTGGCCGAAAGGGGATAAACGGCTCGGGTGGCGATATACTGTCAAACTTGTTTTGACAATCACGAGAGAAGTGATGCTCAATTTGCAACGCGTCGCCATGTTTATCGCCGTCGTCGACACCGGTAGTTTTACCGCCGCGGCCGCCACGCTCGGGCAGACCAAGGCGGTGATCAGTTTTAATATCCGCCAGCTTGAGGATTCGCTGGGCGTGGCGCTGCTGCTACGCTCCACCCGCCGCTTAACGCTCACCGAGGCGGGGAGCCTCTTTTACCAGCGCGGCGTGGCGCTGTTACGGGATGCCGAAAATTTGCAGGATGAGGTGCAGGCAAACCATATCGGACTCAGCGGCGAACTGCGCATTACCACCACGCCGGAGTATGGCGCGCAGGTGGTGATCCCGGCGCTGGCGGCTTTCAGCGAGCGTCACCCGGCGCTGCGCATTCGCCACGTCTCTTCGTCCCATCATGCGGATCTGATTAGCGAGCGTTTTGATGTTGCTATCCGCCTCGGCACGCTGGCCGACTCCCGCTATCACGCGGCGCTGATTTCACGCTTTGATATTCTTCCTGTCGCCGCGCCGCAGTGGCTCAGCCAGCACCCGATAACGACGCTGCACGGCCTGGCGCACGCGCCGTGGATTATTCATGAGCGGCTCGCCTCCCCGCTGCGCTGGCAGGTCACTGACGCGGCGGGCAACGGGGAAATGCTGGAGATAAAGCAGCCCGCGCGTATCTTCGCTGACAGCGCGCAGGCGCTGATGTCGTTTGCCCTTGCCGGCTGTGGCGTGGCGCTGCTTCCAGCGTGGCTGGTGCAAAACGCGCTGGCTCAAGGGCAGCTGGTGCATCTGTTGCCGGAGTGGAAGTTTGCGCCGCAGGGCGTTTACGCGGTGTATGCCGATACGCAGCATCTCTCTGCCAAAGTGCGCGCGCTGGTCGATTTTTTGCGCCAGTGGGTGGCGCAGGAGGAGATTGCCGGATGACATTAGCGCCATCCGGCAGCGTTTTTTAGACGAGGTTTTTTAAACGGTAGATCCACTCCAGCGCCTGACGCGGTGTCAGGCTGTCCGGGTCGAGATTCTCCAGCGCTTCCACCGCCGGATTGGTCTCCTCTGCCGGGGCAAGCAGCGACATCTGCGTGCCGTCGATCTGTGTGCCCGCGGCATTCGGCGAGAGGCTCTCCAGCTCGCGCAGCTTGCCGCGCGCGCGTTTGATCACCTCTTTCGGCACGCCCGCCAGCGCCGCGACCGCCAGGCCGTAACTCTTGCTCGCCGCGCCATCCTGTACGCTGTGCATAAAGGCGATGGTATCGCCATGCTCAATCGCGTCGAGGTGCACATTCGCCACGCCCTCCATCTTCTCCGGCAACTGCGTCAGCTCGAAGTAGTGGGTAGCAAACAGTGTCAGCGCTTTGATCTTATTCGCCAGATTCTCCGCACAGGCCCACGCCAGCGACAGGCCGTCATAGGTCGAGGTGCCGCGGCCAATCTCATCCATCAGTACCAGGCTGTTCTCGGTGGCGTTATGCAGAATGTTGGCGGTTTCGGTCATCTCAACCATAAAGGTCGATCGCCCGCTTGCCAGATCGTCTGCCGCGCCCACGCGGGTGAAGATACGGTCAATCGGGCCAATCTCGGCTTTCTGTGCCGGGACATAGCTGCCGATATAGGCCAGCAGGGTAATCAGCGCGGTCTGGCGCATATAGGTACTTTTACCGCCCATATTCGGGCCGGTGATAATCAGCATCCGGCGCTGCGGCGACAGGTTCAGCGGGTTGGCGATAAACGGCTCTTTCAGCACCTGCTCCACCACCGGGTGACGCCCTTCGCTAATGCGGATGCCCGGCTTATCGCTAAAGGTCGGGCAGCAGTAGTTCAGGGTGTCGGCGCGCTCGGCGAGGTTTACCAGCACATCCAGCTCTGCCAGCGCGGCGGCGCTCTGTTGCAGGTCGCCGAGGTGCGGCATCAGCAGGTCGAACAGCTCTTCATAGAGCTGTTTTTCCAGTGCCAGCGCTTTGCCCTTCGAGGTGAGGACTTTGTCTTCATACTCTTTCAGTTCAGGAATGATGTAGCGCTCGGCGTTTTTCAGCGTCTGGCGGCGCACATAGTGGATCGGCGCCAGGTGGCTCTGCCCACGGCTGATCTGGATAAAGTAACCGTGCACCGCGTTATAGCCCACTTTCAGAGTGTCAAGGCCAAGACGCTCGCGCTCGCGGATCTCCAGCCGGTCGAGATAATCCGTTGCGCCATCGGCGAGGCTACGCCACTCATCCAGTTCAGCATGGTAGCCGGGGGCAATGACGCCGCCGTCGCGCACCAGCACCGGCGGGGCTTCAATAATGGCGCGCTCAAGCAGTTCGCGCAGTTCGCTGAACTCGCCCATTTTCTCACGCAGCGCCTGCACCGGTGCGCAGTCGACGTCAGCCAGCTGCGTGCGCAGCTCCGGCAGTTGCTGAAAGGCGTAGCGCATACGCGCCAGGTCGCGCGGGCGGGCAGTACGCAGTGCCAGACGTGCCAGAATACGCTCCAGATCGCCCACCTGGCGCAACACCGGTTGCAGCTCGGCGGCGCGATCCTGTAATGCGCTGATGGTTTGTTGACGCTCGGTCAGCACTTTCGTGTCGCGCACCGGCATGTGCAGCCAGCGTTTCAGCATACGGCTGCCCATCGGCGTGACGGTGCGGTCGAGCACCGAGGCCAGCGTGCTTTCAATCCCGCCAGCAAGGTTCTGGGTGATCTCCAGATTACGGCGCGTCGCGGCATCCATAATTATGGTGTCCTGCTGACGCTCCATAGTAATAGAGCGGATGTGGGGCAGGGCGGTACGTTGCGTATCTTTGACATACTGCAACAGGCAACCGGCGGCGCACAGGCCGCGCGCGGCGTTCTCAACGCCGAAGCCAATCAAATCACGGGTGCCAAACTGCATATTGAGCTGCTGACGGGCGGTGTCGATTTCGAACTCCCACAGCGGGCGGCGGCGTAACCCGCGGCGGCCTTCAATCAGCGCGGTTTCCGCAAAATCTTCCGCATAGAGCAGTTCAGCAGGATTAGTACGTTGCAGTTCAGCAGCCATGGTTTCACGGTCGGCCGGTTCGCTGAGGCGAAACCGTCCGGAGCTAATATCCAGCGTGGCGTAGCCAAAGCCTTTGCTCTCTTGCCAGATGGCAGCCAGCAGGTTATCCTGGCGCTCCTGCAGCAGCGCTTCATCGCTGATGGTACCCGGCGTGACGATGCGAACGACCTTGCGCTCCACCGGCCCTTTGCTGGTGGCCGGATCGCCAATCTGCTCGCAAATCGCCACCGATTCACCGAGGCTGACCAGTTTTGCCAGGTAGTTCTCCACCGCATGATGCGGCACGCCCGCCATCGGGATCGGCTCCCCGGCAGAGGCTCCGCGTTTGGTCAGGGAGATATCCATCAGCTGCGACGCGCGTTTCGCGTCGTCATAAAAGAGCTCGTAGAAGTCGCCCATACGATAGAAGAGCAGGATGTCCGGATGCTGCGCTTTCAGCTTCAGGTACTGCTGCATCATGGGGGTGTGCGCGTCGAGTTTGTCTGTCGTACTCATCAGTTAGTGATGTCCATCTTCTTGAAAAATAATGAGTCAGTGATGTTTTTTGTTCTCATCGCTTATCACGTTCCTCACCGAAACTCATGAATTTGCATCGCGGTTCATGAAGGCGTAGGGAGCATGATAACGGACTCTGTGGGGCAGGAAAACCAGCGGGCGCGCGATGCTCTTCACAACTCCCGCTGCACCACCTGTAAACCGTGGGAAAGAGAGGTTCATCCCGCTAAAAACGCCTCCTACGGAAGAGAGTATTTCAGCCTTTACTCTGCTTTATGTCTCTCTTTAAAACTCTCTTTATTGGTGACATTCATGTGCGTATTCATGCAGGCAGGTATTAATTACCCCGCATTGACGAGTGTCGATGCATCTTTTATTAAAATGATATTTTTTAATATCGACTCGCCCGCTTTTTACTTTTTATTTGAGCCATTGCTGGTGATGTCAGTCAATATTAATGATCGTTATGAAATAATTTATTGATTAATTGCGAGTTTGTACCGGGAGTAGTGCAGAAAAAAATCGCCTTAAAATATCAAATGCGTAAAAGATTATTTACGTTCTCATTCTTTTCAGACGATAAGAAATAAGTTAATGCTTTACATTGCGTATGTTATGTGATTTTGGCTGTTTATTATCAGTAACTTACGATTTTTTAGCAAATGAAAGTGTTCTCTCTGTCATCAATTTTAACTGACACCGATTATTAGCGTTAAAAAATATGAAGAAGCGGGCTTATGGTTAGAAATAGCGTTTCATAATCAAATTATCCATAGGTAATGGCTATTGAATGGCATCTTTAGACAGTTTTTAACGATCGATTTCTAAACTCTCTCTCCTGTGCGCCGATATAACCGTGTGCCGTTCATTCATTCGAATGGTATATCCGCACACTTACTAAGGGAAGAATATGAGAAATGATTCGCACGCAGTCAAAACAACGGGCATGAGTATCAGAAATAAAATCATGATCTCTTTTGGCGTTTTGTTGTTATTAATTGCTTTAATTTCCGGTAATGCGCTTTATCGTCTCAGCGAAGCGAAAGAGAATATCTCCGAAATTGTCACTGAGGTTTATCCGACAACCGCGCTGGCAAACGATCTGATTCGCCAGGTTAATAACACCAGTAACTTACTGCTTAACGCGCTGCTTGAAAAAGATCCAACAAATAAAAGAAATATGGTTAATGAGCTTACGGAACAGTCCCGTAAAATAAGCGCGTTATATACCGAGTTGAGCAAAGCGGCGGATGATGAACAATCACAATCGATGCTTGAGCAGATTAAGCAGGCTCGTGCCACCTATATCCAGTCACGTAGCAAAGTGATTGAAATTATTGAGTCAAATCCCGACGCGGCCATTGATGAGTACAATGCCAGAACGCGCGATTACACGACGCAATACATCAGCAAAATTAGCGATTTTATTAAGCTGCAACGCAATGAGATGCAGGATTCCTATGACGATTTCCTGACTGATTACAGCCAGAGCAAGCTCACCATGTTAATTATCTCGCTCATCAGCCTTGCCTTTGGCATAACCACTGCAATGGTGATGGCAAAGAATATTGTTAATCCTATTCGTCAAGTCGTGGATGCCGCCCAGCGCATTGCCAGGGGCGATCTCGGCCATGAGATCACTGTCATCTCTAAAGATGAGACCGGGCTGTTGACCAGCGCCATCATTAATATGCAGGGGGAGCTGAAAAAAATTGTCGCGGAGATCCGCTCCGGGGCGGAAAACATTGCCACCGGTGCTACGCAGATTATGGCAGGTACGCGGGATCTCTCGGCGCGCACCGAAGAGCAGGCCAGTTCGGTTGAGCAGACGGCGGCCTCGATGGAGCAGATTTCATCGACAGTTAAAAACACCGGCGACAACACCGCTAACGCTTCTCAGCTCTCCGAAAGGGCAAGCCATGCCGCTAAAGATAATGGCAGGCTGATGACCTCGCTTACTGAGGAGATCCACAACATCAGCAGCTCAGCCGATAAGATGTCCGACATTATCAACCTGATTGACTCCATTGCTTTCCAGACCAATATCCTGGCGCTTAATGCCGCTGTTGAAGCGGCGCGCGCAGGCGAACATGGCAAAGGATTTGCTGTTGTGGCTCAAGAAGTACGTAACCTCGCGCAGAAAACGGCGAACTCATCAAAAGATATCCGCACGCTGATTGAGAACTCGACGCAGCAGAGCAACCGCGGGCTGGAGATGGTGCGTCAGGTAAACAGCAAGATGGATGAAATGGTGCTCAACGTGGATAACGTTTCGGAAATTTTAAAAGAGATCGAGCGCGCGAGCCTCGAGCAGAGCGACGGCGTTCAGCAAATCAACATTGCTATCGGGCAGATTGATACCACCACTCAGCAAAACGCTGCGCTGGTTGAGGAGTCCGTGGCGGCTTCTGAAATGCTCAATGAGCAGGCGAAAGTGATGAAGGATCTGGTCAGCGTCTTCAAACTGGAGCGCACGGTCAGTTAAGGATCAAGCAAGCGTGAGGCACAGAGGTTTCATTCGCTTACATTAAAAAACATTTAATAGTTACTCTGTAAAACTTATAGAAACTGAATGATGTATGGTCTCTTTTTGACCGTGATGTGTATTTGCCGTTCCCTCCCCAAGGAACGGCTTTTTTTTGCCTGCTCTTCCTCTTATCTCGTCGCCCATTGTTCTTGCTCCACATAACCCGGATGTATATAACCCTCTATAAACTTCACGTTCACGCGCGCATGCCTGTAACTGCACAAGGATCTGTATGAGCTACATCGATGGCTTTGACCACGAAATAATCGGCACCCTTGGCTACCTGCCGATCTACCACCCGCTGGAAAGCATCAAAGGCGACGGCGGCTGGGGAGCGTATGACTTCAGCGCCACGCCGCAAAACCTGGTGTTGGGCGGCGGGAGTGGCGAGCATCCTGGGCTGGTGGTGCATCACTTGCCGACGCTTGCCGCGCGCTTCCTGTTGGACAGCCTGACCGAGGCGCAAGCGGAGACCTTAAGCCGCGACGAGAGCGAATATGTCGACGAGCTCTATTACGCTGGCGAAACGCTGGAGTTTTGCGGCTGGCGCATCTGTCACTATGCGCAACTCCAGGCGATGGCGCAAAGCCCGGCACTGAACAACCCCGTGAGCGAAGAGGGGGAGGTAGAGGAGTGGCTCGAGCGCTCACTTGGCGAACTGGTGTGGTTCTCGCTGCCAGAACTTAATCCGCAGCATCAACGGCTGGCGGCCCTATTTCAGCGCTTCGATATCTTCCCTTCAATGCGCAACATCTCGGTCGACCCGCCGGGTTATCCGGCCTGCGGCGGCAGGATTATCGTTAACGGCGCGCTGAGCTGGGGGCATCAACGCTGGCGTTCACGCTAGCCGCCGCAGCCGGATGACTATTTTGTGCAGCACTGGTGCAGCGCAGCAATATCCGAAGGCGTAGTGCGGCAGCAGCCGCCAATCAGCTTTGCCCCGGAGGCCAGCCACGCGGGCAGATGCCCGGCCAGCGTGTCGCAGGCAGTACCGTGCGCGTGCCAGCTCTTGCTTACCGCATCGTAGGTTTCGCCCGAGTTGGGGTAGACCACCAGCGGCAGCGCGCTCAGGCTGTGCAGATGTTCCAGCGCGTCGTTGGTGTCAGCAAGCGCGATGCAGTTAATGCCCAGCGCCACAATCTGCGGCGTCGCTTCCACCACCTTCACCACCTCTGCGAGCGGCGTGCCGTCGCTTAAATGGTGCGCGTCGCGCAGGGTAAACGAGAACCACGCCCGCGCGTCCGGCCACGCCTGCAACAGCGCGGCCAGCGCTTTTATCTCCGCAAACGAGGGGAGCGTTTCACAGGCCAGCAGATCGGCACCCGCGGCTAACAGCGCCTCAATGCGCGGGCGGTGGAAATCCGTAAACTCGTCAGCGGTGCGCTGATAATCGCCGCGATACTCCGACCCATCCGCCAGATACGCGCCATATGGCCCAACGGACCCCGCCACCAGCAGCGGCCCGGCCTGCGGATTTTCCGCCAGCGCGGCATCGCGTGCCGCCTGCGCCAGCTCGACGCTTTTGCTAATCAGCGCCCGAGACTGCGCCTCATCCAGGCCGCGTGCGGCAAAGCCGAGCGGCGTTGCCTGGTAGCTGGCGGTTATCGCGATCTGCGCCCCGGCGCGGAAATAGTCGAGATGCACATCGCGGATCAATTCCGGCGCGTCCATCAGCACTTTCGCAGACCAGAGGTTATCGGCCAGGTTACAGCCGCGCGCTTCAAGCTCTGTTGCCATCGCGCCGTCGAGCACAATAAAGGGCTGCTTCTCCAGCAGCGCGGTCAGGGGATTAGGGCGCGACATGTTCACTCTCCTTCGCTTTTTCATGATGGGTCAGCCAGTAAGCACCATAGCACAGGGCCACAAACGGCAGCCCGCAGTAGAGCGCAATGCGCTGATCGGGATCGAACGCCAGGCCAACACACGCCAGCAGGCAGAGCAGGAAACCGGCTATCGGTACCAGCGGGAACCACGGCGCGCGGTAGTGCAGATCCGCAAGCGACTTGCCGGACTGCAAATGGCGGCGGCGAAAGACAAAGTGCGCCGCGCAGATGCTGAGCCACACGGCAACCACGGCGAAACCGGAAATCGCCGACAGCGCGACAAACACCGTATCCGGGGCGATAACGCTTGAAAGCAGCGCCAGCACTCCACCCAGCATAGAGACGGAGAGCGCCGTCAGCGGCACGCCGTTTTTGGTGACGCGCATAAAGCAGCGCGGCAGCGTCTTCTCATTCGAGAGCGACCACAGCATGCGCCCGGACGCATAGAGCCCCGAGTTAGCCGCCGAGAGGATCGCCGTCAGGATGACAAAGTTAAAAATATCAGCGGCATAAGGAATGCCAATCTTCTCGAACACCACCACGAAGGGGCTCTTCTCCACGCCCGCCTGCTGCATCGGGATCAGCGCCGCCAGCACAAACACGGTGCCGATAAAAAAGAGGATCAAGCGCACGATAGTGGCGCGGATGGCGACCGGGATCACCTGCTGCGGGTTCTGCGTCTCGCCTGCGGCAATACCAATCAGCTCGGTACCGGAGAAGGCAAAGTTCACCGCCACCATGGTCATCAAAATCGGCAGGCCGCCGTGGGGGAACCACCCCTCGGCGGTGATATTGGCAAGCCCTGGCGCGGGGGAGCCATCCTGCATCGGGATAAAGCCAAAGATCGCCGCGCCGCCAAGCAGAATAAAGGCAATGATGGTGATCACTTTTACCAGCGAGAACCAGAATTCACCTTCGGCGAAAAAGCGCGTCGAGACGACGTTAAGGGCGAAAATCGCCACGCAGAAGATGACGCACCATATCCAGACCGGAACATACGGAAACCAGTACTGCATGCAGAACCCGGCGGCGGTAAAGCTCGATCCCAGCGCCACCGTCCAGGTGAGCCAGTAGAGCCAGGCCACGGTATAACCGGTTGCCGGGCCGAGATAGCGCGCGGCATAGACATGAAACGCGCCGGTGACCGGCATTGCCACGGAGAGTTCGCCGAGGCACTGCATCACCAGCCAGACCACCAGCGCGCCAATCAGATAAGCCAGCAGCGTGCCGGCCGCGCCGGTAGTGGAGATGATATAGCCGGTATTAAAGAACAACCCGGTGCCAATCACGCCGCCCAGCGACAGCATAATTAAGTGGCGGGTCTTCATGGTGCGCTTAAGCTGCCCCTGCGCCTGATCCTGCTGATTTTGCATACAACCCTCTAAACGTATGGACGTCTAAACATCTGCGTTCAGGGTTTATAACGTGATTGTTAACAAAAAGCCAGTCTCGCAGCGGGCAGGGGCGGTTAACTGCGCACTCGCTGGCCGGGGTTAGCTAAAGAAAAACACCACGCTCCAGAAGAGCAGAGAGGTGATCATGTGGACTTTTATCACCCGCAGCCAGTCGATGCGCTGGCCGGTGGCATCCGTAAAGCGGAACCACTTCAGATGGGGAAGATAGGTGGCCAGCGTTTTGGCCACTAATAACCAGACAACGATCGACAGCGTATTCAGACAGAGCCGGGTTAAATAGTGTATTGCCAGCTCATCCATATTAATGGTGTAAAGCAATTGTGTATGTATTACCCGGTAGAGCCAGAATTCGGCGGAGGTAAACCACGAAAGGAGATGCGGAACGGAGAGTTGTGCCGTCACAGACTGAATAAAAAAATACCAGTAAGTGCTCGCGAAATCGAAAGCGTAAAGAATTACCTCATACAGTAGAAATAATTTCAGCGCCCGTGCAAAAGAACCTGGCCATAATTTCGGCGCACCGCGCGTAAGAAAAGCTTTAGCGGCAAAGAAGATCAGCGCGAAAAGCGAAAAAGCGGCAATGAATACAATCATGACTACACTTACCGCCGCCGGGCCTGCTGCTGCGCCATATGGGTTTTGCGCGGCTATTCTTCGGTTGGCTTCATCGCGCTCAAACTCGCTGAGATGGCTGTTGCCGTTGTAATCGTAATGCACGATTGATCCCTGTAATAGTGACAAAAAATGTGTGGCGCACATCCTGGCTGCTTAACCGGGGGAAGTAAACAACCGCAATGAATTCCCACTGAAAATGGGTGGTATAAGAATCAACTTGCAGGGGAGTTGATAGGCCTATAATAAAGGAGGGTAATATTTCTGGCCGTCCGGGAATAACCCCTGCGCTTAAAAAAGTATTAAAAACCAGCGCCGCAAAAAATAGTTAAACGCTATCTGCTTCACTCGTAACCTATTTTGTGCGGAATACTTCTGCCTATTGCAGCGATGAGTGAAGCTTTAGCGCAAATTGACGATAACGTCTTAGCGTCACCCTCAATCACGCAGGGGCGCACATATCTTTTTTTAACGAGTTCTGATCGCGAACGGATCTGCTTTTAGCCCTCCTTTAACAATCTCTGCAAGCGCATTTTCAGGCGCACATTTTTATTTTAAGGAAAACAGTATTATGGCTTTCGTAAGATCACTGTATCGCGGTTTGTTGGGTTCCCGTCTGGCAGGGGGGTCACAACCTGCCAACGGCATTTTCGACTGCCGGGATTTACCGACTTCTCTTTCGGCAGCGGGTCTTAGCGCGCGCTCATCCGGCATTTTATTGACCTTTGTCCCGCCCGAAGCGGATTTTCACCGCGTCAGCCAGGCGTGGCAGCGTTTCACCTCTGCCGATCTGACGGTGATTACCCTCTCTTCCAACGGCGCGCTGAGCGCCAGCGGTCGGCAGACAACCTACTGCGCGGGCGACGGGCAAGAGGGGAGTTTCCTGCTGCTGCCGGATAGCCTTATCGCCGAGCACGAGACACATGTTGTCGATCTCCATCTGCACGACACCCAGACTGCCGCGCAGCGTATTAGCGCCATTCAGCGCGAATTAAACACTATTAAACCGCGCATGGCGCTCTCCGCTGAACGCACGTTCGCGATGATTTACTGCGACGGGCTCTCCGCCTCGGAAGGCTTCTTCATGCAGGCCTGGTATAACAGCGGCCTCTTCCCGTGCCTGGCGATTGGCGGCTCCGCTGGCGGACGCGCGACCTTTGACGGCACGTGGATTGGCGTCGGTGACCGCGTATTGCAAGGCAAAGCGGTTGTCGTTTTCTGCCGCATGGCAGAAGGCAAATCCTTCTCGCCCTTCAAGAGCCAGAACTTCACCCCGCTGGATCAGAGTTGGTTGATTGCCGACGCCGATCCGATCTCTCGCACGGTAACATCGGTCTTTGATCGCCAGGGGCAGCAGAAGGCCTTTACCCAGGCGCTGGCCGATCATCTGAAATGCAAAGAGTCACAGCTAAGCGAACGCCTGAAAGGGCTGACCTTCGGCGTGAAAGTGGGTGACGAGTACTTTATCCGCTCGGTGGCAAAGATTGAGCACGGCATGGTGCACTTCTTCTGCGATCTGGAGTTTGGCGATCGGCTCTACCTGATGCAGGAGACCGACTTTAAACAGGCGACGCTGCGCGACTGGCAAACCTTTATCACTGGCAAAGGTAAACCTGCCGCCATCATGATGAATGACTGTATTTTGCGGCGTATGGGTAACAGCGAGCAGCTGCACGATGCCCACTTCTTTAAAGGCATTCCGGCGGCGGGCTTCTCCAGCTTTGGCGAAATCCTCGGCGTGCCGATTAACCAGACCCTCTCCGCGCTGGTCTTCTTTAACCACGATGTGAAAGCGATGACCCAGTTTCCGGTCGAGTACGCCGGGTATGCCGCGCACTACGCCCAGCGCGCGCTGCGCCGTTGGGAAGCGCTGAACAGCATTCAGACCCGCGTGCTGGATCGCGTGGTGAGTTATCAGCAGGAGCTGGCGCCGATTGTGCAGGCGTTGCCGGCGCTGGAAGCCGCGACCCAGAGCCAGAGCGAAGCGCTGGTGATGGCGGAAAGCAGCATTCGTGGCATTAGCGATATCGCCACCGAGAGCCAGCGGGCGCAGGGGCGTCTTGGCGAAGGGCTGGATTCGCTGGAGCAGATCTCCAACGGCATCGGCGTGATCACCCACGGCATCAGCAACATCGCCTTCCAGACCAACATTCTTGCCCTCAACGCGGCGGTAGAAGCGGCGCGCGCGGGCGATGCGGGGCGCGGTTTTGCGGTGGTCGCCGGGGAAGTTCGCCGTCTGGCGCACTCCTCAAAAGAGCAGGCGGAAGCGACGGCGAGCAACATCAGTGATGCGGTCAACACCATCTCGCATATCCGTGAAGTGGCCAGCAATACGGTGGAGACGGCAACCGATATGGCGGAGCGCAGTATTCTTGCCGCTAACGCCATTGCTGAGATGAGCCAGCAGACGCGCCAGGAGCGGGAAAACATTGCGAAGCAACTGAGCAACCTGCGCACCCTGACCGCCGGGATGGATGCGATGCAGGAAGCGGTTGCCCAGCTGAAAGTGCTGCAAACCCTCTCGACGGGTCGTTAAGGCACGATGTTGCAGACCTCCGGCGGCGCAGGCCGCCTGGGGTCAGCTCAAATCATGCAGCGCTTTGCCGAGCGGGCGGGTGATGCGCAGCTGTTCGAAGCGCACATCCAGCCCCTCTCTTTCCGGCGAGCAGCACATTACACCAACAAAGCGCTGACCGCTGTCCTGCCACGGAAAGAGCCGCAGCAGCGGCCACGTTTTACCGTCGGTGGAGTATTGCAGGCGTAACGCCTGCTTCTCAAGGGTTGCGCGCATCCAGAACTCACGCGCATCGCCGGGAAAGATGCCGGTTGACCAGTCAGATTGCCCCTGCGTCACCACACAGCCAATGGCGGGCGCGCCATCGTTATACTCAATGCCGCTCTTCACCCACTGTGTTTCCGACGCCTCAATAAAGATGCCCGCCTGGTCGTAGAGCTGTTCAAACGCGGCGGCGATCTTCACCTCAAGGGTGAATTCTCCCTCCAGCATAAAACCAAAGGCATGGCCGGAGTGCCGCTCAAAACCGTACCAGGTCTTGACCCAAAAATCTGTGTTCGCCCCGGTGCGCATCAGCAACTGCTCATCGCTCTGCGTAACGTGGGCCGGTTTATTGATCCACAGCCCCTTTTCTGACGTGAAGCTCTCAATCGGTGTCACAGGCAACCTCATCAATGTTTACAGGAGAACCGCGGTCACTCTGCCACGCTTTTGTAGCGACTGCCGGGCGGTGCTTAACGTTTCGCTTTGCGCGCCAGTTTTTTACTGCGCACCGTCAATAGCGGCGTTACCGAGATGCCGTGCAGCAGCACGCTCAGCGTCACGATGGTGATGGCAATATGGGCGACGAAATTAGCGTCCGCTCCCTGCAAACCGTGGACATAGGCATAGGCAATATAGTTGAGACTGCCGATGCCGCGAATGCCCAGCCAGCCGAGGCTCGCGCGGTGAAACCAGGTTGTGCCGGAGCGCAGCGTGACAATAAACACCGACAGCGGGCGGATCACCAGAAACAGCACAAAGGCCAGCCCAAGCGCGTGCGCATCCCAGTGATGCGAGAGGGTAACGCCAAGGACAATCACCAGCAGTGCCGCCAGTAATCGCTCAACGGTATCGCCAAAAGAGAGGGCATCGCCAATCACCAGCCCGACAGATTTAATCGGATTCTGCTCCTCCAGCGCGTGGCGCAGGTGCGGGTTAACCTGCATCTCTGCCGGTACATCCTCCTCCTCTTCGGGATCGCCGTGGCGCTTCTGCACGCTCACTTCGGCGCTGCGCAGGCCAATCCCGGCCGCAAAGGCGGCGAGAAAACCGGAGGCATCGACGGACTGGGCCAGCGCAAAGCTCAGGCAGATCAGCGCCAGAGCGATAAAGTCGCTCGGTGCGACCTCGCCCTGTTTATGGCGCGAACGGGTGGCGAGAAGGCCAATTAAGCGCCCCATAAAGAAGCCAATCAGCAGCCCGCCGACCAGCGCCCACAGCAGATCGATGCTCAGCCAGTGCAGCAGCTCCTCGCCGGACGGTATGCCACCGGCTTTGTACCAGATTAGCGCCAGCATCAGGAAGGGGAGCGCGGTGCCGTCGTTAAGCCCCGCCTCGCTGGAGAGCGCAATGCGCAGTTGGTCATCATCGCGCGCGTCGTTGATCGCCACCAGGCTTGCCAGCACCGGATCGGTGGGGGCGAGGATCGCGCCAAGCGCCAGCGAGAGCGGCCAGGCGAGATCGAGCAGATAGTGGGCGGCGACCATAATTCCGCCGATGGTCAAAAGCATAGCGGGCAGCGCCAGCTTAATACCCATCTTCCAGTAAGGGGAGGTGAGCGGCAGGCGGATTTTCAGGCCGGTAATAAACAACGAGGCCGCCATCGCAATTTCGGTAATGCGGGCGGTGAGATCCGCGTGGGCCGCCACATCAATATTAAGCACGCCCATCTCCCACGGGCCGCAGATAATGCCGACCACCAGATAGAGACCAAACACCGGGATCGGCACGCGGCTTATCCAGCCGTAGGATAACGACATCAACAGTAACAGGCCGCCGGTCGCGGCCATCCACATCAAATAACTCATACTCCTCCACATCAGGCCGCAAGCTAAAGATTGCACCCCAAAAGGTATAGTTGCTGAAAAAGGTCTGCACCAGGCCAGACGGCGCGAATAGTGCAAGGGCTGAGCATTAGCTACGCTTAAAAATAGCGGGCGTAACGGGGGTGGCAAATGAGCAAGAAGATCATGCAGGAGTATCTTGTGCTGGGCGGTAAACATCACGGCGAGGTCTGGCGCGGTGTCTACCCGGCGATGGGGCTGAATCTCTCGAAGCACGATGAGCGCTTCGGGCAGTTCTATGACCGAAGCGGGCAGAAGAAGGTGGAACTATCGCGTAAAGAGCAGTACTTCATTACCGAGTGGCTATCGCCCGAAGGGCACACCTATCTGCTTGCCACCGCCGAAGATCTGACGGAGTTCAATATTGAAGAGGAGATAGGCCGGATTGCGCCACCGCTCCGGCCTCTGGACAGCGCTATTGAAGACTGGGTTTAGCCGTGCTCATGCGCCGTCTGCGTTTTTAAGCGTTTCGCTGCGCGCTGCTTGCGTAACTTATCAATCAGCTTGTGGGCTTCTGCGCGGGTGGCAACCGCAGGCGACGAGCCGCTCAGTGGTTTACGCGCCGTTTCGCGCAGCGTCAGCACGGTCAATGCACCAATCAGCCCGGCGCCCATCATGTAGTAAGCGGGCATCATCACATTGTGAGTGGTATCGACCAGCCAGGCGGTGACCAGCGGTGTCGTGCCGCCAAACAGCGAAACCGAGAGGTTAAAGCCAATCGCCAGCGCGCTGTAACGGATATCGGTGATAAACAGCGCTGGCAGGGTTGCCGGCATGGTGCCGCTAAAGCAGGTGTGCAGCACGCCCAGAATCACCAGCCCGCCGAAGACCGCCCACATATTGCCGGAGCCAATCAGCATAAAGCTCGGGATCGCCAGCAGCACCAGCCCCAGCGCGCCGAAGGCAATTACCGGGCGGCGGCCGAGACGGTCAGTCCAGTGTCCCCAGGCTAGCGTCAGCGGCATCATCACGAACATGATCACCATCACCAGCAGCAGGCCGGTCAGCTCGCTCATGCCCAGCACGCTGGTCAGATAGCTCGGCATATACGACGTGAGCATGTAGTTCGAGACGTTAAAGACCAGCACCAGGCCAATACACTGCAACATCTGTTTGCGGTATTTGTGCAGCATCTGCAACAGAGAGAGTGTCGGTTTGCTGTGCTCCAGCGCATCCTGCTTATCCATATGCTCTTTAAAGGCCGGCGTCTCCTCCAGCTTCAGGCGGATATAGAGGCCAAACAGGCCGAGCGGTGCGGCGAGGAAGAAGGGAATACGCCAGCCCCAGCTGTGCATCGCCTCGGTTGGCAGCACGGCAATCATGATGGTCACCAGGCTGGCACCCAACAAATAGCCGCCAAGCGTGCCGAACTCGAGGAAGCTGCCCATAAAACCACGGCGCTTATCGGTGGAGTACTCGGCGATAAAGGTGGCTGCGCCGCCATACTCACCGCCGGTCGAGAAGCCCTGAACCAGGCGCGCGACCAGCAGCAGGATCGGTGCGGCAATGCCGATGCTGTCGTAATCGGGGATAAGCCCGATACAGAAAGTCCCAATCGACATCATGATCATCGTCAGGGCGAGGATCTTCTGGCGGCCAAAGCGGTCGCCGAGCGGGCCAAAGACCATGCCGCCAATCGGACGAACCAGGAAGGCGGCAGCGAAGGTGCCGAAAGAGGCGATCAGCTGGGCGGTGCTGCTGGCGCCGGGAAAGAAGACCTGGCCGATAATCACCGCCAGATAGCTGTACACGCCGAAGTCGAACCACTCCATCGTGTTGCCCAGCGCGGCGGCGCCAACGGCGCGTTTTAGCAGCTTATTATCGATGACCGTAATGTCTTCGACGGTCAGTTCGCTGGCCGTTGCGGCCGTATTCGTGTGGTGCGGTAAAGTCGTTCCGTTGCTCATAAACTCCCCATGAGTGCTGGTGGTGCGACCTTATAGCTTTCGCAGCCGTCGTGCTCAAATGGAGGGAAATGAAAGCTATAAGATGCAAGAAAAAGCAGTTTGCCGACGTTTTCGGCAGGGGCACACCATAATTAAAATTTATGGATGAGGCAAATTTTTGGCGAAATTCGCTGCTTTTATGCTGGAAAGCTGAATATTAACGCGCCGTGAGTAAAAGTAGCGGAACAAGCTAATCCCTTAGCTTGCATTCACTTCGGGGACCGCAGTTTGTTGATGCCCATCGCCATCACCTGTGAGGGATGGAACAGCGACAAACTCTCCACCTGCGACAGCAGCAGCACCTTGCGGAAATCGAGCGCCGACATCGGCTCCGAGGCGAGATCGATATCATGTTCATCGTACCAGGCGCTGTAGTTATGCTCGACGCGCAGATCCAGCGTCTCATGGTTGCGGTAGCCACTCAGCATCGGGATAAGCACAATGTTGTTAGCATCGCCGACATCAAAGGTGGCGGTATGGATCATGCCGATGTAGATCCGCTGCGATTTCAGCGTGATCCACGCCAGATCGCCGCGCTCCATACACTGGTAGATCAGCCCCTCAATGCCGTTGGCGCGCGAGAGGTGTTTATACAACTCGCGGCGGCCGGGGATATCGAGGCGCGCGCTGCTGGACCAGTTCGAATGCCACAGGCAAAACAGCACCGCAAAGGCGAGCATAATCACCACCGGTGCCTGGATGCCGAGGAAGGTCCAGTTCATAAAGGTCATATGCAGATGGTGCTCTTCCGGGCCAAACGTGGCGGGAAAAGTGTTCATCACCGCTGAACTGGCGAGCAGGCAGAGCCACACCACGGCGGTGGCGATAATCCCCTGCAAAACGAAGACACAGCCGTAGAGCGCCACCAGAAAGTAGACGTCCCAGCCGAAGCTGCGTTTAAATTTGAAGCGTGTTGAGAGGTCGTGTGAGGTGTACCAGTAGCCGCAAACCATCAAAACCATGAATATTGCTGTACCCATCCTAAGCCCTCTTTAACGCATCAACGTGCTCTCTGAAATCTTCCTGTACCCTTTTGCAGTGGATATTCACCGAGGCGTTGCCGTCAGCATCGACCACAATGCGCTCACCATCTTCAATCGAATCCTGTATTTCACTGTGACTCATCACCTGTAACAGCTTGTCAGGGCTGGCAAATAAAGAACGAAGTAATTTTCTCATTAATAAACCTCCGCAGAGAGTATAGAAACCATTTCATGAATGTGTGAAATTTCCGAGAAAATTCTGTGCGAGAGAGATCTAAAAATGAATTTATCTTTATAGACATATCGAAACATCCTGCATGACTATTATCCGCTCAATAATAGTTGTTAAGGAGGCCGCCATTTGGGTTATTCCCCTTTTTTATAAATAATATTATCTTTCTGTATTTGTTAACTTTCTTATATTTCACGCATTCAGGGTAAGACGCGCAAATTAATTTAAAGGGAATCTTTATTCAGCGCGTTTATATATTAATAAATGGACTGATTATTATGAATAAATCACTACTCGCACTGCTGATTACAGCAGCCTGCGCGCACGCCTCTGCGCAAAAATTAACGGTTGAGGAGCGACTGAGCCAGCTGGAAATGGCATTAGAGCAGAATATGACGGAGCTGGCGCAGGCAAAGGCGGAGCTGGAACAGGTCAGATCGCGCGGCGTTACCGACGCAAAATCAACCGCACAGCCGCAGGCCGCTGCGGCAGAAAAATCCCCTTATACGCTGAAAGAGATCAGCGAGTTCGTTAAAGAGGATATCGGTTTTGCCTGGCACGGCTATCTGCGTTCCGGCTGGGGTGCCGCCGGTAACGGCTCGCCAAAAGAGTACGCCATCGGCTCGCTGGGGCGTTTTGGCAATGAGTACTCCTCGTGGTTCGATTTAACCTTCTCGCAGCGGGTTTATGAAGAGGGGAGCAAATCGGCGCATGCCGTGGTGCAGTTAGATGGCAACGTCGGCGCGCAGTACGGCAGCGCGTGGTTCGACAAACACTCGGAAAATCTCCTGCAATTCTCCGATATCTACCTCACCACGCGCGGTTTCCTGCCCTTTGCGCCGGAAGCGGATCTCTGGGTCGGGAAACACAACTTGCCGAAGTATGAAATCCAGATGCTCGACTGGAAAAGCCACCAGACCGACAGCGGCGCGGGGATCGGCGTGGAGAACTGGGCGCTCGGCGCGGGCAAGCTCAACGTTGCGCTGGTGCGCCAGGATCTGGATGCCCATGCGGTGAACGATCCTGCGAGCCACAACACCCTTCAGGTCAACACCCACACGGTCGATCTTCGCTATAGCGCGCTGCCGCTGTGGGATCGCGCCACGCTGGAGCTGTTTGGCCGCTACTCGCTGGCGAACAGATCCGCCACCTACCGGGCGGGTGAAAACGCAGGGCTCTATTACAGCATTAAAGATGCGTGGTTAGCGGGCGCGATCCTGCGCCAGAGCTTTAGCGCGGGCGGGTTTGAGGAGTTCACGCTGCAGGCGGCGGATAACGCGCTGGCGAGCGGCTTCGCGCTGATCTCCAACTCGGGAGCGAGCTACGGCTATCGCGACAACTATTATGGCGAACACACATACGGCCATGCCGTGCGCGCCATCTCGCAGGGCGAGTTCTACCCCTCATCGCAGATCGTGCTGGCGCACGCGCTGGTTTATGCCGCCGGGCAGGATATTTACAGCTATGACACCGGCGCGCACACGGATTTTCGCAGCTACCGGGCGGTGATGCGCCCGGCGTGGATTTGGGATAAGCATAACCAGACGGGCGTTGAGCTGGCGTGGTTTAAACAAACCAACCGCCAGCAGGGCGAGGATTACCGTGAGAAGGGGGTTAAAGCCACGCTCTATCACGCGCTGAAAGTGGACACCAGTCTGCTGACCTCGCGACCGGAGCTGCGGTTTTACGCCAGTTGGCTCCGCGCGCAGGAGACCGGCATCAGCCACTTCCGCTTTGGCGATGAGCGGCGGGAGCAGTTCACCGTCGGCGCGCAGGCTGAGGTGTGGTGGTAACTAACAAAAGCGGCGCAGAAGTGCGCCGCAAAAGTCTCTTTCAGACAGGGAAACGGCCCCGGCATCAAGCTTGCTGCTGCTTCAGGCGCGCAAGGGTAGCGGCGAAGTTCGGCAGCCACTGCTCATGAGCCAGCAACATTTCGCGCGCCAGCACCTCGGCGTCACCGTCGGAGTGCACCAGCGGGCTGAGGTTGAGCGCCAGCAGCACATCGTTAAACTCGCCGCTCAGGGCCGCCTTGCTTGCTGCGATCTCAAACCCTTTGATGGTGTGGATCAGCCCCAGCACCTTGTCATCAAAACGGGTAACGCGCGGATGGGGCGTCGCCCCTTCGCGGCCAATCAGGCAGGTCATCTCAACCGCCCACTCTGGCGGAATGTTATCGATATGCCCGCGATGGGGAATATTCACATAGTGCTCGGTCTGCTTATCGTTATAGATGGCGTTAATCACCTCGCACGCGGCATCGGAGTACCAGGCCCCGCCGCGCTGCTCCAGCGCCTGCGGTTTCACATCGAGGGTCGGATCTTTATAGCGCTCAAACAGCTCTTTTTCGATCTGCTGCACCACCTGCGCCCGCGCGCCGCCTTTGTAATATTCGCCAAGCTCAATCGCCAGCATCTCTTTCTGCTTAAAGTAGTAGAGCAGATAGGAGCAGGGGAGCAGGTTGAGAGCGCGAATCAACCCTTCGCTAAAGGGCAGGTCGAAGATGTTTTTCACCGACGATGCCTGCAACGTGCCGCTGGCAACGCCGTCGAGCAGCTCCGCGAAGCGCGACACGCCGTTCACCTGCACATCGCTGAGAAACACCATATGGTTGAGGCCGAAAAGGTCGAGCGCGATCTCATCATGCGCCTCCAGCGCCAGCACATCGCGGACAAACATCTTCATGCCGACAGGAATATTGCAGACGCCGATAAATTTTCTGAAGGCGGTGTGGCGACAGACCGCTTCGGTCACCATCCCCGCCGGGTTGGTGAAGTTAATCACCCAGGCATTCGGGCAGATCGCCTCCACGTCGCGCAGAATGTCGAAAATCACCGGAATGGTGCGCAGCCCTTTGAACAGACCGCCTGCGCCATTCGTCTCCTGACCAAGATAGCCGTGGCTTAAGGGGATGCGCTCATCCAGCTCGCGCGCCTTCAGCTGGCCGACGCGCAGCTGGGTGGTGACAAAATCGGCACCCTGTAGCGCCTCGCGGCGATCCAGCGTTTGGCACACCTTCAGCGGAATACCCGCTTTTGCCACCATCCGCTGGCAGAGCTGGAAAATAATCTCCTGCTTCTCTCTTCCCTCCTCGACGTCCACCAGCCACCACTCCGTAATCGGCAGTTCGTGATAGCGCTTAATAAACCCTTCCAGCAGTTCCGGGGTGTAACTACTGCCGCCGCCAAGCGTGACGACTTTTAATTTCGGGCTCATGCTCTCTCCTGTGAAGGATCGCGCCAGCGGAGACTACTGCGTGATTTCCGTTAACCGCTTGCGGTAACCGTTGGGTGTAAATGAGGTCATTTTTTTGAAGGTCTTGATAAACAAGCTCGGGCTGCTGTAACCCGACTCCCAGGCGATGTCGGCCACCGAGTAGTTGGTCATCTCGAGCTGCTTTTTCGCAAAGTCGATGCGGATCTCATTGATGATCTGCATCGGCGTTTTGTCGTAAAAGCGCCGCGTCGCGCGGGTGAGATACTCCTGCGACTTGCAGGAGAGTCGCACCATATTCTCCAGCGCATTGTCGCTGAACTGGCGCTTATCATGCATCGCTTCGACGGTGGTTCGCAGCCACTGTGGAATATCCTCCATCACCTGCTCTTCGCGATAGTGGCGCAGACGATTGAGTACGTAAAAAGTGACGGTTTCGATAAACTCGTCGAGCCCGTTCTCACGGAAATTGAGCGACGCAATCACTGTTTCAACATAGGTCAAAAATGCGCTGTGCGTGCGGTAAGGCTGCGAGGCAACAAAGCAGAACGGCAGCAGTGAGTGGTAGTACTGATCGAAAAATTGCCGGCTAATACCGACATTGAGGATGCGCGCGGCACCGTACTCATAGAGACTCTGGTGGTGCGATCCCAGCGGGATAAAAACGAAATCACCGCGCTCCAGCAGCACGCGTTTACCGTTAATGACCTGGTAGTAACGCCCGGTCAGAACAAGGGTAAATTCATAATAATCATGCTGATGCAGTCCGCAGGCGCTCTCCGATTTGTTGAAGATAAAGACATGGAAAGGCTTTCCTTTAAAGAGCTGCTGTTCGTGGACGGTTTTGATCTCCTGTGTGCCGATCGTTGGCGTTGGCTGCATCGTTCACTCCTTACGACTTGCGCATACATGTCTAAATTTCCGCGCGTTGGCGATCGTTTTTCGCGCGCTTCCTGCTTACCAGGCCTGGCTTTTTTTCTGGCGCGAACGCTCGCTGTCTGCGTTCAGGTTTGCTGAAATGCTTCAATAGTGACCGAAGCGGCAAATCTTCTGCCTCATCATTGCCGGGAGGCGGCCAGGCTGGCCTGCAACGTCAAAAGAGTAATATGCTTCTTTACCCGCAACGCGCCCGGCAATTATTCCCATTTTTCCCAAAAGGGCATCAGTAACATCTTAATAAGAGTCGTAAATTTGGGTTTAGCACTTTTTTCCGGGGATAAAACAAGTATACGGGAGCGTACGGGAGGGAGGTATTCTGCAATCTGCCACAATTATCTCTGGTTGACCGACTGTTATGCTCTTCTTCACAGTTTCAGTAATTTTTTAGCGAGTCCGGAGAGGGGCGCGGCTCCTCTCCGGCGAAAAATTACCCCTGGTTAGCAGCAAAAATAGTTTTGCCGATCTCACGCGCTTTTTGCAGGCACGCCTGGGGCGAACCGAGATCGGGCTGCATCAGCGTGGCATTGGTTAACACCGGCGCGCCGCAGTAATCAAAAATACCGTGGGGAATTTGCGTGTTCCATGATTGCGCATAACCATGTTTTTCAAACGTTTTGCTGTCTGCGCCTCCTGTCGCCACCAGATGCACCGGCAGGTGCCCCAACTTCTTAATTACTTTCCCGGTACCGCTATCTTCGTAGGCCCAGCCGTTGGCAAAGACGCGATCGATCCAGCCCTTTAACTGCGCGGGCATCGTCCACCAGTAGATAGGAAACACCAGAACTAATGCGTCGGCTTTCTCAATCCGCGCCTGTTCTGCCAGCACGTCGGCGGGCAGCGGGGCGGTTTGCATAAAGGCGTTGTAGTCGGCGGCGGTGAACGACGGGTTAAAACCCTCCCGCGCCAGATCGGCGATCTCAACGCTGTGCTGCGCGTTCTCTTCGCGAATACCCTCCGCCACGGCGTGCGCCAGGCCATGGGTTAATGAGGTGTCGAGCGGGTGAGAGACTACGATCAGTGCATGCATGTTCTTCTCCTCGGTTGCCATTACGGAGTAATCACCGTAGGCTTATATACTATCGGTAACCTACTACTAGTAAGTTACTAATGGTATATAATCTTGTCAAGGAGGCAATGATGGCCGATACGCGTGTACGCCAGCGGCTCTCGCGGGAAGAGCGTTACGCCCAGCTGGTGGAAGTGGCGTGGCAAATTATTCATGAGTCGGGTACCGAAGCGCTGACGCTCGGCTATTTAGCCGAACGGGCGGGCGTGACGAAACCGGTGGTGTATGACCACTTCACCAGCCGCTCCGGGCTGCTGGCGGCGCTCTATCGCGAGTACGATCAGCGCCAGAACCGCAAACTGGAGTCGCTGCTGGAGCAGACTGCGCACGAACTCCAGCCGCGCGCAGCAGTGGTCGCGAAAGCCTATATCGAATGTGTGCTGTTTCAGGGCCGTGAGATGCCGAGCCTGCTGGCGGCGCTGGCCGGGACGCCGGAGCTGGAGAAGATCCGCCGCGAATACGCCGTCGATTTCACCGGCACCTGCCGCACGCTGTTTACGCCGTTTTGTCATGCGCCTCTGCGCGACGCCGCGCTTTGGGCGATGCTCGGCGCTGCCGAAGGGCTCTCCTGGGCGGCGGTGCAGGATGCGATTAGCGAACCGCAGGCGAAAGAGGAGCTGGAACGGGTGATTATCACCATGGTGCACGCGACGTTGAGTGACGAGAGTGCATAAAACGCTCCCCCGGGGTGCCCTCATGAGATATTAAGTTGTATTATTAATGCATCTTAATTATTGGTGATAACGATGTCTGGACCACGCATCCTGCGGGAAAAATTGACCATCCGGAAGATGATCGCCCTCTATCAACGCGCCTGCCCGGATGCGGTGAGCAGCGCGGCGCACTACGCGGATCTCTATGCCTACGCGGAGAAGCGGCTTGATAAGTGCGTCTTCGGTGAGGCAAAACCGGCCTGCAAACAGTGCCCGGTGCACTGTTATCAGCCCGCAAAACGCGAAGAGATGAAACAGGTGATGCGCTGGGCGGGGCCACGTATGTTGTGGCGGCATCCGCTATTGACGGTGCGTCATTTGATCGACGATAAGCGCCCGGTACCGGAGTTGCCCGAAAAGTATCGGCGCAACAAGTAGGCCGGATAAGCGTCAGGCGCCATCCGGCATTATCTCCGCGGCACCCTTGCCGGATGGCGGCTGCGCCTTATCCGGCCTACCAAAACGCGCTTTCAGCAGCACCGATATTGCCTTTAACTCTGGTCTCACAGCGATGGTGTTGACCCCCGCTGAAATCGGCGAACCGAAGCGGGAATGACAAGGTCTGGACGCCATGGATGGCGGACAGAGGCGAACCGAGACAGGGACTCGTTCCAGCATGGAACGAGTAAGTCGAGTCGAGCCGGCCGCCGTCAGGCACGCGGGAGGTGAGCGCAGTGCGCAGCACCGATTTCCTCGCGGGGCCGCGGGGATTGACAAGGGGGGAGCGGTCCCCCCCTTGTCCCGTTCACCGCATAAGTGGTCAATGGAACCCCACCACGTATGGTGAACGGAACCCTTCCACCGAGGCAACATGGCACCCCCATTGCCTGATGGCGGCTGCGCCTTATCAGGCCTACAGCCCCTCTTTATCAATCCCCAGCCGTTTCATGCGTGAGAGCAGCGTCGTGCGCTTCAGCCCCAGCCGCTGCGCCGCGCCTTTCGGCCCGGCGACCACGCCGTTGGTCTCCTTCAACACGCGCACAATCAGCTGATACTCATCTTCCCCTTCGCGCGGCGACTCGGCGGGCGGCGTCACGGTCACAGGCGGCATGGCGATCTCCGCCATCGACAGCTGCAACACATTGCCGCGCGTCAGCAGCACCGCGCGCTCAATCATATTCTCCAGCTCGCGCACATTCCCCGGCCACTCCATCGCGCTCAGCACCCGCAGCGTCTCCGCCGGAATACTGTCGATATTGCGTCCCATCTTGCGGGCGATTTTGAAGGTGAAGGCTTTCACCAGCAGCGGAATATCTTCCGGGCGCTCGCGCAGCGACGGTAGCTGGATAGGAAACACATTCAGGCGGTAGTAAAGATCGCTGCGAAACTCGCGATCGGCGACCATCTTCTTCAGATCGCGATTGGTGGCGGCGATCAAGCGCACATCGGTACGGATCAATTTGTTACTGCCGAGCCGCTCAAACTCCTGCTCCTGCAATACGCGTAGCAGCTTCGGTTGCAGCTCAAGCGGCATATCGCCCACTTCATCAAGAAACAGCGAGCTCTTATCCGCCAGCTCAAAGCGGCCGATGCGCTGGGCGCTGGCACCGGTAAACGCGCCGCGCTCATGACCAAAAAGATCGCTCTCCATCAATCCGGCCGGCATCGCCGCGCAGTTCATCTTCACCATCCGGCGGCTGTTGCGCTCGCTCAGGTTGTGGATCGCGCGGGCGATCAGCTCCTTGCCGGTGCCGGTTTCGCCAAGGATCAGCACCGTACTGTTACTGCGTGCCACCATCTCCACCTGTTTCAGCACCCGCGACATCGCCTCGCTGCGGCCGATGATCTCGCCAAATTCGCTGTCGACCTTATTAAGCTGCTCGGTCAGGGCGAGGTTCTCATCCACCAGCCGCTCCTTCAGGCGATGGATCTCCTGGTAGGCCAGCGCGTTATCCACCGCAATGGCAATACGCTCGGCGATCTGGCGCAGCAGTTTGAGGTTCGCCTGGGTAAAGACCTCTTTCTGGCACTGCGCCAGCTTCAGCACGCCGAGCAGGTTTTTGCCCGACATCAGCGGCAGCAGACAGAGCGTCTGAATCTGGTTGCCCCAGGTCTCAAACAGCATCCGCTCATAGGGCGCAAGCTTGTCGCGCTCATGCAGGTTGAGCAGCAGCATCTCTTTACTCAGGAACACGCGCTCCGTCAGCGTGCCGGCCTCGTCCGCCTCCTGGGTTTCGTGCGTCGGGTTGGCCTCATCAAGGTAGTGCGTGGAGTAGATGGTCAGCTTGCCTTTGCGGCTGCCGCGTAGCACCAGGCTGATGGCGTCAATGCCGAAGTAGTAGTGGATCTCCTTGGCGACTTCGCTCACCAGCTCATCCATATGCAGCCGGGAGAGCACGGCATTGGTGATGGCGACCAGAATGCGGTAGTCGTTGCGCTCCTGGCTGAGCAGGGCGTAGTCCGGCGTGCGGCGATCGCGGGTCTGCAACTGTTCAGCCACCACCGCGACTAACTGCGTCAGCGTATTAAGGCGGTCAAGCTCGCGCTCGCTCCACGGCTGGTCATCGTAGCGGAAGAACTCGCAGCCGCCGAAAATCTGCCCCTCCGCCGCCAGCGGCAGCAGTGCATAGTGGGCGAAGGGTGGGTAGAGCCCGCCTGCGGCAAGAACGGGCCAGGTCTCATTAAACAGCGCCGCCGTGCAGTGCAGCGCCTGCGGGTGAGAGAGAATATGCCGCACCGGCCCGCTCGCCAGCAGCGCCTGATCGCCATACTCCGCGCCCTTTTCCGTTGTCTGAACACTGTAGCGGCTCGCGCGGTGGCTATCCGCATGCCACAGCACAATCGCCGCACCCTGCGCCAGCCCCGCCTGACGCGCCAACTGCGCCAGCGTTTCGCTGAGCGCCGCCACGTTCGGCTGCTGTAATAAAATCCGCGTGATATCGAAAAGCCCTTGCTGTCCGAGATCGCTCATCGGTGTATACGACATTTTGCTCATCCAGAAACACACCAACAGGTGTGAAAAATAACAACTAGCAGATCCGCGGTAACGGCTCCGCATGGGGGAGATCTAACAGGCGTTTCACGCCGTAAAGCCCGGCTAACCGCACGCCCTGTTGTTCGACAACTTCGCCAATCATCGCGGCATCTTGACCTAAAGGGTGGGCGCGTAAGCGGCTAAGCGCCAGTTCGGCGCTGTCGCGCGCAACGGCGATCACCAGTTTGCCCTCATTGGCGAAGTTAAGGGCATCCAGCCCCAGCAGTTCACACACGCCGCGTACCGCCGGGGTAATTGGCAATTTGCTCTCTTGTAATTCAATGCCATACCCGCAGGCGGCGGCAAACTCATGCACCACCGCGTTGACGCCGCCGCGCGTTGCGTCGCGCAGGGCTTTGACGCCGGGCAGATCGCGCAGCGTCTCAATTAACGGCGTCAACACTGCGCAGTCGCTGGTTAACTCTCCGTCCAGCCCCAGCCCTTCACGCAGGTTGAGGATGGTCGCGCCGTGGTCGCCCAGCGTGCCGCTTGCCAGCAGCAGATCGCCCGGTTGTAGCGAGGCCGCTGCCCAGTGAATGGCGGCGGGGATCGCGCCTATACCGGCGGTATTAATAAATAGTTTATCCGCCGCGCCGCGCTGCACCACTTTGGTGTCGCCGGTGACAATGGCGATCCCGGCGCTGCGGGCCGTTGCCGCCATGCTCTCCACCACCTGTTTTAGCGTTGCCATCGACAGCCCCTCCTCGAGGATAAAGCCGCAGGAGAGGTAGCGCGGGATCGCGCCGCTGACCGCCACATCATTGGCGGTGCCGCAGACGGCGAGTTTGCCGATGTCACCGCCGGGGAAAATCAGCGGGTCAATCACATAACTGTCGGTCGAGAAGGCAAGCCTGTCGCCGCCCGCCGCCAGCGCGGTGAGATCGAGGCGCGCCTGATCCTCCTGCTCCGCCAGCCAGGGGTTGGCGAAGGCCTGCATAAAGAGTTCGCCGATTAGCTGCTGCATCGCCTGGCCGCCGCTGCCGTGCGCCATCTGAACCTCATTCATACTTCACACTCCTGAGCACGATAGTGATACCAGGCGGCGCAGGCTCCTTCGGAGGAGACCATCAGCGCGCCAAAGGCGCTTTGTGGATTACAGGTGTTGCCAAACAGCGGGCAGTGGTGCGGTTTGCAGCGCCCGGTCAGCACGTCGCCGCAGCGGGCGCGCGGGTCGTCATACACCTGCTGCACCGCCGGCTGGAAATGGGCTTCGGCGTCAAAACGCTGATAGGGAGCGGTCAGATGCACGCCCGATTCGCCAATCATCCCCAGCCCGCGCCACTCGCTGTCGCCGCGCACGGTGAACACCTCGGCAATCGCCTCTTGCGCACGCCGGTTGCCCTCATCCGGCACTACGCGGCGATACTGATTCTCCACCTGGCTTTGGGCGGCAATTTTCTGTTCGACCAGCATCAGCACGCCCTGTAACAGGTCGAGCGGTTCAAAACCGGCGACCACCAGCGGGCGCTGAAACTCATCGGCGATAAAGGTATAGGCGTCGGTGCCAATCACCATGCTGACGTGACCGGGCGCGAGAAAGGCATCAATGCCGTTATCGGGCTGCTCAAGCAGGCTGCGCAGAGTCGGGATCAGCGTGATGTGCTGGCAGAGGAACCAGAAGTTGTTAATATCCCGCGCTTTCGCCTGCTGTAGCGTAATCGCGGTGGCGGGCATGGTGGTTTCGAACCCGAGGCCGAAAAAGACCACCTTGCGCTGCGGGTTTTTCTCCGCCAGCGCCAGCGCATCAAGCGGCGAGTAGACGATGCGCACATCCGCGCCGCGCGCTTTTGCTTGCAGCAGGGAGCCGTTTTTGCCCGGTACGCGAATGGCGTCGCCGAAGGTGCAGAAGATCACCTCCGAGTGGCTGGCGATCTCTACGCAGGTGTCAATGCGCCCCATCGGCAGGACGCAGACCGGGCAGCCGGGGCCGTGGATAAACTCAATATTCTCCGGCAGCAGCTGGTCGAGGCCAAATTTGAAAATGGCGTGGGTGTGGCCGCCGCACACCTCCATAATGCGCAGCGGTCGCGCGGCGGTGTAAGCAAGTGCGTTAGCGCGTTCACGCAGGCGGGCGATAAGCTGCATCACCTGCTCCGGCGCGCGGTACTCATCGACAAAGCGCATCACCCCTCCTCGCCGTAGAGCAGCGCGCCGACATCCGGCTCAACATCAAACATGTTTTGCAGCGCCGCCAGCGTTTCGCGCGCTTCCGCTTCGTTGATAATGCTCATGGCAAAGCCGACGTGCACCAGCACCCACTGGCCGATACGCGAGCGACCCTGCTCATCTTCACTGCCAACCAGCGTTAAATCGACATTACGCTGGATGCCGCTGACATCAACTTTTGCCTGCAGGCCGTCAATGGCACAGATTTGCCCCGGAACGCCTATGCACATCGTTGCGCCTCCAGCCACTCAAGCCACGCATCCATGCCGTCGCCTTTGGTGGCGGAAACCAGCAGGATCTCAATCTCCGGGTTCACCTCCCGCGCGTAGGCGATGCACTGCTCAACATCGAAGTTGAGGTAGGGGAGCAGATCGACTTTGTTGAGTAACATCAGCGAAGCGGCGGCGAACATATGCGGATATTTGAGCGGCTTATCCTCCCCTTCGGTTACGGAGAGCACTGCCACTTTATGCCGCTCGCCGAGGTCGAAACTCGCCGGGCAGACCAGATTGCCGACGTTCTCAATAAACAGGATGCCCTGTTCGGCCAGCGGCAGACGCGGCGCGGCATCGGCAATCATCTGCGCGTCGAGGTGGCACCCTTTGCCGGTATTCACCTGGATCGCCGGGGTGCCGGTGGCGCGAATACGCGCAGCGTCGTTAACGGTTTGCTGATCGCCCTCAATCACCGCGCAGGGGAGTCGGTTCTTCAGGCGCAGCAGGGTTTCCGTGAGCAGGGTGGTTTTGCCGGAGCCGGGGCTGGAGACGAGATTCAGCACCAGTTGCTGGCGGGCCGCGAAGCGCGCGCGGTTGCGGGCGGCGATGCGGTTGTTCTTATCCAGCACGTCGATCTCAACGTCCAGCATCCGCCGCTGGCTGATGCCCGGCGCGTGGGTGCCCGCTTCGCCGTGCCCGTAGTGCAGGTCGCCCTCATCAAGCTGAGTCGGGCTGAATGCATCGGTTTTGACCCCGGTAATGGTGAGCGCCGGGCGCGTCGCCGGAGCGAAGGGGGCGCTGCGAAAGGCGGAGTGGGGGTTATGTTCATCGCCTTCTATATAGCGGTTTCCATCCTGACAACCACATGTCGTACACATTGCTTACTCCTCAATTTCCAGTCGCTGAATTTGCATACCGTCGTCGGCGACGATCTGCAACTGGTCGCTGTGGCATTGTGGACAGCGGCGTACACGCTGACTGAGTAACGTCACATACTGCTGGCAGGACTCGCACCAGCACTCGGCCTGTTGTTGTTCGATATGCAGTCTACAACCTTCTGCCAGGCTGCCGCGGCAGACCAGATCAAAACAAAACGTTAAAGCGTCCGTTTCGACGCAAGAAAATGCGCCCACCTTCAGCCAGACGCCGGTGACCTTGCGTGCGCCATTTGCCGCCGCCTGCTGTTCAATGACCTCCAGCGCACGCTGACACAACGTGATTTCATGCATAACGCCTCCTGATGACTTTCGCCGGTTAATGCAATAACAGTGCCACTCCCGGTTTAGTCACGGTGACGATGACGACAATGACGAGATGACACGTCGAAACTCCGCCTTCTCTTTTAAAAAAGATATAAAAATCAATCTATTAAAAACTGGCATGGATGATGCTTATCCGTGGTTGTTTCTATTAAGCGGGTAAGCTGAGATGACGATTTGGGAAATTAGCGAAAAGGCGGATTACATCGCCGGGCGGCACCACCGTCTGCAAGAGGCATGGCGCAGTTACTGCAATACGCTGGTTCAGGGTATTACGCTCGCCAAAGCGCGTTTGCACCACACTATCGGCTGTGCGCCGGAGCAGCAGCTCTGCTTCGTGCTGTTCGATCACTTCACGGTTTATATCACCCTGAGCGGCGGCTTTAACGGCCATACCATTGAGTACGCGATTGCCAATAAAGGCAGCGAAGAGAAGCGTTTAATCGCCGAAGCGCGGCTCACCAGCGACGGGAAAATTGATGGTCTGTTTGAGGTTCGCGATCGCGAAAAGGTGCTGGAGCACTACCTCGGCAAACTCGCCGCCGTGTACGACAACCTCTATGCCGCAATGGAAGCCGATACGCCGGTCAACCTCACCACTCTTGCCCGCGACGGGCACTCGCCGGTGCTGGCCTGAGCAGGAGTGTCGACAGGTGTCGACATGACACCCATCGACATGTTTCGTCAAAAATGACTGCCCGTAAGCGGGCGACTCACCTGAGGAACGACTGGTGAACCGTTTTGTAATTGCCGACCCGGCGCTCTGTATTGGCTGCCACACCTGCGAGGCGGCCTGCGCCGAGACGCACCGCGCGGTTGGGTTGCAGGCCATGCCGCGCTTGCGCGTCATGCGTAGCCACCATGAATCCGCGCCGCAGCAGTGTCACCACTGTGAAGATGCGCCCTGCGCCGGGGTCTGCCCGGTGAACGCTATCAACCGCGTGGATGGCGCGGTGCAGCTCAATGAGAGCCTCTGCGTCAGCTGTAAGCTCTGCGCCATTGCCTGTCCGTTCGGCGCGATTGAGTTTTCCGGCAGCCGTCCGCTGGATATTCCGGCCAACGTCAACACGCCGAAAGCACCTGCCGCGCCGCCGATGCCTGCGAAAGTGAGTTCGCTGCTCGACTGGGTGCCGGGCGTGCGCGCCATCGCCGTGAAGTGCGACCTCTGCTACTTCGACGCTGACGGCCCGGCCTGTGTACGCATGTGCCCGACCAAGGCGCTGCACCTGGTCAGCCCGCGCGATATCAATCGCGCCAGCCGCCGCAAACGCGAGCAGACCCTGAATAGCGATTACGGCGATCTGGCGCGGTTTGCGCAGAATAACGGGAGTGCAAAATGACGCTTTTCTCTTTGCTGAGCGCTGCGGTCGTCACACTGAGCGCTGCTGCACTGCTGGCGGGCCTGCTGAGTGGGTTCAAAACCGTGAGCGGCTTCTTGGCCGGTCTTGGCGGTGCGGTGGGCTGCCTGCTGGTAACGGCGGCCGGGGCGGGCGCACTGCTTGACGGGCAAACCGTGAGCGGTGTTGTGCCGCCGATTAACCTTCATCTGTTACTCACGCCGCTCGGCGCCGTCTGGCTGCTGACACTTGGCGTCTGCGGCTTCTTTATCAGCCTCTATAACCTGGCGTGGCATCGCCATCAGGCGGTAAAAGCCAATGGTCTGCTGATTAACCTCCTGCTGGCGGCGGCGATCTGCGCGGTGAGCGCGGTCAACCTCGGCACACTGGTGGTGATGGCGGAGATCATGGCGCTCTGCGCGGTGTTCCTGACCGGGTGCAGCGCCTCCGGTAAACTCTGGTTCGCCCTCGGGCGTCTCGGCACGCTGCTGCTGGCGCTGCTCTGCTGGCTGCTGTGGCAGCGCTACCAGACCCTTGATTTCAGCGTGCTGAGCCTGCACTCCCTGAGCGGCGGCCTCTGGCTGATCGGCGTGATGGGTTTTGGCCTGCTGGCGGGGATCATCCCGCTGCACGCCTGGGTGCCGCAGGCCCATGCCAACGCTCCGGCTCCGGCGGCGGCGCTCTTCTCCGCCGTGGTGATGAAAGTTGGGCTGTTCGGCATCCTGACGCTCTCTTTACTTGGCGGGCAGCCGCCGCTGTGGTGGGGCGTGCTGCTGCTGGCATTTGGTCTGCTGACCGCCTTTGTCGGCGGGCTGTATGCGCTGATGGAGCACAACATCCAGCGGCTGCTGGCTTACCACACGCTGGAGAATATCGGCATTATCCTGCTCGGCCTTGGCGCGGGCATCAGCGGGCTTGCGCTGCGCCAGCCTGCGCTGGTGGCACTCGGGCTGGTCGGCGGTCTCTATCATCTCTTCAACCACAGCCTGTTTAAAAGCACGCTGTTTCTCGGCGCGGGCGCGCTCTGGTTTGCTACCGGTTTTCGCGATATCGAAAAACTGGGCGGCCTCGGTAAACGCATGCCGCTTATCTCGCTGGCGATGCTGGTTGGCCTGATGGCGATGGCCGCGCTGCCGCCGCTCAATGGTTTCGCCGGCGAGTGGGTGATCTACCAGGCCTTCTTCCGCTTAAGCGCCAGCGGCAGCTTCCTGCTGCAAGTGATGGGGCCGCTGCTGGCGGTTGGGCTGGCGATCACTGGCGCGCTGGCGGTGATGTGCATGGCGAAAGTCTATGGCGTCACCTTCCTTGGCGCACCGCGCAGCGCGCAGGCGGAAAACCCGTGCCCGCTGCCGTGGCTGATGAGTGTCAGCGTGGCGGCGTTGGCAATCTGCTGTGTGATTGGCGGGGTTGCCGCGCCGTGGCTGCTGCCGCGCCTGTTCAGTGCCGTGCCGCTGCCGCTTGAAACGGCGAACACCGTGGTGTCGCAACCGATGATTGCTCTGCTGCTGATTGCCGCGACGCTGCTGCCGCTGGTGCTGCTCCTGCTGTTGAAGGGCGATCGTCTGCCGTCGCGCAGCAGGGGGGCGGCATGGGTGTGTGGTTACGACCATGAAGCGTCGATGGTCATCACCGCCCACGGTTTTGCGATGCCGGTTAAAGCGGCCTTCGCGCCGATACTCGCGCTGCGCAAATGGCTGGAGCCAACGCTGTCGCTGCCCGTCTGGCGGGGCGACGCCGCGCCGCTGCTGTTTCGTCGCCTGGCGCTGATTGAGCTGGCGGTGCTGGTGGTTGTGGTGATTTCCCGAGGAGCCTGAAGATGAGTTTTCTGTTTGCTGTTGTACAGGCGCTGGTGCTGTTCGCCCTTGCGCCGCTGCTTTCCGGCATCAGCCGCGTGGCGCGTGCGCGTCTGCATAACCGGCGCGGGCCGGGCGTGCTGCAGGAGTATCGCGATCTGTTCAAACTGCTCGGGCGGCAGAGCGTCGCCCCGGCGGCCTCCGGCTGGGTCTTTCGCCTGACGCCGCTGGTGATGGTTGGCGTAATGCTGACGGTGGCTACCGCGCTGCCGGTGGTGACGGTGGCCTCACCGTTACCGCTACTCGGCGATCTGATCACCCTTATCTATCTCTTCGCCATTGCCCGCTTTTTCTTCGCCATCGCCGGGCTGGATACCGGTAGCCCCTTTACCGGGCTGGGTGCCAGCCGCGAAGCGATGCTCGGCGTGCTGGTGGAGCCGATCCTGCTGTTGGGGTTGTGGGTGGCGGCGCTGGTCACCGGGTCGACCCATATCACGCACATTACCGACACCGTTTATCACTGGCCGCTGCACGCCAGCCTGCCGCTGTTTCTTGCGCTCTGCGCCTGCGCCTTCGCCACCTTTATTGAGATGGGCAAGCTGCCGTTCGATCTGGCGGAAGCGGAGCAGGAGTTGCAGGAGGGGCCGTTCTCCGAGTACAGCGGCAGCGGCTTCGCCATCCTCAAGTGGGGCATCAGCCTGAAACAGCTGGTGGTGCTGCAACTGTTTGTCGGCGTCTTTTTCCCCTGGGGGCAGATGACCGCCTTTAGCGTCGGCGGGCTGCTGCTGGCGCTGGTTGTCGCGCTGCTGAAACTGCTGCTCGGCGTGCTGGTTATCGCTCTGTTTGAAAACAGCATGGCGCGCCTGCGTTTTGTTGCCGCCTCGCGCGTCACCTGGGCCGGTTTCGGCGTCGCCTTCCTGGCCTTTGTCTCCTTGCTGGCGACCTATTAAGAGAGTTTATCTATGTCTGAAGAAAAGATCGGCCAACACTACCTTGCCGCGCTGCATGAGAAGTTCCCCGGCGTGGTGCTGGAGAGCGCATGGCAGACGAAGGATCAGCTGACCCTGACCATCAAAATTAACTACCTGCCGGAAGTGGTCGAGTTTCTCTACTACCAGCAGGGCGGCTGGCTGTCGGTGCTGTTTGGCAACGATGAGCGCAAGCTCAACGGTCACTTCGCCGTTTACTACGTGCTGTCGATGGAGCAGGGCGTCAAGTGCTGGATCACCGTGCGCGTCGAAGTGGATGCCCTGAAACCGGAGTACCCCTCCGTGACGCCGCGCGTGCCGGCGGCGGTGTGGGGCGAGCGTGAAGTGCGCGATATGTATGGGCTGATCCCGGTTGGCCTGCCCGATGAGCGCCGTCTGGTGCTGCCCGACGACTGGCCGGATGAACTCTATCCGCTGCGCAAAGACAGCATGGATTACCGCCAGCGCCCCGCGCCAACCACCGATGCGGAAACCTACGAATTCATTAACGAACTGGGCGATAAGAAGAATAATGTGGTGCCGATTGGCCCGCTACACGTCACCTCTGATGAACCGGGCCATTTCCGCCTGTTCGTCGATGGCGAGAACATTATCGACGCCGATTACCGCATGTTCTATGTCCACCGCGGCATGGAAAAACTGGCGGAGACCCGCATGGGTTATAACGAAGTGACCTTCCTGTCGGATCGCGTCTGCGGCATCTGCGGCTTTGCCCACAGCACCGCTTACACCACCTCGGTGGAGAACGCGATGGGCATTGTCGTGCCGGAGCGCGCGCAGATGATCCGCGCCATTTTGCTTGAGGTCGAGCGCCTGCACTCCAACCTTCTCAACCTCGGTCTGGCCTGCCACTTTGTCGGCTTTGACTCCGGCTTTATGCAGTTCTTCCGCGTGCGTGAAACCTCAATGAAGATGGCGGAAATTCTCACCGGGGCGCGTAAAACCTACGGCCTGAACCTGATTGGCGGCATCCGTCGCGACATGCTGAAGGATGAGATGATCCAGACCCGCCAGCTGGCGCAGCAGATGCGCCGCGATGTGCAGGAGCTGGTCGATATGCTGTTAAGCACGCCGAACATAGAGCAGCGCACGGTCGGGATTGGCCGCCTCGATCCGCAAATCGCCCGCGACTTCAGCAACGTCGGCCCGATGGTGCGCGCCAGCGGTCACGCTCGCGACACCCGCGCCGATCACCCGTTTGTCGGCTACGGCCTGCTGCCAATGACCGTCCACACCGAGCAGGGCTGCGATGTCATTTCGCGCCTGAAAGTGCGCATCAACGAAGTCTTTACCGCCCTGAACATGATTGATTTCGGGCTCGATAACCTGCCCGGCGGCCCGCTGATGGTGGAGGGCTTTACCTATATTCCGCACCGCTTTGCCCTTGGCTTTTCCGAAGCGCCGCGCGGAGATGATATCCACTGGAGCATGACCGGCGACAACCAGAAACTCTACCGCTGGCGTTGCCGCGCGGCGACCTACGCCAACTGGCCAACCCTGCGCTATATGCTGCGCGGCAATACCGTCTCTGACGCGCCGCTGATTATCGGCAGCCTCGATCCTTGTTACTCCTGCACCGATCGCATGACGGTGGTGGATGTGCGCAAGAAAAAGAGCCAGGTGGTGCCCTACAAAGAGCTGGAGCGCTACAGCATTGAGCGTAAGCACTCGCCGCTGAAATAGAAGGAGCGTTGCAAGCCATGTTTACCTTTATCAAAAAAGTGATCAAAACCGGCACGCCGACAAGCGACTATCCGCTGTCACCGATGCCGGTTGATAAAAATTTTCGCGGTAAGCCGCAGCACAACCCGCAGCAGTGCATCGGCTGCGCGGCGTGCGTCAACGCCTGCCCCTCTAATGCGCTGACGGTAGAGACCGATCTCGCCACCGGCGAGCAGGCCTGGCAGTTTAATCTCGGGCGCTGCATCTTCTGCGCCCGCTGCGAAGAGGTCTGCCCGACGGCGGCGATTACCCTGTCGCAGGAGTATGAGTTGGCGGTGTGGAACAAGGCCGACTTTCTGCAACAGTCGCGCTTTGAGCTGTGCCAGTGCCGCGAATGCGCGCGCCCCTTTGCCGTGCAGAAAGAGATCGATTACGCCATCGCGCTGCTGGCGCATAACGGCGACACCCGTGCCGAAGCGCACCGCGCCAGCTTTGAAACCTGCCCGGCCTGTAAACGCCAGCAGTGCCTGGTGCCAACCGACCGGATTGAATTGACCCGCCATATGAGAGAGGCCAGCTGATGAGCCAGCTTATTGGACCGCGCGACGCAGAGGGCATTCCGCTGCCGATGACGGTGGAGGAGTCCATCGCCAGCATGAAAGCCTCGCTGCTGAAGAAGATCAAACGTTCAGCCTACGTCTACCGCGTGGATTGCGGCGGCTGCAACGGTTGTGAAATTGAGATTTTCGCTACCCTTTCACCGCTGTTCGATGCCGAACGCTTCGGTATCAAGGTAGTGCCGTCGCCACGTCACGCCGATATTTTGCTCTTTACCGGTGCGGTCACCCGCGCGATGCGCTCCCCGGCGTTACGCGCCTGGCAATCGGCGCCGGATCCAAAGATCTGCATCTCCTACGGTGCCTGCGGCAATAGCGGCGGGATCTTCCACGATCTCTACTGCGTCTGGGGCGGAACGGACAAGATCGTGCCGGTCGATGTCTATATTCCCGGCTGCCCGCCGACGCCTGCCGCCACGCTGTATGGCTTTGCGATGGCGCTCGGGCTGCTGGAGCAGAAAATTCACGCTCGTCTCCCCGGCGAGCAGGACGATCAACCGGCGGAGATCCTCCATCCGCAGATGGTGCAGCCCCTGCGGGTTAAAGTGGATCGCACCGCGCGCCGACTGGCGGGTTATCGCTATGGCCGCCAGATTGCCGATGACTATCTGCGCCTGCGCACCCTCGGTGAGCATGAAGTGATGAACTGGCTGGCGCAGGAGAACGATCCGCGCCTGACGGAGATTGTCAGCCACCTCAACCAGGTGGTGCAGGAGGCGAAAATCTGATGGGCGAAACGGTGGTCTTTAGCCAGCTGCGGCGCAAATTTATTGACGAAAACGAGGCGACGCCGCCGCAGGCGCAGCAGGTGGTCTACTACAGTCTGGCTATCGGCCACCATCTTGGGGTGATCGACTGTCTGGAGGCGGCGCTCACCTGCCCGTGGGACGACTATCTGGCGTGGATCGCCACCCTTGAAGCGGGCAGCGAGGCGCGGCGAAAAATGGAAGGGGTGCCGCGCTATGGCGAAATTGTGATCGACAGTACGCATGTGATGCTGCTGGCGAACGCGTTTGACCGCGCGCTGGCACAGCAAAGTGAAACGCAGCAGGCGTGGAGCCGCGAGCTGCTGTCGATGCTGCATGATATTTACCAGGAGAGCGCCATCTATCTGATGGTCAGGAGGTTACGTGACTGACGTTTTACTCTGTGTCGGCAACAGCATGATGGGCGATGATGGCGCAGGCCCGCTGCTGGCGGAGATGTGCGCCGCGAAACCTGCCGGAGAGTGGCGGGTGATTGATGGCGGTAGTGCGCCGGAGAATGATGTCGCCGCGATCCGTGATTTGCGCCCGGCGCGGCTGCTGCTGGTCGATGCCACCGATATGGGGCTTAACCCTGGCGAGATCCGCGTGGTTAACCCGGACGACATCGCCGGGATGTTTATGATGACCACCCACAATATGCCGCTCAACTACCTGATCGATCAGCTGAAAGAGGATGTCGGCGAGGTGATTTTCCTCGGCATTCAGCCTGATATCGTCGGCTTTTACTACCCGATGACGCCGCCGGTGAAGGCGGCGGTAGAGACGATCTATCAGCGGCTTGAGGGCTGGCAAGGGCAGGGCGGTTTCGCCACCCTTTAACGGCGACGTTTTTCCGCGTACATCACTTTGCCGCTCTCCTCCAGCATGTCGCGCAGGGTGGTGTACTTCTCATCCTGCTCAATCACGCCGTGAGAGTAGTTGATGTGGTAGTTTTTGCCGCCGCTCACCTCCAGCGCGTCCATTCGCGTTTGCAGGTCGAAGAGGAAGGCATCGACATCGTGCTCGGCGCTGTTACTGAGCAGCACGGCAAACTCCCCGCCACCCATGCGCGCGGCGATATCCTGCTCCTGCAGGCATTTCGTCAGCGTGCTGGCGAAGGTTTTCACCACTGCATCACCCTCTTTGCTGCCCAGCACTTCGTTGATCGACTTCAGGTTGTCGATGCTGAAATAGAGCAGGCTGAAGGGGGTGTTGTGCTCTTTCGACAAGGTGAAGCGCTTCTCGCCGGAGCGGTAAAAGCCGCGGCTGTTGGGCATGCCGGTCAGGGCATCGGTCATCGCCATGCTGAGGATTAAAAACTCATCTTCGACGATGGCGGCGAAATCGAGCAGGGTGTTGATCTCCGCGCTGGAGAAGGGGCGCGGGTAGGTATCAATAATGCAGATGGTACCGGCAATGGCGCCATCCGGCAGACGCACCGGGCATCCGGCGTAGAAACGCACCCACGGCTCGCCGGTGACAAACGGGTTATCGGCAAAGCGCGTATCCATCTGGGTATCTTTCACAATAAAGACGCCCTCTTCGAGAATGGCGTGGGCGCAAAAAGAGAGGTTACGCGGGGTTTCATGGGTATCGATGCCGCCGCGAGAGAGCAGCCACTGGCGATCGCGATCGAGCAGGCTAATTACCGCAATCGGCACGTCGAAGGTGGTTTTTGCCATGCGGGTTAAGCGGTCGAAGCGTTCGTCATCTTTTTTATCAAGCAGATCCATCATGTATAAAGAGTGCAGACGCTCTTTTTCGTTGACTGGCATTGCTGGAAAAATCATATGACATCCTCGATAGGGCCCGTTTTCTCAAGTGTAGACATTTCTTGTAACGATTGCGTTATATATCCGTGGCTTGAGGATGGCCTGTACCCTTCGCACAAAAGGTGCATTGCCGCCTTCAGACGCGCCGCCTACAATCGACTGACTTAACACACAGGAGCAATGCTATGTCTGAACTTTCGCTGACTTATCGTCTGGGCGACAACGAAGTGGGTCGTCTGGGTTATGGTGCAATGCAGCTCGCAGGCCCTGGCGTGTTTGGCCCGCCGGCCGACGAAGCGCGCGCCCTGCAGGTGCTGCGCGATGCGGTGGCCGCTGGGGTGAACCATATTGATACCAGTGATTTTTACGGCCCGCACGTCACCAATAAATTGATTAAGCAGGCGCTGCATCCCTATCCGGATAATCTGACGATTGTCACCAAAGTTGGCGCGCGCCGCGATGAGAAAGCCAACTGGCTGCCCGCTTTTAGTGATGAAGAGCTGACCCGCGCGGTGGAAGATAACCTGCGCAATCTCGAACTCGATGTGCTGGATGTGGTGAACCTGCGCGCGATGTTTAGTGCTCACGGCCCGGCGGAAGGGGCACTGGAGGCGCCGCTGGAGACCTTAATTAAGCTTAAAGATCGCGGCTTGATTCGACATATTGGCCTGAGCAATGTAACGGCGAAACAGGTGGCGGATGCGCAGAAAATGACGCCTATCGCCTGCGTGCAGAATCTCTATAACGTGGCAAACCGCCAGGATGACGCGCTGATTGACAGTCTGAATGAGCAGGGGATCGCCTTTGTACCGTTCTTCCCGCTTGGCGGTTTTTCACCGCTGCAATCGAGCGAGCTGAATGCGGTGGCGGCAGAGCTGGATGCAACGCCAATGCAGGTGGCGCTGGCGTGGTTGTTACAGCGTTCACCCAATATTTTGCTGATTCCTGGCACCTCCTCTCCGCAGCATTTGCAGGAGAACCTCGCCAGCGCCCGGCTGGTATTGCCGCACGAGGCGCTGGAAACATTAAACAGCATCGGCGCGTAGCAAACGATTCGGTATTTGCCGGCGTGATAAGTATTTGTAGGCCTGATAAGCGCAGCGCCATCAGGCATTAATCGGCGGTATTGCCGGATGGCGGCTCCCGCCTTATCCGGCCTACAAAGCTATCAACCGATTGGGTCTGCGTAGGCCTGATAAGCGCAGCGCCATCAGGCGTTAATCTGCTGCATTGCCGGATGGCGGCTCACGCCTTATCCGGCCGACAAAACTCTCAACCGATTCGGTTTGCGTAGGCCTGATAAGCACAGCGCCATCAGGCGTTAATCGGCGGTATTGCCGGATGGCGGCTCACGCCTTATCCGGCCGACAAAACTCTCAACCGATTCGGTTTGCGTAGGCCTGATAAGCACAGCGCCATCAGGCATTAATCGGCGGTATTGCCGGATGGCGGCTCCCGCCTTATCCGGCCTACAAACCTATCAACCGATTCGGTTTGCGTAGGCCTGATAAGCGCAGCGCCATCAGGCATTACCCAACTTTAACCACCGACTCGCGGCACACCAACTCCCCCTGATGGGCGCGCGGCGGTGTCTCGTCCGGCAACAAGAGGATCGCCACCGCGTGGCGGATCATCTCATCCATCGGCACATGCAGGGTGGTGAGCGCCGGGTTGTAATATTTGCCAATCACCGAATCATCGAACCCGGCAAGGGAAACATCCTGCGGCAGGCGCAGCCCGGCCTCCTGACACGCTTTTGCCACGCCAATCGCCATATCGTCATTCCCCGCCAGCACGCAGCTGAACGGCACATTGCGCGCCAGCAGTTCGCGCCCGGCCTCATAACCGCTGTCGGTGCTCCAGCTGCCGCGCACCAGCAGCTGCGGGTCCGGCTCGATTCCGGCGTTGCGCAGCGCCTGGTGATAACCGGCCAGGCGGCTGTCACCGGTGGGTGAACCTTCCGAACCGGCGACAAAGGCAATACGCGTATGCCCCTGCGCCAGCAGATAGGCCACCATCCTTTCACTGCTCTGCTGGTGGTCAACAAAGACGCACTGGCTGCGGTGACGGGTCAGCTCGCGGTTGATCACCACAATCGGCGTCTCGCTGGTATCGATAATCTCGTCCAGCTCGTCGACCGTCAGGTATTTCGGGTAGATGAGGATCGCTTCACAGCGCAGCGACAGCAGCAGGTCGATGGCGTCGCGCTCCTCTTGCGCGCTGTGTTTTCCATCCGCCAGTACCAGCTGCCGACCGTGCATTTCGCTGTCGGTCGCCGCGTGGTAAATCATGCTGGAGAAGAACGGACCGTTGTAGAGCCCGTTGGTGATCACCAGTCCGACGGAGTTGGTTTTATTATTGGCAAGGTTGCGCGCCAGTTGGTTTGGCTTGTAACCCGTTTCGTCAATCGCCTGCATAATGCGGGCTTTGACCTCTTCGCGGACAAAGACTTTGCCGTTCAGCGCGCGCGATACCGTCGCTTTGGAGACGCCTGCCAGCCGTGCGACATCCAGTATCGTTACCATTCTTCATCCTCGCTCGTGTTATCTCTCTTGTCAGGCCAGCGACATCAGCGGCGCTCCCGCCGTGACGGCACCTTGTGACTGATGGTGAGTAAGCGTGAACTCATCGCTGTTCACCACCAGCACCGGCGTTGTTAAATCATACCCGGCCTGCTCAATTTTCGCCTTATCGAATGCCAGCAGAGGCGTGCCTGCGGTCACCCGATCGCCCTCTTTAACCAGCGGCGTAAAGTATTGCCCCTGTAAATTAACGGTATTCAGGCCAACATGGATCAGTAATTCTGCGCCATTGTCACAGATCAGGCCGATAGCGTGATGGGAGTCAATTAATGTCGCGACCTGCGCATCGCACGGCGCAACCACTTTCCCTTCGGCGGGGACAATCGCGATGCCATCGCCCAGCACTTTGCCGGCAAACGCTTCATCTTTCACGCTCTCCAGCGCAATCACTTCGCCTTTAATCGGGCTGAGCATTTGCAGTGTGCCAACGGTAACTGTCGCTGGTTTCTGCTCTGCAGGCGTCTCTTCAACCGGATCGTCAAAACCGACAAACTGCACCATCACCACGGTCAGCACAATCGCCGTCCCGGCACCGGCCAGTTCGCCAATAAAGGACATCGGCGCATCGGGGCTGATGGCGTTCACCAGCGTAAAGAGACCCGGCAGTGCGGCATAAGCATAATAGAGGCTGCCAAACAGGCTGGCGACCACCGCGCCGATGGCACCGCCAATACAGCCGCAGATAAAGGGCTTTTTAAAGCGCAGCGTAACGCCATAAATCGCCGGTTCGGTAATACCAAAAATGGCGGTCACGCCCGCCGACAGCGAGGTGGCTTTCAGCTGCTTGTTACGGCTTTTGATAAACACGCCGAAGACCGCTGCCATCTGACCAATCACCGCGATGGTCTGGTAGGCCTGGAAGGAGTCATACCCCTGGGTGTCGAAGTTGGCCATGATCACCGGCGTAATGCCCCAGTGAACGCCAAAAATCACAATCACCTGCCAGACGCCGCCAATAATCGCGGCTGCCAGCGCCGGAGCGGCATGGAACAGGGCGTTATAGCCATTTGCCACACCAATCGCCGCCCAGCTGGTCAGCGGCCCAATCACAATCAGCGTCAGTGGCACAATCACTACAAAGCAGATAAGCGGCGTAAAGAGCGGGCTTACCACCTCCGGCAGCCATTTTTCCACCCGGCGCTCAAACCACGACAGCGCCCAGACGAGGAACAGCGGCGGCAGCACCGACGAGGTATAAACCGTTTCCGCCAGCGGGAAGAAGAGGAACTTCACTTCGTTACCGGCGGCGATTTTGCCTGCCAGCGCCGTCCACTCGGGGTTGATCAGCGCACAGCAGCAGAGCACGGCAATAAACGGGTTGCATTTAAAGTGGCGCGCGGCGGTGATAGCAATAAACACCGGCAGGAAGGCGAACGGCGTCCAGGACATAAAGTTGAGCACCGCAAAGGTGCCGGTGGACTTGATATCCGCATCCGCAAGGCCAAGCAGGATCAGCAAACCCTGCAAAATCCCGGCGGCGGCAAGAATATAGACGATCGGGGCAAATACCGCCGACATGGTGGCGATCACTGCATCAAGCCAGCGCGTTTTGGGTGGCGGCGCGCCATCGCCGCGCTCTTTCACCATGCCGCTCAGGGCGTTAAAAACATCGGCGACGTGGGTGCCAATCACCACCTGGAACTGACCGCCGCTCTCAACGACCGCAATCACGCCGGGCAAACTCTGCACGTTGTTTTTTGCCGTGGCTGGCGTTTCATTGAGGACAAGGCGCAGTCGTGTGGCGCAGCGGGAGAAGTTGCTGATGTTCTCTTCACCGCCGACCTCCCGCAGGATATCGCTCGCTAACTTATTGTAATCCCTGATAACGGCCATTTTTATTTACCTTTTATTATCGGAAACTGAGTAGGTGTAACTGGGTGAAACCGGTTTCATGCTAGCCTGGTGACGCTCTGCCGCAACCGGTTTCATGGAAAAGTGCGAACTGAATCACTCCTAAAAAAGAGGGGGGCAGCGACATTTCGTTGCCAGGCGAAGCATCGCGTTGGGCGCTGCATAACACTGGCGAGACGGAACAGTAGAGGGAGTGACCTATGATCGCAGTGTTATTTGAAGCGGATATTGCGCCTGGCGAGCAGCCGCGCTATTTGCAGCTTGCCGCAGAGCTGAAGCCGCAGCTGGCGGAGATTGACGGCTTTATCACCATTGAGCGCTTTCAGAGCCTGAGCACGGAGGGGAAGATTTTGTCCCTCTCCTGGTGGCGCGATGAGGCGGCGGTGATCGCCTGGAAGCAAAACGTCCTGCACCAGGCCGCGCAAGCAGAAGGGCAGCGCACGATCTTTTCGTTCTATCGCATTCGCGTCGCGCAGGTACTTCGCGACTATAACTCGACCGAGAGGAGAGCCTGATATGTACGATCTTCACGTGGTGCTGGATAACGCGCCCGGCGCGCTGGCGGCGCTTGGCGAAACGCTGGGTCGCAATGGCGTCGGTCTTGAGGGCGGCGGGGTATTTACCGTGAACGCGCAGTGCCATGCTCATTTTCTGGTGGAAGAGGGGGAGCGCGCAGGGCAGGTGTTGAAGGCGGCAGGCTTTACGCTGCAAAGTGTGCGAAAGCCGCTTATCCGCAAACTGAAACAGGAGAGGCCGGGCGAGCTGGGTGAGATTGCGCGCGCGCTGGCAAACGCCGGGATCAACATTGAGGTGCAGTACAGCGATCACGATAATCGCTTGATCCTGCTCACCGATAATGATCCACTGGCGCACGAGGTGACACAACATTGGGACGTTTCAAAAGCATGAGTTTACCTGCCGACAATTCACCGCCTGCGCTGGAGAGCGCCCTTGCCGCCATCGCCAGCGCCATGGCGGAGCCGTCGCGCGCGCGGATGCTCTGCGCTCTGATGGATGGGCGAGCATGGACCGCAACGGAACTCTGCGCGGTGGTCGATATCGCCGCCTCGACGGCCAGCGCGCACTTAACTAAGTTGCTAAACAGTGGGCTGCTGGTCTGCGTCTCGCAGGGGCGGCATCGCTACTACCGGCTGGCAGGCAGCGACGTCGCCGGGCTGCTGGAAAATATGATGAGGGTCTCGATGCGCGGCGCAAAAGCGCCCGTCACCCGCACGCCGCAGGCGCTACGCCGGGCGCGTACCTGTTACGATCACCTTGCCGGCGAGATCGCCGTTGGCATTTACAGCGTGATGAAGCGAGATGGGTGGATAACCGACGCGGGCGATGCGGTAACCGAAACCGGCAAGCGCGAGCTTGCGAAACTCGGCGTAGCGCTCGACCCGCACACCCGGCGTAAACCTTGCAGCGCCTGCCTCGACTGGAGCGAGCGCCGCTTTCATCTCGGCGGCGATGCCGGTGCTGCGCTGCTTATCGCCTTCGAACAGCGCGGCTGGCTGCAGCGCACGCCGGGCTACCGCGAAGTGACGATTACCGAAGAGGGAAGCAGCGCACTGTTCAGGGTTTTTGGTGTGCAAGGATGAGAAGAAAAATGTCGGTACGCTTGTGAAATAACCAACGGTATCTTGATTACATAGCTTGCAGGCTATAATTTTTTCCATAGCAAAAAAGCTATGAGGGAACGGGGTTTTAACGATAAGCGGTTTTATAAAGAGATGATTAAAATTGCCGACGCAGAGTTCAGCAAGCATATGCGAAATAAGGAGTTATTATGGCAACCTTAGACGAACTATTAGCGAAACGAAGCCCTGAAAGTCTGGCGCGCATTGAAGAGCGGGTTGATGAGTTACGACGCAGCATTGTGTTAAGCCAGCTTCGTGAAGAGTTGAACATTTCCCAGACGGAGCTTGCCAGCCTGATGGGGGTGAAGCAGCCAACGCTTGCAAAAATAGAGCAACCGGGCAACGATCCGCGTCTCTCAACCCTTAAACGCTATGTTGCGGCGCTGGGCGGCGAGTTAACCATTGATATTACGTTGCCCACCGGTAAACGGGTGGCATTTCAGATCTGAGGCTGCCGCGCTATACCGCGTATGGCTTTACGGTGGACGGTTGCAACATATCCAGCCACCAATCACTGTGCTGGCCCCAGCTTTAACCGCCTCGAATCCCACCATTCGCGCCCAAAGTCGTCGCATTTGTAGGCCGGATAAGGCGTTAGCCGCCATCCGGCATTGCAGCCGTTTACTGCATGATGGCGCTGCGCTTATCAGGCCTACGTAATTCGCATCGTGTGTAGGCCGGATAAGGCGTTAGCCGCCATCCGGCATTGCAGCCGATTGCTGCCTGATGGCGCTGCGCTTATCAGGCCTACGTAATTCGCATCGTGTGTAGGCCGGATAAGGCGTTAGCCGCCATCCGGCAATGCAGCAGATTACTGCCTGATGGCGGCTTTGCCTTATCAGGCCTACGCAACCTGAATCGTTTGTAAAACAAACCGCATCAACCTCTCACAAATGCTCCGTTATCGCCTGCGCGGCGCAGATCAGCGCCAGGTGGCTCAACCCCTGCGGCAGGTTGCCGCTCCATTTTCCGGTGCGCACGTCGAACATCTCGTTGAAGGTTTCGACGTTGCCTTTATCGCAGATGCACTCGAGGATCTCCTCCATCGCGGTTTTCGCGCACTCGATCTCGCCCATTGCCGCCCAGGCTTCCGCCAGCCAGAACGAACAGGCGACGAAGGTGTTCTCCTCCTCCTGCACGCCGCTGTAGCGGTAGGTCATGGCGCAGCCGTCGCCCAACTCTTCGCGGATCACACGGTAGGTGGATAACATGCGCTGCGGATTAACGCTGTTGCCATAGCGGTGCACCAGCGCCAGCGACGCGTCGAGGCGATCCTCGCTTTGCGGGTAAAAGAGGTAGGCCTGTTTGCGCTCAGACCAGCAGTGTTCTTCAACCCAGTCGCGAATACGGTCGCGCTCGCGCTCCCAGCGCCCCACCCAGGTCGGCTCAATATGCTTCTCGCGCGCCATCTCCACCGCGCGGTCGAGCGCCAGCCAGCAGGCCATTTTGGAGTGAGTATAGTGCTGGTGCTCGGGCAGTTCCCAGATGCCGCAATCCTTTTGCCGCCAGTGATCGGCGCAGCAGTTCGCCAGCTCGCCCAGTAAACGCGACGTACGCAGATCCAGCACGTGTCCGGCGTTAACAAACAGCTGCGCTGTCGCCAGCATGTCGCCATACATACTCAGCTGGAGCTGATCGCGGGCGTTATTGCCGACGCGCACCGGGCGTGAATCTTTGTAACCGCGCAGCGGCGGATAGGTCTCGGCGGGCACCGCTTCGCCCTCCAGCGTATAGCAGGCGTGCAGCCGCACACCGTGGCGAATAATCGTTTTGGATAACCACGAGAAGGCGGCCTTGCACTCCTCCAGCGCGCCGAGAAAGGCGAAGGCTTTAATAATCAGGCAGGCATCGCGCACCCAGGCATAGCGGTAGTCATAATTTTTCTCTTTGCCGGCCCCTTCCGGAATCGACGTCGTTGCCGCTGCGGCAAGCGCACCGGTCGGCGAATACCAGAGAAACTTCAGCGCCAGCGCCGAGCGTCCGACATGATTCTCAAACGCCCCGCGGTAGCTAAGGCTCTTTGACCAGTCGACCCACGCGGTGTGGCTGGTCTCGATCCGCTCATCAATCGCCGCCAGATCCGGCACCGCCAGCGGCTCCTTCTCCGTCACCAGCAGCGCCACCAGCGTACGGGTCTCGGGCGATGTGGTAAAGGTGCCGTGGATCTGCTCATCATCAACATCGACGATGGTCACATCCTCGCTGGTACGCAGCATCGCCATCAGATCGGCAATATGGTAGACATTGCCGTGAGCGGTTTCGTTAAGCCACGGCGAGCAGGTTTCCGCCCGCGTGCCAAAGCGCAGGGAGAGCTTCATCTTCACGCGGCCCTCAACGCCTTCGACGCGCCGCGCCAGTTCGCTCCACGGCAGGCGGCCCGCCAGCGTGCTGTTAATCGATTCGGTGATCAGCACTTTGCCGCTGTCGGTGGTGAAAGTGGTTTCCAGCACGTTGCTGTCATCGCGATAGCGCCGTGTCACGCTGTAGGGCGCATCTGGCTCAAGCTGAAAAAAACCGCCGATACCCGGGTCGAGCAGGCGGTCAAACAGCGGGGCCGAGTCGAGATTGGGCGCGCACCACCAGTCAATCGAGCCATCCGGCGCAATCAGCGCCACGGAGCGGCCTTCGCCGATAGCCGCGTAATCGCCCGCCTCGACAAAGCCATTTTCCCGCACGGGAGAGGTGTATTGCGCGTTCTTCACGGTCTGTTGTGTCCTGTTGAGAGGAGGGGAGAAACGGACGTGGCCGCCGGGCGGCGACCACGAGATGCAGGATTGTGGCAATCCTTACAATGTGCCGGTACCCCCGTCGGAGCACCATACCTGGCCGGAGCTGTAGCTGCTTTCCGGCGACGCCATCGTGACGTACAGCGGCGCAATCTCAACCGGCTGGCCTGGGCGTTTCAGCGGTGCGCTGGCACCAAACTGCTGCACTTTCTCCTGCGGCTGGCCGCCACTCGATTGCAGCGGAGTCCAGTAAGGGCCCGGTGCCACGGCATTGACGCGAATCCCTTTCTCACCCAGCTGCTGCGCCAGGGATTTGGTAAAGGCCACAATCGACGCTTTGGTCTGGGCGTAATCAAGCAGGATCGGGCTTGGCTGATAGGCCTGTACCGAAGAGGTATTGATGATGCTCGCGCCTTCCGGCAGGTGTTTCACCGCCGCTTTGGTGATCCAGAACATCGCGTAGACGTTGGTCTTAAAGGTGGCGTCGAAATCTTCTGTCGACAGGGTGAGGATCGATTCGTTGAACTGCTGGCGGCCGGCATTGTTCACCAGAATATCCAGCCCGCCAAGGCCTTTAACGGCTTCGTCTACCAGCTGCTGGCAGAAGGCTTCGGAGCGGATATCGCCCGGAATGGCAATCGCTTTGCGGCCTTCCGCTTCAATCAGTTTGATCACCTCTGCCGCATCGGACTCCTCTTCCGGCAGATAGTTAATCGCCACGTCTGCCCCTTCACGGGCATAGGCGATGGCGACAGCGCGACCAATACCAGAGTCACCCCCGGTGATCAGCGCTTTACGTCCGGTCAAACGGCCAGAACCGCGATAGCTGGTTTCGCCATGATCCGGAACCGGGATCATCTTGCTGGCAAGGCCAGGCGGCGTTTGCGGTTGCTCGGCAAAAGGAGGGGTCGGGTAGTGCGGCGCTAAAGGTCGTTTAGTGTTTTGCTCTGCCATGCTTGCTCCTTAAACGTTATGTAGACACGTGTTTAAGCCTGGCATAGATGTGAGCGTTGTCACGTTACGGGCAGGAAAACCAGGAATATGTGAAATAAAACGGCAGCGAAAAGCGGTGTTTCCGCTGCCGTCAGGATCAGTCGAGATCCGCGCCGTTGCTGGCGATCACCTTCTTATACCACCAGAAGGATTTCTTGCGGCTGCGCGCCAGTGTGCCGTTGCCCTGGTCGTCGCGGTCGACATAGACAAAGCCGTAGCGTTTGCTCATCTCGCCGGTGGAAGCCGCCACCAGATCGATGCAGCCCCAGCTGGTATAACCCATCACCGGAATGCCATCTTCAATCGCATCGCCCATCGCGCGGATATGTTCGCGCAGGTAGCTAATGCGGTAATCGTCGTTGATCTCGCCGTTGGCATCGACCTCATCTTTCGCCCCCAGCCCGTTCTCCACCAAAAAGAGCGGCTTCTGATAGCGGTCATACATCATGTTCATGGTGATACGCAGGCCAAGCGGATCGATACCCCAGCCCCATTCGCTCACCTCAACATGCGGGTTGCGCAGGGATTTGACGATATTCGCCGCGCTGGTGTTGGCGGCGTTCATCTCGGCCGAGGCGCAGCGCGAAGCGTAGTAGCTAAAGGAGACAAAATCGACGGTGTTTTTCAGGATGTCGTCGTCACCTGCCTCTTTCACAATCTGCACCCCTTTCTCGCGGAATACGCGGGCGGAGTAGGCCGGGTAGCTGCCGCGCGCCTGCACATCGATAAAGAAGAGGTTTTCGCGATCCTTCTCCAGCGCCGTCCAGACATCGGCCGGTTTACAGGAGTAGGGGTAGAAGTTACCACCCGCCAGCATGCAGCCCACCTGGTTTTGCGGGTTCACCTCATGGGCGATTTTGGTCGCCAGCGCGCTGGCAATCAGTTCATGGTGCGCGGCCTGGTACTTCACCTGATCCTGGTTTTCGCCCTCTTCAAACACCAGTCCGGCCCCGGAGAAGGGGCTGTGCAGCATGATGTTGATTTCGTTAAAGGTGAGCCAGTACTTCACCAGCCCGTCAAAGGCTTCAAAACAGGTGCGCGCATAGCGGGTGAAAAACTCCACCATCTTGCGGTTGCGCCAGGAGCCATACTCCGTCACCAGGTGCATCGGCACATCGAAGTGGCACAGCGTCACCAGCGGTTCGATGTTGTACTTTTTGCACTCGGCAAACACCGCGCGATAGAAGGCGATTCCCTCTTCATTCGGCGTTAACTCGTCGCCTTTCGGATAGAGGCGGCTCCAGGCAATCGAGGTGCGGAACACCGTAAAGCCCATCTCCGCCATCAGAGCGATATCCTCTTTGTAGCGATGGTAAAAATCGATCGCTTCATGGCTGGGGTAGTACTCATCGTCGCGCAGGGCAAAACGCTTCTCCTGCCCGAGTTTCACCGCCAGACGGTTCGCGCCATGCGGGATCATATCGACGGTGGTCAGCCCTTTGCCGCCCTCCAGATATCCCCCTTCCGACTGGTTGGCGGCCAGTGCGCCGCCCCATAAAAATCCTTGCGGAAAAACAGCCATGCGTTACCTCGCTCTATTAATCAGGCTTGTGCTTCTTTTACCGTTACCGGCGGCGCCGTCGGTGCGTTTTTCTCCGCTTCGACCGGAATATCCTCAAAGCCGAGCAGCAGCGTCAGCACAAACGACAGCACCACCGCCAGCGCCATCACGCCAAACACCCAGACAATGGTCATCGGGTTTGCCGGATCGAAGAACTGCACGCTGGTAAATAACCCCGGTGCCGCCATCGAGTGGCTGGCAAGCCCGGCGATACCGGCCACCGCACCGCAGATAAAGCCGCTGATGAGGCTTGCGATCAGCGGACGTTTCAGGCGAACCGCCACGCCGTAGAGCGCCGGTTCGGAGATCCCGGCGAGGATCGCCGAGGCCGCCGCCGCCATCGCCGTCTGGCGCAGCTCCGGGTTTTTCGTTTTCCACGCCACCGCCAGCGACGAGCCGCCAAGGGAGAGGTTCGCGCCGATTTCCGACGGCATCACCATCCCCTCTTTGCCCGTTTCGGCAATGGTCTGAATGATAGTGGGCGTAAAGACGCGGTGCATACCGGTCATTACCAGCAGCGGCCACAGCGCGCCCATAATGGCAACCGAGAGCCAGCCGAGATAGCCGTGAATGGTGTAGACCAGTGCGGAGATGGCGCTACCGATCCAGATGCCGAGTGGGCCAATCAGCACAATCGCCAGCGGCGCGGCAATCAGTACAATCAGCATCGGCTTAAGGAAGTTTTTCGTCACCGCCGGGGTGATGCGATCGACCCAGCGCTCAATGTAGGAGAGGCACCAGGTCATCACCAGCGCCGGGATCACCGTGTAGGTATATTTCACCGCGGTCACCGGGATCAGCGCAAACTCGACGTGCTCGCCCTGCGCCGCTTTGGCCATCAGCTCAATAAAGCTCGGGTGTACCAGCACACCGGCAATAGCGATCGCCAGCGACATGTTGGTTTTGAATTTTACCGCCGCCGAGGCAGCCACCATCAGCGGCAGGAAGAAGAAGGCCCCGTCGCCAATCACCGTCAGGATGGTCAGGGTGGAGGAGCCTTTGGGCAGCGCGCCGGACATCTCCAGCACCATTGCCAGCAGTTTGACCATCGAGCCGCCGATAATCGCCGGGATCAGCGGTGACATGGTGCCAATCAACGCATCGAGAATGCCCGCGCCGATGCGGCGCAGGGTGAGTTTTTGTTTGGTCTGCGTCTCAACGGGCTGCATATTCTGCGGCAGCAGGCTCACTACTTCACGAAACGCCTGCGAAACCGTGTTACCGATAATCACCTGGCACTGGTTGTCGTTGCGTACCACGCCCATCACGCCGCTGATGCTTTTCAGCGTCGCGCTGTCGATGCGCGTTTCATCTTTCACCACGAAGCGCAGGCGCGTCATGCAGTGCGTTACGGCGGCAATGTTATCGACACCGCCCAGCGCATCCACCACCGAGTGGGCAAGCGCCGCATAGTTCTTAGCCATTGTTTTTTATCCTGTTTAATCAATAGGGTAATGACTTATCGCACGCCCAGGCGGCGATGAAACATGAAATAGGTAACCGGTTCCACAAAATCATGATGAGTTTATGCGGGTGAAACAAGATCTAAAATTGAGCACTTTTTCAAAGCGTGATGGAGATCACCGGATAAGCACAAACGCGCGCTTTTTGCCGGATGGTTAACTGTTTCAATACGCCTTGAGGCTGAAGTACACTTCGCCACAGGACATTTGCAGGAGCAGGACAGATGGCGACAATGCAGGAGGTGGCGAAGCGGGCAGGGGTGTCGAAAGCCACGGTTTCACGGGTATTGACGGGCAAAGGCTATGTCAGTGAAGAGACAAAAACCCGCGTCTTTCAGGCCATTAGCGAGAGCGGCTACCGGCCAAACTTGCTGGCGCGCAGCCTTGCCAGCAGCAGCACCCAGACGCTGGGATTAGTGGTGACTAACACCCTTTATCACGGCGTCTACTTCAGCGAACTGCTCTCCCATGCGGCGCGCATGACCGAAGACAGAGGGCGTCAGCTGCTGCTGGCAGACGGTAAACACAGCGCGGAAGAGGAGCGTCAGGCGATTCAGTATCTGCTCGATCTGCGCTGCGACGCCATCATCATCTACCCCCGTTTTCTCAGCGTCGACGAGCTGGATGCGATTATCGACAGCCACCCTCAGCCGATTGTGGTGCTCAACCGTCGCCTGCGCAAAAACCTCAGCCACTGCGTCTTTTGCGATCAGCATGCCGCCAGCCAGCAGGCGGTCTCAGCACTGATTGCGCGCGGCCATCGCGATATTGCCCTGATCACCGGCTCGCTCGATTCGCCCACCGGCATTGAGCGTTTATCCGGCTACAAAGATGCGCTGCAACAGCAGGGCATCACGGTGCGTAACGAATTGATTGTTGAAGGGAAATGGACACCGCAAAGCGGCGCGCTCGGCGTGCGTGAACTGCTGGAGCGCAAGGTCTCTTTCAGCGCACTGGTGGCAAGCAACGACGATATGGCAGTGGGCGCTATCAAACAGCTACATGACAGCGGCATCGCCATACCCGGCCAGGTTTCCGTGGTGGGCTTTGATGATATCGCCATGGCTCCCTTCACCGTACCGGCGCTCTCCAGCGTCAAAATCCCGGTCACCGGCATGATCAAAGAGACCATCAACCGCCTGATCTTTATGCTCGATGGCGGCGACTTTACCCTGCAATCCACCTTTCCCGGCGAGTTGATCCTGCGCGACTCCATCACCAGCGGCCCCGGCGCCTGAGGTGTCAGCCGTCATCGACACTTCTGTCGATGACAGCGCTGCGCTTTTACCAACATCATTAAATTCAGCTACTTAAAAAGTGGCACGCTTTATGAATACTTCAGCGGGACAAGGCTCTCAGCTGGAGAAAATGATGAACCGATTTATTATGGCCGACGCCGCAAAATGCATTGGCTGCCGCACGTGTGAGGTGGCCTGCGTGGTCTCCCATCAGGCGGATCACGACTGCGCGGCGCTCACCCCGGAGACCTTCCTGCCGCGTATTCACGTGGTGAAAGGCGTCAATGTGTCGACGGCAACCATGTGTCGTCAGTGCGAAGACGCGCCCTGCGCCAATGTCTGCCCGAACGGCGCCATCCGCCGCGATGAAGGTTTTGTGCATGTGATGCAGGAGCGCTGCATCGGCTGCAAAACCTGCGTTGTTGCCTGCCCCTATGGCGCGATGGAAGTGGTGGTGCGGCCGGTTATTCGCCACAGCGGCGCGGGCCTCAATGTGCGGGCGGAAAAAGCGGAAGCCAACAAGTGCGATCTCTGCCACCACAGCGAGAGCGGCCCGGCCTGCATCCAGGCCTGCCCGACCAAGGCGCTGGTCTGCATCGATCGTAATGTGCTGGAGCAGATGAGCGCGGATAAACGGCGTCGCGCCGCGCTCGACAGCTCCCTCTCCATTACCTTCTAACCCCTTTACTTTCACTTTTAACAGGTCTGTTACTGATGAAGAAGATCACAAGTGTTTGCCCATATTGCGGCGCGGGCTGCAAACTGAAACTGGTTGTTGATGACGGAAAAATCATCCGCGCGGAAGCCGCCGACGGCCATACCAACCAGAATGAACTCTGCCTGAAAGGCTACTACGGCTGGGATTTTCTCAACGACACCAGGCTGCTCACCCCGCGCCTGACGCAACCGATGATCCGCTATCAGAAAGGGGGCAAGCTCACCCCGGTCAGCTGGGATGAAGCGATCCGCTACACCGCAAAACGCCTTGGCGAAATCAAAGCCCAGTTTGGCCCGCGCGCCATTATGACCACCGGTTCATCACGCGGGACGGGGAACGAAACTAACTATGTGATGCAGAAGTTCGCCCGCGGCGTGCTTAACACCAACAACGTCGACTGCTGCGCCCGCGTCTGCCACGGCCCCTCTGTTGCCGGGTTGCAGGAGACTCTAGGTAACGGCGCGATGAGCAACTCCATCAGCGATATTGAAAACTCCCGTTGCCTGCTGATTTTTGGCTACAACTGCGCCGATTCACACCCGATTGTGGCGCGAAGAGTGATTAAAGCGCGGCAAAATGGCGCGAAAATTATCGTCTGCGACCCACGTCGAATCGAGACCGCGCGCATCGCCGACCAGCATCTGCAACTGAAAAATGGCTGCAATATGGCACTGGTCAATGCCTTCGGGTATGTGCTGCTCGAAGAGGAGCTGTATGACAAAGATTATGTAGCCAGCTTTACCACCGGGCTGGACGCCTACCGGGAAACGGTGAAAGAGTACGCGCCGGAAGCGGTGGAACACCTCACCGGCGTGCCGGCAAAACAGGTACGCCAGGCGATGCGCACCTTTGCCGCTGCGCCCTCCGCCACCATTATGTGGGGCATGGGCGTGACGCAGTTTGGTCAGGCGGTCGATGTGGTGAAAGGGTTATCGAGCCTCGCGCTGCTCACCGGCAACCTCGGCCGCGAACATGTCGGCGTCGGCCCGGTGCGCGGGCAAAACAATGTGCAGGGCGCGTGCGATATGGGCGTCATCCCGAACCAGTTCCCCGGTTATCAGGATGTGGTTGACCCGCAGGTACGGGCGAAATTCGCCGCTGCCTGGGGAATCGATCCCGCGCTGATGGATGACCAGGTGGGCGTGCGCATTACCGAAGTGCCGCACCTGGCGCTGGAGGGGAAAGTGAAAGCCTACTACATCATGGGTGAGGATCCGCTCCAGACCGAAGCGGACCTGGGCCTGGTGCGTAAAGGCTTTGAGGCTCTCGACTTTATCGTGGTGCAGGACATCTTTATGACCAAAACCGCCGAGCAGGCGGACGTGCTGCTGCCCGCCACCTCATGGGGCGAGCATGGCGGCGTCTTTACCTGCGCCGACCGCGGTTTCCAGCGCTTCGAAAAAGCGATTGAGCCGACCTACAACGTCAAACGTGACTGGGAGATTATCAGCCTGATCGCCACCGAAATGGGCTACCCGATGCACTATGACAACAATCAGCAGATTTGGGACGAACTGCGCGAACTCTGCCCGCTTTTTTACGGCGTCACCTACGAGAAGATGGGCGATATGGGCCATGTTCAGTGGCCCTGCCCGACGCTCGATCACCCTGGCACGCCTTACCTCTACCACGACAATAAGTTTGATACGCCGGATGGCAAAGGCCACCTCTTCGCCGCACCGTGGCGCGCGCCCGCCGAGCGCCCGGACAGCGAATTTCCGCTGGTGCTCTGTACCGTGCGCGAAGTGGGGCACTACTCCTGCCGCTCAATGACCGGCAACTGTGCGGCGCTGCAAACCCTCGCCGATGAGCCGGGCTTTGTGCAGATCAACCCGCAGGATGCCGATGCGCTTTGCATCAGTGACCGTCAGCTGGTGTGGGTGGAGTCGCGTCGCGGGAAGGTGATCACCCGCGCGGATGTCAGCGAGCGCATCAACCAGGGCAGCGTCTATATGACCTACCAGTGGTGGATCGGGGCCTGTAACGAGCTGACGCAGGATAATCTCGACCCGATATCGAAAACGCCGGAGACCAAATATTGCGCGGTACGGGTGAGTGCGATCAACGATCAGCCCTGGGCCGAAGCGTACACTCAGCGCACCTATCAACAGATGAAGACGCGCCTGCGCGATGCGGCGCTGCAATGATGATATGAGCCAAAGCCCTGGGGTTTGCTTACGCGTTTACGGAAAAGTGCAGGGGGTGGGCTTCCGCCCCTTTGTCTGGCAGCTGGCGCAACAGCTGGCGCTGAAAGGCGATGTCTGTAACGACGCGCAGGGCGTAGAGATACGCCTCGCTGGCGACGCGCAGGCCTTTCTCCGCCTTCTGCACCAGCGCTGCCCGCCGCTGGCGCGCATCGATCGCATTGAGCAGCACCCCTTTCACTGGCCTGTTTTACCGCAGGCCTTCACCATCCGCGACAGCGCGGGCGGGGCAATGGATACGCAGATTGTCCCCGATGCCGCAACCTGCCCTGATTGCCTGGCGGAGATGTTCAACCCCGCCGGGCGCCGCTACCGTTACCCCTTTACCAACTGCACCCACTGCGGGCCGCGTTTCACCATTATCAACGCTATGCCCTATGACCGCCCGTTGACGGTGATGGCGGCGTTTCCCCTCTGCCCGGAGTGCGAAGCGGAGTACCGTAACCCGCTGGACAGGCGTTTTCATGCCCAGCCGGTGGCCTGCGGTGAGTGCGGGCCGCAGCTGAGCTGGCATGATGCGAGCTACCGGGCGGCGGGCGAAGAGGCGTTGCAGATGGCGGTGGCGCTGATCAAAAGCGGCGGCGTGGTGGCGGTGAAAGGCATTGGCGGCTTCCATCTGGTCTGCGATGCGGGCAACGAGGCCGCCGTGCGCTACCTGCGCGCGCGAAAACAGCGCCCGACCAAGCCGCTGGCGGTGATGTTGGCGTCAAGCGATGGCCTCTCCCCTGAAGCGCAGCGCCTGCTGGCTACGCCCGCGGCGCCGATTGTGCTGGTGGAAAGCGCAAGCGTCAGCGGCCTCTGTGAGGCGATTGCGCCAGGGCTTGATGAGACTGGCGTGATGCTGCCTGCAAACCCGGTGCAGCATCTGCTGGCACAGGCGTTACAGCGCCCGCTGGTGATGACTTCCGGCAACCTCAGCGGTAAACCGCCCGCACTCACCAACGCTGCCGCCCAGGCTGAACTGGCCTCGATAGTCGACGGTTTCCTGCTGCATAATCGCGAGATTGTGCAACGCATGGATGACTCGGTGGTGCGGGCGAGCGGCGAGATGCTGCGGCGCGCCAGGGGCTATGTGCCGGATGCGCTGCCGCTGCCGCCGGGCTTTCGTGATATTCCGCCGCTGCTCTGCCTGGGCGCACAGATGAAAAACACCTTCTGTCTGCTGCGCGGCGAGAGCGCTGTGCCGGGGCAACATTTCGGCGATTTAACCGATGAGGGCGTTGAGGCGCAGTGGCAAAATGCCCTGTGCCTGATGCAGCAGATCTACGATTTCACCCCTCAGCAGGTGGTGGTGGACGCGCACCCGGCTTACCGCTCCCGTAGCTGGGCGCAGCGCACCGGTCTGCCGCTTCATACCGTGCTGCATCACCACGCCCACGCTGCCGCCTGCCTGGGCGAGCATGGCTGGCCGCTCGACGGCGGGGATGTGATTGCCATCACCCTGGATGGTATCGGTATGGGCGAAGGCGGTGCGCTATGGGGTGGGGAGTGTTTGCGGGTCAACTACCGCGACTGCGAGCACCTCGGCGGCCTGCCGGCGGTGGCGCTGCCGGGCGGCGATCTCGCTGCGCGCCAGCCGTGGCGCAACTTGCTGGCGCAGATGCTGGCCTTTGTTGAAAGGTGGCAGGATTACCCGGAAACGGCACTTATCCAACAGCAGAACTGGCCGGTGCTGGAGCGAGCAATCGCGCGCGGCATTAACGCGCCGCTGGCTTCATCCTGTGGGCGTCTTTTCGACGCCGTGGCCTGCGCGCTCGGCTGTGCGCCAGAGCCGCTTAGCTATGAAGGGGAGGCCGCCTGCCAGCTGGAAGTGCTGGCGGCAAAAGCGGAAAATCTTGAGCACCCGGTGAAGATGCCGCTTTGCGGGAACCGGCTCGATCTGGCGACCTTCTGGCAGACGTGGCTGGGCTGGCAGGCTCTACCCTCCGCGCGGGCGTGGGCATTCCACGATGCGCTGGCGCACGGCTTTGCCGGGCTTGCGCGCGGGCAGGCCTGCAAACGCGGCATTACGACGCTGGTGTTCAGCGGCGGCGTGCTGCATAACCGCCTGCTGAAAGCCCGCTTACAGCACTACCTGGCCGATTTCACGCTGCTCTTTCCCCACCAGCTTCCGGCCGGGGATGGCGGCATCGCCTTCGGCCAGGGGCTGGTGGCGGCCGCGCGGGCTACTGCCCCAGCGCCTTCAGCAGCGCAAAGGCCTCTTTCATGCGATATTCACTGACCACAAACGCGCGCAGCTTGTCGGCGTCGTCGACCCCTTTCGCCACCATGCCTGTGGCATCAGTCGTGATGCGCCAGCGCAGGTCGGCGCGTGAGGTTTCCCCCGCCAGATGCAGCGGCATTAACGGCGTTTTCACCTTCACCAGCATCGGCGGGAGCGTCAGTTGCGACAGGCTGCCGGTCAGGTTTTTCGCCAGCGTCATGGCGCTGAGCTGGATCGGTTGCAGGAAGGGCAGCACCTGACCATTAATCTCGGCGCAGTCCCCCAGCGCGAAGATATGCGGATGGCTGGTTTGCAGCATTGCGTCGACAACAATCCCGCGCCGGGTCTCCAGCCCGGCGGCCTGCGCCAGCGCGGTGTGCGGCACCAGGCCGGTGGCGGCAACCACCACATCGGCATCAACAACGCGCTCATCATCCAGCTGCGCTCGTATACCGCTCTCCCGAGCCTCAAGCCGCGCCAGTTTGGAGGTGAGCAGCAGGCGCACGCCGCTTGCCGTCAGGCAGTGTTGCAGACGAGCGCTCACCTCCGGCGGCATCAGCGCCGGCAGGATGCTGGCGGCGTTATCCAGCAGGGTGACGGTTTTGCCCGCGCGCTGAAAATCCATCGCTAACTCACAGCCAATCAGCCCGGCACCGACAATCAGCACCCGCTTCGCGGCGTGCAGTTGCTCTTCGCAGGCGTGGTACTCCTGCAAACTGTTGAGCGTCAGCATCATTTCACGCCCCGGCAGCGGCGGCACAAAGGCTTTCGCCCCGGTCGCTAACACTAACTTATCGTACGGCCAGCTTCTGTCGGCGCTTTTCACCACCTGCGCGTGGGGATCGATGGTGGTGACAAAGGTGTAGGGGAAAAGGCGCACGTTAAACTGCTCGGCGAAGTCGCCCGCCGTCTGGCGGATCAGATCTTCGGCGCGCTGCGCCTGGCTTATCACATGGCTCAGCTCCGGTTTGCTGTACTCTTCCATACCGTCGGCGGCAATCAGCGTCAGCGGCACGTGGCTGTCCAGCTTGCGGATATTTTTCACCAGCGTGCGGGCGGCGAAGCCCGAGCCGATAATCACAATCCCGGCGCTCATTTTGCCTCCACTGCCAGTTCGTCAAATACCTCTTTACCCAGCGAACACTCCGGGCAGAGGAAGGAATCCGGCACTTCAGACCATGGCGTACCCGGCGCGACATCCTGCATCGGTTCCCCTGTTTGCGGGTCATAAATCCACTGGCAGACGCTGCACTGCATACGCGGGCCGAGATCGGCGGCTGATTCTGCGCAGCCGCAGGCGGCTTGCGCGGCGGGCTGGCTGAGCGGCTCCGGCAGCGGGGCGAGCGCCCACTGGCGGGCGATATCACGCCCGTGCTGGCGGCAGATCTCCAGCGCGTCAACATCCGGGCGCCATTTCGCTTTCAGGCTGAGGGACATCTCAAACCCGGCATCCTGCAAACGCGTCGAGAGGCGATCGACCGCGCCGCCGCTCCAGCCGTGGGAGCCAAAGGCGCTGGCGCGCTTATTACGAAAACGCAGGCCGGTGATCTCTTCGACCAGCCCGGCGATCTTCGGCATCATCACGTTGTTCATCGTCGACGTGCCGACCAGCACCCCTTTGGAGCGGAAAACATTGGTGAGCACGTCGTTTTTATCGCTGCGCGCGACGTTGAAGATTTTCACCGCCACGCGCGGATCGACTTCGGTAATTCCCTGGGCGATGGCGTCGGCCATCATGCGGGTGTTGTTCGACATGGTGTCGTAGAAAATGGTGATGCGATCTTCCTGATAATCCGCCGCCCATTTCAGGTACAACTCAACGATCTGTGTCGGGTTATCGCGCCACACCACGCCGTGGGAGGTAGCAATCATCTCCACCGGCAGATTAAAGCCGAGGATCTCGGTAATTTTCGGCGTTACCAGTCGGCTAAAGGGGGTGAGGATATTGGCGTAGTAGCGCTGGCACTGCTCAAACAGCTCGGCCTGATCCACCTCATCATTGAACAGATGCTCGTCGCAGTAGTGCTGGCCAAAGGCGTCATTGCTGAACAGCACCGCATCGCCGGTCAGGTAGGTCATCATGCTGTCGGGCCAGTGCAGCATTGGCGTTTCGACAAAGATCAGCTGTTTGCCGTTGCCGATATCCAGCGTATCGCCGGTTTTCACCACATGGAAATTCCATTCAGGATGGTGATGGTGACCGTTAATCGAGTCGATAGCATTATGGGTGCAGTAGATCGGCGTGTTGGGGATGTGCGACATCAGCTCCGTCAGCGCGCCCGCGTGATCCTCTTCGGCATGGTTGATCACGATGTAGTCGATCATCTCCAGATCGATTTCCCCGCGCAGGTTCTGCACGAACTCGCGGCTGAATTTGTGATCGACGGTGTCGATCAGCACGTTTTTGCCCTCGCGGATCAGGTAGCTGTTATAGCTGCTGCCATTCAGGGTTTTGTATTCGGTGCCGTGAAAATCACGAACTTCCCAGTCGCGTTGTCCAACCCAGTGAATGTTATTTTTTACGTGAATCGCCATGATCGTCATCCTGTGCAGTTTCTCAATGTGATACATGGCTATATCAAGAGGCGTGCCAGCTTTTTATCATTTTGATATTGATATATTTTTTAAAATCCATTCAAAATCATAATGTCATTATGACTATGATAAATACAGTCAATATGACACTATTCATGGTCAAAATGACAGTGAGGCCAGAATGAGTTTTTCCCTGGATGTGTTGGCGGGCATCGCCATTGAGCTGCAAAGCGGGATCGGGCACGCGGATCGTTTTCAGCGGCTGATTACCACCCTGCGGCAGGTGCTGGCGTGTGACGCTTCGGCGCTGCTGCGCTACGAGGCGCGGCAGTTTATCCCGCTGGCGATCGACGGCCTGGCGCAGGATGTGCTCGGGCGGCGCTTTACCCTTGAAGGCCACCCGAGGCTGGAAGCGATTGCCCGCGCTGGCGATGTGGTGCGCTTTCCCGCCGACAGCGATCTGCCCGATCCCTACGATGGGCTGATCCCCGGCCAGGAGAAACTCAAAGTGCACGCCTGCGTCGGCCTGCCGCTGTTTGCCGGGCAGAACCTGATTGGCGCGCTGACGCTTGATGGCATGTCGCCGGATCAGTTTGACGCCTTCAGCGATGAGGAGCTGCGGCTGGTTGCCGCGCTGGCGGCAGGCGCGCTTAATAACGCGTTGCTGATTGAGGAGCTGGAGCGGCAGAACATGCTGCCCGGTGCGCCCGCGGGGTTTGAGCAGGTCGCGCGCAGCGAGATGATCGGCCTGTCGCAAGGGATGGTGCAGCTGAAAAAAGAGATCGCCATCGTTGCGCCTTCGGATCTCAACGTGCTGATTGGCGGTGAAACCGGCACCGGTAAAGAGCTGGTGGTGAAGGCAATCCATGAAGCCTCGCCGCGCGCCGACAAGCCGCTGGTCTACCTTAACTGCGCCGCGCTGCCGGAGAGCGTCGCCGAGAGCGAACTCTTCGGCCATGTGAAAGGGGCCTTTACCGGAGCCATCAGCAACCGCAGCGGCAAGTTTGAAATGGCCGATAACGGTACGCTGTTTCTTGATGAGATTGGCGAACTGTCGCTGTCGCTACAGGCGAAGCTGCTGCGTGTGTTGCAGTATGGCGATATTCAGCGCGTCGGCGATGACCGCAGCCAGCGCGTCGATGTGCGGGTGGTGGCCGCCACCAACCGCGATCTGCGTGAGGAGGTGGTTGCCGGGCGATTCCGCGCCGACCTCTATCACCGCCTGAGCGTCTTTCCCTTACAGGTGCCGCCGCTGCGCGAGCGGGGCGAGGATGTGGTGCTACTGGCGGGCTATTTTTGCGAGCAGTGCCGCCTGCGTTTTGGTCTCGGGCGCGTGGCGTTAAGCCCCGCTGCGCGCGGGCATTTGCAGCGTTACGGCTGGCCGGGAAACGTGCGCGAGCTGGAGCATGCCATCCACCGGGCGGTGGTGCTGGCACGCGGCACCCAACATGCCGGGGATATCGTGCTGGAAGCACATCACTTTGCCCTGAGCGATGAGCCTGCGCCGCAGGCAACGCCGGTAAGCGTGCCGGTAAGCGGGCAAAACCTGCGCGAAGCGACGGAGGCGTTCCAGCGCACACTTATCTCCCGCGCGCTCGAGGAGAGTGGCGGCAAGTGGGCCGCCTGCGCCAGAGTGCTGGAGATGGACGTCGCCAACCTGCACCGGCTGGCGAAGCGTCTGGGGCTGAAGGACTAAAGGATACCGGCCTGGTAAAAGTCCTGCAGGTTGATGGCTCCGACCAGTTCACCTGCATCATCTACTACCGGTGCGGCGGCGATTTTGCGCTGCATCAGGCGCTCTTTGGCATCCACTGCGCGGCTGCTGGCGTCAAGGGTTATGCCGCCCGGCGTCATCGCTTCGCTGACTGTCGCGGTTAAGGCACCGCCCGCCACCAGCCAGCGGCGCAGGTCGCCATCCGTAAACACCCCATGCACGTGGCGCTTGTCGTCGCAGACCGCCACCAGGCCCAGCCCGGTGCGGCTCAGCTCCAGCATCGCGTCCATCACGCTGGTGGTCAGCATCACCTGCGGCACCTGGTCTGCTTTGCGCATCAGATGATGCACTTTGTTCAGCAGCCGTGCGCCCAGCGCGCCCGCCGGGTGCGAGCGGGCAAAGTCCTCTTCGTCAAAGCCGCGCGCCTGCATCACCGCAATCGCCAGCGCATCGCCCATCATCAGCGTATTGACGGTGCTGGAGGTGGGGGCAAGATGCATCGGGCAGGCTTCGCGCTCCACGGCGATATCGAGCACCGCGTGGGCGGCAAGCGCCAATGGCGAACGCGATTTACCGGTCATCGCCAGCAGCGTGACAGCTTTCTCGTCGAGACGCGGCAGGATCAGATCCAGCTCTTTTGCCGAGCCGGAGTAGGAGATAAACAGCATCACGTCGCGGCTCTCGATCATGCCGAGATCGCCATGCAGTGCCTCTGCCGGGTGAACAAAAAAGGCCGGGGTGCCGGTGCTGGCGAAGGTGGCGGCAATCTTCTTGCCGATATGTCCGGACTTACCGATCCCGGAGACAATCACTTTGCCCTGGCAGTTCAGCACCGTTTCAGCGGCGCGGACAAAATCGTCGCCGAGGCGCTCCGGCAGACGGCTTGCTTCCTGTAGCTCCAGCAGCAGCGCCTGGCGGGCGGTGTTAATAAAAGAGTCACGCATTTTCTTCTCCGGCAATAATCACATCGATTCCTTTCTCTTCCAGCGCGGCGCGAACGTCCGGCGGGATCCCGGCGTCGGTAATCAGTTTATCGACGCTCTCAAGGCTGCAAACAATATTGGGGCTTTTACGGCCAAACTTGGAGGAGTCCGCCATCAGGATCACCTCGCGGGCGGCATTGCACATCGCTTTGCTGACGGTGAAGACCTCGTTAAAAGTGGTCACCCCGGCGTTAAGATCGATGCCGTCGGTGCCCATAAACAGCTTGTCGAAGCTGAACTGCTCAAAGGCGTTCTCCGCCAGCTGGCCGTGGAAGGAGGCCGATTTTTTACGGAATGTCCCGCCGGGCATCAGGATGGTCTGTTCGTTATCCAGCTCCGAGAGAGCGTTAACGATATGCAGGCTGTTGGTCATCACGGTGATGTTATTGAAGTGGCTGAGCAGCGGCACCATTTGCAGCACCGTGCTGCCCGCGTCGAGGATAATCGAGTCGCCGTCGTGGATGTAGCCAACGGCTGCTTCGGCAATCAGACCCTTTTGCACGGTGTTGATCAACGTTTTGTGATCGATGGGCGGATCGGCCTCGTCTTTATTTAACACCACTCCGCCGTAGGTGCGGATCACCGCGCCGGACTGCTCCAGCGCGACCAGATCTTTGCGGATAGTTGTGCCGGTGGTATCAAAGTGGTGTGCCAGCTCTTCAACAGAACACTTTCCCTGCTTCTGCAGATGCTCAAGAATTGCCGCCTGACGCTGACGTGGTTTCATAGGCGAAGATATCCTGCGTTACGTTGCGAAATGATAATTTCGCAAGCTATTAGCGTTCACAACGAAATTATCCATGTTTCATTTTAAGCGCCAATGATAGAGCATTCTGACAGCCGGGATCATGGGGAAAGATCACATCGGGCTCTAATTCCTCTCTTTTTACACCGATTAAGCGCTCAATTTTGCTCGGCCGGGCGAAAACCGTCAGGCCGCGCATCAGTAACGTGTCGCTGACGCGATCGTGTTGATCGAAGGCCACCGCCAGCACCACGCGCGGTTTGAAGCGCCCGCCCGAGCGACCAACGCCAACGCGCCCGCGCTGGCAGAGCGCGTCAAAAGCTTTATTGAACTGGCGGATTTGCCAGCCGCCAAGCGCCAGCTGGCTGAGCCAGGCGATGACGGCGAGCGTGATAAGGGATGAAACCATCGGTGTCTCCTTTATAAATCGCTGAACCCTGTAGGCCTGATAAGCGCAGCGCCATCAGGCGTTTGCGCGCCCGTTTTGCCGGATGGCGGCTGACGCCTTATCCGGCCTACGAAAAGCCAGGTTCACATAAACCGCTGAACCCTGTAGGCCTGATAAGCGCAGCGCCATCAGGCGTTGGTGCCTAATCAGAACATTACCTGCCCGCCGGTGACGTTGATCGACTGGCCGGTACAGTAGGAGGCTTTCGGGCTGGCGTAGAACATCAGCACGTTCAGCACATCCTGATAATCGCAGCCACGCTTCAGCGGCACTTTATCGACGTAATGCTGCTCCACTTCCTCTGCCGGAATGCCAAGCTTGCTGGCGTATTGCGGGATCAGCGACTGGAACATCGGTGATTTCAGCAGGTTGCCGAGCATCAATGAGTGCACGGTAATGCCATATTCCGCCAGATCCAGCGCCAGAGATTGTGTCAGCCCCACGCCGCCGAACTTCGCCGCGCTGTAGCCGGAGTTGTGCTTGCTGCCCACTTTTCCCGACTTAGAGTTGATCTGGATAATGCGCCCCTGGATGCCATCGCGGATCATCAATTTGGCAAACTCGCGGGCGCAGAGGAAATAACCCACCAGGTTGACCTGCAGCGAACGGTCAAAATCCCCCAGCGCAAAGTCGCTGATAAACGCCGCTTTGGCGATCCCGGCGCTGTAGACCAGCAGATCGGCGCGGCCAAAAATCTCATCGACGCCGCGCGCCAGCGCCAGCACGCTCTGCTCGCTGGTGGCGTCGGCACCAAAGCCATAGGCCACTCCTTCGCCATACTCGCTGTTAATTTCATGCGCGACCGTCGCCGCTTTATCACTCTGAATATCGACAACCGCCACGCGGTACCCTTCTGCGGCAAGCCCACGGCTGAGGAACGCCCCGAGGGTCTGTCCTCCACCAATGACAACGGCAACCTGTTTCATACTCTTCTCCTTAGACCTTAAGCGACAAATTTTAAAATGCAGCCCGGCGCGACAGCGTCCGGCACCGGGCCGGCGACGTGCACCGTGCCCGGAAACTCCGCCTGCGTCTGCCCATCGAAACGCAGGGTGATATGGCCCAGCTCGCGCAAATTCTGCTCGGCGACCTCGCCGACGGCAGTCACGGGGTAGTGCTTTTCACCGAGGGTAAACTGCGCGCCCGGCAGCAGCGCGCCGCAGAGCGGGCCGTGGTTGTGGATAAAACAGAACTCGGCGACATCGGCAGGCGCGCCCTCCCGGAAGGTGATCAGCATGTTGTCGCTGAGCGCCTCCGGTGCGCTTTCGCCAATTTCGGTTATGGTGGTTTGATAGATAACGGTCATACATCACCCCTTATTGATAGATAAAACCGGAGACAAACCAGGCGATCAGCACCGTTGGCGCGCCGGTTAAAAAGCGGCTCACCAGCACGGAAGGGACGCCGACGCGTACCGTCTCCTGGCGAGCTTCCGCCAGCGACAGGCCAACGGGAATAAAGTCGCAGGCGGCCTGGGCGTTAATGGCGAACAGTGCCGGTAGCGCAAGGTGCGGAGGGATGTGCCCCTGGCCTATCTGCACGCCAATCAGCACACCAATGACCTGAGCGATAACCGCCCCCGGGCCAAGAAAAGGCGAGAGCAGCGGGAAGGAGCAAATCAGCGCCAGCGTTACCAGCCCAAGCGGATGGCTGGCCAGCGGCGCGAGGCCGTGAGCGATCCAGTCGCCCAGCCCGGACGCCATGATGATGCCGATCAGCGCCGAGACGAAGGCCATAAACGGCAGGATGGTTTTCAGCACCGTATCAATGGTGTCGCGACCGGCCTGGAACAGCACCGCCACCGCCGAGCCCATGCCCATGCCGACTTTCGCCAGCAGGCCGTCGCTCTGCTCGGTGATCTTTTTCGTGGTGTCGTAATCCCGCGGCTTGGGCGCTCTGGCAGCCGGAGCGTCACCCAGCAGCCGGATGTTCTCCTCTTTCACCCCGGAGACATAGATATCCTCAAGGATGTATTGCGCCAGCGGCCCCGACTTGCCCGTCGCATGAATATTGACGGTCGGAATGCGGCGTTTGGGGTAGATACCGCAGCGCAGGGTGCCGCCGCAGTCAATCACCGCCACACCGATCTCCTCTTCGGACGGTTCGCCCTCTTTGAAGCCGTCCACCGCCTGCCAGCCGGTCAGCTGCGCCAGTTTGTCGACAATCGCCGGGCGCGTGCCCGCGGTGATATAGACGATCTTCTTCTCGCTGCTGGCATCAATCTCCAGCGGGCCGCCCCAGCCGCCGGCACCTTTTTCAATAATGATTCGACTCATGATTTTGCTCCGGCGAGGTGAACCTCTTGTGCAAGCTGGATACCCATTTTTCGCTCAAAAATACGGGTGGTGAGATCGGTGACCCAGCCACGGAAGAAGTTGGTGACCAGGCCTACCAGCAGGTAGCTCACCGCCAGCGGACCGAGGGGTAAGCCGAGGGTGGTGAGGCCGCTGGCAATACCGAGATAGACGAACAGCTCACCGGGGTTGATATGCGGAAACAGGCCATTCATCGAGTGGCAGCTGTAGGAGGCGGCGGCATAGTAGCTCGGTTTGTACCTCTCTGGCATAAAGCGTCCGAGGCTTAACGTCATCGGATTACAGAACACAAATGTGCCGATGCAGGGCAGCAGTAAGTAGCGGGCGAGCGGATTGCCCGCGCAGCGCTGGGCAAGTTTTTCGATGCGGTGTTGGCCAATAAAATTAATCAGCGCGTTCATGATCACCAGCAGGCTTATCAGCAGCGGCAGAATACCGGTCACCATGCCGGTAAAGACCTCACCGCCTTTCTGAAACAGCCCGATGAACCATTCGGCACCATGCGTGATGGTTTGCATTGTTCTCTCCTGTAGGGGGTTTTGTTATGTCACCGGGCGCTATCATAATCATGATGAAAGGTCTTAATGTGTTATTTGGATCTCACTATGAAAGAAAAAATGATCATTTTGAAAGTTTTTGCGAGGTGCTTCGGTTTTAAATGAATGAAAAGGGGAGGAGATGCAGGGGAAATGCGATCCTCTACGCAGGTGATACCGCGCTTCCTTGTCGGCGGGGAAATGCTTTACCATACTTGCCCCCTGGCTGAATTCGTTTAAGTGGATATCCCATGTTGAAGCGTTGTTACGCGGCGTTATTGCCCGCGTTTGTTGTGCTCTGTGCCTGTAGCAGTAAACCCCCGCTCGCTGACGCTCCCCAGACCGTTTCGCCCGCGCCATCCGGTGGCTTTCTGCTTAAGCCGCAGCATGAGGTGGTGATGAGCGGCGGCGACTTTGCCAATAACCCGGCGGCAGAGCGCTTTATTGATGCGATGGTGAGCAAGCATGGATTCGATCGTCAGCAGCTGCATGAGATCCTCTCGCAGGCAAAACGTCTTGATTACGTATTGCGCCTGATGGACAAACAGGCCCCAACCACCGCCGGCCCGACCGGGCCAAACGGTGCCTGGCTGCGCTACCGCAAACAGTTCATCACGCCGGATAACGTGCAGAATGGTGTCGCTTTCTGGAACCAGTATCAGGATGCCCTCGACCGCGCCTGGCGCGTCTACGGCGTACCGCCGGAAATTATCGTTGGCATTATCGGCGTGGAAACGCGCTGGGGCCGCGTGATGGGCAAAACCCGCATCCTCGACGGGCTGGCGACGCTGGCCTTTGACTACCCGCGCCGCGCAGACTATTTCGCCAGCGAGCTGGAAACTTTCCTGCTGATGGCGCGCGATGAGAGCGACGATCCGCTCGAGCTGAAAGGCTCTTTCGCCGGTGCGATGGGCTACGGCCAGTTTATGCCGTCGTCCTATAAGCAGTATGCGGTGGACTTCAACGGCGACGGCCATATCAACCTGTGGGACCCGGTGGATGCGATTGGCAGCGTGGCTAACTACTTCAAACAGCACGGCTGGGTGAAGGGTGATCAGGTTGCGGTTCCGGCTAACGGCCAGGCACCGGGTCTGGCGAACGGCTTCAAAACCAATTACAGCATTGGGCAACTGGCGGCAGCGGGTCTGACACCGCAGCAGCCGCTGGGCGATCATCAGCAGGCCAGCCTGCTGCGCCTTGATGTCGGCACCGGGTATGAGTACTGGTACGGTTTGCCGAACTTCTACACCATCACCCGCTACAACCACAGCACCCACTACGCGATGGCGGTCTGGCAGCTCGGACAGGCGGTAGCGCTGGCGCGTATTCAGTAAATTGCTTTCCCCTCCCACGGGAGGGGATTGAAACATTTCGACGCACTCCCGTTACGCTCGACGATTTACATCATTATCACTACAGCTTATTGTTACGTTATAACATATGAGGTGTGTGAATGATTCCCGTGACCCTTTTCTCCCTTTCCGCTGCGAGCCGCCTGCTGCTGGCGGCAGGGCTGTTGCTGCTGCTTTGGTTACTGACTGAGTGGGCGGTTGCGCTGCCATGATTGAACTGGACCATCTGGTAGCCGGCTATGAGCGGCTGGCGATCACCCCGGCGCTGTGCGGCACGCTGGCGCGCGGCAGCATGACGGCGATTGTTGGTGCCAACGGCTGCGGCAAATCGACATTATTGAAAACCCTGGCGGGATTTTTGCCGCCGGTTAGCGGCGTGCTGCGCTGGCAGGGTAAGAGGCCAACCATCGGCTGGCTGGCGCAGCGTCACGCGCTGGAGTCGCAGTTTCCCCTGACGGTGCAGGAGGTGGTGAGCATGGGCTGCTGGCCGCGCATCTCCCTGTTTGCTGGCCTGAACCGCGATGCGCGCAAACGCGTGGCGCAGGGACTAGAGCGTGTTGGGCTTGCGGAGATGGCTGGCGAGACCATCGATACCCTCTCTGGCGGTCAGTTTCAGCGCATGCTGTTTGCCCGCATCTGGGTGCAGAACGCGCCGCTGGTGATGCTCGACGAACCTTTTACCGGTATTGATGAAGCAACGTCGCAGCTGCTGATGGAGCAGATGGTGGATATGCACCGCGCCGGGCAGACCCTGCTGGCGGTGCTGCACGACAGCGCGCGCGTCACGCGTTACTTTCCGCAGACGCTGCGGCTGGATGAGAAGCGGGTGCAGTGGGGGGCGACGCTGAACCTTGAGGAGAACTGCGCATGATCTGGCATCTCTTTTTCCAGCCCTTTATCGAATATGGATTTATGCGCCGCGCGCTGGTGGTCTGCCTCGCGCTCTCTGTCAGCACTACGGCGCTCGGCATCTTTCTGCTGCTGCGGCGCATGAGCCTGATGGGCGATGCGTTATCTCACGCCATCCTGCCCGGCGTCGCGGTGGGCTATCTGCTGAGCGGCATGTCGCTGCTGGCGATGAGTATTGGCGGATTTATCGCCGGGATTGCCGTCGCGCTGGTGGCGGGGTGGGTCAGCCGGCGGACGCCGCTAAAAGAGGATGCCAGCTTTGCCGGTTTCTACCTTGGCTCGCTGGCGCTCGGTGTGACGCTGGTGTCGCTGCGCGGATCGAATGTCGATCTGCTGCACCTGCTGTTCGGCTCAATTCTTGCGGTGGATCGCGACGCGGCGCTGTTTGTTGCCGGGGTTTCCAGCCTGACGCTGATTACGCTTGCGGTCTGTTACCGCGGGCTGGTGAGCGAAGCGTTCGATAGCGCCTTTTTGCAGGTCAACGCGGCGCGCTTGCCGGGCATGCTGCACGGGCTGTTTCTGGCGCTGCTGGTGCTCAACCTGGTGGCCGGTTTTCAGGTGCTCGGCACGCTGATGGCGGTGGGCGTAATGATGCTACCCGCCGTGGCGGCGCGCTGCTGGGCAAGAACGTTACCACGGCTGTTACTGCTGGCGGCGGCGATTGGCGCACTCTGCGCCTGGCTCGGCTTAAGCCTCTCCTGGCTTGCGGGTTTGCCTGCTGGCCCGGCGATCGTGCTGACCGCCAGCCTCATCTTCTTTTTATCCATCTTATTCGGCACGCGCAGCGGGCTGGCAAACAGCCTGCGCGCGCTTTTTACATAAAGGGGAAAATAATGAAACGTACAGGGGTGATTCTGGCGCTGGCGCTCGGGTTGATGGCGCAGGGCGCCGTGGCAAAAACCATCAACGTGGTGACCAGTTTTTCGATATTGGGCGATATCACCCGCCAGGTCGGGGGCGATCATGTCAAGGTGACCTCGCTGGTGGGGCCGGATGGCGATCCGCACACCTTTGAGCCTTCGGCGAAAGATAGCGCGCTGCTTAATAATGCGGATGTAGTGGTGGTCAACGGGCTTGGGCTGGAAGGGTGGCTGGACAGGTTAGTGAAAGCCTCCGGTTTTAAAGGCCAACTGGTGATCGCCTCTGACGGTGTACAAACCCATACGCTGGAGGAGGATGGCGCGACGGTCACCGATCCTCACGCGTGGAACAGTGCCGCGAACGGTGCGCTCTATGCGCAAAATATTCTCAAGGCACTGGTGAAAGCCGACCCGGCGGATGAAGCGGCGCTTAACGCCTCCGGACAGCGCTATATTGCGCAGTTGAAAGAGATGGATAGCTGGGCGAAAGAGCGTTTCAGCGCCATTCCGCAGGCGAAACGCAAAGTGCTCACCAGTCATGACGCCTTCGGCTACTTTGCCCGGGCATACGGCGTTGAGTTTATGGCACCGCAGGGGCTCTCATCGGAAAGCGAGGCCAATGCATCGCAGGTGGCAGCGCTTATCAAACAGATTAAAGCCGATGGCGTGAAGGTGTGGTTTATGGAGAACCAGCTCGATCCGCGGCTGGTAAAACAGATCGCGAATGCCACCGGCGCGCAGCCGGGCGGCGAGCTCTACCCGGAAGCGCTGAGTGCGAAAGGGGGCGTGGCGGATACCTATCAGAAAGCCTTTCGCCACAACGTGGACACCATCGCCAATAGCATGAAGTAATCCTGCACGGATAACCTGTAAACTACCCGGTGACGCTACGGCTCACCGGGCTTCTGCTCACCACCTCTTTGCTGTATCACACCGCCTTTTTCGGAAGTCGCCTCGTAAAATTGCCATCCCATCCCCATATTTGACGGGAAAGTGCTATCTTTCACGCCACGGTTTAATGGAGGCATGGGAGCCATCATGACGGACAGTGAATTAATGCAGCTCAGCGAGCGCATCGGGCTGGCGCTGAAAGCGCGCGGCGCGACGCTGACCACCGCTGAATCCTGCACCGGCGGTTGGGTTGCGAAAGTGATTACCGATATCGCAGGCAGCTCCGCCTGGTTTGAACGCGGGTTTGTGACCTACAGTAATGAAGCGAAAGCGCAAATGATCGGCGTGAAAAGCGAGACGCTGGACGCGCACGGTGCTGTCAGCGAGGCAGTGGTGGTCGAGATGGCGATAGGTGCTCTGAAAGCTGCGCGCGCTGACTATGCGATTTCGATTAGCGGCATTGCCGGGCCGGATGGCGGCAGCGAAAGCAAGCCTGTTGGCACCGTCTGGTTTGGCCTCGCCTGCGTTAACGGCGAAGGGATTACGCGGCGCGAATGCTTCCAGGGAGACCGTGAATCGGTGCGTCGTCAGGCGACCGCCTATGCGCTTACGACCCTCTGGCAACATTTTCTACAAAAGGCTTGATACTGTATGACTATACAGTATAATTGCCGCAACAAAACAGTTATTCACCACGGGGCGTAACGCGCTTCACTCTGCATGACAGGAGTAATAATGGCTATCGACGAAAACAAACAAAAGGCGCTTGCAGCTGCACTGGGTCAGATCGAAAAGCAATTCGGTAAAGGCTCCATCATGCGTCTGGGTGAAGACCGCTCCATGGATGTGGAAACCATCTCCACCGGTTCGCTCTCGCTGGATATCGCGCTGGGCGCGGGCGGTCTGCCGATGGGGCGTATCGTCGAAATCTACGGGCCGGAATCATCCGGTAAAACCACGCTGACATTGCAGGTGATTGCCGCAGCGCAGCGCGAAGGTAAAACCTGTGCGTTTATCGATGCGGAACACGCGCTGGATCCTATCTATGCCCGTAAGCTGGGCGTTGATATCGACAACCTGCTGTGCTCCCAGCCGGACACCGGTGAGCAGGCGCTGGAGATCTGTGATGCGCTTGCGCGTTCAGGCGCAGTTGACGTGCTGGTTGTCGACTCCGTGGCGGCATTAACGCCGAAAGCGGAAATCGAAGGCGAAATCGGTGACTCTCACATGGGCCTCGCGGCACGTATGATGAGCCAGGCGATGCGTAAGCTGGCCGGTAACCTGAAACAGTCCAATACGCTGCTGATCTTTATCAACCAGATCCGTATGAAAATTGGTGTGATGTTCGGTAACCCGGAAACCACCACCGGCGGTAACGCACTGAAGTTCTACGCTTCTGTGCGCCTGGATATTCGCCGTATCGGTGCGGTAAAAGAGGGTGACAACGTTATCGGCAGCGAAACCCGCGTAAAAGTGGTGAAAAACAAAATCGCTGCGCCGTTCAAACAGGCTGAATTCCAGATCCTTTACGGTGAAGGTATCAACTTCTACGGCGAGCTGGTTGACCTTGGCGTGAAAGAGAAGCTGATTGAAAAAGCGGGTGCCTGGTACAGCTACAACGGTGAAAAAATCGGACAGGGTAAAGCGAATGCAACAACCTGGCTGAAAGAGAACCCGGCAACGGCGAAAGAGATCGAGAAAAAAGTGCGCGAGATTCTGCTCAGTAATCAGAATTCCGCTGCGGAATTCTCGGTGGATAGCAACGGCGAAGACGTTGAAGAAACCAACGAAGATTTCTGATAATCTGAACCGCAATCGAGGGCTGCTGATGCAGCCCTTTTGCTTTTCTGCGACCACAGGAATGAGCCATGTCTGACGATACTCCCCGCCGCTCTGCTCTTCCCCGTTTGCGCGATCGGGCGATGCGGATTCTGGCGATGCGCGATCACAGTGAAAAAGAGTTTCGCCGCAAATTGACGGCGCCGGTAATGGGGAAAAACGGCCCGGAGGAACTCGACTGTACGGAAGAAGAGGTGGTGCAGATTGTAGAGTGGTGTCTTGAGCACCATTTTCTCGATGATGCCCGTTTCGTGCGTCAGTTTATCGCCAGCCGGGCGCGCAAAGGCTATGGGCCTGTTCGTATTCGCCAGGAACTGAATCAAAAAGGGATAGCGCGGGAAACGACGGAACAGGCGATGCGCGAATGCGATATCGACTGGGTCGCCAGCGCTCGCGATCAGGCGCTGCGCAAGTATGGAGAACCACTGCCGACAGAGTTTGTCGCGAAAGTAAAAGTGCAACGTTTTTTGCTCTATCGTGGCTTTTTGCAGGAAGATATTCAGGAGATATGGCGAAATTTTGCCGACTGAGCGCATACGGGATTTTACTTCGCACTAAAGAAAACTTATCTTATTCCCACTTTTTCCAGTAACTGGCGCGTCTGCTATGTCATGGCGGCGGCTGGTTACCACATTTCGTTAGCTTGATTTCAGGATAATTATGAGCAAGAGCACCGCTGAGATCCGTCAGGCGTTTCTCGATTTTTTCCATAGCAAAGGACACCAGGTAGTTGCCAGCAGCTCCCTTGTGCCAAATAACGACCCGACTTTGCTGTTTACCAACGCAGGGATGAACCAGTTCAAGGATGTGTTCCTTGGGCTCGACAAACGTAATTATTCCCGCGCCACCACGGCACAGCGTTGTGTCCGTGCCGGTGGTAAACACAATGACCTGGAAAACGTCGGTTACACTGCACGTCATCACACCTTTTTTGAAATGCTGGGCAACTTTAGCTTCGGCGATTACTTCAAACATGATGCTATTCAGTATGCATGGGAACTGCTGACCGGTGAAAACTGGTTCAACCTGCCGAAAGAGCGTCTGTGGGTGACGGTGTACGAAACGGATGATGAAGCCTACGAAATTTGGGAAAAAGAAGTTGGTATCCCGCGTGAGCGTATTATTCGCATCGGTGATAACAAAGGCGCAGCTTACGCGTCTGATAACTTCTGGCAGATGGGCGATACCGGTCCGTGCGGTCCGTGTACCGAGATTTTCTACGATCATGGCGATCACATCTGGGGCGGCCCTCCGGGCAGTCCGGAAGAAGATGGTGACCGTTACATCGAAATCTGGAACATCGTCTTTATGCAGTTTAACCGCCAGGCCGATGGCACCATGGAACCGCTGCCGAAACCGTCAGTGGATACCGGTATGGGCCTGGAGCGTGTGGCAGCCGTACTGCAACATGTGAATTCCAACTATGAAATCGATCTGTTCGTTAAGCTGATCGAAGCCGTAGCGAAAGCGACCGGCGCGACGGATTTGAGCAACAAATCCCTGCGCGTTATCGCGGACCACATTCGTTCCTGTGCTTTCCTTATTGCTGACGGTGTGATCCCATCGAACGAAAACCGCGGCTATGTGCTGCGTCGTATCATCCGTCGTGCTATCCGCCACGGTAACATGCTGGGCGCGAAGGACACCTTCTTCTATAAACTGGTTGCGCCGCTGATCGCTGTGATGGGCTCTGCCGGTGAAGATCTGCAACGCCAGCAGGCGCAGGTTGAACAGGTTCTGAAAACTGAAGAAGAGCAGTTTGCCCGTACTCTGGAGCGCGGTCTGGCGCTGCTGGACGAAGAGCTGGCAAAACTGAAAGGGGATACGCTGGACGGCGAAACAGTCTTCCGTCTGTACGATACCTACGGTTTCCCGATGGATCTGACCGCGGACGTTTGCCGCGAGCGTAACCTGAAAATTGATGAAGCCGGTTTTGAAGCCGCCATGGAAGAGCAGCGCCGCCGCGCACGCGAATCCAGCGGATTTGGCGCAGACTACAACGCGATGATTCGCGTTGATAGCGCGTCGGAATTTAAAGGCTACGATCACCTTGAACTGAACGGTAAAGTGACCGCGCTGTTTGTCGACGGCAAACCGGTGAAGGCGATTGCTGCAGGCCAGGAAGCGGTTGTCGTGCTTGATGAAACGCCATTCTATGCAGAATCCGGCGGTCAGGTTGGCGATAAAGGCGAACTGAAAGGCAACGGTTTTACGTTTACCGTGCAGGATACGCAGAAATATGGTCAGGCGATTGGCCACATCGGCAAGCTGGCGACCGGGGCCCTGAAAGTGGGTGACGGTGTGAAAGCAGAAGTCGACGAAGCGCGTCGCGCGCGCATCCGCCTGAATCACTCTGCAACGCACCTGATGCACGCTGCGTTGCGTACCGTTCTTGGTACTCACGTCGCGCAGAAAGGTTCGCTGGTGAATGACAAAGCGCTACGCTTTGACTTCTCTCATTTCGAGGCGATGAAACCGTCTGAGATCCGCGCGGTGGAAGATCTGGTGAACGCGCAGATTCGCCGTAACCTGCCGATCGAAACCAACATCATGGATCTGGAAGCCGCGAAAGCGAATGGCGCGATGGCGCTGTTTGGCGAGAAATACGATGAGCGCGTGCGTGTACTGAGCATGGGCGATTTTTCTACCGAACTGTGCGGTGGTACGCACGCGTCCCGCACCGGTGATATTGGTCTGTTCCGCATTGTGTCTGAATCAGGCACTGCTGCTGGCGTTCGTCGTATCGAAGCGGTTACCGGTGAAGGTGCGATTGCCAGCCTGCATGCGCAGAGCGACCAACTGCACGATATCGCGCAGTTGCTGAAAGGCGATAGCCAGAACCTCAGTGACAAAGTGCGTACCGTTATTGATCGTACGCGTCAGCTGGAAAAAGAGTTGCAGCAGCTTAAAGAGCAGGCAGCAGCGCAGGAGAGCGCGAGCCTGTCCGGCAAAGCGATTGAAGTTAACGGCGTGAAACTGCTGGTCAGCGAACTGGCAGGCGTCGAGCCGAAGATGCTGCGTACCATGGTGGACGATCTGAAGAACCAGTTAGGCGCTTCTGTTATTGTTCTCGCCACTGTGGCTGAAGGGAAAGTTTCTCTGATTGCGGGCGTCTCGAAGGATGTGACTGACCGTGTGAAAGCAGGGGATCTGGTTGGTATGGTTGCCCAGCAGGTTGGGGGCAAAGGGGGGGGACGTCCGGACATGGCGCAAGCCGGTGGTACCGACGCGGCTGCGCTTCCCGCTGCTCTTGCCAGTGTTAAAGACTGGGTAAGCGCGAAACTGTCATAACTACAAAGCGAATGCACAGGCCATAATCTTACCGATTATGGCCTTGTTGCCACTACGCTATTGATAACAAGAAAGTCAGGTTGAAGTTGTGTATATCGGCTAAACTTACGTTTAACAGAATGTGATGCCGTGACTGCTTACACTTTACGTGTTTGTCATCGCTTACTTTTTGGCGTTATATGATGGATAATGCCGGGATACAGAGAGACCCGACTCTTTTAATCTTTCAAGGAGCAAAGAATGCTGATTCTGACTCGTCGAGTTGGTGAAACCCTCATGATTGGGGATGAGGTCACTGTGACTGTCTTAGGGGTTAAGGGTAACCAGGTGCGCATTGGCGTTAATGCCCCGAAAGAAGTATCTGTTCACCGTGAAGAGATCTACCAGCGTATCCAGGCTGAAAAATCACAGCAGTCCAACTACTGATGCTATTATGCGTCTCGCGGTTGTACGGCGAGACGCAACACCTCCTCCGGATTTTCCCCTCTCCAGGTTTCCTTTTTATTTCAGCCCGCTGATTTTTTATATCAGGCTCGTATTTTCGTGGCAGGTTTGTTTCTGTTTTTCTCCAGCGAAGCGGCGGAAATTCTGCTGAGAAAACATCCTTTTTGGCCTTTTTACAGGCTAATTGACTGCGAAGTGTGCAAACGATTCAGGGGCTGGAAAAATTGTTTGACTTATAAGTCCCAGAAAGTAATATGTGCGCCACGCAGCGACGATGAGCTCTCAACAAGTTCTTCAAAGCACTCGAAAGAGGCGTGTGGTGAGGTGGCCGAGAGGCTGAAGGCGCTCCCCTGCTAAGGGAGTATGCGGTCAAAAGCTGCATCCGGGGTTCGAATCCCCGCCTCACCGCCATTTTGCATCCGTAGCTCAGCTGGATAGAGTACTCGGCTACGAACCGAGCGGTCGGAGGTTCGAATCCTCCCGGATGCACCATCTTGCTCAGTGTGGCGAGGTAATGCGACACTGAATCAGCGTTGTAAAGCAAGTTTTCCCGATGCATCCGTAGCTCAGCTGGATAGAGTACTCGGCTACGAACCGAGCGGTCGGAGGTTCGAATCCTCCCGGATGCACCATCTTGCTCAGTGTGATTGTGATAAACAAGGCACTGAATCTGCGTTGTAAATAGAGTTTTCCCGATGCATCCGTAGCTCAGCTGGATAGAGTACTCGGCTACGAACCGAGCGGTCGGAGGTTCGAATCCTCCCGGATGCACCATATTCTGCGCAATATCTGTAAGTCTGTTTCCTCAGGGGTGGCGGGTCTAACCGCAAGCACCAGGGAGGATAGCGTTGCTTCAGCAACGACCCGAAGGGCGAGGCGAAGCCGAGTCATCCTCCCGGATGCACCATCTTGCTCAGTGTGATTGTGATAAACAAGGCACTGAATCTGCGCTGTAAATAGAGTTTTCCCGATGCATCCGTAGCTCAGCTGGATAGAGTACTCGGCTACGAACCGAGCGGTCGGAGGTTCGAATCCTCCCGGATGCACCATCTTTTACGAACTTATCAAAAAACTCCTCTCTTATTCTTTTTGCTTAAAGCATCATCCTCACAACTCCCACACTTTCGACGAAATTCTGCCCAAAATCATATTCCCTGAAGCTAATCTCGCGCTGGATGCGACAAAAAGCCTTGTTTACGTTAAAGTAAATGTTAGTTATCCGGTTTGTGAGAACATGATGTACGCACGTTACGCTGGTTTGATTTTTGATATGGATGGCACCATCCTGGATACTGAACCAACCCACCGCAAAGCCTGGTACGACGTGCTGGCGCGTTACGGCATGCATTTTGACGAACAGGCAATGATAGCGCTGAACGGTTCGCCAACCTGGCGTCTCGCCGAGGTCATTATCGAGGCAAACCAGGCCGACCTTGATCCCCACATACTTGCCCAAGAGAAAAGCGCAGCCGTAAAAGCGATGCTGCTCGATTGCGTGCGCCCGTTACCGCTTATTGAAGTGGTCAAAGCGTGGCACGGGCGGCGCCCGATGTCGGTTGGTACCGGGAGCGAAAGCGCCGTTGCCGAAGCACTGTTGGCGCATCTCGGCCTGCGACACTATTTTGATGCGGTGATTGCCGCCGATCACGTTCAGCACCATAAACCCGCACCGGATACCTTTTTGCTCTGCGCCGAACGTATGGGCGTGCAGCCGTCGCAGTGCGTGGTATTTGAAGATGCCGATTTTGGTCTGCAGGCGGCGCGTGCGGCCGGTATGGACGCTGTGGATGTCCGCGTATTGTGAGCGATACGCTGTCGCTCCTTTCACTGTTCGCCAGCAGTTTTCTCAGTGCCACGATCTTACCGGGCAACTCGGAGGTGGTACTGGTCGCCATGCTGTTGGCGAAGGTCAGCCAGCCCTGGTGGCTTGTTGTAATAGCAACAATGGGTAATAGCCTTGGAGGGCTGACTAACGTTATTCTTGGGCGCTTCTTCCCGCAGCGTAAAGTATCACGCTGGCAGGAGAGGGCGACCGGCTGGCTCAAGCGTTACGGTGCCGCGGCGCTGTTATTGAGCTGGGTGCCTGTTATAGGCGATCTGCTGTGCATACTTGCGGGATGGCTACGCCTTTCGTGGGGGCCAGTGCTCTTTTTTTTATGCCTTGGTAAAGCGTTACGCTATGTGGCTCTCGCCCTTGTGACGCTTCAGGGTATGACGTGGTGGCACTAATTGGATTGCGTGAGTGACCTTTCATCGTCAACCATTACAATTATGCTTAATAAAACGATTATTACAGGCGGGAGGTCAATTTGATCCCGGACGTATCACAGGCGTTGTCCTGGCTGGAAAAACATCCTCAGGCGCTCAAAGGGATCCAACGTGGTCTTGAGCGTGAAACCCTGCGCGTTAACGCGGATGGGTCTTTGGCGACAACCGGTCACGCGGCAGCGCTTGGCTCTGCATTAACTCATAAATGGATTACGACGGATTTTGCCGAAGCGCTGCTGGAATTTATTACCCCGGTTGAGGGTGATATTGACCGCATGCTTACTATCATGCGCGATATTCATCGCTACACCGCCCGCCAGATTGGCGATGAGCGCCTCTGGCCGCTGAGCATGCCCTGCTACATCAAAGAGGGGCAGGAGATTGAGCTGGCGCAGTATGGCAGCTCAAATATCGGCCGTCTGAAAACCCTCTACCGCGAAGGGCTGAAAAACCGCTATGGCGCGCTGATGCAGACCATCTCCGGCGTGCACTATAACTTCTCGCTGCCGATGGCATTCTGGCAGGCGAAAAGCGGCAGCACCGATAAAGAAGCGGTCTCAGAGGGCTATTTCCGCCTGATCCGTAACTACTATCGCTTCGGCTGGGTTATCCCTTATCTCTTTGGTGCCTCGCCGGCAATCTGCTCCTCCTTCCTGCAGGGAAAAGAGACCTCGCTGCCCTTCGAGAAGATGCACAATGGCATGCTCTATCTGCCCTATGCCACGTCGCTGCGTTTGAGCGATTTGGGCTATACCAATAAGTCGCAGAATAACCTCGGCATTACCTTTAACAATCTTCACGATTACGTGGTAGCGCTGAAGCGCGCAATCAAAACGCCGTCGGAAGAGTACGCGAAGATCGGTTTGCAGAAAGAGGGCAAGTATCTGCAGATCAACACCAACATTCTGCAGATCGAAAATGAGCTCTACGCGCCGATTCGGCCAAAACGCGTGACCCGCAGCGGTGAAACGCCATCGGACGCGCTACTGCGTGGCGGTATTGAGTACATCGAAGTGCGCTCGCTGGATATTAACCCCTTCACCGCGATTGGCGTTGATGAGCAGCAGGTGCGTTTCCTCGATCTCTTTATGGTCTGGTGTGTGCTGGCCGATGCGCCAGAGATGAGCAGCGATGAACTGCTCTGTACGCGCACTAACTGGAACCGCGTGATCCTTGAAGGCCGTAAGCCAGGCCTGACGCTCGGTATGGGCTGTGAAACCGCGCAATATCCGCTTGCTGATGTCGGACGCGATCTCTTTAACGACCTGAAACGGGTAGCACAAACCCTGGATGGCGTGTACGGTGGCAATGAGTATGAAGCGGTATGCGATCGGCTGGTCGCCAGCTTCGACGATCCGGAGCTGACCTTCTCGGCGCGTATTCTGCGTTCGATGATTGATGAAGGCATGGGCGGAACAGGCAAAGCGCTGAGCGAGCAGTATCGTTCACAGCTGCGTGAAGAGCCGCTGGAAATTCTGCACGAAGAGGATTTTATTGCCGAATGCCACGCCTCGCTGGCGCGTCAGGCGGAGATTGAAGCCGGGGATAACGAATCCTTTGAAGCGCTGCTTGCGCGTCACGCGTAGCAGAAAAGAAAAAGGCCACATCGCTGTGGCCAAAATTTCATCTCTTGAAGAACAGGGATGATGATAACAAATGCGCGTCTTTCATAGATTCAGACTCGCATGCGAAGAAAGAGTTCAGTTTATTTTAAAAAAAATCACTGTCGGAGGTGACTAAATGCCGTTATTGGATAGCTTCACTGTCGATCATACCCGTATGGAAGCGCCTGCAGTCCGTGTTGCTAAAACCATGAACACGCCGCACGGCGACGCCATCACCGTATTCGACCTGCGTTTTTGCATTCCTAATCAAGAAGTTATGCCGGAGAAGGGCATCCACACCCTGGAGCACCTCTTCGCTGGCTTTATGCGTAATCACCTCAACGGTGATGGCGTAGAAATTATCGATATTTCGCCGATGGGTTGCCGCACAGGTTTCTATATGAGCCTGATCGGTACGCCGGACGAGCAGCGCGTAGCCGATGCCTGGAAAGCGGCGATGGCAGACGTGCTGAAAGTGAAAGAGCAGAACCAGATCCCTGAACTGAACGTTTACCAGTGCGGTACATACCAGATGCACTCGCTGGAAGAGGCGCAGGAGATCGCGCGTCACATTCTCGATCGTGATGTGCGCGTCAACAGCAATGATGACCTCGCCTTGCCGAAAGAGAAATTGCAGGAACTGCATATCTAGTTCGCCATGCCGCTTTCTGAATAACAGAAAGCGGCACTACTCTTTATTGCGATATTTATAAGAAAGTTTTTATTCGTTATATCTATTTAATTCCCTTAATTATTACTCGCGCTTAATATATAAATAATATCCTCGCCGCCGCCGCGCCTTCTTATTGTTATTTCAATCTTGCCATGATAGTTTGCACCGCACGTCGCTATTAGACGGACGTGTTACCTTCTGTATTTATTTTCTGCATCTATTTCAGTGAAAAAATGCCTGAATGACGAGGATATTATGCGGCGCTCACCCATCTCTTACGTATGTCTCTCTATTTGTCTCTCACTCACATTAACCGGCTGCGTTAAATCAAAGGCACCCGCACTTGTACAGGACGCGCCGCAGAAGCAGGAGACGCAGCAGTGCTACGAATTGCTTACTGCTTTACAGGGGCTCGACAATACGGCATTTCAAACCTATAAGCAGCAGTTCACCACCCTTAACCAAAGCTATGAAGTCTACAAAAAAAATCAGCCGATAATTGATAAAAACTCGGCGGAAATAATGAAGACGGAAATTGATAACAAAATTGAAGTTGTTTGCTCGCGCGTACGCAGCGCGGTATTCGTTAACATGTCCCGGCGCGCAAATGCACTGAAACAGTTATGAGAAAATTATTATATTCATCAGCTGTATTGCTATCAGCTATTTCACCCTCCGGGGTACGTGCCGATCCGGCTGCGTTACTTGAACAGTTAAATAAAGAGAAGATTATCTCCGTTGGGCCTCAATCTCCGTTTATTAACGATCGTCTTGCGGTTCAGCCGAACGCTGTGCCTGCCCCTGCGGTTCAGGTGCAGAGTAAAGCGAGCGAGAGCGAGGCGAAGCGTGAAGAAATCACGCGTCTAAAACGCAAGCTTGCGCTAGCGCAACGTCAGGTCGCCGCACTGAAAAAAAAGCAGCGTGCCACGACGGTTGTGCTGCCTGGTAAACAAGACGCTGTTGCCAAAGAGAATGTGTCGTTAACGCAGCAGTTACAGGCACACATTCAGCAACTGGCGGAAACGAAGCAGAAGCTTGCCCATGAGAGTGACACGCTAAAAAACCTGCGCGGTGAGAAAAGCCAGCTGGAGCAGCAGCTGAAGACCAGCCAGCAGCAGCTGGCGCAGACGAGCCAGAAGCACGCCGATGACACACAAGCGCTGCAGGCGTTCCGCACAGCAAATAGCGAACTTCAGCAGCAGCTGAAAACCCGCCAGCAGGAGCTTGAGCAGCTGGAAAAGCAGGCCCAGCGGCACACCACCGCGCCGCCGCAAAATGCGGAGCAGGTGAAGCAACTCACTCAGGCCAAAGCGGAGATCAGCGGCAAGCTTGATCTCGCCACAAAGCAGGTCAGCGACCAGGCCGCGCGTATCGCCACCCTTGAGACGCAGCTTAAGCAGCGCACAGAGGAGAAAGCGCAGGCTGAGCAGAAGGTTGCGGCGGCACCCGCGCCTCAACAAGCACCGGGGCACTACCTGCTGACAGCGAATAAATCTGCCGCCGCGAAGATGAACTACGCCTGGGGCGCCTGGTTTGCGGCGAAAGCGCAGCAGGAGAGCGTCACGCTAACCCGCTCCGGGCAAAAATATCTGCCAGAGGCGTTTTTGCAGGGCTTTCAGGATAAGTTTGCCGGCAGCCTGCAGATGAAGAGCGCCGATATCGAAAACGTGCTGCAAAGCCTGAATAAAAAGATGGGCGATGCGCAGAAAAACGAGCTGGCACAAAATAAGAAACAGGCACAAAAACTGCTGGCCGAGGCGGCAAAACTGAAAGGCGCAGAGCGCACCGCCAACGGCATCATCTATCTGGTGGAGAAAAAAGGGCAGGGCGTGGCGCTGCTTTCCGGGGATGTAATTCGCTTCCGGGTGGATGAGAAGCTCAGTTCCGGCAAGGTGTTGTCGCGCGGCGCGATACACAGCGGGCGTGTTAGCGAGCTGCCGCCGCTGATGCGCGCTGGCATTGAAAAAGTCGTCGTCGGGGGGCAGATTCGCATCTACACCCCTGCTGAGCTGGCTTACGGCGAGCAGGGGATCCCGGGCATGGTGCCACCGGGCGTGGCGTCGATCATGACGCTTGAGATCCTCGGTATCGTGAAATAAAAAAAACGCCTCCCTGCGGAGGCGTTTTTATTTGGCGTTAATGCGCGCCGCCGCTGCTGCCCGCACCAAACGGGGGTTTGGCGAACCAGACCAGGCCAAGCAGGATCAGGAAGACTCCCGCCGAGACCCAGAAAATCTCGTTCGCCGAGATAATCAGCCCCTGATTGGTGATCTGCTGGGCAATCCAGCCTGATGACTGCTGCTGCGACATCCCCATGCCCTGCAACTGGTTATACATCTCCTGCGCGTTCGGATTGTAAGGGTTAACCGACTCCGTCAGCTGAGCATGGTGCATCGATTCCCGGTTGGTCCAGAGCGTCGTGGTGATGGAGGTACCAATGGAGCCTGCCAGCGTTCGCGTAAAGTTCGACAAACTGGAGGCCGCGGCCAGGCGCTCCGGCGGCAGCCCCGAAAGGGTAATCGTCGTCAGTGGCATAAAGAAGCAGGCCACGGCAAAGCCCTGGATAAACTGCGGCCACGCTGATGCGCCAAAATCCATTCCCGGCTCAAATGTATAAGCGCGCCAGTAGAAGCACACCGCATACATAATAAAGCTGAAGGTCACTAGCCGGCGCATATCCAGCTTATGCGCAAAGCGGCCGATAATCGGCGACAGCAGCACCGGGATCACCCCGACCGGCGCGGACGCCAGCCCGGCCCAGGTTGCGGTGTAGCCATACACCTCCTGCAACAGCTGCGGCAGCAAGACAATCGCGCCGAAGTAGAGCATATAGGCAAGGCTGATACACAGGCAGCCGATGGTGAAGTTCCGCGACTTAAACAGCGAGAGATCGACAATCGGGTTATCGTCGGTGAGCTCCCACACCACCAGGAAGCTCAGGGAGATCACCGCGACAATCGTCAGCACAATAATCTCTGTCGAGTTGAACCAGTCCAGCTCTTTCCCCTGGTCGAGCATCACCTGCAGGCTGCCGATACCCACCACCAGCAATGCCAGGCCAACGCCATCAATGCGTCGCTGCTCGGTACGCGTCTCGCGCCCGCGCAGGCTTTGCAGCGTCAGCAGCACCACCAGCGCGCCAATCGGCACGTTGATAAAGAAGATCCAACCCCAGTGGTAGTTATCGCTGATATAGCCGCCGAGGATCGGCCCGCAAATCGGCGCGACAATCACCGTCATTGACCAGAGCGCCAGCGCGATAGAGCGCTTCGCCGGCGGGTAGTTACTCAGCAGCAGGCTCTGGGAAAGCGGGATCAGCGGCCCGGCAACAATCCCCTGGATTACGCGGAAGAAGATCAGCATCCCAAGGCTGTTAGAGACGCCGCACGCCCATGAGGCGATGGCAAACGCCACCGTCGACCAGAGGAAGAGCCGCACTTCGCCGAAGCGTTTTGCCAGCCAGCCGGTAATCGGGATTGAGATGGCGTTCGCCACCCCGAAGGAGGTGATCACCCAGGTCCCCTGGCTCAGCGATGAGCCAAGGTTGCCGGCGATCGTCGGGATAGCCACGTTAGCGATGGTGGAATCCAGCACCTGCATGAAGGTCGCGAGTGAAAGTGCAATGGTCATAATGACCAGCTGCGCGCCTTCCAGCGGTTTCTGTTGCATGGCACTCATATAAGATTACCCGGCGTTGGCTTTCACGATGTTATTGATAAGCGTGTTGACCGGCTCAAGATTGATCTCCCGCGCGTTACTCTCATACGCAGGCGTGGTGCGCGCCTGCTTCGCCAGCACGGCACCATCGCGGGCAGAGGTGTCAACCTTCACCGTCGTCGAAAGGCCAATACGCAGCGGGTGATCCGACAGTTGCTGGGCATCAAGCTCGACTCGCACCGGCAGTCGCTGAACCACTTTGATCCAGTTCCCGGTCGCGTTCTGCGCGGGCAGCAGGGAGAAGGCGCTGCCGGTACCCATATCGAGACCAACCACCTTGCCTTTGTACTCAACCTCATCGCCATAAAAATCGCTGATGATGGTAGCAGTCTGGCCAATACGCATATGCGCAAGCTGCGTCTCTTTAAAGTTCGCATCCACCCAGAGGTTGGTCGCCGGAACCACCGCCATCAACGGAGTGGTGACAGAAATCTGCGCGCCAGGCTGCACCGCGCGGCGGGATACGTACCCGGTAAGCGGGCTAACAATTTTGGTGCGCTGCAAAGCCAGCCAGCTATTACGGACTTCTGTTGCCGCCTGCTTCACCGCAGGCTGCTCTTCAAGCGGCGTGTCCAGCACGATCGCCTGGTTGGCGTTATATTGCTGAACGGCGACATCCAGCGCGGCCTGCGCGCTGGCAACCGCATCACGGGCGTGCTGCAACTCTTCGCGACCAATCAGATTCGCACTGCCGAGCGGCACGCGGCGGTTAAGATCGCTCTGCGCCTGGGCAAGGGCGGTCTTTTTCAGCTCAACGCTGGCCTGGAGTTGTTTGCTGTTGATGATGGACTGGCGGGTCTGACGCACGCTGGTTGCCAGTTGGGTCTGCGCTTTTTCAAATGCCTGGCGGGCATCGGTCTCGTCAAGCGTAACCAACACATCGCCTTTCTGCACAAAATCGGTGTTGTCGGCCCAGACTTTCGTCACGCTGCCGGAAACCTGCGACATGATCTGTACCTGGTTGCCTGCCACGTAAGCATCGTCAGTCTCTTCGAAATGACGCAGGACTAAAAACCAATAAATTCCGTATGCCACGGCAATAACAACAAAGAGCAAGGTCAGTAACAGCAGCAGTCCTTTACGTTTGCCGCGCTTTTTGACCGGTTGCTGCGGGGTAGAACTCTCCGCATTTGCGCTCATGATTCTCTCCACGATCTTATTTTTAGTTATGTCGGCGTGTACCGACGACCTTCGTCAGAAAGGCCAGCTTAGCTGGCCCTTCACATTGCTCATCCTGGAAACTAAAGCTGCTTTTCGCGTTAGCGCAGCGCCTCGAGGACCACGTCCTCTTCATCCATCTGGTCGAGACGCGACAGAAGCTTACGGGTGATCTGCTCGAGCTGATCTTTCTCAGCATTGGTCAGGGTTGACCAGAGTTGATGCAGGCAGTTGTGCTGCGGCGGCAGAACCTGACGCAGGAACTCGTGTCCTTTGTCGGTCAGCTGCAGATGCAGACAGCGGCGATCGTTGTCGCTTTCGCGACGCTCAATCCAGCCGCGCTTCTCCAGCTCATCGGCGATGCGGGTGGCGTTGGTGCGGGACGATCCCAGCGCACTGCTCAGCTCCGACGGCTGAATGCTGTGATTTTCCTGCGACTCCAGGGTAATCAGCGCCATAAACAATGTCTCGTTAATGCCCTGCGCTTTCAGCATCTTATTGCGGTTTTCCAGCAGCTTGCCCTGCATGTGCATACAGAGACGGGTCAATAAAATCTCCTGAAACGGGAAATCTTCATAGCGGCTGGCGCGAAACTTAAGCATTTGTTCGATGGGCGTAAACGAACTATCCATTTGGGTATAACCTCATTAATTGCAGTCGATATAGTAACGACGGTGACAAATAAAGTAAATGTATTATTTGTGCTAATAAATTTGCTCTATCTATACATCTGCCAGAAATTTCCAGGCGACACCGGACAACAGTGCGCTCAGTAGCGTGGAGAAGACAGGGCGGTGACGATGCCAGAGGTGGCGACCGGCGAAGCGGGCGTACGAAACGAGGGAAAATGCCACGGCGGGGTGGCTAAGAGTCGGGGGCAGGCGGTTTGTGATGCCTTCTGTGTGCGATGCCACCTTTTCAGGCCCGGCGGTGTAATTCAATGAACGATCCATATCCATAAAGTTTGTTATATATCACCCACGTTAATATAACCGGGATAAACAAGTCCTATAACCTTAGCAGAGTGACGGACGTGTTAACACCCCGGTTTGGCACCGAATTGCCTAAACGTGAGCGGTTGTTTAGCTCTGCGCCTCCGTATGGCGATATCCTCGCCACCACACCAGCACGTTGAGCAGGGCGAGGAAACCACCCGCGGCGCAGACGCCAGCCCAACCCGCATGCTGCCATGCCGTGGCCGAGATCAGCGACCCGGCGGCACCGCCAATAAAGTAGCTGGTCATATAGCCGGCGGTCAGACGGTTACGCGCTTCTGGGTTAACGCGGTAGATAATCGTCTGGTTAGTGATATGCACCGCCTGCACCGCGAGATCGAGCACGATAATGCCGATAACCAGCGCCACCACCGAGGTATGCCCCCACCAGGTAGCGAGCCACGAGAGCAGCAACAGCAGCAGACCGCCGGTCGTGGTGAGGCTGCCTTTCCCGCGATCCGCAAGCCCGCCCGCCTGACGTGCGCCTAATGCACCGGCGGCACCCACCAGGCCAAACAGGCCAATCATCGCATCGGAGAAGTGAAACGGCGGCGCGGCCAGCAGAAAGGCCATTGAGGTCCACAAGACGCTGAAGTTGGCAAAGCTCAGGCAGCCAAGCAGCGCGCGGGTACGCAGCAGTTTATTGCTGGCAAAGAGGGTGAAGACGGAGCCGAGCAGCTGCGGATAGTTAAGGTGCGTTTCAGACTTGAGTTTCGGCAGGCCACGCCAGAGCGCCAGCGCCATCAGCACCATTAAAACGCTGGCGACCCAGTAAACGGTGCGCCAGCCGCCGAGGCTTGCCAGCAGCCCGGCAACGGTGCGTGCAAGCAGAATGCCCAGCAGCAGGCCGCTCATAATCGTGCCGACCACCCGACCCCGGCTCTCCGGTGTCGCAAGCGTCGCGGCCAGCGGCACGAGAAGCTGCGCCACCACCGAGAAGAGGCCGGTGAGTGCCGTACCCAGAATCATCAGGCCGAGCGAGGGGCTGCTGGCGGTAATCAACATCCCGCCCGCCGAGAGTAACGTCATCACCACAATTAATGTGCGACGCTCAAACATATCGCCAAGCGGCACCAACAGCAGTAGCCCGGCGGCGTAGCCAAGCTGCGCAGCGGTGACGATAAACCCGGCCTGGCTTGCGGAGATCGAAAAGGCGTTAGCGATGGTATCCAGCAGCGGCTGCGGGTAGTAATTGCTGGCAACGGCGAGACCGGTTGCCATCGACATCAGCGCAATCAGCGCCGGGCTAAGGCCCTGGTGAGTTTTGGTCATAGGTATCAACTATCAATGAGGTTTTTTGTCAGAAATCCATCATAGACAATTGCCCGGCGGCGCGTGTTGTTATCTGTGCACCCTGACGGGATAAACAAACGCGCCAGCGGGCGATAACCCGCTGGCGCGTGAGAAGGTCAAAGAGTCAGTGCGTTACTTCTGCGCGGCGAGCGCCTCTTTCACCCAGCCATCAAACTGCTGCTGATGGGCTTTGATCCAGCCATCAACGTGGCCCTGCACATCCGCTTCCGAGGCTTTACCGGCGTGCATCATCGCATTCTGGGCATTGATATCCGCCAGCGGCAGCTTCATGACTGCGAACAGTTTCGCCGCCGCCGGGTTTTTCTCTGCCCAGGCTTTATTGGCAACAATGTGCATGGTGTTCACCGGGAAGCCGTAGTTCATGCCGTTCGGCAGTTTGGTGTCGATATTTTTCTGCTCACCCGGCAGGGAGGAGAACGGCACCTGCAGCCAGACCACATCTTTGCCTGGTTTCAGCACATCGCTCACCCAGTACGGCGTCCAGGTGTAGTAGAGGATCGGTTTCCCCTCTTTAAAGCGGGTGATGGTATCGGCCATCATCGCCGAGTAGTTACCGTGGTTAACCGTCACGGTGTTCTCCAGGCCATAGGCTTTGTGCTGGTGGTTAATCACCGTTTCACAGCCCCAGCCCGGCGAGCAGCCCATCATATCGGCTTTGCCGTCACCGTTGCCGTCGAACAGTTTGGCGATTTTCGGGTCTTTTAACTGCTCAATATTGGTGATGTGGTACTTATCGGCGGTTTTTTTATCAATCAGGTAGCCCTGCGCCGCGCCGGTTACATAGGTGCCTTCGCGGTAGAACTTCTTATCGCCCCCGGCGGCTGCATACATATCGTCATGCAGCGGCTGCCAGTTTACGGCGGTAAAGGTGACATCGCCTGCAGCCATCGAGGTGTAGCCGACGTTGTAATCCACTTCATCCGGTTTTTCGACCGTATAGCCAAGTTTCTCAAGACCGCGGCTGACCAGCAGCGTCTGGAACGCCTCTTCGGCGATGGTGCTCTGAAACGGTTTAACGGTAATGCCTTTGCCCGGGAGATCGGCGGCAAAAGCGCTGGTGGAGAGAAGGGTGGCAAACGCTGTGGCAAAAAGTACGCTATGTCGCATCGTTGTTCCTTATTTTTCAGGTGTGATGTTGTTGCCCGGCCAGATGCGCCGGGCAACAAAATTATTTGGCGAAGGGGCGGGTCAGCAGGCCGAGCGGGCCGGTCTGATACCAGCGGCGGTTACCGCGGCTGCGTGAATCACGGCCCACAGCCTGGGTCAGGCGGTCGAGGATGATCGCGAGGATCACAATCCCGACGCCGCCGACGCTGGCAAGGCCCATATCAAGGCGACCAATACCGCGCAGCACCATCTGCCCCAGCCCGCCGACGGCGATCATCGAGGCGATCACCACCATCGACAGCGCCAGCATCAGCGTCTGGTTGATGCCCGCCATAATGGTTGGCATCGCCAGCGGCAGCTGAACTTTGAACAGCATCTGACGCGGGCTGGCACCAAAGGATCGCGAGGCTTCAATCAGATCGGCTGGCACCTGGTTAATGCCGAGGATCGTCAGGCGCACCACTGGCGGCAGAGCGAAGATAATCGTCACCACCACGCCGGGCACGTTTCCAATGCCAAACAGCATCACAATCGGTACCAGGTAGACAAACGCCGGGGTGGTCTGCATCGCATCCAGCAGCGGGCGAATGATCTTCGCCGCCCGTGGGCTGCGCGCCAGCCAGATCCCCATCGGCAAGCCGATCACCACGCAGAACAGCAGTGCAGTAAGCACCAGCGCCAGCGTAATCATCGCTTGTGACCAGGCGCCAATCGCGCCGATGGCAATCAGCGATACCAGCGTTGCGATCCCCATGCCGGCGCTGCTCATCTGCCAGGCGATCAGCGAGAAGAGGATAATCGCCACCGGTGACGGCATGCCGAGCAGCAGCTGTTGAAAGCCGCTGAGAATGTAATCCACCGGCACGCGAATACCCTGGAAGAGCGGGCGGAAATGGAGCACCACCCAGTCGATCGCCTGCGTCACCCAGCTGTCGAGCGGGATCAGGGTTTTATGAAACGGGTCCATAATATTGAAGTGTTCCGGCGCGGGTGCCGGGGCGCTGTTAAGCCAGTCAGCGCTGCCGCTATCAGCGGGTGCCGCCGCACCGCCGCCCCACGCATCTGCCGATTGTGCGGCGTTGTCCGTTGCCGGTGCGCTCTGCCACGGATTGTTTTGATCAGCCATTGTTTGCCCCCTCGCGATCTAAAGCCTGCAGCAGCATTCGTTTCGAAATGATGCCCACGTACTGTTGCTCTTCACCCACCACCGGCACCGCGCAGGGCGCGTGTCCGACATGGGAGAGCAGTTCGCTGAGCGGCGTGTCTGCCTCCACCGCAAGCGGGGAGTCAATCAGCGCCGCCTCGATCCCCTGAGCGGCGGCCAGCGCCGCTTTCAGGGAGTCGATGGAGACAATGCCGACAAACTTATTGCCGCGCTCAATGACATAGCCATATTCGCGGTCCTCATCCTGCAACATTTTTAGCGCCGAGCGCGGGCCGAAACCGGGCGTTTTACGGATCAGACCCACGGGTGTGCGGCGCGCAATATCTTTCGCGCTGAACACCTGGCTAATATCAACGCCGCGGAAGAAGGTGCGCACATAATCATTAGCCGGATTATTCAATATCTCATCCGGCGTGCCGACCTGCACCACTTCGCCGTTTTGCATAATCGCAATCCGGTCGCCAATGCGCATCGCTTCATCAAGATCGTGGGAAATAAAGACAATGGTGCGCTGATGTTTCGCCTGCAGCTTGACAAGCTCATCCTGCATCTCGGTACGAATTAAGGGATCAAGCGCGGAGAAGGCCTCATCCATTAATAAGATATCGGGATTGATAGCTAATGCGCGGGCTAATCCGACGCGCTGACGCATACCGCCGGAGAGTTCATCCGGGTAGGCGTGGGCGTAATTTTCCAGCCCCACCTGGCGCAGTGCATCGAGCGCTTTTTCCTGCCGCGCCTGCGCGGGCGTGCCGGCTAACTCCATCCCAAATGCGGTATTATCCAGCACCGTCATATGGGGCATTAGGGCGAATGACTGGAAGACCATCGCAATCTTTTTTCTGCGCACCTCGCGCAGTTCGGCATCGGATATTTTGGCAATATCGACGCCGTCTATCAGCACCTGCCCGCGGGTGGGTTCAATCAGGCGATTGAGAAGGCGTACCATAGTGGATTTACCCGAGCCGGATAACCCCATGATGACGAATATCTCGCCTTCTTCAATGGCCAGACTGGCGTCTTTCACGCCAAGCGACAGACCCGTTTTTTCCAGTATTTCTTCTTTCGAAAGTCCTTTTTCTATATATTTGAAAGCTCTCTGCGGATGCTCGCCAAATACTTTGTAGAGATTCTTAACTTCTAATTTAATTGCCATGCAATAATAGAGTTCCTGTTATTTATTATTTCGATACGCTACCCAATGAATATATTTGACTGGTCATACCCTACCACACTCTCCATCTGAGACAACCCTTCTGTGCCGCGCTTTACCGAATTTCCATGCACTCAAATGGCATTATTTCCCATGAGATAAGGGCTGGCGTGGGTAATCATTTTTTTGAATCGGACAGAAAAATGAGCCTGAATGGAGATGATTTTGCGGAATATGAACAAACCATGACAGCGCAGATCGCCATAGTTATTTTGCTAAGAATCAGCGTAGATGAGGCGGAATAAATAGTAGTGAATTAAAAATCGGGGGGATATTCTCCTCCCGCAGCGCGAGAGGAGAGAATATTTAAAAGTTCCAGTCTTCGTCTTCCGTTTCGACGGCTTTACCCATCACGTACGACGAGCCGGAGCCGGAGAAAAAGTCGTGGTTTTCGTCGGCGTTAGGTGACAGCGCCGACAATATCGCCGGGTTGACGTCTGCCATCTCTGGCGGGAAGAGCGCTTCATAGCCGAGGTTCATCAGCGCCTTGTTCGCGTTGTAGCAGAGAAACGCTTTCACCTCTTCCGCCCAGCCGCTGTCGGCATAGAGAGCGTCGGTGTAGGCGAGCTCGTTATCGTACAGCTCCATCAGCAGATCGAGGGCGAAAGCTTTCAGCGACTCACGCTCGGCCTCGCTCACTTTCTCTAACCCTTTCTGATACTTATAACCGATGTAGTAACCGTGCACCGCTTCATCGCGGATAATCAGCCGAATCAGATCGGCAGTGTTGGTCAGCTTACCGCGGCTTGACCAGTACATTGGCAGCCAGAAGCCGGAGTAGAAGAGAAACGACTCCAGAAAGACGCTGGCGATCTTCTTCTTCAGCGGATCGTCAGCGCGGTAGTGGCCCAGCACGATCTGCGCTTTGCGTTGCAGGGCGCTGTTCTCTTCGCTCCAGGCGTAAGCAAGGTCAACATCCCGCGTCTGGCAGAGCGTCGAGAAGATAGAGCTGTATGAGCGGGCGTGTACCGCCTCCATAAAGCTGATGTTGGAGAGCACCGCCTCTTCATGGGGCGTGGCGGCATCCGGCATCAGCGCCGGTGCGCCGACGGTATTTTGAATAGTGTCCAGCAGCGTCAAGCCGGTAAACACACGGATCGTCAGCTGCTGCTCGGCCGGACTTAAGCTCTGCCAGGCGGGAATATCGTTCGACAGCGGTACTTTTTCCGGCAGCCAGAAGTTGCTGGTCAGCCGGTTCCACACTTCGAGGTCTTTATCATCCTGGATTTTGTTCCAGTTCACCGCGCTGACGCGGGAGAGTGGGTTCATCATTTTTTCCTTACAGCGCACAGGAGACGCAGCCCTGGATTTCGGTGCCTTCCAGCGCAAGCTGGCGCAGGCGGATGTAGTAGAGCGTCTTGATGCCCTTTTTCCAGGCGTAGATCTGCGCCCGGTTAATGTCGCGCGTGGTGGCGGTATCTTTGAAAAAGAGCGTCAGTGACAGGCCCTGATCGACATGGCGCGTCGCTTCGGCATAGGTATCAATGATCTTCTCCGGCCCAATCTCGTAGGCATCTTCATACAGGGCCAGGTTCTCATTGGTCATAAACGGGGCAGGGTAGTAAACGCGCCCGGTTTTCCCCTCTTTGCGGATCTCAATCTTCGACACAATCGGGTGAATACTCGAAGTCGCATGGTTGATATAGGAGATCGACCCGGTCGGCGGCACCGCCTGCAAATTCTGGTTATAGATGCCGTAACGCATCACCTCGTCGCGCAGTTGTTGCCACATCTCGCGCGTCGGGATGGTGACATTGGCGCGGGCAAACAGCGCACGCACTTTATCGGTTTTCGGCTGCCAGTCGCCTTCAAGGTAGCGATCAAAATAGTCGCCGCTGGCGTAGCGAGAGGCGGGAAAACCGGCAAAAGTCTGGCCGCGCTCGCGGGCGATCATCATCGAGGTATGCAGCGCATGCCAGGTGATGGTGTAGAAGTAGAAGTTGGTGAAATCGAGCCCTTCCGGGCTGCCGTAGGCTATGCCTTCGCGGGCCAGATAGCCGTGCAGGTTCATCTGCCCAAGCCCAATGGCATGGGAGGCGGCGTTGCCCGCTTCCACCGACGGCACCGAGCGGATATGGCTCATATCGGAGACGGCGGTTAAACCACGGATCGCGGTCTCAACGGTGCGACCGAAATCGGGCGAATCCATGGTATGGGCGATATTCAGCGAGCCGAGATTACAGGAGATATCGTGCCCGGTATCGGCGTAATCGAGGTTGTCATCAAAGGTTGAGGCGCTGTTGACCTGCAAAATTTCTGAGCAGAGGTTGCTCATATTGATGCGCCCGGCAATCGGGTTGGCGCGGTTAACCGTATCTTCAAACATGATGTAGGGATAACCGGACTCAAACTGGATCTCTGCCAGTGTCTGGAAGAAGTCGCGCGCATTGATCCAGCTTTTGCGCACCCGCTCGTCGGCCACCAGCTGGTGGTAGTTTTCGCTGATCGCCATATCGCCAAACGGCTTGCCATACAGAAGCTCGACATCGTAGGGGGAGAAGAGCGCCATCTGCGCGTTCTCTTTTGCCAGCTGGAAAGTGATATCCGGGATCACTACCCCCAGCGACAGCGTTTTGATGCGGATCTTCTCATCGGCGTTTTCGCGCTTGGTATCGAGAAAACGCAGAATATCCGGGTGATGCGCATGCAGATAGACCGCGCCCGCACCCTGGCGCGCGCCCAGCTGATTGGCATAGGAGAAGGCATCTTCCAGCATCTTCATCACCGGGATCACGCCGGAAGACTGGTTTTCGATGCGCTTGATTGGCGCGCCTGCTTCACGCAGATTCGAGAGCAAAAAGGCCACGCCGCCGCCGCGCTTGGAGAGTTGCAGGGCGGAGTTCACCGCGCGACCAATCGACTCCATATTGTCTTCAATGCGCAGCAGGAAACAGGAGACCAGTTCACCGCGCTGCTTTTTGCCGCAGTTAAGGAAGGTCGGCGTCGCGGGCTGGAAGCGGGCAGAGAGGATCTCCTCCACCAGCTCCTGCGCCAGCGCGGTATCGCCCTGCGCCAGGGTTAAGGCCACCATACAGGCGCGATCTTCAAAATCTTCCAGATAGCGTTTGCCATCAAAGGTTTTCAGCGTGTAGCTGGTGTAGAACTTCCATGCGCCGAGGAAGGTCTGAAAGCGGAAACCACGCGCTTTTGCTTTCGCCAGCAGATCGATGACAAACGCCCGCTCATAGCGCGCGAGCACACTCTCATCGTAATAATTTTCCGCAACCAGCCAGTTAAGGCGCTCATCCTGGCTCGCAAAATGAACGCTGTTGGGGCGAACATGGTGGGCCATAAACGCGTCCACCGCCTGGTGGTCTTTTTCAAACTGAATGCGGCCAGCGCGATCGTAAAGATTGAGCATGGCATTCAGGGCATGGAAATCGGGCGTGCTCTGCATCACGCGCGCTGCGGTTGTCGTTGCCAAAATTCGCTTACTCCTGTTCGCACGTTGATGATGTCCTGCGCGGTTCCCATCAATTCAAACCGATAGAGATAGGGCACCGCGCATTTTTGCGCGATCACATCGCCCGCGCGGCAAAACGCATCGCCAAAGCTGCGATTGCCGGCGGCGATCACGCCGCGAATCAACGCCCGATTGTGCGGATCGTTCAAAAAGCGGATCACCTGGCGCGGCACAGCGCCCGCCGTACCGCCGCCGCCATAGCTGGGAACCACCAAAATATAGGGTTCGTCTACCTGAATGCGTTCGCGCTCGTTAAGCGGAATGCGCACCGCCGGCAGCCCCAGACGCGCAATAAAGCGATGGGTGTTTTCCGAGCTGCTGGAGAAGTAGACGAGCGTGCTCATGCGGCTGCGCTGAGACGATTAATCATATCCGGGCGGAAACCGGACCATTTTGTCTCGCCTGCGACCACCACCGGCAGCTGGCGAAAACCCATCGCACGCAGCTGGTCTGCGGCATCCGGTACATGATCAATGTTCACCATCTCAAACTCAAAACCGCGGCTCTCCATCGCCCGTTTGGTGGCGTGGCACTGAACACAATCATCTCGAGTGTAAATAGTAATGCGCATGATTCGTATTTCCGTTAAAAGTAGTAGAGCGGCGCGATAGGTCGCGTCAGTTAGTGTATGGAGTACAAGAAGAGATACTAGATGTAGTTATAAATTTTATCAACCATACAATATATGGGAAAAAGACACAGGCCGTGCCCAGGAGAGTGGCTGAATGGGTAAGGGCGAAATGTCGCCGCGTATTGTAAAGCGGGGCGGAAAAAGGACAAAGAAAAACCCCTGCCATCCGGCGGGATGGGCAGAGGTTTCAGATTATTTGTATAAATTAACGACGGAAGCTGAGCAGCGCGCCGACAAAAATACCGACGGCAGCAGCAGCACCTACGCTGCACCACGGGCGATCTTTTACAAAGCTATCGGCACAGCCGACGGCATCACGTGCAGCTTGTTGCACACGGTTGCGACCATTCATGCGCGCGCGAGTCTCTTTCAGCAGCGCCTGCGCTTTACGGCGCGCAGATTCGCCTTCCTCTTTCGCGTCGCTGCCCCAGGATTTAAGCAACTCTTCCAGGCTATCAGCTAACTGGTTGACATCGTTATTGATATCCTCAACACCTTCATCTACTTCACGGCGAGTGGGTCTGTTTAACATAGTAGCCTCCCTTTTTTTGGTGTGCTTTTAAGCGTAGACCATAAAGTTACAGGCCAAACGGCAAACACCCTTTTGCGCGCAGTTTGTGGAATTTTCTGAGTCACTGACCATGCTCAGTACTGTAAGGTTGCGAAGCAGTTGAGAGATGATGAGGAAAATCTATGTATTTACGACCCGATGAAGTGGCGCGCGTGCTGGAGAATGTCGGCTTTACGATGGATGTGGCGACCAACAAAGCGTACGGCTATCGCCGTGGCGAAAACTATGTTTATGTGAACCGTGAAGCGCGTATGGGCCGCACGGCGCTGGTTATCCATCCTACCCTGAAAGAGCGCAGTTCATCGCTGGCCGATCCCGCATCGGACATTAAGTTGTGCGATCACTATCAAAATTTCCCGCTCTACCTGGGCGGCCATGAACAGGAGCATTACGGCATTCCGCACGGTTTCAGTTCGCGTATGGCGCTTGAGCGCTTTCTGACCGGCCTGTTCGGCGAACAGCACTAATCCAGAGCTGCCATCAGGCTTTGGCCTGGTGGTAATGACTCACCCGGAAGAGACGGCGGCAGTAGTCGAGGAAATAGCCGTACACCGCACCCATCAACATCGATATCACGATATTTGAACTCACCGCCGCCATAATCTGCTGCCAGTCAGCACCCACCGACCACAAAATCGCGACATACACCGGTGACTGAAAAGTGACATACGCCAGCACATCAGCCAGATTTTTCATCCAGCCAGCCGGGCTGATGCGGCGCGCATAGTGCATAAAGAGATCGCGATAGAAGCCGTAAGGCCAGGCAATAATGATGTTGACCGGGATCGCCACCAGACGAGAAGAAAGTGACTGCTCAAAGCTCATTCCGGAGAGGAATATTTCAATCACCATGTTCACTACTGAACAGTAGACCACCATCGCGAAAGTGTCCGCAGCGGCGTGGCGCAGGCGAGACTGCGAAGAGAACATGATGGAGCTCCTTGAAAAATGATGGCGCAAGAGTGGTGATTAGCGTTTTAAAACGGACTAATTTACGCGCATAGCGTATCTGTCTGATTTAAAACTCTCAACTAGCGATTAATTTTTATTTTTGACTGCCGCATGGATAAAGTGCTCTCTATCTGCTGCATTCATCCGCATTGCCCTATTATTGTTGGGTTTGCTTTGAAAGCCTTTTACAATCATTGGTTTATCGGCTGGAGATGCAAGACAGTGCCGTAAGCGTAGCGCGCTATGCTTTTGCGAGAAGTGAAAAGCGCTGAGGCAGTATCTTTTATGCTAGCAAGGCGTTTTTAATAGCATAAGATGCGGTTCGGGAGGTGTGAGGTTTTACGCGTCAGGAGAGGGGATTTATGCAGGTACGCGGCGGGCGAGCCCACCGCAGTGACTCAGCAGACGCCAAAGTCGCCCTCTTCTTTATAGAGCGCAACATCTTCGGCTTTAAGCGTCAGCTTCTCCGCTTGTTCGTCGTGCGTTGGCACAGCAACAATTTGATCCTCATGCACTTCCAGAACTTTCAGTTTTGGGCCGCCAATCCGCGGTTGAACGATATCGCCTACAGAAAACATACGTCTCTCCTATGTAATGAGGTTGTAAAAGTAAACATAGACTGAACGGCGAGCGGGGTACAGCGTAAAAGAGGGTAAACCTCCTGATGGCTGATTGGCACAGTGGCGTGTAGCGGCTACGCTTAAACAGATTGTGTAAATTATCAATCACCTGGAATTTACTTTGCACAGGAGGCTCTATGGGCTTTTGGCGTATTGTCATTACGATTCTTCTTCCGCCGCTGGGCGTGCTGCTCGGGAAAGGCTTAGGCCTGGCGTTTCTTCTTAACATTCTGCTCACGCTGCTGGGTTACATCCCGGGCCTGATCCACGCCTTCTGGGTGCAATCCCGCGACTGATCGTGCCGGGGCGGTTTTCCGCCCCGCACCGATCGAGCGCACATTTTTTCGCCAAACCCTTAAAGGGATGAGTGATGTCGTCGATAACTATCATGTTAGCAATCACTCTAAGGAAGCGAAATGAGCATTCAGGAAGTGGGTGCCTCTGCGGCATCGCCGTCGCAATATGAGGTGCGTCCGTCAAAAACAATCACTTTTGGTGGCAAAGAGATAGTCACCGAGAGTTCGATTTCCGTCTCCATCTCTGAAGAAGCGCTGGCGCGCGGCGCAGAGAGCCAGCCAAAACCCACCCGAGAGCAGAGCGAAAAGGCCGCCCGCGAGATGGCCGTTGTGCGTAATAACGATATGGCCTCTTATGCACGCGGGCCGAGCCTTGCCAGCGCCTTCTATGGCGATCCGGCAACCGCCAACGATGCCGTAAGCTTTATCGAATTTTTCCAGCACGCCACCATCAATGCCGATGTCATGGCTACAGCGCTGCACCAGGCGCTGACCTCGCCGCAAGGCAGCGGTGACGAGACCACGCTCGGAATGGACGTGGCGATGACTCAGGCGAAACTTAATTATGTGGTGGATAAGTTTGTCTCTGCGGATTACCAGCAGCAGGCACGCGATTTCGTCGCCGGATTTGTGGCAAAGAAAGGCGAACAGGCGGATCAGACTAACCGTGCGGCGCTGACCCAGTCGGCGGCGCTGGCGCAAAGCCTGGGCGACACCGGGCAGGCGAAACAGAGCCAGCAGGCGATCGAACAGCTTGATGCCGGGACACACGCCTCGCAGACGGATCGCAAGGCAATGCTGGCGATCACCAACGCTGGCGAGAGTGACAGCTGGTTTGCGCAGATGAATCAGCGCGTGGAGAACAGCGGTTCGCTGCCGTTTATCACCGCGCTTGAGAAGAGTCATCTTGGCGCGTTACAGCAACAGTGGACGCAGTTCACCACCCTGCTGAACGCGGCGGAGCAACCAGCGGGTGGCGAAAGCGCGCGCGCTTAATATCCGACGGTAAAGGTGCGGCCTGTCTGCACGCCGTAAACACTGCGTCGATAGGCCAGTGCAGCGCGCGCGGCAGGCACACTTTCAAACCCCGGGAAGAAGGCGCCATATTTTTCAACGGATTCGCGGAGCACTGTCGGGCTGACGACATTAATGCGCAAGCCGCGCGGTAACTCGCACGACGCCGCACGCACAAACCCCTCCAGTGCCGCATTGACCGCGGTAGCATTCACCCCCTGCGCAATGGGTTCACTGCCGATAATGCCGCTGGTCAGGGTGATCGACCCGCCATCATTGAGATAGTGCTGACCTATAAGCGCCAGCCGCACCTGACCCAGCAGTTTGTCGTTGAGGCCAAGAGCAAAATCCTCTGCGCGCATCGCCGTTAGCGGGCCGAAAAAGAGGGAGCCGGTGGTGGCAATAATCGCGTCGACGCGTCCGGTCTGCGCAAACAGCGCCTCGACACTCTCATCACGCGTGAGATCAACCTGCAATTCGCCATGGGTTAACCCGACGCTTATCACCTCGTTATCTTTACTCAGTTCAGCCACGACGGCGCGGCCAAGGGTGCCGGTAGCACCTGTCACGATAATCTTCATTTCACCTCTCCTTCTGTATGCGGAGTGGTCATTTTTGACCTAATCATTGATAAGATAAATGCTCTGAATGTTTATTCATTCCTAACTAATGGTTTGTACTATGGATAAGCTGCGCAGTATGGCGGTGTTTGTCGCCGTGGTAGAGGCGGGGTCATTTACTCAGGCCGCTGCCAGGCTGGAGATCTCGGCAGTAATGGTCGGGAAATACATTGCTCAACTCGAAAACAGCCTGGCGACACGTCTGCTGGCGCGCAACACCCGACGCCAGAGCCTGACAGATGCTGGTCGCGTCTTCTATGAGGAGGCACGGCGGGTGCTGGAGCAGGTGCATATTGCCGAAACCTCGGTCGAGCGGCTGCGCGCGGCACCGGCCGGTACGCTGCGTGTCACTGCCTCCACCACCTTTGGCGGCTGCGTTATTGCGCCCATCACCGCCACCTTTCTCACGGCGTGGCCGCAGGTGCGGATCGATCTCGATCTGAGTAATCGCAGCGTCGATCTGCTGGAGGAGGGGTTCGATCTGGCGATCCGTATCGGCGCGGTGAACAGTGAGGATGTGGTGGTCAAGCCGCTCTGCCTCTACCGGATGGTGATCTGCGCCGCGCCTGCCTATCTGGCGCGTTATGGCGAGCCGGCCTCACCCGAGGCGCTGCGCGATCATCGCTGTCTGTCGAACGGAGTGTGGAACCGGCGCAATGAGTGGAAATTGCCGGGCGAAGCGGGAGAGATGAGCTGGCAGCGCGATCCGGTACTGCGCTGTAATGACGGGCAGGGGTTACGGATGGCGGCGATTGCCGGAGCGGGGCTGCTGTTGCAGCCTGAAATCCTGGTGCGCGAGGAGCTGGCAAACGGCACGCTGGTGCGCATCATGCAGCCCTTCACGCCCAGGCCGCGGCCGGTGAACCTGGTCTATCGCCAGGAGAGCCGACCGCTACCGAAATTAACGCACTATATCGAGCACTTACACCACGAGATCACCCAGTGGGTGGCCGCGTAACCCGCGCGACAGCTTCATCGCGCGGGGCGGTCAGAAGGTTTCCCAGTTGCTGTCACCGCTGCCGGTGCTGGCGGTAGCCACCGGGCGCAGCGGCGCGGCGCTCGGTTTACCCGGTCTGGCATTCAGCAGCGCACTGTGCCCGTTGACGCGAAACACGGCAACGGCCTGACGCAACTGCTCGGCCTGCTCTTCAAGGGCGGCTGATGCGGCGGCGGACTCCTGCACCAGCGAGGCGTTCTGCTGCGTGACGCTATCCATCTGCGACACGGCCAGGCTCACCTGCTCAATGCCTTTGCTCTGCTCATCCGATGCCGAAGCGATCTCGCCCATAATATCCGTCACGCGGGTAACGGCATTGACGATCTCTTTCATGGTATCGCCCGCTTCCGCCACCAGCGTGGTGCCGGAGTTGACGCGGTTAACGGAGTTTTCGATCAGCGTTTTGATCTCTTTTGCCGCCTGCGCGCTGCGGCTCGCCAGCGTTCGCACTTCGCCTGCCACCACGGCAAAGCCACGGCCCTGTTCGCCTGCGCGCGCCGCTTCCACGGCGGCGTTCAGCGCCAGGATATTGGTCTGGAAGGCAATCCCGTCAATCACGCTGGTAATATGGGCGATCTGCTGGGAACTGTCAGAGATCTCGCTCATCGTACGCACCACATTGCTCACCACCTGGCCGCCGCGCGCAGCGGTATCAGACGCAGTTTTCGCCAGCTGCGACGCCTGACGGGCGTTATCGGTGTTCTGTTTCACCGTTGCGGTCAGTTGCTCCATGCTGGCAGCGGTCTCTTCCAGCGACGCCGCCTGCTGCTCGGTGCGTGAAGAGAGATCGTTATTGCCGGTCGAGATTTCGCTGGCACCGGTATAGATCGAATCTGAACTGTTGCGCACCGCGCTGACGGTTTTCACCAGTGAGGATTGCATCTCATGCAGACCGGCCGCCAGTTGGCTCATCTCATTACGCCCTTGCGCCGCAATGGATTGTGTTAAATCGCCGCCGGCAATGGCGCGAATATGGTTCATCACGCTGTGCAGCGGGCGTAACAGCAGATGCTGCAGGCCGAGCCAGATCATTACCATCACCGCAATTACCACCAGCAGAATCACCCCCAGTGTCCACTGCATGCTGGTAAAGCTGTGCTGGTTCTGCTGCGCGGCAGCCTGCAAGAAAGTGTTGTTTTCGGTACGCCACTTGGCGTAGCTAGCATCCATATCATCCTGCGCCTGCTGCGCATCCAGGTTGCCATAAGCTTCATAATTGTTGGCGCGCAGGAAGGCGATCGACTGCTGCAACACATCGTGCATCTTAGTGATCTTTTGCGCGACGTCGTCCGCCAGTACGCTATCCTGCCCGGCGACACGCGGTGTGCTTTTATAGTTATTGAAATAGGTTTCAGATTTCTGCAGGGAATCGGTTGCGGTGTTGAGCAGCTTTTCGATGCTGGCAAGGGAAGCCGGATCGCGCTGGTTTTTCAAAAAGCGGATCGCCACGCGGGTGACGGTGACGCGGGTTTTGATCAGCGTATTCACGCTGTCGCCAAGGTTTTCTTGCTGTGCATTCAGCACGCCGGTGTTCTGGAAGTTTACCCGGTCGTTATTGACCGCCGAGTAAAAAAGACCCCCGGTGACCAGTTGAAGAAGGCAAAATACCGAAAGGGCGATAATAATGCCGGTGATAACACGTATGTTTTTGAGCATGGCCATAGTCCGTAAGAGAGTCGGGATTGCTCAAGAATTATCGACCCGGCCTGGCTTAACTTTACGATCGCTTATCAAACACTTCACTCAGGCCGAGTGAAGTGTATTCTGCGTCACAGATTGCGCTTCTCTTTGCGCCGTTTCACCGCCAGATCGATGCGCGGTGCCAGCAGTTTTGCCACCGCGGCAAAGACCGGCACCACCACCGAGTTGCCGAACTGGCGGTAAGCCTGGGTGTCTGAAACCGGGATGCGAAACGGCTTCTCGCCCACTTTCTCAAAGCCCATCAGCCGGGCGCATTCGCGCGGCGTCAGGCGACGCGGGCGGCGTGCCTGGTTTTCAGCATGGGTAAAGTCCGCCTCGCCCAGCGCTCTATCCCAGCCGCGATCGATAAGAATTTCAGAACCATCTTTGTGATAGCGCGCCGAAAGGGTGCGCGCCACGCTGCCCGCATTGGTTGGGTCGACCAGCCCGAAACCGAAACCGTTGCCTTTGGCGGCGTGCTTCTTCGCATAGCGATAGAGGTAATCCCACAGCTTGGGTGAGAGCACATATTTGCTGTCGACGGTCGGCTCCAGCAGTTCGCCAAAGGTTGGGCGCTGCTGCGGATAGAGGCGGTCGATATCGCGCAGGGTAAAGCCGTCGGCGAGATCGAGGTCGCGGCGAAAACCGACCAGCACAATGCGCTCGCGGTGCTGCGGCAGAAAGTGTTTACCGTCGATAATCTTCGGGTCGTTTTTGCCCGCGGCTTCCGCGTCGGCGACGTCGTAACCCAGCTCATCGAGCGTATTCATGATCACGCTGAAGGTTTTGCCTTTGTCGTGGCTCTTGAGGTTTTTCACGTTCTCCAGCACGAAAATCGCCGGGCGGCGGGCTTTGATAATGCGCGCGACGTCGAAAAAGAGCGTCCCCTGCGCTTCGCACTCAAAGCCGTGCGCCCGTCCGAGGGCATTCTTCTTGCTGACACCCGCAAGGCTAAAGGGCTGGCAAGGAAAACCGGCTAACAGGACGTCATGTTCGGGAATATGCTGCGCAATATGGGCGTAAGCCTGCGCTTCAGAGATAGCGGGATTGCCGCTCAGCGTCACTTCGCGGATATCCTGATTAAAGGTGTGCGTGGCGCTGTCGTTATACCAGTTGGCTTTATAGGTGCGCACCGCATTTTTGTTCCACTCGCTGGTAAAGACGCACTGCCCGCCAATCGCTTCAAACCCGCTGCGGATGCCGCCGATACCGGCAAAGAGATCGATAAAGCGAAAGCGGTAATCGGGATGGTGCGCGGGCGGGGAGGGGAGCAGCTCGCGCAGCAGCTTCTCTTCGGTGGCGGTCAGGGTTTTCGCCGCGCCTTTGCCGTTAACCCAGCGGTTGAGCGCTTCGCGGCTCCACTCCGATTTGCCCGCTTTCTTTAACTGCTCTGCCACATACTTTTGACCATAGATGTCGAGTACCTGGTTGAGCAGGGCACGATCCCGTGCCTGTTGCTGCAAAGCCTCTGCCTGCGCCAGCTCTTCCTGCGCGAGTGAATCAAATTCCGCCATGGCGTCTCCTTGGGTGTAGGCCGGGAAATATATCACTCATTTGACCCGGAGGAGAAATGCCGCACATCAGGATCGGTTCCACGGCATCTTCGCCAGCAGCAATGCCATGCCGCACCAGCCGCTTAATCCGGCGAACAGCAGGCCTGCGCCGACAAACCCCGACAGCAGAAAGAAGGCCGGATTGAGCAGGTAGCCGAGCACCACGCCAAGTAGCACCAGGCTGCCCGCAACGATCTGCACCTGCTGCATCAGCGGCCGTGGCTGACGTTTATCCTGCACCGTTGGCAAGCCCGCGCGCTTCCAGTTCGCCAGCCCACCCTCCAGCAACAGCACCTGCGCAGGCGCGGCAGCCTGGATCAACGCCTCAACGTTTTTCTGGGTACGCATCCCGGACTGGCAGTGGAAAATCACCGTTTGCGCGGGGGCTTCAGTGCTCAGGCGTTTACCGCCCAGCAGATCGTCCAGCGGCAGGGAGAGGGCATCGGGCAGGTGTTCGCGGCGAAACTCATCCGGCTGGCGAATATCAATGAGCGGCACGCCCTGCTGCTGCTCAATCTGCGCATCGCGCGGGGTGATGGTGCGGTAGTGCATATTCAGACCTCCGGGCAGTAGATGCCCTTAAGTGTGTTGACGATATGGTTCACGGCGGGATCTTTGATGAAGTAGGTGATGCGCTGCGCCTGACGCACGCTCTCAATCAGCCCCTCATCTTTCATACGCGTCAGGTGCTGCGAGGTGGCCGACGGGCTGAGACCGGTCAACGCCGAGAGTTCGCCCGCATGGGTGCCGGGCGCATCGCAGAGCATGCACAAAATCAGCAACCGGCGCGGGTGGCTCATCGCTTTCAGCAGCGCAGCGGCCTGCTCTGCCTGGTTCTCTAAATGGGTAATGTTCGATGGCGGCATGGTATTTTAGCTTTTTCTAAATTTAGGAAAATCTAAAATACAAATGGGGAAGAAGCAAGTGAAAAGCCAGGCCATCGTGCCTGGCATTGAGATTTTACGGACGCACCAGCGTCGGGCGTTTAGCGTTAAATTGCCAGTTATCAATCAGAAACTGCATGCCGATGGCGTCATTACGGTTTTTATCCGGCAGCGCCTGGTAGCGCTTATGCGCGGCCTCCACCCGTGCCATATCCAGCGTCACGCCGAGGCCCGGCCCTTCAGGCAGCTCCAGATAGCCGTTGCGGATTTGCGGCGCGTGCTCGGTTAACTGCTGCCCATCCTGCCAGATCCAGTGGGTATCAAAGGCGGTGATACGATCGCCCGGTGCCGCCGCGCCGAGGTGTGCCACCATTGCCAGCGAGATATCAAAATGGTTATTGGAGTGGCAGCCGGTGGTTAAGCCCCATTCACTGCACAGCTGGGCGACGGTGTGCGCATTGCGCATTGTCCAGAAGTGCGGGTCTGCCAGCGGAATGTCGATGGCGTTAAGGCGTAATGCGTGCTCCAGCTGCCGCCAGTCGTTCGCGATCATATTGGTGGCGACCGGGACGCCAGTAGCACGTTTAAACTCCGCCAGCGTTTCGCGTCCCGAGTAACCCTGCTCCGCGCCGCAGGGATCTTCCAGATAGGGCACGCGTCCCGCCAGCCGCTTGCCGAGGCGGATGGCTTCTTCCAGCGACCAGCTGGCATTCGGATCGACCGTCACGCGCGCGCCGGGAAAGCGCGCCAGCAGCCGCTCGACGGTTTCCACTTCATACTCGCCCGCGTGTACGCCGCCCTTCAGTTTGAAATCGCGAAAGCCGTACTGCTCGGTAGCCGCCTCCGCAAGACGTACTACGCCCTCGTGACCCATCGCTGGCTGGTGGCGTAACCAGAACCACGGCGCACCGCTATCGTCGCCGGGCTGGTAATCCATCGTGGTTTTGCCCCTGTCGGCGATATAGAAGAGGTAGCCCAGCACCGGAATACGGTCGCGCTGTTTCCCGGCAGCGAGCAGATCGGCCACCGGCAAGTTGAGGAATTTCCCCTGCAGATCGAGCAGGGCCGCCTCGATAGCCGCCACCGCGTTATAGAACTTCTCCGGGTTCATCTGTGGAATATGGATGCTGTCCGCCAGCTGGCTGTGCTGATGCCGGGCGTCACTGCGCCAGAGCTGGCTGATGGTGTGGTTAAGGCGCAAGATTTCGCTGCCGACAATCTGCGACTCGAAACGCGCCAGCAGATCCAGTACCGAGCTGTGGCAGGGGCATTCGCCCACGCCGGTCTGACCATTCGAGTCGGTGAGCCGCACCAGAATGCGGGTGAAGTAGCAGTTATGCGCGCCGCCAATATTGAGCAGCATACTGTCGTAGCCGGCCACCGGAATGACCTGCATACGGGTAATTTTGGGGCTATCGGACATCTCACTTCTCCATACTTATCATGGCGCCAGGCGTCGTTTTGTTGCGGCGCAGCAGTAGACACAGCCCGGTAATGACCGAGACGCTGGTTAAGGCGTAGAGCCCGCCGGTGGTCGAGCCGGTCGTCAACTCCAGATACCCAAACACCGTCGGCGCGAAGAAACCGCCAAGGTTACCGATGGAGTTGATCAGCGCGATCCCCGGTGCAACGATGCTTGCCGGCAGCTCGCCCTGCGGCATTGGCCAGAAGAGGGTGGCGCTCACTTTTGAACCGATACAGGCGACAATCATCGCCGCGAAGCCAAACCAGGGATTACCGAGCGTCGCCATAAACGTGCCGCAGGCTGCAACCAGCATCGCCAGCCCGAGACCCTGGCTGAGCTTGTCGCGGTAGCGGTCGCTGTAGCGCCCGACAACGTTGAGGGCGACGATGGCACAGAGCCAGGGAATGGCGGTGAGTAAACCAATGCCGAAGCTGCTGAAGCCCTGAATACGCTGGATAATTTGCGGTAGCCAGAAGACCAGCGTGTAGCCGGTCATGGTCATGGTGAAAAAGATCAGGCAGTAGGTTAACAAACGGCGGTCGGTAAGCAGCGCCAGTTTGCTCTGCCCGGCGGTGCTGTTTTCCCGCTGGCGATCCTCCTGCGCCAGTTGCCAGGCCAGTGCCTCTTTCTCTTGCGTGCTCAGCCAGCGTGCATCCTGCGGACGCGAAACCAGCACGCCGAGCGCAATCAGCCCTACCAGCACCGAGCCGCCGCCTTCAAGAAACATCACCCACTTCCAGCCGGCGATGCCCATAAAATCATGCATCAGCAGAATGGCCCCGGTGATAGGCCCCGAGAAGAGAAACGCACCTGCCGAGGCGCTTAAAATAAACGCCGTTGCCCGCCCGCGATGGGAGTTTGGCACCCACTGGCGAAAATAGAACAGCACGCCGGGAAAGAAGCCCGCTTCGGCAACGCCGAGCAGAAAGCGCAGCACGTAGAACTGCGTGGGAGAGGTGACGAAACCGGTGAAAACCACCACCATGCCCCAGGTCACCATAATGCGCGTTAGCCAGATGCGTGCCCCGTAGCGCTTCATCATCATATTGCTGGGCACTTCAAACAGCGCATAACCAATAAAGAATAACCCCGCCCCGAGGCCAAACGCCGCCGCGCTAATACCGGCGTCGGTATGTAATTCAGCTTTAATAAAACCAATATTTGAACGATCTATCTGGTTAATTATCAACATCACTGCCAGCATCGGAATAATACGGCGAAAGAACTTTCCGACCGCAGCAGAAATAAGTTGTTGATGATCTCCAGGTCTGTGCAGATGCCCTGTCTCACTCATGGGTATGCTCCCGTTATAGTCGTCACTAAATAGTAGGGAGCAGGGGCGGGTAAAAATATGTGCATCAGCACAAGTGTTATTGTGTGTTTATGCAGATGCGCAGAAATATCATGTATTTATCACTAGAATAAACAGGCTTTAAACTGAAGGATATGCGCCACTATTCACATAAATGGCAATGTTATTAAATTATCGCCATCGCCCATTTGTATTTTCAGCAGAATAGTCTAATGCCGCGATTATACTCTGGTGCGCTGAATGAAGCGCAGCGCGGCACAGGTATGCCGCGTTGAATAATATAAGCGTGATTAAGGATGACGCCAGCGCAGTGTGGCGGGAAGAATGCGCTGCGGCACGGTCGGTTCGTTGCCGTCCACCAGTTGCGTGATGATATCGAAGCAGTCCTGCGCCAGGCGCGGGATATTCTGCTCGACGGTATCGATGGGCAGCGAGAGCGAATCATAGAGATAGTGATCGTCAAAGCTGGCGATGTGGATATCGCTCTCCAGCAGGTGGTGTTGGCTCATATAGCGCAGCACCCCTTCCAGCAACCCGCAGGCGGCGGTAAACAGCGCTTTTGGCGGGCGGCCAAGGCGCGCGCAGAGGGCGGCGAACATCTCATACCCGCTGCTGGGGTGATAATTGCCGTGAATGATCCACTCCGGGCGCGGCGTGACGCCCGCGCGCTCGAGCCCCTGCATAAAGCCCGCCAGGCGATCTTTGGTCGGCGATAAGCGCGGCTGTCCGCCAAGAAAATAGATCTCGTCCGGGTTGGCGCGCGCCAGGCGCTCGACCAGCTCGGCGGTGGGCGTCAGTGAATCGGTGATCACCAGCGGTAGCTGGGTGTCGCTGATATGGCGGTCAAACAGCACCACCGGCAGCTGCTCGCTCAGTTTGACGTAGTCGGCATCGTTTAACATGCTGGAGGCGACAATCAGGCCATCGACCTGGCGCGACACCAGGTTGTTTACCACTACGGTCTCCTGGCTGGCGTTTTCATCGGTGCAGGAGATCAGCAGTTGCAGGCCCGCTTCGCGACAGAGGTTTTCGAGTTCGTGAGAGAAGACGGCGAAACCATAGTTGATGATCTCCGGCACCACCAGCCCCAGCGTATGGCTGCGGTTTTCGCGCAGCAAGCGCGCGTAAATACTGGGCTGATAGTGGTGCTGCTGGGCAATCGCCTGTACGCGCTCGCGCGTCTCCTGGGCGACGCGCAGCTCTTTGCCGCGGCCGTTAAGCACCAGGCTGGCGGTGGCTTTTGACACCCCCGCCAGCGCGGCAATATCACTGATGGTAACGCGTTTAGGTTTTCTCACGGTTTTGCATCGCTTAAGGAAACAAGCGCTTATTCTACCATGCAAGCTCGTAACGACCAGTAGCGCGCCCGCACTTCTGCGTCACCCGTAAGCGTTAAGCGCGCAGGCTGCTGCGGGAAGTAGCGGCTGCTCATCACCCCTTCGCCATCATTGATAAAGATCTCCACGCTTGAGCGGTCGCAGAAGATCTGCAACCTGTGCGCAGCGCCTTGCCAGTAGCGGTAGTGCCACTCGCCGCTCTCAAAGCTTCTGCGCGCGAGGCGCAGTTCACTCTGGCTCCACTCAAGGATCAGCGTGTCGGCGAAGTTGAGCGTGAGACCGCCTGTGCTCTCGACGATCAGCTCCAGCGACCCGGCATCCAGCGCGGGCAGCGCGTCGGCCTGGCCGTTGAAGCTCTGCTCCTCGCCGCGCAGCGCCTGTAGTTCGACGACCGGTTGCTGATAAAGCTTGCCGTTGCGCGAGGTTAATTCGCGCAGGCAGGTCATCTGGTGGATCCAGCCGTTGGCGACGGTGGGCTGGCGCATCTCTTCCCCGTCCGGCACGCCCATCCAGCCAACCAGTAAACGGCGACCCTCTTCGGTAAGCGTGGTTTGCGGCGCGTAGAACTCAAACCCGGCGTCCAGCTCGTGAAACTCGCCGTGGCGGAACTGCGCGTTGTCGTAATCCAGCTCGCCGCTGAGATAAGCGCTTGGGTGGGTGTTGAGCCAGCGTTTCTCATCGCGCGTAATCCCCTGCGGGCAGCAGATCAGATAGGTGCTGTCGCCGAGCGCAAAGAGATCCGGGCACTCCCACATATAGCCCGCGTTGCCCAGGCCGTTGAGGCCGCTGCCGGCAATTTCGCCAAGGTTCTGCCAGTTCCACAGGTTTTCCGAGCGCAGCAGCAGCACTTTGCCCTGCAAGGTGAGATCCTGCGCGCCGAGCACCATGTACCAGTAGTCGCCGTGTCGCCACACTTTCGGGTCGCGCACGTGCCCGGTGTAACCGTTTGGCAGCGGGATCGCCGGGCCAAGCTTGTCGAAGCTACCGGCGCGGTTCTGCACCGCCAGACACTGCCAGGCGGTGCGCGTGCCGTCGTCAAACTTGACGTTACCGGTGTAGCAGAGCGTCAGCACGCCGTCGTTATCCACCGCGCTCCCGGAGTAGCAGCCGCTGCGGTCATACTCTTCGTCCGGCATTAGCGCAATCGGCTCATGCTGCCAGTGGAGTAAATCCGCTGAACTCCAGTGCCCCCAGCACTTGTGGTTGTGCTGGCAGCCCAGCGCGTTCCATTGATAAAACAGGTGGTAACGCCCGCCCATCTGGATAAATCCATTGGGATCGTTGAGCAGCCCGGTGACCGGCGCCAGGTGCCAGCTCGGGTAGAAGGGGTCGCTCAGCGCTTTCGGCTGGCCTTTCATCACCGCCTGTAAAATGGCGGGCAGCAGAGAGTCAGATGCCATTATTCCGCGTCCGTTTTGTATTTCAGCAAGAAGGAGAGAATGAAGGCGACGCTAAACGCGATAGCCATACCGATAATATAGTTAAGCAGCGAGCTGGCCTGCACGATCGCCAGACCCGGCAGCCCGGTGAGGCCCACCGCCGTCATATAGACATGCATCGACACCACCCACGCGCCGCCGACCGCACCGCCAATCAACCCGGCGATAAACGGCTTCATAAAGCGCAGGTTGATACCGAAAATCGCCGCTTCGGTAATGCCGAGCATCGCCGAGAAGGCCGAGGGCAGGGTAATCGCTTTGATTTTGGCGTCTTTGGTTTTAAACCACACCGCCAGGCAGGCACCGCCCTGCGCAAAGTTAGCCATCGCCCAGATCGGCAGCAAGAAGTTAACGCCAATCGACGGGTTGCCGAGAAGCCCGGCCTCAATGGCGTGGAAGCTGTGGTGCACGCCAGTGATAACAATCACCGAGTAGAGCCCGCCAAACAGCAGCCCCGCCAGCCAGCCCGCGTGGGCTATCAGGGTGCTGAGCACAAACGATATGCCGTCGCCCAGCGCGCGGCCCGCCGGGCCGATAATCAGCATGGCGATAAAGCCGGAGATAATCACCGTCAGGAACGGGGTGAGGATCAGATCCAGCGCGTCCGGAATCACCCGGCGCAGCTGTTTTTCCAGCATGCTCATAAACCACACCGCCAGCAGCACCGGGAAGACTGTGCCCTGGTAGCCGATCATCGCCACTTCGATGCCGAAGAAGTTCATGGTGTGGAAGCCCGCCGCCACGCCCCAGGCGTTGGTCAGCGCCGGGTGGGTGAGGATGCCGCCAAGCGTTGCGCCCAGATAGGGGTTGCCGCCAAACTCGCGCGCAGCGGTAAAGCCAATCAGGATCGGCAGAATGATAAACGCCGCCGAGCTGAACATGTCGAGCATGATATAGAGCGCGTTATCCGGGTTGACCCAGCCGTAGGTCTTCACCATCCCCAGCAGACCCATCAGCAGGCCCGACGCAACAATCGCCGGAATGATCGGCACGAAGATGTTCGACAGCAAACGGGCGATGCGCTGGAACGGGTTCAGCTTGCGCGCGGCGATGTCCGCGGCTTCCGATTTGCTCGACTCGCTGATCCCCGCCTCGGTAATAAACGCGGCGTAGACTTTGTTCACCACCCCGGTGCCGAAGATGACTTGTAACTGCCCGGCGTTACGAAAACAGCCCTTCACGCCGTCGAGTTTGCCAATCGCGGCGGTGTCTGCTTTCGCGTCGTCCACCAGCACCAGCCGCAGGCGCGTCGCACAGTGCGCGGCGCTGGCGATATTCTCTTTGCCGCCGAGCAAGGGCAGCAGCGAGCGGGAAATTTGTGCAAAATCCATAACAACCTCTGTCTTGTTTTTAGGCTTTCAAGCTACGCAAACGGCCCCCGCAGGGGCCGCGCTATCAGAACCAGGTTTCCATCTGTACGCCGAAGTTCCACTCGCCGCCGGCCTTGAAGCCCGCGCTGCCGAAGGCGTCATCACCGGCGTAGTTATCCAGCCGGTGATCCCAGTCCATCCAGGTGGCAAATAGGCGGATTTCCGGGCGTTTCAGGAACTCGCCGACATCACTCGCTTTCAGCGTCGGCGCAACGGTCAGTTTGTAGAAGCTGCCGCTTACGTTATTGCGGCTGTTGTACCCTTCCGGGCGCAGATCCATGTACTGATACGTCCCTTCATACTGCATTTCAAAGTTTTCCGTCAGCCCCTGAATCAGGCGTACGTTGGCGGTCGCCCACTGATAGCTGTCGCCTTTGACATAACGATCTTTACTGCTCTGTGCCAGCACCGCCGGGGCGATGTGCCAGCCGCCGCCGAGCGGCGTTATACCGTAGCTCGCCAGGCGCCAGGTGTCGGCCTGTGACAGCAGCGCGCCGTCGGAGCCGATAGACTTCACTTCCGCACCGAGACCGTGACCGTAAAGCAGCGCGGTTTTCGCCGACCCTTCACGCAGACCGTAGAAGCTGTCGTTGTGCAGGCCGAGCAGGGCGTGAACGCCGTTATCCGCCGCATCGCTCTTCACTTTATTGCCTTCCAGATCGAGGCGGTCGTCATTATCCTTCGCGCGCATGCCGCTGACCATCAGCTGCACCGGGCCATAGTAGTTGTTGAGCGACAGGATGTAGTTCTGCGCGGTGTTTTCGCTGTTTTCGATATCGCCAAAGGTGCGGCCATAGAGGGAGAGGTTGCTGCGCGCCTCGTCGCTCCACTTCATGTCGTACACCCCGGCACCGGTCCCGGCGAGGAATACCACATCGGAGTCGATCCAGTGGATATCGAAGTTATCGCGGTCGAAGCGTTTCCCCGCCCAGACGGTGGAGTCTTTGAACGCGCCGGTAAAGCTCGGCAGATGGCCGATCTCCGTAAAGGCCTGGCGCAGGTTGAGATCGCTGGTGGAGGCAGTCCAGTCGTTATAGGTACGCTGGCCGTCGGCGAGCATCACTTTAAAGCGGGTGGTCGCACCGTTAGCGAGGGTCTGCTTATGTTCGAGGTTCATCTCGACATAGGTATCCGGTTCGTTACCCAGACGGCCCACATGGCCGCCGGTCTCGCCGGCTGGCGTCACGGTCGGGCCACCCTGGGTTTTGCTCGCCGAGTCGCTCATCAGCAGGCCGGAGCGGGCGTAGCCGTGAAACTCAAAGCCGCCTTCATCGCTGGCTTTCTGCTCCAGCTTGGCGGTGCGCTGCTCCACTTGCGTGGTGGTGGTATCGGTTTTTTGCTGAGCGGCTGCCAGCTGCTGGGCCTGTTTTTCCGCGGCCTGCGCACGGCTTTCGGCGGCATTGGCGCGCTGTTCAGCGGCCTGTAAGCGCTGCTCCAGCGCGGCAAGACGGGCTTCAATGCTGCTCATGCTCGGGTCGGCGGCCTGTGCCGCTCCCGCGCTGAGAATAAGACCAAGGGTTATGGCGAGCGTGCTTTTTTTCATCATTTTGCATCCCTAAGGAAGAGCCATCATCACAGAGTTATTTTTGCTAAACCGGTTTAGGTGTCGAATCATAATCGCGCATAATTTCAGGACGCAATGAAATTAGCTAAACCGGTTTAGTGAATGTGAGACGGCTCGCAAAACGAGACGTAAGCCCGCAGGTGTCAGGCGAGTTGCTCCTCAAGCTGGTGGCGCCAGGGCAGGGCGGTCATCGCCCCTTTGGCGGTGGTTGCCAGCGCACCGCAGATCTGCGCGCTCGCCAGCCGCGCGGCCAGCTGCGTTTCGCCATCGGGCAGGCCGTGCTGCGCCAGCCCCCATAGCAGACCGGCGACAAAAGCGTCGCCCGCACCGGTGGTATCGACGCTTACTACCGGCAGCGTCGGGTAGTGGTAGCACTTACCATTCAGGCAGGCTTTCACCCCGGCTTTGCCCTGGGTGACCAGCAGCAGGGTGATGCCATAACGCGCCGCCAGTTCGGGCAGACTCACCTCGTCAGCGGGCGCGTCGGCGATAAATGCCAGCTCCTCTTCCGAGAGTTTCACCACATCTGCCAGCACCAGCGCGCGCTCGATGCAGTGGCGAAGCTGGGCGCTGTCGGCCCACAAATCGTGGCGGATATTGGGGTCGAAGCTGACAAACCCGCCCGCGCCGCGTACCCGCTCCATGGCGCTGAAGGTGGTGGAGCGCGACGGCTCAGCCGCAAGCGCAATGGAGCAGCAGTGCAGCCATTCGCCGCGGGCAAACGGCGGCAAATCCGCTTCAGTAAGGAACAGGTCGGCGCTCGGGCGAACCATAAAGGTAAATGAGCGCTCACCCTCTTCATCGAGCGCCACCACCACGGTTGAGGTGCGGTGCTGCGCATCGGCACGCATAAAAGCGGTGTCGACCTGCTCTTTCGCCAGCGTCTGGCGCATAAAGTGGCCGAAGGGATCGTCGCCGACGCGACCGATAAAACCGCTATTTCCCTGTAAGCGCGCAATGCCGACCGCGACATTGGCCGGCGCGCCGCCGGGGCACTGCATCAGGCAGGCATCCCCTTGCGGTAGCAAATCCACTACGGCGTCACCCAGACACCAGACTCGAGCTGACATGATTTTCTCCCGATAATGAGTACCGCTAAACATTAACTAAACCGGTTTAGCTCTTCAACACTGTTGGTGGGTTTAGTGTGTTTTAGGGACACCGAGCCTCTTATGATGGATAGTGTTAAGGCGATGGTGGTGTAAAAAAGCAATGAAATTCGGGGGCTTCTATTACGCCCTGAAGAGTGGAAAAATGCGCCATCCAGGAGAAATTGCAGCCGTCAGGAGGAAAAATGACGCTAAAACCGCTTTACGAGATGTTTAGCAGCATAGCTGTAATAGTGGTGCTGTGGCTGCTGTACAACGTGTTCGTCTGGGTGCGAAAGCTTTTTATTGAGTCCCATATAAGTAAGCAGGGCATTGCTGCCAACGCCGATATCGTTGCGTTTAATCGCACTAACAGGATGGATCGTTCCTCAGTATGGTGCGAAATAGTGGTCCGCTTTACCACGCGCGAAGGGCGTACTGTGCAGGCTACTCTCACCGTGCCGCTGGCGTTCAGAGATGCGAACCGCCTGGCCGCCGGGACTGGCACCACGATAAAGTATGATCCGCATAAACCCGAACATGTTGTGCTGTACGATCGCCCCCTTATCCTTGGCGATTAATTTGTTAAAAAGCGTAAACAACTCTTACCTCTTTTCCCCGCCATTTTTCATCCTGAGCAAAACGCCGTTCTGAATAAAATGCCGCTAACTGTCGGTAAAATAACGGCGTAATTGGCTTAAATCCCTTCAATGTCACAAAACCCGCAAAAAAGACCCGGGCGCGTTGCATCGGGTGGCTAAGGCGCTATATGTTAAATTTGTGTTTACAAAATGATAAATAGGGGTTTGTTCATGGAGATGAAAAAAAGCGTACTGGCGGGCGTAGTGGCGGCTCTCTTTTCCTCTGCCGCTCTCGCAGCTGTCCCTGCGGGCTACCCGGCGGATTATCAGAAAATCGTCGATGCCGGCACCAAAGAGGGCAAAGTGGTGGTTTACTCAACGACCGACACCAAAGCCGCTGGCCCGCTGATCAAAGGGTTTGAAGCGCAATATCCCGGTATCAAAGTTGAATATAACGATATGAACAGCACCGAGCTGTATAACCGTTATCTTAGCGAGCAGGCTTCCGGCGGCGGCAGTGGCGACGTGGTGTGGAGTTCGTCGATGGACACCGCACTGAAACTGGCAACGGAGTACGCCGATGAGTATGCCTCCCCTGAACAGAACAAACTGCCGAAATGGGCGGTCTGGAAAAACAAAGCCTACGGCACCACCTACGAGCCGGTGGTCTTTATCTACAACAAACGCCTGATCCCGCAGGGTGATGTCCCGGATTCCCACACTGCGCTGGCGAAGCTGATTGCCAGCCAGACCGATAAGTTCAAGAGCAAAGTGACCACCTACGATATCGAAAAATCGGGGCTCGGTTTTATGCTCGCCGTTGAAGACAGCAAACACGATAAAGAGTATTTCACCCACCTTGCGGATATCGCCAAAGGCGGCCTGACGGTGCAATCCTCCACCGGCACCATGATGGAGCGCGTCTCCTCCGGTGAAAACCTGGTCGGCTACAACATCCTCGGCTCCTATGCCGAAGCACGCGCGAAAGCGGATAAATCCTTAGGCGTTTCCTACCCGAAAGATTACGTGCTGGTGCTGTCGCGCGTCTCCTTTATCAGTGCCGAAGCGGAGCACAGCAACGCGGCGAAGTTGTGGTTTGACTATGTGCTCTCCGAAAAAGGGCAGAGCATTCTGGCAAGCCAGGCGGATATCCCCTCCCTGCGTAACGATATTGAAGGCAGTAACGATATCGACGGCATGACCAAACTGCTCGGCGATGCGCTGAAACCGATCCCGGTTGATGAGTCGCTGCTTGAGTACCTGGAGCCGAAAAAGCGTCTCGAATTTATTAAACAGTGGCGCACCGCCGCCGGGAAATAGAGGCGTTGCCGGTTGTGTGTGGCGCTGTCCGCACACAACCCTTTCTCTCTCATCTTCTGACCACAGGGATTTTCTATGAATATCGTGCGCAGAAAATGGCAAGGGTTACCGCGCGGCGTAACGGTCCTGATTACCGCCCTGGTGATCTACGTTCCGTTATTATTTATCGTCGTACAGAGTTTTCTTTCAGCGCCTTTCTTCTCCCGCAGCAAGGAGCTGAGCCTCGAATCCTTCGCCTTTATCTTCACCGACCCCGATTTTTACCTCGCCTTAAAGTCCGGCTTTATTCTCGCCTTCGGGCTGGTGTTTATTGCCATTCCGCTCGGTGGCATTCTCGCCTTCTTGATGGTGCGTACCGACCTGCCGGGGCGGCGCTTTATTGAGCCGCTGATCCTGGTGCCCATTTTCGTCTCGCCGATGGTGCTGGGTTTTGGCTACGTCGTCTCTGCCGGGCCGGTGGGCTTTTTGTCACAGTGGGCGCAACAGCTGCTGGGGTTTGTGCCGTGGAACATCTACTCGATGTTCAGCATTGTGGTTATCGCCGGGCTGACGCACGTCCCGCACGCTTATCTCTATATCTCGTCGGCGCTGCGCAGCGTCGGCTCTGATGTGGAGGAGGCCGCGCGCACGGTGGGTGCCTCGCCTTTACAGGTGATGACCTCCGTCAGCCTGCCGATGGTGCGCCCGTCGATCCTTTACGCCTGCGTACTGCTCTTTTTCCTCGGGCTGGAGGTGTTCGGCCTGATGCTGGTACTCGGCGATCCCGAAGGCAACATGGTGCTGGCGACCTATCTCTATAAGTTGACCAACAAGCTCGGCACACCCTCTTACCACCTGATGGCTGCCGTGGCGGTGGTGCTGATCTGCATCACCATTCCGCTGGTAATGCTGCAACGCCGCTTAATGCGCACCGCGAACCGCTTTGTCACTATGAAAGGCAAAGCGTCGCAGGCGCGCGCGCTGCCGCTGGGCAAATGGCGCTGGGTAGCCGGTGCGGTGGTAGTGGCGTGGCTGACGGTCACAATCGGTGTGCCGCTGCTGGGCGTGGTGCTGCGCGCCTTTATCTCCCACTGGGGGGTTGGCGTGCCGCTGTGGGATAACGTCTCGCTGGAGACCTTCCGCAATATCTGGCAGCAGCCGAACTTGCTGCGGGCGATTGTTAACTCAATGGCGATTGGCGTCTTCGGCGGCGCGCTGGCGGTGATCTGCTATCTGTTTGTCGGCATCGCTATGCACCGCAAGCAGGATAATGTCACCCGTTTCCTCGACTACAGCGTGCTGGTCCCGCGCGCGGTGCCGGGGCTGCTCGCCGGTCTGGCCTTTTTATGGGTCTTCCTCTTCTTACCGATGTGGCTCGATCAATCCCTGAAAAACGGCTGGCTGTCGGGGCTGCCGGTCTCTGAGTGGCTGCGTGACAACCTGATTGTCTGGTTGCGTTCGCTGCGCAACACCATCTTCAGCGTCTGGCTGGCCTACACCGTGGTGTGGATGGCTTATGGCCTGCGCCTTATCTCCTCGACGTTGCTACAAGTCGGCCCGGAGCTGGAAGAGGCAGCGCGCAGCACTGGCGCAACACCGGGGCAGGTGACTCGCCATGTGACGGTGCCGCTGTCGCGCTATGGCCTGATCGGCTCCTGGCTGCTGATGTTTTTGATCTTTGAGCGCGAATACTCCACCGGGGTGTATCTGCTCTCGCCCGGCACGGAAACCATCGGCTCGATGCTGGTGTCGCTGTGGGCGGCGGGCGCTATCGATATTGTCGCGGCCCTCTCGTTTATCAATATTTTGCTGGTGGTCATCGGTCTTGGTGTGGCCCTGCGTTTTGGAGTGAAATTACATGATTGAGCTAACGGTAGAGAACTTACACCTGACCTACGGCGACAACCCGGTGTTAAAGGGCGTGTCGATGGATCTCAAACGTGGCGAAGTGGTCTCCCTGCTTGGCCCCTCCGGCAGCGGAAAAACCACGCTGCTGCGCGCCGTCGCCGGGCTGGAGAAGCCCACCCAGGGGCGCATCACCATTGGCAAAAATGTGGTTTACGACGGCACACCGCGCAGCGAAGTGCCAGCGGAGGAGCGTAACCTCGGGCTGGTGTTCCAGTCCTACGCCCTGTGGCCGCACAAAACCGTGTTTGAGAACGTCGCCTACCCGCTAAAGCTGCGCAAAATCTCCACTCAAGAAATTAGCCAGCGGGTGCAGAGCGTGCTCGATCAGCTTGGCCTCGGCGCGCTCGGCCAGCGCCACCCGCACCAGCTGTCGGGCGGCCAGCAGCAGCGTGTCGCCATTGGCCGGGCGCTGGTCTATAACCCGCCGGTGATCCTGCTCGATGAACCCCTCTCCAACCTCGATGCCAAGCTGCGCGAAGAGGCACGCGTCTTCCTGCGCGAGCTGATCGTCAAGCTCGGGCTGTCGGCGCTAATGGTCACGCACGATCAGAATGAGGCGATGGCGATTTCCGACCGTATTCTGCTGCTTAACAATGGGGTGATTGAACAGCAGGGCACGCCGCAGGAGATGTACAGCAAGCCCTCAACGCTGTTTACCGCCGAGTTTATGGGCAGCAACAACCGCCTGCATGGCAAAGTGACGGAACTCTCCAACGGCCGGGCGCGTATCGAAGGGGCGCAGTGGGCGCTGTGGGGTGTGGCCGGGCCGGGCGTGAGCGTGGGGCAGGAGGCGACGGCGGTGATCCGCGTGGAGAGCCTGCGGCTAACCGAGACGCCGCAGGATAACTCGCTGGATCTGCCGATGCTCACCAGCATGTACCTTGGCGACCGCTGGGAGTATCTCTTCCGCACGCCGGTTGATGACTATGTGGTGCGCGTTTACGGCACCCAGTCGCGTACGGCGCAAAACTACCGCGTGGTGCTGCCTGCCGATCAGTTGTGGATCTTCCCGAAAAAGTGACGGTTACGGCAGGGAAACCCAGCGGTAGCCGAGTACAACGGTGAGCAGCACAATGGTGCTCACCGCGGCGATATGCATCAGCAGATCCGCCGCGCTGATGTGCGTCGGGTGGCAGAGTGAGAGCAGGGTCAGCGCCATACAGGCGACCCCTGCACCCGCAGCGCCAAGGCTGCGGGCGGGAAAGAGCGTGCGGGTGCGGCGCAGGTAACCGACCACTATCGCCGCCATCGGCACGCTCACCGCCAGCATAAAGAGGTAGCAGTTTGGCCCCTCGACCCCGCCGCTCGCCGCAGCACGATGCAGATGCAGATTCAAAAACGTTGTCACCAGCCAGAGGCTGACCAGCGCTGCAAACCAGCCCCAGCCGAGCGGGCGCTGCCCGGCAATACTGAGCAGAAAGGCGTTGCGGATCGCCAGCGTGCCGGTGGCAAAGGTGAGCAGCAGTTGCAGCATCGCCCACGCAGCGCCTGCGTGCGACCAGTCGGTCTGCGTTCTGTTTAACAGCAGGCTGACTATCACCCCGCACGGCAGCGCCACGGCAAGCCAGCTTACTACCCGCCATCCGCTGCGCCAGGGCCGTTTTACCGGCTCTGCCGAACGACCAAGTTTCTCAATCAACCACTCATGATCGGCCATGAAGGGCTCCTAACCGACGAAGATTATTCAGGGCGCGATGCAGCAGCGATTTGACGGCAGAGACCGTCAGGTTGTGCCGCGTCGCGGTTTCAGCAAGGCTCATTTCGCGCAGGTGAAAATGTTCAATCACCTCCCGCTGGCGCGCGGGTAGCTGGGCGAGCAGCGCCGCCAGCTCCTCTTCATGCAGAGTAGGGTGAGCATCTGCGACCAGCTCCGGCAACCGTTCGTCCGCCACTTCCCGCTGTTGATGGCGGCCGCGTTTTCGCAGTGCATCCACCGTGCGGGCATGAGCAATTGCCATCAGCCACGGTAAAAAGGGCGCAGCGGGATCGTAGGTGTGGCGAACCCGGTGCAGGGTCAGCAGCACATCCTGAATCACATCCTCGACCAGCTCGTCATCGGCTACCTGCTTACGCGCAAGCGTGCGGATAACCGGCACCAGCGCTTTGAGCAGGCGGGTGTAGGCCTGGCCGTCACCCGCCTGTGCCAGAGCCATAAGGTGCGGCCACTCTTCCCGCGCTGCCACCTCTTTTTCCATCATCCGCCTTAGGTTTTTTTGCCGCTCGCTGCGTTCAGGGCATTAACCACAATCGTCGGCGTTAGCACCTGCGGCAGGATGGTCGGCGCGCCGCCATCCGCCGGGTAGACGACATAGAGCGGCAGGCTGCCCTGGCCGAGTTCGTTGAGCGCGTCATCAATATCGGCATTAAATTTTGTCGAGTCCGCCACCATATAGAGCGTGCCGCTCTTCGCCAGTGCCGTTTTAACCGCCTCGGTTGAGAGCGAGGTCTTATCATTCACCTGGCAGGTGATGCACCAGGAGGCGGTGAAGTTAACGAAGATCGCTTTCCCGTGCCCGCGATTCTCCGCCACTTTTTGCGGCGACCAACTGGTCTCCGCTACCTGCGACGAGGCCAGCGCTGCGCCGTTGTTTACCACCGTTGGCAGCGGCGCAATGGCAGCGATAATCAGCAGCGCGGTTGCGGCGAACAGCCCTTTATGGCCGCGCCCGGCGAAGCGGCGCTGCTGCGCCATGCCATAGAGCCAGGCGGCGAAACTGACCACTACCGACGCGGCGATGATTGCCGCCAGTGCCGTGGTGCCTGCCTGCTGCGCCAGCACCCACACCAGCCAGCCGAAGGCACCGAACATCGGAAAAGCCAGCCCGCGTTTCAGGGTGTTCATCCACGCGCCGGGGCGCGGCAGCCATTTACCGAGAGCGGGGAAGAGCGAAATCAGGCTAAAGGGTGCGGCAAAGCCGAGCGCAAGGGCGAAGAAGATCGCCAGCGCGACGGCGGGCGGCTGCACCAGCGCATAGCCAATGGCACCCGCCATAAACGGCGCGGCGCAGGGGGTGGCGACAATAATAGAGAGCGCGCCGGTCAGCGCCGCGCGGATAAACGCCCCGCGTTCGACGTGGATCTCCCCGGCCCGCTGCACGGAGAGGCCCACTTCAAACACGTCGAGCAGGTTAAGCGCTGCCGCAAGCACAATCAGCGCCAGCGCGGCGATAACCAGCGGTGATTGCAACTGAAAGCCCCAGCCAACGGCGCTGCCGCCAGCGCGTAGCGCAAGCAGGATCCCGGCGAGGATCAGCATGGTCGCCACCGTACCGAGCAAAAAGCCCAGCCCTTCGCGGCGGGTCTGCCCCGGGTCCTGGGTATGGCGCAGCAGGCCCAGCGCTTTCAGCGAGATAATCGGAAATACGCAGGGCATAAAGTTGAGAATAATGCCGCCTGCGAAGGCGGCGAGCATGGCGGTTAACATAATGATTCTCTGCCGGAAAAAGGGTTAGTTACGAATGATCTTTCGCATACTGTTTCACCGCGTCCATCGTTTTCTGGATATGCGTTTCCGGATTTCTGTCAGTGTAGCCCAGCAGGATCTTGCCGTCCGGCGCGATAACGTAAGAGGTGCGATCGGAAAGCGTTTTGCCCTTCATCTCCATCAGCGTGTCGTACTGCGCCGCCACTTTCGCGCCCGGATCGGCGGCAACGGTAAATTTATCCCGGCACTCCTCTTTGGAGAAGGCATCCACCTGATCGGTATTACCGGCGGTAACGCCAATCACTGTCGCGCCGAGCTTTTTGAAATCATCCGTCGCTTCGGCAAAGGCGTGAGCTTCAATGGTGCACCCTTTACTGAATGCCGCCGGGAAGAAGTAGAGAACCACCGGCCCTTTTTGCAGCGCTTGTTTGAGTGAGAAGGTGAGCGGTTTTCCCGCCAGCGCGCCCTGTAACTGGAAATCGGGTGCCTGCGAACCGGTGGGCAGCACCGCCTGAGCGCTGGCAACATTCAGCAGGGCTGCGGCAGAGAGGCTCAAAAAGAGTTTTTTCATCGGGGTCATCGTGCGCTCCAGGTCAAGGTTAAGTGTGCATTCATCTACAGTTCGCTGGCGCAGAGGAAAAGGTTTCGCTGGCAGTGAAAAAAAAGTGAAAAATCTCATAGAGCGCCGCGGCGGGCGGGCGGAATCATAAGATTTATCTAATATGCTATATTCACTACTGCACTCTCCATCGTATCGAATCCCCTGGCATCATCTGTTTATCATGGTGAATAACCAATGGTTTATTACTCCGCTATTGAGAAGGGTAGCCTGCTGCGCCGTTATAACCGGCTGTTGGCGAAATACAGTACGCACCGACATGAGTTATCGCTGGCGCAGATCGCCGACACCTTAGCCTGCACGGCGCGCTATGCGCGTTCTCTGCTGCAAGAGATGCAGGAGGAGGGGTGGCTTATCTGGCGATCCCGACCCGGACGCGGGGCGCTCGGGGTGTTGCAGTGCCAGATGAGCGTGGCGGCGCTGGAGAATATGCTCGGTATTAACGCCCCTGCGACAGAGGCGAAAAGCGTGCCCGTCAAGCAGGGGAGTTACTACTCCAGCGACGGCTTTCACTACCACATCTCTTTCTATCGTCCGCTTCAGGCACCCGTTCCCTCTATTCATACCGATCGCGCCGGGCGGCATATTCTGCAAATGGTGCATGCGGGGCTTACGCGCCATCTGCCGGAGCAGACCGATCCGGTTCCCTGTCTCGCCCACACCATTCGGGTCAGTGAAGATGGGTTGAGCTGGCACTTTATGCTGCGCCGCGGGCTGGTGTGGCACAACGGCGAGCCGTTAGAGCCCGCGCAGTTGCAGACTCAGCTTCAGCGCTACGCCGGCGGGCCGGGGTTACCCCATGTGACAGATGTGATTGTGCAGGATTATGTGCTGATCATGCACCTTAACCAGCCCGATGCGATGCTGCTTTATCGGCTGGCAAGCCCGGTGTATGCCCTGTCGCACCCGGAAAACGGCGTGGTTGGCCTCGGCCCTTTTCAGCTTGGCAGCCACTCCGACGCGCAGATGATCCTCACGCGCGCGCCGGGCTGGCACGGTGAAATGCCACAGGCCAGTGAGATCGTCTACAACACGCCGCTCGCCGCCACCCCCTCTCCGGCGCTGGTGCGCCTCGATACTCCCCGCTCCCAGTTAACGCCCGAACCCATGATCACCCGTGAAAGCAGCGATGCTTTTTACTACGTTACTTTTAATCAGCGGCGCGGGCGGCTGAGCCCGGCGCAGCAGGCGGTGATCCGCCAGATTACGCGATCGCTCGCCCGCGCGTTAATGGAGCGGGAGGAGACGCTGGCCCCGCTGCCGGAGTGGCTTCAGCCGCACACTGAGGCGCCCGCCCAGGCGCTGTTGCCCGCCACGCTTAACATTACCTACTTTCGATCCACCGAGATGAAAAAGCTGGTGGATGAGCTGATCAAGAGCCTGCGCTACCGCGGCTGTACGGTAAACACCAACCCAATCAGCGTCTCGCACTGGCTGCTGCCCAATCAGCGCTGGGAAGAGGAGGATATCTGCCTGGGTTTTCTCCGTTTCGACCAGCATGAAACGTTCAGCCTGGAGGAGCGCTATCGCCACAGCGAGATGTGGACCTGGTTTTGGGGGCATGCCCAGTGGCTGCGGGGTGTGCAGTTGCTCGATCGCATCAATGCCGGGCCAGCGGCGCGCCACGGTGCGCGCATCCGGCGAATGATGCGTTTTCTTAAAACTCGTCATCTGGTGGTGCCGCTATGCGCCCAGCGTTACCGCCTGACAACGCCAGCCTGCATTAAAAATATTGCCTGTTATGCACAAGCGTGGCCGGATTACAGCCGTATCTGGACTGATGAACGGGAAGAGGAGGGGGGGACAACGCTTAATAATGTCATTCAAGGCGAGTAATGGCAGAAATATATCCTGTCGCCACGTTAATGAAAGGGGAAATAAGCGCAGCGGTAGAGTCGTAATTATTATCACGTGGCGTGCTAATCCTTACGTATATTTACACAGGAGAGTTTTTTACTGAGGATTTCGTTCCAGGTTGATTCTTATTTGATAATGCCTTGATGGCGCGTTTGAGACGAAGAATGTTTTTAATATTCTGAAAAATAAGCAAAAAAAAAGCCACCCGAAGGTGGCTATCGAAAAGAGTGGTTATACATCACATATGACAACTCACTACTGCTAGAAATTGTCAGTAATAGAGTTTGGTCACCGACCTTCCCGGCATAAGGCAACTGGAAAAATGGGCCTTTTCGAGAGGGAATTTTCACAGAGCCATCATTTCGTATTACCGGTAAAACGTCATGATGCAGTGCGTAGGCGTATTTTCACCATTTCCGCTAATGGCGTAAACAGACTTTTTTTGTTTTGTTTCGTCAAATTTTTAGAAAGAGTTCTTCGAGCCTTTTCACTGGAAAAAGTGTGGCAATTAATCCTCTGCAACAGCGTAGTAGTACAGTTTTTTTAACCGGAAAAAAGGGATCAAAATCGGCGCTTTCGTTTTTTCCTGCGCAGAAGGGTGTTTCAGTGGTGAAAATTTAAGAAACATTTGGAAACATTTTTGTTGAGGAAGCTGCGCGAAGCGTTGACTGGCGCGGGGTGGCGTAAAAAAGAGATTGCAATTTACGGCGGCAGAGGGTGGGAAAAAAGCGAGTAGTGGAAAATGCTGGTTAAAAGGAGCCGGGAATAAAACAGTGCGATGTTTATTCCCGGTGCTGGTCGTAGGGTGAGAATCTGCAACCTGTTGTGTTGGGTAAGTGCAGGTCGCTAAACGGAGATGCGATAGACATTGCCGGAACCATCATTGCTGTGATTGCCGCTCTGCCCATAGAGTTGCGTCGTTGATGTCGCCCGGCTGACGATCTGCTTAACATCGTTAACCTTCTTCATATGCATCTCCAGCAGCTGGTAGTTCTTCTGGTTCAGCTCACTCGATTTTTTCACAACTAAAGCAATGCCTCTCCATATTGCCGCCAGCTGCGGTTTATGGGCGTAGGGTGAAGCCATCTTCTGCTGGTTCTCCTCCTGCTTGCGCTGCTCATCATAAAAGTTGATGGCGGCAAGCAGGCGGCTTTTATTATCAGAGATAATTTGCAGCGAAATCGGGTTAATCTGCGCCCGGCTTAGCTGACCATTCTCTTCGACCAGCGTGCTCTCCAGCTCCTCCAGCAGGCCGGCGAGTTTTTTCAATATTACGGATAAATTTTCCATCTCTACTATTCGTCAGGATTATGAGAACTGAAAGATGTCGCGGACCAGTGCGCTGGCAATCTTGTCGCTATCCAGCGTTAACTCGCCTGCCGCCATCTTCGCCTTAACTTCAGCAACGCGCGCGGTGTCGATATCACGGCTACTGTCAGTTTTGAATTGCTGCATCATTTGGCTCAGCTTGACCTGGGTACCATTCGCCCGATCTTCAGATGTCGCCGCTGTGCCCATATCGTCATACTTTGCGCGCGGCTCGCCCTGCTGATGTGCGGTGGTCGCCTGGATTGCGCGTGCTTGACTTGTGCGTTCAATATTCATAAGTGTCCTGGTGATATCTTTTATGTGTGGCCCGTAATAAAGATATCGGCCCAGGCAAAATAAAACTGAAATCAGTTATCCATCTTGATGCTTACTCTCCCTTCCGCCACCGCGGTTGCCGCCACCACGCGACCACTGCGCGTCTGTAGTCGTACCCGTTCGTTTCGCGCCGCATTATTCAGCGCCTTACCTTTGGCATGAATCAAAAAACCGTCGCCGGGGGCGACGATCTCCACCTCCTGATTAGCTACCACCAGCCAGCGCTGGCGCAGCTGATTTTCCGTCAGCGGCTGACCGGGGCGCAGGGTGCGCGTCGGCGTGCGGCCAACGATCTGGCTGGCATCGAGCAGCAACCCGGCGGGCAGCTTATCCAGCTCGCCGCTGAGCGGCTGAATATCACCCGGGCTGATGGTTTGCCCCGGTTTAAGCAGGCGGGCCGCAATCCAGTAGCGCCCGCTGGCGCTGACGTTTATCTGGATAAAGTGCTGTTTTCTGCCGCACTTCGCGATCACGCTGCGGTTGCCCGTCAATCGCACCGGATGACCGGAAAGGCGCAAGTCGGGTTTTTCGCAAAGGGCGGCAAGTTTGGTCGCCGGGGTAAGAATACGAATGCGCAAACGCGGCGCGTTGTCCTCTGCTACTGCGTGCTGAGGGGGAGCCAGCAGGTTGGCTATTTGCGATGCAAGCTCGCCCTCCTGTGCAGTGGCAGCCTGCCCCGGAAGAGAGAGTGCGCAGCCGAGCAGCAGCAGGCAAAGCGGCCTTAAAAGCGTGTGCAGCATTAGAACAACCTTATAAATAAATAGAGGAGAGCAGATATCACGATTTCTTTAATTGTAATTCAGGACGGTAATTTGTTTATCGCGTAAATGCGCGCAGTTCTGTTTGTATATTGCCGGTTTGCTGTTTCAGAGTATGTATAAAAACACCATTTGGAAATCGATAGGCGTAATGAAGTATTTAAATGCGCTTATTTCTGTCAGATGTTTAAGGTATAGATTTATTAGGTTGTCTCTTAGACTATGCTCCGTAATCAATTAGCGAAGCAGGCGAGTCATTTCATGTTTGATAAACTTGATAATGAATTGCGTTTCCAGCAGCAGGCATTAAGCCTGATGTCGCGGCGGCAGGATATTTTAGCCTCCAATATCGCGAATGCCGACACGCCGGGCTACCAGGCGCGAGACATTGATTTTTCAAAAGAGTTGAAAAATGCGATGGTGCAGGAGACGCGAAATAATCAACCATTAACATTAGCTCTAACATCCGGGAAACATATTCCCGGCGTTGTGCCAAAAGCCAACGATCAACAATTACTTTACCGAATTCCGGATCAGCCAAGCGCGGATGGTAATACTGTCGATATGGATCGTGAGCGCGTTAATTTTGCAGATAACAATGTTAAGTATCAGTCGAGCTTAACCATCCTCGGCGCTCAAATTAAAGGTTTAATGAGCGTCATTAACCAGGGTTAATAACTTTCATGTCGCTGTTTAGTATTTTCGATATTTCCGGGTCGGCGATGACCGCCCAGTCAAAACGACTTAACGTCAGCGCCAGTAATATGGCAAATGCCGACAGTGTGGCCGGTCCGGATGGCAAACCTTATCGCGCCCGTCAGGTTATTTTCAATGTCGATAACGCTGCCGGTCAGGAGATTGGCGGTGTGAAAGTCAGCGGCGTGACGGAGTCCACAGCGCCCGATCGTCTGGTGTATGAACCGGCTAATCCGCTGGCGGATGAGCAAGGCTATGTGCATATGCCGAACGTCGATGTGGTGGGGGAAATGGTCAACACCATTTCCGCATCCCGCAGCTACCAGGCCAACGTCGAAGTGATGAACTCGGCGAAGAGCCTGATGCTGAAAACGCTGACGCTGGGTCAGTAAGGAGAAAACGATGGCAGTTTCACCGCTCATGACGCAAAGCGCCGTGACGACAAAAAGTACGTCATCGACGACGAACACCACGTCTTCCACGTCGTCGACAAGCTCCAGCTCCGGCAGTGTCAGCACCGGCTCCACCGCGGATGAGCTGCTGGACAGCTTTATGACGCTGTTGGTTGCGCAGATGCAGAACCAGGACCCGACCGATCCGATGGATAACAACGACCTGACCGCTCAGCTGGCGCAGTTCAACACGGCGGCGGGCGTTGAGCAGCTCAACACCACCATGAACAGCATGGGCACGCTGGTCGCCAGTATGCAGCAGATGAACTCCGCTGACTGGGTAGGCCGCGACATCATGATTCAGGGCGATCCGAAGGTCTCGACGGCGGAAAACGGCAACCAGAAAGTGGGGCTCTCGCTGGAGAGCGACGCGGATGAAGTCACCGTCACGCTCACCGATGCGGCCGGTAACGCTTACAACGCGAAGCTGAAGAATGTCGAAGCGGGCGTGCATGAGTACACGCTGGATGACTTTGACGATTTCCAGCCGAGCGACCCGCGGGCCCAGGCGGACACCAGCTTTACGGTGTCGTTTACCGCCACCAATGCCGACGGCAGCGCACCCGCCATTACCGCGCTGAAGCCGGCGAAAGTGCAGAGCGTCTCCTTCACCAGCACAGGCGCTGTGCTGCAACTGGGTGTCGATGGCACCGCGTCGCTCAGCGAAGTTTACCTTATTGAATAATTTTTCATTCAGAGTTGCGCGCTACGCGCACAGGACGTTTAACAAATGAGTTTCTCTCAAGGTCTTAGTGGATTAAACGCCTCATCGCAGGCGTTAGATGTGGTTGGTAACAACATCGCCAACTCACAGACGGTCGGTTTTAAATCCGGTTCCGTGGCGTTCGCCGACGTCTTCGCCGGCTCGCAGGTCGGGATGGGCGTACAGGTTGCCGGTGTAAACCAGAACTTCAGCGATGGCGTGCTCGGCGCGGGCAGCAGCGCGCTGGATATGGGTATCCAGGGCAACGGCTTCTTCCGCATGGTGACAGAAGCGGGGCGTGTCTTTTACAGCCGTAATGGTCAGTTCCAGACCGATGAAAGCGGCTACGTGGTCAATAACCAGGGCATGCGCCTGACCGGTTATATGGCCACCGGCACACCGCCGGCGATCCAGCAGGGTGCACCGGTAGGCGCGATCCAGATCCCGACCGGGCAGATGCCGGCACGCGCTTCTGACGCGGGTTCTGTCTCCGGTAACCTCGACTCTGGTAACGATGTGGTCTCCGTGACCCCGTTCGATCCGACGGATGGCGACTCTTACACCTACTCCACGCAGGTGAACGCCTACGACAGCCTGGGTAACGAACATGCGATCAACGTCTACTACGTGAAAACCGCGGATAACCAGTGGACGGCTTACTCAGTGGACTCTACGTCACCGGGCACCACCAGCTCTGTGAACCTGACGTTTGATACCTCCGGCAAACTGACCACCAACCCGGCTGAACTGGCCGTCGACGGCGCGGCTTACCAGGGCGGTGCGGCGCTCAACTTTAACCTCGATCTCTCTGGCCTCAGCCAGCAGGCATCGGAAAACACCATGGATAGCCCGAGCACCACCGGTTATCCGCCGGGATTGATGAACGGCTACACCGTCGGTGATAACGGCCAGATCATCGCCTCCTACAGCAACGGCGAAAGCCAACTGCTGGGCCAGGTGGTACTGAGCAACTTCACCAACCCGGGCGGCCTGGAGTCGGCAGGCAACAACTGCTGGACCGAGACGCCGGAGTCCGGGCAGCCGGTAACGGGTATTGCTGACACCGGCAACCTTGGCTCACTGCGCGGCAACATGCTGGAAGCCTCCAACGTGGATCTGAGTAAAGAGATGGTGAACATGATCGTTTACCAGCGTAACTACCAGTCCAACTCGCAAACCATCAAAACCCAGTCTGAGCTGCTGCAGACGCTGGTTAACCTGGGTTAATAGCGGATGGATCGCGCGATATATACCGCAATGGGCGCGGCTAACGCGGCGCTCAACCGCCAGGCGGTGACCTCAAACAATCTGGCGAACGCATCGACCAACGGGTTCCGGGCGCAGATCGCCGCGTATCGCGCGATCCCGGTGCGCGGCCCGTCGGTGGAGACCCGCACGATGGTGACGGAGTCGACGCCGTGGAGCGACAGCACCATGGGCGCGATGCAGGCCACCGGGCGCAACCTCGATGTGGCGATGCCACAGAACGGCTGGCTGGCGGTGCAACTGCCCGACGGCAGTGAAGGCTACACCAAAGATGGCAACATCGAAGTGGATGCCGACGGCCAGCTGCGGGTGCACGGCATGCCGCTGATTGGCGATGGCGGCCCCATTGCCGTCCCGCCACAGGCAGAACTGACGCTCGCCGCCGACGGCACCATTACTGCGCTGGGCGCAGGCGATGAGCCCTCCGCGCTGGCGCAGGTTGGCCGCCTGAAGATGGTCAATGCCACGACTGGCATGCTGAAACATGGTGACGATGGCCTGTTCCACGTCGCCGATCCGGCCGCTGCCGCCGTGCTGCCCGCCGATGCCGATCTGCGTCTGATGCCTGGCATGCTGGAGGGGAGCAACGTCAGCCCGGTGAAATCGATGGTGGAGATGATCGCCACCTCACGCGGCTTTGACATGAACATGAAAGTCATCACCACCGTTGATGACAACGAACAGAAAGCCAATCAGTTACTGAGCGCCAGTTAGGCCGCGGTAAGGAGAACAACAGCATGATTCGCTCGTTATGGATTGCGAAAACCGGCCTCGAAGCCCAGCAAACCAATATGGATGTGATTTCCAACAACCTGGCGAACGTCAGCACCAACGGCTTCAAACGCCAGCGGGCGGTGTTTGAGGATCTGATCTATCAGACCCTGCGTCAGCCGGGCGCGCAGTCGTCCGAGCAGACCACTATTCCGTCCGGTTTACAGCTGGGCACCGGTGTGCGTCCGGTGGCGACGGAGCGCATCCACAGCCAGGGCAGCCTGACGCAGACCAACAACAGCAAGGATGTCGCCATTGAAGGCGGCGGCTTCTTCCAGGTGTTACTGCCGGACGGCACCACCGCCTATACCCGCGATGGCTCTTTCCAGTTCGACCAGAACGGTCAGCTGGTGACCTCCAGCGGTTATCAGGTTCAGCCGGCGATCACCATCCCGCAGGATGCGCAGAGCCTGACCATCGGTAACGACGGTACGGTAAGCGTCACGGTACCTGGCCAGACCGCGCCGCAGCAAGTCGGGCAGCTCACCCTGAGTTCGTTTATCAACGACTCTGGCCTTGAAAGTATTGGTGAAAACCTCTATCGCGAAACGCAATCGTCGGGTGCGCCGAATGAATCTACGCCGGGTCTCAACGGCGCGGGCACCCTTAAGCAGGGCTATGTCGAAACCTCCAACGTTAACGTGGCGGAAGAGCTGGTCAACATGATCCAGACCCAGCGCGCCTATGAAATTAACAGTAAGGCGGTCTCGGCCTCTGACCAGATGCTGCAACGATTGTCACAACTTTGAACCCTGGCCGCGGGCACGCTCGCGGCTGCATTACCTGTAGTGAATATGATGACTAATCTCCCTTGCTCTGAAACCACGCTGGGCCGTATGGCCTCAACGCTCCTGTTAATGACTCTGTTAACCGGCTGCGCCTACATTCCACAAAAACCACTGGTAGGGGGGGAAACCTCTGCCGCGCCGACGCCGGTTGCTGCCGCATCGGTTAATGGCGCAATTTTTCAGTCAGGGCAGGCGATGAATTATGGTTATCAACCGATGTTTGAGGACCGCCGTCCGCGCAATGTCGGCGACACGCTGACCATTACGCTGCAGGAGAACGTCAGCGCCAGCAAAAGCTCCTCCGCCACCGCCTCGCGCGATGGCTCGACCGATGTGGGCATGAGCACCGTACCGGGCTTCCTCTCCGGGCTGGTGGGCGGCGGCAAAGCGGATGCCTCACTCAGCGGCACTAACGACTTCGCCGGTAAAGGCGGAGCGGCAGCAAAAAATACCTTTAGCGGCACCATCACCGTCACGGTGAAACAGGTGCTGGAAAACGGCAACCTGGCCGTGGTGGGGGAAAAACAGATCGCCATTAATCAGGGAACGGAGTTCATCCGCTTCTCGGGCATCGTGAACCCGCGCACCATCAGCGCCAGCAACACCGTTGTATCCACCCAGGTGGCAGATGCGCGCATTGAGTATGTCGGTAACGGCTATATCAACGAAGCGCAGCAGATGGGCTGGTTGCAACGCCTGTTCCTTAACCTTTCTCCTTTTTGATTGATGATGAAAATGTTTTCCTTTACGCGTTACCTGGCGCTCTTCTGCTGTCTGTCGGCGCTTGTCGCCGGCCAGGCCAGCGCCGAGCGGATCCGGGATCTCACCTCGATACAGGGCGTTCGCGGCAACTCCCTGATGGGCTACGGCCTGGTGGTAGGCCTGGATGGCACCGGCGATCAGACCATGCAGACGCCGTTTACCACCCAAAGCCTCAACAACATGCTCTCGCAGCTCGGTATTACCGTGCCTGCGGGGGTCAATATGCAGCTAAAAAACGTCGCCGCAGTGATGGTGACGGCAGAGCTGCCGCCTTTCGCTCGCGCCGGAGAGAAGATCGATGTCGTGGTCTCCTCCATGGGCAACGCCAAAAGTTTGCGCGGCGGTACGCTGCTGATGACGCCGCTGAAAGGCGCAGACAGCCAGATCTACGCCCTGGCGCAGGGGAACCTGTTGGTTTCCGGCGCAGGCGCGCAGGCGGGCGGTAACCGCGTGCAGGTTAACCAGTTGAACGGCGCCCGCATCAGCGGCGGCGCAACGGTTGAGCGCGAAGTGCCCTCTAGCTTTGCCGGACAGAGCACACTGAAACTGGTGCTGCACCAGGATGACTTCACCGTTGCCCAGCAGATCAGCGATGCCATTAACCGTCGTTATGGCGGCGCAGCGGTGGCGGAAGATGCCCGCACCGTGAGCCTGCGTGCGCCGGCGGACAGCGCGGCGCGCGTGCGCTTTCTCTCGGCAGTGCAGGATCTGCCTCTGCGGGTCGATGCCGGTGATGCGCGCATTATCATTAACTCGCGTACCGGCTCGGTGGTGATGAATGGCCATGTCTCTCTCGACTCTTGCGCCGTTGCGCAGGGCGATCTGACGGTGGAAGTGGCGCAAAACGAGCAGGTCAATCAGCCCAATGCGCCGCTGGCCGGTGGGCAGACGGTGGTGACGCAAAATACGCAGCTCTCGGTGCGTGAACAGAGCGGCTCCCTGCAGCGCGTGCAGACCAGTACCGATCTGAACAATGTCGTCCGCGCCCTTAATGGCCTTGGCGCAACGCCGAACGATTTGATGGCGATTCTGCAATCGATGAAAAGCGCTGGCTGTCTGCATGCCCGTCTGGAGATCAACTGATGATTGGCCCGTCCGTGCCGCAAGATGCGGCCTTTGACGCCCACAGCCTCGATAAGTTAAAGCTGGCGGCGCGCAATGATTCTCCGCAGGCGCTCAAAGCCGTCGCGAAACAGATGGAGGGCCTGTTCGTGCAGATGATGCTGAAAAGCATGCGCCAGGCCAGCTTCAAAGATGGGCTGTTCAATACCCAGCAGTCAGAGATGTTCACCTCGCTCTATGACCAGCAGATTTCGCAGAACATCGCCGACAAAGGCAGGATGGGATTTGCCGATCTGATGGTCAAACAGCTGACCGGTAAAAGCGATGCGGTAGCGGAAACCACTACCGCGACGCGAGAAGTTCCCCTCAATATCAGCCCGGCACGCTTCACAGGCGTGCCGCTGCGTCTGCAACCGGCAGAGCAGGAAACGGCGCAGGCCAACGATGAGCGCGCAGCGCTGCCGGACGTGCCCGCCATTCCCGGCGGCGGTTTTATTTCCCGCATGATGGCGCCGGCGATGGCGGTGGCGCGGTTAAGCGGTATTCCCCATCAATTAATTATTGCCCAGGCAGCGCTGGAGTCCGGTTGGGGTAAACGGGAAATACTGACCGAGGATGGCAAACCGAGCCATAACTTATTTGGCGTAAAAGCGACAGCGGGGTGGCAGGGTGAAACGACGGAAATAACCACCACCGAATATGAAAATGGCGTGGCGCAAAAAATAAAGGATAAATTTAAAGTCTACTCCTCTTATGCCGAAGCGCTGGAAGATTATACGTCGTTAATTAGTCGTAACCCTCGTTATAAAAATGTTGTCAAATCCGAAACGCCGGAAATAGCGGCAAAAGCGTTGCAGTCCGCGGGTTATGCAACCGATCCGGCCTATGCGAAAAAATTGATCAATATCATTCAGCAGTTGCGAAATAAGGTGAATGAAGCGACGGAGGCATATTCCTCGGATTTTTCCTCATTATTTTAGGCCGCGGCCTTTAGCGAAATTTTGCAGGGCCGATAAATATAGAGAGCACTACTTTTATCGGGGGCTTCTTATCTCCTCCTCCTCTGGTAAGGATCGATACCAATGAATTTAATCAATCTGGCCCAGTCCGGGCTTAACGCCGCGCAGAACGCGTTAAATGTGGTAGGTAATAACTTGTCAAATGCCACAACAACAGGCTACAGCCGCCAGAATATTGTTCTCGGCGAGGCGGGTGGGAAATCCACAAGTTATGGCTTCTTCGGCTATGGCGTAAAAGTGGGCGATGTACAGCGCGCTTACGACGGCTTTATGACCAACCAGGTACGTGGCGCGAGCACCGAATTTTATACCCTGAATAGCCGCTATCAGCAGGTCAGCCAAATTGATGACATGCTCGGCGACAGCACCAACAATATCTCCGTCACCATGGATAGCTTGTTTGAAGCCATGGAGTCGGTCAGTAAAGACCCGGTCGATCCGGCTGCGCGTCAAAGCGTGCTTTCCGAGCTCAACGCGCTGGCAAACCAGTATCGCAGCAACAGCAAAACGTTAAACGGCCTCGAGCAGAGCACCAACACGCAGATTAGCCAGAGCGTTGACGACATCAACTCCTACACCAAACAGCTGGCGACCCTCAATAAACAGATTGAGAAGGTGCACGGCCAGACCGGTGGTATGCCCGCCGATCTGCTGGATCAGCGTGATCAGCTGCTCAGCCAGCTCAGCGAAAAGATCGGCATTAAAGTCAACGAAAACAGCGACACCGGTGCGGTCAGCGTCTCAATGCAAAACGGCATGGCGCTGGTGAGCGGCGGCAAATCCTACGATTTGCAGGCCAGCGCGTCGGCAAGCGATCCCAATACCACCGTGGTGGCGTACGTTGACGCTTCCGGCAATGCCTTACCGCTGGATGAAGAGAAGACCACCGGCGAGCTGGGCGGACTGTTCAAATTCCGCAACGAAGATCTGGTCTCCGCGCGCGATCAGCTTAACCAGCTGGCGCTGCAGATGGCGAACAAATTCAACGAAGTGAACGCTCAGGGTTACGATCTTGACGCCAATGCCGGCGGCGATCTCTTCAACATTGCCGACCCGTTGGCGGTGGGCAACATCAACAACACCGGCACCGGTTCGCTGGATGTGAACTTTACGGACATTCCGTCGGTGAAATCGGAAGATTATGAACTGGTCTATAACGGGCCGGGCAGCACCGACTGGACCATCACCACCAGCGATGGCCGCAGCATCACGCCGACTGTCGGCAGCAACGGCGAACTGGAGTTTGAAGGCATCTCTGTTACGCCAGGCGGCGCACCGCAGCCGGGCGACAGCTTCACCCTCAACCCGACCGACGGCGCGGCAGATAACCTGACCGTGGCGATCACCGACGGCGATCAGATCGCCGCGGCGAAATCTGCCGATCCGGACGATCAGAGCGATAACGAAAACATTCTCGATCTGATTGGTATTAAAGATGAGGAAGTGGTCGATGGTAAGACGCTCTCCGGCGCTTACGCCAGCCTGGTCAGCTCCGTTGGCTCTTCTGTCAGCGCGCTGAAGGCGGACATGTCGACCGCTGCGAATGTCTATGACCAGTGGGCGCTGCAGCAGCAGTCCGTTTCCGGGGTGGATATCACGGAAGAGTACGTCAACCTGCAGATGTTCTCTCAGTACTACCAGGCGAACGCGCAGGTGCTGCAGACCGCAAATACGCTGTTCGACACCATTTTAAATATCCGTTAATCGCGCCCGGGTAACCGGGTTGCTTAACCTTTGATCGGGAAATAACGATGCGTCTTAGCACGAGTTATATTTTTCAAAACCGCATAGATAGCCTGGGCGACGCGATGACGGGTTACAACGACCTGGCGACCCGCCTCTCTGCCGGGCAGACGCTGCTGAAGCCCTCTGACGATCCGACCGGCGCGTCGCAGTCTGTCACCTTACAAACGGCGCTTTCGCGCATGAGCCAGTTTGATACCGCGCGAACCTACGCGCAGGACGCGCTGGGCCAGGAAGACAACACGCTCGACTCCATCTCTAACCTGCTGACAGAAAACCTGACGCAGAAAGTGATCGCCGGTGGTAACGGCGCTTACTCGGACGAAGATCGCGCCGCGCTGGCAGAAGAGTTGCAGGGCATCCGCGATAACTTGCTGGATCTGGCGAACACCAAAAACAGCGACGGTCGCTACATTTTTGCCGGTTATAAAACCGGTAACGCGCCGTTCCAGGCCGATGGCACCTATGTCGGTGGCGATACCGCTATGACCCAGGTGGTCTCTGACAGCACCGAAATGCAGGTCGGTCATACCGGCTCTGATGTGTTTCTGAGCGGCACGCCGGACGATCTGTTTCAGGCTCTCGACAGCGCGATTGCGCAGCTGAAGCAGCCGGTCAGCAGCGATGCGGATCGTGATGCGCTGCAGGCTGTGCTGGATGATGCCAACGTCAGCATTAAGAAAAATATTGATAATCTGGGCAAAGTACGCGCCACGGTCGGCACCAATATGCAGCAGATCGAGGCGCTTGGCTTCAGCGCCGAGTCGCAGAGTATCAATGTACAAAGCAGATTGCAGGAAACCTTAGGCTCGGACTGGGATTCGATGATTACCCTCTTGTCAGAATCAAAGATGTCGGAATTCGCGCTTAACTCATCCATGACGGTATTTCAGTCAATGCAGCAGCTCTCTATTTTCAAAGTGATGGGCTGATATTCCGCTTCTGATGTTTAAATCCCGTACGCAATTATGGGAATGTTAGTAGATGCATATATATGAATAAGCTCTCCCTGCGCGGAGAGTTTATTGTGTTCCCTATTATTCAGGTTCAGTTATGTTTAAAGACTTAAAAATATCCACAGGAGTTAATCTCCTGCTTGGTTTGTTAATTGTTTGCATTGTTGCAGTAGCAAGTTATGCATTGACCAGTGCCAAGTCATCATCAGATAACTTCGAGGATGCCGTTCTAACCAATAACAATATTGATACCTTAAACGGCGCTATTCTTGGTCTTTCCAATGCCATGGCGCAGGTCAACGCCGGTATGCTGGCCACCATGATTAATCAGCCGGTTAATCAGGGCGATATCGATAGCGCGAAAAAGATGTTTGCCGACGCGGAAAAACTGATGGACAAATTTATGTCCACGCCGTTTAAAACCGAAGAGGAAGAGGTTATTGCGGAAAAAATCCACAAACGCTTTGAAAGTGTTATGGCATTTTCGCTGAAAAAAATGAACTTCATCAATAACCCGTCCAGCTATACCAATGACGTGGTTGATGAGGCGAAACAGCGTATTGCATTAAAAGAACTTGCGGATGAGTACCTCGCCTATGCCGAGCAGCTGGTTAACGGTTTCGGTGAGATTGCCCATAACGATACGCAGCGCATGACAATGTTCGCCATACTCGCTCTTGCGCTTGCCCTCGTCGCGGCACTGATCTCCCGTATCTGGTTAAAACGCACTATTTTCAGCCGCCTGGAGCAGGCGATTACCGCCTTCCAGTCTATTGCTTCCGGTAACCTGAGCACCCGCATTGACGCCGGCGCGCAGAATGAAATCGGCAAGATGCTGAAGGAAGTGGAAGGGATGCGCCAGTCGCTGACCGACACCGTCTACGGCATCCGTAACGGCGTGAAGCACATCTATAGCAACGCGCAGGAGATTGCGACCAGCAACAACGATCTCTCTTCACGTACTGAGCAGCAAGCCTCTGCACTGCAGCAGACTGCCGCCAGCATGGAAGAGCTGAAGATCACCGTTCGTCAGAACGCCGACAACGCTCACAGCGCTCAACAACTGGCAGAAAGCGCCAGCGTTAGCGCGCAGAAGGGCGGGGAAGTGATGCACAACCTTGACAAGATCATGGAAGAGATCACGGCAAACTCCCGTCAAATTGCCGACATCAACAGCGTTATTGACAGTATTGCTAACCAGACCAACATTCTGGCACTGAACGCGGCGGTGGAAGCAGCGCGTGCAGGCGAGCAGGGTCGCGGTTTTGCGGTTGTCGCAGGTGAAGTACGTAACCTGGCGAAACGCAGCGCCGACGCGGCGAAAGAGATCCGCCAGCTGATCAACACCTGTGTTGCCAACATGAATACTGGCTCGCAGGAAGTGGAGCTGGCCGGTGCGTCAATGCAGGAGATCGTGAAATCTGTGGTGCAGGTGACCGACATTATGGCGGAAATCACCTCGGCCTCTGATGAGCAGAGCACCGGGATCAACCAGATTGCTCAGGCGGTGAATGAGATGGATCTGGTTACTCAGCAGAATGCCCAGATGGTAGAGAACGCGGCAAAAACCGCGACCAGCGTTGAGCAGCATGCCAGCAGCCTCGATCAGATCGTGGCGCAGTTTGTGGTCAATGAACATCACGTTTCCGCAACTGCCCGTGAAAAGCATGGTATGGAAACGGTGCGTCCTGTTATTTCCGCCACGCGAAAAGAGTTCGTTCCTGTTAAAAAATCCGAAGGGGATTGGGAAACGTTTTAATTTCGCCAGCTTTATCCGGTAAATAAAGTCGCAATATGTTCAACTTTACGGTTTCTTATCAGGCTATTTGATTTGGCGATAATCAATAATAATTTAATTCTATTATTATCATCCCGGAAATTGTAATAGTGAATGGCATATACAGTCCCGAAGGGACAATTCAAAAAGAGCAGTTGTGGGCTAAATATGGTTATTTAGTCCGCTATGAAGCGCTGAAAATGCAATCGAGATTATCAGCCAGTGTTGAAATTGACGATCTTATTCAGGCCGGTGCTATTGCTCTTCTTGATGCAATCGATCAGTTTGACCCGAAAAAAGGGGTCAAACTCAGCGTCTATATTGCCCAGCGTCTGCGTTGGGCATTTATGGATGAACTGCGTGAGCATGACTGGGTGCCGCGTCGCGTGCGGCGCAAAACCCGCGAAGTCTCCTCCGCCATTATGCGCGTCGAACAACGTTCCGGCGGCGTGGCCTCGGAAGCCGATGTTGCCGCTGAGCTTGGCATGACGCTGCAGGAGTATCAGCAGGTCCTCGTCGACACTAACACCAGCATGCTCTGTTCGCTGGATGAACTACAGGAGCTACTGGCCGATGGCGTCGAGCTGGCAGAGCTTGAGCAGGATCACCTCGATCCCCTCAACGATGCCCTGTTGGGCGATTTAACCCGGCAAATCAGCAGTGAGATCCGCGAACTGCCGGAGCGCGAACAGATGTTGCTCAATCTCTACTATCAACAAGAACTGAATATGAAGGAGGTAGGATCGCTGCTGGGTATTACCGAAACTCGCGTCAGCCAATTACATAGCCAGACGATTAAACGTTTACGCGCGCGGCTGGAAGGCCGGGGCTGGGAATCATAAGGTTATAAGTAATATCCCATGTCGATAATCAATTAATCCTCGATGAATGACGCTGCCTGACTTTTTTATTTTATTTATTTTTATTGTTACTCATTGGTTACGAATTGCAGGACGGTAACTGCGTTATTGGTTACAAAATACAAGGGGCAGTTGAAGTGAACGTAACGAATTTTGATGAGCCGATGCAGTGCATTCGGGATATGAATCTATCCTACCTGCTTTTGGCGCAGCGTTTGATTCTGGAAGATCGGCTTGCCGCTAAGTTTCGGCTTGGATTGAGTGAAGCCACCATCGATATTATTAAAGGGTTAACCTTTCCCCAATTAATCAAGCTTGCATCTACCGGCCAACTTATTTGCCAGCTGCGAATTGATAATGAAACGGTTATTGAGTGTTTAACCAGGGATTCCCGTATTGATGCTTTGCAGAGTATCCATACCGGAATCATCCTTTCCACTGATTTGCTTAATTCTCTTTCTGGGGAAGAGCCGTCGACAACCTGAAAGCGGAGTTTATGATGTGTGAAAAAAGCATAATGTCGGAAATCAGGGATGCGCAGATTGCCATGGAATTGATCTCCTTTGGCGCAAGGATGCAGGTTCTGGAAAGCGAAACGAGCTTAAGCCGCAGGCGTTTATTAAAGCTTTATAAAGAACTTAAAGGATGTTCGCCGCCGAAAGGCATGTTGCCGTTTTCCACAGACTGGTATATGGCATGGGAGCAAAATATCCATTCGTCAATGTTTTATAACATCTACTGTTATTTGCAAAAGACGGAGTCGGGCCGCCCTGTCGAAATTATGCTTAAAGGCTACCGTCTCTATTTAGAAAATAGCCTGAACGGTGCCGCGCAAAAGCCGGTGTTGGGTTTAACCCGCGCCTGGACGCTGCTGCGTTTTATTGATTGCGGCATGATCAAACATATCGAGTGTTGCACCTGCGGCGGGCGTTTTATTACCGCGCCAGAAAGTACCCAGGGCGTCTTTACCTGCAGTTTATGTTTTCCGCCCTCCCGGGCAATTAAACGCGCAGGCCCCGAGCGATCGCTCACCACCCCCCGGATATAACCGGGTCGGGCATGCGCTGCGCGCACTATTCAGCGCGGCAGGTTGTTTTATTCAATGATTAAGGAGTTGCAGTGTTAGTCATTATTGGCTATGTCGTCGTCTTCGCGACCGTATTTGGCGGGTTTGTGCTGAGCGGCGGTAACCTCACATCACTATTCCAGCCGACCGAGCTATTAATTATCGGCGGTGCCGGAGTGGGGGCTTTTATTGTCGGTAATAATGGCAAAGCGATCCGCGCTACCCTTAAAGCCCTCCCTTCGCTGTTTAAAGGCTCGCATTTCAGCAAATCACTCTATCTTGATCTGCTCGGCATGCTCTATCTGCTGCTGGCGAAAAGCCGTCAGAGCGGGCTGGTCGCGCTGGAGAACGATATTGAAGATCCACAAAACAGCCCGATCTTCTCCGCCTATCCGCGCCTGCTGGCCGATGCCGATATCATGAACTTTATCGTCGATTACCTGCGTCTGATGGTCAGCGGCAACATGAACGCCTTTGAAATAGAAGCGTTGATGGATGAAGAGATTGAAACCTGCGAGCAAGAGCATGAAGTGCCGGCGCACAGCCTGAACGCCGTCGGCGATGGTCTGCCGGCATTTGGTATCGTCGCGGCGGTGATGGGCGTGGTGAACGCGCTGGCGGCGGCGGATCGCCCGGCAGCAGAGTTGGGCGCGCTGATTGCGCATGCCATGGTCGGTACTTTCCTCGGCATTTTGCTCGCCTACGGCATGGTACTGCCGCTGGCCACCCTGCTGCGCCAGCGTAGCGCTGAACATCTGAAGATGATGGAGTGCATCAAAACCACGCTGCTCTCCAGCATCAACGGCTATGCGCCGCAGATCGCCGTGGAGTTCGGGCGTAAAACCCTCTTCTCCACCGAGCGCCCCAGTTTTGCCGAACTGGAAGATCACGTGCGGGAAGTCCGCTCCTCCTCTTCCTCCGGCGCATCCTCTTCTGCGAGTGATGCAGCATGAGAAAGAAGCCCGTAGAGACCATCGTCGTTCGCAAAACCATCAAAAAAGGGCATGGTTCGCACGGCGGCTCGTGGAAGATTGCCTATGCGGATTTTATGACCGCGATGATGGCCTTCTTCCTCGTGATGTGGCTGCTCTCCTCCTCCAGCCCCGAACAGCGCCAGCAGATTGCTGACTACTTCAAGGTGCCGCTGAAGAACACGCTGGCTCACGGCCAGAAGGCGAGCCTGAGCGACAGCATCATCCCCGGCGGCGGCGATGATGCGATGAAGCAGGATGGTGAGGTGTTTAAGCGCACGCTGCAAAAACTCGATCAGAAAAAGAGCGAAGCCAACCTCAAGCGGGCGCGGGAGAAGCTGGAGAACCTGATTGAGGTTGATCCAAGGCTTAATAACTTCACCTCGAACCTGCGGCTCTCCCTGACCGACGACGGGCTGCTGCTGCAGATCACCGACAGCGCCGACCGGCCGATGTTTAAGATCGGGCGTCCGACGCCGGAAAACTACATGGTCAATATTCTGCAGGCGCTGGTGCCGGTGCTTAACGATATGCCCAACCGCATCATTTTGACCGGCCACACCGATTCACTGCCGTACGCCAACGGCGAACAGGGCTACAGCAACTGGGAGCTCTCTTCCGATCGCGCCAACGCCTCGCGCCGCATTCTCTCTGGCGCGGGCCTTGCCAGTAAAAAATTCATCCGGGTGGTCGGTACGGCGGACACCATGATGCAGGCCGGCTCCGATGCCGCCGATCCCATTAACCGCCGCATCAGCATCCTGGTATTAAGCCAGCAGAAAGAGAAACAGATCATGCAAGAAGATGTGCTTTTACGCGACACGCTGGTCACCCCTGCGCCGCAGGCTGCCAGCGGCAAAGGCACGCCAGAGCCCGCCGCTAAGCGTGCTCCTGAGGAGATCAAATAATGGATATAAGCGATTTTTATCAGGCCTTTTTCGACGAGGCGGATGAGCTGATGGCAGATATGGAGAAGTATCTGCTTGAGTTGGATCTCGAGGCTCCGGACAGGGAAGTGCTCAATGCCATTTTCCGTGCCGCCCACTCCATCAAGGGTGGGGCGGGTACTTTCGGTTTTACCGTCTTACAACAGACCATGCATATTCTCGAAAACCTGCTGGACGATGTACGGAGCGGTAAATTGCAGATCAACGACCCGATCCGCGATCTGTTTCTGGAGAGCAAAGATATTATGCAGGACCAACTGGACGCCTATAAAGCTTCCGCTGAGCCCGATCAGGAGGCGTTCCGCTACATTTGTGAAGCGCTGCGCCAGATTGCCCTCGACAGCGCCGAATCGACTACGCTACCCGCTGAAGTCGCCACGCCTGTGGTCGTCGAACCCGTAACAGCGCCCGTCGCCGCGCCGAAGCCGGAGGGCGAGTGTTTACGTATTATCCTCAGCAATATTAAAGAGGAGGATCAGCAGCCGCTGATTGATGAGCTGGGCAACTTAGGCCGGGTCAGCGCGCTGCAGACGGATAAAACCGGTCTGCAACTGACGCTCGCGACCACTGCCACGCCGGACGATATCCTCGCGGTGCTCTGTTTTATCCTCGAGCCCGAGCAGATTGCGATCTCGCCTGCGCCTGCGCAAGAGCCATCCCTTCCCGCCACGGACACTACCGCGCCTGTGCAAAATAGCGCGGCGCCGGCCGTTCGTACCGGGCGCCCGGAAACCACGCGCGCGAAACCGCAGCAGGCGGAGGCGAGCAGCATTCGCGTGGCGGTAGAGAAGGTGGATCAGATAATCAACCAGGTTGGGGAACTGATCATTACCCAGGCGATGCTTTCGCAGCTCTCTGGCGTGCTCGACTCCTCGACCCACGACACCCTGATTACCACCATCGCGCAGCTGGAGCGTAACGCCCGCGATCTGCAGGAGTCGGTGATGTCGATTCGCATGATGCCGATGGATTATGTCTTCAGCCGCTTCCCGCGGCTGGTGCACGATCTCGCCGGCAAGCTGAATAAAGAGGTGGAGCTAACGCTGGTCGGCGGTTCCGCTGAACTCGACAAGCGGCTGATCGAACAGATCGTCGACCCCTTAACGCACCTGGTGCGTAACAGCCTCGATCACGGCATTGAGCCGGTCGAAGTGCGTCGCGCTAATGGTAAAGCGGATAAGGGCAACCTGGTGCTCTCGGCTGAACATCACGGTGGCAACATTATTATCGAAGTGACCGACGACGGTGCCGGGCTGAATCGCGAGAAGATCCTCGCCCGCGCGCAGCAGCAGGGGATGCCCATCAGCGACAACATGAGCGATGAAGATGTCTGGATGCTGATTTTCGCACCAGGCTTCTCTACCGCCGAAAAGGTGACCGATGTCTCCGGACGCGGCGTCGGCATGGACGTGGTGCGGCGTAATATCCAGGAGATGGGCGGCCATGTGACGATCCACTCCGAGCAGGGGCGCGGCTCCAAGATCCGCATTATCCTGCCGCTGACGCTGGCGATCCTCGACGGCATGTCAGTGCGCGTTGGCTCTGAGATCTACGTCCTGCCGCTCGGCAGCATGATGGAGTCCCTGATGCTCTCCGAAAACACCCTGCACCGCATGACCGGCGGAGAACGCATGCTGCAGGTACGCGAAGAGTATCTGCCGCTGGTTGAGCTCGGCAAACTGTTCGGTATTCACGATGACGACTACGACTTCAGCGAGGGGATCGCCGTGATTGTGCAGAGTGCCGGCAGCCGCTATGCGTTGCTGGTCGATCAGCTGATTGGCCAACACCAGGTGGTGGTGAAAAACCTCGAACAGAACTATCGCAAAATCCCGGGTATTTCGGCGGCGACAATCCTTGGCGACGGCAGCGTGGCGCTCATTCTGGATGTGGCTGTGTTAACGACATTAGCTAAAAACGCGAAACCTCACTGACAGCAAGCCTGAAGGGCGTTTTTGAAAAGGTTATAAGATGAACGTATCTGACTCAGACAAACAGTTATTGGTCGACAACGGCGGGAATGAGTTCCTGGTGTTTACCCTCGGCAATGAAGAGTACGGGATTGAGATCCTGAAAGTGCAGGAGATCCGCGGCTACGATCGCGTAACGCGGATCGCCAATACACCGGATTTTATTGCCGGCGTGACCAACCTGCGCGGCGTGATCGTGCCGATCGTCGATCTGCGCGTGAAGTTTACCCTTGGCTCTGCGGAGTTTGATCACAATACCGTGGTGATTGTGCTGAGCCTCGACAGCGGTCGCGTGGTCGGCATTGTGGTGGACGGCGTTTCTGACGTGCTGGCGCTGAACGCGGCGCAGATTAAGCCTGCGCCGGAGTATACCGTTACGCTGTCGACGCAGTATCTGCTCGGTCTCGGCTCGCTGAATGAGCGCATGCTGATTCTGGTGGATATTGAGAAGCTGCTGAACAGCGAAGAGATGGAGCTGATTGAGCGCGTGACCGAAAACGCGTTTTAACGCTCCTCGCTTAAGCATTGGCGTAAAGCCCCTCCCGGTAACGGGAGGGGCTTTTTTGTTGCTGTTCCCGTAGGCCGGATAAGGCGGAGCCGCCATCCGGCATTATCACCGCAGCACGGATTGCCGGATGGCGCTTGCGCTTATCCGGCCTACGCCGTTTCAGTAGCTCCGTTCCCGTAGGCCGGATAAGGCGGAGCCGCCATCCGGCATTATCACCGCAGCACGGATTGCCGGATGGCGCTTGCGCTTATCCGGCCTACGCCGTTTCAGTAGCTCCGTTCCCGTAGGCCGGATAAGGCGGAGCCGCCATCCGGCATTATCATCGCAGCACGGATTGCCGGATGGCGCTTGCGCTTATCCGGCCTACGCCGTTTCAGTAGCTCCGTTCCCGTAGGCCGGATAAGGCGGAGCCGCCATCCGGCATTATCACCGCAGCATGGATTGCCGGATGGCGCTTGCGCTTATCCGGCCTACGCCGTTTCAGTAGCTCCGTTCCCGTAGGCCGGATAAGGCGGAGCCGCCATCCGGCATTATCACCGCAGCATGGATTGCCGGATGGCGCTTGCGCTTATCCGGCCTACAAAAGCGAGCCCACAGCAACACTTTCATCGCTTTTATCTCCGGTCTTACAGCGGGGGGTTGTGTCCCCGCTGATATCGGCGAACCGAGACAGGACAAAATTGCCGGGAGCAATTTTGAACAGCGCTTGCGCTGGCCCCGAGGGGGCGAGTCCCATGGATGGGACGAGTAAGTCGAGTCGAGCCGGCCGCAGTCAGGCACGCGGGAGGTGAGCGCAGTGCGCAGCACCGATTTCCTCGCGGGGCCGCGGGGATTGATAGGGGGAGCGCGGCCGCTTCCCTTATCCCGTTCACCGCACCGGTGAGAAAACATCCCGCCGAACGCCTGGTGAACGGAATCATTCCACCGATGCAACATGCACCCTCATCGCCGGATGGCGCGTACCGCTTATCCGGCCTGTGGGTCGGAGCGGTTTTGTAGGCCGGATAAGGCGCAGCCGCCATCCGGCAATCAATGCTCGCACCCACGCTAACTATCAAAACGCAGACATAAAAAAACCGCCCGGTGAGGGGCGGTTGAAGGATAAGGCAGGAAAACCTGCCTTAAGCGGCAGAGATTAGCCCAGCAGAGACAGCACGTTCTGCGGAACCTGGTTAGCCTGTGCCAGCACGGTGGTGCCTGCAGACTGCAGAATGTTCGCGCGGCTCATTTCAGATACTTCAGACGCGAAGTCAGCATCCAGAATACGAGAGCGAGATTCAGACAGGTTGTTTACAGTATTGTTCAGGTTGCTGATAACAGATGCGAAACGGTTCTGTACCGCACCCAGACCGGAACGCATTTCATCAACCTGCGCCAGCGCTTCGTCGATTTTGGTCAGCGGATCGGTGGTTGCCGGAGTCGTAGAAACAGCTTTACCGGTATCCTGTGCAACGAAGTTGCTATCAATAGTTGCTTCGGTCAGGTTGCCGGCACCGTCGTCAACATAGTAGTTACCCTCGCCATCTTCCATCAGCGTACCAGTGATGCCGGTCATATCAACAGCCTGGTCTTTCATCATGTTCTGACCAACAACGCTGGTCGGGGTGCCGACTACAGAGCCGGAAACGTCAGTACTGGAGTCGAAGGAGATCTCACCAGTGGTCGGATCTTCGGTCACGGCGTACATTTCAGCACCAACCTGCGCATAGACGTCACCGTTATCGTCAACCACGATATCGTCAACGCTGGTAACTGTACCGGCAGAATCAGTAAAATTAGCAGCATCGTAATCGAAACCGCTGTCAACTTTCACGGTACCGGTGCTTGCAGTCAGAGTAGAAGGATCAACGCCGTTAGCGACGGTGAAGCCATCCATACCCAGAGTAGAAGAGTCCATCTGGTTCAGTTCGATATCGATAGTCTGGCCATCGTTAGAACCAACCTGGATAGAGAGCTTCTGATCTTTGCTCAGTACTTTTACGCCGTTGAACTCGGTCTGTTCAGAGATACGGTTGATCTCGTCCAGACGCGCGTCGATTTCGTCCTGGATGGACTGACGGTCAGAATCAGAGTTGGTGCCGTTCTGTGCCTGTACGGACAGACGACGGATGTTCTGCAGGTTGTCGTTGATTTCGTTCAGCGCGCCTTCAGTAGTCTGCGCGATGGAGATACCATCGTTGGCGTTACGGGAAGCCTGAGTCAGACCGTTGATGTTAGCGGTGAAACGGATAGAGATCGCCTGACCTGCTGCATCGTCTTTCGCGCTATTAATACGCAGACCAGAAGAGAGACGTTCAATTGCAGTACCCAGAGAGTCCTGAGATTTGTTCAGGTTGTTCTGAGCAACAAGGCTAAGGGCGTTAGTATTAATAACCTGGGACATGGGGTTTCCTTATACACAATTTACTATACAGAGTATGGTTATGCGTCATTTCGTTCGCATACTAAATAAATCGGCCTTTTAAAAAATGACTAAAATATTTCACCGCAAAAACTTTTCCCTCTGTCCGCGATTTTTTGATTAAACACGCCGTTTTCACGCAATTCTGTCTCTTATTTGTGCGATTTTTTGCTTTATTTTATGAAATGACCACAAGAGTGGCGTTATATCGAATATTTAGTTTGTTATGTTTTATTGAGGAAACGGTGATGACATTTTCTATATAAGGAAGGGAAAACGTAGAGAGTGGCAATTTATCGAATTGGTATCATTATTGTTGCTATTTAAAGGCAATGGATTAACGCTGGCTGAAAACCCTTTAATAACCCTGAGATGAAAAGAAGAAGAGGGTGTCAGATATATTATTTTGCCATTAAGAGAGTGGTAAAAAATTCATCTTTTATTTTCCTGCGCCGATAGCTTAATAGAGAACCACCGCAAAACGTGATTTCCGACAGGAGAAAAAATGGGTATTTCATCACTAGGCGTCGGTACCGGCGGGATTGATACAGCCTCTATGCTTGAGCAGATTCAGGCGGCCGAGCAGACCCGGCTGACGCCTTATTCCAATCTTAAGAGCAAATATGAGTCGCAGATTTCCGACTGGGGCAAAATCTCCAGCCTGATGTCGACGCTGCAAAAAAGCATCACCACCATGAGCGGTGATGCTTTTAATAAATTAAATGTCAGCAGTAACGAGGCGTTCACCGCCACGGCAACCAGCAGCGCCCAGGCCGACAGCCACTCGGTGACCATCACCCAGTTAGCTGCCGCGCACAAGCTGAAAACCCAGGCGCAAGCCAGTGCTGATACCGCGCTTGGCACCAGCAACACCGGCGGTACGCGTAAAATCACCATCACCCAGAACGACGGCAAAACCATGGAAGTCGAACTGGAAGATGATGAGACCTCGCTCAACCAGATTGCAAAAGCGATCAACAAAGAGAAGGGCAGCGTCACCGCTTCGGTGCAGCGTACCGATGATGGCTACCAGTTAGTGCTGAGTTCAAAAACCACCGGTTCCGACGGCGAAATGTCAGTCAAAGTGGATGGCGATACCGCGCTGGCGGGCGTGCTTGATACCGCTAACGGCGGGCAGCATATTGACGACCAGGGGCAGGTGATTAATGACGCGGGCCAGAGCGACAATATGATTTCGGTCTCCGATGCAAAAGATGCCAAACTGCGCGTCGACGGCTCCGATTACACCCGCTCCAGCAACAACATCACCGACATTATTGATGGCGTCACGCTGAACCTGAAAACCGTATCGGAAAATGGTGAAGCGGAGCAGCTAACGCTGACCAACGATACCTCGGCTATCAAAACCAGCCTGCAAGACTTCGTCAGTAAATACAATGCGTTGCTCAAGCAAACGACTTCTTCAAGCAAATATGTCGCGGCGGATACCTCCGATTTGAGCGATGAAGAAGTGGCGACTGAAAACTCAGACAACGGCTCGCTGATGGGGGACTCGACCCTGCGTGGGCTGGTAAGCGAGCTGCGTTCGACCGTTAACGGCGTGTATGGCGATGCCGGCGCAACTTACGGTTCACTGGCGGATTTAGGCATCACTATTGATGCCGCAACCGGTCAGATGACGCTGGATGAAGACACGCTGGACGAAGCGATTGCCGATAACCCGGAAGAGATTGCCACCATGTTTACAGGCCGTGGCGATAGCGAAGGGATGGCGACCTCCCTTGGCAAAATCATGACTGACTACCTGGGCGATTCAAAAACCGACACCGACGGCATCATCGAAGGGGCGACGGAAAGCCTGGAAGATCAGACTGAAATCGTGCAGGAGCAGATCGATAAAACCCAGAAACTGATTGATGCGCAGGTAGAAGTTTACCGCGTGCAGTTCCAGAACCTGGACTCCCTGATGTCGAACCTTAACAGCATGAGTTCGCAGCTCACCTCGCTGCTCTCCACACTTTAAATATTACTTTCAGCAGGCCTTCACCGGCCTGCTTTCAGGAGCTTTTTATGTATGCATCACAAGGCGCTAACGCCTATGCCCGGATTTCGCTACAAAGCAAACTCGCCGGTGCGACACCGCATCAGTTAATCACTATGCTGTTTGACGGCGCGCACAGCGCCATCCTGCAGGCGGCCATCTATTTTGAAAACGGTAATGTTGCCCAGCGCGGGAAAATGATTTCAAAGGCGATCAATATTATTGATAACGGCCTGCGCGCCGCGCTCGATCATGAAACCGGCAAAGGTATCGCCGCCGATCTCGAACAGATGTATGAATATATGTCGCGCACGCTGCTTGAGGCCAATCTGCACAATAACCCGGAGCCGTTAAAACATATTGATAGTCTGTTAATGAAGCTGGCGGCAACCTGGAAAGAGATTGAACCGGCACAGAAAAGGGTGCGCTATGGCTGAAATAATCCCTCTCTACTACCGTGAACTGTATGAGATGAATCTGGCAATTCTGGACATGGCGCGAGAAGCGCGCTGGGATGATTTTATCGAGGTCGCTTCGCGTTACGTTATTAAGAAGCAGGATATTTTAAATAACAGTACGGATGCCCTTTCGGCCAGTGAAAAAGAGGCGCTGAAAGGTCTGCTACAACAGCTGCTCGATAATGAAGCTGAAATTACCCGTAATTTACGGGCGCGTCTTGATACGTTAAAACAGAACTTATCCTCTATACATCGTGGTGCCCGGTGCAGCCAACTTTATACCCTTCATCAAGCCCCTTCATTACATTAAGTTTCTAAAAAAGGCTGTAGGTTCATTCTCAACCTGGAGCCTTTTTTAATTACCTTAACGATAATTCACGGTTAATTGATTGCGCAGCACATTCAGCGGTGGCTGAAGTTGACCTGAACGGTTCACAGAGTAGATAAAGCGAAACTCTCCGCTAGCCGGAAAGGGTATCGCTACGCGCTGCGTGCCCGCAAGCGCGGGCAGAATGATGCAGCGTTCAATGCGGCAGAGCTTAATCTGTAATCCCGGTGGGGGAGGAGTGAGCAGGGAAATACGCCAGGAGAAGTGCGTCACGCGCGCAGAGGAGGGGAGGTGGACAGGGGCATGCAGCGGGCGGCCGCGCAGGATCGCTTTGCCGAGACTGACGTTGCCGCCCATGCCCGCGGCGCTCCAGGCGCCTTGTTGCGGTGCAGCTGCTGCCGGCAATGCCAGCAGCAGGCTTATCAGCAGGGCGCGTTTCATGCAGTGGTGCCAATCACAGCGGTCATCTGCACCGTTTTGTTATTGCTGATCTCCATCGTCGACAGCACGCCAAGCTGCGGGAAGGCGCGGCGCAGGAAGCGCGACACCATGGTGCGCAGCGCCGGGTTCACCAGCACCACCGGCGAGACGCCGAGCGACTGCTGCTCGGTAATGGCGCGATCGGCCTGGCGCATCAGGTTTTCCGCGATGCCCGGCTCAATGGCGCTACCGCTCTGCAATGACTGAATCAGCAATCTCTCCAGCGCGCTGTCGAGGCCAATCACTTTAATATCGTCATCATTGCGGAACCACTGGGCGGTGATCGCGCGGCCGAGGCGAACGCGTACCTGCGAGGTGAGTTCATCCGGATCGCTCTGCACCGGCGCATACTCTGCCAGCGTATCGATAATGGTGCGCATATCGCGGATCGACACGCGCTCGGCCAGCAGGTTCTGCAACACTTTGTGGAACAGCGTCACCGAGATGACCCCCGGGATCAGATCTTCCACCAGCTTCGGCATCTCTTTGGTGATGCGATCGAGCAGCTGCTGCGTCTCCTGGCGGCTGAACAGCTCTTCGGTGTGCAGCGTAATGAGATGGTTCAGGTGGGTGGCGATCACCGAACTGGGATCGACCACCGTAAAGCCCTGAATCTGCGCCTGTTCACGCAACACTTCATCGATCCAGCAGGCGGGCAGGCCAAACGCCGGATCGACGCACGGTGTACCGGGCAGCGTCCCTTCGGCATAGCCGGGGTTGATCGCCATCCAGCGATCGGACTCAATATCGCCGCCACCAATCTCCACGCCCTTCAGCAGAATACGGTAGTGGCCGGGCGCCAGGTCGAGGTTATCGCGAATATGGATCGGCGGAGGCAGGAAGCCCATCTCCTGGGCGAACTTCTTACGAATACCGCGCACGCGCACCAGCAGTTGGCCATCCTGTGTGCTGTCGACCAGCGGGATCAGGCGGTAGCCCACTTCCAGGCCGAGCACATCCTCCATCTCGACATCTTCCCACGACGCTTCTGCGGAAGCCTGGTCGTTGGCGGCCTGCGCGCTGGCGCTGTCTTTGTCATCCCGCACAATGCCGCGTCCGGCACCTGCCGGTTTCTTCATTTCGCGGCCGCGCATCCACCAGGCAAGCCCCAGCAGAATGGCGGTAAACATCAGGAAGACAAAGTTTGGCATACCGGGGATCAGCCCCAGCAGGCCGATAACGCCTGCCGAGAGCACCATCACCCGCGGGTTGCTGAACAGCTGGCTGACCATCTGCTCGCCGATATCTTCATCGTTGGAGACGCGGGTAACGATCACACCGGCGGCGGTAGAGATAATCAGCGCCGGGATCTGCGCGACCAGGCCGTCACCGATGGTCAGCAGGGTGTAAGTTTCACCCGCTTCGGCAACGCTGAGGCCGTGCTGCAGCACGCCGATGGTCAGCCCGCCGATGACGTTAATCGCCATGATCAGCAGCCCGGCGATCGCATCCCCGCGCACGAACTTACTCGCACCGTCCATCGAGCCGTAAAAGTCGGACTCCTGAGTCACTTCGCTGCGGCGACGTTTGGCCTCGGCTTCGCCGATAAGCCCGGCGTTAAGGTCCGCGTCGATCGCCATCTGTTTGCCGGGCATGCCGTCAAGTACAAAGCGCGCGCCCACTTCAGCGATACGTCCTGCACCTTTGGTGATGACCATAAAGTTGATGATGATGAGGATGGCGAACACCACGATACCAATCGCGAAGTTGCCGCCCACCAGGAAGTGGCCGAACGCCTCTACCACCCGGCCCGCCGCGGCGGCACCGGTGTGGCCTTCCATCAAAATAATACGCGTTGAAGCGATGTTGAGTGCCAGCCGCAACAGGGTTGAGAAGAGCAGCACGGTCGGGAAGGCGGAAAACTCGAGGGTTTTCTGCGTAAACATCGCCACCAGCAAGATCATCAACGACAGGACGATATTGAAGGTGAAGAGCGTATCAAGCAAAAAAGCCGGCAGGGGCAGCACCATCATGGCCAGAATCAGCATGATCAGCACCGGTCCGGCCATAATTTGCCATTCGGTTTCTTTTAACGCCGGTAAGCGTAGTTTGCTGGCGAGATTAGCCATCAGTCTTTACTCTCAGTTGCGAAATCCATCGACGCAGGAACCGGAAGGTTCCCGGGTTTTTTCGGCGGAATGCCGCCGCTACTGCGCCAGCGTCGCAGGCCGTATACCCAGGCCAGAACTTCCGCGACGGCGCTATAAAGCTCACCCGGAATTTGCTCGCCGATATCGCAGTGGCGATAGAGCGCGCGGGCAAGCGGGGGCGCTTCGAGCATCGGTACGCGGTGTTGCGCGCCCAGCTCGCGTATTTTTAAGGCGATATCGCCGGCACCTTTCGCCACCACCGTCGGCGCGCTCATGCCGCCCTCCTTATAGGAGAGCGCCACCGAGTAGTGCGTCGGGTTGTTGACGATGACATCCGCTTTTGGGATGTCGGCCATCATCCGGCTGCGAGCCGCCGCGCGCTGCATCTGCTTAATGCGGCTCTTGATGTGCGGATCGCCCTCTTGTTGTTTAAACTCATCGCGGATCTCCTGTCGGCTCATACGCAGCTTCTTCAGGTGACTCGTGATTTGGTAGAAGACGTCGTAGCCCACGACCGGCAGCAGGAAGAAGATCACCATCAGCAGGCAGTCAAACACCATGCTCATTGCGTGGGCGACCGCCATCGGCAACGCTTCGTTAACCAGCTGAATAAAATGCGCTTTGTTGTTGTAGAGGTAGAGCGCAAAGGCACACGCCACCAGCGCCACCTTCAGGCAGCCTTTGAGCATTTCCGACATCACCTGCGCAGAGAAGAGCCGTTTCAGCCCCTGCAAAAGCGACAGCCGCTTGAGATCGACCTTCAGCGATTTGCCGCTTAAGTTAACCCCGCCCAGCAGCATCGGCGCGGCAATCCCGGTAACAAAGAGACCCAGTAAAATGGGCAGCAGCGCGCTGCCCATCATCTCCAGCAGAAAGCGCGCCTGATGGAACATCGAGTGCGGGTCCATTACCGGTAGCCGGTTAAGCACCAGCCCACTTTGCAGCAGCTGCATCATGTTGTGCGCAAACTGATTGCCGCCGGAGAGCAGCAGCGCCCAGCCGGCCAGCAGCATCAGTAAAGAACTCAGCTCTTTCGAGCGCGGGATCTGCCCCTCCTCACGCGCCTTCTGTTTTCGGTGGGGCGTGGGTTCTTCGGTTTTTTCTACGTCGCTCTCTTCTGACATGATCTGCTCACTGGACGGGCCGCGCCCGCTGCCTTAGAAGCCCAGCGAATCAAGCAGGTCATCGACCTGATCTTGCGTCGCCATCACTCCGGCTTTGCTGCTGTCAACCTGCGGACCGTTGACCAGCGTCACCTCTTCCTCTTTCTGGCTCTTCTCCTGTGGCGCTTCAGGCACGTATTCCAGCAGCACCTGGATAAGCTCGGTCTCAACCGTTTCAATCAACGACATCATGCGGCGAATCACCTGGCCGGTAAGATCCTGGAAGTCCTGCGCCATCATGATCTCCATCAGGTGCTCATCGCTTTTGCGTGCCGCCTGCGGTGCCTGCGTCAGGTAGTCACGGGTTGCGGTGACTAATTCCCGCGCATCGGCGAGCTCCACGGGGGCGGCAAACCAGGCATCCCAACGTGCCGCCAGCTGCTCGCCGTTATTAACGATCGATTCCTGCAGCGGGCGCGCCTCTTCCACACAGGTCAGCACGCGCTCGGCGGCCTGCGCGGTTTTGCCTACCACATAGTTCAACCGTTCACGGGTATCCGGAATGGCATCGGCTGCCTCGACAATGGTGCGATCGAGGCCTAAGTCCACCAGGCTGTCGCGCAGCAGACGCGCCAGCTGCCCGACGCGGGAAAAGATGCCTTTGAAATCCTCTTCAGGTTGCGTATTTTCCGCCGTCATGAGTTACCAGCCGATCTTTTCAAAAATTTTGTTCAGCTTCTCTTCAAGCGTTGCCGCGGTGAACGGCTTCACTACATAGCCGCTGGCACCGGCCTGCGCGGCGGCGATGATGTTCTCTTTCTTCGCTTCGGCGGTGACCATCAGCACCGGCATGGTTTTCAGATTCGCATCGTTACGAATCTCCGTGAGCAGCTGCAGGCCATCCATGTTGGGCATGTTCCAGTCGCTGATCACAAAGTCGAAGGTATCGGCGCGCAGCTTATTCAGCGCATCCAGGCCATCTTCTGCCTCTTCAACGCGGTTAAAGCCCAAATCCTTCAAAAGGTTGCGCACAATGCGTCGCATGGTGGCGAAGTCATCGACAACTAAAAAGCGTAAGTTCTTGTCGGCCATCTCTATTTCCTAAACTCATTAAGTAGAACGGGTAGTGGGGTGGTGTTTAAATTCTGCGAGCCTGGCCAGCCGAGTGGTTCAGAATGTGCTGGCTGATATGGTCCAGATCGACCGTTTCACAGGCGGCGCCAAGGGCGATGGCTTCGCGCGGCATACCAAAGACCACGCAGCTGCGTTCGCTCTGGGCAATGGTCCATGCGCCGGCTTCACGCATCGCCAGCAGGCCGGCGGCACCGTCGCTGCCCATGCCGGTTAAAATGGCACCAACGGCGTTTTTCCCCGCGCAGTGCGCGACGGAGTGAAAGAGCGCGTCCACCGATGGGCGATGGCGGTTGATCGGCGTGTCATCACTCAATTTGATGTGATAATTAGCCCCGCTACGCGTCAGCTCCATATGGAAGCCGCCTGGCGCGATATAAACATGACCGGGCAGCACGCGGTCGCCCTCTTCAGCCTCCTGCACGGACATCTGGCACAGATGGTCGAGCCGGTTGGCGAATGAACGGGTGAAACCGGCCGGCATATGCTGTGCAATCACGATGCCGGGGCTGGTGGCGGGCATCGGCACCAGCAGCTGGCGCAGCGCCTCAGTGCCACCGGTTGATGAACCAATAGCGATAATCTTTTCACTGCCAATCAGCGGGCCTTGCGCAATCCTTCTGGGCAGCGGCTTGCCGTCGCGGCGAGCCACGCGCGCTTTCGCCGCCATACGGATTTTGTCGACAATCATCTCGCTGTAGTGCGCCATGCCGTCCTGCAGACCGGTCTCCGGCTTGGTAATAAAATCCACCGCGCCCAGCTCCAGCGCGCTGAGGGTAATGTCCGAGCCCTTGTTGGTCAGCGAGGAGAGCATCACCACTGGCATCGGGCGCAGACGCATCAGGCGCTCGAGGAAATCGAGACCATCCATACGCGGCATTTCGACATCCAGCGTTAACACATCCGGGTTGTGCTGCTTGATCAGATCGCGGGCGATGATGGGATCGAGGGCGGTCGCTACCATTTCCATATCCGGTTGTTCGTTGACGATGCGCGTCATGATTTTGCGAATCAGCGACGAGTCATCAATGCAGAGCACCTTTATCTTTTTCATCCTTCTCACTCCGCGAGGCGATAGACGGACTGTCCGAGCAAACGAAATGGACTGTTCATGTTTTGAAAATGTTCAGAGTGACCCACGAACAGCAACCCGCCAGGCTTAAGCATTTTCGCGAAGCGCTGAAGCAGCTTCTCCTGGGTGTTCTGATCGAAATAGATCATCACGTTACGGCAAAAAATCGCATCGAAAGGGGCGGGAATATCCCACTGGCTTTCGATCAGGTTGAGCTGGCGAAACTGCACGGTATTGCGCAGCTCGCTTTTGATTTTCACCCTGTCTGCCTGCCCGCCGGTGCCGCGTAAAAACCAGGTTTTTTTCTGCTGCTCGGTCAGGTTGTCGATATCCGCCAGGCGATAAACGCCCTGTACCGCTCGCTCCAGCACATCGGTGTCGATATCGGTCGCCACCACGCGCGGGCCGGTGATACTGCGCCCCAGCGCCGCTTCCAGCGTCATGGCGATCGACCACGGCTCTTCGCCGGTCGAGGCCGCCGCGCACCAGACGCTGTACATCCCCGAACGTGACTGGGCGTGTTTCGCCAGCGTCGGAAAGTGGTACGCCTCGCGAAAAAAGGAGGTCAGATTGGTGGTCAGGGCGTTAATAAACTCCTGCCACTCGCGGCTGGTTGGGTTGTTCACCAGCAGCGCAATGTAGTCATCGAATCTGCGCAGTTTGAGTTCGCGCAGGCGGCGGGAGAGGCGGTTAAACACCATGTCTTTTTTTTGCGGCGTCAGCACAATCCCTGCACGCTGGTAAATCAGCGCGCTGATTTTTTCTAATTCATGGCCGGTAAGCGTGCCTGGCGTGGGCGAGGCGGTGTCGGCAGATGAAACTCTATTTTTCTGGCTTGGTGTCATAAGTGTTGGCTTAAACCCACAGGTTATTTAAACGCACATCGCAGGTGACGCTAAAATGAATCACCAGCGATATGCCGGCTATTTTATTAACAGAAATAAAACAACCGGACTTATTCAGCCGTGAAAAATAGCAGCACTATTTTTGCGTTAATCGATAATAAGATATTGCTTAGGTATTAAACCGGCATGCTCATTATTTCCTGGTAGGCGCTGACGAGTTTATTTCTCACCTGCACGCCCAGGTTTAAAGCCACTGACGATTTTTGAATGGAGACCATCACATCATTCAGGCCGATCCCCTCGGCACCGGTGAGATAAGCCTGTGACTGTTGCTTTGCAAATGTCTGCATTCCGCTAATATTGTTAATACTGTTAAGCAAAATTTTAGAAAATTGTGAATTATTTTCTGTTTTACGCGTTGCGCTAAAGGGGTTCAACGCGCTGATATCTGAGACTTGTCTGGCCTGCGACTGAATCTGATCCAATACGCTGCCTACTGTATTCATCGACATAAAAATGACCTTAATAGTTATTGGCCGCAAGCTTACCATGTGGTCTGAAAAACGACATAACGTGAATAGCTGACACAAATTTCACCTTATTACCACTTAGAAATACGGGCTTTCTGTAGATAATACGCATCCGGGAATTTTCCTGAGAAATACATTTGCTTTTATTAATTGCATACCAGATGAGCCGAGCCGTAATTATTTTTACTTTTAATTGCGGCATTCACTTTTACAGGACATTGGCATGACTGCCACAATCACCGGTAGTAAAAAGAAAGGCATTGTCGATGTAAAGGCAGTGCTCGAAAATATTCGGGCTAACCCCCGCATCCTCTTTTTTGTCGCGGCCGCGGCCGCTATTTCTATTGTTATTGCGCTGATGTTCTGGGCGAAAGAACCAGACTACCGCGTGCTCTATAGCAATATTAGCGAAGAGGATGGCGGCGCGGTTGTCACCCAACTGAAACAGATGCAGGTGCCGTACCGTTTTGCCGAGCATGACGGCTCCATCGAGATCCCGTCTGAGCAGATCTACGAAGTGCGCCTCAAACTGGCGCAGCAGGGGTTGCCGAAGGGCGGCTCGGTAGGTTTTGAACTGCTGGATCAGGAGAAGTTTGGTATCAGCCAGTTCAACGAGCAGGTCAACTTCCAGCGTGCGCTGGAGGGCGAGCTGTCGCGCACCATTGAAACTTTAGGTCCGGTGCGCTCGGCGCGCGTCCACCTGGCGATGCCGAAACCGTCGCTCTTTTTGCAGGATCGCAAAGAGCCCTCCGCTTCGGTGACGCTGAACCTGATTAACGGCAGAACGCTCGATTCAGGCCAGGTGAGTGCGATTGCTTTCATGATCTCCAGCGCTGTGCCGGGTCTTGGCGCCGATCGGGTAACGATTGTCGATCAGAGTGGCCACCTGATGTCGCAGAGCGGAGCGCAGGCCACCCAGACCACGCAGTTGCAATATGTGCGCAAGGTGGAGTCGGATTATCAGCGCCGCATCCAGGCGATCCTCGCGCCAATCGTCGGTACGCAGAACGTCAGAACCCAGGTGACCGCGCAGGTTGACTTTACCCAGCATGAGCAGACAGCGGAGCAGTATCAGCCGAACAGCCGCCCGGAAAATATGGCGATTCGCAGCCGTCAGAGCAGCAACAACGAGCAGGGCGGCAAAAACGCGGTTGGCGGCGTGCCGGGCGCATTAAGCAACCAGCCACCGGCGCCGGTCGCCACGCCGATCGAAGATCCCGCGGCGCAGCAGGCCAACCGGCAGGGCGGCGCGAATGGGGCTAACGCGGCATCCACCGCGGCACCCGCACAAACCCTGACGCCGTATAACAAGCAGAGCGATGAGACCACCAACTATGAGGTGGACAAAACGCTGACCCACATTAAGCGCAACACCGGCGTGCTTGAGCGCCTCTCCGTTGCCGTGGTGGTGAACTATAAGCCGGGCAAAGATGGCAAGCCGGTGGCGCTCAACAAGGCGCAGCTGGATCAGATCAACGCCCTGGTGAAAGAGGTGATGGGCTTCTCCGACAAACGCGGCGATACGCTGAACGTTGTCAACACCCTCTTCACCGACCAGGAGGAGGAAGCGCCTGTTCCGCTGTGGAAACAGCCTGAATTTATCAAGCTGATGTTCTCCGGCGCGCGCTATCTGTTTGTGGCGCTGATTGCCTGGATCTTGTGGCGCAAGGCGGTGCAACCCTTCTGGATACGCCATCAGGAGATGCTGATCCAGCGTCTGGAGATGGAGAAAGAGGTGCGCCAGGCGGAGCTGGATGAGCAGGTGCGTAAACGCCAGAGCGCGGAAACCGCCAAAGCGCAGCTGCGCGTCGAAACCGAACAACAGGCGCAGCACCTGCGTGAAATGGCGGACCAGGAGCCGCAGGTCATCGCGCTGGTGATACGCCAATGGTTAAATAAGGAGCAGAAGTCGTCATGAACGCCGCCGAGAAATGCGCCATAGTCATGCTGACGCTCGGTGACGAGCGTGCAGCCGAAGTCTTTAAGCACCTGAATACCCACGAAGTGACCACGATCAGTAGCGCCATGGTCTCAATGGGCACCTACACCCACGATCAGTTAGCGGTGGTGATGAAGGATTTCCGCCGCGATTCCGGTGAATTTGCGGTACTGGATGTCAACACCAACGACTACCTGCGCAGCGTGCTGGTGAAAGCGCTGGGCGAAGAGCGTGCCAACAGCCTTCTCGAAGATCTGCTGGAGGCTAATGATGATCGTAACGGTATCGAAACGCTCAACTTTATGGAGCCGCAGATGGTCTTCGATCTCATCCGTGATGAGCATCCGCAGATTATCGCCACCATCCTTGTCCACCTGAAACGCAGCCAGGCAGCCGATCTGTTGGCGAAATTCGACGAGCGCGAACGCAACGACATTCTGCTGCGTATCGCTACCTTCGGCGGCGTGCAGCCGGTGGCGTTGCAGGAGTTGACGGAAGTGCTCAACAACCTGCTGCATGGCCAGAACATCAAGCGCAACAAGATGGGCGGCGTGCGTCCGGCGGCGGAGATCCTCAACCTGATGAAATCTCACCAGGAAGATGCGGCGATCGAAGCGGTACGCGAATACGACCAGGAGCTGGCGCAGAAAATTATCGACGAGATGTTCCTCTTCGAGAACCTGGTCGATATGGAAGATCGCAGCATCCAGCGCATCCTGCAGGATATCGACAACGAGTCGCTTATCGTCGCACTGAAAGGTGTGGATGACGCGCTGCGCGACAAGTTCTTCCGCAATATGTCCAAACGTCAGGCCGACATTATGCGTGACGATTTGAACTCCCGTGGCCCTGTGCGCATGTCGCAGGTCGAAAACGAACAGAAAGCGATCCTGCTGGTGGTGCGTCGTCTGGCGGAGACCGGCGAGATTGTGATTGGTGGAGGCGACGATGCCTACGTCTAAGACCCAGTGGCACGCCTGGCGGCCTGAAAATCTGCTCGACGACACGTTAAGCAGCGAGCCCGATCTGCGCACTGCCGTCCCGGCCAGCGATCCGGCGAGTGAAGCGGCGCTGCAAATGGAACTCTCACGTCTGCGCAAGCAGGCCGAGCAGAAAGGGTTTACCCAGGGCCAGACGCGCGGCGTAGAAGAGGGAACTAAGCTCGGCTATGCAAAGGGCTTTGAAGAGGGGCGCGAAGCGGGCATCGAAAAGGGGATGGCCGAATATCGCCAGATGCAGGAGAAACAGGCCGACGCGTTTGCTCAGATGATTGATAACGTCAAAATCACGCTTGATAGCCTCGACAGCGTGATGCCGGCGCGGCTGGTGCAGGTGGCGCTGATGGCGGCGCGCAGCCTGCTGGGCGAAAGCGTGGTGTCAACGACCACCAACGCCTGGCTGCTGACCCGCATTCAACAGCTGTTGCAGGAGGACACCAAACAGCTGAGCCAGGTAAAACTGTGGATCAGCCCGGAGGAGTCTACCGCTGTTCAGGAGCAACTGGGCGATGTGCTGCACGCCCGTGGCTGGGAGCTCTGCATCGATGCGCAGATGCTGCCGGGCGGTTGCCGTCTGACCACCGACGGCGGCGAACTTGACGCCACCACCGAAACCCGCTGGAACGAACTCTGCACCCTGAGCCGGGAGGACTTCTCCTTATGACCGCGCGGCTAAAGACATGGCTTGATGGCGTCGATCTGCGCGAGAAGCGGATGGCGACGCTGCCGCTGTTTCGCCGCTACGGCCGCCTGACCCGCGCCACTGGCCTGGTGATGGAAGCCGTCGGCCTGAAGCTGCCCATCGGCACGCTCTGCATTGTCGAGCGTGAAAGTGAAGAGGGGATCCAGCGGGTCGAGAGCGAAGTGGTCGGCTTCAACGGCGAGATCCTCTATCTGATGCCGCTGGAAAACGTCGAGGGTGTATTGCCGGGTGCGCGGGTTTACGCGCTGGGTAACAACACCAAAGGCAAGCTGCTGCCGCTGGGGCCGGAGCTGCTCGGGCGTGTGCTCGATGCCAGCGCCCGCCCGCTCGACGGCCTGCCGCCGCCAAACACCAACGATCATGGGCCGCTCTTTACACCGCCGTTCAACCCCTTGCAGCGCGATCCGATTAAAAACGTGCTTGATGTCGGCGTGCGCGCCATTAACGGCCTGCTCACCGTCGGACGCGGGCAGCGTATGGGCCTGTTTGCCGGCTCCGGCGTCGGTAAAAGCGTGCTGCTGGGGATGATGGCGCGCTTTACTAAAGCGGATGTGATTGTCGTCGGCCTGATTGGCGAGCGTGGCCGCGAAGTGAAAGATTTTATCGAAAACATTCTCGGCAAAGAGGGGCTTAAACGCTCGGTGGTGATCGCCGCACCGGCCGATGTTTCGCCGATTCTGCGTATGCAGGGCGCGGTCTACGCCACACGTCTGGCAGAGGATTTCCGCGATCGCGGCCTCAACGTTCTGCTGATTATGGATTCCCTGACCCGCTACGCGATGGCGCAGCGTGAAATCGCGCTGGCCATCGGCGAACCGCCCGCCACCAAAGGCTACCCGCCTTCGGTGTTTGCCAAACTGCCCGCGCTGGTCGAGCGCGCCGGGAACGGCATCAAAGGCGGCGGTTCGATCACCGCTTTTTATACCGTCTTGACGGAAGGGGACGATCAGCAAGATCCGATCGCCGACTCGGCGCGTGCGATCCTTGACGGTCACGTTGTGCTTTCCCGTCGCCTCGCGGAGTCGGGCCACTATCCGGCGATCGATATTGAAGCCTCGATCAGCCGTGCGATGACCGAACTTATCGATCCGGCGCACTACAAAAAGGTGCAGCGCTTTAAGCAGATGCTCTCCTCGTATCAGCGCAACCGCGATCTGGTGAGCGTGGGGGCTTATGCCGCCGGTAGCGATCCGCTGCTCGATCGGGCCATTGCCCTCTATCCGAAAATGGAGGCTTATCTGCACCAGGGCATCCATGAGTCCTGCGAATATGACGACTCCTATAACGGACTTTCGGCGCTCTTCCCGCAGGACAACAACGCGTAATGTGAAGGTGACGTGATGGCGAGCCAAAACCCGATGGATGTCCTGCGCGAGCTGGCAGAGAAGAAACTGAACGACACCACGACCCGTCTCGGTTCGGCGCGCCAGACCCACCTTAACGAAACCGCACGGCTCGATCAGCTCAGGACCTATGCGAAAGAGTATCGCGAGCAGATGCAGTCAACGATTGTCGATCAGGGCGTCTCCATTATGGCCCTGCAGGCGCACCAGCACTTTTTGACCTCGCTGGATGGCGTTGTGGCGCAACAAGTCAGGAGAGTATCTGCCAGTCAGTACACGGTGGATAACGTGCAGGAAGCATGGAGAAAAGATAAGCAGCGGCTGAATGCTTTCGAAGCACTGAAAAACCGTGCCGACGCACAGCGACTTTTAAAAGAGAACCGACTGGAACAGAAGATGATGGATGAGTTCGCCCGTCGCGCCAGTCAAAGGAATAAATAAGATGATTATCCGACATTCACTCCCGGCCTCGAGCGTTGACGCGGGGCGTCAGACGGCTTCCGCGCCCCCCGCGCAGGAAGAGGGGCACTTCGCTGGCGAACTGAAAAAGCAGCTCTCATCAGGGGAGACGCAAGACCCGCGGCAGAACGCCCCGGCGCAGGAGAGCGTGAAAAAGCCCGCTGATAAAAAAGCGCAGTTCGCTGATGCCGCGGCAGCGACACCGGTGTTACCTGCCGACCTGCTTACTCAGGCGGTGAATACCCTGCCGATGCCGCTTGATGCCACTGCTACCACAGCGGATGCGCTGCTGGCGCAGGGCGTGCAGACGGCGCAGCCCGATCTGGCCGTACTGCCGCAGGTGAGTACCGACCCGGCGCTGGCTGCCGTGCCGGCAAGCCCGCTTCTCGCCGCTGCGCTGCCGGTTGAGCCGCAGGCTGGCGATCCGCTGACCCAGGTGAATTTCACCGCCGTGCTGGATGAGCAAAAGCCGACGCAGGATCTGCCCGCAGGCGTTAAGCCGCAGCCCGCCCGCGCCGAGGCACAGCCCGCACTGCCGGTAACAGCGAGCAGCGTTGAGGGTAAAGCGCCATCGTTAACCTCTGTCGAGGGCAGCACTCAGGCGACCACGCCTGCGGCGGCTCCCCTCAGCGAGAGCCTGACGCAGGCGCTGCATAACCTCAAAGGCGCGGAGCCGGTCGCCACGCCGCATGTCGTCGCCCAGGCCGCGCCAGTCACCGCGACCGCACCTGCGACAGCGATCGCCACCTCAACCGTTGCTACCGCCACGTTGCAGGCGGAGGTCGGGACCCCGGCCTGGCAGCAATCTTTAGGACAGCAGATTGCCGTCTTTAGTCGTAACGGCGTGCATCACGCCGAGCTGCGTCTGCATCCCGAAGAGCTGGGCGCGTTGCAGGTGAGCCTGCGGGTGAATAACGATCAGGCGCAGGTGCATTTTGTCTCCGAGAGCCACCACGTTCGCGCGGCGCTGGAGTCGGCAATGCCGAACCTGCGCACCATGCTTGAAGAGTCTGGTATCTCTCTCGGGCAGAGTAGCGTGGGCGCAGACACCTCCTCTTCGGCAGGGGATGCCCACGCCGGTCATTCGTCCGGACAAGGAAAGTCTGAGAGCGGGCAGGGCGATCTGAGTGTTTCACCCGATGAAGAGAGCCCGGTCGTCACACGTGTTATGCATTATTCTCGCGGAATCAACACCTTCGCTTAATAGCCGGGCGTGAACTGGCAAGGTGCTGACACTAATTTCAGTTTTTCAATGAATTGTCCTGGATGGGTGCTGTATTAAAATAACGGCATTCCATCAGGTCATTCGCCAGTCGCGTGATTGTTGATTTAATTTTTACTACAGAGTTATCCATCAAATGCCGAAGAAAAAACATGTAACGCAAGGCGGAAAAAAAAGCCCGCTATTAATTTTACTCATTCTGTTTGTCGTGCTGGGTGTCTGCGCAATTGGCGCCTATGCCTATGTGGAAATCAGTAAATTAAAAAATCAGGTTACGGGTATTAATGCCGGTAAGCCATCCGCAGCGCCGGTAGTAGAAGCTGCCCCGGTTTATATGGATCTCGACACCTTTACCGTCAGCCTGAAACCCGATGCTCATGACAGCGACCGTATTCTTTATATCGGCCTGACGTTGAAAGTTGCCAATGCTGAAACGAAAACGGAGCTGGAAAAGCATTTGCCGGAAATTCGTAGCCATTTACTGGTGCTCTTTTCTCAACAAACTGCGGCTGAATTAACCAGCGATCAGGCGAAATCACTGCTCGCGGAAAAAACCAAAGATGCGGTTAATGCATCACTCCCAGGCCAGCATAAACCGATGGTAACAAACGTCCTGTTTAATGCATTTATCTTACGGTAATCAGTATGTCGGACAGTATTTTATCCCAGGATGAGATCGACAATCTTCTGAATGGCGGTCCCAGCAGCAGCGAAAATAGTGCGCAGGCTACCCCCGCATCGCCAGAAGATAATATTAAGCCTTACGATCCGAATACGCAGCGTCGTGTTGTCCGTGAACGTTTATATTCTCTGGAGATTATTAACGAACGCTTTGCGCGCCAGTTTCGCATCGGCTTATTTAATATTTTGCGTCGTAGCCCGGATGTCACCGCAGGGAATATTAAGATTCAGCCGTACCATGAGTTTGCGCGTAACCTGCCGGTGATGACCAGCCTGAACCTGATCAACATGAACCCGCTACGCGGTACGGCGCTCTTCGTCTTCTCGCCGAATCTGGTCTTCACGGCGGTAGATAACCTGTTTGGCGGTGACGGGCGCTTCCCGACTAAAGCGGACGGACGCGAATTTACTCCAACCGAGCAGCGCATTATTCAGCGGATGTTATCGATGGCGCGTGAGGCCTATGACTATGCCTGGACCTCAATTTTCAAAATTAAAACGGAGTTTGTGCGTTCTGAATTACAGGTGAAGTTTACCAATATCACCTCATCACCAAACGATATTGTGGTGACTACCCCTTTTCAGGTGGATATTGGCTCGCACAGCGGCGAGTTACAGATCTGTATTCCGTTTAGCATCATTGAGCCGATTCGCGAATTGTTGACCAATCCGCCGCTGGAAAACTCGCAGCATGAAAATAATCAGTGGCGCAATTCGTTAGCCACGCAAATGCGCGATACCGAACTGGAGTTGGTGGTGAAATTTGCGGAGATCTCCACCCGTCTCTCGAGAATTATGAAGTTGAAACCGGATGATGTTATTCCGCTGGATAAACCTGAACAGCTTGGCGGGTTTGTTAATGACGTGCCGGTGATGACCGGTAAATACGGCAGTGCGAATAATCAATATGCCATCCAGGTTGATGCATTACACAATTCAACATTGTTAGGTTTAAAGAAGGAGTAATTGTCGTATGAGCGATATGGAACATGATTCAGGCTCAAATAAGTCTTCGCTCGGCGACCTCTGGGGCGACGCTATGAGTGAACAGTTGTCCAGTGAAAACAGTGCCGAGGTGCATTCTGAGGCGGATGATGTAATGGTTAATTTATCTGAAGATTTAAATCTGGTGCTCGATATCCCGGTGAAAATGACCGTGGAATTAGGCCGCACCAAAATGACGATCAAAGAGTTATTGCGACTCAGCCCGGGCTCCATTGTTTCCCTGGATGGCCTGGCAGGTGAACCGCTCGATATTTTGATCAATGGTTATTTAATCGCGCAGGGCGAAGTGGTCGTGGTTTCCGATAAATTCGGTATCCGTATTACCGACATTATTACCCCGTCTGAGCGCATGCATCGTTTGAGCAGATAATGAATACGCAGTCGCTTAATGCTGTTCAGCCCGTCTCCGCAGCGCCAGCGATGGCGCCTGTTGGTACCGGCAATATTATCGGCGCGCTGGCGCTGGTGATCCTGTTAATGGCGGCTATCGCCTGGATCGCCCGCCGCAGTGGCGTCGCTACGCGAATGGTAAAGGGACATAACATTCTTTGTGTGAAACACACCCAGTCAATCGGTGCGCGCGAGCGCCTGGTGGTGGTCGAAGTGGATGACAAATGGCTGCTGCTGGGCGTGACGCAGGACAATATCACTAACCTGATGACCATGGAGAAACGGGCAGACGTTGAAGAGGTTAAAGCAGCGTCGTTCCTGCCGACTTTCCAGAGCGCGTTAGTGAACTGCATTGCCCGGCGCAAAGGTGAGAGTAAATAAGATGAAACGTAACGCTCGCCTGCTGATGCCCCTGTGTGGCCTTGGCCTGGCGCTCGCCGGATGGCTGCTCCCGGCCCAGGTGGCAATGGCGGCCAACAATGACATTCTGCTCTCCCACTCGGCAAACGGTGAGAGCTGGTCGCTGCCTGTCCAGACCCTGGTGCTGCTGACATCGCTCACCTTTTTGCCCGCCATCCTGCTGATGATGACCGGCTTTACCCGCATCGTAATTGTGCTGGGGCTGCTGCGCAGCGCGCTCGGTACGGCAAGCACACCGCCCAACCAGGTGCTGCTCGGGCTGGCGCTCTTTTTAACCTTCTTCGTGATGTCGCCGGTGCTGAACCGGGTGTATGACGAAGCCTGGGTGCCGCTGTCGCAGGACAAGATTTCTATGGAAGTCGCCATTGAGAAGGGCTCGCAGCCGCTGCGCGCCTTCATGCTGAAGCAGACCCGCGAAGGGGATCTGGCGCTCTTCTCCCGTATCGCTAACGCCGGCGATTTTGCTAACGCCGACGCGGTGCCGATGAGCATCCTGGTGCCTGCGTTTGTCACCAGCGAACTGAAAACCGGCTTCCAGATTGGCTTCACGCTGTTTATTCCGTTTCTCATCATTGACCTGGTGGTCGCCAGCATTCTGATGGCGCTGGGGATGATGATGGTGCCACCGGCAACGATTTCGCTGCCCTTTAAGCTGATGCTGTTTGTGCTGGTAGATGGCTGGCAGCTGATTATTGGTTCCCTCGCGCAGAGCTTCTTTTAGCAAGAGAGTAAAAAATGACACCTGAAAGTGTAATGTCGCTGGGGTTCCAGGCCACGAAAGTGGGGCTGATGATCGCCACCCCGCTGCTGTTAGCCGCGCTGGCCGCTGGCCTGCTGGTCAGCATTCTGCAGGCCTCGACACAGATCAACGAAATGACCCTGTCGTTTATTCCCAAGATCCTGACGCTGGTGGTGGTGCTTATCGCCTGCGGCCCGTGGATGTTGACCACGCTGGTTGACTACATGCGCGGCCTCTTCGCCAGCCTGCCATACCTTATTCGCTAACGATGTTTACGCTCTCGCTGGTTCACCTCTATGACAACGTAAACCAGTACTTCTGGCTCTGTCTGCGCATGCTGGCGCTGTTCGGCGCCGCGCCGATTTTCAGCGAGAAGCCGCTCAGCTCGCGCTTTAAGGTCGCGCTGGCGTTGTTAACCGCTTTTCTTATCGCGCCGCAGCTGCCCGCCAGCAACATTGCTATCGCTTCGCTGGAAGGGTTCTGGGCCTGCTGCCAGCAGCTGATTATCGGCATCGCGATTGGCCTCTCCGTCCAGCTCATTTTTGTCGCCGTGCGCCACGCGGGCGAGATCATCGGTATGCAGATGGGCCTCTCTTTCGCCATGGTTTACGATCCTGGCGGCGGTCCGAGTATGCCGGTGGTGGCGCGCCTGTTAAACCTCTTTGTCACGCTGCTATTTCTCACTTTTGACGGCCATCTCTATATGCTCGAAGTACTGGCCAGCAGTTTCACCGCGTTTCCGATCAATGCCGCACCGCTGGGTGCCGACGGCTTTATGGCGATGGTCAGCGCCGGGGAGATGATCTTCCGTTACGGCATGATGCTCGGGCTGCCGGTCATCACTCTGCTGCTGTGCCTCAACCTGACTATGGGGCTGCTCAACCGCCTCTCGCCGCAGCTCTCCATTTTCGTTATTGGTTTTCCGATTTCGTTAACCGTCGGCATGGTCGCCATGTCGCTGGTGATGTTCACGCTCGCTCCCTTCTTCGAAAATATGATGGGCGGCATTTTTGACCGCCTGTTCGTGATCCTCACGGGGTTCAGATAGCCATGAAGGGATGCTGCGATTTACCGCTCTATTTTTCACTTTTCGTCACCGGAGGTGACGTTTGCCAGGGAAGGGGTTATGAGCCTGAAATCCTCCGTCAGTACCGCTAATGTTTTGATTTACAGTGAAGATCACTTCTCCGCGATGGGGCTGATCACGCTGATTAAGCTCTATCGCCCCAATTTACGCGTCAGCTATATCAACAGCCTTGAGGAGGCGAGCCGCGCGACGGGGAATAAGCTGCGCATTCTGGTGGCGGTGGCAACCCAGGCCACAAATCTGATGTCGTTGATGCAGACCACCCACTATTTGCGTGAGCTGAAAGAGGAGTTGCCCTGCCTGCTGTTGTGTGAGGATTTCGATCCCGTGCTGCCCGCGCTGCTGCCGGATATGCTGCGGCTCAGCCTTAACGCGCCGATCCGCACGGTGTTTGAGTCCATTACCAGTCTGATGTCAAAAAAACGGGCGAAGCAGCAGGATCTCGCGGTGCTGCCGCTGCTGACGCACCGCCAGCGTGAGGTGCTATGTCTGCTGGCGTCCGGCTCCAGCGCGCAGGAGGTCTCCTCCACGCTCGGCATCAGCCTGAAAACTGCCTATGTGCACCGGCGCGATATTTTAACGCGTCTCAACATCGGCCCGAGCTACTACCGTGGCGTCTTTACCGGCCGTCTGGCGTAATCTCCCGGACGCAGAAACAGGAAAGCCCCGGCGAGTCGCACAATGGCTGACCCGTCGGGGCTCTCCTTGATAACCCGCCGCTGCGGTGCCCGTTGCCAGGCGTGCCGCTTATTGCAGGGTTGTCATGGTGCCTGCAGCGAAATCGAGCTGCGGGCTTCTTTTCATCGCCCGTGAAGGCGGTACACAAAGACTACAGGTAAAACCGTTAAACATATGCTCCGGCGTGCTGACAAAATTGCCGCCGCAGCAGTCGCACTGGGTCTGCTTCAGCATGCCGCCGTCCATAAAGCGCAGCAGCGTCCATGCGCGGGTGAGACCCAGTACCGGCTCCTCGTCCGCTTGCGCCAGACCGTGTTCCAGATACATACGGTAGGCTTTAATCATCAGCTCTACAGAGCGACCTTTTTCTGCTCTCTGCAAATAGCAGTAAATATTGTAGAAGATTGACGAGTGAATATTCTGCTCCCACGACATATACCAGTCAGCGGAGAACGGGAGCATCCCTTTTGGCGGCGAATCGCCTTTCAACTCTTTATAAAGTTTTAACAGACGACGGCGGCTTAAATTTGTTTCACTCTCCAGAACCTGCATCCTCGCACCAAACTGAATTAACTCCATCGCGATTTGCGCGTCTTTAATTTCAGACATGATGCTTTTTTCTTCCAGCATTATCTCGCTCATTACGCTGCCTCGTTACCGTTATTATCAACCGTATTGAGCAGGTTGCTCGACAGAATAATCCCGGTATGCAGGCGTTGCAGCGCATCGATACGGGACTCTTTTGTCAGGCAGTTAATCACCACATCATCATCAATGCGCAGGCGGCTGATCAGTTGCCCGGTAGAGGCGAGTTTAATCAGTTGCGGCAGCGATAAGTGGCTGAGCGTCTCCAGCGTGGCGTCGTTCAGGCCAAGGCGAAAACCGGCGGCAATCTTATCTTCACGGATCAAACGCTGAGCCAGTAATAAATAGGAAAGGTTCAGATCCTGAATAGACTGCATTTGTTCTTCAAAATTGTGTTCGTTCATAAGTTGCTCCCGTAACACCACACCGGATGCGGTATTACTATTATTTAACAATAAATATGCGAGCAACCACTTTATTTCGATAAGAATAAACTAACTAATAAAAGAAACTTTATACTCTTATTGTGCAGGCGATGTTTTTTATTCCTGCATCTATATGTCTGTAAGTTGTTCCTTAAGACGGAAATAAGATTACACATTTGACTTAATTCAAACAATCGCCTAAATGCGGAAAAAAGCGGATCATTGCCGTTCCGTTTTGTTGTTTCTGATTGATCTCTTTATTTTCAATATGTTGCATTGGCATTGTCAGGGCGTTTACTTTAATTACATAATCTCGGGCGGTGAGATGAAAAGAATTCTCTTTTTCAGAAAGTTGGTATCTTATTGAATTATCTGACGCCCTGAAAATATATTATGTAACGGCAGCTCTGCACCCGAAGCGCGAATAAGGGGTGTATTACAACGTTAAATAAATACTTTTTGATGGTTTCTGGCGGTGCGAAGAGCGTTTTTCTTTGTAAAGCGAGGAGACATCCTCACCCGGCGGTCATGGCAGTTTCACCTTTGTTCACCAGGAGCTTTAGTGATGCGAGCAGCGATAGCGTTTGCCTTGATGTTGTCAGCAGCTTTGCCCGTCTGGGCAGATACCGTTCCTGCACCGGAAAACCAAGAGATTGAAGGCCTTATCCGCACGCCGCTGATGCTGCCGGTGACGCTTGCGAACGGCCAGCCCGCGCTGCTGGACGCGTTTGTTACCCGCCCGGCGAATAACGACCCTGCGCCAGTAGCGCTAATAACCAACGGCACGGCGGAGACCGCCGACTTTGACCGCTTCGTGATGAACCCTAACCGCTACGCCTCGACGGCGATGGCTTTCGCCCGCCACGGCTATGCGGCGGTGGTGGTGCTGCGCCAGGGGTATGGGCAGTCGAGCGGCGCGGCGGAGTATGCGGGCGGATCGTGCGCGCAGCCGCATCATCAACTGGCGGGCGAGCGCGACCGCAGCACGTTGCTGGCAGCGCTAAAGGCGATACGCCAGCAACCGTGGGCATCACCAAAACAGGCGGTGCTGGTGGGTATGTCCTCCGGCGGCTTTGCCATGCTGGCAACCGGCGCGGCCAACCCGCCCGACGTGCAGGCGATAATTAACTTTGACGGCGGGCGCGGCGCACTGGATGGTAAATCTTTCTGCGATCAGCCCGGGTTGCTGAAGGTGCTTAGTGATTACGGTAAGCGAACCACGATTCCGTCTCTGTGGCTCTACGCCGCCAACGACCGCGCCTTTCCCCCGGCGGCGGCGAAAGCGATGTTCAGCGCTTACCAGAAAGACGGTGCGCCCGCGAAGTTTGTGGCGATGCCGGCATTTGGCGAGAATGGCCATACCTTTATGGACTCCGCTCCCGAGGCGTTCTGGTGGGTACCGGTCGCGCACTTCTTACAGCAGCAAGGGCTGACTTATCAACCCATCGCCGCGCTGCCGCAGACGCAACTTCCTGTACCGTCGGTACTGAATGACGCTGGGCGCAAGGCGTTTCAGGAATATGCTGCCTCACAACGCTATGAAAAGGCGTTCGCCATCGACGCGCAGGGAGACTGGGGTGTTGCTTACTGGGCGAGAACGCGTGACGAAGCGGCGGAAAACGCGCTTGGCTACTGCACAAAGCAGCAGGAAGCTGGCAAGGCGGCATGTCATCTCTACACTATTAATAATGAGGTTGTACCTGAACAGACCGTGCAACGTTAGTGAAAATCAGGAGGAACAATGAGACCACCGATGACCGATGACGAAATCACGTTACTGAAAGCGGACCTCGATAAGCTGGGGGAGAGCCAGCTGGTGGGGATTGAGGCCTATGAGGCGCTGCATCTGCTGGAGATCCGCCGGATGACGGCGAAGCTGGAGCATATTAAGCGGCTGCTGGGGAGCGAAGAGAACGAAGCGTAATGCCGGTCGGCTTCCCTGACGTTTTGCGAGAGGGGTTCCCGTTTCGAATTGACCCGCAGCTATAGAGCGGTTCTCCTTGCCGGGCGTCATTAGACGCACCGGTAAGGTTGACCCTCGCGTGCCGGGTTAGCTGCTCAGAGGATGGCAACTGAAAGGCAACTGGCGGCGCGCGACGCGGCTTCAGGAGTGATGCAGATGGAAGAGTGAGTTAGATGTCGAACCCTAACGCTTTAACCATCTCACAAACTTTTTTAGCACCATTGAAATTTAAATGGTCGGCATCGTAAAAATCTTCAGGCGCGAAGGTTTTAAGCTTATTAAGATCCGTTATGAAAATGTTTTTTTCATCGGTTATGCTTTTCAAATATGCCAGCGTTTCATCTTTCAGGTTTTTGTGGTAATTTTCGATATAGAACTCAGTGAACGGCATTACGATAATGTTAAGCGTTGCGTTTTTCTCTTTGATTAACGCTGTCAGCGAGGACATAACGCTCTTATTATTTTCAAAACTATGCTTTCGTTGATAATTTCTTGCGAGCTCCGATACCCGATTGAGAATTTCCGTGGAGGAGTAAGTAAAATCCGTACGGGAATTTCTGCCATTAATAAAATCAAGGGAGGTTTTTACTGCTGACTCATCCTGCAGCAATCTGTCCAGCGTTGCTAACTCCTCATCATTGGAGAATTTCGGGTAAATATGATTTTTATAGGTTTGCTGAACGAGCAGGTCAAGAGGACCTAATATGTGCTGCGTGACAGCGGTCTGATTTAACGCTTCATTTTTATTTCTGTAGTTGTATTCGATGCCCTGGCTTTTGCAGAAATAGCGCGCCACAGGGAACATCGGCGACGCACCCATGGATAACTCATAAAAAGCGTCGTACAGCCCCACGCAAAGGATGAAGTTTCTAACGCGGGTGGTGTCAGTTATCTGTTTTATCAGGCTGTATGTCCATGTAAAATCTCCAGAAAACATGGAGAGATTGACCGCTTTATCGAGTAAAGCATCCGGGAATCCCTGGTATGCGTAGGATGATCCGATTATCACGCTCTTTACTTCAGCCTCGCCGAGAAGTTTCTGATAACGCGCGTTGAGAAGAGGGATAAATCCAACATCCATATCGAGATGCGTACTTTTCTTTTCGGGCAGCAATAATGTGGTAAGCGCCTCGGGGAACTTTATATTGTTATTTTTAATAAAGTTGAAGCCGATATGATCCGTGATAACCACTGGAATAAGTGAGTCGTCCTCCGGGTTTATTTTTATGCTTGCCGGATCAGTCTCTGCACCAATTTCAAATAGCGTGATTTTTCCCATATTCGGTGGAAGGAAAAGTACATTAAGCCGATAGGTGTCCCAGTTTTTTCCTACGAAATAAACATGGCAGGATTGCATTAAAACAAAATTGATAAAGAAATTGTTTAAGCTCGATATCAAATTATCAACGTCTTCAGGCGTCACGTTCTTTTCTGCACAATAGATAAGTGTGTTAATAAACGAAGCGGTGATCTCATCATCATTTAGCAGGCCACTGTTCTTGATGATCAGCTCTTTTAATTCATCAACCACAGCATCGCTATTAATCCAGCTGAGTTTTTGCGCGAGGGTATGAACTTCTTTAAGGAAAAGAGCCGTGTTGCTCATTGTGTCACCTGATATACGGTCAAAATAGCGTAATTGTGATAAGCATACCTGTTTTTTCTGGGGAAGGAGTATAGAGAAGGCGCTCCGTCAGGGAAGCAATGCAAGAAAACCTGGGTACGGATCACAAAATAGACACTTCTTTACGCTGAGTTTGCTGAAGGCGATGTAGGCAATGAGGAAAATGAGCCTGGTTAGTTTTGCGGCTAAGAGGTCTTCAGGTGGTTTCTGTTCTTATCAACGATGAGTCTCTCCTGAGTGCATCTTGATGTAGCGTAAAGAGTAAGTGTGCAGCCATTGCTCTGAAGTTTTGCGAGAAGGGTTCCAGTTTCGAAACGAGGCGCTACTATAGAGCGGTTTTCCCTTGCCGATTGTAGGGTTTTCTTTTTATTGTTTGGGCGCGCCTGCCACAGCAGGCGTCGGGATTGACCTCCTGAAATCCCTCATCGGCAACAGAGCTGTTCTGTTGTGCGCTCGGTTACCTCTCAATGGTGGGCCGGACGGGGGCGTCGCGAGACGCGCCGGTATCCGATGGGCCGGTAAGGTCAACCCCGTTCAGTCCGCCTCCCATGAGTTTGACCTCTCTGGTGGCGGGGATCATGACTGCCATTGGAGAATGTCTTATGACGAAAACCCAGCGCCACTGTATTGTCGGCTACCGCCCGAACCGCGGCGACACCAGCACACCCGCCCTGCAACTGAAAGGCAAATGGCTGCGCGAAGCAGGCTTTGAAACCGGCGTGCATGTCACAGTGCAGATATCGAAAGGCTGCATTGTGTTGATTCCCGATAATGACACCGTGCATGAACTGCGTGTGCAACTGGAACAGGCCAGGGCGGTGATTGATTGCGTCAGGGAAGGGGTGAGGGGCGTTTGAGGGTTGGAGGTATTCTGTTTAATGATTTTAAAAGCTTAATTGACGGTAGTGTGGTTACTCGAAACCAGTCAAAAGGGGCGGTGTAAGCGCCCCTGAGTAGATTCTGATTTATGCGCTAACAGATGGTATGAGATTAATTACGCAGGCTTTCATCATATACATCGATTTTGCTGTAATTAGGATCTTTGCGGTAATAGACGATCGGTACTTCTTTAGCAACTTGATCTTTAATGAGATCCAGGGCGTTAATAGTTAAGCTTTGCTTTTTCTTGGTATATATTCTATTTTCGGTCATAAAGGAATAAGTTATTGCAATATCTACTCTTCCCATATCATTAGGTCTTCCGGGAACGTAGCTATCAATTTTAGCTTTAGTGTAGACCGGATCTTTCTTGATCGTACTGTGCAAAATATAACCTTTTATGATGAATAAAATAATAAAGCCGAGTATAACGCAAGGCCCTATCATTGCGATGATTCCTGAGAAACTGGACACTGAAGACTCCTTGTAAGAACATCGTGCTCATTCTAATTTATTGGCTGAAAGCAGGTGTGAAATTAATTATGTAAGCTCTCACCATATACATCGATTTTATTGCAATTAGGACCTTTTTAGTAATACGCGATCGGCGCTTCTTTACCGATATGATCTTTATTAAGATCCAGTGTGTTAATAGTTATATTCTCTTTTCCCTTTATGTAGGATTTATTGTCAGCAGTAAAGGTATAAGTTATTGCAATATCTAACTTCCTTAAGTTGTTAGGGTTTTCGGGAATATAGAAAATAATTTTAGTCTTAGTGTAGATAGGATGTTTTTATCTTCAGATAGAGATAGTAATCTTCCGTGAAGTAATGATTTTCACTACCGATTAAGAGGGTAGGTCCGATTGCTGCTATTATCCATGAAGGCTTCGACATCATCCCAATCTCTGCTAAAAAATGATTCCGAAATTGTATGTCAGACAATGAACATCTTCTAAAAATAAATGTTGAATAGCAGGAAGGTACGTAGTGAAAATTAATATTCGATGCGCCAGTATCTAATGCAATAGAAAGGAGCGGCAAGCACTCCTTAATAATGATCGTATAATTAGATGATTCTTCTGAAACCGCCTCCTGATCATCTGTGAAGAAATGTTATGTAATTCTTCGCCAATTGTTATTTGCGCAAGCTCTCATCATACACATCAATCTTACTATAGTTAGGATTCTTACGGTAATAGACTATGGGGACTTCTTTGCCTACATAGTATTTGTCTAAATCGAGTGTTTTAATATTTAACGCCTGCTGCTCTTTGATATACGTCTTTTCATCAGCAATAAAACTGTAGGTCATAACAATATCTACCTCACCCATTTCATCAGGAGTTTTTGGCACATAGCTAACGATTTTTGCTTTTGTGTAGACTGGGTCTTTTTTTATGATTTTATACAAAAAATAACCTTTTAACATAAGAAAAAAAACAAAGCCTATCATTCCATAAAATACGGACCATGCAATCAATCCTGAATATTTCGACATTTAATACCTCACGTAATTATTTTTAATGCAGCAGTCGTAAGTGAAACCATATTCCACTTTATTTCATGCCCTAAAATTTCAAGGCGTGCACCACCGCCACCTCTAAATTTTAGTTGGATGGGATTTGTTTCATATTTTAAACCTCTAGATGCGACTTCTGTCGCCCCAAAAGAAAGTTCAAAAAGTTTCAAAGCTACTGCTGCTGCTTTGAATTCATACCAGTCAGGGGATTGAATATCAACCTTGGTGCCACCTTTAATTGTTATGGTACCCGGTGTTGAAATGGTAATGTCACCGTTAGTTATTTTCTGTTCCCAGTTACCTGTGATTGTTGTATTTACACCACCGGTAATCTTATTTTTTTGCCCACCGCTGTGCACGACTAGTTCATCGCCATTCTGGATCTCTACACCACGCCCACCGGTGGTGATCTTGACCCACATACTGCCATCTTCGAGGGTAAGATATTTCCCGCCGTTTTTTATTTTGGTATCAATCGAGCCATCAACCCTTGTTGTGACAATTCCTTTAATATCAGACTCATCACCACCATCTGTGATGGTCAATTTACGTCCCTTCGAGATAGTAGTAGTTGTGCCCTGATTAAACGTCGCCGTCTCTTCCTTATCAACAGTCGTCGTCCGTTTCGCCTGGTAATAGAAAGAGGCATCGCCGACGACTTCGTCATTTTGGGTTTTGCCTATTTTAGTTGTGCGATGACCATCGATATTTACCGCCTTATCATTTTCAACGGAAATATTCATATTGCGTTCTGAATGCAGATCTACCGTCTCACCCCCAATCCGATCTTCAAAGAACAGATAACTGGCATTGTCTTTATTCCCATCTTTGCTACGTGTCATGAAGCCCATACGAGTCGCATCGCCTGGCAACTCCCATGGCGGCATACTGGCTTCATTGTAAACACGGCCTGTTACGATGGGACGATCCGGGTCTCCATTAATAAAATCGATGACCACTTCATCATTAACTCGAGGAATTTGTACGCCACCAAAACCTTGCCCTGCCCAGGCGCTTGAAACGCGTACCCAGCAAGAGCAGGTATCATCACCTTTACCTTGACGATCCCAATGGAATTTAACTTTTACCCGGCCATACCTGTCAGTCCAGATACTCTCACCCTGAGGACCAACAACTTTCGCCGTTTGTGGCCCATATGTTCTTGGCCAGGATGTGGTTTGAGCAGGTCGAAAGACTACCGTTGATGGAATGACGGAGAAATCAATTTGATGATGCGTATTATTGTCCGCGCCGCTGGCATAACGGTTTTCTTCAAACTGATAATGCGCTTCAGTTGTGAGATATTCACCGTTATCGCTAAAGAAGGGGGCATTGCTTAATATAAATGTCGTGCCTGGCGCAATACCAAGTGCCGTTGCAGTCCCATTAATACGATGATGTTCTACCTGCCATCTCTGCTGGCGGATTCGTGCATATGTTTCGCCATGTCCATGCTCGACAAATCGACCAGGCCAGTCATACACATCTATCTTTCCGGGTTGCGGAGAAGAGGGGTTCTGGCGAGCCTGGTGCAACCATGCATTAGGTTTGCGAAAGTCATAATCGTCCAGGCTGTAAAGGCCAGGAGTTACGAAGTCTGCGATCGCCCACTGAGCGATGCCTTCGGTCGTCGTGCTACCACCGGACGGAGTATGTTGGTAAGGGATTATTTCATAGCCTTGCGCAGGCTGATATTGTTCAGCGGAATCAACCAGCACAAGGGTGTGTTTGTCCTTCTCATGCCGGAAGTAGTATGCAATCCCCTCCAGTTCCATTAAGCGACTAATGAAGTCAAAGCTACTTTCCTGATACTGAACGCTGTAATCCCAGACACGATGATTTTCAATCAATGCATCTTCAACATTGACCTGATATTCAGCAAGCAGAGTTTTAACAATTTGCGGTACCGTTTGTTCCTGGAAAATGCGCATATTACGATCGCGCTGCATCGGCCATAGATCGGACTCAACGGTGAGCGTATAGGCTGCATAACGGCTTCCGGATAATTCGACCGCGCTTACCGAAACACCGGTAACTTTTCCATTGAAATATCTTGGGCTCAAGGCGTTTTGCGTTGGGATTGTTACAGTGAGCGGCTGCCCTAGCAACGCGGAGCGATCGATCCGTGCATCTGTACCAAGCAGCACAACACTGAGTGAAAATGGTTGCGAAATGGCCTCATGGCCTGACATTTTCCAGAAAAGAAGCCCATCGATGGGCGTTTGAATTGTTATACGGTGTGGCATAAACGAACTACTGGATGGGAGGTCCCTTCCTGGTATCTCCTGATAGGCATAATGGCGCTTATTAAACTGCAACAAGAAGCTGCTTTACTACACACTTTGTAAAAAATTTATCAGGGCATTACAGAATCGGATTAATCCTGGGGTGCTTTACTTCCGTGTTAAGCATGCCGCACGTATCGCAAGGATTAATAGACAACATTCGACCGTTAAGGAAGGTAACCATAGACAACAAAAAAGCCCGCAGGGCTTGCGCCATGCGGGCTTTTAGGACTTCATCGGATGACTCTGGTAATCACCGATGGAGAATTTTGGTGCTGGCGTCCCTGTAACTAGATATCTATTTGATTGAATTTTCTAGATAACTGTTGTTTCTGACTTTATCTTTGGTTCTATAAAGGAACCTTAAATCGTAACGGCATGAACCCCTGAAAATAGTCCGTTGGCAAACTGTATCAAAAAATATCAAACCTCTTGGTTCAACTTCCTGATGTCATCTGAACTCATTTCATTGGTCTTCCTTTAACATGTCGATTACGTTAGCTACATACATTAAGTCTTCCGCCTGTTGGAGATTGTTATGAAAAACTGGTCAGTTGAGCATACGAGAGAGGTGAAGAAGTGGCTGGATATAGATACATATCGAGGATTCGAAGAGCTTCCGCTTATACACCTCTACCATGAATTGCTGGCAAGGACGTTATTCTTCAAACCATATCATGAAGAATTTGAAGCAGAAGCGGTCAGACTTTACATTGAGCGGATTTTCATCGGAAAACCGTTTCTTATTACAGAACAACATATTGGATACCTCACAAGAGAAGATACCCTTTACCAGCCACCTCACTTCTATCTGACAACAACTGAAAGACTGGCGCAACTCAGTATTGTGGGGCTGCGAAATTCACTTTTCTTCTGGGAGGGAGGGGAGGAGTACTCGGTTAACCGTGAACTCCTCGATAGCCCTGTTTCAGAAGCTCTCCCCAAGTTGTTCAGGGATACTGTCATGGTCGAAATCGATCTTGCAAACGGGACAGATGAAGAGATCGCTGAATCACTCAAAGCTGCGCTACCTCAATGGCGTAAAGTACGGGGCATCGAAGCCGATACATCTGATTCGATCAGGTTTGGCTATGGCACCATCAAGAAAATCATCAATTACAGACTCATTCCTATGATTGACATCCTGGTATGGTCAAAATTGCATAAAGTACGTATATCAGAAGACCGCCTTTCCCGCCTGTTGTATACAGATGACGATGATGAGATCAACACTCGCCTGAACCACCAAATCAGGGATACGGACAAACCACTTGCTTTGAAGGCGGCGAGTATACCTTTTATTCGCCAGTTTCATCTGTTCATCAACAAGAATAGCCATTTGAAAAAGATCAGAGTTTCAGAGGTGATGAAAATCTCAGATTCTGACTAAGGCTAACCTCTATTAGCTCTGGCGTTCTCAGCTTCTGTCTCTTTCTTGCTGATTCATTCGTATAGTCATTTCCATCAAAACGACACAAGAGGAAGCGACTATGAATCAGCACAATATCCGCCTTATTCGTTTACCAGAGGTTCTCAATCGAACCGGTTATGGTAAAGCCTGGATCTATCACCTAATCAGCAAAGGATGTTTCCCATCACCAGTAAAAATTGGATCTCGTGCAGTTGCTTTCATTGAAAGTGAAGTGGAAGAGTGGATTCAATCAACTATCGAGAATTCAAGAAAGCATGTTGCTTAAGAGGAATGTTGCTGCATCGATCTTTTAACTTTTAATAATGTTAAGGAAATAAATTTAGAGACCTTATAAGTTCACTGACTGAGTTTCAAAAAAAACGAGGTTTTGTAAAGTTTCAATCTAAAAAATTACTATATTTAACGTAATTCTTTACCTTTTTTCTGGCAGAGCTTTTGCTATAAGGTTTAGAGATGGTTTTCTTAATATCGGGTATGGATACTCTTAACTAGCCGTACCTGTTTCTTTCACGTGAAAGAATTTTTTTTAAATATTTAAATTCATTATAAATAAAATCATATATAACAAAAAAATTTGCAAAATTTAAATTGATAAAATAAAGATAAGCCGTAGTGATTTATAAATGTAAAGTTTTCGGAGGGTTATTATAATGTCATATCAAATAAAAAAATTTGTGATGAGCAATGGCGAACGAGGATGTTTGGTTCTCGATAAAGAAACACAGTTGCCTGTTTATTATCAAAATCTCTATCTTACAACCAATGTTAGGAACAGAAGTGCGACCGTATCAACGATGGAGATAGTTGCAACAAACTTACTAATACTAAGCAATTTCCTCAAAAGCAGGAAAATAAATATCATTGATAGGATTGAGATTAAGAAGTTCCTAAGTGTAGCAGAAATAGATGACCTGATACGTTATGCAAGGCAGAGATTTGATAAGCAAAAGATTACAAATGTAAGATTAATAAAAGGGTATCAGATTGCAAGAAGAACTTTCGGTTATAGGGTTCATGTTTTTTCGAACTATCTTAACTGGCTATGCGGATTGATTCATTCTATTAATGGAGTTCATGCTATGTATGAAGTCGAGATTTTCATAGAAAATATTAAAGCACATCTCCCGCGAAATAAATCTCTTAGCATGAATGACAGAAAAGATAAATCACTGAGCAAAGAAGAGATAAAAAAACTGTTTGAATTATTAGAAATTGAAGGAAGCCAAAATCCGTTCCAGAAGGAGGTTCAGGTGAGAAACAGGCTCATTTTTACCTTACTATTGAATTGTGGTTTAAGAGCAGGAGAGCTATTAAATCTAAAAGTTAATGATTTAAATCCTAGGGATTACACACTAAGTATTTTCAGAAGACATGATTGCATTGAAGATCGAAGGCTGAATCAACCTTTAGTCAAAACTGGTGAAAGGGAAATTCCATTGTCGGACGAGTTAGCATTGGAGATTCTGGATTACATAAATAACTATAGAAATAAATACACCAAAAAGAAGAAGCATGACTTCCTGTTTGTTACACACAGTTCATGTAAAACAGTTGGAGAACCTTTATCTGTTTCAGCATATGAAAAGATAATTTCGACTATTAAAAAATCAAGCCCGGAATTAAAGAATTTATCAGGTCATAAATTGAGACATTCCTGGAACTATTTCTATTCAAGTGAAATTGATGATTCGAATTTAGATATCAGCCGAAAATCAGGTTTGAGGTGCTATCTCATGGGGTGGTCAAAAGATTCAAAGATGTCGGAAAATTATAACTTCAAACACATATCAATGAAAGAAAAGGAAATTATTGGAAGAGTTTATGACTCTTTGAGGAAAATTACTAAAGGGGAATGAAATGAAAACAAGCACTTTAAAAAAAGAGAATGTAGTTTTTGCAATGATGAAAGGGTATAGCTTCAGGATTTCTGATATTCAATGGCAATTAGATATAAATAATTGTGTTTACCCATATAAGGTTGCCGATAAAATGCCAGAGTCGATGCGTGTTGGTTACCTTAATACCTTGGCATATTTTTCGTCTGAATATAGTTCAGGTTATATAAAGAATATAAACAACATCTTTAGCCAATGGCTAAGATTGATGGATCTTGAAATAATTAATTCCAAAGCGGTTTATCAATTTAATGTTAGCTTAGGCCCTGAGAAAAACCATAAGCTAAATTCAATAAAGAATTTTCTTAGTAAATGGAAAAAACTCGGTTATGAAGGAGTAGATAACTCAGCTCTAAGAATGCTGGAAAAAATAACCATTAAACCTAATTTAACAGGGGAAGCCGTTAAACGAAGAGATCCGAATAGTGGACCACTAACGGAAGAAGAGCTGAAAATCATACTTGAAAGTATCAGAAGATTGTTGAAAGAAAATAAAATCCCTCTGTTTATTTATTGCTACATTATTCTATTAGCAACAACGGGAAGGAGGCCATCACAGCTAACTTCGTTGAAAGCGAAAGATCTCATCAGAACGGAAGAAGGTTGTTTTCTAAATATACCGAAAGTAAAACAAAGGAAGAACTTCAGAAGTGAGTTCAGCATGATGAGAATCGACGATAGCCTGTATGAGGAACTTATAACCTTGATTGATCTGAACCAGAAACATATCGAAGGTAGGGTCAAGAGGAATATTAGTCATTTAAAAAATGAATTACCTATACTCATGGACATTAAACAATATGTATTAATTGATACTGGACAAAGTTTAGATACCATCATGACAACTGATTTTTTACATATGAAGAATTCTTTTATCTCAAACAAACTAAGTAATTTGTCTACTAAATTCAACATTAGGTCATCAAGTAATAACGATCATATACGACTTAATGCAAGACGATTCAGGTATACCCTGGGAACTCGTTTAGCAAAGGAAGGAGCATCAGTTGAAGTAATCGCGAAAGCATTAGACCATAAATCTATAAACTCATCAGGGATATACGTAAAAAATTGTCCAGACAATGTTCATGATATAGACAAGATGCTTAATCCTTTTTTTGAACCGCTATCAAAGATATTTCTTGGAGAAGAACAGTCAAAAAACAAGAAGCTCTTTACTGAATATGTTTTAAATACGTTCGGATTTTTAAATGGTAAAAACGACAAAATTGAATGTTTCACTTGTAAAAACTTTAGAGCCTGGAGTACAAAATGACCAATATCATCTTATTCGAGCCAGCCAATGCTAATAATCCGAGTTCAAATGTTGATGAATTTATTGAATTTTGTAAGAGTAATATTTTCAACTCGAAGTTAGCGATTTCATGGGAAAGCAATGTATGGAAGAGATATTATAGATTCAATAAATTTGATATGAACAATAATCGAAATAGCAAAGATAGATTAGATGGTGGTTTTATTGATTTCGCTAAAGCTTATATGTTTCATATTCACTCGTTTAACAGGTCAAAGTCAAACCAGAATACTTTGTCAATGTTGAAAATCATTGAGTTTGTTTTATTGAAATTATATGGAGAAGCTAATATTATTAAGTGTAATAATATCATATTTGATGAATGTGCAAGGTTAGCATCTGCCAAATACTCAAAAGTACAAGCAGTTGGAATTGGTAAAGAACTTGAGAAACTATGTTCATTCTTAACAGGAAACAGAATGACGACCTCATCATACTTTTTCTGGGTAAATCCGTTAAGACATAAAATAACTCAGAGCTGGAAAGGTTATGAACCTTCACTCGAAGGACACTCAAAACTACCAGACATAAAATCCGTAATAGCTATTGCTGAGATTTTCTCAAAAGATGAAAGCCAATTGTCTACAAGGGACATTTTCACTACTTCTGTTCTTGCACTACTTATGTGTGCTCCAGGAAGAATTTCAGAAATTTTAAGTCTTCCAGCGGATTGTGAGATTACTGAAAAAGATGACAAAGGCATTGAACGATATGGTTTAAGATTTTTTTCAGCAAAGGGTTATGCTGGGGATATCAAATGGATTCCTACAGTAATGGTCCCTATAGCTCAAAAGGCGATAGCCCGATTAAAAAAACTGTCCAGCAATGCAAGGTTTGCCTCAAGGACAATGGAAGGCCAAGGCACTGAGTCATCCAAATATGCACTCATTACCACAAAGCCTCAGAATTTTCCTTGGTATGATAAAGAAAAAAGAATTAAATATTCAAATGCTTTATGTCTTTTATTTGACAGGCAACTGTGTCAGAAGACAAGAAAAGATTTTACATCTTTTTTCAGACCCACGGCTGAGTTTTTTAGAATGGATATTAATGCTTTTGCAAGTATTAAAGGCACAACAAACCTGTTCAAAAGACACGGCTATATCAACGAGGATGGTATTCCCTATTCTATTAGAACCCATCAATTAAGGCATTTGTTGAATACTTTTTCTCAAATTAATGGCATGGATGAGTTTAGCATCGCTCGATGGTCTGGAAGAAAGTTGGTCTCACAAAATGTGTCCTATGATCACCGATCACACTTACAAATGACTAAGCTCATAAGAGAAAAAACGACAATCGAGGCAAGTAATAGCCATAGGAAAAAAGAAATAGCTATCATGGATATAACTGATTTCGATTCATTGAATGATGGAGCTGTGCTCGTTACTAAGCATGGTTACTGCAAGCACTCATATGCTTTTGACATATGTGGTTATTATCCAATACAAGACTCTGGAAAGGATGATGACCGACTATTGGTAATTCATAATAAAATTATTGAAAAAACGTATGATGATAAAAATGATGGGAATGTCAATGCTGAAAAATGGTATGAGTTTCAAAATAAAATTATAAAAGGAGAGTAAATGGCTAAACATATTACTGGTTATGATGAAAAAAACATAACAAATGTTATAAATAACTGGAATAAAGATGAGAAGCTAACCTGGGATGCTTTATGCGACAAGTTAGTAAAGATCATTGGTAAGAGACCTTCAAGACAATCGTTAAGTAGTCATGTCAAGGTTTCGGATTGTTTTAATTCAAAAAAGAAGATTCTCAAGCTTGGTATTAAAAAAACATGTTCTATTAAACCTGCCAATTTAGAAATCGCTTGTCAGAGAATAAAGAGGCTCGAAACTGAAAACGAAGCTTTGATAGCATTAAATAACAGATATTTAGAGCAGTTCAAGATATGGCTTTATAATTCTCATTTGAAGCAAATAACTGTTGAAGAGCTTAATAGACCCTTACCTGTAAAAGATATTTAAATATAATTTGATAGGTTTTAACTATTGACATGATTAATAGTTATGGTATTCCTTTAATTGTCAGGAAGACAAAAATAAATTGCAAGGATGCATATTATGAAAAAAATAAATATTAATCTCATGGTAAGGTATCTTCTTCTGCTTGATCGATTCGTTGATAAACTTACGGAGTCAGGCTTTGAAGAACAGGAAATTATAGAACAATCATATCTGTTTTGTGCCGGGTTTTACATTAAATACCAGCCTGAAATAGAAAAGCTAACTTTTTCAAACAGGGAGGTCGTTTTAACCTTTCTGCTACTTTCATATTATAGTCATATAAATAAACTGGATGATAATTTGATCAACAAAGAGCGTATGAAGCATGTATGTTCTTCATTGATTAACTTTATAGTCAATAATGGTAGCCGAACAGAGAAAGTCTATGCTAATGAGAAAAGGAAATATGAGGCTTCTACCCTAAAAAGAGGGTTATCCATCAAAGAGAAGAAAAGAAAATATGGATTGTGATTATTTTAATAGCCCGTAGTAGGAATCTACGGGCTAACTCTTTATTGCTTGTAATTTTTAGCTTTTTACTAAATCGATAATATTTCTGAGTTCATGATTAAACCTCTCGCTTCTTCTTTTGATCCATTTAATACAAACGAAACTTCCGATCCTTGAGAGGAAATATGTAAACCACATATACTTGTGCTCATCCCACACATATCCGTCTTTGAATCCTACGAGCAATGAACAAAATGCAATGAAAGAAGCCATACAGAGCAAAGTGAAGAGAATATAAAACCACTTCGGAACAGGCATTGCTCTGAAGAAAGATGTCGTCGAAGCATTATGAAATAGCATTGTCAGAAAAGCGGGGATAACAATAGTTTTCCTTTTTAAGTTTACCTCGTGTTCACCCGTTTTCTCATTAACGATAAGCGCATCTTTATATGCATCATACGAACCATCCTCACTATACTGGCGAAGTTCGTATTTATGGATAGTGTGTGAACTTCTGAACGAGATACCATAGTCAGAAATCTGCTTCTCATCCCCAGCGTTGGTTTTTACCCAGATCTGACCATTTCCTGGATCGGAGTTGATGACAGTGCCAGAGAAAGTCTCAACAAACGTGTAAGTTTCACCAAAAAGATCAAACCTGGGGGCCGTAATCTCTGCTTTCCGACGATCAGAAAGACTAACGTTGACTTCTTCATTGCGGTGTTTCGTGGTGGAGATACTCATACAAGTTCCTTTGTGTTAGATGTGAAATTCATATTCGATGTATGAAGAAATCAGGGACTACAGATGAGATGGTATCTGCCATTTCAAAACCTGCATGTTAGTTGACTACGTAAATAGGCTAGTTAAATCAGTCTGTTATATTTTTTGGTGTGAAATCACATTTTGACTGGGTTTACAGGAAAGGCAAATCACTTGTACCGATCGATTAAAGATTAATGATAGATATTGACTATCGACACTAGTGTATCGATCGGTATAAACGATCGATTAATTGGCCTGTATCTATCAAAAAAGGCTTGCCAGCCCTACATTGAAAGCGAAGCTCTTCTGGATTGAGGTGCTGATACAATAAGATTTTTTTTGGGGAGAGGCGTTATCTCTATCACTCTCACACCAGTGATGGTTTTGTGTTTTAGAGGGCGTTTAAGGGTTGGGATTTTGAGGTTTTTGAAGATGGTAATAATGGTATTGAGATAGGGGATGGTTTCTAACCATCTGAACATTGAAACCAAATAGCTTCGCTTAGAGGCTTCTTTTACCGCTTCGGTTGCAAACGCTCCTTGAGCACCAGCGCCTGGTTCTGAGTGAAGCTGTTTGACTGAAGCGTTAGTGAATTCGTCCTGACAAGCAGCTCGGTTATCGAGGATAAGTGCTTCTATGGGGTGGTTAGCATATTCTGTCATGATTTCAGGAGCATCTGTAGTTATGGCCATATCATGAGTTGCACTAACAGATGTTTCTCTGACAGAGGATTTCAGTTTAAACAGGAAAGCATTATCGCGTTCCGGCTGATAATCGAGTTTGTCCTGTAAAGCCGTCCAGGAATAGCCTTTGCCAAGCTGAGATGCTTTGAAAGCAATCCCGTCGTATTCGAATGAGAAGCCGTTCATGCGTCCGGTAGAAGCGATGTTCGGGATTGCTCTGATGTTTTGTGCGACAAGCTGATGCACAAACTCAGTGGTTGACGGTTTATCGGCAAGGAGTACTTCCAGAGCGATTTGGATGATGGTTTTCGGGCATAGCTCACCAGTCCTTTTCTCCATCATCAGTTCATTACGGGATTTTTTGAGCTTCGGTTTAGGTGAGGGCGCTGCTGGAGATGCTTTCGATCCTTTGGTTCTTGTCAGATTGTAATCTCTTTCAAGTTGCTGAATTATTCTCGTGCTTGCCAGGTTCTCATTCCTGCCGAGGTAGAGCTTTCCGGCATCAAGAGACACTCTGCTGGCGATGATATGGATGTGCTGGCCATCTTCGTCGTCATGTAGGACGTAGCATCTGAGATGCGTTTCAGAGAAGCCCATACGCTTCATGTAGTCATCAGCGATGATTGCCCATTCTGAATTTGTTAACGCTTCGTTCTTCGGCAAACGAAGCGAATTGTGCCATACCGCTTTAATGACTTCTGGACGAAGCGCTTTAGTCGCATTGAATTCTGCAATCAACTCTCCGACATCGCTTCCATCCATGTTCCCGCCAATCACTATCGGATCTTTTTTATGATGAGAAGCTGGTTTTAATGCGTAAAGCACTACACCAGCGAAGCTCTTACCCCTGCGGATTTTTTGCATTCCCTTCATTGGCAGACCTTTACAGGTCAGCGGTAATTAAATGCAAGCGAAGCTCTGAGACATGACGCTTTACGGCGAAGAGTTCAGTTTGCGTCAGAGAGCTTTCATAGCTCTTGCTATCAAGGTGAGCCACAAGCTTGTTCAGCTTCTGCGAAATCTCACCAAGGGTTTTCCAGGCTTCAATATTGATAGCTGGAACGACAGCAGGAAGTTTATTAAGTAAAGATAAGCGAAGCCACTCGCCTTTACGATGACTGCCACGTTTCTCATTGAGAAGCGTTAGCTCTTCATCATTTAATCTGACACTGACGCAATGAGAACGAAGCTGATTGTGTGAGAGCTTCGCTTCGTTAACGCTTCCATTACGGGAATGTTTACTCACAACGATCTTATTAAAAGTATTATTTTCGACCATATGAACTCCTTTTCATATAATTAAATAAAAGCATACTCCTTATGCTTAATTTATTTATATGATAGATGCGAATAATGTCAATGCAGTGTGTTGATTTTGCTTTTAATTTTTTTTCAACCGAAGGGCGAAAAAACAAGGGGAACTCGAAGAAGCAGCGTAGCGCTTCGATGAGTTAGCCCTTGCTAATAAATATTTGCAATTAATATAAATAAAATATATATATTTAAAAAAATGAAAAGGAGATGGTGATGTCAAAAATTGAAAGAAATTTATACATTCTGATTGCTTTGATTATTTTTTTTAATGTTATCGCTATTAATGCAAGTATCTCTATCGATTGGGATGTGTCGAAAATGAATTATTGGTTGGGTTTTTTAGTAAGCATTGTATTCTTTTTTGATCTATATATCTGGCCTATATTATTTTATCCAATCATGGCGTGTTTGTTAAAGAGGTTGGTTTGATTGTGCTATCAGTTAGATAGCACAATTAATATGTTAGGAGAAGTTTTTTAAAACATGTTTTTTTTGCTCGTAGAGAAACTCTGCGAATGCTATCAACGTTTTCCCTATAAGGCAAGTCGCTAAGAATAAGGAGGTTGTATATTGATAATCTGGTCCGAATACGATCTTTACTATATTACCTATTTGTCCTTTAAATGGAATATTTTTGTCTAAAAGGAAATAAGCCGTTAATGCGGAAGATAAAAATAGTATCCCATCATTGAAAGGCTTAGTATATCGATATTTATGATTACATATAGCAATTAAAGTTCCTCCCAGTAAGGGGATTATGTAAATGAATAAATGATAAAACTCCATATAGTCTGGGTAATTTTTGGAAAGGAACTTTGAAATGAAAATTAAATATCTAATAGTAAAGATTGTAGATATGAAAAAAATAAAAAATGCACAGATTGAAAGTAAAATGCTGCGTAATTCTCTTTTGCTGTTCGATGAATCTATTTTGGTTGTTTTATTAATGCCTGTGCTAAAATCATAGTTTAATATGACGGGTGCTAATTTTTTATTATATGTCAAAGAATTTATTTTTTGAAAGAACTTTTGCATGTTTATTCCTTATTTCAAAGACGAATATATAACTATTTATATTAACTGGTATATTGGATATACTCCACTATTATATAAAAAAGCTAAGATATCATTGACATCTTAGCCAGTATTGTTTATTTGCTTGTATGTGTTTGCATGTTAAATGGCTTTTGCGTCAAACCTGCACGCATGAATCTAAACCTGAGATATGAAGAAATATTATCTTCATGTGATGAGAGTATCAACTGCCTATTACTTAACTCACAGCGTAGCAAGTCGCTTAAAGAAGCTATATTTATCTCGTCAAGAGATTGAGCTGGATCATCTATCAGAACAAGGGGGGACTTCGCATACACTTTATTAAGTGATAGGAAAAAGGCCAAGCTCAATGCCGATAGCTGTCCAGAACTCATTGACATGGTTGCGTCATGTTCTGATTTTTCTGCTGTGCAGAACCTCAGTCTATCTCCATTCCCTTCATCTATAAATAGTCCTAAGCCACGTTGATAGTTTTGGATAAGTCTACCGCTATAAATATGGAACGTTAACTCTATATCAGCAATGGTTTTTTTAGAATAATCTTTGTTTAGTATAGTGAGTTGTTCCTTTAATGTGGTAATTTTCTGTTTAGCATTTGTTAAGGCTTTATCCATATCTAACAAATCGTTAAGCTCTTTTTTTAAAGTTTTAAGTCTAAGATTATTCGCTTCATTCTTTTTGTATAAGAAATATTTATCTTTTCGATTGATCTGTTCTAAGTCTATGTTGAAAACATCATCTGGTGTAGCGAATGATTCATTCAAGACTGATTCCCATCCTTCAGGAAGTGAAATCAGCTCATTTTTCTTTTGTTGACGTATCATCAATACTAATGATTGTTTCCTTAATTCTATTTCTTCTGGTGAATCTGTAAAGGTCTGCGGGTAAGATATTCCGATTTGTGAAAGTCTTTCATTTATTTTTTTTATTTTCTCGAATATGCTTTCTGACTTTTGTAAACTGTCAAATATTTTTTTGTCAAATTTAAGCTGAGTTTGAGCTTCTACCAAACGCAGAATCTCAGCATCTTTAGATTGCTTTATTTCATCGAGTTCGGCTTGTAGCTGTTTCCCTACATTATCTAATAAACTTTCTAAAGATTTACTTTTAATATCGATTGCGTCTAATAGCAGATCTTTTGTTATCCAGTCATGCCCACAAAGTAAACAATGTTTTTCTGATAGAGAAGTTTTCTTTTGATGTTCTTCTGTTAATTTCTTTCTTGCTTGGCTAATCTCTACAAGAATTGCATTTTTCTCACCTATTTCTTTTTTGTAAAAATCCCTAAGTTGTAAGCGTCTTTTGAAATCGATAATATCTATATTTGTATTATCTTTAATTTTATCAATATCATCCTGACTTATGGAATCTTCTTTCTTGCGCAAAATGCTTAAAGATAAATTGATCCCATTGTTAATCTTATTCTTTTGAGCCAGTTCCGGGTAGGCTTCAATATGATGTCCTACTTTAATTACCTCGGTTAATAGTTTTTCATTTTTGCTTATGAAATTTTCTATTCTGGCATTATCAATAATTACGCGAAGCTGTTCTTTGTTAGTAATTAGGTTTTTGAGTAATGAAATTTTATTCTCATTTTTTTCTGTTGTTTCAATATCAGAAAAAATTGAAGGGTTCTCAACATCCCATGATGGCGTAGTCAGATGAGTTGATATTTTTTCATATTGCACAGGATTATTGTCATTTGTTCCTGGTACACCTATCGCTTGAATTTGAGATGTGATTGAATCCCTCTTTTGAATGAAATTCAGACTGGTTGATTTCCTCGTCAATGCACTTTGAACTCGTCCACATAAATTTATGTTTTCAGTTAGTTCACTAACGTTCATCAAACCACTGATAGCATTTTTTCGCTGCCTAATACTGTTAGCAAAAATAAATGAACTCTGTCCTTGTTCAAGATAGTTAAGAAAGTTGTAGTTATCAGTGAATTTTTCGCCTAATATTTCATCAAGTTCGTTTTGTGTAATTAAGGTGCTGTTTTCGTAAGAGTCTAACAAACCTAATTTATAGAGTTTAAATATGCTAAAATTATCTGCTTTATTATTCTGTATTATTTTTAAATCTTTTGCATGTGCTCTGCGTGAAAAGTAAAGTTTCTCATTATTATCATTCGACATCTCGACACTGATTTCGATATCATCCTCTCCATTTGTTTTGTTCCAGAAAAGATTATCACTATAATTTTTAATGCCTCCTGGCATTATTGTTTCACATAGTTGTACAATTCTTTTTATTTTTCCTGTAAACAATAATTCTAAAGCATCATATACGCTTGTTTTGCCATATCCATTAGGGCCTTCAAGTGTCAACAAAGAAGAACTCTCAAAATCGAATTCGACTTTATCAAACGCTTTGAAGTTATTTATTCTCAGCTTTGATAGCTTCCAGTTCTTCATTTATTAATTCCTCAATTAGCATTTCTAAATTTACATCACTTTGTTTATTTGCTGTGCTGATCTTAGTATATATCTCAGATAAATTTAATGAATCTACCAGCGTGTTGATTTGGAGATCAATTGGAACAATATCCTTTTCTATATCAGGCATTTCTAAAAAAGGTAGTTTAATGAAAATTCTAGCTGCCATGTTATACAGGCTGGGTCGGGATGGATCTGCTTTATATGTGGAGAATTCTTCATGATCTGATAGAACTGCTCTAAGATTATTAAAGTTCTTCCCGGAAATTAATTGATTCTCTTCATTTGAATAATACAATACATACTTTTTGAAATGATAAGCATTTTCTTCTATATCAAATATACTTTTTTCATATTGCTTGTAATTTGAAAGTTTGTCGAGTTGAAAAACTATTATAAGATCAGTGTTTTTTGCAAAAGCTGGAGCTTCTAAAAGTTCAGTTGGGGTGTTGTTAATAATTAACTCATTAATGAAACTCGCATCTTCAAGTTTATCAGTTCTGTAGGTTATTATATATCGACGTAATGCATTTTTCTCCTTTTTAAAAAAAGAAATATTTTCTAGCGTACTTTCAACTTCTATAAATTGGTGATCTTCAATAGCTTGTTTTATAAAATTATTTAGCATTTAGTTCCGCCTCTGCTTTATCAGTAGATATAACCCTTAAATCAAATTCCCTAACAATATGGTTATTGTTCTCTTTAGAGTCGTTAATTTTTGTGATTTTTTCTGAGGTTGCTGAAATTATCGTATCATCTGATACTTTATAGGCTATTATATTATTATATTCATAAAGCAACGATGCAAGTGTAGCATTATCCCTTATGTGATTTTTCAACTCTTCTTGGAATGAAGTGTTTCGTCTTCTTCCATCTCTAATTGTCAAAGCTGTTGGGAGATATTTATCTATTTTTTTAGAATAATGAGGTAAGCCCATTAGTTTTGGTATGTGGGATATTGCTGATACTACATCAAGATAATCCCGGACATCATCTTCATTTATAACATTGTTTTGTCTGTGAGGCTGTAAAGAGGTATGCAATTGTATGGCAGAGTTATAATTCAAGCTATAAATAAATCTGAAAACGTTTGATATCGATTCAATTTGCTTCACGCTAAAAGCGTCCAAGTCATTATAGAACTCAGTTTCAATAATATTTGTTATTTTTTCTTTGGTTAATAATGCTTGATATATTTCGTCTGTCCGATTAAGTGGGGGAGATATTAGTAATTCCCAAAAAATGCTACTTGCGATTCTATTATGATATGCTGCATAGTCTTGTTTTTGTCCATTGTGAACTAAATTATGAATTACAATTACTTTATTAGTTATTAGCTCTGAGAGTAAAGTGGATTTTTCAATAATTAAATTTTTTGTTTTAATCAACTTATTGGTATCTAAAAACAATTCAATTTGCTCATCAATCAATTCATTTATTTTTGATAGTAAACAGTATTTTATATCGCCATAACTGTAAAACTCCACTATTTTCCCATCATTACTTGTATAATTTTCAAAATTATCAAGTTCTTTAGCTACATGAAAATATCTGATTGTATTTTCATCACAGTCAGTAGCTATACATGCTGCTTTATAAATAGCTTTGACATATTCAGAACGATATTGCGATAGCTTTGCTTTCACTTGATGAGTTGATATCACCTTGCCATCACAATAAATAGCAAAGTCATCTGTGCTATCTAATTGCAACTCAAAATTATCAATTATTCTCTGTTGAAATGATTTTGCCGTTAATAGTTTCAGGCAGTGATAAAGAGCTACTTTCCCTTGGTAAACAAACCCCCCCCAAGAACTGATCGCACTTTCTGGCAGTGTTTCCTCTATGTTAGACATTTTTTATCCTATGAAAATTTTACTGAACATAGCTATAAATCAGAATTCTTACATAGACATACTAATCATTTTTAGTGCGATTGAAATGCAAAATGTTCACTATCTTGCTCATAAATGTGAGAAAGTTCAATTATGAGAGCAGCTAAAGATTTTAATCGGTATATCCTTCTGTTGAGGTTAACTTGCCAATAACACTGATTGATGAGTTTCCAAAGGATGCTGCTTCTACATACTCACCCCACCAGAGCATCATCTTTCTACGCAGTTCAAGGTATTGAGCACGATTACAGGCTCTCCTGACTTCGTAAGTATCGATATGTGCTAACGCAGCTTCAATCACATCAGGAGGAAATCCTTTCTCTTTAAGCACAGTTGAGGCAATAGCTCTCATCCCATGACCGACAAAAAGATCTTGAAGCCATACTTATAATGGCATGTTAGCCTCCTAAATTTTCACCTGTTCGAGCTGCTGATGATAATCGGAAAATACCATTATTTACATAGGGATAAGCAACATCATTTTTCAGAATCGCCATTCAGATGCTAACATCCTGTAACATATTAATTAAATGGTGTATCCTCATTTCTATAGGAAAAATCCGCTTTAAAGCGGTTGCTGATTGTGATTATTAGTTTTGTGAGGCAATGGCAATGTGCGAAAGGACGTTAAAAAAAGATGTTTATTCTGAATGGGTTATACGCAATAGCCTGTACTGGATGACTTCTCTTACTCAGTGGAAACTTTGTGAAGATATATCCTCCTGGACAATCTCTTTTGAAAACGATGGTCCCGAATGCCTCTATGAATTCGAGAGGCTGCTGAATGATTATGCTTTGCGAGAAAAACTACAGCATAAAACGGGGGCGTTGAGAGATTCTATTGTCCATAAAGTGCTTCGCAGTGTCGATGAAAGGCTTTCGTAATGGAATTGATGCCATTCAATTTTGACAGATTGCCTAATGGACGGGTTTTTATAAGCAACCTCGCTGGCTTTCATCACTTCATTAATGAGCAAGAGCTGCTTGATCTTTCTGATGAGCAAATCAGTGCGGAGCAATCAAACGCACTAGAAAGCAAGCTGTTCATAACCAACGAAAGCTCATCAGCTATTGCTCCCTATGCTTTAAGTTCTGCTTTTGCAAAACGATTGATGAATGAACTGGCGATCAGGCCAATTTTCATGATTGTGCCCACATTACGTTGCGACCATACCTGCAAGTATTGTCAGGTGAGTAGAGCTTCAGTGAACGCCTCTGGTTATGATCTAGATCCCGCTCTCATCCCTGATATCATTTCAACTATCAAAAAACTATCGACACCACCTTACAAGATAGAGATACAGGGTGGAGAGCCACTCTTGCGGTTCGATTTACTTCAGTCTATCTATGAGCAATGTGCTGAAACGCTGGGAAGCACCGATTTTGAGATGGTTGTAGCATCAAGCCTGTCTGTCTTGAATGAGGATATGCTTGAATGGTCGAGAGACAAGAACATAACTTTCTCTGTTTCGCTTGATGGTGAGGAAGTTGTACACAACAGTAATCGAATTCTTGGTCATGGGCTTGCTTACCGAAGAACAGTGTCAGGGGTAGAGGCTATCAAACGGTCTTTAGGCGCTGGTCGCGTTGCAACGGTTACTACAGTTACTAAAGATCTCATTAGGCATCCTGAATCGATTGTCCAGTCTCACTTGTCTCTTGGCCTCAAGGACATGTTTATCCGACCTGTTAGTCCCTATGGGTTTGCACAAAATGCATCGTTCACATTTTCTATGGAGGAATACTTCAGTTTCTATGCCTCGTTGATAGATGAAATCCTTAAGATGAATAATGAAGGGATAAGGGTTGTGGAACATTCGGCCTCCATTCATCTGAAAAGGATCTTCAATCCCGGTTTTAGTGGTTATGCGGATTTAAAGTCGCCAAGCGGGGTCGTGCTTAACAGTATTCTTTTCAATTATGACGGTCGAGTATATGGTAGCGATGAGAGCCGTATGTTGCAGAAGGTGAACCCTGAAACGGAGTTCAGTGCGGGTGAGGTTAAAACGCTATCATTTTCTAAGAGTCCTTACTATAACGCAGTGTTGAGTTCATCGTTCAATTTTGCTCTGCCGGGTTGTGATACATGTGCATATCAACCATTTTGCGGTGCAGATCCATGCCAGAACATAAGTGTACAGGGTGAGCCTGTCGGTGATAGGAGTCGTTCAACGTTTTGTCAGTATCACAAGGGGATGTTCAGGTATCTGATGAACTGCATCTCAGAAGGTGGTCCGAAGGCTGAGATGCTAAAAGGATGGGCATATGTCTGAGGTTATTAGGAACGATATCTTTCATTTTGCTTCAAAAAAGAATGTGCCCACGGGGTTCTATCGGTTATGCAAACAAAAACCAATGAACCCTTTATTCTTTTTACCCAATTTACTGGTAGTTGCTGAAGGCAATAATGATGCCATTCAACCATGCTTTGATTTCTCTGTTATTAGCACTGAATTATATGAGTCAATTGAAGATGGAGATATTGGGGTAATTAACAATGGCAATATGATCCGCGTTATTCTGTCCCGCAGAGCCAATCATAATACTGTCTTAGTAACGGAACGCTGCAATAACTTGTGTCTCTTTTGTTCGCAGCCACCAAAGAAATCAAATGATGACTGGCTACTTACCCAATCAGCCCTTGCTATCGCTTCATTTGGGGTGAATGGAGTAGTTGGGGTCAGCGGTGGTGAACCTTTGCTGTATGGAGATGATTTTCTTAACTTCATTGATTTTATCATCGAGAATTCACCAGATACTGCTTTGCATGTTTTAACAAACGGACGCAAATTTGCTGATACCAACTTTACTCATGAAATGGCAAAGCGAAGTAAAAAGATAAAAATCACCTTTGGTATACCGCTCTACTCATCAAGACCACTTGTGCATGATCATTTGGTAGGAAGTGATGGCGCATTTAATGAAACGGTTAGGGGGTTAATCAATGCAGGGAACTCAGGGATTAATATCGAACTTAGAGTTATTCCGACACTGGCTAACTATACGGAATTGGATGACATCGTAGAGTTCGTTGGCCGTGTTTTCTCCAACATCAGTCAGATTTCCCTTATGGGGTTGGAATCTATCGGTTGGGCGCGAAAAAACTGGTCAACAATCTTCATTGAACACAGCAGCTATAGTGAGCAAATAACCTCTGCTATAGACGCTGCACACAGGTCAGGTATACCTCTAACAATTTTTAATTATCCTTTGTGTCATCTTCCTGAAAGAGCCTGGGAGCTTGCTGCTCAGTCGATCTCTGATTGGAAAAATTACTATCCTAAAGAATGTGATGAATGCACTCAGAAGTCTTCCTGTACTGGTTATTTCAGTTCTTCAACGGGCCGTTTTCATCAACCACCGAGACCAATTTTATGAAAAAATTTAATTTTGCTGCTCTACTTCCGGGGTTTTTGGCACTCAATAATTCTGTATGGGCAAGTGATTCATCTACCGGAGCAAGTGATTTGCCTGGTATGACTCTTAATGAACATGATTTAGTGATAGCCCCACTTAACACCGAAGTTCCATTCTACATTGCAGGGCATCGCAGTCATAGCTCCCATCGGAGCCATAGTTCTCACCGTTCATCATCAGGTGGCGGGTACTATGGTGGCAGCACTCCCTATTATCCAAAAACATACAGCTCACCAAGTTCATCTGGGTCTTCAAGTTCAGGAACAAGTTCCTCATCGTCCTCTTCCTCTGTGCGTTCGCTTCGTTCTAACGACAATAACAACTCTACTACTACGAATTCTGTTGGAACTACAGAAGCTAACCGTGCAAGTAATGGGCTGACTTCTGGTACAGAGAAGCGTAAGCGCTTAATCATGCGGGTTCAATTCGCTTTGCTGGACAAAGGTTATTACAACGGGAATATTGACGGCATAATGGGGCCTTCCACAAGGCAGTCAATAAAAAATTATCGCATTGCGAACGGACTACCAGTGCCCTCAAGTGAAACCTTGGATACACAGTTGTTAAATTCATTGAGTATTTTAGCTCGATAAATCAAGTATATTAAAAATTTTTCACTTTAACATTAACTTGTATGAATATATATTTCAGAGGCGATTAAATGTCAGTCAGCTATAACATATATAGAATGCCATATAAGAGTCTTCCAGAATTGACAAAAAAAATCATTAAAGAAGGGCTTGTCGAACAAAAAACTATTCTACATCAATCTTATCAACTCAAATTTTATTTTTCTGATAAGTTAAAAGGAAATGAAGTATGGTGGTGGGATGTTTTTAGTGATTTCTTCAATGAAGAAATTGAAAAGCCTCATAATATATTCTATTTTGGCCTGCTAATAGGATTTAAAGAAAAGGACCCTGAGAATTGCTATCTTATCAGTCTTGGTAAATCACATTTTTATCTCAGCAAGTTTATTGAAGCAGACTTTGGGCTGAATGTGGCAATGCGTATAGCTAATGATGAAAATATTTTACTCAAGAAAAGCAGATTCTTTTGTGGGGGAAAGAGTCAGGAGGCATCCTCATACTCACAGTTTGTTCAAGGATCATATTTTCCTGGCGAATCCATCGAGCATCTCAAAACAAAAGCCAAAGAAGCTGACAAGTGGGGATGTAATAATATAACTTTTTCTGATTCAATTCAGCTAAGTTTGGATGGTGCCCCTACTGCATTAGTCGATGTTTTCAATGATATTGATTCTTCGTTGGCAACCAAAGAGAAAATCGAATTTCCTAAATCGGAAAAAATCACTGACGAGTCAAAGATAGGTGAGCTTGATAATTATTTACTTCAATCGATCATTACAGATGATGCAAAAGTTATTATTGATGAGATTCAATCTTTTGGTGCCTCTATTGTAATTAATAATTCTTTGACATTTTTTAAATTGCACACAAAAGTTGAGGGGAGTGGAAAGTATCTTCAATCATCAGATAAAATTAATGACATAAAAATAGCAGATGTAAAGAAATTCATAAAAAATAACGATATAAAAGATGTCAATAAAGTTTTTGTTAAGATAACTAATGAAAATAACAGTGGTCATACAGCCTCGTTAAAAGAAATATTGAGCATTACTTATAGCGAGGGCAGTGAGCACTTCTTCCTTAAGAGGGGAGGATGGAGTCGATTTAACTCTGCTTTTATGAAGTATTTGTCTACTTCTTTAGCTAGTATAAAATTTGAGGTAAAAGATGCTCTTAAGGAAGACGACTTCAAAGTATGGCAAGCTGAAAAAATAAAACAAATCGCAGAAGGAACTTCTAAAGACAAATTAGAATATAGAGAGTATTATTTTAATGAAAAGATGTCTGATGAGAAAGGTTATATACTTCTAGATCGCCAGCTAAAAAAAATACCATCCTTACGCGATAATGGCAAGGACTACAATGTTGAAGTTGCAGATCTTTATAAAAATGGAGAGATTATTGCTGTAAAGATATCAGATAAACCGCATGATCTAATTTATAATATTGAACAGTCAAAAACTACAATTCAAACTATAGTAAGAGGAGTAGTAAAATTTGAAGAGACAATTACTGATGTGGTTTTATGGATCTCAACTACTACAAAAGCTAAAAAATTAATTGACATCAATTCTATTCAATTTTTATTGGCGGTTCAAACTTGGAAGGAAGTTGTTGAAGGATTTAATCTGAAACCAAAGATATATTATTCACATCACGACAAATCCCAAAAGAAAAAGGGAAAGAAAAAAAACGTATCTTAAATCTCAACTTAGAATTGGTTATGGAGAAAGATATCAGGCTATAGCGTCTCAGTATCGCTCCAATATTGGTGTGGATTATGTATCACCGATACTACCAAAATTATTATGTTTTAGGTATGGTGATTTACCGCCATACCTCTTTTGTATTTATCTCGCAATGATGTTGTTTACTTTTGTTTAAGTCTTCTAAGCTTCATACTTTCTAATGAGAATAATAATAGAGTTGTGCTGTATATAAAACCAGAGTTAGTTAATAACTTTAAATTTAATGCTTCAGGATTTTCACTGAGAAAATGAAAGGCATAAACTAAGTATACAGCTAAAGTAGCCGTTCCAATTGTTGGTCCAATATCGCCTTGATCATGAGGTTCAAGATTTACATTGAACTTAAAAATTAGCCATTCAAATCCCCAAGTTAAAAAAACAACTAATGTCATGGCTGCAAATAATTTCGCAATGTTATCTGCTGATGGATTCATTAGAACCGATTGTTCCTGAAAAAATTCGCAAAGTGAGAGTCCGAAAAAAATAAAAAAAAGCGGTCTGGAACTGAATTTTTCAAAAACTTTGAATAAGGCTTCCATTTTCTGCACCTTCAGGATTATATTAACTATTCTGATGCCTAGGCTACCAGAGCATTTAATCTTTGAGCTTGAACGTAATCACTCCACCATTGCATCAAACTCTGTCGCTCTATCAGATATTCTGCACGATTGTATGCTGCGATAATTTCATCTTTTTTTGAGTGGGCAAGGGCTGCCTCAAGAACTTCAGCTCTGAACTTACCAGACTCCTCTGCCGCTGTTCTTGCAATAGAACGCATACCGTGAGCTACAAGCTCGCCTCCAAACCCCATTCGGATGATAGCTGCGTTGGCTGTTTGTTCATGCATATGGTTAAGAGGCGCTTTAATGCTAGGGAAAACCCATTCTCTATGTCCACTTATTGAATTCATTAATTCAAGGATGTGCAAAGCTTCTTTACTCAAAGGAACTTTGTGAGGCTTTTTCATTTTCATAAAATCAGCAGGAATGTTCCAAATGTTGTTGGTTGTATCAATATCAGACCACCTTGCGCGAACGGCTTCACCCGGACGAACCCATGTCAACAATTGCCATTCAATTAGCATACGTGTTTCCAGCCGGATTGACGCATTCGTCAAAGATTCCATAAACCTTGGCAATTCGCTTGGGGGAAGGGCAGGCATATTTTGCTTTTTTGGTTTACTGAATCTTTGACCAAGGTTGTCAGCCGGATTGAACTCAATAAGTTCTTCAGTGGCTGCCCACCGGAAGATTTCATTCAGACGTGAAATGATGCGGCGTAGAGTTTCCAATACGCCTCGTTGCTCAATAGGATCAAGGTGTTGTTTTAAGAGCTTAGGTCGGATCTCATTGATAGGGACATTACCCAGCCCAGGAAAGACATTTCTCTCTAAGCTGCGCCAGATGTCTGCTGCATGGTCTTGTGAGATACCTGAGGTCTTTACCTTCTCATCCAACCATTTCCTTGCCACGGCTTGGAGAGTGTGTTCAGTAGCATTCTTTAAGGCATTAGCTTTATCGTTGTTATGAACTTGGGGATCAATGCCATTAGCAAGCAAGGAAAGATATTCATCTCGTAAGGCTCTGGCTCTTGCCAGAGTAAGGTGAGGATATGTCCCAAGGCTCATTTTGGTTCTTTTTTTACTGACTGGCACTGCATACCTGAAATACCAATTCTTCTTTCCTCCTTTCGAGAGGGGAGCGATTCGTAGTATCAAACCATCTCCGTCAAACAAGTTGATTTCTTTGTCGGCTGGCTTGGTGCTTTTGATTTCAGTGTCAGTGAGCTTCTTAGCGATTTTTGCCATTTTGGGACCCTCGGTTTTTGGACCCTTCTTAGTGGGTCCCATTCAGGGTGCCATAAGTGATAGTTCTCAGCAATTCTCACTGGACGACATTAGACGTAAAAAAGCCCGCAGAGCTTGTGCTGTGCGGGCTTAGTAGACTTCATTGTACTTCAAACAACTAAAAAGTGGTGGAGCTGGCGGGAGTTGAACCCGCGTCCGAAATTCCTACATCCTCGGTACTACATGCTTAGTCCGTCTTTACATTCGCCGGCCAGCTGCGGAAGGACACGCCACTGACAGACTAGCCTGATTAGTTTTAGCACTTCAACCCCAGGCAGGGCATCCGCGCGATCTCTTTTGGGTTTGACCTCTCTTGATCCCCGTCCTAAGAGCGGAGGCTAGGGAGAGAGGGCTCTAAGCAGGTTAT